>Ga0224555_1000021_pt1 | contig 184994 bp, 174 predicted proteins | sample 714S23034metaG_FD_180687 | JGI IMG/M metagenome (GOLD analysis project Ga0224555, IMG submission 180687) | Peat soil microbial communities from Stordalen Mire, Sweden - 717 S2 30-34 | ecosystem: Environmental > Terrestrial > Soil > Wetlands > Peat | place: Sweden: Norrbotten County, Stordalen...
CAAACACAACCGGCGGATCGACCGCTTCCAACGCCGCGGCCGCGCCGCAGCATTATCGGAATGGCGACTGATCGCCGCCACCCACAACCTCGCAAAGCTCCACAACCACCAGATCGCAGCAGCCACCAGCTAACCCGAACGGTCAGGGTCGACCCGGCTGTCACTGCCGCGGCATCGACGCCCACACCACCGCAACTTTCCCCGACAGCCTCGCCCACAAGCGAGAGCCGCTAATGGCGCATCGCAGCTGCCTTTCGTGAATGAACGCTGATCGCCAACAGGCGGCCGCGAGCCTCTGCGCCAAGACGGCCGATCCCGACCTCTTGCCGGGCCATAGTGGAGACGGCGGGAATCGAACCCGCGTCCGCGATCGCGTGAAAGTGGCTTCTACGAGCGTAGCCGGCGCTCTGATCTCGTCCCCCACTCGCCTCGCCGGCCGGGTTGCGGGGGACCAGCCCGCTTGGGTGTTCCCGGATTGGCGCGGGCCGACCGCACCGGGTGAGCCTGCTATCTGATCCCGGTGATCCCCGCCGCAGGCTGCGGGGGCCGAGACCTCATGGCCCTAGTGTTTGCTAGGCCGCGAGGGCGTACTCGTGAGAGTCCGCACGTATGGTTTTCCCGGGTGTTTAGCGAGGCCTCCCGGGACCTCGACTCGCAACCACCCCCACGAGCCGACCGCGTCGAAGCCTGTCGTCCCCTGGCGGTGTGTAGGAGCATCGTAGCGCCCGTAACCTGAAGCGCCAAAAGCCCCGCAGACAAAAGTAGACGCGGACCGAGCCGTTCGAGGAACCCTCCACCGGGCGCCCCGAGGGACTCCCAGCTTCTTGGTGGCGCGGCCTCACACCTCAGTGGCCTCGCTCTTGCGACTCAAATCCGCGTCTGGGACCAACATACATTTCGCGCCGCGGGCGATGCAAGAGCCGCTATCGGAAGAAGCCGCATCTTCCGTGAAAATCATGTTTAGCGGACCGGAAGCGCCGGGTGGGAGACTGTGTCGATGGAAGGACACGATTCTCTGGTCCCCCCGGGCGATGCGTTCGGCAAGCCGCGGCGACCTTGGCTGGGGCGCCGCATCGGCGCGCTCGGCGCCGGGATCGTGGCGCTGCTCGCGAAGCTGAAGGCGGTGCTGCTGCTGTTCGGGAACGTCAAGCTGCTCACGACAGCCGCGACCGCGCTCGTGTCGGTCGCCGCATACAGCTTGATCTGGGGCTGGGAGTTCGCGCTCGGCTTCGTGTTGCTGATGTTCGTCCACGAGATGGGACACGTCGTGGCGCTCAGACGCGAGGGGATCAAGGCCAGCGCGCCGATGTTCGTGCCGTTCCTCGGTGCCGTCATCGCGGCCCGCTCGCTTGGCGACAACGCGCTGGCGGAGGCGCGTGTCGGGCTTGCGGGACCGTTGCTCGGATCGCTCGCCGCGGCCGTCGTCGCGGCCGTCGGACTAGCGACCGGCAGCGGGCTCCTCGAGGCGCTCGGCTACATCGGCTTCCTGCTCAACCTCTTCAACCTGTTGCCGGTCGTCCCGCTCGACGGCGGCCGCGCGATGGCGGCGATGGCGCCCTGGATGTGGTTCCTCGGCTTCGGCGCGATCGTCCTGCTCGACTTCCTCACGCCGAACCCGATCCTCCTGATCATCACGCTGTTCGCGGGCTTTGAGCTCTACCGCCGCTGGGAGCAGCGGCGCAACCCGACCGCGCAGCAGCTCGCCTACTACCGCGTCACGCCGCGCGCGCGCCTCGCGGTCGCCGCGGTCTACATCGGGCTGATCGTCGTGCTCGCGCTCGGAATGCACGCGACCTACGTGCACCGGGCGATCCCCTAGCGCCCCGCGTCGCGCAGGCCGCGTTCGATCTCGCGCTGGGCGTCGCGGCGGCGCAGCGTTTCGCGCTTGTCGTGGATGTCCTTGCCGCGGGCGAGCGCGATCTCGACCTTGGCGCGCGGGCCCTTGAAGTAGACGCGCGTCGGGACGAGCGTCAGGCCGCGCTCGTTCACGCGCGCGGCGAGGCGCTCGATCTCGCGGCGGTGAAGCAGGAGCTTGCGCTCGCGGTCGGGATCGTGGTTCTCGCGGCTCGCGGGCGCGTAGGGCGGGATGTGCACACCGCGTAGCCACAGCTCGCCGCTTCGAATCGTCGCGAAGGAGTCCTTCAACTGCGCGCCGCCGGTGCGCAGCGACTTCACCTCGGTGCCTTCGAGCACGATGCCGCACTCGAGCCGCTCGAGCAGGTTGTACCGGTAGGAGGCGTAACGGTTAGACGCGACATCGCCGCTCCCGAGCTTGCGCTTCGCTTTCGCCATCGACTGAAACTAGCCGAGATCGAGATCGACGCGTCCGCGCGGTGCGTCGATCGAGTGCACCACGACGCTGATCGGATCGCCGAGGCGCATGGTGCCGCCGCTATGCGTGCCGTGCAGCACCGTGCCCTCCTCGTTGAGCTCCCACCAATCGCCGCGCATGCGCCGCACCGGAAGCATGCCTTCGTAGCCCTCGCCGAAGGAGACGAAGGCACCGGCGCCGATCAGGCCCGTGACCTCGCCCTCCCAGCTACGTTCGCGGCTCTCGCGCGCGAGCGCGAAGCAACGTGCGATGTCATCGGCCGCGCGTTCGATGTCGGCGGCATCGCGCTCGCGCATCGATGCCCACTCCCCGAGCTCGGCAAGCGCGCCGCGATCCGGAACCGGCTCGCCGCCGCCAACGGCCGCGAGCAGCGACCGGTGGCAGACAAGGTCGGGGTAGCGACGGATCGGCGAGGTGAAGTGGCAATAGCGCGGCGAGCGAAGGCCGGCATGGCCGAGGTTGCGCGGCGAGTAGTAGGCCTGCTTGAGCGAGCGGAGGATCAGCGAGCCGAACGCGAGCCGCCCGCGGCCGCTGCGGCGCACATAGCTCTCAACGAGCTGCGAGATGTTGCCGACGAGCTCGCCGGCCTCGCTCGGCGAGAGATGCTCGGGCAGCGGCGGCGTCGGGATCTCGAGCGAGGCCAACTGCGCGACGAGGCGCTCGACCCGCGCCGGGTCTGGTTGCTCGTGGACGCGGTAGAGGGTCGGGAGCGAGCGCTCCTCGAGGACCTTCGCGACCTGCTCATTCGCGGCGATCATCAGGTGCTCGATCAGGCGGTGCGACTCGGTCTGCTCCCCCAGCCGCAGGCGTCGGACGTGGCCCGAGCGGTCGAGCTCGAAGTCCGGCTCGGCGCTCGCGATCTCGAGGCCGCCGCGCCGCGCGCGTTCGGCGGCAAGTGCGCGTGCTACCTTCCGCGCCAGCGCGAGCGGCTCGGCCCACGGGTCCTGCGGGGTCTCGCTGCCGGCGAAGATCCGGTCGACGCGGTCGTAATCCAGCCGCTCGTCCGAGCGGATCAGCGAGCGCGTGAACGCCGCGCGCGTCACGCGCGCCCCGTCGAGATCCATCTCCGCGGTGACCGCCAGGCGTTCCTGCCCGGGCACAAGCGAGCACTTCTCGTTGGAAAGTGCCGGCGGCAGCATCGGCTCCACGCCGCCCGGGACATACACGCTGGTAGCACGGCGGCGCGCCTCCCGGTCAACGAGCGAGCCCTGAGGCACGAACGCTGCAACGTCCGCGATGTGAACCCAAACGCGGGTACCGCCGTCCGGGAGGGCCTGCGCGGAGATCGCATCGTCGTAATCGCGCGCCCGTGTCGGGTCGATGGTGAAAGTCGGCAGGTGGCGCAGATCAGCGCGCTCGGCGGCCGCGCCGCGCGCCTCGCGCGCCTCGCGCTCGACCGTGGGATCGAAGCGCCGCCGCAGTCCGCGCTCGAGCATCAGCGCCTCGATCACATCGCGCGCCACGTCCGGGCGCCCGATCCGCCGCTCGATCTGCGCCCGTCCACCTCGCTTGGAGCCGCCGATGCGGACGAACACGAGGTCGCCCTCACGTGCGCGCGCTCGCGACGGATCGACCGTCAGCTGCCCGCGCGAGCGAAGCGGACCGCCGCTGCCGCCCGCGCGTGGAAAGAGCTCGCGCGCGACGATGAACCGCCCGCGGCGCTCGAGCACAGCGGCAAAGGCGTCGGGCGAGGCGTTCAACTGACCTTTGCGGCGACGAGCGCCAGCGCGGTCTGCAGGACGGGGTCGCGGTGGGCGGTGACCGCGGCGCCGACGACGACGTTCGGGCGGATGCCGTAGCCGCGCCGGACCCCGCCGGCGCCGAGATTCACCCCGTTCGGCAGGAAGTACTCGCCGACCGTGATGTCGATCGCGCCGCCGTTGGCCAGCGGCAGAACCTCCTGGTAGACGCCTTTGCCGTAGGTGTGGGTGCCGACGACGATCGCGCGATGGTCGTCCTGCAGGGCGCCCGTGACGATCTCGGCAGCGGACGCGGTGCCGCCGTCGACGAGGACCGCCATCGGCTGGGTTGGCGCCAGCGGGTGCCCGGTTGCATAGAGCCGCTCGGTGGGCTGTGCGCGCCCACGCGTCGTGACAATCAGACCGTGGCGGATGAAGAGGCTAGCGACCGCCTGAGCTTCGCTGACGAGCCCGCCCCCGTTCTCGCGCAGGTCGAGCACGATCGCGCGCGCTCCCTCGTGCAGCAGCCGTGCAAGCCGCGCTGCGACGACCCCGTGGATCCCCGTCACGTCGAAGGTGGCGAGCCCGATCACGGCGACCTTGACGCCGTGGACGACACGCAGCGAGCCCGACACGAGTTGCACCGCCGGCGAGTTGACGAGCGCGCGGACGAGTCGAACCTCGAAATGGTCGTTGCCGCGCGTGATCGCGAGCGTCACGGGCGTGCCCGTCCTGCCGCGGATGACGCCCTCCGCGAAGGCCTGAGAACGGCCGGCGAAGGACTTCCCATCGGCGCCGGTGATCAGCTCGCCCGCCGCGAGCCCGCCGCGCGCCGCCGGTGAGCCGGGGAGTACCTCCTCGACGCGAAGGCCACCGCGACCCATTACCACGACGACCCCAACGCCGGAGAAGCGCTCCGATGCCGGCGCCTTCCCGAACTGACGGTATTCGGCGGGCGTCTGGTAGGTCGCGTAGGGGTCGCCGAGCGTGGCCACGGCGCCGCTGATCGCCGCGTTCTCGAGCCGCACCGCACCGAGGCGGCGGTAGTACTGCGCTTGGACATCGGCGAGCGCCTGGTCGACGATCGAGCCGTGCGGGTTCGAGACGAGCGCGTCACGCAGCGGCCCCGGGAGATCGCCGGGATGGCCACCCCACCAGATTCCGAGGATGAGCAGCAGGACCGCCACGACGGACGCAATCGAGATCTGCTTGATGTTGGCTTGCATGGCTGCGGTGACGCTGCGGTGCCGGCCACCGGCCGGCTCCATGTGCCGCCTTCGTGCTGGGCCGTCATCCTCGCCGGCTTCAAGCGCCGAGGAGGTGTATAGCAGCCGTGCAGAAGGAGCAGGCACGCGTGCCCTGCTACGGGGCCGACAGGCTCCAGGCGGCAAGTCGCGCGCGTGCCGAGCAGACGAGGACACCCCGCCCAGCACGGTCCCTGAACATCGCTTGAGCCCGAGGTGGGGTCCCGCAGTACCTTACGAAGGATGCAGAGCATCACGACCACGATCGCGCCCAACGGCCTCGCGGTACACCGCATCGCGGTTCCGGGGACGCGGGCGCTGACAGCCCTGGTTGCCTTCGACGCGGGCGCGCGAGCCGAGCGGCCGCCGGAGAACGGCATCGCCCACTTCCTCGAGCATCTCGTGTTCAAGGGGGGCGAGCGCTACAACGACTACCGCAGCGTGAACGAGACCGCCGAGCGCATGGGCGCGATGCTCAACGCCTACACGAGCCACGACCTGGTCGCCTTCCACATCACCTCGCGCGCCGAGACCGCCCCGCTTGCGATCGACCTGCTCACCGACATCGCCGGGCAGCCGCGGCTAGACGCTGCCGAGCTCGAGCGCGAGCGCGGCGTCGTCATCCAGGAGATCGCGCGGGCAAACGATCAGCCCGCGACGGTCGCCGAGCACCTGATCGACAGGGCCGCGTTCGGCGAGCATCCACTCGGCCGACCCGTGCTCGGGCCGCAGGAGCACCTGCGGAGCTTCAGTCGCGAGCAGATCCTCGCCTTTCGCACGCGCCGCTGGACGCCGAGCCGGGGCGCTGCGTTCCTCGTCGGCAACACCGACCACCTTCCGGATGAAGCGGCGCTCGACGAGTGCTTCGCTCGCTTCCCGGGTGAGGAGGCCGCCGACGGCGTCGAGCCGGCACCCGAGTTCGCGCCGCGGACGCTCGTCGAGGAGCGCGACACTAACCAGTCGCACCTTCGTCTCGTCTACCGAGCGCCGATCGACGCGCAGGACCCGCGAGCGCGCGCCGCGCTCAGCATCTATTCGACGCTGCTCGGCGGGTCGATGGGCTCCCGGCTGTTCGACGAGCTGCGCGAGCAGCGCGGCCTGTGCTACTCGGTTTGGTCGGTCGATCACAGCTTCGCCGACGCGTCGATGCTCGGACTCGGTGCGGGCCTCGATTCGGCCAAGTGCATCGAGGCCTACACCCTGATGCGCGAGATTGTCGATGCGCTGCGCAGCGACGGGCCGACCGAGGAGGAGGTCGAGCGCGCGCGTGCCTACGCGGCCGGACGGCGCGCGATCGCCTTCGAGAACTCCGGCGTGGTCGCGCGTTACGCGGCGAGCCAGTCGATTGTCTACGACGACGAGCTCGACCCCGACCTGGCGATCGCGCGGGTCGACGCGGTCCGCTACGAGGAGGTCGTCGAGGTGGCGCGCGGGATCAGCGAGGAGCTTGCGGTGGCGTGCGTCGGCCCGCACGTCGCGAGCGAGTTCAGCTGATCGCGACCATCCGCTCGATCGCGCGCCGCGCACCGGCTGCGGTCTCGGGCGGCACACTCACCTCGTGGACGCCGTCGCGCAGCGCGTCGCGGAGCTTCGGCAACGTGATCATCTTCATGAAGCGACAGCTGGCCTCGGCATTCGCCGCGATGAATTGCACGTCCGGCGCCGCCGCCCGCAGCGGGTGCAGCATGCCGGTCTCGGTCGCAACGATCGCACTCGTGCCCGGCTCGGCCTCGCGCGCGTAGCGGAGCATCCCGCCGGTCGAGAGGATCTGCACCCCGTCCGCGTCGATATCGCCCGCAGCGACGTACTCCATCACGCTGCTGACGCAGCCGCATTCAGGGTGGATCAGGAGCTCCGCCTCGGGATGTGCGGCACGCGTCGCCTGGATGTCCGATGGGCGGATACCGGCGTGCACGTGACACTCGCCGTCCCAGAGGTAGAGCGGACGGTCGAGCATGCGAGCGACGTAGGTGCCAAGGAAGAGGTCGGGACCGAAGAGGATCTCGGCGTCCTGGCCATGCGACTCGAGGACGCGGCGAACGACCGCGACGGCATTCGCGGAGGTGCAGCAGTAGTCGGTCAGTGCCTTGACCTCGGCAGAGGTGTTCACATACATGACCACGATCGCGCTCGGGTGCTCGGCCTTCCATGCGGCGAGCTGCGGAGCGGTGATCGACTCGGCGAGCGAGCAGCCGGCGTCGGGATCAGGGATCAGCACGGTCTTGTCAGGCGAGAGGATCGCGGCCGTCTCAGCCATGAAGTGAACGCCGCAGAAAGCGATCGTGCTCGCATCTGCGTCGGCGGCGCGGCGCGAGAGCTCGAGCGAATCGGCGACGAAGTCGGCGACGTCCTGCACTTCGGGCAGCTGGTAGTTGTGGGCGAGGATCAGCGCGTCGCGGGCCCTGGCGAGCTCCCTGATCTCGCTCTGCAGCTCGGCGATCTCGGCTGCGCCGAGTGGTGCCGGCTCGGTTACGGCCATTGGGAGGGCGTTCATCGGCGTCACCCGCTGAGCGGCTCGAGGATCATCGAGAGGTCGAGTGCGGGCGCCGAGTGCGTCAGCGCCCCCATCGAGATGAAGTCTACGCCGCTCGCGGCGACCTCCCGGAGATTGGCGAGGCTAACGCCGCCGCTCGCCTCGAGCTCCGCGCGCCCCGCAACATGCTTGACGGCGTCACGCAGCTGCGCGGGACTCATGTTGTCGAGCAGCAGGCGCGGCGCTCCCGCCGCCAGCGCGGTGTCAATCTCCGCCTCATCGCGTACCTCAACCTCGAGTAGACGGTTAGGCGCATAATCCCGAGCCGCCGCGACGGCCGCCCCGATTCCCCCCGCCATCGCGATGTGATTTTCCTTGAGGAGGATCGCGTCATGAAGGCCGATGCGGTGGTTCACGCCCCCGCCGGCCAGCACCGCCGCCTTCTCGAGCGCGCGCAACCCCGGCGTCGTCTTTCGTGTGTCCAGAAGCCTCGTGCTTGTGCCGGCGAGCTCGCGAACGCAGCGCGCCGTCAGCGTCGCGATTCCAGACAGATGCGCAAGGAAGTTCAGCGCCGTGCGCTCACCCGCAAGCAGCGCCCGGGCGCTCCCGCTCACACGCAGCACGACCTCGCCGGGCTCGCGCCAGGCACCTTCCACCGCAAGAGCGTCGACCTCGGCGTCGGGATCGAGCAGCGTGAACGCCAGCGCCGCCGCATCGAGCCCATAGATGACGCCCGCCTCCTTCTGCGTTATGACCCCGAGAGCGCGAGTATCGGCCGGCACCGTAGCCTCGCTGGTCACATCCCCCGGCCCGACATCCTCGTGGAGCGCGCGTTGCACGAGCTCAGTGAGCGCCCGACGAGGAACAGCGGCGTTAGCCACGGTTGCCGAGGAGGTAGGCCCTGACGAAGCCGTCGAGGTCGCCGTCGAGCGCGCGCTGCACGTCGCCCATCTCGTGTCCCGTTCGGTGGTCCTTGGCGAGCGTGTACGGATGCAGAACGTAGGAGCGGATCTGCGAGCCGAAGTTCACGTCCTGCGCCTCGCCCTTCTCGCGCGCGATCTCCTCTTGACGGCGGCGCTCCTCGCGCTCGGCGAGCTTCGAGCGCAGCATCGCCATCGCGGTCTGCTTGTTCTGCGTCTGCGAGCGCTCGTTCTGGCACTGCACGACGATCCCGCTCGGGCGGTGGGTGATGCGCACAGCCGAGCTCGTCTTGTTCACGTGCTGGCCACCGGCGCCGCTCGCGCGGTAGGTGTCGATCTGCAGGTCGTCGTCGTCGATCTCGACGTCGCCCTCGTCCCCGACGACCGGCGCGACCTCGAGGCCGGCGAAACTGGTGTGCCGGCGATGGGCCTGGTCGAACGGCGATAGGCGAACCAGCCGGTGCACGCCCTTCTCGGCGCTGTACAGCCCGTAAGCATTGTCGCCCGAGACGCGGAAGGTCGCCGACTTGATGCCGGCTTCCTCGCCCGGCGTGATGTCGAGCAGTTCGGTCTGGAAGCCGCGCCGCTCGGCCCAGCGCATCTCCATGCGCAGCACCATCTCAGCCCAATCCTGGGAGTCCGTACCGCCCGCACCGGCATTGACCGTGACGAGCGCGTCGCCGGTGTCGTAGCGCCCGGAGAACAGCCGCTCCTCCTCGAGAGCCGCGAGCCGGGACTCGACCGCGGCAAAGGCGCCGTCGAGCTCGCTCGCGAGCTCGGCATCGTCGGCCGACAGCTCGACGAGCGTGTCGAGGTCGGCAACCTCGGATTCGACGCTGCGGTAGTGCTCGAGGCGTCGTGCGAGTCGCGCATGCTCAGCGCCGATCTTCGCCGCGCCCTGGCTGTCGTCCCAGAAGCCGGCCTCCCCCATCTGCGTCTCGAGTGCCGCGACGCGCTCGCTCAGTGAAGCGGGGTCAAAGATAGTCCGCGAGCAGCTTCAGCTGGTCGCGGATCGCGGCAAGGCGTGCCGGCGTCGGCTCTCCTGTCGGTGCGCTGGCCATTTAGGCCCCATGGCAGCGCTTGAACTTCTTGCCCGACCCGCACCAGCAGGGATCGTTGCGCCCGAGCTGCTGCTCCTCGCTCAGGTGGCGCTGCTCCACGGGCTCGAAGGCCTGCTGCGCGTCCTCGGACTCGGATTCGGATCCGGGCTCGGCGAGCGCTGCACCCGCTGCCGCGGCACCGATCGCGCGCGCACCCATCGCGGCGCCGGCCGAGTAGGTGACGTTCGCTGCCCGCGTCGAGCTGCCACCGGCCTGGTAGACGGGCTGGGGCTCACGCATCCCGTTCGGTGCCTGGACCTGGACCTCGACGTGGAAGATCATGCGCGCGAAGTCAGACCAGACGGTGTTCATCAGGTCGGTGAACAGGGTGTACGCCTCGTTCTTGTAGGCGACGAGCGGGTCGATCTGGGCGAACCCGCGAAGGTGAATGCCCTCGCGCAGATAGTCCATGTCGTAGAGGTGCTCGCGCCAGCGCTCGTCGATGATCGTGAGCAGGAGGTAGCGCTCGAGCGCGCGCATCAGCTCATCGCCGAGCTCGGCCTCGCGGGCGTCGTACTGCGCCATCGCGTCCTCGACGACGAGCTCGCTCAGCTCGTTCGTGTCGGCGTGCTCGCGGTCGAGCTCATCGGGGGCGATGCTCACCGGGTAGATCTGCAACAGCCCGCCGAAGAGGGTGTCGAGATCCCAGTCCTCGGCGTACTCGTCGGCGGTGTACTCCTCGATCGTTCGCTCGAGGACGCCGGCGATCTCCTCCCGCGCTGCCTGCGCCATGTTGCCGCCCTCCAGCACCTGGTCGCGCAGGGCATAGATCACGCGACGCTGCTCGTTCATTACGTCGTCGTACTCGAGCGTGTGCTTGCGCATCAGGTAGTTCTGCTCCTCGACCTTGGCCTGCGCGCGCTCGATCTGCTTGGAGAGGAGCCCTGCCTCGATCGGTTCCTCGTTGCCCTCGACGTCCACGGTGCCGAGGCGGTCGAGGATCCTGTAGATGCGGTCACCGGCGAACAGCCGGATCAGGTCGTCCTCGGCGGAGAGGAAGAAGCGCGTCTCGCCCGGGTCGCCCTGACGTCCAGAGCGGCCGCGCAGCTGGTTGTCGATCCGCCGCGACTCGTGGCGTTCGGTGCCGATGATGCACAGCCCACCGGCCTCGAGGACGAGCTGGCGGGCGCTCTCGATCTCGGCGACCGCTTGCGGGAGGCGCTCGTGGAAGGCCTCGTCGTAGCCCTCGTCACCGGGGCGCAGGCCGAGCTTCGCGAGCTGCCCGCGAGCGAGGTGCTCCGGGCTTCCGCCGAGCTTGATGTCAACGCCGCGACCGGCCATGTTGGTCGCGATCGTGACCGCCCCAGGGCGTCCTGCCTCAGCGATCGTTTCGCCCTCGCGCTCCGCATGCTCGGGCTTCGCGTTCAGCACGGAGTGCGCGATGCCGCGCTTGCGCAGGTGCTCCGACAAGAGCTCGGACACCTCGACCGAGATCGTGCCGACCAGAACGGGCTGGTTGTTGCGGTTGCGTTCGGCGATTTCGCGCTCGACCGCCGACCATTTGCCGTCCCTGGTCTTGTAGACCTGATCGTTGCGGTCGGCGCGAATCATCGGCACGTTCGTCGGTACCTGGACCACCGGCAGCTCGTAGATCTTCATGAACTCGGTCGCCTCGGTGAGAGCGGTGCCGGTCATGCCGGCGAGCTTGCCGTAGAGACGAAAGTAGTTCTGCAGCGTGATCGTCGCGAGCGTCTGGTTCTCCTCGCCGATCGCAACGCCCTCCTTCGCCTCGATCGCCTGGTGCAGACCTTCGCTCCAGCGCCGCCCCTCGAGGATCCGCCCGGTGAACTCGTCGACGATCTTGACCTCGCCGTCGATCACCGCGTAGTCGACGTCGCGCTTGAACAGTGCCTGCGCGCGCAGCGCCTGGATCAAGTGGTTGACGAGATGCCCGTTCTCGGCGCGGTAGAGGTGATCGATGGCGAGGAACCGCTCGGCCTTCGCCACGCCGAGCTCGGTGACGGCGGCTGTTTTGTGCTTCTCGTCGATCTCGTAATCGAAGTCGGCCACGAACTCCTTGCGCGTGCGCGGATCGAGGCCGTCCGGGGTCTTGCCGAGGATCATCTGCGGCGCGAGCCGCGCGAACTTGACATAGAGCTCGGCCGCCTGCGTCGCGGCTCCGGAGATGATCAGCGGCGTGCGCGCCTCGTCGATCAGGATGTTGTCGACCTCGTCGACGATCGCGTAGACGTTGCTCGTGGCGTTGCGCCCCTCGATGTCGATCCGGCCGCCGTGCTGGACCTTGTCCTCGAGGCGCTGCGCCATGTTGTCGCGTAGGTAGTCGAAGCCGAACTCGGAGTTCGTGCCATAGGTGACGTCGCACGCGTAGGCCGCACTCTTGGCATCGGTGTCCTGGCCTGACTGGATCACGCCAACCGACACGCCGAGCGCCTCGTAGATTGGTGCCATCCACTCCGCGTCGCGCCGAGCGAGGTAGTCGTTGACGGTCACGAGGTGCACGCCGTCGCCGCGCAGCGCGTTGAGCACGACGGCGAGCGTCGCGGTGAGCGTCTTGCCTTCGCCGGTGCGCATCTCGGCGATCGACCCGCCATGGAGCACCATGCCGCCGATCAGCTGCACGTCGAAGTGGCGCATACCGAGCCTGCGTTTGCCGACCTCGCGCACGATCGCGAAGGTCTCGGGAAGCAACTCGTCGAGGCTCTCGCCGTCCCGGGCACGCGCGCGCAGCGCATCGATCCGCTCGCGCAGCTCCGCGTCGGTGTCGAGCTCGAGCTCGGGCTCGTAAGCGCCGATCAGCGCGACGCGCTGCTCGTGGCGCTTGAACATCTTGCCCTCGCCGATGTTCAGTGCGCGGTCGAGAAGGCCCATGAGGAATCAGCGTAGCGGCTGGCGCTGTGCGACCGGCCCTGCGCTCAACTGATCTTAAGCGTTCGCGCGGGCCTGGCAGCGCACTTGCGGCGGTAGTGCGTCCGCCGTTAGCGGAAGGAGTGCAGGTAGCGCGTCTGCTCCTCGCTCAGCGTGTCGATCTGGACGCCGAGCGAGGCGAGTTTCAGCCGCGCGACCTCCTCGTCGAGTGAGTGCGGTGCCGCGTGGACACCGGCCGTGAGCGTGCCCGCGGAGCGCACGAGATAGGCGACGGCCAGCGCCTGTGCCGAGAACGACATGTCCATTACGGCCGCCGGATGACCGGCGGCGGCCGCAAGGTTGACGACACGCCCCTTGGCCACAAGGTGCAGTCGCCGTCCGCCGGCGAGCTCGTACTCATCGACCAGGGGCAGCACTGCGCGCGGCGGGGCGACAGCGAGCGCGAGCAGGTCGTCGAGGCTTATCTCTACGTCGAAATGGCCGGCGTTCGCGAGGACCGCGCCGTCGGCCATCCGCTCGAAATGCTCGCGGCGTAGGACGTTCGGTGCGCCCGTGACGGCGATGAAGACCTCGCCGCGTGCGGCCGCCGTGAGCGAATCCAGCACGGCGTACCCCTCCATCCGCGCCTCCAGGGCGCGGACCGGATCGACTTCGCAGACGGTCACCACCGCGCCCGCTCCCTTCGCCCGCGCCGCGATGCCGCGGCCGGCCGCGCCGTAACCGATCACGACAACCGAGCGCCCCGCGAACAGCAGGTTGGTGGCACGCAGGATTCCGTCGAGCGCGGACTGGCCGGTGCCGTAGCGATCGTTGAACAGGCGCTCGGTGAGCATCTCGTTCGCCGCGAGCACTGGGCAACGCAGCTCCCCCTCGGCCGCCATCGCGCGCAGGCGCACGAGCCCCGTCGTCGTCTCCTCGGTCGCGCCGAGCACCCCCTGGGCCGCGCCTGCGGCGTGCGCGGTGACGATCAGCTCGGCGCCGTCATCGACGAGCACCCCTGGCGCGCCGGCGACGAGCGTCTCGAGGTTGCGCGCATACGCCGCACGATCCTCGCCGCGGATGGCGTAGACCTCCACGCCGAGGGTCGCGCCGAGCGCCGCCGCCACGTCCTCTTGCGTCGACAGTGGATTAGCCGCGCACAGCGCCAGCTCGGCGCCGCCTGCGCGTAGCGCGCGAACCAGGTTCGCGGTCTCCGCGGTGATGTGCAAACAGGCCGCAATCCGCAGGCCGGCGAGCGGCCGCTCCGCTGCGAAGCGCTCGCTGATCGCGCGCAGCACCGGCATCTGCCGTTCTGCCCATGCGATCCGCTCGTCACCCCCGGTGACCAGATCCTGGAGCGCGCTGCGCCGCCCGGGCGGCATCGGGCTAGTAGCGGTAGTGATCGCTCTTGAACGGGCCCTCGACCGGCACGCCGATGTAGGCCGCCTGCTCAGGTCGCAGCTCGGTGAGCCGCACCCCGAGCGCGTCGAGGTGAAGTCGCGCGACTTTCTCGTCGAGCAGCTTCGGCAACACGTAGACGCGCCGCTCATACTCGGCACGCTTGGTGTAGAGCTCGATCTGTGCGATCACCTGGTTGGTAAACGAGTTCGACATGACGAAGCTCGGATGGCCTGTCGCGTTGCCGAGGTTCAGGAGCCGCCCCTCCGACAGCACGATCACGCAGTGGCCGTCCGCGAAGACCCACTCGTCAACCTGCGGCTTGACGTTGACCCTGCGGATCCCCGGCAACTGGGCGAGCCCCGCCATGTCGATCTCGTTGTCGAAGTGGCCGATGTTGCCGACGATCGCCTGGTGCTTCATCCGCTCCATCTGCTGGGCGCTGATGATGTTCACGTTGCCGGTTGCCGTAACGAAGATGTCAGCGACTTCGAGGACGTCCTCGAGCCGCGCGACCTGGTAGCCCTGCATCGCGGCCTGCAGCGCGCAGATCGGGTCGATCTCGGTGATGATCACGCGCGCGCCCTGGCCGCGCAGCGACTCGGCGCAACCCTTGCCGACGTCGCCGAAACCGCATACGACCGCGACCTTGCCGCCGATCATCACGTCGGTCGCGCGGTTGATTCCGTCGATCAGCGAGTGACGGCAGCCGTAGAGGTTGTCGAACTTCGACTTCGTCACCGAGTCGTTCACGTTGATCGCCGGGAACAGCAACTGGCCCGCCTCGTGCATCTGGTAGAGGCGGTGGACGCCGGTCGTCGTCTCCTCGGTTACGCCGTAGATACCGGCGGCAATGTTCGTGAAGCGCTGTGGCTCCTGGTCGAGCGAGCGCTGGAGGAGCGCCAGCAGGACGCGCTGCTCCTCAGAGTCGGCGCCGTCAGGCGCCGGCACGGCTCCTGCCGCCTCGTATTCCGCACACTTGTGCACGAGTAGCGTCGCGTCGCCCCCGTCGTCGAGGATCATGTTCGGTCCGCCATCCGGCCAGCTCAACGCCTGCTCGGTGCACCACCAGTACTCCTCGAGCGTCTCGCCCTTCCAGGCGAAGACCGGTACGCCGCGCGGATCGTCGGGCGTGCCGTTTGGCCCGACCGCGACCGCCGCCGCCGCGTGATCCTGCGTCGAGAAGATGTTGCAGGAAGCCCAGCGGACCTCTGCGCCGAGCGCCACGAGCGTCTCGATCAGCACGGCTGTCTGGACGGTCATGTGCAGCGAGCCCGTGATCCGGGCGCCCGCGAGCGGTTGGGTGTCGGAGAACTCGCGCCGCGTGGTCATCAGCCCGGGCATCTCGTGCTCGGCGAGCTCGATCTCCTTGCGCCCGAACGCCGCCAGCGAGAGGTCGGCGACCTTGAAATCGAGCGTTGCTGTTTGGGTCATGCGATCTCCATCTCTCTCAGGTTGACAGCGGCAAGCAGCGCCTGGTGCTTCTCCTGCTCCCAGCGCAGCCAGTCGTCGGGCGAAACCTCGGCCGGACGCTCGGGCACGGCGTCAAGCCACTGATCGACAGCCGCGCGCAGCTCCGGCTCATCGCGCAGCCGCAGCGCGAAGCCGAGCTCGGCGAGCCCGAAGCCGTGCTGCGCGAGCAGCTCGCGTAGCGTGCGCAGCCGCTGGAGCTGCTCGGGTCCGTAGAGCCTGTAGCCGGCGGCGGTACGAGCGGGCTCGACTAGTCCGACACGTTCGATGTAGCGCAGCATCCGTGGCGACCAGCCCGTGATCGGCGCCGCTTCGTGGATCGTCAGGCCGTTCATCAGGCTACCCAGCCAACCTTACCAAAAGATTGTCAAGGTTGGTGGTGGATTCGACTAGCGGTTCTCAGGCGCGACGATCTCGATCCAGTCCAGTGAGCGGCCACAGAGCTCTTTGGCCTGCGGCGGCTGCAACTCGATCGTCCGCGACGGGCTGAGCGGCTGGAGCGCGATCTCGTCGAGTCCCGTGTAGCCGACCTCGTTGTCAGCGCCACCAGGCGCGAAGCTCGATGCCTGCGGGTAGGTGAGCGCAATCGTGTGAACCCCCGGTCGCAGGGTTATCGGGAGACCGACCTCGTTGTAGTCACCGATGTTGTTGAGCTCGTTCGAGACGGCGCCGAGATAGCGACCGTCGACGGTCACCTGGAAGCCGCGTGCGAAGCTGCCGCCGAGCCAGAGCTGGTAGCGGTGCGGACCGGTCGGCAGCGATATGTGGGCGAGCGCAGTGCCCGGGGCCGTCGGCTCTAGCGAGCCGGCGGCCGAGTTGGCGATCCATTCGAGCGGCCAGCTCGTCTGGGTGGCGCGCAGCACGATCGGGTCGGCGCGCTCATAGGCAAGCAGCTCGCCACCGTCGCGTGCCGCCTCGCGACCGAGGGCGAGGACACGCTTGCAGCGTGGCACCGCGGCCGGCTGGATCGCGCACAGCTGCTCGAACGGACGGCCGAACTCCGCCGCACCGCAGTAGTCGAGTTGCGTGTCGCCCAGCGGGACATGCACCAGCACGCGCTGGGTGGGATGGGCCGGCTGCTGGTAGAGCTCGTAGTAGCGACCTTGCCAGATGCGTTTGAAGATCGATGGCGGCCGGCTCTCGACCGGCGAGCGGCGCAGCACGAGCGAGCGGTACTGCTCGAGCGTCGCGAGCGGGAACGAGTCGATGTCCGCCCAGGCGGCACTGGTAAGGACGGCGCCAGTGACCGTGGCCAGGAGCGGCCCACGGTATTCCGCGGGCTCGATCGGGGCACCCGCGCGCAGGAAGTGACGATCGGCGTAGATCTCGTACTCGTTGATGAACGTCGGGCCGTGCCCGGCCACCATGGACCCGATCGTCTCGAGCTCGGCGAGCTGATCGCGCGGCGCGAGCGTGACGCTGCGGTACTGCAGCCAGTTGGACCAGATCACCCCACCCGCGATCGCCGCGAGCACGACGACCCCGACGACAAGCGGGACGGTCCGCTCCTCACGGAACAGCAGTGCGCCCCCGAGTAGGCCCGCCATCAGCACCGCCGGCGACGAGATCGCAAGCGCCTTGCCGAGCAGCCACGGTGTCGTGTTGTCGACCCAGCCGAGCAGCACGGCGACGACCGCGAGCGCCACGTAGACGGCGATCGCGAAGCGGCGCCTGTAGAGCGACCACGCCAGGGCGCCGGCGCCGGAGATGAAGACGAGCCAGATCAGCGGGTAGCGCGGGAACCAGCCGGGTGCGGTGAAGTAGCCGGCCGTGGCGGTCACATCACGGAAGTCCCCGGCCGGCCAGATCCCAGCGATCTGGATTGCCCGCAGCGGAGCGACGAGGTTGCCGAGCTGGGTGTGCGCGGTCTGGCCGGCCGTGTAGGACCCGTTATCGACGCTGAGATAGTGGGCGAGGATCAGCCACAGCGGGAAGCCACTCGCAGCAGCGAACGCGAGCAGTGCCACCAGCGTGCCGCCGAGCCGGACCATCTTCGAGAATGGGACCGCCAGGACCACGAGGAGCAGGACGGCGCCCAGCGCGATCGGGGCGACGAAGCGCGCCGAATGCAGTCCGAGGACGCCGACGGTCAGTGCCGCGACGGCGAAGACGAACGCCAAGGCCCCGAACGCTGGCGCCCGCCTGCCCTTTTCGAGTGCGTTCCAGAGCAGCCCGACGAACGCGAGGGCGGCGATCGGCGCCCCGTAGGCCGCCGCGCCAGGCCCGCCGAGCGTCAGCATCAGCGCGCCACCGACTACGCCCAACGGCAGCGTGCTGCGCCAGCGCGGCGCGGGGGCGGACACGAGGCGCACAGTGAGCGCGGCGCCGAGCGCGACAAGGAAGCCGGCGGTGAGCTCCTTTATCCCACCCCAGGTCGCGTAGCCGAAAAGCAGCGCCGACTGCGCGGCGATGAATGCGACGAACGCGCGCAGCCAGCGCCAGTCGAGGAGCGCGCCGAGCAGCGCGTAGACCGCGAGCGCCACTGCCGCGGCGCAGCACGCGAGGTAGGGCTGGAACAGCCACGCGATGTCGACGCCGCCGGTCGCCCAGTGGCCGACGCCGAGGAGCATGAACGAGCCGGACGGATAGGCGACGCCCGTGACGCCGTGCAGCGTCCCCGTGCCCAGGTTCTGCTGCGCGTTCCACAGGTAGGTCGAGACGGGCAGGCTGGAGAACGATCGCCCGTGCGAGAAGAGGGCATCGGTGAGGTTGAACCACGTCGCTGTGTCGTCGAGGCGGACGTAACCGAGGAACGTCGCCTCGCCGCTCATGATCACGGGGGCGCCGTAGACGAAGAGGACACCGATCGCGGCGAGCGCGGGGGCCGCGCCGAGGCGCGCGCGGCCCCAGACGAAGCCGACGCCGAGCAGGGCGCCGATCGCGGTGAGCGGCGCCGCCAACTCGGCGGTGCCGGAGAACGCCGTGAGCATGCCGGCCACGCAGATCGCGGTCGCAAGGCCGATCGGGATCGTCAGCGGACCGAGCTCCTCGTGGCCGGCGAACCATTGGACGAGAGCTCCCCACCCGAGTCCGATCGCGGCAAGGACGAGCGGGAAGAGCGCCCAGGAGAGAATCAGCGACATGGCGTCACGCGAATGGCGCCGGGGCAGGCGGCCGGCGCCCGGCGGAGGCTAACAAGGGCGGGAGACCGAGGCTCGCAGCAGCAGGCGGACGAGAGCGAAATAGGCGGTCTGTAGAGCGACCAGCAGACCCGGAGGTTGGCGCAGGTATGGATTCTCGAGCGAGCTACTGAGACGCTCAGCGAAGGTTGCCGCCCGGATCGTGCGCAGCGACTGGACGCGCCGGCGCCGGACGAGAAGGCGCGGCAGCGACCGCAGAACCGCAAGGTTGGCGCACAGCTTCGCGCCCAGCCAGCGATCGCGAGCGGCGACCGCCAGCAGGGCGAGCTCTGAGACCGCGAGCGCCGGCGCGAGCGCAAAGAGCAGTGCCGGCGGATAATCCGCGAGTAGGGTCGACCAGCGATTGCGCTCGAGCAGGTACCACTTGCGGGTGCCCTTGTCGAAGTCGTAGTGGTGGGTCACCCGCGCACGCGGCTCGATCCCGACGCGGTACCCCGCGAGCCAGAGGCGGAGTCCCAGGTCGAGATCCTCGCCGTAGAGGAAATAGGAGTCCTCGAAGCCGCCGACCGCCTCCCAGGCCTCGCGCCGGATCACGAGCGCGGCGCCGGAGGCGAAGGCCACCTCGTGCGGGTGATCGGGGAGGGCGCTCGCCGGCTCACCGCACTGACCGGCCCAGCCGAGCCCGATGAAGTGGACCACGCCGCCGCTCGTGTTGATGCGGCCATCGGGGAGCATGATCGCCGGCTGCCAGGCGGCCCACGCCGGCTGCGACGCGGCGATCGCGCGCAGCCGGGTGAACGCGTCGCGGTCGAGACGCACGTCCGGGTTCAGGAACAGTAAGAGCGGAGCGCCGCTCGCCTGCGCGCCGGCGCGGCAGGCGGAGGCGAAGCCGAGATTGCCCGGCTGCTCGATCACCCGGGCCTCGGGCATGCGCTCGCGGATCCGCGCGAGCGTCCGGTCGCGCGATGCGCTGTCGACGAAGATGATCTCGTCCTCCTCGCCGAGCGCACGATCGAGGCCCGCCAGCAGGTCATCGAGCTCACCCGCGCTGTCATGAGTGACGACGACGACCGCGATCGCGGCGCTCAACGCTTGCTCACCGCACTGGGCTGCGGCTCGTCCGACGGCTGCTCGTCGCTGACGCGCTCGTCGAGGAGGGCGAGACGCTGGGCAAGCAGCTTGCTCTGCTCGGACAGACGCGAGATGACGAGCGAGAAGTGCAGGAGGAGTGTCACGACAAAGACGAAACCGGCGGCGAACAGCGCGTTGACCGGGGTGTAGATGCCGAGCTCGCTGGAAATCCGCGTCAGTAGGCCCTGCCACAGCGCGAGTACGACGAGCACGATCGCGGCGAACAACCAGAGCAACGCGTACCGCTCCATCAACGCGCGCCGGCGAACGAGCTCGAACACGAACAGGAAGACGAGCACCGCGATCGCGATGACCGCGACGCGCTGAAGGGTCGCGGTCGTCTGGCTGGCATGCGCCGCAACAGCGATCACGGGGCCGCCTCCGAGAGCGGTCCCGCCTTGCCCTGCGGGTGGGAGCGAAGCGAACTGACGAGCACGGCCAGCAGGACCTTCGCAAGGTAGTAGCCGCTGAGCGAGGCGGAGATCTTCGACCGCCCACTCGTCCGGGCGCGCATCTGGACCGCTATCTCGCGCGTGTGCAGCGCGTAGGTATGCGCGAGCACGATCGCCTCGACCTCCGGATAGTCGCTCGGGTAGTCGCGCGCGAAGAGCTCGATGCCGACGCGATCGGTCATCCGGAAGCCCGAGGTAGGGTCGGTGACCTGCTGAGCGGTGAGCGCTGACACGAGCCGCGCGAAGAGCGCGATCCCGACGCGGCGCGACGCGGTCGAACGGTGGCCGTTGCCGTGCTCGAGGAAGCGCGAGCCGGTGACGAGGTGCGTGTGCGGATCGCCGTGCATCACCTCGAGCAAGCGCGGGATGTCGCGCGGATCGTGCTGCCCGTCGCCATCGACCTGAACGGCGATCTCATAGCCGTGTGCGCGCGCGTAGATGTAGCCGCACTGCACGGCGGCGCCGACGCCGAGGTTGAATGGGAGGCTGACGACGCGCGCGCCGGCGCTTGCCGCGGCCGCGGCGGTCTCGTCAGTCGAGCCGTCGTCGATGACGAGCACATCGAAATCGGGCGCTGCGGCCCGGATCTCGGCGATCGTCGTCGCGATCGCTCCGAGCTCGTTGTGCGCCGGGACGATGGCGAGATGGCGGTTCATGGCGAGCGCAACCGCGTCCAACGTTAGTGGTTCTCCCCGTCGGCAAGCGTCGTTCGAAAGCCGGGCCGTTGTCAGCGCCCGCGCGCGCGCAAGAGGGCCCACTCCGCCCGCAGCAGGCGTCGCAGCTTGGTTGCGAGCTCACCGACACGCCGCCGGCGCAGGCGCGGCAGGCCGCCCGATCGTTGCTCTGGGCGCTGTGCCGAGCGCTCGACCGCTCGCGGGTGCTCGGCCCGGTAGGCGTAGATGCGAAGCGGCGTGCTGTCGCCAAAGGCACCGGCGCGAAAGACAGCGATCCAGTTCGCGCGGTGCTCGACCGTTGAGTAGAGCAAGCGAGCGCGCCAGCGCGGCCGGCTCGCGAGCCGGGCCAGGCGCAGCAGGATAGGGTGCGGCCCGGGCTCCTCGCGGATCAGCTGCCAGCCGTCCGGTGCGGGCGGCGGTGCGATCGCGGCGAGGACGAGGACGAGCTCACCGGCAAGCGTGAAAGCGCGCTCGAGCGCAGCCTGGTCGGGCTCGATCGCGAGGATCGCGCGCGCCGGTCCGATCGCGCCGACCTGCGGGTCGACCAACGCGACCGGCGACTCGCTCGCCGCGTCCGCCGGGTCGATCCCGGCCGCCTCGAGGGCCGCGAGGAGCGGCGCCGCGAGCGCGACCTGCTCGAGCGTCGGCGGCGCCGGGACGTCAGCGAGCTCGGGGTAGCGCGGGTATGTCGTGCTCCAGCCGGAAGCCACCTGCTTGCGCGCAAGATAATCCGGATGGCGCTCGGCGTCGCCATCGCCGAGATGGGTCGCGTAGATGTTCGCGGCGATGCCGACGCGATAGCCGGCGCGGCGCAGGGCGTGACAGGTGATGCCGTCGCTCATGTACGGGACGCGCAGCGCGCTGCGCCGGATCAGGTTGAGCCAGACGCCCGTCGGCGTCTCGAGCAGCTCGCCGTCGATTCGCGGCGCCGAGTCGAGCCGAGCGTTGCGCGCGGCGCTGATGCTGTCGAGGCGCACGGCGATCAACCCGAAGTCATCGTGGCGTGCGGCCAGCGAGAGCAGCCGCGTGAGCCAGCAGCCGTCACTCGTCGGCGCGCCGACGACGAGGTCGGCATCGGACACGACGAAGATCTCTGACTCGGTCGCCCTGATGCCGCGGTCGAGGCCGGCGAGATGCTCGTTGCGTTCGTTCCAGATGATCTGGTGAAAGCGCCAGGCGTTGGCGCGCAGCCATTGGCGCGTCGCGGCACCCGATGCGTTGTCGACGATCGTCAGGCGGTATGGGGCCTGCGTGCGCCGCTCGAGCGCCGCCACCATCTGCGCGAGGTAGTCGGCGCGGTTGTAGCTGAGCAGGATGATGTCGACAGGCTCGGGCACGCTCAAAGCGTATTCACGGCGCGCCGCAGGATTGCGTAACAGGCGTCTCCGCCGAGGAGCCGGTCGAGGGCGAGGACCGGCGGGTACAACGCGAGCCCGAGCGCGTAGGCCAGCCAGAGCCTCCAGCCTGGCGTCCAGCGTCGGGCGATCAGGTAATGAAGGCTGTAGCTGACGGCGATTATGGTCGAGCTCGTCCCGATTGCTTGCGTCTCGAGTCCGAGACGCCGGGCCGCGACGGCAAGCGCGCGCGGCGAGAAGTGATTGACATGCCGCGGCAGGTCGAGCGGAAACCAGAAGCTCCGCAGCACGAAGCGCTGCCAGCAGCGCCAGTTCGGGGCGAGGATAACCAGCGTTCCGCCGGGCGCCAGGAGCTCGCAGGCGCCGCGCAGCGCCGTGAGCGGCTCAGGAATGTGCTCGAGCGAGTGCGAGAAGACGACGAGATCGAAGTTCGCGGGCTCCCATGGCTGATCCGCAAGCGTGCCCAAGTGGACGGTTGCACCCTGTGCGCGCGCAGCGGCCGCAGCCGCCTCGGAGACCTCGATGCCGAAGGGCTGCCAGCCGAGCGCGCGATAGTGCGCGAGCAGCGCCCCTCCCCCGCAGCCCACGTCGAGCACGCGTCCCGGCGGCCCGACGGGTGCGAACGGAGCACGGCTGAACCGCCGCCGCGCCGCGCGAGCCCGATAGGCAGAGCGCAGCCGCACGAGCACGCCGGCGTCGGGCGCAAGCTCGTGCTCGTAGAAGCTCTCGAAGTAGGCGCCGCCGTAGTAGCGGTCGAGCTCTTCCACGGAAACGTGCCCAAGCTCGCAGGCCCTGCACTCCCAGACGCGAAACGGCCCCTCGCCCGTGACGAGCCGGTCCGGCGCGCTGACCCGTGTCGCTCGCAGCGGCGCGCCGCAAAGCGGGCAGTGCGCCGGCGCGGGCACTACTCGCGCTCGGCGAGTGCTCGCTTGAGCTCGGTGAGCGCATCCACCGGCGTCGGATCGACGCCGGCGAGGATCGCCAGGTAGCACGAGACGAGATCGCCGAGGAGCACCAGTGAACAGACTCGCTCCACGGCCGTCTCGCCGCGCGTGGTAACGACGTGAGTGGCGCGCGCCGCCGGCTCGATCGCCGCGCGCGTCAGCTCGATACGCGCCTTCAGCCGCGGGTGCGTATCGCAGTCATCGAGGAAGATGGCGCTCATCGGAGCGACGGCGGGCGCGCCCTGCCAGCCCGCGATCTCGTTGTGGTCAAGCTCGGGCAGCTCGCCCCAGAAGGCGGGGGCCTTCGCGTTCTCGTTGATCTGGGTCTTCCAGCGGTACGCGACGGCGGCCGTGACCCCGGCGCCGATGATCACCGGTACCGTCCCTTGCAGGCTATGGGCGAGCTGCTTGGCGAGGTTCTCGCCCTCGCCGTCGGGTCCCCACTCGCGCGCGAGCGCGGCGAGATGCGAGCCGGCGACATCGATCTCGGTCGTCAGGCGTGGCCCGGCACCGCACAGCGCGGCTACCTCGAGCGCGCTGACGAAGAGATAGGCGAGCGCCGCGCGGGGCTGGAAGCCACCGGGAACCGGGATCACGCCAACCCCGTCGGCGCGTGCGAGCTCGGCGAGCTGACCGCCCGAGGTGACGACGATTCGGTGCGCTCCGAGCGCACCGGCCGACTCGTAGCAGGCAAGTGTCTCTTCGGTATCGCCCGAGTAGCTGGAGCACAGCACGGTCGTGTCGGGCGTTGTCCACGGCGGCAGGCCGTAGCCGCCAGCCGCCAGGATCGGCCGCGAAGCCGTGTCGCCGAGCGCCGCGCGCGCGAGCATGGCGCCAATCGCCGAGCCGCCCATGCCGGCGACCACGAGACCGCCCCGCGTGTCGTACGGCTCGAGGCCGGCGGACTGGACTCGCCAAAGCGCGTCCTCGAGCTGGCTTGGCAGGCCGAGCACATCCTCGAACATCCCGCGCGAGTCGAGCGCCGCGATTGCAGCTCGATCGAGCGCCGCCATCAGAAGGCCACCGCGCGCTCGCCGAGGGCGACGTCCGGTGAGATGCGGGCGCCGTGTGTAATCACGTTGTACGCGCCGATCACCACGTCCTCACCGATGACAGCGCCACCGCTGATCTCGCTGTGCGCGCCGATCTTGGCTCGCGGACCGACGATGCAGTCGCGCAATATGCAGCGCTCCCCGATCTCAGCCCCGTCGAGCACGATGGCGCGCTCGATCCGGGCACCGGCATGCACGCGGACGTCCTGCCCCAGCACGACGAGACTGCCCGCTTGCGCGCCGTCCGCAAGCTCCACCCCGGGCCCGACAAGGGCCGCCCCGATGAGTCTGCCGGAGATCTTCGCGGTCGGGTCCAGCCCGATGTTGTCGGCGCCCATGTGGGCGCCCAACGGACTCTTGATGATCCCTTCGATCAGATCGAAGCTGCCCTGCATGTATTTCTCGGGACTGCCGATGTCGAGCCAGTAGCCACTCGCGACATACCCGTACATGCCGTTGCGGATCAGCTGCGGCCAGAGCTCTCGCTCGATCGAGACGGGTCGTCCGGGCGGGATCAGCTCGAGCAGACCGCGCTCGAGCACATAGGCGCCGGCGCTGATCAGCGGCTCCTCCGCCCGATCGTCGCCCGAGGGCTTTTCGATGAAGGCGCTGACTTGCCCGTCGGCTTCGAGCTTGACGAGCCCGTAGGCGCTCGGGTCCTCGACGCGCGCGAGCGCGAGCGTGGCCACCGCGCCCGTCCTCTCGTGCTGGGCGATCTGGGCGGAGAGGTCGAGATCCGTCAAGACGTCTCCATTGCAGACGACGAACCGCTCGCCGAGGAGATCGGCCGCGTACTTGAGGGCGCCGCCCGTGCCGAGCGGCTCGGGCTCGTCGACGTAGTGCAGGCGGACGCCGTAGGCGGCGCCGTCACCGAGTACCGCGCGAACGCTGGTTGCGAGAAAGCCGCATGACAGGATCACCTCATCGATCCCATGGCCACGCAGCCAGTCGAGCATGAAGGCGATGAACGGGCGATCGACGAGCGTGACAACGGGCTTGGGCACGCGCGCGGTCAGTGGCCGCAGACGCGTGCCGACCCCACCGGCCAGGATCAGTGCCTGCATGACGCCGCGTCTCGACGGGCGCTCACGCGCGCCCGATGCCCTCGTAGACGAGTCCCGCGGCGCGAACGACGTCCGGATCGAGCGCGTTGCGCCCGTCGATGACGACCGTCCCGGACATCGCCTCGGCGACGCGCCGCCAGTCCAGCCCGAGAAATTCGGGCCATTCTGTGACGAGGACGACCGCGTCGGCCCCCTCTACGGCTTCGAGCGACGAGTGGGCACAGGCCAGCTGCGGCATGACTTTGATCGCCTCCGCTTCGGCGACCGGGTCGTAGGAGCGAACGATCGCCCCCTCCGCCTCCAGGCGCGAGGCGAGGACGAGCGAGGAAGCGCCGCGCATGTCGTCGGTGTTCGGCTTGAACGCGAGGCCGAGCAGGGCTATCCGCCTGCCGGCGAGGTCGCCGAGATGACGCTGGAGCTTGGCCACCACGCGCCGCTTCTGGAGCTCGTTGACCTCGATCACCGAACTGAGCAGCTGGAAGTGGTAACCGGAGTTGGCGGCGAGCAGCTTGAGCGCACTCACGTCTTTCGTGAAACAGGAACCGCCATAGCCGATCCCCGCCTGGAGGAACTGCGGGCCGATGCGATCGTCCAGGCCGATGCCGACGGCAACGTCGAGAACATTGGCGTCGAGTTCCTCGCAAACGTTCGCGATCTCGTTGATGAACGAGATCTTTGTGGCAAGGAATGCGTTGGCCGCAAGCTTGATCATCTCCGCGCTCGCGATGTCGGTGCGAACGATCGGTGCCCCCAGCGGCTCGTACAGCGCGGCAACCTCCTCGCCGGCTGGATGGCCGTCATCCCCGATGACCACCCGGTCGGGGTGCATGAAGTCGTTGATCGCGGATCCCTCCTTGAGGAACTCGGGACAGGAGACATAGCCGAGCGACCCCTTGCCCTGTTCCCCGAGCACGCGCTTCAGCGTCTTGCCAGTGCCGCACGGGACGGTCGACTTCATCACGAGGGCGTGCTCGCTCGACGGCGGGACCGCACGGACCACGGCATAGACCGCGGAGAGATCGGCATCGCCGGCGTGGGTCGGCGGTGTACCGACGCAGACGAAGAGGAGCCGCGCGCCGGCGGCCGCGTCCTCCAGCCGCGTCGAAAAGTGCAGCCGCTCACGGTTGCGCGCAATCAGCGAGTCGAGCCCCGGCTCGTATATCGGCACCTCGCCTCGCTCCAGGCGCTCGATCTTGGTTTCGTCGATGTCCACGCAGTAGACATCGCAGCCGAGGTCAGCGAAGCCGGCGGCCGTCACCAGACCGACATACCCAGTGCCGATTACCCCGATCGGCTTTCCGCCTGCACCCATGAGGGCCCGAAGGCTATCGAAGCGCTCGGCTCAGCCCGTCGGAACCGCGCCGGCCGCGCCGCTCGCGCCGGTGGGAGCGCTCGAGCCGCTCGTGCCCGAGCTTCCAGTCGCGCCGCCGGGTGGGCCGACCTGGGCGCCAGGCCCCGTGTACGTGACGTTGAAGGCGTCACCTGTTGTCGCCAGGGTGCCGACGGTGGCGGACGAGCGCAGCGCGTGGCTCAAGCCGAGTCCGCCGCCGGGGCTCGCCTGGAGGTTGATCGCCCCATAGGTCCAGGCCGGATCATCGATCGCGCCCTGGTGGCGGCCATCGCGGCCGACGGCGGTGGCGCTTGCATTCGTGAACGCGACACTCCCGAAATCGGTCAGGGTAAGCGACGTGCAGTTGCTGCGATCGCAGTTGGACGGCGCCTCGGCGATCCACTCGGCCGCGCCGACATCCGGATGCGGTGAGCGCATGACCTTCACGTGCCTGTACGTCGCACCCGTGGTCGTGTCGGCGATCGTGACGGTCGCGCGCTTGCCCCTGACAGCGACGCTTGCGGTGATGCTGTCGCCCGGGCTTACAGGGATCGCGTGGATCGTGTGCGGGCCGTCCGGCACGTACTCGTACCACGCGTAGTAGCTGATCGCGCCCCCGGCGCTGCAGTCGGCCTCTGTCCCGACCTGCTCGAGTGAGCGCGACGTTTGGCGGTAGCCGCCGAGCCCGACCCAGAACGCGGAGAACGTTGGCTGTCCCGGTACGCATGTGGCAGACGGCGCCGTCCAGCTGCCGGATACGCTCGTGAAGCGCTTGGCGAAGGCGTGGGTCGAGGCGCCGGTTATCGCCGCGTAGCCGGCCCAGTTCGTGCTCACCTGGCTCGGGAGCTCTGATGCCCAGCTGGTTGCCGCCAACGCGCCGGCGAGGGCGACACTAACGGCTATCGATATGAATGCCCGCTTGCGGGGGGCCCGACGCATTCGGCTCCAGACATTAGCTGGCCGGCTAAGGCCGAACTCTCGCAGGGCTAAGGGTTCGCCAAGGGTGAAACGTTGCACCACCGGTCAAGGTGGCACCTAATGCCGCGCGTCAGCTCCGATGAGGCCCAGGAACGTCTCCGCGCGCTTCAACTGGCGCGCCGCGCGCGCCCGCGCCTCGCTGTCCTCGGGGGTCGTCTCGAGCAGCTGGAGCGCGCGCGCGCGCGAGCTTTCGAGCTCCGCGCGGTCGAGCTCTTCAATCGGCGTGGCCTCACCGACCAGTAGCAGCGCGCGACTGTCCGCGACCTGCATGAACCCCTCGCCCTGCGCGTAACGCAGGATCTCGCTATCGCTGCGATACAGGCGCAGCTCGGTCGGCTCGAGGCGTGCGAGCAGCGGCGCATGGTTTGCGAGGATGCCGATCAGGCCGAGGGTGGTTCTCGTCGAGACCTGCTCGACCTCGTCGTTGAACGCCTCCCCCTCGGGCGTCAGCACCTCGCAGGGAAACTTCGTGTGCGGCATCAGCTACGGCCCTTCTTTGCGTCCTCGACGACCTGCTCGATCGTCCCCTTGAGGAAGAAGGCGCTCTCCGGCAGCTCGTCGTGCTTGCCGGAGATGATCTCGTCGAAGCCGCGAACGGTGTCCTCGATCTTCACGTACACGCCCGGCGTGCCGGTGAACTGCTCGGCCACGTGGAAGGGCTGCGAGAGGAAGCGCTCGATCTTTCGCGCGCGCTGAACGGTCACCTTGTCCTCGTCGGAGAGCTCGTCGATGCCGAGGATGGCGATGATGTCCTGCAGCTCGCGGTAGCGCTGGAGGATCTCCTTGACGCGCGTTGCGACGCGGAAGTGATCCTCGCCGACGATGTCGGCCTTGAGGATCGCCGAGGTCGAGTCGAGCGGGTCGACCGCCGGGTAGATGCCCTTCTCGGCGATGCTCCGCGAGAGCGTCGTCGTGGCGTTCAGGTGGGCGAACACGGACGCCGGCGCAGGATCGGTCAGGTCGTCGGCCGGGACGTAGATCGCCTGCACGGATGTCACCGAGCCGGTGCGAGTCGAGGTGATGCGCTCCTGCAGCTGGCCCATCTCGGTCTCGAGCGTCGGCTGGTAGCCGACCTGTGACGGCATCCGCCCGAGCAGCGCCGAGACCTCGGAGCCGGCCTGCACGAAGCGGAAGATGTTGTCGATGAAGAGCAGCACGTCCTGGCCCTGATCGCGGAAGTACTCGGCCATCGTCAGGCCGGAGAGTGCGACGCGCATGCGCGCGCCTGGCGGCTCGTTCATCTGACCGAAGACGAGCATCGTCTTCTCGAGCACGCCGGACTCCTTCATCTCGAGCCATAGGTCGTTGCCCTCGCGCGAGCGTTCGCCGACGCCGCAGAACGCGGAGAGGCCGCTGTGTTCCTTCGCGAGGTTGTGGATCAGCTCCTGGATGATCACGGTCTTGCCGACGCCGGCACCGCCGAACAGGCCGACCTTTCCGCCCTTCGCGTAGGGCTCGAGCAGGTCGATGACCTTGATCCCCGTCTCGAACATCTCGGTCACCGTCGTGAGCTGGTCGACCGGCGGCGAGTCCTGGTGGATCGGGCGACGTTCGGTGCCCTCCGGCATGGGCTCGCCGAGGTCGATCGGGTCGCCGAGCAGGTTGAAGATCCGGCCGAGCGTCGCCTCGCCGACGGGCACGGTGATCGGGGCGCCGGTATCGGTCACCTCCGCGCCGCGTGCGATGCCGTCGGTCGTGTCCATCGCGACCGCGCGCACGCGATCGTCCCCGAGATGCTGCTGCACCTCGCAAACGAGAAGCTCGTCGACGGCCGCGGCGATCCCCTCCTGCTCTTCGGCCCCGCTCCCACGTTTGACCGTGATTGCGTGGTAGATCTCCGGCAAGCGATCGGGGAAGACCGCGTCGATGACGACTCCCTGGATCTCCTCGATCCGCCCGAGGTTCTGCTCGGACTTCTTGGGCGCGGTCTTTGGCTTTGCTGCTGCTGGCATCTGCGCTAGCTCCTTCTGTCGGGCCGCCTAGGCCAGCTCCCCGGCGCCGGCGACGACTTCCAAGATTTGCTGAGTGATCTCGGCCTGACGCGCGCGGTTCATCGCGAGGGTCAGGTCCTGGATCAACTCGCCTGCATTTTCCGTGGCGCTGCGCATCGCGGTCATGCGCGCGCCGTGCTCGGATGCTGCCGACTCGAGCAGCGCACGATAGATCGAGATCTCGATGTAGTGCGGCACGAGCTCGCGCAAGAGCTGGTTCGGCTCCGGCTCGTACTCGGGCAGCGCCCGGCGAGCTTTGTGGTCGCCTGCCTCACCCTCCCCGGCGGCTCGCACAGCAGCCGCGGAGGCGGGAAGCAGCGTGGCGCGCGTCGCCACCTGGTTGAGCGGCGACACGTAGGCGTTGTAGATGACCTCGACGCGATCGACGGCACCGTCGAGGAAGGCGCTGATCACCGCATCGCCGATGCGCCGGGCGTCGCGGTAGCCGGGACGGTCGGTGTAGCCGCTGAACGAGCCCGCGAGCTCGCGCCCGCGGAACGTCAATGAGGAGATCCCCCGCCGTCCGCTGGCGAACCACACCGCCCGGGCTCCGTCGGACTCGATCTGCGCGGCGAGCTGGATCCCGCTGCGGACGATCTGCGAGTTGAACGCTCCGGCGAGGCCACGGTCGGCAGTGATCAAGAGGACCCCGACGTGCTCCTCCCGCTCGCGCGTCGCGAGCAGGGGGATCCGCCCGATCTCGGGCCCCGCGTCGCTTGCCGCCTGGGCGGCCATGCGCCGCAGCGCATCCGCGTACGGTCGCAGCGCGGCGATCCGCTTCTCGGCGCGGCGCAGTCGTGCCGCCGAGACGGCCTCCATCGCACGCGTGATCTTCTGGATGTTCTTGAAGCTCGCGATGCGATTGCGAACTTCGCGCTGTGTGGCCAAGGCGCCAAGGAGCCGCAGCTAGGCTACGGCTCCCTCCTCCTCTCGCTCCTCCTCGTCGCTGTCCTGGGCGTCGTCGGACTCGTCGCGCTTAGGCTGCTTGGCGCGCGGAGGCGGCGCGTCCTCGTCGATCGGCTGGCCGTCCTCGTCGAGGTCGTAGCCGAAGTCGTCGGCGAACTCGGCGATCGCCTTGCGCGCGGCCTCCTGCGTCTCATCGCTCCAATCGCCCCCAGCGATCTTCTCGCGCAGATCCTGGTGCTGTGCCCGCGCCCGATCGATCATCCCGGCGAGGAATTCGGGAACCTTCTCGACGAGGATCCGATCTAGGTGGCCGCCGGTCGCGGCGAGCACCGAAAGCACCTCATCCTCCACCGGCAGCGGGGCTCGCTCGCCCTGGTTGAGCGAGGCGACGAGGCGCTCGCCGCGGGCGAGGATGCGCTGGGTGTCCGCGTCGAGGTCGGAGCCGAACTGCGCGAACGCCTCGAGATCGCGGTACTGGGAGAGCTCGAGCTTGAGGCGTCCGGCGACGCGCCGCATCGGCGTGACCTGGGCGTTGCCGCCGACCCGCGACACGGAGATCCCGACATTGATCGCCGGGCGCACGCCGGAGTTGAAGAGCTGCGGCTCGAGGAAGATCTGGCCGTCGGTGATCGAGATCACGTTTGTCGGGATGTAGGCGGAGACGTCGCCCAGCTGCGTCTCGATGATCGGCAGTGCCGTCAGCGAGCCACCGCCAAGCTCGTCGTTGAGCTTCACAGCACGCTCGAGCAGGCGGGAGTGCAGGTAGAAGACGTCGCCCGGGTAGGCCTCGCGGCCCGGCGGGCGGCGCAGCAGGAGCGACATCTGGCGATACGCGTACGCGTGCTTGGTCAGGTCGTCGTAGATGCACAGCGCGTGACCGCCGTTGTAGAGGAAGTGCTCGCCCATCGCACACCCCGCGTAGGGCGCAAGGAACTTGATCGGTGCGGCCTCATCGGCCGGCGCCGCGACGATGATCGTGCGCTCGAGCGCCCCGGCCTCGCGCAGCGTCTCGGCGAGCTGCACCACGGCCGACATGCGCTGGCCGATCGCGACGTAGACGCTCACGACGCCCGTGTCCCGGTTGTTGATAATCGTGTCGAGCGCGATCGTGGTCTTGCCCGTCTGGCGGTCGCCGATGATCAGCTCGCGCTGCCCGCGACCGATCGGGATCATCGAATCGATCGCTTTCAGCCCCGTCTGCAGCGGCTCCTTGACCGGCTGGCGCTGCACCACGCCGGGAGCCTTGAACTCCGCCGGACGCGTGCTCTTGGTCTTGATCTCGCCCCTGCCGTCGAGTGGCCGGCCAAGTGGATCGACGATCCGGCCGAGGAGCTCCTCGCCGACCGGGACATCGAGCAGTTCGCCGGTTCGCTTGACGATGTCCCCCTCGCTGATCTCCTCCCAGTCGCCGAACAGCACGGCACCGACGTTGTCGGACTCCAGGTTCAGCGCGAGGCCGACGACATCGTGGGGCAGCGAGAGCATTTCGAGCGACATCACGTTGTCGAGGCCGTGGACGCGCGCGATCCCGTCGGAGACCGAGAGCACCGTGCCGACCTCGGTCAGCGTGGCGCTCTCGGCGTCGAGACCGGTGATTCGGCTCTTGAGGATGCTCGTGATCTCGTCGGGGTTGATCTGCATGGGCATTGGCTGTCAGGGCTCCTTGCGGTCGCGCGTCCTAGGCGGCGCCGACGACCTCTTTGCGTAGTTGTTCGAGGCGGCCGCGGATCGAAGCATCGAGGATCGAATTGCCGACGCGCAGGACGATGCCGCCAATGATGTTGGGGTCGACCGTGCTGGTGAGCGCCACCGTCTGGCCGGTCTGCTCGCTGATCCGCTTGCCGATCGCCGAGACGGTGGTGTTGCCGAGCTCGATGGCGCTCGTGACCTCGACCGGGAGCAGCCGGTTCTCGCGTTCCCAGAGCTCCTCGAAGCTCGCTTGGATCGCGGGCAGCACTGGCATGCGGTGGCTGTCGATCAGCAGCTCCAGGAAATTCGAGATCAGGACATCGGCGCCGCTCAGCGTGCGCTCGAGCCCGTCGCGCTTCTCGGCCGTCGAGAAGTAGGGCGAGAAGAAGAACAGCCGCAGGTCGTCGCTCCCGGCGAGCGCGTCCGCGAACTGGCCGAGCTGCTCGCGCACGACGTCGAGGCGCTCCCCTTCGCGAGCGGCTTGGAACAGCGCGCGCGCATACACGCTTGCGATCTCCTGCATGTGTCCTAGTTCTCCGAGCCCTCGAGGACGGTGAAGTCGAGCTCGCGTAGCGCATCGTCGACGAGCTTGCGCTGGTCGGTTGCGCTGAGAGCCTTGCGCGTCACCTTCTCGGTCGCCAGGATCGTCAACGTCGCGACCTCCTTGCGGATCTGCTCGAGCGCTCGGCGCGTCTCGTCCTCGATGTCGCGCCTGGTCTGCTCGAGCATGCGCTCGCGGCGCACACGCGCCTCCTCGAGCGTCTCGCGCTCGTGTTGCTTGCCGGCCTCGCGCGCGCGCCCAACGATCTCGTCAGCCTGTGAGCGGGCGTGCGCGAGCTGCTCGCGGTACTCGCGCAGGACGTCCTCGGCCTCCGCGCGCAGGCGCTCCTGAGCGTCGATCTGCTCGCTGATCGCAGCGGCGCGGCGATCGAGCATCTCGCGGATCCGCGGGAACACGAACCTGTTGAGGATCAAGACGGAGATCACGAAGACGACGAGCGTCCAGATCATCAGTCCAACGTCCGGCGAGATCAGCCAGGAGCCGCTTGATGAGGCGATCGGGGTCATGGCTCTAGGCGAGGACGTAGCCGATGAGGCCGCCGACCAGGCCGTAGAAGAAGCACGCCTCGGTCAGCGCGAAGCCAAGCCATTGCAGGCCAGTGAGGTCGGCCTGCACCTCGGGTTGGCGCGCAACCGCGTCATAGACGCGACCGAAGAGCGCGCCGATGCCGGCACCGGCACCCGCCGCTCCGCCGCCCGCTCCGACGCCGATCGAGATCGCCTTGCCGGCGTCGACGCCGAACGTGTCGTTCGCTGACGCGGCCGCAGCGACCAGCGGGTGGATGATTGACATGACGATTTGTGCAAACAAGTAGGACTCCTTATCCCGGCTAGTGTTGTTCGGCCACCGCGGTGCCCAGGTAGATCGCGGCGAGTATGGCGAAGATGAAGGCCTGCAGCCCGGCGATCAGGACCGCCTCGAAGAGGTAGATCGCAACGCCGAACGGAAGCAGAAACCAGGCGAGGTACTTCACGCCGAGCAGCACGGCGAGGCCGCCGCTCATGAAGCTGATCAGCATGTGCCCGGCGAGCAGGTTCGCCCACAGACGAATCGTGAGCGAGAGCAGCCGGAGGATGTTCGAGAGGATCTCGATCGGGAAGATCATCAGCAGCATCGCGCCGCCGACGCCCGCCGGGATCAGGCTCTTGATGTAGCCGCCCGGGCCGTGGGCGCGGACACCCTCGGCGTTGAAGGCGATGTAGACGAGCAGCGCGAGGACCAGTGCGAACGAGATGTTCGTCGTCGCCGCGAACAGCTGAAAGTTCGGCAGGTGCGTGCCGAAGAGATGGAGCTCCTGGATCGGATCCGTGTTGACCGGCAGCGGCACGTAGCCGAGGAAGTTCGAGACGAGGATGAAGAAGAAGAGCGTCGCGATGAACGGGAACCACTTGCGCGCCATTCGGTCGTCCATGTTGTCGCCGGTGATCTGCCCGGCGACGAGCCCGTAGGCCGCTTCGACTGCGGTCTGGACCCGGTTCGGGCGCATCTGCATGTGTCGTGCGACCCAGACCATGAGGCCACAGGTGATGACGCCGGCGAGTACGAGGTAGAGGACCGCCTTGTTCAGATAGATCGGCCCGAACAGGTGCGCCCAGTTGAGCAGCTTGAACTCGTCCTGCGGTAGGAAGCTCGAGTTCTTCTTCCCGTGCAGGCCGAACGCGATGCCGAGCGCGACCGTCCCACCGAGCCACGCAACCAGGAATCCCACGAAGATCTTGCGCCTCTTGCTCCACCCCCGGATCGAGGCGGTCATCGCGCCGTCCTTCCCTGGGGCGGCCCGCTTGCAACGCGGACGGCGAAGCTCACGCTGTAGGCGACGACGATGATCAGCGCCGCCGTCAGCCCCCACGCGCGGTGGCCGACGACGATCGCAACGATGATGCCCCCGGCGAGCAGCCAGACGCGACCGAAAGCCTCGAACAGCGAGTAGCCGAGGTGCTTCACTGGGGCGGTGATCTTGGCGATGAGATGCGCATCGAGTCCCTGTACCAAACGCTGCAGCAGCCATGTGCCGGCGCCGATCGCGTAGCCGCCGACCGGCGCGCCGAGCGGGATCGCGACGGCGGCACCGATCGCAAGCACGATGACGTCGATGTAGCGGCTCAGGTTCATCGACGGTTCAGAGGTAGCGGAAGCGCTTAATGACAACGGCGATCCCGACGAAGAACCCTATCCCGAACCCGGCGAGCAGCAGCGGTACGACCGCCCCCAACAGCGCGCCGAGGCCGGCGCCGATCGCCGCACACAGCGCGTTCACGGCGAGCAGTAGCGCCCCCGCTCCAGCTGCGTCCCTGCCTGTCACCCTCGCGCTCCCCCTTCTGCGCGCAGCACGTGCTCACGCGGCGCGCCACCGTGGCTCGGGTAACGGTTTCGCGTCTGCGCGCGTATCGAGAGGCATGTCGTTGGCGTGCCTCCGCTTGCGGACGCCGTGCGGCAGCTGCCACGCGCCCCGTCGGGCGCCCGGAGGCAGGGCGCAGCGCCGACCGCGGCAGTCTACATATCCGCGGAGTTTGTAACAAGCTTGTAACAAACGCCACCCTGCGCCCCGCGCGCAGGATCTCCTTCAAACGTCCGCACCGCTCCGCAAACGCTTGCGCCTCTTCGCGCCGCTGCCGATAACACGACTGATCGACCCCGAATCCCCTGAGATGACGAAGATCAGAGCAACAAGCAAAGGCCAGACGCAGCTCGCCTTCACGAGCTCGCAGGCCGCAAGCTACCTCGGCGTTTCTCTCGCCACCGTTCGCCGCTGGAGCGACGACGGATACCTCCGCGGCTACAGGACCCCGGGTGGGCAGCGGCGCTTCTCGCGCGTGCAGCTCGACGAGTTCCTGCGCTCCCTGAGCGGGCACGAGAGCGACGAGGACGCGCTGCCGGCGGGCTAGCTCAGACGTCGAGCGTGCCCGCAAGGCCGCTCTCCGCAAGCGCTTCGAGTACGCGCGGAAGGGCCGCGACGGTCTTGCGCCAGGACCCTGGCGCCGAGTAGTCGTCCGCGTCGTGGAGCAGCAGCACGGACCCGTCTGGGACACCGCGCTCGAGCAGTGTCGTCGCGATCGACTCGGGGGTGGCGCGAGCGCGCCAGTCGCGGCCCCAGTGCGTCCAGAGCAACGGCCGCCAACGCTCGCGTCGTGCGATCTGAAGGGCCGCTGCGTTGAAGATCCCGTACGGCGGCCGGTAGCGCTCGACCGCGCATCCGGTGGCGTCTTCGATCCGTTCCCGGGCACGCGCGATGTCGAGCGCGACCGCGCGCGGCCCCAGACGCAGCGGGTTGCGGTGTCGATCGCAGTGCAGCCCGATGCCGTGGCCGGCGGCGACGATTTCGGCGGCGAGTGCGGGCGCGCGCGCAACCTGCTCGCCGACGAGGAAGAACGTCGCGGGCGTCTTGAAGCGCGCGAGCACCTCCAGTACCGCAGCGGTCCCCTCTGGATGCGGTCCGTCGTCGAAGGTCAGGCCATAACCGCGTCCGTCGCGCGTCTGCGTCTGCACGCCGAACGCGGTACGCAAGGTCGCCGAGTAGTAGCTGAGCGCGGGCAGCATGTAGCCGACACCGGTCGCAGCCGCAAACGCGGCGGCCGCAATCGCGGGCTGGGTGCGATGATCGCGACTGGTCATGCTCTCTCTGCTCATCGGAGTCCTCGCAGCGGCCGGCGCATCGACGCTGTACAGCCTAGGGATCGGCGTCCAATCGATCGACGCGCGGGTGGCGAGTCCGGAGCACACGCTGCGGATCTCGCTGCTGACGCAGCTCCTGCGGCGCGGACGCTGGCTTTTCGGGACGGCGATGACCGCGCTCGGCTGGCCGCTGCAAATCGTCGCGCTGCTGTTCGCGCCGCTCGAGGTCGTCCAGCCTGCGCTGGCCGTCGGCCTGCTTGTCCTGCTAGCGCTGGGGGAGCGCATGCTCGGCGAGAAGCCGGGCAGGCGCGAGCTCGGCGCGACGTTTGCGATCGTCGCCGGCGTGGCCGGCGTCGCCGCGCTCGCGCCGGCTCGCCAGACGCACCATGTCGGCGGTTTCGCGCTGCTCGCCGTGTTTGCGGCGCTCGGCGTCGCGGCGCTCGTGCCCTTCGCGGCACAGATGCTGCGCCGCCCGATCGCGAACCTCGCGATGATCGGGGCCGGGCTCGCGTTCGCGTGGGGCGCCCTCGCGACGAAGCTCGTGGCCGACGCCGCGTCCGGCGAGCGCTGGGTTGCGGCGCTCGGGTGGGGCGCCGCCGCGATCGTCGCCTCGGTCGTCGGCCTGACAGCCGAGATGAGCGCGCTCCAGAAGCGCCCCGCGATCCTTGTGGCGCCGGTCGTCTTCGTCGCTCAAACCTTCGTGCCGATCATGCTGGCGCCGCTCGTCTTCCACGAAAGCTTCCTGCACACGCCGGCCTCGGGGGTCCCGCTTCTGGCGTGCCTGATCGTGCTCCTCACCGGCGCGACCGTACTGGCACGCTCGCCGGCCCTGCTAGCGATCAGCCAGCGGCGCGAGCGCGACGTGGCGGGTCAGCCGACGCTCGATGGCAGCGGCGTGGCCGCCAACCCGGATGCGCGAACGGCCGCTCCGACCCAGCTGACGGTCCGGAGCGACGTGGCGGCGGAGCCCGCGAGGCGCAGTACGACGACATCGCCCGGGCGCAGCGGCCGCGAGAACACGGGCGCGCGCGAGCCCACCTGAACCGAGCCTGTTACGCCCTTGCCGCCCGCCACCGAGCCGAGGAGCAGCTCGCCGAAGCTCTCGTGGGCAGGATCGAGGTAGTAGAAGCCGCGCCGCAGGTGGAACAGGCGCGCCTCGCGGCGGACCTCGGCTGTGAAGTGAATCCAGTGCAGGCCGTTGCCGCCGCGGACCGCCGGGATCACATCGTCGCCCAAGCGAGCCAGCAAGCGGAGCGTAGGGGTACCCGGGGCCGTCGCGGTCGCAAACGACGCCCTGATGCCCTCGCGCTCGAGCTTGCGGGCGGTCCGTATGAAGTCACGGGGCGGGACGGAAACGACGACGCTGACCGCGTCGAGGCCGCGCGGCGGCAACGTCTTGACCTGATGGCTCAAGACCATCGCGAAGGCATTGAGCTCATCGGTCGACATGACCCAGACGCCGGCGCCGAGCGCGAGCACGATCGAGGTGGTGATGCGCGTCGCGCGCAGCCGCCAGCGCGCGATCGGCCGCACGCGCGCGAGGGCGTTCAAGACGACCTCCGCGGCGGCCGGGCCGTCGGGCCGGATGCCGGTTGACTCCTTCACCGCACCACCGTCGCGGGAGCGCTCGACGTGCTCGACGAGCTCGGCCGGCGAGCTCGCGAACGCGAGCAGCTCGTGCTCGGCCATCCGACGCGTGTTGAGCTTCGCGTGGCCGACGGGCAGCCCGTAGGAGACAACCGGGCAGCCGCGGACCATCGCCTCGAGGCAGGTCACGCCACCGGTTGAGTGCACGAGCACGTCGGCGGCGGCCAAGAGCTCCGACATCTCCTCGGTGAAGCCGAGCACGCGCACGTTCCGGCTGGCGGCAAAACGCTCGGACAGCTCGCGGCGCACTTCCTCGTTGCGTCCGGCAACGCAGACCACCGTCGTGTCGGGAATCCGTTCGAGTTCGCCGACGGCGCCGGCGAGATCCCCCACTCCCCAACCACCGCCGGATACGACCACGACGTGCCCGTCCCGCGGCAGGCCGAGGCCTTTACGCGCGGACGCGGCGTCGCGGGGCTCGAGGAACTCGGCCGCGATCAGCGGTCGAACGACCTGGACGCTGCCGCGGCCGGCAATCCGCTCGACGTCCGCCACTGAGGCCTCATACATCACGAGGTGCGTGTCGATACCGCGCTGCGCCCAAAAGAAAAGGCCCGTCATGTCGGTGATCGTCGCGACCGCCGGCACGGCGAGCATGCGCCGCCGGCGCATGTAGCCGAGGACGACGGTGATCGCCGGATAGGTCGAGACGACGACGTCGGGGTCGTGCTGCGCGATCGCGCGCGCGAGCGACGGCGCGCCAAGCCGGGTCAGCGCGAGCTTCGTCAGGGCGCGCACAGGCGCCGCGTGCTTGAGCAGCCAGTAGTAGGCGGAATAGGACTTCGGTGCCACGCGCAGCTGCGTGCGATAGCCGTCCTCGACGACCGAGCGCAGCATCGATCCCATCGCGGCCAGGCCGTCGATCAACGTGACCTCGACGGGCTCGCCGCAGCGCTCGAGCTGCTGGCGCAGTGCGCGCGCAGCCGCCGCATGCCCCTCGCCAACGTCGGCGGAAAGAATCAGGACGCGCCGCGGTGCGCGGGCGCCCGCGGAAACGGGTTCGTCTGAGTCGCTGGTGCTCAAATCCGAGATCGGGCGCCTCCAGGCCACCTGCAGTCTATCGGCAGGTGCATAGGAACATAAGGAATTCGTACGAAAGGCCCACCGCCGGCGCCGTTGGCAACGATAGAGCCTGCGGCGGTCGGGCGCCATCCAGACTGCCGCCCAAACCGGGAGGATTAGGTCATGACGGCGGCAACGGTGGCCCGCGAACCTGCACCGGCGACCGCGCCCGAGCGCCGGAGCGCGCACGCCGCCACGACGTTCGGGAGCATCGCGCTCGGCGCGCTCGTCGCCTGCCTCGTGCTGCTCGGGGCCAATGCCGCGTCGGGACGCTCGAGCTATGTCCCGTCGGGCGCTCGCAGCTTCCCGGCATGGCTGGCCGGCCCGCTTGCCCGGCTCGGCTTCACGACCTCGCACACGGTGCTCGAGGGCCTCGTGCTCGCGATCTGCGGCCTGTACGCGGTCGTGCTCGTATGTCTGCCCGCGCTACCGGCGCGGCGTGTCTGGCTTGCGATCGTGCTCGCCACGCTTGCGGCGGCACTCGCACCGCCGCTGCTCTCGGGTGATGCGCTCGGCTACCTCGGCTTTGCCCGCCTCGGCGTCCTGCACGGGCTCAGCCCCTATAGCTTCACGGCCAACGCCGCGCCCCGCGACGCGATCTATCCATACCTGACCTGGCGCGGCGCAAGCGCCGTCACGACGCCCTACGGGCCACTCTTCACGCTCGCGAGCTACGCGCTCGTGCCGCTCGGGATCGCCGGCGGGCTGTGGGCGCTGAAGTTCCTCGCGGCACTCACGACGCTCGCGACGCTCGCGTTGATCTGGCGTATCGCCGCGCGGCTCGGGAGCTCGCCGAAATGGGCCGTCGGGATGTACGGCCTGAACCCGGTGGTGCTCATCTTCGCCGTCGGGGGCGCGCACAACGACACGTGGTTCGGACTCGCCGTCGCCGCTGCGATCCTCGCGCTCGTGCGCGCCCGCGAATCGCGCGGCGCGCTCGCGACCGTCGCCGCAACGGCGCTCAAGGTCTCGGCGGTGATGCTGATGCCGTTCGCGCTGATCGCCAGCACCGATCGGCGGCGGCTGTTCATCTGGCTGGCCGGCGCGCTCGCGGTCGCGCTCGTCGCCTCGCTCGCGGTCTTCGGCTTCTCGCTCGACGGGATCGGCCACGCGCTGCTCTCCGAGCAGCGCGACGTCGCGCGCCACAGCCTGCCCAACGAGGTCTCGATGCTGTTCGGCTTCGCTCACCTGCCGGAGGCGATTCGCGCGAGCTTCATCGCGGCATTCGCGCTCGCCGTGCTGGGCGCGCTTTGGGGCGCCTGGCGTGGCCTGTCGTGGCTTGACTGCTACGCCTGGGCGACGCTCGCGCTGCTCGCGGCGAGCAGCTGGCTGCTGCCGTGGTACGCGATGTGGGTCCTGTTGCCGGCGTCGGTGAGCACGAGCCGGCGCGTGAAGGCCGGCGCGCTCATCGCGTCGGCCTACTGCGTGGCGATCAAGATCCTGTGAGCGTCGGCCCGCTCGTCCCCGTCGGCCCGCTCGTCCCCGTCGGCCCGACGTAGCCGGCGCAAGCGGGCGGGACGAGCGAGATCGCGCAATCCGGCTTGATCCCCCAACTTGCGAGCGTGCTCGCGATCACGTCGTAGGCCGGGCGCACGCTGTTGTTCCATGAGATCACCGCCGAGTCCCAGGTGTCGTGGCGGCTGACCGCCTTCCATTCATAGAGGTAGACGCGCTGGATCCGCGGGCTGAGCTTGACGAGCTTGCGCAGGATGAAGCGGTCGACGGCGGCCGCGTGCCTCGCGCCCTGGGCGAAGTTGACGTGCGTCGCGTTGACGCGCTTGACGATGCCGCCGGTCTCCGCAAACCAGATCTTGCCGGCGACGGCGTGGAGCAGCGCCCGCGTCGTCGACGTCTGGAAGCGATTTGCGCCGAAGTAGTTGTTGAGCCCCCAGTAGGCCGGCTGGCGGCGGGCGAAGTGGATGAACTCGTGCACCCACGTCACCATCGGCACTGCCTCCGTGCGCGGTACGTCGAGCAGATCCGCCGCGAGGATCGTGCATCGCGGGCAGTCACGTCGCAGAGCGAGGTAGTACTGCGCGGCGCGCTTTGGGCTGAACGCGGTGCCCTCGAGATAGAAGTTCGCCTCATCCCAGGTCTCGAACTGGGTCACCCACGGGAAGAGGTGGCGCAGCTTGAGGAAGGCCTTGCTGAACTGCGCGACGCTCGGCAGCTTGCGCTCCTCCTTGACGGAACCGATCACGTGGTCGAAGGTGACGAGCGGCCGCAGTCCAAGGGCGTGGGCGTCGTCGAGCCACCCCGTGAGCGCGGCCCGCTCGCGCGGCACGTTGACGGCGTTCCACGGGATGTCGTCCCGCACCTGCCCGATCCCGAGCGCAAGGAAGCGCGGGTCGCCGAAGAGCTGCGTGTTGTTCTCGCCGACGCCGACGACGACGTGCGCGCCGGCGAGCGATGTCAGCGCGAGTGCAACGCCGGCCACGCAAACGAGTACTGCGAGCGTGCGTCGCGCCGTCCTCATCTGGCGAAAGGGTCGCATACCGTGCCTTGGCTCAGCGCCGGACGCACGCCGGCGAGAGCGATGAAAGTGCGCAATCCGGCTGAATGCCGGCGGCGGCGAGGGCTTCCGCGAGCACGTAGTAGGCAGGGCGCGGGATTCCGGTCCACGAGATCAGCGCCGAGTCCCAGCCGTCGAGCGGACTCGGGAGCTGCCACTGGTAGAGGTACACGCGCTGGATGCGCGGGCTCAGATGGGCGAGCGGCCCGAGGATGAAGCGATCGACTCGCGCCTGGTGCGCGAGTGTGGCCTGCGATGCCGCCTGCGCGTGGTTGGGCTCGCTGACGATCCCGCCGGTCTCGACGAACCAGACGTCACCCTTGACGGCGGCAAGCAGCCGCTCTGTGGTGGCGGTCTGGAGGTTGTTGGCTCCGACGTAGTTGTTGAGTGCCCAGATCGCCGGCTCGAAGCCAAGCGCGCGAATCAGCTCACGTGCCCAACGTACCTCGTCGACCGCGTAGCGGCGGTCGGTGATGTCGAGGAGATCGGGCGCGAGGATCGTGCAGGTCGGGCAATCCTTGCGTAGGGCGAGGTAGTAGCGCGCCGCGATAGCCGGGTGAGTGGAGGTCGGCTCCCCGTAGTAGTTGGCTTCGTTCCAGGTCACGAACGCGGTCACCCACGGGTACTCGCTGCGGAAACGCTCGAACAGAGCGCTGAAGCTCGCGACCGAGGGCAGGACGTGGCGCAGCGTCCCGCCCGCGTGGTCGAAGGTGATCAGCGGCGTCAAATGGTCGGCGTACGCCTCGGCCAGCCAGGTCGTGAGGCGCGCGTGCTCGTACGGGATCAGCAGCGCGTTCCAAGCGATCTCGTCGCGCACGTAGCCGATGCGCAGCGCGAGGAAGCGGCGGTCGGTCAGGAACGCGGTGTTGTTGTCGGCGATGCCGATCTCGGGGCCCGGCGGATGTGCAGGCGGCCTCGCACTCGGGCGCGGAGCGGCCGGGCGGGTGGCGGCCGGGCGTGGGAGCCGCTTGTGGTTGTGGTGCGCGGCGCTGGCGCCGCAGGCGGCCAGCACCAGGCAGAGCGCGGTGGTCGCCAGGCCGCGCCTGCGGGTCACGGGCTGGGTTGGGAGTAAGCGCAGGCCGGCGGAAGCGTGGAGATCGCGCAGTTCGGCGTGATGCCCCAGGAGTCGAGCGTATTCGCGAGGACGTCGTAAGCGGGTCGGGGACGGTTGTCGGCGCCGATCACGGCCGAGTCCCAGGCGCTGTGCTTGCGCAGCGCGCGCCACTCGTAGAGGTAGACGCGCTGGATCCGCGGGCTGATCGCCGCGAGCTTGTTGAGCAGGAAACTGTCGACCTGCGCTTCATGGTGCGCCGTGAGCGGAAAGCTGGGCAGTCCGTAGTGGGGGAAGCGGACGATGCCGCCGGTCTCCGTGAGCCAGATGTACCCGGTGACCGCGCCCAGGAGTCGACGTACCGACGTGGTCGAGAGCTGGTTCGCGCTGACGTAGTTGTGCAATCCCCAATACTCCGGCTCGCGCCGCGCATAGTGCACGAACTCGCCGGCCCAGGTGACCTCGTCGATCGCCTCCTTGCGGTTGCCGATGTCGAGCAACTCGGCGGCAAGGATCGTGCACGTCGGGCAATCGCGACGCAGCGCGAGGTAGTAGCCGGCAACGCGCTGCGGGTTGCTGGCGGTCGGCTCACCGAAGTAGTTGGCCTCGTTCCAGGTCGCGAAGTCCTTCACCCACGGCCAGCGTTCGCGGAACGCGAGAAACGCCTTGCTGAACTGGGCGACGGTAGGCAGCTGTGCCACCCTGCCGCGCAGGTCCGAGTGATCGAAGGTGATCAGCGGCGTGAGCCCGTCGGCCTTCGCATCGCGAAGCCAGTTGGTCAGGATGTTGCGCCGGTAGTGGTCGTGGTAGGCCGGCGAGAGCACGTCCCAAGAGACGTAGAAGCGAACCTGCCGGATCCCGAGCGAGAGGAACCGCGGGTCGCTGAACATCGGCAGGTTCTCGTCGGCGATCCCGACCAGGGGGTGCACCGATTGACCACCGGAAGCGGGCGTGGCAGCGAAGCCGACCACGAACGCGGCCAGGGCGAGCGGAGCAAGCAGTAACTGACGGACGCGCGACACGTTCATGGAACTGGGCTGGAAGGGAGAAAGTCGCGCGTCAGCCGGGGCCGAGACCGCTTGCGCGGCGTGGCGCCAGCGCCGGAGGCTCGGCGACGCGGGGTCCGGGATCGACGGGCGGGCGCGCGACCTGCGACCCCGCGCGCCCCCGGAACTTGACGATCTCGAGGACGTAGACGAGATAGACGCTGGCGAGCGCGACGAGCAGCGCGTAGGCGGCGAGCAACGCAAGCCACCCAGCTCGCAGGCTGCCGTGGTTGCTGTATGGAACGAACCGCAACGCGAGGGCCAGGCCGGCGAGCATGACAGTCCAGGCGTACAGGTAGACGACGGTGCGGCGGACGCTGAAGCCGATCCGAGCGAGGCGATGGTGGAAGTGCTCGCTGTCGGCGATGTAGATCGGGCGGCGGTACTTGAGGCGCTTGAGGACGACGAAGGTCGTGTCGAGGAACGGGACGGCGAGCAGGATCAACGGCAGCGCGAAGGCAACTGTGGACTCGGTCTTGAGATCGCCCGTGACCGCCACCGTCCCCATCAGAAGCCCAAGGAGGTTCGCGCCGCAGTCGCCCATGAAGCTCGACGCCGGGTGGAAGTTGTGCGCGAGAAAGCCGAGCGACGCGCCGGCCGTGATCGCGGCGAGCACGCCGGCCGCATTCTGGCCGAGATCGAAGGCGATGACCGAGAAGGCGGCAGCGATGATCGCGCAGACGCCGGCGGCGAGACCATCGACGCCGTCAGAGAAGTTGACGACGTTCATCATCGCGACGAGGCCGATGATCGTCAGCGTCGGCCCCGCGTTCGGGAAGTGCAGCGCGCCGAACACCGGGAGCGTGATCTCGCGTACGACGACGCCGGCTTGCTCGGCGACAATCGCGGCGAGCACTTGGCCGGCCAGCTTGAGCGCGGGGTTCAGATCGAAGCGGTCGTCGATCGCGCCGACGAGCGTGATCAGCCCCGCGGCGAGCAGCACCCCCCGCCAGTGGACCACACCGGTCACGAGCAACCCGTGGCGATGTACCGCGGCGGTCGTAGCCGGCAGCCAGATCAGGCCGGCGACAAGCAGCGCGGCGAAGATCGCAAGGCCGCCGAGCAGTGGCGTGACGCGCGCCGATAGGCCGCGCCCGTTCGGCAGGTCAACCGCCCCGACACGATGGGCAAGGCGCATCGTGAGCGGTGTCAGAGCGAACGCCACCCCCGTTGCTGCAGCAAAAGCTAAGACCGCATCGAGCCCGGAAGGGTTCATCGACTTGCGAAAAGCATCGCAGGCCGACCCGTCACGTGTCGTGTCCCGCAACGGACGCTGCGAGCGCGCGGAGGCGCCGCTGCGCCCCGGCGGCGCGCATCAAACGTGCGCAGCGAGCTCCGCGTAGAGCGGATAGCGCTCGACGATCGCGACGGTGCGCTCGAGCAAAGCCGCCCGCATCGCCTCGAAATCCGGACCGAGTGCGACCCCGATGATCTCGCCGATCTCATGGAAGTCGTCGACGCCCAGGCCGCGTGTGACCATCGCCGGCGAGCCGATCCGCAGACCGGATGTGACGCGCGGCGGTCGCGGATCAAACGGGATCGCGTTGCGGTTCACGGTGATGTTCACCTCCGCGAGGCGATCCTCGGCCTCCTGACCGCTGATGTCGCTGCCGCGCAGGTCGACGAGCACGAGATGGACGTCTGTTCCACCCGTCAGGACCTGGATGCCCTCGCCGGCGCCGAGCAGCGCCTTCGCCATCGCGCGCGCGCCGTCGAGCGTGCGCTGCTGGCGCTCGCGGAACTGCTCACTCGCGGCGATCCGCATCGTCACGGCTTTCGCCGCGATCACGTGCTGGAGCGGACCCCCCTGCTGCCCGGGGAAGACGGCGGAGTCGATCTTCTTGGCGTGCTCGGCGCGGCAGAGGATCATCCCGGCGCGGGGGCCGCCAAGCGTCTTGTGCGTCGTCGTCGTCACGACATCGGCGTACGGGATCGGGCTCGGATGAAGCCCTGCCGCGACGAGCCCCGCGAAGTGCGCCATGTCCACCATCAGGTAGGCCCCCACCTCGTCCGCGATCTCGCGAAAGCGGGCAAAGTCGAGCTGGCGCGGGTACGCCGACCACCCGGCGAGCAGCATCTTCGGGCGGCGCTCCCGCGCAATCCGCGCCACCTCGTCCATGTCAATCAAGCTCGTCTGCGGGTCGACTTCGTAGGCCGCGATGTCGTAGAGGCGACCCGACACGTTGATCTTCATCCCGTGCGTGAGGTGCCCGCCGTGCGCGAGCGACAGCCCCATCAGCGTGTCCCCGGGCTCGAGCAGCGCGTGATAGACGGCCGCGTTGGCCTGGGCGCCCGAGTGCGGCTGAACGTTCGCGTGCTCGGCGCCGAACAGCTCCTTCGCGCGGTCGATCGCGAGCTGCTCGGTGATGTCCACGTACTCGCAGCCGCCGTAGTAGCGCGCGCCCGGGTATCCCTCGGCGTACTTGTTCGTCAACACGCTGCCCTGGCAGTCGAGCACCGCCTGCGGAACGAAGTTCTCGGAGGCGATCAGCTCGAGCGTGCGACGCTGGCGCTCGAGCTCGAGCTGGAGGACCTCCGCGACCTCGGGATCGACCTCGCCAACCGGGCGATTGAAGTAGTCGTGTGGCAGCGGCTCGCTCACGGGGCGAGCTTAGCGAACAGGGCGGCGAGCGCCTCGTTGGTTTTGGTGCCGTGTCGTAGGACGTCCCAGCTACCGCTTGTCTCAAACGTAGCCAGCGCAACGACCGTGGACGGTACCCCCGGCAGCTCGCCACCATCGATCACCAGATCGGCGCCCTCGCGGATCTCGCGGGGGACCTCCTCGAGGCGGCGCGCGTCGGGTCCGCCGGCGAGGTTCGCGCTCGATTGGAGCACCGGGCCGGGCAGCTCGAAGGCGGTATCGATCACGCGCAGGCCGAGCAGCTCGCCGCCCGCAAGCGGGTAGCGACCGGCGGGGTTTGGGACGAGCACCGTGTAGGGACCCGGAAGCAGGGCCGCAAGCGCGGAGCGCGTGCGTGGCCCGAGCTCTGGCAGTGCGGCGAGCGCGAGCTCGAGATCGGTGAACAGCAGTGCCGTGGGCTTACGGGGCGGACGGCCCTTGAGCTCATACAGGCGCGCGAGCGCAGTGGCATTCGACGGGTCGCAGCAGAGCCCGTAGACAGTGTCGGTCGGAAAGACGGCGACGCCGCCGGCAGCGACGCAGCCGGCGAGTGTCCCGCTCAGCATCGCGCCACCACGACGCGCTCGATGCCTGCGAGATCCGTGAGCCGCTCGACCGCGGAAAAGCCGGCGCCCGCGAGCAGCGCCACAACGGCGTCCGCCTGTCTCTCGCCGACTTCGAGTGCGAGCAGCGGCGTCGCGGCGGCCTGTGCGATCAGGCGACGAACGAGGTCGAGCCCGTCCTCGCCGCCGTCGAGCGCGAGGCGCGGCTCGTGGCGTGCGATCTCGGGCTCGAGCGTCACGATCGTCGCCCGCGGCACGTACGGCGGGTTCGCGAGGATCGCGTCGAAGCCGCGATCGACGCCGTCGAGCAGGTCGGCCTCGATCCACTCGACGTCCAGTCGCAGGCGCTGCGCGTTCGCGCGCGCAACCTCAAGGGCGGGCGCGCTGAGGTCACTCCCGCTCACCTGCAGGTCGGGCCTCTCGTCCTTCAGCGCGAGCGCGATCGCGCCCGAACCGGTGCAGCAGTCGAGGACGCGCGCACCTGGCGCCAGCTCGAGCCCGACCTCGATGAGCAGCTCGGTCTCGGGCCGCGGCACGAGCACTCGGTGATCGACGAGGAGGTCGAGGCGGCGAAAGCCGCGTCGACCGACGATGTAGGCGACGGGCTCACGCTCGATCGCGCGCCGGCGCACGTGTGACTGGAAGCGGCGGACCGCCTCCCCCGCGACGGGCAGCTCCGGCTCGCGCACGAGGCGCTCGCGCGAGACGCCGAGGACGTCGGCGAGGAGGAGCTCCGCATCAAGGCGAGCACTCGGCGAGCCACCCGCCGCGATCGCCGTCCGCGCACCGTCGAGCGCGTCGCGTGCGGTAGCCGGTCCACCCGGCGTGCTCACGTCTGCGCCGCGAGGCGCTCGCGCTTCTCCTCGGCTTGGAGCGCATCGGTCAGCTCGTCGAGCTCGCCCGCAAGCACGGCATCGAGGCTGTAGAGCGTCAGCTTCACGCGGTGGTCGGTGACGCGGCCCTGTGCGTAGTTGTAGGTCCGGATCTTCTCGGCGCGATCGCCCGTACCGACCTGGGAGCGGCGGTCGGCGGCGAGCGTGGCCTGTTGCTCGGCGAGCGCGCGCTCGTACAGGCGGGCCCGCAGGACGCGGAGCGCCTTCTCGCGGTTTTGCAGCTGCGACTTCTCGTCCTGCATCGCGACGACAATGCCCGACGGCTTGTGCGTCACGCGGACCGCCGAGTCGGTCGTGTTGACCGACTGGCCGCCGGGACCGGTCGAGCGGTAGACGTCGATCTGGAGGTCGTTCGGGTCGATCTGGACATCGACCTCCTCCGCCTCGGGCAGTACCGCAACGGTCGCCGTCGAGGTATGGATGCGTCCCTGGGATTCAGTCTGGGGCACGCGCTGGACGCGGTGGGTGCCGCCTTCGAACTTGAAGACCGAATACGCGCCGTCACCTTTGACCGCGAAGGTGTGCTTGCCCTCATCGTCGGCGAGCGGCTCGACCGCGAAGCCGCGGCGCTCGGCGTAGCGCGTGAGCATCCGATACACGTCGTCGGCCCACAGCCCGGCCTCGTCGCCGCCCGCCGCACCCTGAATCTCGACGATCACGTTCTTCTCGTCGTTCGGATCGCGGCGGACCATCGCGAAGCGGATCTCCTGCTCCAGCTCCACGAGCCGTTCGCGCGAGCTCGCGAGCAGCTCGCGCAGCTCCGCGTCCTCGACACCGTCGTCGGCGAGCAGCTCCTCCGCGCTCGTGGCGTCGTCGAGCGCGCGCCGCCACTCGGCCGCCAGCCGGGCAGCGGGCTCGAGCTGGCGATAGGCGCGGCCGACGTCGGCGAGTCGCTGACGATCAGCGATCACCGCGGGATCGGACATCTGCGCGGAGAGCTCGGTGAAGCGCGCCTCGATCTGCTCGACGAGGGCGTCGCTCACGCGACCACCTCGAGCCCGACGAGATCACGGGCGCTGAGCTCGTCCTCTCCTTCCGCTTCGAGCACCGCGCGCAGCGCCGCGATCGCCACGGCGAGTTGGCTCTCGTCGGGCTCGCGCGTCGTGAGGCGCTGGAGCGCAAGGCCGGGAGCGATGACGAGCGACACACCCGGGCGGTCGCGGTAGCGCGCGGCGAGGCGGATGATCTCGTAGGAGATCCCGGCGATGACGGGCACGCCGATGATTCGTGTCGCCACGAGCCAGTACCACGCCGGCAGCCCGAGCGGTGCGAAGACGAAGATCGCGACGATCATCACGATCAACAGGAAGCTCGTACCGCAGCGCGGGTGAAGGCGCGAGAAGCGCGCCGCGATCGCCGGCTCGAGTGGCTCGCCCGCCTCGTAGCAAGCGATCGCCTTGTGTTCTGCGCCGTGGTATTCGAGCACGCGACGAAGCTCGCGCAGGCGCGAGATGAGGATGAGATAGCCGAGGAAGATGGCGGTGCGCAACACCCCTTCGACGAGCCAGAAGAGCGTCGCGGAGTGCAGCGGGCGCTTGATCAGGCTGACGATGCCGACCGGTAGGACGAAGAAGAGGCCGATCGCGAGGATCAGCGAGAGCGCGACCGCCCCGGCAAACGTGCCGCGCGGGAGCTCCTCGTCGCCCTCGCCGGCCTGGACGCTGACCGAAGCGCCGAGCGCGCGCATCCCGATGCCGAGCGACTCGCCGACGGCGACGACGCCGCGGACGAGCGGGAGCCGCAGCAGCTTGTGACGGCGCAAGACCGACGAGAAAGGGTTCGTCTTCACGACGATCGCCCCCGCCGGCACCTCGCGCTCGCCGCGCTCGATCTGCTCGGGCGTCGGGGCGCGGCTGGCGACCGACCAGGTCCGCACGCCGCGCATCATCACGCCCTCCAGCACCGCCTGCCCGCCGATCGGGCGGTCGTCAAGCGCCTTCGCCCGCGCGCCATCGGGCTCGCGCGCGGCGCGCGGCGCGGCGACCCCCACGGGGTCCTACTTTGTCACTGCGACGCGACGGGCGCTGCGCGCGGCGCGGCGCTGGAAGCGCTCGACGCGACCGCCCGTATCGATCAGCTTCTGGCGGCCGGTGAAGAACGGGTGGCAGGCCGAGCAGATTTCGACGTGCAGCTCTGGCTTCGTCGAGCGCGTGACGAACTCGTTTCCGCAGGTGCAGCGAACGTGGGCGGTCACGTACTCCGGGTGAATGTCGCGCTTCACAACCAAAAGTGTAGCCGGTGCGCGAAGCCTGCCCGTGAGCCTGTGTGCGGCTGTGCGGTCAGCTGCGGCACTGGATCGACACGGTCCGCCGCGCGTTGGCGGGCTCGCTGATCGAGCCAGATGGATCAGCTGTCGCGGTCAGTTGCGATCCGGCGCTGCAGCGCGGGCCGGTGAACTGCACCGTTACCGCGGCGCCCGCAGCGAGAGTGCTGACGGTCTGCTGGGGTAGCGCAGTGCCGCCGATGTCGAGGGCGACGGCGAAGGCGCCGGCCGCACCGGCGCCGCCGTTGCGGACCGTCACCGAGTAGTCCTCGGTCGTCGCCGGCGGGGATCCCGGGGCATGCGTGATCAAGGCGATGAAGAGATCCGGAGCTGGCACCGGCGCCAGCAACTCGACGCAGGGCGAGCTCACTCCCTTATCGATCCGGATCAGCTGGTGGCGCGCGTTCAGCCAGCGGTAGTGGACGACGGCGCGGAAGGCGGCGGGCGCCGGCAGGTCAAGCACGTTCTCGTTCGCCGTGAACGTCGTGATGCCGGGATTCGACGTTTGCCACACGCCGAAGCCCGGCGCCGGCACCTGCGTGAACGTGCCGTGCGGAGCGCGCTCGAAGAGGTCGAAGCTGATCGCCATCGAACGGGTGCGCGGGAGCGCCAGCATGGTCGCCGTGAAGTGGGCGGAGCGGTCGCCGGCGCTCGCTCCGGTCGTGCAGGCGGTGAGCGTCGCCGAGTCGATTACGCCGGCGCGCGAGTCGATCGCGCCGGGGCCGCTGGCGCCCATTGCCGGGGCCGCCGCGAAGGCGAGCGCCACAAGGGCGGAGATCAGGATCGTGGCGCGGTTGCGCATGACAACAATTGAACACGCCGTGGGGGCGTAGGTTGCGAGACGCTCCTATCGACCGTCGCCGCGCGCACGGAGCGCAGCTGCGAGCCGTGGCAGGATCCGGTGCAGGTCACCGACGATCCCGAGATCGGTGAACTCGAAGATCGGCGCGCGCGCGTCAGTGTTGATGGCGAGGATGCTCTCAGAGCCCTGCATCCCCACCTTGTGCTGGATCTGCCCGGAGATGCCCGCCGCGATGTACAGCTTCGGTGCGACCGTCTTGCCGGTCTGCCCGACCTGGGCAGCGTAGGGGTACCAGCCGGCGTCGACGACCGCGCGCGTCGCGCCAACGGCGGCGGCGGGACCGAAGGCGCGCGCGAGCTCCTCACAGAGCGCGAACGCTTCGGGGCCGCCGAGGCCGCGGCCGCCGGCAACGACGACCTCGGCCGCCTCGATGTCAGCCTCCTCACCGCCGCGCTGGGCGCCGTGCTCGATCATCCGCACCCGAGTCGCGGGCGCGGACGGCTCGAACGCGAGATCCTCGACGGGCGCGTCACCCGCCCCGCGGTCGAGCGCCTCGAACGCGCCGATCCGCGCCACGATGATCCCGGCCGGCCCGCTCAGCTCGATCTCCGAGATCTGCGAGTCACCGAGGACGGGCCGCTCGGCCACGAGGCGCCCGGCCCGCACGCCGGTCGCTGTCACCTCGACGGCGATGCCGGCGCCCAGCCGGGCGGCGAGCGCTGCACCCGCCTCGTGGCCGAGGAGCCCGCCGCCGAAGAGCGCGCAGGCGAAACGGCCCTCGCGCATCAGCCCGGCCATCGCGTCGACGACCGGCTGCGCGACCCCGGCGGGACCGCCGGCTCGGTAGACGCGCGCGGCCCCGTAGCGGCCGAGCGCGGCGCAAGGCGCCTGCCCACCGATCACCGCGGCGTGCGCCTCACCGCCGAGCTCGCCCGCGAGCCGCGCGCCCTCCGACAGCGCGCCGAGCGAGCTCTTGTTGAACTGGCCGTCGTGGTCGAGGACGTGGACGAGGACGTCGGCCATCTCAGATCACGCGCCGCTCGTCGAGCCAGGCGATGATCCGCGCGACGGTCTCCTCGGCGTCCCTGTCCTCGATCATCGTCGCCTGCGGTCGCCGCGCCGGCTGCTTTACCCCAACCCAGCGCGCACGCGAGCCGGCCGCGCCAACCTGGTCGAGCGCAATGCCCAGGTCGGCCGCAGTGAGCGTCTCGAGCGGTCTGTTGCGCGCGCCCATGATCGCCTTCAGTGAGGGGTAGCGCGGCTCGTTGAGCGCATCGCCAACGCCCACGAGCGCGGGGAGCTCTAGCTCGACCGTGTCGTAGCCGTATTCGGCCTGGCGGGCGCAGCGGACGCGCCCGTCGCGTAGCTCCAGCGCAACCACCTGGGTCAGCGCCGGCCAGTGCAGGTACTCGCCGACCGCAGCGCCGAGGGCATAGCACTCGCCGTCATCGGATTGCTGGCCCGCAAGGACGAGGTCCGGCTCGATTCGCTCGAGCGCGGCGGCCAGGGCCTGGGCGGTGGCGATCAGGTCGGAGCCCGCGAAGGCGTCGTCGCAGAGATGAACTGAGCGGTCCGCCCCGAGTGAGACGGCTCTGTGGAGTGCGCGCGACGCGCTCGCGGGCCCCATCGTCACCGCGACGATTTCCTCGACCGCCGCCGAGGGCGTCTCGCGCAGGCGCACCGCCGCCTCGATCGCGTGGGCGTCGTGCGGATTCAGCGTCCGCTCGCCGCTGCGCTCGAGTCGACCGCTGCGCGGATCGAGTCGCTTGCGAACGGTTGCGTCGGGAATCTCCTTGACGAGAACGGCGATCCTCATCGAGCAGCGGCGACCGCGGAGCGGATGAACTCGACCGCCGCCTCGGTCTCGGCGCCCGGTGTGAAGACCTCCGCAACACCGAGCGCCTTGAGCTCTGCGATGTCATCTGCCGGGATCGTCCCGCCAAGGATCACGACGACATGCTCGAGGCCCTCGGCGCGCAGCAGCTCGAGGATCCGCGGCACAAGCGTCATGTGGGCGCCGGAGAGGATCGAGAGCCCCACGGCGTCGGCGCTCTCCTGCAGCGCCGTCTCGACGATCTGCTCCGGTGTCTGGTGAAGGCCCGTGTAGATCACGTGCATGCCGGCGTCGCGCAGCGCTCGCGCGATGACCTTCGCGCCGCGGTCGTGACCGTCGAGACCGGGCTTCGCGACGACGACGCGTATCGGCTTCTCGGTCTGGAGGCTCACGGCTGGCATCAAAGGGCTGCGGCGTGAGTGTATTGCGATAATGCTCGCCTGATGGACGTGAGAGCCGTGCAGGGCCCGCCCGAGCAGACGGGTGCCGACACGATCGTCTACGGCGCCTTCGAGGGTGAGCCCGTCGCGACTACCGCGCTCCAGGCGCTGCTCGACAGCGGCGAGGCCAAGGCGCAGGAGGGTCATATCGCGCTCGCTCACAGCGATGGACGCCGCCAGCTGCTCGTGGGGCTTGGCAAGCGGGAGGAATTCGATGCGGAGCGCGCGCGCGTCGCCGCAGCGAAAGCCGCGAAGCGCGCGCTCGAGCTCGGCTGCAGCTCGCTCTGCTGGGCTGTTCCCGCCGGCGCCGGCGTGCGCGGCACCGGCGCGCTCGTCGAGGGCACGATCCTCGCGAGCTACAGCTTCCGGCGCTACAAGACTGACGTTGAGGAGCCGGAGCGCCCGATCGAGGTGCTGACGCTCTGCACGGAGGTCGACCAGAGCGCCTCGGTGGGACGAGCCGCCGTGGTCGCCGAGGCCGTGAACGCGGCACGCGCGCTCCAGGACATGCCGGCCAACGACATGACACCGAGCGACCTCGCCGCGCGTGCGACCGAGATTGCCGCGGGCCACGCGAATCTGTCGGCGACGATCGAGCGACGCGAGGAGATCATCGCGCGCGGCATGGGCGCCTTCGCCGCCGTGGCACAAGGCTCGGCGCAGGAGCCGGCGCTGATCACGCTCCGCTACAGGGGCTCGAACGCGAAGGGCCCTGTGCTCGGATTCGTCGGCAAGGCCGTGACGTTCGACAGCGGGGGCATCTCGATCAAGCCCTCGCAGTCGATGGAGGAGATGAAGTACGACATGTCGGGCGGTGCGACCGTGCTCGAGGCGATCGGAGCGATCGCGAAGCTCGAACTGCCCGTCGAGGTCATCGGCGTGGTCGGCGCGACCGAGAACCTGCCTTCCGATCGCTCGGTCAAGCCAGGCGACGTCGTGCGCACGATGAACAGCAAGACGGTCGAGATCAACAACACCGATGCGGAGGGCCGTCTCGTCCTCGCCGACTGCATAGCGCACGCGATCGCCGAGGGCGCCGAGCGCGTCATCGACCTCGCGACGCTCACGGGTGCAGCGCTCGTCGCGCTTGGCCACACGTACGCCGCGCTGCTCTCAAACGACGACGAGCTCGTCGCCGCCCTGACAAGGGCCGGCGATGCCACGGGCGAGATCGTCTGGCGATTGCCGCTGCACGCCGAGTACAAGAAGCTCGTCCGCGGGACGGTCGCCGATCTCAACAACGCGCCTGAGCGGGGCCTCGCGGGAACGATCCTCGGCGCCGAATTCCTCGCGGCGTTCGCGGGCGAGACGCCGTGGGCGCACCTCGATATCGCCGGGACCGCATGGAGCCTCGGCCGCGCGTACGCCGAGAAGGGCGGCTCCGGCTGGGGCGTGCGCCTGCTGGTCGAGCTGGCAGGCGCATCGAGCTGAGCGCCGAATACTCGGGCACGCCGCTGCGGGAAACGTTTGTGTCGGCGTGTTGCAAGGGGAGAGCGTGGCCGTGCATCTCCATGCGCTGACCTGGCTCCATGCCAAACGATTGGCTATTCGATCCGAACGGCAGTGGAGCGAGGTCGGGCCTTCTGCGCTGACGTGGCCTGGCAGCGGCTTGCCGACGCGCGAAACCCAACACCGCAGGCCAGCGAACGGGTGACCGCCCGTTCAGGCGTGGTGACGCGTCGTGCGCGCGGAGCGCCGACATGGGCTGGGCGTTGACCGGTGCTGGTTAGGATCTCGGCCGTGGGAGATGTTCTCGTGCGGGCAGTGCCGCTCGCGCAGACGCGGCAGCTGCGGCAGACCGTCCTGCGACCGCACGAGACGCTCGAGCAGCTGGCGGCACACGAGCCCGTCGGCGCGTTCGCGGTTGGCGCGTTCGACGGCGAGGAGTTGATCGCGGTCGGCTTTGTCGCGCCCGACGGAGAGCTCGGCGCGTGGCGCGTGCGCGGCATGGCGACTGCACCACACGCTCGTGGCAGAGGCGCCGGCACGCTCGTGCTCGAGGCGCTGCTGCGTCACGCGACAACGCGCGGGGCGCAGCGCATTTGGTGCAACGCTCGCACGCCCGCCCGTTCCCTCTATGAGCGTGCAGGCCTCAGCGTGGTCTCTGAGGCATTTGAGATCCCAGACATCGGTCCGCACTACGTCATGGAGTTAACTCGCGGCCTTACTCGAGCTACCAGCGGGCCTGATACATGAAATCGGCTGCTGGCCGACCGACCCACTGGGTGATGCGCATGGCAAGGATCATGCTGGTCGCAAAACGGGCAGTCTTGAGGCCGGTGAGCTGGCCTGGCTGGCAGCGCAGGTCGTGAGCGGTCTGCGCCCAGGTGACGCCACGACTCACCCGAGCTTCGTTCAGTCCGGCGTGTAGCGCCTTCAGATCCCAGCGCGGGCGGCGGTCCGGGCCGCAGGCCGGCAGCGGCGCACCAGCGTCAAGGCCAGCGCCGGCCAGGAAGCTCTCCGGCGTGCGCTCCAGCCAACGCAGAAAGAACAGTGCGTGCTGGCAGCTCGTGTCGCCACCCTTGCCCAAGTTACGCAACGTCGAAGGGCTGATCGGATGATTCGCCAGCCCGCGTGCGTCGCGAGCCGCGTTCAATAAGGGCGCCATATCCCAGATCGCCACCGCGGCGCCAGGCCAGCTGAGTCGTTCAGCCTGGCGCTTGGCATCCAGCGCCGCGTAGAGCGCCTTGCCATCAAACTCTCGCATCACCAGTCCCGCGCCATCGGATCGTCCGACCGCGAAGTCTGTCGCAAATTTCGCGAGCAGCCACGTACGACGATCACTGTCACGTTGTCGCGTTGCGCGAGTAGGGAGCGCCTTCCGGAACGACGGCTCTCCGGTGGGTTCTACAGCGCGCGCAGGGAGCGAAGGCCCCGCGCGGCGCTGACTGCGGCGACCGCGCTCAGGCCGAGCATGCCGATGAACTGGATCGCGATGCTGGTCGTGACATTGATCAGCTGGCCCGGACCGTTCCCCGACGCGCCGAAACTGGGTGCGTCGGCGATGACCCCGATCAGGAAGAGGCCAGTGGCTAGAGCGACCGCTGCCATGCAGAGCGCGACGAGCGCGACGGCGGGCACTGAGAACGCGAATGCGCTCCGCGGCACGTCAATGCGGCGCATGATGGCGCGCGGCGCGGCCCAGCAGGCGAAGCCGCCGGCTCCGGCGCAGAGCAGGCAAAACCCGAGTAACAGCCAGCCGCCGACGCCGACGTGGTGGTGATGAGCATTCATCCACAGAGCGAGTAGGCCGACCGAGCCAGCGAAAACGGCGATCGCCGCCGGTGGGACCGCGATCAGCTTCATGAGCGCCGGGTCACGCGCGCGGCGTGCCTGTGCCAGCGAGGTTAGGACGAGCGGCGCGGCGGCTAGCGCGAGAGCGGCTGCGCCGACGAGCGCGGCGATCAGAATGACCGAGTGGGAAATGCCGAGCAGCGGATGGACGTGCTCGGTGTAGTCATCGTTCTCGGTCGTCTTGGCGAAGCCCGAGCCGAAGAAACAGAAGACGATGAAGCAGCCGAGCACGCGGGCGATCGTGCTTTGCGCGCGGGCCGCCGGCGCTGAGCTGGCGAGCGGTCGCAGGTGCGCGGTCAGGGCACCACGCAGCAGATCCAGCGTGGCGGTAATACTCGGCGGCGTCTGATCGAGCAATGCGGACATCTCCTCGCGGTAGCGATCGCGCCAAGCCTTCGGATACAGCGAGAGCAAGCGCTGTCTCATGCGCGTACCTCGGCTGCCGACAGACGGCGCAGGCCAACGCTCGCGACGCGCTCCTGCGCAGTCAACTGCTCGCGAAGCACCGCGGCGCCGGAGCGCGTAAGGCGGTAGGGGCGGCGGCGATCATCGGCCTCGAGCGGCTCGATCAGGCCGCGCTCCTCGAGACGGGCGATCGCGCCGTAGAGCGTTCCCGGGCCGAGCGTAACTCCGGCGATCTCATGCACGTCACGCGTGATCGCATAGCCGTGCTTGGCGCCCTCGGCGAGACTCGCCATGATGAGCAAGGACGGGGCGCTGCTACGCATTACGGTAGATCGTAGCACGTAGTAGTCCGGCGTCGCGCGTAGTGAGCTGCCAATAGCAGGCGCGGTCTTGGCGGCTGCGACACGCCCCAAACCGACGACCAGCAGGAGTCCGAGAATTGCGTCGAGCTGCCCGGACGTTTCTCCTTCGGGTAGCTTCGCGAGATTGCTAGAACTCGCGAACAAGGCCCGCGTGAGCGCCTCTACAAATGACTCCGGCACGCCGCTCGCGCGCAAGCTCGCCATCCAGCCAGGCATGCGCGTCGCCGTCCTCGGCGGGCCGCCCGCGCTCGCCGACGAGCTGGGCGCCTCGAGGGCGCTGCGGGGACGCTACGACGTGATCCTGCTGTGCGCGGGCTCGCTCGCGATGCTCGAGCGGCGGCTGCCGGCGGCGCTCCGCGCGCGCACGGAGCGCGGAGCGCTGTGGATCGCGTGGCACAAGCGCAGCTCCGGCATCGAGAGCGACCTCCCAGAGAGCGTCGTACGTGAGATCGGCCTCGCCACGGGGCTCGTCGACAACAAGGTCTGCGCCGTCGACGAGATCTGGGCCGCGCTGCGCATCGTCGCGCGACGGACCGCGGACGCACCGCCGGGCGCCCGCTCGTCGTGAAGCCGCCCGCAGCTGGAAACAGTCCTACCATCAGCGGCGTGAGTCGCGAATCGCAGTTCCCGCTCTTCCCGCTCGGGCTAGTCGCGCTGCCCGGCGAGGAGGTTGCGCTGCACATCTTCGAGGAGCGCTACCGCGTGATGATCGAGGAGTGCATCAGCGCGAGCCGCGAGTTCGGGATTGTGTGGCTCGCCGAGGACGAGCTCAAGCCGGTCGGCTGCACGTGTGCCGTCGACCGCGTGCTCGAGCGGATGGGTGACGGGCGCTTCAACGTGCTCGTGCGCGGGCGGCGGCCATTCCGGCTGATCGAGCGCGAAGACTCGCTCCCCTATCCGGCCGGGACGATCGAAGCGCTCGAGGACGAAGTCGAGTTGCTCGACGCCAAAGCGACGGAGGACGCGCATGCCGCCTACGCGACGCTTGTCGAGGCCGCGATCGACAGCCAGCCGGAGGCGGCGCAGCTCGCCGGGATGAACGCCTACGACATGGCGAGAACGATCGAGTTCGGCCTGGACGCAAAGCAGGAGCTGCTCGAGCTGCGTTCGGAGAACGCGCGGATGCGACTGTTGGCACGGATGCTGCGAGCGGCGCTGCGCCAGCTCGAGCTCACCGACCGCGCAGGAGAGCGGGCACGCTCGAACGGGAAGGTGCGGTTCGCGTAGTCGCGGCGGGTTAGAAGCTGCGGATCGGGTTTGACTCGCGTCAGTCGGCGCGCGCGCTGCCGGCCAGCGCGGCCGTGCGCGTGCGGCGCACGCGGGGCTCGGCCTCGGGCGGGCGCGTCCGGTCGTGACCGGTCGCGACGACCGTGACCCAGACCTGATCGTCGAGCGTCTCGTCGACCATCGCGCCGAAGATGATGTTGGCGTCCGGGTGAGCCGCCCCACTGACCGCCTTGGCCGCCTCGTTGACCTCCCAGAGCGAGAGGCTCGGACCGCCCGTGATCGACAGCAAGATCGAGCGAGCGCCTTCCACGGAGGTTTCGAGCAGCGGCGAGGAGACGGCCGCCATCGCGGCGTCCACGGCGCGATCGTCCCCGGTACCGAAGCCGATCCCAAGCAGGGCCGTACCGGCATTGGACATGACGGTACGCACATCGGCGAAGTCGAGGTTGATCAGACCGGGGAGCGTGACGAGATCGGCGACGCCCTGCACGCCCTGGCGCAGCACGTCGTCGGCCACCGCGAACGCATCGACCATCGAGGTGCGCTTGTGGAGGACAGAGAGCAAGCGGTTGTTGGGGACGACGATCAGCGTGTCGACGACCTCGGCGAGCTCGTCGATTCCCTGCTGCGCCGCCTGGGCGCGGCGCGTGCCTTCGAAGCCGAAGGGCTTCGTGACGATGCCGACAGCCAGCGCCCCGACGTCGCGAGCGATCTCGGCGACGACGGGTGCGGCGCCGGTCCCGGTTCCGCCACCCTCGCCGGCCGTGATGAAGACCATGTCCGCGCCCTTGAGCTCGGCCTTGATCGCGTCGTAGGCCTCGACCGCGGCCTGTCGACCGATGGCCGCGTCGGCGCCCGAGCCGAGGCCGCGCGTCACAGCCGCGCCGATGCGAATCACGGTGCCCGCCGTTGACTGCTGCAGCGACTGGACGTCGGTGTTGATTGCGATGAACTCGATCCCGGGGATCTGGGCCTCGATCATCCGGTTCACGGCGTTCACGCCGGCCCCGCCGACGCCGACGACGCGCAGGCACGCGCGACCGAGCTGGCGTTCGGCCGGGTGGTGCGCCTCGCCGTTCAGGATCTCGGCCGGCGGCGCGTGCTTACGCGAAGTTCGCGTGGCACGAATCTCGAGGATGTCGCTCGGCAGCTCGGAGCTGAACGCCTCCCGCAGGCGCTCCTGGGCACTGGGACGCGCGGGCGCCGCCGGCGCCGCATCGGCGCCGTCGGAATCAGCGGGTGCTCCCGCCTGCTGCTCGTCGAAGCCCTCGTTCTCCGTCTTGCGGAAGAGGGCCGCGAGCGGGCCTTCGCGCATGCTCGCGCGCTTGTTAGGAGCGACCATTGATGACCTCCTTGGCCAGGTCCCGGTAGGCCTTGGCGGCCGAACCCTTGGGGTCGTAGCGCAACACCGACATCCCCTTCACGGGCGCCTCGGCGAAGCGGACGGTCTTGCGGATCCGCGATGCGAACACGCGGCTGCCGAAGTTCTCCTCGAGGATCTCGATCGCCTCCTTGGCATGAATCGTGCGCGAGTCGACGAGCGTCGGGACGATCCCCTGGATGTCGACCTTCGGATTGAGGTTCTCGCGGACCATCGCGAGCGTGTTCTGAAGCTGGACCAGACCGCGCATCGAGAGGTATTCGCATTGCACCGGCACGATCACCTTGTCGGCCGCGGTGAGCGCGTTGATTGTCAGCAGGCCGAGGCTCGGCGGCGTGTCGATGCAGATGAAGTCGTAGTCCTCGCGGACTGGGTTCAAGGCGCGTTCAAGGGCGCGTTCGCGACCGATCGTCGCCGCGAGCGCAATCTCGGCGCCGGCGAGATCGATCGAAGCGCAGGCGATGTCCACCTCGCGCTTGCGGATCACTTCCCTGATCGATAGCTGGTGAACGAGCACGTCGTACATCGAGCGTTCCAGGGTGTCCGGATCGATTCCCTGCGACATCGTCAGGTTGCCCTGGGGATCCATGTCCACGCAGAGCACGCGGTGCCCCTCCTCGCCGAAGGCTACGGCGAGGTTCAGCGTGGTCGTCGTCTTGGCGACGCCGCCCTTCTGGTTCGCGAAAGCGATGACTTTTGCCTTGCTCACGTGGCCGGTATTCGCAAGTCACGGCCGTAATCCTTCACGCGCGGTTCACTCAGTGCACGCCGTGGCGGGCGCACGACTACTTCGAATTGGGCGAGGGGTGCGCGCGGGTAGAGGCTTCGGCGGTCGCTCTGCGGGCTAGCATCGGGTGATGGCCGCGACCGTGGCAACGCCTCTGCTCGAGCGGCGGCTCCTGTTCGTGCTGGGCAAGGGGGGCGTTGGACGGACGACGGTGGCCGCGGCGCTCGGGCTGTCGGCGGCTGCAGGCGGCGCACGGACAATCGTCGCCGAGGTGAGCGCGCGGGGTGAGCTGCCGGACCTGTTCGGACGCCGGGCCGGCGAGAGTGAGGTGGAGCTCGCCCCGCATTTGTGGACGATTCAGATCGACACGCGGCGTTCACTCGACGAGTACCTGCACGGGCACCTGCCCCTGCGGATGCTCGCGGACGTCGTCGGCGCCACGCGGCTGATCGGCTACCTCGCTGCAGCGACGCCGGGTCTGCGCGAGCTCCTGAACACCGGCAAGCTGTGGGAGCTTGCGCAGACGGAGCGGCGCGTCCCGCTCGCCGACCCTTACCGCCTCGTGGTTGCCGATGCGCCGGCCAGCGGCCACGCTCTCGGCTTGCTCACGGCGCCGCGGACATTTGCGCAAACTGCCCAGGCGGGCCCGATCGCGCGCCAGGGCGAACGGATCGACGACATGCTCCACGACCCTGCGCGGACCGGTTTCGTGGGCGTCACGCGGGCCGCCGACGCGGCGGTGACCGAGCTGATCGAGTTGCGCGCGGCCCTGCGCGAGCGCGCCGAGCTCGACCTCGATCTGGTCGTCGTCAATTACTGCCCGCCTGCGGGGGCGAGCAGCACGGACGTGGAGGCGCTGCGCGCCGCCCTCGCGCGCGACGGTGCCCTCCCGAGCGACGCGCGCGCCGCGATCAAGCGGGCACTGTTCGAGGAGCGCATGCAAACCGTCGCGCTCGAGCAGATCGCGCGGCTCGAGCAGGAGCTCGCAGGCGTCCCGCTCGTGAAGCTTCCAGCCCTCTATGTGGAGCGCGTGGGCCTCGCCGACATCTCCGCGCTGGCGAGCGAGCTCGGGGCGGCCCTGTGACGCGGAGCCTCGGCGAAGTGTTGGCCGACCGGCGCATCTGCATCTGCGTCGGCGCCGGTGGGGTCGGAAAGACGACGACCTCGGCAGCCATCGCGCTCGGACTCGCCGCGCGCGGGAGGCGCGTTGCGCTCGTCACGATCGACCCGTCGCGGCGGCTTGCCGGGGCGCTCGCGCTGAGCGAGCTGAGCAACGAGCCACGCGCCCTCAGCCCCGAGCACCTCGCGCCGACCGGGCTCGATCTGCGCGGCGAGGTCTTTGCGATGGTGCTCGATCCCAAGCGGACCTTCGACGAGCTTGTGACGCAGCTCGCGCCAGACGAGGGCGCGCGCGAGCGCGTGCTGTCGAACCGCATCTATCGCGAGCTGTCGGGCGCCGTGGCCGGCTCACACGAGTTCACGGCGATCGCCAAGCTCTACGAGCTCGATCGCACGCACGACTACGACGCGATCGTGCTCGACACGCCTCCCTCTCGCAACACGCTCGACTTCCTGCGCGCGCCTGAACGTCTGCTGCAGTTCTTCGACGCGCGTACGCTGCGTGTTCTGCTCGCGCCTGCGGGCATCGGCGCCAGGCTCGCGGGCCGTGCCGGTGCCCCGGCTCTGGCGCTGATCCGCCACCTCATCGGAGTCGACCTGCTCGGGGAGATCTCGCTGTTCCTGAGCGCGATCGGCAGCCTGATCGGGGGCTTTCGCGATCGTGCGAGCGCGGTCGCGTCGCTGCTCCAGGACCCGGCTACCGCGTTCGTGATGGTGAGCACTCCGGAGAGCGAGCCGGTCCGCGAGTCGATCGCATTCGCGAGCCAGCTGCGCGCCGCCGGCCTGCCGCTGGCCGGGCTCGTCGTCAACCGCTACCACCCGCCGGTGCCGCAACGGGATGCGGCGACCGCCGCCGCGCTGTCGGCTGCGATCGGCGAAGCTCTCGCGGACCTCGTGCTGGCGGCTGGCGAGCGCGCGCAGGTGCTCGCGGCGCGTGACCAGACGGGGATACAAAGGCTCGAGGAAGCGCTCGGCGATGTGCCGCGCGTGCTCGTGCCGCTGCTCGAGAGCGGGCTTGGTGAGCTCGAGACGCTCGGCGCAGTCGCGCGCGAGCTGCTGCCGTGACGGGCGATAGCTGTGCGGCGTGTGCCCGGCCTACGCCGAGTGCAGCGACATTTCGGTCGTCGGCGCGTCGAACAGCGCCTCATCGAGCGGATCGAAGCGCCGGCGCCGCGGTCGGCTGCTCCCCGGCGGCGGCGTCGAAAACAGGTCCGAGCCGAACGAGCTCGCAAGCGCGCGGCGTGTGAGGTGGAACTCGTCGGCATCTTCGGCGCCCGGCTCGGCTTCGGGCACGTAGATCCGCGCATCGGCGAGCGCCGCGAGGTCGCCGCGCAGCTCGCCCGCAATCACTTCGCGCAGCACCGCGCGCAGCCGATCCTCAACCTCGCTCGCCAGAGCGAGTGCACCGTCGGACAGCTCGGCGCCGGCGATCACCGACTGCTCGAGCGTGAGCGCGCGCAGCATGCGCTTCGTCAGCTCACCGCGCTCAGGACCGTCCGCCGAGAGAGCGGCGAGGCGTCCCGCAAGCCGGCCGCTCCCTGGCCCCTCGGGCTCGAGCAGCGCCCTGAGGGCGAGAAGGAAGTCGCTGAGCCCTTCGAGCCGACCCTCCCGCGAACAGCCGAGCTCGAAGCGGCGCAGCGCCCACGCGATCACGCCGTCCGACGGACGGCGGCGCGCAACAAGCGAGCAGAAGTCCCGCAACTCGGCCTCCTGCTCTCCGACAAGTACGACGCTGCCTTCGGAGCGCCCGCCGGCCGGCAGCGACAGCGCGCGCCAGTCGGTCCCGTTGGCGTGGATCCAAGCCAGCGGTGCGAGCGAGATGCCGCCCGCGAATAGGCGCATCGCGGTCTGGAGCTCAAGCAGTCGGTGGAGCGCGTCGGCGACGCCGTCGCTGCCCTCACCGGGGTCGATCGCAACGACGAGCGCCGGACGGTCTTCACGTAACCAAGCCGGATCGGGCGGCACGCGCCCGAGGCGCTCGAGCGGCGCGAGGATCACCCCTTCGCCCAGGCACAGCTCCTTCGCTGTGCTGCTCACACCGCGCAGCAGGCCGAGCAGCGCGATCTCGGTGTGCTGCTCGATGGCGTTTTCGAACAGCTCCCTGTAGGCCGGCTCGAAGCGCTCCGGCAACAGTAGGAAGCCCTTGTCATCGCCGTCGAAGACGCGCACGATGAACGCGCGCAGCACGGCCTCGGCGGGGTCGCTGAGGCCGTCGTCGGCGAGGTCGGGGAGCGAGTCCAGATAGCTCGCGACCCCAGGCAGGCGGCCGATCTCCTCGAGCGCCGCGCGCGCGCTCGGCTGGTCGCGGAGAACGTGCCAGTGGCGCGCGACGAAAGCGCCGGTAAGCGGTCGATAGCAGTAGAGGGCCGGTCGGTTCGTCCGAGCGCGCTCCTGGACGACCTCGAAGCCGACCTCGTCACCGGCGCGGGTTGCGGCAGCGAGCGCCTGGGCCGCCTCCGCGGCGAACGCGTGCAGCAACTGATGTAGCCGACCTGAGCGCATGCGACAGCGATTCGCCCCAATGCCGCCGCATCCTGCCGCGCGCAGCAGCAGTTGCAGCAGATCGCTTCAGGCTGCGAGCGTCTGGTGCTCCGGGGCGCGCGAGATCTCCTCGCACACCCAGCGGCGCCCGAAATCACGCATGCTGTCGACGATCGGGAGCAAGTCGCGCCCCTTGTCGGTCAGCGCGTACTCGACGCGCGGCGGGACCTCGGGATACGTATGTCGCTCGACGATGCCCTGCTCCTCGAGCTCGCGCAGACGCAGCGAGAGCGTGCGCGGGCTGATCCCGGCAAGCGAGCGCTCGATCTCGCAGAACCGGCCGCGGCCCTCGGCGAGGTCACGGACGAGCAGCAGCGTCCACTTGCCGCATACGAGCTCGGCGATGTGGCACACGGGACACGTGTCGTCGATTGCCATATAGCAACTTTACCAAGTAAAGCGCCCGTCAACGACGGCGCCATGGTGTGAGGGCGGACGGCCGGCGCCCGGGCGCGTGCCCGGCGTGCTAGGAGGCGAGCGCGATCACGTTCGGGTCGGGCGTCAAAGGCACCGCGGCGGGGCCTTCGGCCTCGAGCATAAGTTTGAAGTCGTGCGGGCTGGTCGCAGCCTCGAGCGCGTCCTCAACCTTGACCCGCCCCGAGCGAACATGCGCGAGCAGCGCCTGGTCGAAGGTCTGCATGCCGTAGTAGCTGCCGTCGGCGATGATCTGCGCAAGACCGGCCTCGGAGTGCGTGGGGTCGCGGATCGCGTCGCGGACGCGGCCGGTCATCCGCAGGACCTCGACCGCCGCGACGCGGCCGCCGACTGCTGCGGGCACGAGACGCTGCGAGACCACGCCCTTGAGCGTGCCGGCGATCATCGAGCGCACCTGATGGTGCTGGTGGGGCGGGAAGAAGTCGAGCATGCGGTTGATCGACTCTGCCGCGTCCACGGTGTGAATCGTGGACAGGACGAGGTGACCGGTCTCGGCCGCGGAGAGTGCGGTCTCCACGGTCTCCTCGTCGCGCATCTCGCCGATCAGGATCACGTCCGGGTCCTGGCGCAGCACGCGGCGCAGCGCGTCCTTGAACGAGTGCGTGTCCGAGCCGACCTCGCGCTGGCTGATCATCGAGCGCAGGTCGCGGTGGACGAACTCGATCGGATCCTCGATCGTGACGATATGAGCGGCGCGCGTGCTGTTGATGTGATCGATGATCGCCGCGAGCGTCGTCGACTTGCCGGAGCCGGTGCTCCCGGTCACGAGGATGATTCCGCGCGGCTCTTCCGCGAGCTCTGTGACCACAGACGGCAGGCCGAGCTCGTCGACGCTGCGGATCCGGTGCGGGATCGCGCGCGCGACGAGCGAGATATTGCCGCGCTGGCGGAAGATGTTGATCCGGAAGCGCGCGACGCCGACGATCTCGTAGGAGATGTCGAGCTCCTGGTGGCGCTCGAATTCCGTCATGCGCTCGGTGCCGGCGAGCAGCGCCTTGGCGCAGGCGACCGTGTCGGCGGGCTCGAGCACCGGCCAGTCATCGCTGGTGAGCGGACCAAGCTCACCATCGACGCGAGCGAGCGGCACCGATCCCACTTTCAGATGGAGATCGGACCCATCGCAGGCGACGAGCGCGCACAGGACTTTCTCGATGTCGATCACGCCTAGTAGTCGATCGGCGCTTTACGACGCACTATTGAGAACAACCCGCACTGTCGTCCGTTTGCGGCGCCTGCGTTACGACGATCGTCTAGTACATACGGCCAGCCCTCCGACCGAAAGGCGGAGCTATGCGACGTCGCGGAGCTTCTGCGCCTCGGCGAGGTTCTGGAGCTTCTTCAGCGACTGGTTCTCGATCTGACGGATGCGCTCGCGCGTCACGTTGAACGTGCGACCGACCTCGTCAAGCGTGCGCGGGTGCTCGCCGCCGAGGCCGTACCGTAGCTCGAGCACGCGCCGCTCCCGGTAGGAGAGATTCTCGAGCGCCTCGCGCAGCGCTTCCTTGGTGAGGATCTCCGCCGCGCGCTCATAGGGCGACTCGGCCCGCTCGTCGGCGATGAACTGGCCGAACTCGGACTCCTCTTCATCGCCAACCGGCTTCTCGAGCGAGATCGGTGCCTGCGCCGAGCGCTTGATCGAGTCGACCTCCTCCGGGTCGATCCCGGTGACCTCGGCGATCTCCTCCGGCGTCGGCTCGCGACCAAGCTCGGTCACGAGCTTGCGCTCGGCACGGCCGATCTTGTTCAGCTTCTCGACGACGTGCACCGGGATACGGATCGTGCGTGCCTTGTCGGCAAGCGCGCGAGCGATCGCTTGGCGAATCCACCAGGTGGCGTAGGTCGAGAACTTGAAGCCCTTGCGATAGTCGAACTTCTCGGCGGCGCGAACGAGGCCGAGCGTCCCTTCCTGGATCAGGTCGAGGAAGGGCAAGCCCTGGTTGCGGTAGTTCTTCGCGATCGAGACGACGAGGCGGAGGTTCGACTCGACCATCTTCTGCTTCGCGTCGAGGTCACCGCGCTCGATCCGCTTTGCGAGGTCGACCTCCTCCTGCGCGGTGAGCAGGCGGACCTTGCCGATGTCCTTGAGGAACAGCTGCAGCGAGTCCGTCGTCATGTCCGGCTTGAGGTCGAGCGCCGTCTTGGCCTTGCGCCGGCCGCGTTTGTCCGGCGCGCGCTCGACCTCGGCACCAGCCGCGGTCGCCGGATCGATGTCCTCGACGAGCTCGATCTCGGCGCGCTCGAGGTAGTTGTGGAGCTCCTCAAGATCGGACTCGTCCATATCCAGCTCGGCAACAGCGCCCTGGATCTCGGCGTAGGTGAGCACGCCGACTTGCTGGCCCTTCGTGACGAGGCCCTTCACTTCTTCAAGCTCTTGCAGTTCAGCTACTGACATTTCGTTCCGTTTCCGTGCCGCAGACCCCTCACGGCCACCGGGGCCGCCAGTCTGCGTCGATCTGGGGAGGAGCGTCCGGGCACGCCGCTACGTGCGCTCCGGCCACGTCGCCAATTGTACGCGCTTTACTTAGTGAAGTCAACGTTTGCGAAGCCTCGCTTGACCGCTCAGACTGATGGTCGCTCTCGTATCGGCATTCTCCGGCGCCGATCCGCGGTCCCTCGTTCGATGTTCTAGCTCTTAATACGTACAACGCCGCCCGGCGTTTCAAAGTTGCAACACCGGCACCCGTTGTCGTGTTGAAACCGTCATTGCGGGGCGGTGGTGGTTCCTATATGCTCGCGGCCGCCTAAGCCTAATCGCAGTGGTGTCCGCACCTTGCGAGCGGGGGAACCAATGCGGAGGAAACTCCGCGGGGGCGAATCCGCCGGAAATCCGGCGGTAGCGCTGCCAGCGCGAGCCCGACAGCTCACCCCGTAGGCAACGGTCAACGGAGTGAGAATGCCCGCTACCCATAGAGCGACGCACGTGCTGAGCGTAGGCCTTGCCGTCGCAGGCCTACTCGCGGCGACAACCGCGGTCGCCGCTGCGAAGTCCGCCAGCGGCGGCACGAGCGCCGGCTCGGGCAGCACCTCCGCCGCGCAAGCAAGCTACGGTCAGCCCGTTCCTACCACCGTCGGCTCGACGCTGGGCTCGCTGATTTTGACCCCGGCGAGCGTCGCCGCGGGCCAGCCGACCGTGGCGTCGGGCACGCTCGCGGCCTCCGACGCCGGACAGCCCGTCGCGCTCGAGATCCAGAGCAAGCCGGGGATCTGGGTTGCGGCCGCCACATCCACGGTCGCCCCCGACGGCTCCTACTCGATTCCCTGGATCGCCAAGGGGGTTGGCACCTACGCCATGCGCGTCGTGAGCGGCGCCCTGGCCTCCTCCGCCGCCGCCTCCATCGGCACGCCGCAGTCGACGCTCGTGATCCTGAAGTCCGTGATCGCCACCTGGTACGGGCCGGGCATGTACGGTCGTCGCACCGCCTGTGGTGAGAAGCTGACGCGCTACATCGTCGGCGTCGCAAACCGGAAGCTACCGTGCGGCACCCCGGTCACGCTCAATTACGCTGGCAGGGAGTTGACGGTGCCGGTCATCGACCGCGGCCCGTACGCAAACGGCGCCACCTTCGACCTCACCTCGGCGACGGCACAGGAGCTCGGAATCACCGAGACGGTCAGCGTCGGCTACAGCTTCGTCCGCGGCCAGACGATCGCCCCTCTGTACTGGTACCCGAACGGTGCGACCGGTCCGAGCGGCTCGAGCGGCGCGTCGGGGAACACCGGGCCGACTGCCCCCGCCGGTGCGACCGGCGCAACGGGCACCGACTCGGGCGGCGCAACCGCCCCCGCCTGAACGCCGGCCGGAGCGCGCGGCCGGATACGCTGCGGGCGCGTGCATCTCGACCACAACGCTGCGGATCATGAGTAAGGGAGCAAGCTCCGGCCAAGGGCCGGAGCCGACGACGATCGTCGGCGTGGATGTCGGTGGTACGAAGGTATCCGTCGCAACGCTGCGCGGCGGGAACTTCGGAGAGCCGCGGATCGCGCCGACCGCCCACGGCAGCACGGAGCAGTTCATCGGCGAGGTGGTGCATGCGGTCCACGCCGCCGCCGGCGGGGATCTCGCGGCGGTCGGAATCGGTGTGCCGTCGGTGATCGAGTTCGCCACCGGCCGCGTGCGCACGACCGTGAACATCCCCGTGCTCCAAGACGTGCCGCTCCGCCACGTGCTCGAGGGCGAGCTCGATGTGCCCGTTTTCGTCGACAACGACGCCACCGTGGCAGCGCTCGCGGAGGCACACGACGAGCACGCCGGCCTCGATGCAGGGTGTCTCGTCATGATCACCCTCGGCACCGGAGTCGGCGGCGGTATCGTGATCGGGGGGCGTCCGTACCGCGGTGCGACTGGCGCGGCGGGCGAGATCGGTCACACGTTGATCGGGATCGAGCACGAAATACCTGCAGCCACCGACCACTTCCCGCAGCCCGGCTCGCTCGAGTCGCTGGCCGCCGGCCACGCGCTCGACGGCCTCGCTCGAGCCGCGGCGAGCCGGCAACCGGACAGCGCCCTCGGGGCGTTGCTGCGAGAGCGCGGCAGCGTGAACGGCGTCGATGCCGTGATCGCGGCGCAGGCCGGCGACCGCGTTGCAGTCGAGCTGCTCGCGCTGCTCGGGCGGCGCGTCGGCATCGGCATCGCCAATGCGATCAACACGTTCGACCCGGACGTCGTCGCGATCGGCGGCGGCGTGTCCTCGGCGGGAGATCTCCTGCTGGCACCGGCGAAGGACGTCGCCTGGCAGTACGTCCGCGAGGGCGTCGGCACGAAGACCGAGATCCGGCTCGCGCGATCAGGACCGCAGGCCGGCGTACGGGGCGCGGCACTGCTCGCGCGCAGCGAGCTCGAAGCCCACCATCACGAAGAGAAGGAACCTCGATGACGACAGTGGCACGCGAGACCGAGCTCGACGAGCTCTGCATCAACACGATCCGCACGCTCGCGATCGACGCGGTTGAGAAGGCGAACGCCGGCCACCCGGGCACCCCGATGGCGCTCGCGCCACTCGCCTACGCGCTCTACACCCGGATCATGCGCCACAACCCCGAGAACGGCAGCTGGCCGAATCGCGACCGCTTCGTGCTCTCCAACGGACACGCCTCGATGTTGCTTTACGCATCGCTGTACCTCAGCGGCTACCCGGGCATCACGCTCGACGACATCAAGAGCTTCCGCCAGCTTGGCTCACCGTGCGCGGGCCATCCCGAGTACGGGGATGCCCCCGGGATCGAGGCGACGACGGGCCCGCTAGGCCAGGGCCTCTCGATGGCGGTCGGGATGGCGCTCGGCCAGCGGATGCTGGGGGCGCGCTACAACCGCTCCGGGCATCAGCTGATCGACAACTGCGTCTTCGTCACCTGCTCCGACGGCGACATCGAGGAGGGCATCACGCACGAGTCCTCTTCGCTCGCGGGCCATCTCGGCCTCGGAAACCTGATCGTCTTCTACGACGACAACCACATCTCGATCGAGGGCGACACCGCAATCGCGCTCAGCGAGGACGTCGGCGCGCGCTACGCGGGCTACGGCTGGCACGTCCAGCACCTTGGCGAGGACCTCTCGCCGGCAAGGCTCGAAGAGGCGGCGCAGGCCGGCCGTGACGTCATCGACCGGCCTTCGCTGATCATCATCCGCAGTCACATCGGGTACGGCTCGCCGCACAAGCAGGACACGGGCGAGGTGCACGGGTCGCCGCTCGGCGTGGAGGAGGCCCGGCTGACGAAGGAGTTCTACGGCTGGCCGACGGATCCCCCGTTCCTGGTGCCGGAGGAGGCGCTGGCGCACTTTCGCGAGCAGACCGCCAGGGGCGCCGAGCTCGAACGGGAGTGGCGGGAGCGCTTCGAGGTCTACAAGGCCGACTACCCACAGGAGGCCGCCGAGCTGCAGGGGATCTTCGACCGCCGCGCGCCGAACCTGCCGGCAGGCCTGCTCAAGCGCTTCGAACCGGGCGAGAAGATCGCAACGCGCAAGGCCTCCTCGCAGATCATCCAGGTGGCTGCAGAGCACGTGCCATGGCTCGTCGGCGGCTCTGCCGACCTTGCGCCCTCGACGCTCACGCTGATCGAGCAAGCCGAGAGCGTCTCGCGCGAGAACTACGCCGGCCGCAACTTCCACTTCGGGATCCGCGAGCACGGCATGGGCGCGATCGTCAACGGCCTCTCGCTCACCGGCTGGCGCGCGTTCGGCGCGACGTTCCTGATCTTCTCCGACTACATGAAGGGTGCGATTCGCCTGGCGGCGTTGATGGACCAGCCGTCGATGTTCGTTTACACGCACGACTCGATCGGGCTCGGCGAAGACGGACCAACTCACCAACCGATCGAGCAGCTCGCGACGCTCCGAGCGCTGCCGAACATCAATCTCGTGCGCCCCGCGGACGCCAACGAGACCTCGCTCGCGTGGAGCTTCGCGCTGCGCCAGACCGATACACCGACCGCGTTCGCGCTTTCCCGCCAGGGTCTGCCGATCCTCGATCCCGAGGGGATCCCCGAGGACGCGATCGAGCGCGGGGCCTACATCCTGAGCGACAGCGACGGGCAGCCGCAGCTCGTGCTGATCGGCACCGGCTCGGAGGTCTCGCTCTGCGTGGAGGCGGCGGAGAAGTTGCGCGGAGAGGGGATCGCGGTACGGGTAGTGTCGATGCCATGCATGGACACCTTCGCGCAGCGGTCGCCTAGCGATCGCGAAGCCGTGCTCGGCGCACCCGGCACTGCACGCGTCGCGGTCGAGGCGGCGAGCCCGCTCGGCTGGGATCGCTGGATCGGCGAGCGCGGCGCCTTCATCGGAATGCGCTCCTTCGGCGCCTCGGCGCCCGCCGCTGACGTCTATCGCCATTACGGAATAACCACAGATGCGATCGTCGAAGCGGCGCACGATTTGCTTGCAAGCTGACGACTGAGAGGATCAAGCCCAATGGCAAGCCTTTCCCACACCGAGAACGCGAACATGGCGGCACTGGTCGCCGCGGGCACCGCCCCCTGGCTCGACCAGATCCGCCGAGGGCTCTTGACGAGCGGTGAGCTCGAGCGTCTACGCGACGAGCTGTCACTGCGCGGCGTCACCTCGAACCCGACGATCTTCGAGCAGGCGATCCTCGGGTCGACCGACTACGACGAAGCGCTGCGCGAATACTCACACGACGGCCTCGACGCGCTCGCGATCTACGAAAAGATCGCCGTGGCCGACGTCCAGGACGCGGCCGACATCCTGCGCCCCGTGTTCGAGGAGCACGGCGACGGGTTCGTGTCGCTCGAGGTCGCACCGGATTTCGCGCATGACACGGAGCGCACCCTCGCACAGGCGCGTGACTACTGGCAGCGCCTCGACCGCCCGAACGTGATGATCAAGATCCCCGGCACCGATGAGGGGGTTCCCGCGATCGAGCAGGCGATCTACGAGGGCATCAACGTAAACGTCACGCTGCTGTTCGGCATCGAGCAGTACGCCGCGATCGCCGGGGCCTACATCAAGGGCCTCGAGCGCCGGCACGGCGAGGGCCTGCCGCTTGACGTCCACTCGGTCGCGAGCTTCTTCGTCTCACGCGTCGACACCGAGGTCGATAAGCGCCTCGAGGCGCTTGGACGGACCGATCTCGCGGGCACCGCCGCGATCGCCAACGCGCGCGCCGCATACAAGCGCTACAAGCAGATCTTCGAGAGCGAGCGCTTCGCGGCACTCGCGGGAGCCGGCGCGAAGGTGCAGCGCCCGTTGTGGGCCTCGACGGGGACGAAGAACCCGGCCTACTCGGAGACGCTCTATGTCGACAACCTCGTCGCGCCGGACACCGTCAACACGATGCCGATGAAGACCCTGCTGGCCGTCGCGGAGCGCGGGCATATCCAGCCCGGCAGCGCCGATCAGGATCCGACGCCGCAGCTCGAAGCGCTCGCGCAGGCAGGGATCGACATGAGCGACGTGACGAAGGTGCTGCTAGATCAGGGCATCGCGGCGTTCGTGACGCCAATGAACAAGCTCCTCGCCGGGATCGAGAACGAGCGCCAAGGCGTGCTCACAGGCCGGCCGGAGGTGATCTCGGCCTCGATCCCGCCGGAGCTCGCGGGCCCGGTCGCGCAGCGCGTGAGGAAGGCGGTCGACGAGCAGGTCGCGCGGCGCGTCTGGGAGCACGACGAGTCGCTCTGGGGCGCCCCGGGCACGCCCGAGATCGCCGACCGCCTGGGGTGGCTCGATATCTCCGATGCGATGCTCGAGCAGGCCAACGAGCTCGTCGCGTTCGCGCGCGAGATCGTCGGCGAGAACTTCAAAGACGCGGTGCTGCTCGGCATGGGCGGATCGAGCCTCGCGCCCGAGGTCCTCTGGGGGACGTTCGGCGCACCAACGGACGCGCTCGACCTGCACGTGCTCGACTCGACCGACCCCGACGCGATCCTCCAGGTGCAGAACGAGATCGAGCTCGAGAACACGCTCTTCGTGGTCTCGACGAAATCCGGCGGCACGATCGAGACACTCTCGCTGTTCGAGCACTTCTACGCGCTGACGGGCGGCAAGGGTGAGCAGTTCATCGCGATCACCGATCCCGGAAGCTCGCTCGTCGAACTCGCCAAGCGCCATAAGTTCAGGCACGTCTTCGAGAACGACCCGAACATCGGCGGGCGCTACTCGGCGCTGTCGCTCTTCGGTCTGGTCCCCGCGGCTCTGATCGGTGCGCCGATTCACGCGCTGCTCGAGCGCGCCCAGATCGCCGAGCAGGCCTGCGCGCACTTCGACTCGAGCGAGGCGAACCCCGGGCTTTGGCTCGGCGTCGCGATCGGCCAGCTCTCGCGCGAGGGGCGCGACAAGCTCACCTTCGTCATTGGCGACCCGGTGCAGAGCTTCGGCCTGTGGGTCGAGCAGCTGATTGCCGAGTCAACGGGCAAACACGGCCGCGGCATCCTGCCCGTCGCCGACGAGCCACTGCTCGACCCCGATGCCTACGGGAAGGACCGCGTCTTCGTCCAGATCCGCGACGCGGAGCGCCCGGATGCGACCGAGGACCGCCTGAGCGCGCTCGCACAGGCGGGCCATCCGACCATCACGCTGACCGTCAACGGCCCCGAGGATCTCGGTCGCCTGTTCTTCCTGTTCGAGTTCGCGACTGCGGTCGCGGGCTGGGTACTCGAGATCAATCCGTTCGACCAGCCGAACGTCGCCGAGGCGAAAGAGGCAACCAAGGAGGTGCTCGCCGCCGGACGGCTACCCGACGAGCCGACCGCCGACGCGCAGAAGCTCAGTGCACTGCTCGCCGAAGCCAAGGCGGGCGACTACATCGCGCTGATGGGATACCTGGCCCCCTCGATCGAGGTCGACGACGCGGTCGCAGAGCTGCGCGAGACGCTGATGCGCGCGACGAAGCTCCCCGTCACCTTCGGCTACGGCCCGCGCTTCCTGCACTCGACCGGCCAGCTGCACAAGGGCGGTCCGCCGCGCGGGCGCTTCCTCTCGCTGCTCGTCGACAGCGAAGCGGACGTCGAGATCCCGGGTCAAGAGTTCGGCTTCCGTACGCTCAAGGACGCGCAGGCGCTCGGCGACCTGCAGACACTGCGAAAGCACGCCCTGCCGGCAGAGCTCGTCCGCGACAGCGGCGATCCTGCCCAGGCGGTGCGAAAGCTCCACGAGCAGATCCGGGGGATCCTCTGATGCAGATTGGCTTCGTCGGGCTCGGCAAGATGGGCGGCAACATGGTCACGCGCATCCGGCGCGACTCCGACCACGCGGTCGTCGCGTTCGACTTCAACGCCAGCGCGGTGACGGCCGCCGAAGCGTCGGGCGCGAGCGGCGCCCACACGCTGGAGGAGCTCGTGAAGCAGCTCGACGCGCCGCGCCAGGTTTGGATCATGGTCCCGGCCGGCGAAGCGACCCAGTCGACGGTCGACGCGCTCGCGAAGCTGCTCGAGCCCGGCGACATGATCATCGACGGCGGCAACTCGCGCTGGACCGACGACAAGGCGCGCGCCGCCGCGCTCGCGCCGGCCGGCATCCACTACGTCGATGTTGGCACGAGCGGCGGTGTCTGGGGCCTCGACAACGGCTACTGCATGATGGTCGGCGGCCCGGAGGAGGCGGTCAACCGCCTCGCGCCGATCCTCGATGTGCTGGCGCCGGAGACCGCCGGGGACTCGGTCACGGCGATTGGCGAACGCGGCTGGTACCACTTCGGCGGGCCGGGGGCCGGCCACTACGTGAAGATGGTCCACAACGCCGTCGAGTACGGGCTGATGCAGGCCTACGCCGAGGGCTTCGAGCTCTTTCACGCCGCCGAGTACGAGCTCGACAACGCGAAGATCGCGCACCTCTGGAACCAAGCCTCGGTCGTGCGATCGTGGCTGTGCGAGCTCGCCGCGCGCGCCTTCGAGCAGGATGGCAACGACCTCGCGACCCTCGAGGGCTGGGTCGAGGACTCGGGCGAGGGCCGCTGGACGCTCGTCGACGCGATCGATCACGACGTGCCGATGCCGGCGCTCTCGGCGGCGTTGTTCAGCCGCTTCTACTCGCGCCAGGACGGCGACTACGCGGCAAGGGTGCTCGCCGCCCTGCGCAACCAGTTCGGTGGGCACGCCGTCAAGCAGGCGCCCCCGGCGTGAAGCGCGCGGCCCCGTGACCCTCGGCGGGTCAGGCTGATGGCGGCACACCATCAGGAAAAGGAGCACGAGAACCCGCTCGCAGAGGGGCTCGAGCGTCTGCCTGTACGTCCGACGAGTCTCGTCATCTTCGGCGGGACCGGCGATCTCGCGCGTCGCAAGCTGCTCCCGGCGATCTACAACCTCGCGCATGACGGCGCCCTGCCCGAGCGCTTCAACCTGATTGGCGTCTCGCGCGGATCGATGAGCCACGACGAGTACCGCAAGGTGGCGGCGGACGCGATCCGCGCTTTCAGCCGAACGCATCCCGACGCGAGCGTGCTCGATGCCCTGCTCGAGGACCTGCGCTACGTCGAGCTCGCGTTCGATGACACGGCGCGATACGGACGCCTGCGCGACACGCTCGCCGAGCTCGACGAGGCTGCGGGTGAGCCGATGTCGCGCGCGTTCTATCTCTCCACGGCGCCCGACTTCTTCCCGGTCATCGTCGAGGCGCTCGGGGAAGCGGGCCTGGCGCGAACGGAAGTCCCCGACGGTGACGTGCGCTGCATCATCGAGAAGCCGTTTGGCACCTCGCTGGCCGAGGCACGCGACCTCAACCGGCGCGTGCTTTCGGTGTTCAGGGAAGAGCAGATCTTCCGCATCGACCATTACCTCGGCAAGGAAACGGTGCAGAACCTGCTCGCGTTTCGCTTCGCCAACGGGATGTTCGAGCCAGTCTGGAACCGCAACTTCGTCGAGAACGTGCAGATCACCGCGGCGGAGGACATCGGCATCGGTAGCCGCGCCGGCTACTACGACCACGCCGGCGCGTTGCGCGATCTCGTTCAGAACCACATGTTGCAGCTGCTGACGCTGCTCTGCATGGAGCCGCCGGTGACCTTCCACGCGGACGACGTGCGCGACGAGAAGGTGAAGGTGCTCGAGGCGATCCGCCCACCGACCGCCGACGAGGTGGCGGTGATGAGCGTGCCCGGGCGCTACACGGCGGGCGTGATCGGCGGCGAGCACGTCGTCGGCTACCTCGAGGAGGAGGGCGTGCCGAAGAATTCGCGCGCGGAGACCTACGTCGCGTTGCGCCTGGTCGTGGACAACTGGCGCTGGGCCGGCGTCCCGTTCTACCTGCGCACCGGCAAGCGCCTCGCGCGCAAGGTAACCGAGATCGCCGTGACATTGCGCCCGGTCCCCCACCTCGCGTTCGAGCAGGATGGCACCGCGGATGTGCGCCCCAATCAGCTCGTCGTCACGCTCCAGCCGAACGAGGGCGTCTCGCTCTCTCTCGGCGCGAAGGTCCCCGGACCGCGGATGCGAATCCGCCCGGTCAACATGGAGTTCCTCTACAACACGGCCTTCCTCTCGCAATCGCCGGAGGCATACGAGCGACTGATCCTCGATGCGATGCGCGGCGAGGCGACGCTCTTCACGCGCAACGACGAAGCCGAAGCGCAATGGCGGATCTGCGACCCGATCCTGTCGGGCTGGGTCGAGACGGGGCGAGTTCCAGATGCCTATCCGGCGGGCACGGCTGGACCCGCCGGGGCCGACTCCCTGCTGCTCCCCGGCCACAGCTGGCGGACAATCTGACTGGGGATCACGAGTTGGCCGCACTCGACGACACGGTCTGGGCCGCCGAGCACACGACGCCCGCGGAGATCGAGTCCGCGCTACGCGGCCTGCTCGCGGAGCGCCACGCCGAGGATGCGACACACGTGCCCGCGCGCGTGCTGAACCTCGTCTGCATCGTCGACCGTCAGTGGAGCGGCGAGATCGCGAACCGCTTGGGCGCCGTCGGGCGCAATCACGCATCGCGCACGATCATCTGTGCGGTCACGCCGGGACGCACGACGCTCGACGCGGTCGCGTCGGTCGCCGCCGACGCAGCGGCGACGGACGACGGGGCAGCGCTCACCTTCGAGACGGTGATGATCGACGTCGGCTCCGAGCATCTCGAGCATCTGGACTCGATCGTCGACCCGCTTGTCGTCACCGACATCCCGACGCTCGTGTGGGCGCCGCACGGTCACTGGGAGGCGGTCGACGCACTCGCGGGCCTCTCCCAGTCGGTGCTGCTCGACTCGATGGATGACCCAGACGTTGGCGGCGCGCTGCGCCGCGCGGTGCGCCTGCTCGAGCATCGCAACGTCGTCGACCTGGCCTGGCTGCGCTCGACGCCGTGGCGCGAGCGCGTCGCGATGATGTTCGACGCACCCGGGCAGCGCCCGCGCTTGCGCATGATCGATTCGGTGACGGTGCGCCATCATCCGTTCTCGGGAGCCGCGGCACTGCTGCTCTGCGGATGGCTCGGCTCGCGCCTCGGCTGGCCGGCGCGGCAGCTGCGCCGCGACGGGCGCGGGCACGCCGAGGGCAAGCTCGGCAAGGTGAAGGTCAAGCTGGACTCGGTGGCGCAGGAGGTTCCCGGGCTCGCCGGCCTCACGCTCACGATGCGCGACGGTGGCCTGATCTCGCTCGACCGCGGCTCGGGCGGCCTGCGCGCGACCAGGCGTGAAGCCGACGGTACCGAGCGCGCATGGCGCCTGCTGGGAGCCTCACGGGGCGAGGGCGGGATCCTCGGTGAGGGGATCCGACTCTCGCTCGTTGGCGACGCGATCTATGGGGAGGCACTGGTGCACACGAGCGGCATGCTCGAGGAATGACGCCCGCGCCGCGCGTCATCGAGGAGCTGGATCCCGCAGCGGTGGCCGAGCGCGCCGCCGCGCTGTTCCTGACCACCGTTACAAGCGCGCTCGCCGAGCGTGGCAGCGCTCACGTAGCGGTTGCCGGCGGGACCACGCCGGCGGCGACCTACGAGCTGCTCGCGCCCGGCGTGCTCGCGGGCGTCGATCTCTGGTTCGGGGACGAGCGTTGCGTTGGTCCCGACGACCCGCAGTCGAACGCGCGAATGGTTATTTCGACGCTGCCCCTCGGTGGAGCGGTCCTGCATCGCATCGAGGGAGAACGCGGCGCGGAGGTGGCGGCGGAGGCGTATGAGGACGAGCTGCGGGCACGGGTGCCGCTCGCTGCGGCGGGCGTGCCGGTGCTCGATCTCGTGCTGCTCGGCATCGGCGAGGACGGGCACACGGCATCGCTCTTCCCCGACAATCCGGCACTGTTCGTGGATGACCGCGCCGTCGTGCCGGTGCACGACGCGCCGAAGCCACCGCCGGACCGCGTGTCGCTCTCGCTGCCTGTGCTGCGCGCCGCGCGCAGCGCGATCCTGCTCGCGGCGGGTTCGGGGAAGGCCGCCGCGCTCGCCGGCGCGCTCGGCGAGCCAACGCCGCGCGTGCCGTCCAGCCTGCTCGCGCGCGAGCGCCTGATCGTGATCGCGGATAGCGCGGCGCTCGCCGGTCGATGAGCGACGCCGAGCTCGTCATCGTGCGCCACGCCGACACCTACTGGACGGCGAGCGGACAGCACACGGGCCACACGGATCTCCCGCTGAACGACGCCGGACGCGCCGCGGCGGCCAAGCTCACGGAGCGTCTCGCACCGTGGTCGTTCGCCGCCGTCTGGTGCAGCCCGCTGCGCCGTGCCATGCAGACATGCGAGCTCGCGGGCTATGGCGAGCGAACGGAGCGTCGGGACGAGCTCGTCGAATGGGATTACGGCGACTACGAGGGCGTGACGAGCGCGCAGATCGACGCCGAACGACCCGGCTGGGATCTGTGGCGCGACGGCTGCCCGGGCGGCGAGACGGCATCCGCTGTCGGAGCTCGCGCCGATGCGGCGCTCGCCCTGCTACCTCCGGCGGGTTGCGTGCTCGTGTTCTCACACGGTCACTTCCTGCGCGTGCTGATCGCCCGCTGGGTCGGGCTCGCGCCGGTCGATGGGGCGTGCTTCGTGCTCGCCCCAGGGGCGATCGGGGTGCTCGGGCACGAGCACGGCCGCCGCGTCGTGCGCCGTCTCGGCTAGAGCGCAGCGTCTAGCGCAGCCTGCCGAACTCGGCGGTGACCGCGCGCAGGCGGCGCGCCAGAGCAGCCGTCGCGCCACCCTCCGACAGCCGCCAGCGCCAGTTGCCGCCAGCGCGGCCGGGGGTGTTCATGCGCGCGCTCGCCGGCAGCCCGAGCACGTCCTGCATTTGAGCGATGACCAGGTCGGCACTGGAGGACTGCGCGAGGCGCAGCAGCGGCCAGGGGCCGCCGGCCGGATTGATCCCGCGGCTGCGCATCGCCGCGCCGAGCGGTTCGCGCGCAGCCGCGTCGAGCCCATCCCACCAACCGAGGAGCGTCGTCTGATCGTGCGTGCCCGTATAGAGGACGCGCCCCCGCGCGGCGTCGTCCAGCGGATCCTCGCCCGGCGCGCCATAGACGAACTGGAGCACGGCCATGCCCGGCACGCCGAGTCGCTCGCGCAGCCGCTCGACGGGCGGCGTGATCGCACCGAGGTCTTCGGCGATCAGCGGGAGGCGCCCGAGCGCGCGCTGCGCGGCGAGCAGCGGCGCGGCCCCCGGCCCGCGGCGCCAGCGTCCACCCCGCGCCGTCCGCGCGGTGACCGGCACTGTCCAGTAGGCCACGAACCCGCGAAAGTGGTCGAGGCGGACGAGGTCGTAGAGAGCGGCGCCGCGGCGAAGCCGCTCGATCCACCAGCGATAGCCGCTTCGCTGGAGCGCCGGCCATTCGTAGACCGGATTACCCCAGAGCTGACCTGCGGCGTTGAAGCTATCGGGGGGCGCGCCCGCGCGCAGGTCGGACGAGAAGAAGCGCGGATGGCTGAGCTGGTCGACGCTCCCCGGCGCGACGTACAACGGCACGTCACCGACGATCGCAATCCCAGCGTCGGCGGCGTAGTTGCGCAACGCCGTCCATTCATTGGCGAAGCGGGCCTGATCGCGTACGGCCTCGCGGCCGGCGTAGCGCTCCCATTCGCCGATCCAGTACGACTCATGCTCGCGTAGCGCCTCCTCGTCGACGATCGAGACCGTGGCATGCGGACGCGCGAGCAGCCGCGGCGAGCAGGCGAAGGCAGAGCTCGACCGGTATGGTGAGCGGTACCGGTCAGGTGGCCCGAGAGGCAGCACCTGCCAGTAGGACTGACCGGCGGCTGAGAGCCAATCGACGAAGCGGAAAGCTGCCGGCCCGAGCTTCCCGCCCGGCAGCGACGTGATGTGCAGCTGGACTCCGCTGGCGAGCTTCAGCGGGTTCTCCCGATTAGACGACCTCTTTTCCAGGGTAACTGGTGATGGTGGCGCGAGGGACCAAGGGGACAATCAAGGTGAAGCAGTCGCCGGCGGACGACACGCAGCCGATCGAGCTCCCGCGGCGCAGGCCGTCGTCGATCCTGATCGCCGATCCCGCGCCGGTCGTCGACGGCGGCGCCCACCCGACCAAGCGCTGCGCCGGCGATCAGGTTGCGGTCAGTGCAACGATCTTCCGCGACGGGCATCAGGCGCTTCGCGCGAGCGTGCGGCACCGCCCGGCCGCGGGAGGGGACTGGACGGAGGTGCGCCTCGCGACCGTTGGCCCTGACCGCTACAGCGGCTCTTTTCTTGTCGGCGATCTCGGTTACCACCACTGGCAGCTGGTCGCCTGGGTCGAGCGGTTCGCGAGCTGGCGCGATGAGCTTTCGCGCAAGCTCCTCGCCGGCCAGAAGGACACGAGCTCGGAGCTCGCGGAGGGAATCGAGCTGCTGCGTGCGCTGGCCGCGCGCGCCAGGGGTAGCGACCGTGAGGCAGTCCTCGGCGCGCTGGCGACGGTCGCAGACGCCACGACCCCGGCGAGGGTCCGCCAGCAAGCGGCGCTCGCCGACGCGCTGCTGGCGATCGCGGAGCGCCATCCCGAGCACTACGACGAGGCACACAGTCAAACCTTCGAGATCGAGGTCGAGCGAGAGCGGGCGCGTTTCGGTACCTGGTACGAGCTCTTTCCCCGCTCGTGGGGCGGCTTCGCGGGCGTACGTTCCCAGCTGAGTGCTTTCGCGGCGCTCGGCGTCGACGTGGTCTACCTGCCGCCGATCCATCCGATCGGCCGCACGGCGCGCAAGGGGCCCAACGACTCGCCGCAGGCCGGGCCAGACGATCCCGGCAGTCCATGGGCGATCGGCGCGGCCGAAGGCGGCCACACGGCGATCAACCCCGAGCTCGGGACGCTGGAGGAATTCGAAGCGCTCGTCGCCGAGGCTCGCGGGCTCGGGATCGACATCGCGCTCGACTTCGCGGTTCAGTGCTCCGCCGACCATCCGTGGCTGAAGGAGCACCCGGAGTGGTTCCACCGCCGTCCCGACGGCACGCTCAAGTACGCCGAGAACCCGCCCAAGCGCTACCTCGACATCTACCACCTCGACTTCGACACCGAGGACTGGCAGGGCCTGTGGCGCGCCCTGCTCGACGTCGTGCTCTTCTGGGCCCAGCGCGGGGTGCGCGCCTTCCGCGTCGACAACCCGCACACCAAGCCGGTCGCGTTCTGGCGCTGGCTCATCGCCGCCGTGCGGAGCATCCATCCGGAAACGATCTTCCTCGCTGAGGCGTTCACGCGCGAGCCGCTGCTGAACGCCCTCGCGAAGGCCGGCTTCAGCCAGTCCTACACGTACTTCACTTGGAAGAACTCGGCCTGGGAGCTGCGCGAGTACATGAGCCGGCTCGCTTCCCCGCCCAGCACGGACTTCCTGCGCCCGAACCTGTTCACCAACACCCCCGACATCCTCAGCGCTTACCTGCAGACGGGCGGTCCGGCCGCCTTCGCGGTACGGCTGCTGCTCGCCGCTACGCTGTCGCCGAGCTACGGCATCTACTCGGGCTTCGAGCAGTTCGAGGCGACACCGCGCGTTTCCGGGTCGGAGGAGTACCTCGGCTCGGAGAAGTACCAGATCGTGCCGCGTGCACTCGATGGGCCCCTGCTCGGCATGTTCGGAAGACTGAACGAGATCCGCCGCGAGCACGGTGCGTTACAGCGCATCGAGGGGCTGCGATTCCTCGGCGTCGAGAACGAAACCCTGCTGGCCTACACCCGGCGCACCGGCGAGGAGACGCTGGTCGTCATCGTCAACCTCGATCCGTCGTCCGCGCAGGAGGGCACCGTGATCGTGCCCGAGGAGCTCGGCCTGCCGCCGGTGTTCGCCGTCGAGGACCTGCTCGACGGCCGGAGCTACCGCTGGCGACTCGGGCGCAACTACGTGAGACTCGACCCCAGCGTGCGTCCCGGGCACCTACTCGGGGTGGCGGGGTTCTGATGGCGACACAGCTGGAACGCGATCTGAGCGCGACGCTCGCCGAGAATGGCGGCGACCCGACCACAACGGCGCCGGAGGCGACCCGACAGTGGTTCGAGTCAAACCCGCTGTGGTTCAAGACCGCGACGTTCTACGAGATACACGTGCGCGGTTTCTACGACGCCGACGCCGACGGCTCCGGCGACTTCCGCGGCCTCACGGAGAAGCTTGATTACCTCGAGTGGCTCGGCGTCGACTGCGTCTGGCTGCTGCCGATGTACCAGTCGCCGCTGCGCGACGGCGGTTACGACATCGCCGACTTCAAGTCCCTGCTGCGGGAGTACGGCACCGTCCGAGACGCCCAAGCGTTCATCGACGGTGCTCACAAGCGTGGTATCCGGGTGATCGCCGATCTCGTGATGAACCACACGTCGATCGACCATCCGTGGTTCCAGGAGTCGCGGTCGAGCCCCGACTCGCCCAAGCGCAGCTGGTACGTCTGGTCGGACACGCCGGAACGCTACGGCGATGCGCGAATCATCTTCATCGACACCGAGACGTCGAACTGGACGTGGGACGACGCGGCCGGTGCGTACTACTGGCACCGCTTCTTCTCGCATCAGCCCGATCTGAACTACGACGAGCCCGAGGTCCAGGAGGCGATGCTTGACGTTCTGCGCTTCTGGCTCGACATGGGTCTCGACGGCTTCCGCCTCGACGCCGTGCCCTACCTCTTCGAACGCGAGGGGACGAGCTGCGAGAACCTGCCTGAGACGCACGCGTTTCTTCGTCGGGTTCGCGCGACCGTCGATGCCGAGTACGCCGACCGCGTGCTGCTGGCCGAGGCGAACCAGTGGCCGGAAGACGTCGTGCACTATTTCGGCGACGGCGACGAATGCCACATGGCCTTTCACTTCCCGGTGATGCCGCGCCTGTTCATGGCGCTGCGCCGCGAAGACTCGACGCCGATCACGGAGATTTTGGCGCGAACGCCGCCGATTCCCGATGGCTGCCAGTGGGGTCTATTCCTGCGTAACCACGACGAGCTGACGCTCGAGATGGTCACCGACGAGGAACGCGACTACATGTACTCCGAATACGCACGCGACATGCGGATGAAGCTCAACCTCGGCATCCGCCGGAGGCTCGCGCCGCTGCTCGAGGGTGGCCACGACGAGATCAAGCTGCTGACGGCGATCTTGTTCTCGCTGCCGGGCAGCCCGATCCTGTACTACGGCGACGAGATCGGGATGGGGGACAACATCTACCTCGGCGACCGCGACGGCGTGCGCACCCCGATGCAGTGGACCGGCGACCGCAATGGCGGATTCTCGCGCGCCGATTTCGCCCAGCTCTACTCGCCGCCACTGATGGACCCCGTCTACGGCTTTCAGGCGGTCAACGTCGAAGCTCAGCTGCGCACGCCGGCCTCACTGTTGCGTTGGCTGCGCCGCTTCATCTCGCTGCGGCGTGAGCACCCGGGGTTCGGGCTTGGCTCCTACGAGGCGCTGTCGACGAGCAACCTGCGGATCTTCGCCCACGTGCGCTGCCACGCCGGCGATGTTGCGCTCTGCGTGCACAACCTCTCCCGCGCGGCGCAGGCGGTCGAGCTCGACCTTTCTCGTTACGAAGGCCAACAGCCCGTCGAAATGTTCGGCGGCACCCGCTTTCCGGCAATCGGGAAGCTCCCCTACCTCCTGACGCTCGCGCCGCGCGGATTCTTCTGGTTCATCCTCGGATCGGAGAAGCGGGATGACGGTGGCCGGCGTTGACGTAGGCGCGGCGCTCGCCAGCGCCGGCGTTCCACCGCTGACCGAGGAGCGCCTGCGCGAATGGATGGCGGACCAGCGCTGGTACGCGGCGAAGGTCGACGAGGTCTGCGAGGTCACGATCCTCGACGTCGTGCCGCTGATCGAGGAAACCGACAAGTTGCTGCTGTTGCTCGTCGAGGTCCGTCCCGCGGCCGGCACGCACGACCTCTACCAGCTACTCGTCGGGGTTGGGCCCGCTCGCGAAGACGACGATGGCGCGGCGTTCGAGATCTGCCGGCAGGATGGCATGCGCCTCTACGACGGCCTGAGCGACGGCCGCCAGGGTGGGCGCATCGGCGCTCTGATCGCAGCCGACGCGACGATCGAGCACGAGGCCACGACGGTCGCCTTCCGCCGTAACGGCTCGCTGGCGCTCGGTCCCGACGCGGAGGTACGCGTGGTGGACGCGGAGCAGTCGAACAGCTCGCTCGTCCTCGACGAGGCTCACATCATCAAGGCGTTTCGCCGGCTGCAGCCCGGACTCAACCCCGAGATCGAGATGCTCCGCTTCCTCGACCGCCACGGCTTCGCGAACATGGTGCCGCTCGAGGGTTGGTATGAGTACCGCGGCGAACTCCTCGAGGCGAGCCTCGGCGTCATGCAGCGCTTCGTCACCGGTGCGCACGATGGCTGGGAGCTCGTGCTCGAAAGAATCGCGCAGCAGCGCGGCGAGGAGCTGATCCTGCCTTTGCGTGATCTCGGCAGCGCGACGGCGGCGATGCACAGCCTGCTGGGCAGCGACAGCGAGGATCCCGAGTTCGCTCCCGAACACCCGCCCGACGAACAGGTCGCGCTGCTGACCGCGACGATCGACGAGCAGATCGAGCAGCTCTTCGTCAACATGCCCGCGCGAGCGGAGCTCGAGCCGATCACCGGCCGGATCAAGGAGCTGCGCGACGTCCTCTCGCTGCTGTCGCACACCGGGACCGGCGGGATGCTGATCCGCATCCACGGCGATTACCACCTCGGCCAGACCCTGCTGACCGCCGGCGGCTGGGTCGTGATCGACTTCGAGGGCGAGCCCGCGCGGCCGTTGCGAGAGCGCCGGCGCAAGCGCTCCCCGCTGCGTGACGTCGCCGGCATGCTGCGCTCGATCTCCTACGCGTGCCTGGTCTCCGAGGTCCTGCACGGGGTCGCGGTCGACCGCGAATGGGAGCCGCACGCGCGCCAGGCGTTCCTCGACGGCTACATGGAGCGCATCGACCTTGCGCTGCTGCCGGCCGGCGCCCAAGCCGTGGCGAAGCTGCTTGCGATCTTCGAGCTCGAGAAGGCGATCTACGAGCTGCGCTACGAGCTCCAGAATCGACCGGACTGGCTGGGGGTCCCGGTCTTGGGAATCGAACGCCTACTGGACGGCCAGCGCGATGCCGCCTGAGCGCGCGGACATCGAGCGCCTGCTCGCGGGCGAGCACTCCGATCCACACAGCCTGCTCGGCGCGCATCCGGTCGATGGCGGCGTATGTGTTCGAACGCTCCGGCCGGCTGCCACGGCCGTCGTCGTGCACCCCACTAGCGCGAACGGCGACGGGGCACGCGGCAGCGTCGAGCTGGCACGCATCGATGCGAGCGGCCTGTTCGAAGGCGTCGTACAAGCCGCGCATCTGCCGCTCGACTACGAGATCGAGGCCGCCTATCCCGATGGCGCGAGCCATCGGGCGCGCGATCCGTATGCCTACGCGCCGACGCTCGGCGAGCTCGACCTGCATCTCGCGGCCGAAGGACGGCACGAGCAGCTCTACGACGCACTCGGTGGACGCCGCGTAACGGTCGGCGGCGTGAGCGGCGTGCGCTTCGCGGTCTGGGCACCCAACGCGCGCGGCGTCAGCGTCATCGGCGACTTCAACTTCTGGGACGGGCGGATGCATCCGATGCGCTCGCTCGGCGCGAGCGGGATCTGGGAGCTCTTCCTGCCGGACCTCGCGGAGGGCGCTCGCTACAAGTTCGAGATACACGCCGCGGATGGCGAGCTCCGCGTCAAGACCGATCCGTTCGCGCTCCAGGTGGAAGGGATGCCCGGTACCGCCGCGATCGTGTACAGCCGCCAGCATGAATGGGCGGACGGCGAATGGCTCGCCGAGCGCGCTGGACGCGCGGCTTACCGTGAGCCGCTCTCGATCTATGAGGTCCACCTCGGTTCGTGGCGGCGCACGCTCGAAAGCGCGGAGCTCGGCGCCGAAGAGCTCGGCGAGCAGCTCGCCGCCTACGTCGCGGACCTCGGCTTCACGCACGTCGAGCTGCTACCGGTGATGGCGCACCCGTTCACTGGCTCATGGGGTTACCAGGTGACGAGCTACTTCGCGCCCGATCCGCGCCGTGGCAACCCCGACCAGTTGCGGGCGTTCGTCGAGCGGTTGCACCACGCCGGGATCGGCGTGATCCTCGACTGGGTGCCCGCGCACTTCCCGCGCGACGACTGGGCGCTCGCCCGCTTCGACGGGAGCCCGCTCTACGAGCATGCCGACCCGCGCCGCGGCTCGCATCCGGACTGGGGAACGCTCGTCTTCAACCACGGACGGCGCGAGGTGCGCAACTTCCTGCTCGCCAGCGCGCTCTTCTGGCTGCGTGAGTATCACGCGGACGGCCTACGCGTCGACGCGGTCGCATCGATGCTCTATCGCGACTACTCCCGCCGTGCCGGCGAGTGGACACCGAACGAGTTCGGTGGACGCGAAGACCTCGAAGCGATCGCATTCCTGCGCGAGATGAACGAGCTCGCCTACGGTGGCGTCCCAGGCGTACTGACGGCAGCGGAGGAGTCAACCGCCTGGCCGGGAGTCTCCCGCCCCACCTACCTCGGCGGCCTCGGCTTCGGCTTCAAGTGGAACATGGGCTGGATGCACGACACCTTGGAGTACTTCGCGAAGGACCCGATCCACCGCCGCTACCACCACCACGAGCTGACATTCAGCTTGATGTACGCGTTCAGCGAGTCCTTCATCCTGCCGCTCAGTCACGACGAGGTCGTACATGGCAAGGGCTCGCTGCTCGCAAAGATGCCGGGCGACCGCTGGCAGCGTTTCGCGAACCTGCGCGCGCTGTATGCCTACATGTGGGCGCATCCCGGCAAGCAGCTGCTGTTCATGGGCCAGGAATTCGCGCAGGAGCGCGAGTGGAACTACGACCGCTCGTTGGACTGGCACCTGCTCGAGCACGCCGATCATGCCGGCGTACAGCAGCTCGTCCGCGACCTCAACCGCTGCTACCGCGAACAACCGGCGTTGTGGCGGCGTGACGCCGACAGCGAAGGGTTTGCCTGGCTCGAGGCCAACGCTGCCGACGATAACCTCGTCGCCTTCATCCGCAACGGGGATCACGACGAACGGCTCGTTTGCGTGTGCAACCTTGCACCCGTCGTGCGCGACGGATACCGCGTCGGCCTGCCGGCCGCCGGTGCGTGGCGCGAGCTGCTGAACACCGACTCGCGGCTCTACGGCGGCTCGAACGTCGGCAACGGCTGGGGCATCGAGGCTGAGCCGACCGCGTGGCAGGGCCAGAGCCACTCGGCGCTTTTGACGCTGCCCCCGCTCGGGGTGATCTGGCTCGTTCCCGCGAGCGCAACGTCGATCCGCGCGCCCGCAGCGGCGTGAGCGAGAGCTACCCGTTCACCGCACGACTCGGGGCGCGTCCCACCGGCCGGGAGACCGAGTTCCGAGTCTGGGCGCCTTCAGCGCGCGATCCGGCGGTGATCATCGGCGACGGCGCACGGCTCGAGTTACGGGAGGAAGGCTATGGCGTGTGGAGTGCCCGGGCCGAGGTTCCCGCCGAAGCCGACTACTGGATCGAGCTGAACGGCAGGCGCTATCCCGACCCCTGCTCCCGCCATCAGCCGGCCGGGATCCGGGGCCCCTCGCGCGTCTTCGACCACAGCCGCCACGCCTGGTCGGACGCCGGCTTCACAGCGACGGCGCTGAGCGAGTCGGTGATCTACGAGCTGCACATTGGAACCTTCAGCGCAGCCGGAACCTTCGACGGTGCGATCCCCCACCTGGAGGAGCTCGCGCGGCTCGGCGTGACGACGCTCGAGCTGATGCCAGTCGCCGAGGGCCCCGGCGAGCGAGGCTGGGGTTACGACGGCGTCTACATCTCTGCCGCGCACCATGCGTACGGGGGCCCCGCCGGGCTACAGCGATTCGTCGATGCCGCGCATGCGCTCGATCTGGCGGTAATCCTCGACGTCGTCTACAACCACGTCGGCGCCTCGGGCGCTGAGGCGCTCGTGGCCTTCGGCCCCTACTTCACCGGAGCGCACCACACCTTCTGGGGCGATGCAATCAACTATGATGACGAGCTTTGTGACGGCGTTCGCGAGTGGGCGATCCAGAGCGCAGAGTCGTGGATCCGCGACTTTCACGTTGACGGTCTGCGCCTGGACGCGATCCATGCGATCCACGACGAGAGCGCGAACCCGCTCGTCGGCTCGATCGCTGACCGCGTTCACGCGCTGAACGCGCGGTCGCTCGTGATCGCCGAGGCAGGGCTGAACGACCCCCGCGTCATCCGGCCGGGATCACTCGGCGGGCTGCGCTGCGACGCGCAGTGGGCCGACGACTTTCATCATTCTCTGCGCGTGCTGCTGACCGGCGAGCGAGATGGCTATTACGCGGACTTCGGCCGCGTCGCGGACCTCGCGAAGGCGTTCGGGCGTCCGTTCGTTCACGACGGCAACTGGTCGGCCTTCCGCGAGCGACGTTTCGGCGCGCCGGCGCGCGACCGTCCGCCGGCGCAGTTCGTCGTCTTCTCGCAGAATCACGACCAGGTCGGGAACCGCGCCCGCGGCGATCGGTTGCCGGCGCCGGTGCGCGGACTCGCCGCGTTCTGCGTGCTGCTCGCTCCGTTCACGCCGATGCTCTTCATGGGTGAGGAGTACGGCGAGGCCGCTCCGTTCCAATTCTTCACCGATCACATCGACCCGGCAATCGCGGAGGCAACGCGCAGCGGGCGCCGTCGCGAGTTCGCCGCTTTCGCAGGCTTTGCCGGCGAGGTCCCGGATCCGCAAGATCCGGCCACGTTCGCCGCCTCCAAGCTGACCCGCCGGCGCGACGGGGAGCTTTGCGCCCTGTACGCTGCGCTGATCGCCTGCAGGCGCGAGGTGTCCGGCGAGGCCGAAGGTGTCGTCTTCGACGAGGACGGTCGTTGGCTGCGCCTGAGCCGGGGGAACCACGAGATGGTGTGCAACTTCGCTCCCACGCCCCACAGCTTCACGGTCGGAGACGTTCGGCTGCACCTCGCGACGGCCGCGTGCACGCTCTCCGACGGTCGGCTCGAGCTGCCCGGCGTCGCGGGTGCGCTCCTCGCGCGAAGGTCCGTCGACAGCGGCATCGCGCAGGCATGAGGCGGGTCTGGCGCGGCCAGCCTTTCCCGTTGGGGGCAACCTGGGATGGGGACGGCACGAACTTCTCGCTCTACGCCGCAGAGGCAGAGGCCGTCGAGTTGTGCCTGTTCGACGAAACCGGCGCCGAAGAGCGAATCCGCGTTAGCGAATGCTCGCTGCACAACTGGCACTGCTATCTGCCCGGAGTCGGCCCGGGCCAGCTTTACGGCTATCGCGTATTCGGTCGCTACAGCCCGCAGGATGGCCAGCGCTTCAACGGCGCGAAGCTGCTGATCGACCCTTACGCAAAGGCGATCGACGGCGGCGTCGATTGGAGCGCGGCGAACGTCTTGCCCTACGTACCCGACGCGGAGAACCCGGACGCCGATCTCGAGGCCGATGACGAGGACTCCGCGCCGGCGATGCCGAGGTGCGTCGTCATCGACGAGCAGTTCGATTGGGGCGACGACGACCGGCGCCCGCAGCACGACTGGAGCCGCACGGTCATCTACGAATTGCATGTCAAGGGCTTCACCAAGCTCAACGAACGGATCCGCGAGGATCTGCGCGGCACCTATGCCGGCCTTGCCAGCGACGCCGCGATCGAGTATCTGCGCGAACTCGGGATCACCGCGGTCGAGCTTCTACCGGTGCACCACTTCATCGGCGAGAGCTTCCTCGTTGATCGCGGCCTGACCAACTACTGGGGCTACAGCAGCATCGGCTACTTCGCACCTCACTCGGCCTATGCCGCAACCGGCGAGCGGGGCCAGCAGCTCGACGAGTTCAAGGGCATGGTCAAGGCTCTGCACGCTGCGGGGATCGAGGTGATCCTCGACGTCGTTTACAACCACACCGCCGAAGGGAACCATCTGGGACCGATGCTCGGCTTCAAGGGGATCGGCAACCGGGCGTACTACCGGCTGATGCCGGACGATGCGCGCCACTACCTCGATTTCACGGGCACGGGCAACAGCCTCGACCCAACCAGCCCGGCGGTCCTGCGGCTGATCATGGACTCGCTGCGCTACTGGGTGACGCACTGCCACGTCGACGGCTTCCGCTTCGACCTCGCGACGGTGCTCGCGCGCGAGAACTACGACTTCGACCGTCGCTCGGGATTCCTCGATGTGATCGGTCAGGACCCGGTGCTCTCGCAGGTGAAGCTGATCGCCGAGCCCTGGGATGTAGCCCCGGGCGGCTACCAGATCGGTGGCTTCCCCTCGCCCTGGGCCGAATGGAACGGGCGCTACCGCGATGCGACGCGCGACTTCTGGCGCGGCCAAAGCGGCGCCGGCGAGTTCGCCTCGCGCTTCACCGGCTCGAGCGACCTCTACGAAGACGATGGGCGATCGCCGCTCGCGTCGGTCAACTTCATCTGCGCCCACGACGGATTCACGTTGCGCGATCTCGTCACCTACGACGTCAAGCACAACGCGGCAAACGGCGAAGACAACAGCGACGGGAGCGACGACAACCGCTCCTGGAACTGCGGTGTGGAAGGGCCTACGGACGACCCGGCGATCGCCGAGCTACGCTCGCGTCAGCGGCGCAACCTGATCGCGACGCTCCTGCTCTCTCAGGGCGTGCCGATGATTCTTGCCGGCGACGAGATCGGACGAACGCAGCTGGGCAACAACAACGCCTGGTGCCAGGACAACGAGCTCTCGTGGGTCGACTGGCAGCTCGACGGCGACTCTCAGGCGCTGCGCCGCTTCGTCGGGCAGCTCATCGGACTGCGCCTATCGCATCCGGTGTTTCGCCGGACGCGCTTCTTTGCCGGCTCGGCATCCGGCGACGGAGCACCCGACATCTGGTGGTTTCGTCCTGACGGGCGCCGGATGACCCAGCGCGACTGGCACAGCGAAGACACGCGGGCACTCGGGGTCTTCCTCAACGGGGCGAAGCTCGGCGAGAGCGACGACCGCGGGGAGCCGCTCAAGGACACGTCGTTCGCGATGCTCTTCAACGCGCTCCACGAGGACATCGAGTTCCGCCTGCCAAACGCCTCGTTCGGAAAGGCCTGGAAGCTCATACTGAGCACCGAGCGCCCGGATCTGGAGGTCGGTGCGCTGCGATACGCGGCGCGCGATGCCGTCTCGGTCTGTGCACGATCGCTGCTCGTGCTCGACCTCGCCACCGCATGATGGGCGCGCGACTGCGCGCCGCCTACAGGCTCCAACTCGGCCCGGGCTTCGGCTTCGCCGAGGCCCGCGAGCAGGTCCCCTACCTGCGCGAGCTTGGCATCAGCCACCTCTATCTGTCGCCGTCGCTGCAGGCCGCTCGCGGCTCGACCCACGGCTACGACGTCGTCGATCCGACGAGGCTCAGCGCTGAGCTCGGCGGTGAGGAGGCGTTTCGCGCGCTTGCCCTCGCCGGGCTGCCGGTGATCCTGGACATCGTGCCCAACCACATGGGAATCGGCGACGAGAACCCATGGTGGTCGGATCCGCAGGCACGCGAGCGCTGGTTCGATCTCGACCCGGAAGGCGGCTACCGGCGCTTCTTCGACATCGATTCGATGGCGGCGATCCGTCAGGAGCGTGAGGAAGTGTTCGCGACGAGCCACGCCAAACTGCTCGATCTGGTCCGCGAGGGGCTCGTCGAAGGCCTGCGAGTCGACCATCCCGACGGTCTCGCGAATCCCGCCGCGTACCTGCGCCGACTCGCCTCCTGCGGCGTCCAGCGAGTCTGGGTCGAGAAGATCCTCGCCCCGGGCGAGCGCGTGCGCGACTGGCCGATCTGCGGCACAGTCGGCTACGAGTTCCTCAACGACGTATCCGCGCTATTCGTCGACCCCGCCGGCGAAGCGCCGTTGACCGAGCTGCACGCAGCGGTCACGGGCGAGAGCCGGAGCTTTGCCGAGGTCGCGCTCGAGGCCCAGCTCGAGCAGACGCGAGGCCCCTTCGCGCGCGAGGTTGCAAGACTCGAGCGGGCAGGTCCATTCGACGCGGTCACGCTCGCGCAGGCCCTGGCGGGACTGCCGATCTACCGCACCTATGTTGAACCAGCCGATGGGACCGTCGATGCCGACGATCGCCGCGCGATCGACGCTGCGGGCATGGATCCCCGCCTTTCGCGCGCGCTGCTGCTGGAGGACGCGGAGCCGCAGGCAGAGCTCGTGACGCGCTTCCAGCAGACCTCGCCGGCGATCGCGGCGAAGGGCATCGAAGACACCGCTTTCTACCGCTACCTGCGACTGATCGCGCTGAACGAGGTGGGTGGCGACCCCGGGCGGTTCTCGATCGGGGTGGACGAGCTCCACACTGCCAACAGCGAACGCGCGCGCCGCTTTCCCTCGGCCCTGCTCTCAACCCAGACGCACGACACGAAACACTCCGCGGATACGCGGGCACGGATCGCCGCACTCAGCGCCTGCGCCGAGCAATGGAGCGAGCTCGCGAACCGCTGGCTGGCGCTCGGCGAGCGGCTCGGTGGCGCACCACCGGCGGTCCAGTACCTCCTGTTGCAGACGCTCGTCGGCGTATGGCCGATCGCGCAAGAGCGCCTTGAGGCTTATTTGGTGAAGGCGCTGCGCGAGGCCAAGCGGGAGACCTCCTGGGCCGACCCCGACGAGCGGTTCGAGGGCTCAGTGCTCGAATTCTCGCGCCGGCTCATCGCCAGCGCGGAGTTCCTCGAGTCTTTCTGCCCGTTCGTCGAACATGTCGCGTTGGCCGGCGAGCGCAGCGCCCTCGGCCAACTGCTGCTCAAGCTGACAGCGCCCGGATTCCCCGACATCTACCAGGGTGACGAGCTCTGGCGGCTGTCGCTCGTCGATCCCGACAATCGGCGACCCGTCGACTGGCAGGCGCGGCACGCGGCGCTCGCGATGCTCCGAGCCGGTGCGTCCGCGACGCGTGCGACGAGCAAGCTTGCCCTGATCGTTGCCGCGCTCTCGCTGCGCCAGCGGCACGCGGAGTGCTTCGAGGGCGCCTACACGCCGCTGGCCGCCGGCGCCGGCGTGTGCGCGTACATGCGCGGCGAGCACGTCCTGGCGGTCATCGCGATCCGCCCTGACGGCAATGAAGAGCTGCTCGATTCCCCAGCCGGGCGCTGGCGAGACGTGCTCGACCCTGGTCGCGAGCACGATTTGACTGCGCTCCCGCTGGTCGAGCGGATCGTCAATGGCGCGGGAATCGCCCTGCTCGAACGCGTTGGTTGACGGATTATGGCGAACGCCCGCGAATCTCTAGCCTAACCCTATAGTCGAGCCTTATAGATTGCGGTAGACGTACCGCCGATCCGAATGCCGCCGCCGCCCGCGGCGATATCGTCGCCTTGCGTGAGCCGATGAGCGGCGAGGAAGATCAGGCAAAGTCCGGGGCGTCGCCGGCGCCGCTCGTCGCGCGCATCGAGAGCTGGCGTGATCTCGGGCACGAGCTCACGCGCGCGCGCCTGCGGCGAGCGCGCGTCGAGACGCTCGTTCTCGCGGCCGTCTTCTCCGGCGTGATCATCGTCTACGACCATCGCAGCCCGTGGCTTGGGATCGCCTCAGCCCCAGGCAAGACCGCGGCGCAGGTCGTCACCGTCCTGCTGCTCGTGATCCTCGGCTGGGCGATCGCGCGCGACTTCGGGCGCGCCCTCTCCCCCTCGCTGCTCAAGCGCGCAGACCCTGCGACGGCGGGGACGATCGGCTTCCTGGTGCGACTCGTCACGCTGCTCGCGGCGGTGATCGTCGCCCTGCGGTTCGCCGGGGTAAGGACAGCGGACATCGCTATCGGCGCGTCGTTTACGGCCGTCGTCTTCGGCCTGGCCGCCCAGCAGACCCTCGGCAACCTGATCGCCGGGATCGTGCTCCTGAGTGCTCGGCCGTTTCGCGTCGGCGAGCGCGTGCGCTTGCAAGGCGGCATGCTCGCGGGCCAGGTCGAGGGCACGGTCACCGCGCTCGGCCTGCTCTATACGACGTTTGCCAACGGCCAGGACCGCATCCTCGTCCCCAACAACACGGTCATCCAAATCGCCGTGATCCCGCTGCGCGAGCCGACCGCCGTCAGCCTGCGCGCCCGACTGCGGCCGGGGACTACCCCGAGCGATCTGCAACAGGTCCTGGCGGACGGCATCACCGTCGCGCTCCGCGGACAGCCGACAATCACGCTCGAAGAGCTCGACGGACCGTCCGTCGTCGTCCGGATCAGCGCCACCCCGGTGAACACGAACGATGGCGGACGGCTGGCGAGCGAGCTTCTGACCGCGGTGTCCACGGTCACCGCCGCGGAGGCTGGCTAGCGCCTCACGGCCCCACGAGCGCCGGCCCACAGCGGTAACGAGCGAAGAGCTCGTCGCCCGAGCGCAACAGCTGCAGGAGGGTCAGCGCCGTCTCGGCCTCCAGCGGCGGCGAATCGACGAAGGTGGGCCCCGGCGGGCCCCCGATCAGGCGAGGCGTGATCGTGAGGAAGAGCTCGTCAACGAGGCCCGCGGTGAGAAGGGCGCCGCAGAGCGTCGGCCCGCCCTCGCAGAGCACGAGGTCGACGCCAAAGCGGTCGTGCAGCTCGGTGAAGGCGCCGTCGAGCGTCGCGCCGGCGATGTAATCCACACGAGCGGCGCGCGGCGGCAGGTCGCTCTGGCGAGGCCCGACGACGATGACGTGCGTGTCAGGGTCGGCCAGCAGCGGCAGTGACGGATCGATCCGGCCCGAGCGGGTCGCGAGGATGGCGTAGGGCTGCGGGCGAAGGCCGGCGGCACGGCGACGCTCACGCGTCGCCGGGTCGCGGATGATCGCGCCATAGCGCTCGATCCGCGCCGTGTTCGCGCCGGCCATGACGGCGTCCGCCTGCGCGCGCAGCGCGTGAAAGAGCTCGCGGTCGGCTTCGCCGGAGAGGCCGCCCGAGCGGCCGTCCTTCGTCACGCGGGCGTCGACGCTCGTGATCATGTTGATCGCAATGCGGGGACGCGAGCCGGGCGTCGCGCCCTCGCGGCGCCAGTCGCGCAGCGCCGCGTGCGCGTCGAGCGTCTGCGCGACGGTCAGCTCGTCAAAGCCGGCCATGCGCGCGCGACCATCGGTTGCCTCACTCGGCCTTGAACTCGAGCGCCGCCGAGTTGATGCAATAGCGCAGGCCCGTCGGCTGCGGTCCGTCCTCGAACACGTGGCCGAGGTGGCCCTCGCAGCTCGCGCAAAGCACCTCGGTCCGGTGGATGAAGAAAGCGCGGTCGTCCTCCGTGCGAACCGCAGCGCCATCCGCCGGCTCGTAGAAGCTCGGCCAGCCGGTGCCGGAATCGAACTTCGCATCCGAGCGGAAGAGCTCCGCGCCGCAGCCGGCGCACCGATAGATGCCGGCGTCCTTGTTCGCGTTCAACGCGCCGGTGAACGGGCGCTCTGTTCCGTTCTTGCGCAGCACCTCGTATTGCTCGCGCGTGAGGCTCTCACGCCACTCGACATCGCTCTTGTTGATCCTTGGCGCCATGAACTAAGCCTAGACGGTCGTCGCAGTGCTCTCGCCGAATGAACGCCGCAACCTGCTAGCGTGATTGCTGCAAGACGCCGGATAATCCGGCGTGGGCAGTGCGAGCGCTCGCAGTCGGAAGCTTTTCAAGCGTCCTCCGCGTCGCAGCACAGGTAACAAGACAGTGGAGGAAACGCAATGCCTACGGGCACCGTGAAGTGGTTCAGCGATGACAAGGGATTCGGGTTCATCACACCGGATGACGGTGACAAGGACCTGTTTGTTCATCACACCGGCATCGTCGGCGAGGGCTACCGCTCTCTGCAAGAGGGCGCCAAGGTCTCCTTCGACGCCGAAGCCGGCGACAAGGGACCAAAGGCAGTTAACGTCGTCACGCTGTAGCGCCTAGCGCACCACCCGTTATTCGGCGCTCCGGAGCCCGTCCACGCGGCGGGCTCCGTTTCGAGCGGACCGCGGCCAGGCACGGTCGCTGTATCCTCGCGACCTTGCACCCAGCCGTCAGCAGCGTGACCGCTAGTGGTTATCGGTGGCCGGACCGGGTGGCCGGTCGGCCGTCTTGGGCTCGTGTCTGACGCGACCGAGGTCTCGGTCGAGAGGCTGGCCGAAGTTCGCGGCGCGAGTGTGTCCGCAGCGGTCCGGGCATCCGCGCTTCCAACTCTGAGGTCGCGCAGATCGAGCCTCCACGAGCGCCTCCGGCGTTTGCGCGAGCAGGCTCATACGGAGCGCTGGCTGACGTGGGAGCACGACGAGCCCGTCAGCGAGGCGGCTACGCGCGTCACGAAAGCGGCACTCGGCGTGATGATCGTCGTGAGCTTGTGGATCGCGTCCGTCGCCGCGGCGCACCCGAGCTTCCTCTCACCCACCGCGCACGTCGGCTACTACCCGTTCTGGCTGAGCGGGCCGCTCGGCCCGCTGATGAGCTGGCACAACTTCGGCACGCACGCGCTCGAGGGGATCTTCACCTGGGGCGTCGCCGCGATGTACATCGCCTACGCAGCCGTGCTGATCTGCTCCCCGCGGCTACATCCACGCTGGCCGTTGATGGCGATGGTCGCGCTCCAGCTGATCTGGTTTCTCTCACCGCCGATGCCGCTCACCGACATCTTCAACTACCTCAACTACGGGCGGATGGAGGTCGTCCATCACCTCAATCCCTACACGACGATTCCGGAGCTCGAGCCGCACACGGACCCGACGTTTGCGCTCAGCAACTGGCACGGGCTGGAGAGCCCGTACGGGCCGCTCTTCACGTTGATCACCTTTGCGGTCGTGCCGCTCGGCACGACCGGGTCCTACTGGATGATGAAGACGCTGCTGCTCGCAACAAGCCTCGCGAGCGTCTACATGTTGTGGCGCTGTGCGGACCTGCTTGGCCGCAACAAGCTCGGTGCTGCGCTGTTTCTCGGCCTCAACCCGATCGTGCTCGTCTGGGGTATGGGCGCGGATCACAACGACTTCCTGATGATGCTCGTGATCATCACCGCGATGTATCTCCTATTGCGCGCTCAGGTCGGACGCGCGCGGGCCAGGTCAGGGACCGTGCCCGTCGAGCGCGCCGCGGGAGCTCGCGCGCGAGCAAGCACGGCCCTCGCCTGGCTCGACGGCTCCGGGCGACCGATCGTGCGCGGCGAGCCACGGCTATGGTGGGAGCTCGGCGCGGGCCTCGCGCTCGCCGCCGCAGTCGCCCTCAAGGCATCGGCGGCAATCCTCCTGCCGGTGATCATCGCCGGGTCGACGCGGCGACTGCGCCTGGTCGCAAGCTTCTTGGTGGGCTTGGCCGCGTTCGGCGCGATGGCGTACGCCGCGTTCGGTGCGAACCCGCCGAATCTCGCGCAGCAGGCCGCGCTGGTGATCCCGCTGGGGATACCGAACCTCACCGGCTACATCCTCGGCTTCGGCGGTGAGACGATCGGCTGGCGGATCGCGATCGAGTTCGGGCTGGTTGCGGCGATCGTCATCTGCACGGTCGCGGCGGCGCGCCGGCGAGACTGGCTCGTCCCGGCGGCATGGGTCACGTTCGCGCTGCTCGTCACCCTCAGCTGGGTGCTGCCGTGGTATCTGATCTGGCTGCTGCCGTTCGCCGCGCTCGCGCGCACGCGCCGCCTGCGCGTCGCCGCGCTCCTGCTGGGCGTGTACCTGTTCCTCGGCTGGATGCCCTACGCATCAACCTTCTGGCACGACATCGGCTTCAACCCGTCGACGACGATCACCGGCCGCGCGGATGCGCGCTACCTCCACACGCTCCTCAACTGACGCGCCGATCGTCGAGATGGACAGGCCGGCGCGCATACCCGAGAGCCTCGACGAGGAGTTGCTCGCCGCGGAGTTCGCCGAGGTCGTCTCACTGCACTCCGATGCCGAGCGGATCGCGCGGATCGCGAACGAGCTGGCGCAGGGATTCCAGGCGCTGACGCACCTCGGGCCCGCGGTCTCGATCTTCGGGTCGGCGCGGACCCCACGCGACGATCCGCGGTATGCCGCCGCACGCGCGCTCGCCCGCACTCTGGCGGAGAGTGGCCTTGCCGTGATCACAGGCGGCGGCGGTGGGCTGATGGAGGCGGCGAATCGCGGCGCACAGGAGGGGGGTGGGAAGTCGATCGGCCTCAACATCGAGTTGCCGCGTGAGCAGCAGCCGAATCCCTATACCGACCTTGCACTCCGGTTCCACTACTTCTTCGTGCGCAAGATCATGTTCGTTCGTTATGCCAGCGCGTTCGTCGTCCTCCCGGGCGGGTTCGGCACGCTGGACGAGCTCTTCGAAGCCGCGACGCTGATCCAGACCCACAAGATCCGCCACTTCCCGCTGATCCTCTTCGGCGACGACTACTGGGACGGCCTGCACGACTGGATCGAGGCCGCACCGCTCGCACATCGCAACATCGCCGCCAACGATCTTGACATCGTCACGGTCCTCGACGATCCACATGCGGTCGCCGAGCTGGCCACGGCGGCCGCGCGCCGCCAGGGACGCTCGCCGCGGCAGTGATTGGTGCCGATCAGTGCTCCGCTACGTAGCCGTTCGCGGGAGCGATCGGCAGCCCGGCGTCGACCCAAGCCTGAATGCCGCCGGTCATCGTGTAGGCCTCATAGCCCGCGGTGCGAAAAGCGCTTGCAGCCATCGCTGAGCGGACGCCGAGCCGGCAGTGGAAGACAACCGGCGCCGATTTATCGATCGTGTCGGCCTGACCGGCGAGCCGTTCGAGCTCGATGTGCCGGGTTCCATCGATATAGCCGGCGTCGCGCTCGTAGCCTTCGCGGACATCGATCACCGTCACGCCCTCGGCGAGCAGCTCGCCGGCACGCTGAGGGCTGACCTCGATATCAGGGCTGTCGAACGCGCTCATCACGAGCTACCTTAGTAGAGGAGATGAGCCCGTCGCCTCCTTCGCTGTCGCAGCTGGGTCGTGGAATCGCGACCGGGCTGTTCGTGGCGCTCGTCGTAGGGGTCGTAGCGAACCCCCCGGCTCATTCTGGGCTTGTGCGCCTGCTCGAGCTGATCGCGATCGTCGTGCTGGGCTTCGTCGCGCTCGCGACGGTCGTCGAGCTAGTGATCTCCCACATCGCGGGCTGGCAGGACAGCGAGCAGGACTTCGAGCTGAAGGTTCGGCGCAGCGAGGAGCTCGCGCGCGACGATCTGGCGTGGGATCCACAGGAAAGCGAGTTCCTCGCGCTCGACCCGCTCATCGACGCGGACTTCGAGGAACTCGTGCGGGACGCGCTCGATGATCTGCCGGACCTCCTTCAGAACGCCCTGGACCACGTTGCCGTCGTGATCTCAGACGGCGGTCGGCGGGCCGGCCTTTACGGCCTGTACCAAGGTGGCGGCGGGCGTACCGACGCGGCTCATCGCATCGTGATCTTTCGTGACAGCCTGCGCCGCGACTTCGGGTACGACGCGACGGCACTGCGCGAGCAGGTGACGCGCACCGTGCGACACGAGCTCGCCCACCACGTCGGATTCGACGAGCTCGGCGTGCGCGAGCTCGGTCTCTAGCGAATCGTTCGCGCCAGCGACAGCGCGAACCAGCCGCGCTCGTCCGTGTACCAGTCCGTCAGCGCCAGACCGGCTGCGGAGAGGTCGGCTTCGAGTCGCGCGCGCGTCAGCTTGGCGCTGATCTCGGTCAGCAGATCCTCGCCTTGGGCAAACTCGATCGTGAGATCGATACCCGGGAGCCGGACCGTCTGCGGCTTACGTGCGCGCAGGCGCATCTCGATCCAGTCATTGCGCTCGTCGTAGAGGGCGAGGTGCTCAAAGCAATCAGGATCGAAGTCGGCCCCGAGCTCACGGTTCAGCACCCGGAGCATGTTCCTGTTGAACTCCGCCGTCACGCCGGCGGCATCGTCATAGGCCGCGATCAGAGTCGCGCGGTCCTTGACCAGGTCGGTACCAAGAAGGAGGCGATCCGCCGGCCGCAGCAGCGCGACGATCGTGCGCAGGAAGCGTCGCCGCGACCCGGGGCGGAAGTTTCCGACCGTCCCGCCGAGGAACGCCACGAGCCGGCGCGCGCCGGGCGGCGGCAGGCGGTCCAGATGACGCTCGAAGTCGCCGATCAGCCCGTGTACCGCGAGCCCCGGATACTCGCTGACCAGCTGTTCGGCGCTCGCGCGCACGGAGGCCTCGTGGACGTCGACTGGCACGTAGCGCGCGAGGAGCCCGGCGCGTGACATGGCATCCAGCAGCAGTCGCGTCTTCGTCGCGCTGCCCGAACCGAGCTCGACCAGCTCGCCGGCGCCGCTGCTGGCGATGATGCGGTCTGCTTCCTGCTCGAGGATCGCCCGCTCGGTCCGCGTCGGGTAGTACTCGGGCAGCTCACAGATCTCATCGAAAAGAGCTGCGCCGCGGCTGTCGTAGAAGTGCTTGGGGGCGAGTTGCTTAAGCGGCTGGGTCAGGCCGTCGAGGGCGTCTTCGGCGAGTGTGCGCGTGGCGGATCCGTCGAGCGCGTGGTCGATTGTGATCGAAGGCGCGGCGAAGCGAGTCCCGCTGCTCATCCGAGATCACCGGCGAGCCGCAGACCGCAGAAGATCTGCCTGCGCTGGGGGTAGTCCCAGTTGCGAAACGTGGTGGTCACGACGTCGCGACTGGCGGCAAAGGAGCCGCCGCGCAGCACGCGGTAGTCGGGCCCGAAGAAGACCTCCGAGTACTCGCGGTAGGGATGGGCGCGAAATCCGGCGTAGCCGCGGAATTCGCTCGCCGTCCACTCCCAGACGTCGCCGATCAGCCCGAGCGCGCCGCATGGTGCGGCGCCATCAGGCAGCGATCCCGCGGGGAGCGGCGCGAAGATCCCCGACTCGATCAGGTTCGCGTGGCGCGGGCTCGGCCGCTCGTCTCCCCACGGCCAATCGAGCTTCAGCCCGCGGTCGGAATCCCAAGTCGCCGCGACCTCCCATTCGAGCTCGCTCGGAAGTCGTAGGCCATGGGACCGCGCGAATGCGTCGGCCTCGTACCAGGAGACGTGCACGACGGCCGCGCCGGGCTGGAACTCGTGCACGCCGTCGAGGCGCCGCTCGCGAGCGTCGTCGATCCACTGGAGGGGCCGCTCGACCCCCTCGCTCTGGCGCCACTCCCAGCCGGCTGGCGACCACCAGCGGCGCCGCGCATACCCGCCGGCCTCGACGAAGCCCAACCAATCGACGTTCGTGACCGGTAGGCGGCCGATGGCGAAACTATCTACCTCTATCTCATGTCGAGGCTTTTCGTTGTCGTAGGCAAACCCGTCCGCCGCCGCACCGATCGGCACGATCCCCGCAGGCACGACGACCAGGTCGATGCCGCTCGCCGGGCTCGCAGCAGCCGAAGCCACGACGAGCGAAGGGGGCGTCCAGCCGTCGAGCCTCGCGAGCGCCAGTGTTTGGAGCATCGTCTCGGCGTGCTGTCGCTCGTGCCGGAGGACCAGCTCAACGATCGCGTCGTCCGCAGGTAGGTCGAGCTCGCGGACGCGTGCCCGCACCGCCGCGAGATAACTCTCGGCCTCGGCTCGCCGCAAGTAGCGCAGCTCGCTGCGCCGCGCGCGCGGCGTCTCGAAGGCGTCGTAGGTCGCCGCGAGGTCCGGGCGCAGCAGCGGCCGACCGCCGCGACGGTGGCACAGCCACAAATCCTCGAACGCAGCGATGTGCCCGAGATCCCAGACGAGCGGACTCATCAGCCTCGAGTGCACACGTTCGAGATCGTCGTCCCCGAGGGTCTCGACAAGCGCCAGCGTCTGCTCGCGCGCTCTCTCGAGGCCGTCTGTCTCGAGCACCGCCATCGCGACGATCATCCTAGCGGGCAGCCGCGCCGGGCTAACCGGGCGGGTGCCGGCAGCGCCGGCGCAGTGCGATCTGCGACGGCCCCACAGGCCCGCACGCGACCTGCGCCACGCCGAGCACCCCGGGCTCGCAGGAGCCCGGGGCACCGGCCGGGGTGTGTGGCCCTCGGGCACGACCCGATCGGGATCGCACTCCCCCCGCGTCTTGCCCCGGGGGCTCGAGAGCTCGCTGGGCGAGTTGGTCAGGCTCGCAAGCGGCACTTCAGCAGCCGCGAACCGGGAAGTCGTGAAGATCCTGATAGCAATGCGCCCAGTTCACCGTCTCGTCACAGAAATGTGCGAATTGCAGGCGAATCTGCTCGCATGACAATTAGCGAAGGGATCAACGGTAAACGGACGCTTGTCGACCTCCATTGTCATTCGAGCGCGTCGGCCACATCCCGCCTCGGGGTCCAACGCGCGCTCGGGTTACCGGAATGTGCGACTCCGCCCGAGGAGGTCTACGAGCTGGCCAAGCGCCGGGGAATGGACTTCGTAACGATCACAGACCACGACACGATCGACGGCGGGCTCGTGATCGCACACAACGACGACGTGTTCATCTCCGAGGAGCTGACCGCCTACTTCCGTGGCGAGCCGCAGGCCGTACACGTGCTCTGCTTCGGTATCTCGTCCGAAGACCACGAGTTCTTGCAGCGTCACAACCGTGACGTCGAGGAATGTGCCGAGTACCTCCATGCGAACTCGATCGCCTGCGCACTCGCACACCCGTTCTACGCCGTCGGCGCTCCGCTTCGCCCACGCCACCGTCGGCGCCTTGGGGAGCTGTTCACCGTCTGGGAGACTCGTAACGGTTCGCGCGCGCCGGAGCTCAACATGCCGGCGAGCATCTACGTCGAGACGAACGGCGGCACCGCGATCGGCGGCAGCGATGACCACGCCGGGGTCGACATCGGACGCACCTTCACGGTGGCCCCGCCCGCCGGCACACCTGCCGAGCTGCTCGAGCACATCCGCAGCGGTCGCGTGCAACCGGGCGGCGAGCAGGGCAGCGCCGAGAAGTGGGCGCACGCCGCGATGGCGCTGGCCGTGCGCGCACTCGGCCGCGACGGCGAGGTCTCGAAGCTCGATCCGGTCACGGTGCTGAAGATCGCGGAGCGCCTGTTGCGCGAAGGCGATGCTCGGGAGGGCGGCGCTCAGGCGGACCTGCGTCCGGCGGACGCTCGCGCGCTGCTTCGGGCGTGGCTCGAGTCGGTCGGTCTCGACCACCTCTCCGAGGACGATCTCGTCGCCTACATGCAGGACGAGCGCTTCAGGCACGGCGGGCTTGCGCGGCGTGCACACCGCGCCCACGAGCGCCGACTACGCGGCGCCGTCGATCGGGCATTCGCTGCGGCCGGCCGCGGGGAGCTCGGCGCGATCGGACCGATGCTCTTCGACGCGTGCCTGCCGGCAATCCCGTACGCGCCGTCGGCGGCTTTCATCGCGCGCGAGCGCGCCAAGCTCGTGAGCCGCGACGATGATTCGGCGCGGATCGCCATCGTGGCCGACGGCATCGGAGCGATGCACGGCGTCACGCGGACGATCGAGGAGATCCGCGACCGCGGTATCGCGGGCTTCGAGATCGAGGTGATCGGCACGGACCCGAATGTCGATCGCCGGCTGCCGGCGGTGGCAGACGTCGAGATTCCCTACTACGCGGGCATGTCGATCGGCGTCCCAAGCCTGCCGGCAGCCGTTGAGGCGATCACCGCCGGGCGCTACGACCTGATCCACGTCTGCTCGCCCGGCCCGAGCGCGCTCGCGGCGGTGCTCGTTGCGCGGGCCATGCAAACACCGCTCGTCGGGTCCTACCACACCGAGCTGGCGAGCTACGCCGGCCTGCGATCGGGTAACGCCTCGCTCGAGGCGCTAGCCGCGATGGGTCTCGCCGCGTTCTACGGACAGTGCAGCCTCGTCCTCTCGCCGAGCAGCTCGGCCGACGACGCGCTCGCGGCCCTCGGGATCGGGCGCGAGCGAGTTGCCCGCTGGGATCGTGGCGTGGACGTCTCGCGCTTCGACCCATCGCGGCGCAGCCCGGCGCCCCGGGGCGATCGCGTCGACGTCCTCTATGCGGGCCGCGTGGCGCGGGAGAAGAACCTCGATCTGATAGCCGACGCGTTCGAGCTGGCGCGCGCACGCGACCCGAGGCTCCACCTCGTGATCGCGGGCGACGGGCCGGAGGCCCCGCGGCTGCGGCAACGACTGGGCGCCAACGCCACCTGGCTCGGCTGGCTCGACGGCGACGCACTCGCCGCCGCTTACGCGAGCGCGGACATCTTCTGCTTTGCGAGCATCACCGACACCTTCGGCCAGGTGGTCCTCGAGGCTCAGGCGAGCGGTCTTGCCGTCCTCGCCGCCGATGCCGGTGGCCCGCGGGACCTGATCACGCACGGGGTCGACGGTCTGCTCGAGCAGTCGACGGGCCCGGCTTTCGCCGCTGCCCTCGTTGAACTCGCGGGCTCACCGCTGCTGCGCGCCCGCCTCGGCCGAGCGGCAGCCCGCAACGCCGCCGAACGCACTTGGGAACGGGCCCTCGATCGCCTCGGCGCCGGCTACGACAGCGCCCTCGCGGATGCTCGGAGCGTGCGTGATGCAGCGTAGCGGCGAGCCCGCACTCGCGGTCGCCCTACACGACGTCGAGCCTGGAACCTTCGAACGCTGCGCCCTGATCCGCGACTGGCTGTCCGATCTCGGCGTCGACCGCGTGACCCTGCTCGTGATCCCCGCGCGCGACCTACATCCACTCGCCGATCGCAGCCCGGCGATCGCCGAGTGGCTGATCGAGCGCCAGCGCGCGGGCGACGCCGTCGCGCAGCATGGCTTCGAGCATCCCGGGCGTTGCGCGCGGCGCCTGCGCCCGCGGCTCTACAGCGAGCCGGCCGAGTTCGTGGGCCTCGACGCAGGCGAAGCCGGTCGTGCCCTCGACGCCGGGCGGCGCGTGCTCAAGCTCGCCGGAATCGAGACGTACGGGTTCGTCGCACCGGCCTACGCCTACACCCCGATCCTGCGCCAGCTGGTCGCATCGCGGTTTCGCTGGTGGGCCGGCCCCTGGGGCGTCCACAGCACGGGGCGTGGCGAGGCGGGCACTGAACAGCCTTTGGTCAACCACGCATCCCCCGCCGTCGGGCTCGCCAGTACGAGCGTCGCACGCCGGGCCCTCTCGCCCAGGCTCCTGCGCGCGGCGACGCTACTCGCGGGCGACGTCCTGCGGCTCGACGTCCATCCGGAGGACCTCGAACACCCGGGTCATGTGCTGACACTCGAATGGGCGCTCCGCCACTCCGTCGGGCGTCGCAAGCCGATCACCTACGACGAGCTGGCCGCCGCCTGATACGGGGGGCCGCCGGGCGGCAACGAGCCTGTCGTGGAAGAACATTTTCGCCGGGAGGGTTCCCGTCGTGATAGAACGCGGGGTCATGCAGATCTCCCGGGTGCCCAAGACGGCACTTGCCCTGCTTGTACTCAGTGCCGCCGGTGCCGCCCCGCAGATCGGCTCCTCGCCTGCGAGCCCGGTGGGTTCCACCGGCAGCACGGGCGCCAGGGCACAATTCGACGCGACGGGCCCGAGTGGCGTCAGCGGCGCAAGCGGCGTTAGCGGCGCAAGTGGTGCGACCGGTGCAACCGGTGCGAGCGGAGCCACGGGCGCAAGCGGCGCGAGCGGAACCACAGGCGCAAGCGGGTCGAGCACAACGACCGGCACGACTGGCTCCACGTCAACGGGCACCGTCGGCTCCACCTCAACCGGCACAAGCGGAAGTACGGATGCCGGGAGCGCCCCGCCCGCACCGACGCCGTCAGCGACGGGCTCGTCGGGAACGACCGGCGCCACCGCCACCACCGCGGCCACGGGAACGAGCGGCTCGAGCGGCTCGAGCGTGCCTCCGTCGGTCGCGGCGATCAGCTCACAACCGACCACGGGCGATCAGCTGGTCGGGACGAGCAGCGGCCGTTCAGAGGCCGGAGGCGCACTCGCACCGGCCCCGAACCCTCACCTGTTCACGCAGTCGAACCCGCTCGCCGGCGTGCTGCCAGGGTCCGTCTTCGATCCGCTGGTCAACCTCGCACTCGGCGCCGATGTCCCGGAGTTCTACGTCACGCACTTCGACGTGCCGGCGTTCCTGCTGCCGATCTATCAGGCCGCGGGCGCCGCGTATGACATCCCGTGGCAGGTGCTCGCTGCGATCAACCAGGTGGAGACGAACTTCGGATCGGACCTCAACGTCTCCTCGGCCGGTGCCGTCGGCTGGATGCAGTTCCTTCCGAGCACGTGGAACAAGTACGCCGTCCCTGCGAGCCGTACGGGCGCCGCGGATCCCTACAACGCCGCCGACGCGATCTTCTCCGCGGCCAAGTACCTCAACGCCGCCGGCGCGACGACGAACCTGCCCGCGGCGATCTACGCCTACAACCACTCGGACGCCTATGTGCAGTCAGTCATGCTGCGAGCCGAGCTGCTCGCCGGTGTGCCCTCCACCCTCGTTGACTCCGTGAGCTCGCTCGCGGAGGGCAACTTCCCGATCGAGCTCCGCTACCACCCGCGCTACACAAGCCTGGCTACATCGCCCCGGTCCGGCCACTCGGGTCGCTCGGGCAACACGAACGCACCGGCGCCGGCGGCGATCGCCGCGGCGTTCGAGAGCAAGACGCTCGGTCACGCACCGAGATCGACGGAGATCTTCGCCGCCCGCCATGCAGCCGCCGTGGCTGTGCAGGCGGGAACGATCGTCGCGATCGGCCACAGCAAGCGACTCGGCACCTTCGTGCGTCTCGAGGACGCCTTCGGCAACACCTATACGTATGGCAACCTCGCGTCCCATGCCGCGTATCACCTCGTTGCGAAGCCGCGGAGCGCCGCGGCGACAGGCTCACTGGCGACACTCGGCGAGCTCGCGAGCGGACCTGCCCCCACGGCACCCGCCAGCGCCGGCGAGCAGGGAACGCCCGGGAGCGCCACGGTCACGGCGGCGCAGCTTGCCGGCACGCAGAGCGCAAGCACTGCTGCGAATGCACCAGCGGCGAACCGCGGACTCGACTTCGCGAGTCGCAGCGGTCCGGACACGCTGATCTTCGCCCCCAGTGCGATCCAGACCGTCGCGCGATCCTCGGTGAAGCGCGCGGCACGCGAAGCCTCCCGCCAACGCCGGCTGATCGACCGCTACTTCACGACCGCCTTCGGACTGCCCCGCAACAGGCTCGAGGCTCGGCCGCTGCGCGTCGGCTCCCATGTGCTCGCCGGCACGATTCTCGGCTACCTCGGAGCGACCGACCCGCACCTCGTGTTCGAGCTCCGCCCAGCCGGCGCGAGCGCGCGCGCGATAGATCCGCGTCCTTTCCTTGATGCCTGGGCTCAGCTCGCGACGCTCGAGCTCCACCGCCAGGCGCTCGGCCAGCCCCTGTACGGCGCGAACCTCGATGCCAGCGACGCCGGCGAAGCGCTCCTGATGAGCCAGGTCGACCTCGAGCGACTGATCCTCGACAACACGCACCTGCGGCTCACGCTCTGCGAGCGCAAGGCGATCGCAGCCGGCGATGTCGACCGGCGCGTGCTCGCCTCGGTCGAGTATTTGATCGACAAGGGCTACGAGCCGACCATCGCCGGCTGCACATCGACTACGGGTGGCAAGAGCATCGCGACGGCGAACAGCGTGGCCATCACTGGCTTGAACGGTGTGCCGCTTGCCGGCCACACGGGAGCCGGAACGGCCGCGGACGCTGCGGTGCGCGCCCTCGCGAGCATCCCGGGGGTCGGTGCTCCGAGCCAGATCGCGAGCTTCGAGACCGTCCCAGGTTCGGCGAACACGCTGGCAAGCGCGTCCGACGCGGGCGAGATCGTCGTGTCCTTCACGCCCCAGCAGAGCTCGCTCGCGATCGCGTCAACCGCGTCCGTCACCCCCGCCTTCAAGCTCGGCGCGACGCGCTGGACCGAGCTCGACGCGCACCTCCTGGCGATTCCGCAGCCGCGCATCCCCACGGTGATCTCGACGCTCGCAGTTCGCACCGCCGGCAGCTCGACGCACTGACACCCGGCAAGCACGCTTCCTTCGGACAGGCTCCTAACGCGTCCTGTGGTCGCGCAGCGAGATTCCCTCGAGCGCATGAGCCACCGTCTCGCAGGCATCGACTGCCGCCTCGAGGGATTCGAAGATGTCGCGCCAGCGGATGACGACCATCGGATCGGTACCGCTGACGAACAGGGAGGCCACGGCATCGCGGCGAATCCGGTCGCCCTCGTTCTCGAGCCGGTGGATCTCGACGAGGTGTGGCGAGAGACCGGTGCCCGTGCGCAGACAGCGAAGCGCATGGGCAACCTGCTCGGAGGCACCCACCAGAACGTCGGCCAGATCGACCGCTGACTCCATGGTGGCTTCGACGCCGTAGAGCACGAGCGTGTCGCCAACCTGCTCGGAGTGATCGACGATGTCGTCCAGGGCGGTCGCGAGCCGGTAGCCCTCGGCCGCATCGAACGGCGCCCTGACGCGGCGGGTCCCGTTCAGGCGGTGGATGAAGTCGTGCGTGATCCGATCGCCCTCCTGCTCACAGAGGCGTAGATCCTGGGCCAGTGTTGCGCGCTCGGGATAGTCCGCCAGCAGATCGCGGAGCAGCAGCGCGGTCCGCTGAACATTGCGCCCGGATTCCTCGAGCAGCCCCAGCAGCCGCTCGTCCGGCTCTCTACGAAACGGAGCCATGAAGTCGCAGCCTAGATTGCCTCCCCGCGGAGCGCTTGCTTTTCACGACTTCTTCACGGCTCCGTCACCGCATCTTAACCCTCGCAGCCCGCACGCGAGGAAGGCTGGTCGAGCGATGGTCGAGCACGGCGATGATGAACGCATCCTGATCGAGGATCTCGAGATCAGGCGGTCCGAGGGGCTCGTGCTCGCGAGCGGACACGCGCTCACGCTGTCGGTCAGAGAGTTCGAGCTCCTGCTCGCGATGGTTGACAGAGCCGGGGGCATCGTGCGCCGCGACGAGCTCTGCCGCGCCGTCTGGGGGCGTGACATGCGACCCGGCGACCGTTCGGTGGACGTGTACGTGAGTAAGCTCCGTGCAAAGCTCGAGGCCGCCGCTCCCGGGCGGCAGTTCATCCACACGCATCCCGGTTTCGGATACCGATTTCATCCCGAGCATTTACGAGACGTTGACAACGGCCGCGTTGAGGGCGCGCAGACTTCTCAACACACCGCACGCGAGGCCGCGCACGTCGATGCGGACAGAGCAGCGAGCGCGTAGCCTCTCCACGAAGGCAACCACAGCGAAGCGAGGAACATGTCAACCGCACCCTCCGCGGCAGCGCACGTAGCGCGCACCCACTTCCAGGACGAGCTGCGCGAGCTCGAAGAGCGCACCATCGGCGGGCTCGACATCGTCCTCGAGCAGCTCGATCGCTCGCTCGAAGCGGTCGCCCACCAGGACATCGAACTGGCATCGATGGTCATCAACGACGACGATCGCATCGACGGCCGCTATCTCGAGGTCCATCAGACCGTCCTGTCGCTGCTCGCCCGCCAGACACCCGTCGCCGGTGACTTGCGCGTAGTAGCGGCATTGCTGCACATCATCCGCAACGTCGAGCGCATGGGCGATCAGTGCGTGAACATGTGCAAGGTGCTGCCGCTCACCGGCAACGATGCGCCAACGCAGCCCGAGATCCTCGCGAAGGTGGCGCGCATGGGGGAAGTCGTGCGCTCCGAGATCTGGCAGGCGCGACGCGCATTCGCCGACCGCGACGTGGCGGTCGCCGAGGATCTCCTACGCCAGGATCAGGAGGTCAACCAGCTTCAGCGCGACATATTCCAGCTGGCGGTTGCCTCTGGCGACGAGATCGATCGGCGCGAGTGGGCGATGTGCATGACGCTGGTGGCGCGCGCGCTCGAGCGAATCGGCGACAACGCTGTCGACGTCGGCGAGCAGACGGTGTTCGTCGTGACGGGCCTGTTCAAGGAGTTCGCTTCGAGAAAGCCGTAGCGGCGCGGCCGAGCGGTATCGCCCGGGCGCATGCCTAAAGCGGCGCCCTGGCGGGCCTATCTGTGAAGATCCTGTTACCCGGCTGCAGGCGTTTGTGCGACCCTCGTGCCCGCCACTACAATGGCGCGAGATGACGGAACGCGTTTCCGCCGGGAAGCTGAGCAGCGCCGGGGGGGCAGTCCTCGAGGCGACGCCGGTAGCGCTACGAGTCGCGATTCTCGACCGTGACTCGGGGTTCCTGCAGGTGCTCGACAAGCGCCTCGAGCGCCTCGGTTGGGAGCGGCGTGTGCTCGCGTCCTCGATCTCGCCGCAGGCGATCGTCCCGATGCGGTTGAGCGCGGTGATCGTCGATCTTGCGGTGCTCGGGCCGAGCTGCTGGGACTGGCTCGAGCGGGTTTGCGTCGAGCTTCCCGAACTTCCGGTCGTAGTCTGCACCGGCTCATCGACCGTCGCGCAACGCGTGCGGGGCCTGCGCATCGGTGCTGATGACTGGCTGACGAAGCCCTGCCATCCGGAGGAGCTCATTGCCCGCGTCGAGGCAGTGGTGCGTCGCCGCCGGCGGCTCGAGTCGCCGCAGGAGAGCCTCCCGATCCATGCCGGCGAGGTGGAGATCCATCACGACCAGTACCAGGCCTTCGTCGAAGGGTTGAGCCTCGACCTGACGCGGCGCGAGTTCGAGCTCATCGAGCTGCTCGCGAGCTCGGGTGGCCGCGTGCTCGAGCGCGAGTTCATCTATCAGCGGCTCTGGGGCTACTCGATGGTGCGCGGCGACCGTTCGGTTGATGTATTCGTGCGCAAGCTGCGCCAGAAGCTCGAGCGCGTGTCGCCCGACTGGCGCTACATCCACACCCACTTCGGCATCGGCTACAGGTTCGCGGCCGAGCCGCTCGAGCCGCTCGAGCCGGGTGAGCCCGAGCTCCCGGCCTACGACGGAATCTCAACGCCCAGCGACGAGCGCGATCTCGCGCGGGCGTAACAGGGCGACGAGCTCGCCCTGCGCGCCGACGAGTCGAATCGCGGCGAGGCCGCCCTTCTTCATCGCGACCCGCGCGCCTGTGAGCCCGGCGACCAGGCGCGACAAGTCGGGCTCGTGGCCGACGAGCAGCAGCGCGCCGCCGCCGGGCAGGCCGGCCAGCAGCTCGAGAGCGTCACGAGCCTCAAAGTTCCCGCCCAGCGGCTCGTGCTCGACGGGCTCCAAGCCGAGCTCCGCGCAGGCCAGGCGCGCCGTGTCAAGCGCGCGGACCCGGGGACTTGTAAAGGCGTGAACGAACTCGACGCCGAGGCGCGTGAGCGCCCGTCCCGCGCAGCGAGCCTGGCCTTCACCGCGGGGCGTCAACCGGCGTGCGAAGTCCGTTCCAGCGCCATCCTCCGCTTCGCCATGGCGCAGCAACCAGAGCGTCTCGGCCATCGCTTCAGGCTACCGATACCCTGAGTCCAGTGGTTTGCGCGTGCATCGACATCGGCTCGAACACGACCCGTCTGCTGGTCGCCGAACCCGACGGCGGGCGTGTTCGCGAGCTGCTGCGCCAGCGCGCATTCACGCGAATCGGCAAGGGCCTGGCGAGCGAGGACGCGATACCTCAGCGCAAGATCGCGGAGGTCGTCGAAGTCGTCGGGACCCAGGTGCGTGTCGCGCGGGAGCTCGGTAGCGAGACGATCCGCCTCGTCGCCACTGCGGCGATCCGGGATGCCGTAAACCAGGAGGAGCTGACAGGCGCGATCGCGGCCCGCACGGGCATCGACGTGGACGTCCTCACCGACGAGGAGGAGGCGCGGCTGGCGTTCGTCGGAGCGACCTGCGCTCTCGACCACCCGCCGGACGGGGACATCGCCGTCGTCGACGTCGGCGGCGCGTCGTCCGAGATCGCTATCGGCACGACCGCCGGCGGCGTGCGCGCGAGCTCCTCCTTTCGAGTCGGCTCGGGAACACTCACTGACTCGTACCTGCGCTCGGATCCGCCCGCGATCCACGAGCTCTCGCAGATCCGCGCACACGTCGCCGGCACGTTCGAGGGCTTTGTCCTTCCGGAGACCGAGCTCGCCGTCGCGGTCGGCGGAAGCGCGACATCGCTGCGCCGGCTCGTCGGTAACCTGCTCGACCACGAATCACTCGAACGGGGCCTTCGAATGCTCGCTCGAACGCCAAGTGAGGAGCTTGCGCGAACTGCCGAGATCGAGGTGGAGCGCGCGCGACTGCTGCCCGCCGGGCTGCTGATCCTCGAAGAGATCAGCGACCGCCTTGGGCGCCCACTGGGCGTTGGCCGGGGCGGCTTGCGGGAAGGCGTGATCGTTGACATGTTGATCACGGCCGGGTGGGGCGCGGCGTGACGAAGATCGAGCTGCGTGCAGAGCAAACGTACGGCGAGGCCGCCGAGGCCGTGCTGGGCGCCCGCTCGAGTGACGTTTTCGCCCACGAGCGCGAGCGTGTGCTCGATCCGACGCGGGCCGAGGGGGTCCATAAGATGCGCGTGGCGTCGCGCCGCTTGCGTGCCGCGCTGGAGATCTTCGCGCCGGCATTCCCGCACAAACCCCTGCGCACCGCGCTTGCCGAGGTGAAGTTGCTTGCCGCCGCTCTCGGCAAGCGACGGGACCGTGACGTGCAGATCGAGCTGCTCGAATCGCTGCGCGAGGATGGACGCCGCAGCGAGCGCCAGGCGATCGACGATCTGCTCGCGGATCTGCGCCGCGAGCAGGAGCTCGCGAACGAGCACCTCGCCAGCGCGCTCGAGCACACCGACGACGCGCGGCTCGAGAAGCGACTGCGGAGACTTGCGCGGTGAAAGCGCAAGCGATTGGTGATCTCGAACCCGCGATGCCTCTTCCTGAGGCAGCGCGCCGGATCGTCGCGGTGCGCAGCAACGAACTCTTTGGCTTCGTGCCCGCAGCCCTCGACGAGCGCAACGCCGCCGCCCTGCACGACATGCGGATCGCCGCCAAGCGCCTGCGGTACGTCCTCGAGCTGCTCGGCTTCGTCATCGGACCGGTGGCCGACGAGGCGCAAGCGCAGGCGCGCGAACTGCAGACCGTGATTGGTGAAGTCCACGATTACGACGTGCTGATCGCGCGGTTGGACAGGCTGTCAGCGAAGAGCTCGAAGCGGGGCGTGCGCCGCCTCGGCCTGCGACTACACGGCCGGCGCGACGCCCGGTTCGCCGATTTCCTCGCGCTGTGGGCGAAGATCGAAGACAGCGGCTTGCGCGAACGCTTGCTTTCAGCAACCACCCTTTCACCGAACGGCTCGATTCGGGCCCATAATTGACGCGTTGGATGAGCAGCACTGACTTCATCGTCTCCGCTGAGGCGGGCCCGACCGAGCGCACGGGCGCCCGGGACCCTGCCCTCTACATCAATCGCGAGCTCTCGTGGCTCGAATTCAACCTGCGTGTCTGTGAGCTTGCTGAGGACGGGTCGTTCCCGCTGCTCGAGCGCGTCAAGTTCGCCGCGATCTACGGCTCGAACCTCGACGAGTTCTTCATGGTCCGCGTCGCCGGCCTGCACGACCAGATCGACGCGGGCGTCGAGCGCCCGAGCGTCGACGGCTCCACCCCGGCGCAGACGCTCGAGCACGTTCGCGAGCGCGTGCTCGAAGACGGCTTGCGACTGCAGCGCTGCGTCAGCGAACGTCTGCTGCCGGCGCTGGCGGAGCACGACATCGTTGTCAAACAGGTGCGCGAGCTCGGCGAAGCCGACCGTGAGGCGCTCGTCGCCCACTTCCGCCGCGTCATCTTCCCGGCGTTGACGCCACTCGCGGTAGGCCCCGGACAGCCCTTCCCGTACATCTCGAACCTGTCACTCAGCCTCGCGGCGATGGTCAGCGACCCCGACTCCGGGCACACGACCTTCGCGCGGGTGAAGGTCCCCATCGAGATCCTGCCGCGCTTCATCGCGGTAGGCGGCGGCGACACGTTCGCGCTGCTCGAAGACGTGATCGCCAACAACCTCGATGCCCTCTTCCCGGGGATGGTGATCGATGAATATGACTTCTTCCGCGTCACGCGGGACGCCGACCTGGCCGTTTCGGACGAGGCTGACGACCTGCTGCAAGCGGTCGAGGACGAGCTGCGCCGCCGTCGGTTCGGGGAAGTGGTGCGAGTGGAAGTCGGGGCGCGCATGTCGACGCGGCTGTTGCACGAACTAACCGCGGCGATGCACCTGCAGCCACGCGACGTCTACGCAGTCGACGGAATCATCGACCTGACGGGCCTGATGCAGCTGACGAAGCTCGGCGGCTATCCCGAGCTGCGCGACCCGCCCTGGACGCCCGTCGTGCCATCGCGCTTTCGCTCCGATGAGGACGCGCGGACCGACGTCATGTCAGCGATGCGGACCGGCGACGTACTCGTCCACCATCCCTATGACTCGTTCTCGGCCTCGGTCGAGCGTTTCGTCGATCAAGCCGTCAACGATCCCCAGGTACTCGCGATCAAGCAGACGGTCTACCGGACCAGCGACGACTCGCCACTCGTGCCGGCGCTGATCCGCGCGGCCGAGCGCGGCAAGCAGGCGGTCTGCCTGGTCGAGCTCCAGGCGCGCTTCGACGAGCAGACGAACATTCAATGGGCGAAGGAGCTCGAGGAGGCGGGCGTCCACGTCGTCTACGGCCATCCGGCGCTCAAGACGCACGCGAAGTGTGTCCTCGTTGTGCGCCGCGAGGGCGACGGGGTGCGCAACTACGTCCATGTCGGCACCGGGAACTATCACTCCACGACCGCGCGCCTGTATACGGACTTCGGCCTCTTCACGACAAACGAGGCGATCGGGGCGGATGTCGCCGAGCTGTTCAACTTCCTCACCGGCTTCGCACGCCAGAGCAGCTACCGCAAGGTGCTCGTTGCGCCGTCGCATCTACGCAACGCGATCCTGCACGAGATCGAGCAGACGGTCGCGGCACATTCGCCCAGCTCGCCCGCGCGGATCCTGATCAAGATCAACGCATTGGTTGACCCGACGTGCATCGACGCGCTCTACGCCGCCTCGCGGGCCGGCGTGCGTGTCGACCTGAACGTACGCGGCATCTGTTGCCTGCGACCCGGCGTGCCCGGGCTCTCCGAGACGATCCGTGTGGTGTCGGTCGTCGGCCGCTTCCTCGAGCACTCGCGCGTTTACGCCTTCGAGCGCGACGGCGCGCACACCGTCTACATCAGCTCGGCCGACCTGATGCCGCGCAACCTCGAGCATCGCGTCGAGCTCGCGGTGCCGATCGAGGATCCGATGCTCCGGGGCGAGGTGCTCGAGACGGTCGAGCTCTGCCTCAAGGACAACCACAATGCCTGGCAGCTCGACGGCGACGGGCTCTGGACACGCATCCGCCCGCCGGATCCCGCCGCAACAATCAACGCGCAGGCGGAGCTGATGCGCCTGCACCTGCTGCGCGCTGGCGAGAGCGGCGACTCCGCGGCCGGCCACTCGGGCGCGCGCCGACCCTGATCAAGCCGCTCCCCTGGCGTGGCCGAGGTGCCGCGCCCCCGGGGCGCGGCACCTCAGTCAAGCGTCAGCGATGTTTCGCGTGATGCTTCGCCTTCGGCGTGGCGCCGTCGACGCCGGTCGAGCCGGTGGTCCCATCGAGCGGCACTGTGCTCGTGATCCAGGCGCCGCCCTTGGCCTTCTTGACGACCACGGTGATCGGCGGCGTGCTGCCGAGACGCGTGTCACCCGAGAACTCATCGTGCTTGATGTCAACCGGCCGCCCGAGGTCGAACGGGCCGGAGATGTACTGCGTGACAGAGGGGGTGACCGTGACCGGAGAGGTCTTGCTGGCGCTCGTGACGGTCGTCGACGGCGCAGTGGCGTCGGTGACCGTGAGGATCGCGTCCACTTGCGGCTCGCTGCTCAAGCTCCCGGCGATCGAGAACTGGCCCGTGACCACCTCGTTTGCCGCGGTCGATTGGCCAACGCAGTTGACCGCGTAGCCGGGCGTGATGCCCTGGCACTCGAAGTTGTCGGGCGTTGAAGAGTCATTCAGCGCGAGCGTGGGCGATGCGTCGGCATAGAGAATCGGATGCGGTTCCGTCTCGATCTGGTAGCCGGTGATCGGGCCGTTGCACGAGAACCGGTACTGCACCTGCGTCCCCGGCGTACCCGACTCGGCGGCGCCCTTGCGCAGCTGCCCGGTGCACGTGTAGTCGTTCGGATCCGCGGTGGCGCCCGTCGTGCCGGTTGCGCCGGTGCCACCGGTCGTGACCGGCGTCGTGCTATCGGCGCCGGCGAGGGCGGGAACGATCGTAGCGATCCCGGCGCCGGCGGCAATCACCCCGAGCGTCGCGGCAAGCCTGCGTCTGGCAGGCAGAGTGCTGAGCAACTTGGTCTCCATTTCCTAGCTTGCGGACAATAATGGGTTTGTTAGTCGATTTTATGCGCTTTCTGTTAAGCTGCGCGTCCAGACCTCAGTCGAACCGTCAGGAGTTCCCACATTGCTTCGCAGACCCCGTAGTGCCCTCGTCCCCGTGCTCGCGATCGCGGCCCTCGCCGTCAGCGCGTCGGCCGCGCTCGGTTCGAGCGTCATAACCCTCTCGGGGGCGACCGCCTCCTATCCCCTGCTCGAGCTGCTGACAGCGAAGTACGCCAAGCTCAACCACAGCAAGGTCCGCTTCAGCCTCGCTCAGGGCGGCGCGAGCGTAGGCATCTCTGACGTAGCCGCTGGCAAGGTCGACATCGGCGACTCCTCGCGCGGACCGCTGCCAACGGACCCGGGCGGGCTCGACTTCTACGAGATCGCGAAGTACTTCGTTTGCGTCGTCACCAACAAGGCGAACCCGATCTCGAACCTCAGCGCCTCGCAGGTGGAGCAGATCTTCGAAGGCAAGGTGCGCAACTGGAGCCAGGTGACAGGCTCGAGCCTCACGACCCCTATCGACGTGGAGAGCCGCACGTCAGTGGCTGGCGTCCTCACGACCTTCCAGAACACGCTGCTCGCCGGTGGCAAGGTCGCCTCGCCGCCGGCCGCCACGTACGCGTCCGAAGGCCAGGAGCAGACCGCAGTCGAGAAGGACCCCAACGCGATCGGCTTCCTCTCCGACTACTTCGCGCTGAACAAGCAGATCAACGCGGTCGCATACAACGGCATCGCCTGCTCGGTCGCGAACACGGTCAACGAGACGTACCCGGGCTGGTCCTATTTCTACGAGGTGACGCGCGGTCCCGCCGCCGGCCCCGAGTACAAGTTCATCCACTGGATCCAGACCAGCGCCGCGGCGAAGGGGATCATCGAGTCGAACTGGGTGCCCCTGACGATAACGAAGACCGTCAGCGGCTAGCCCGCCGTGCTCGAGCGGCTCCGCCGTCCGTGGCCTGACCACCGCGCCGAGTTCCTGCTCGGCGCGGTGGCCTGCCTGCTCGCGGTCGCGATCGTCGCGATGGTCGTGTTCGTCGCGCGCGGCGCCTGGCCGACGTTCTCGCACGACGGCTTGTCGCTGTTCGGCTCCGGCGGCAACGTCGATACGAGGATCGGCGCGATGCAGAACACGACCCGCAACCCGCCGGCGTCGGCGTACGCCATCCACGCCTGGCCGCTGATCTACGGCACGATCCTCAGCGCAGGGCTCGCGCTGCTCGTAGCGCTGTGCGTCTCGCTTGCAAGCGCGGTCTTCATCGTCGATTTCGCGCCGCCGCTCGTGCGCCGGGTCATGGGGCCGGTCATCCGCCTGCTGGCCGCCGTGCCATCGGTGCTGTACGGCCTCGTAGGAATCCTCGTCCTGGTCCCGCTCACCGCGAACCACATCGTCACGACCGAGCAGAGACGCTCGGTTGAGTACGTGATCCCGCTCAGCGGCGGCGTGGCGGTGACCGTGGTGCTGCTCGCGCTGATGATCACGCCGATCATGACGGCACTGATCACGGACGCGCTCGAGTCCGTGCCGCGACCGTGGCGGGAGGGCGCGATCGCCCTCGGCCTGAACCCGCTGCGCGCGACAATCGCGGTCTCGCTGCGCGCGATCCGCCCCGCTATCGTGGCCGCCGCAGGCCTGGCGACGGCGCGCGCGATCGGCGAGGCGATCGTCGTCTCGATGGTCTCGGGCGGCGTGTCGTTCGCGCCGAACCCAGCCGACGGAACGATCTTCTTGTTCGAACCTTTCGAGTCGCTCGCATCGACGATCATCCGTAACGCCGACTCGATCAGCGCGCCGGCGATCCACTCGACGCTCTACGCCTTCGCGGCGCTGCTGCTGTTCTCGAGCCTGATCCTCTCGCTCGCGGCCTACCTCGTGCGGCTGCCGCTGCGCCGCTACCAGTCGACCAGCTGATGGCGGACGCCGCACCACCGCTCGCACCGCCGCGGCGACGCCATGGCCGCCGCGAATCGGTCTGGCGCTGGCGACGCAGCGATCTCGCGATCTTCGCGCTGTCGTGGATCGCCGGGATGGGCCTGTGCGTGATCACAAGCGCGCTGGTCGCGTTCTTCGCGGTCAAGGGGGCGCAGTACCTGCGACCGAACCTGCTCGTACAGAGCCCCAGCCCGTCCGTCAGCCAGGCGGGCTCTGGCGGCTTCCTCGATCCGATTGAGGGAACAATCCTGCTCGGCGCAATCGGGCTCGTCATTGCCGTGCCGCTGGGAGTGACGACGGCCCTCTGGGTCCTCGAGTTCGGGCGTCCACGCTGGCTTGCGCGGATCGTCGATTCGACGGTCGAGATCATCGCCGGCACACCTGACGTCGTGCTCGCGATCTTCGGCCTGGCGCTCTTCGAGCTCGGCCTATTCGCGCCGCTCTCCTTCGGCCAGCCCGGCGGGGCGTTTGGGCGGTCCTTCCTCACCTGCGGGATCATCGTCTCGGCGGTTGCAATACCCTCGATCTACACGGCAACGCGCAACGGACTGATCTCGACGCCGCGCCAGCTTCGCGAAGCCTCTTACGCTCTCGGCAAGACCAAGACCGCAACGATCCGGCGCGTCGTGCTGCCCGCGATTCGCCGCGACATCGCGACGGGTTCCGCGCTCGGCCTCGGACGAATCATCGGCGACACGGCGATCGTGATCCTGTTGCTCGGCGCGACGCTCCAGACCCAGACGCAGAGCAGCACGCCGATCCTGGGGCTGCTGCGCGGAACCGGCTCGACACTCACCAGCTACGCCTTCAACGCCTCCCCTGCCGGCGACGGCAACGCGCCGACGAAGGCCTACGCAGCCGCCGCCCTCCTGCTCGTGCTCGTCCTCGTGCTGAATTGGTGCGTAGGGCGAATCGGCCGTATCGGCGGCCCGCCGCTACACACCGAGCGCAGGCTTGGCGCGTAGACGCCGGTATGGAACAATCCAAGCTCGTATTCCCGATCGGAAAGATCAACTTAGGGTGAGCATCCTGGCCCAACGCATCCGGATCGAGCCTCAGGCCGAGCCTGAGCCCGCTATCGAGCGCCTGCGCCTTGAGGACGTGAGCGTCTTCTATGGCGGCATAGCGGCGGTCAAGAACGTCTCGTTCCCGATCCATCAGGGGGAGGTCCTCGCGCTGATCGGCCCATCCGGCTGCGGCAAGACGACCCTGCTGCGCACGCTCAACCGCCTCACCGAGCTGACGCCGAGCGCGAGCCACAGCGGCCGGATCCTGCTCGACGGCGAGGACATCGACGAGATCGTCGACACCGAGCTGCGCCGCCGGGTGGCGATGGTGTTCCAGCAGCCGAACCCGTTCCCGATGTCGATCTTCGACAACGTCGGGTTTGCGCTGCGCGAGCAGTCACGGCGCCGTCCGCGCCGCCACGAGATCGCTCCTGATGTCGATCGGGCACTGCAACGCGCGGGCCTCTACCGGGAGGTTCGCGACTCGCTCGATCATTCGGCGCTTCGACTCTCCGGCGGCCAGCAGCAACGCCTATGCATCGCCCGCGCGATCGCCCAGCAGCCGGAGATCCTGCTGATGGACGAGCCGTGCTCCGCGCTCGACCCGCGCTCGACTGCCACGATCGAGGACCTGATCCTCCAGCTCCGCGAGGACCTCGCGGTCGTCGTCGTCACGCACAACCTCCAGCAGGCGCGCCGGATCGCCGATCGAGTCGCGTTCATGTACCTCGGCGACCTCGTCGAGCTGGGGCCAACCGAGCAGATCTTCGACGATCCCGTCGAGGTCGAGACGCGGGAGTACGTGGCGGGCGTCTTCGGATGAGCCGGCTCGCTCGCGGCGTCCTGGCAGCGTCACTGGCGCTGGCGCTGACGGGTTGCGAGACCACCCAGGAGAAGAGCGCCGCGATCGCGAAGCGCCTCGCGCATCAGCGCGCGACGGTCAGCGTCAGGCGGATTGCGACGGCGAGCAAGAGAGTGAAGGTGCTGAGCGCGCAGCTCGTGCACAGTGCGAGCGGTACCGCCGCCGTGCTCGAGCTCCGTAACACCTCAGCGCAGGCGGTGGCGGACGTGCCGATCCTCGTCTCCGTCACGGACGCGGCGGGCAAGCAGATCTACACGAACGCGACGGTCGGCGGCACCTCGCCGACGGGCGAGATCTCTCTGATCGAAGCCCGCGCCACGGTCTGGTGGGTCGACGCGAACGTGCTCGTGGGCAACGCCACGGCCGCTCACGTGAGCGCGCGCGTCGGAGCAGGGACGGCAGCGCCGGCTCAGGCGGCGCGGATCGAGGTCACCGGGCTGACCAGCGGATCGAACTTCATCGGCGCGTTCATTGCCGGGCGCGCGATCAACGGCTCCGCCGCCGCGAGCGACCTGACCGTGTACGCGGTCGCACTCTCGGCCGGGCGGGTCCTCGCGGCCGGGCAGAGCATGATCCCGTCGCTCGCCGCGCGCACATCGAGCGCCTTCCAGCTGAGCGTCGTCGGCTCGCCGAAGGGCAAATCGTTGAGCGCCTCGATCGTCCCCGCACACCTCGGCTAGGCTGGATCGATGAGGCGGATCGTGTTGGCGCTCCTCGGCGCCGGGATTGCCGCCGTGGCGAGCGCGGGCGCCGGCGCGAGCGTGCGCCACCCGGCCTCCGCGACGATCTTGACGAGCTGGCCCGAGTTCGGCCTCAACCCGCAACGGACCGGCTCGACAGACGCCGCCACGGGGATCACAGCGGCGAACGTCGCTCACCTGCAGCTGCGCAAGGTGCAGCTCCCCGGCACCGTCGACAGCTCGGCGATCTTCCTCAGCGGTGTGAACGTGGGGGGAATGGTCCAGAACGTCGTGATCGTGACCACGACCGACGGGATCACGATGGCGATCAACCCGGCGAGTGGGCAGATCCTGTGGAAGTTCACGCCGCCCGGCATCTCAGGTTGGGCGGGCAGCGCCCAGATCACCGTCGCCACGCCGCTAGCGGACGCGAGCACGGGCTTCGTCTACGCGACCTCGCCGGACGGCCTCGTGCACAAGCTCAGCCTCGCGAACGGGTCCGAGGCGTCGGGATGGCCGGCGCGAATCACGCTGCTCCCCAGCCGCGAGAAGCTCACCGCCGGGCTCAACATCGCCGGCAACGAGATCCTCGCATCGACCGGCGGCTACCTCGGCGACGCACCACCCTACGTCGGGCACATCGTCGCGATCAACAGCCAGACCGGTCACATCGATGCGGTCTTCAACACGCTCTGCGCCAACCGGCACACGATCATCAACCCGCCGAGCTGCGACGCGAGCGACTCGGCGATCCTCTCGCGCAGCGGACCGGTAGTCCTGCCGGGCGGGAAGCGCGTGCTGATCGCAACCGGCAACGCACCCTGGAACGGGACGACCGACTTCGGCGACAGCGTGATCGAGCTGTCGCTGCCCGACCTGCGTTTCGTGCAGGCCTACACGCCTGTGGACCAGGAGCACCTCAACGTCTCGGACACCGACGAGGGTTCTGGCTCTCCGGCTCTCTTGCCGGGCAACGTCGTGCTGCAGGGCGGCAAGGACGGGCTGCTGCGCGTGATCAGCCTCGCGCACATGGACGGCCGGCGCCACCCGTACCCTGAGCGGACCGGCGGGCAGGTGCAGAAACTACCGACCCCAGGCGGTGCGGAGCTCTTTAGCGCGCCGGCCGTGTGGCACTCCTACGTGTTCGTCGCCGATGGCGGCGGCACGACCGCCTACGTCGCCCGCCACCGGCGCCTGCATCCGATCTGGACCAACGGCAACCACGGCACGAGCCCGGTGGTCGCCGGTGGCCTGCTCTACGTGTATGACATGGACAACGGCGGCATCAATGTCTACGAGCCGCAGAGCGGCAAGCTCGTCACGACGCTCGCCTGCGCCAGCGGACACTGGAACAGCCCGATCGTCGTCGACGGGTACGTCGTGGAAGGCGAGGGCGACGCCAACAGCCACGACACGAGCGGCGTGCTCGACATCTGGTCGGCGAGCTGAGCTTGGCGGTGCGTCAGTTGCGATGCGGGGCGCGTGCCGTCGCGAAGCGTCGCAGCGCGATCAGCGACCAGATCGCTTCGACGACCCCGAACGGCCAGGTGCCGGCGAGGAAGCCGTAGCTGCTCGAGAGCGCGCAACCCAGCGCGAAGGCGGCGATGAACCACCGCCCGCGCCGCTCGAACGCGTACATCAGCATCATGAATGTGACGGCGCCGGCCCCGTAGACGGTAAGCACGGCAGGCGGCTCAGTCGAGCTTGGCCATCACGTGCTTGATGACCGTGTAGTCCTCGAGCGAGTAGATCGACAGGTCCTTGCCGTAGCCGGACTGCTTGAAGCCACCGTGCGGCATCTCGGAAGCGAGCGGGATGTGGTCGTTGATCCAGACGCACCCGAAGCGCAGCGCCTTTGAGACGCGCAGCGCGCGTCCCACGTCCCGTGTCCACACCGAGGAGGCGAGCCCGTACGGGGTCCCGTTCGCCCAGGCGATCGCCTCGTCCTCATCGCTGAAGCGCTGGACCGTGATCACCGGCCCAAAGATCTCCCGCTGGATCAGCTCGTCGTCCTGGCGCAGCCCGGCGAGCACGGTCGGTTCGAGGAAGAACCCGGGCCTGTCCGGCTTTGCGGCGCCGGTCACAACCTCGACGTGCTTGCCGCGGCGCCCAAGCAGACCCTCGATCCGCTCGCGCTGACGCGCGGAGTTCAGCGGCCCGAGCGTCGTCTCATCCGCCAGCGTGTCGCCAAGCACAAGATCACGTGCCTGCTCGGAGAGGCCGACGACGACGTCGTCGTAGACCTTGGCCGATACGAGCACCCGAGTCGCGGCTGTGCAGTCCTGACCCGCGTTGTAGTAGCCGGCGCCCGCGATCGTCTCGAGCGCGCTCTCCATCGCAACGTCGTCGAAGACGATCACCGGGGCTTTGCCGCCCAGCTCGAGGTGAACGCGCTTGAGCGTGCTCGCAGCGCTTGCGGCGATCCGCTTGCCGGTGTCGACCGAGCCCGTGAGCGAGACCATGTCGACGTCCGGGTGCTCGACGAGGGCCTGGCCTGGTGGATCTCCGTGCCCGCAAACGACGTTCAACACGCCGGCGGGCAGGAACTCCGCCGCGAGCTCGGCGAGGCGAAGCGTCGTGATCGGCGTCGTCTCGGCCGGCTTGAGCACGATCGTGTTGCCGGTCGCAAGTGCCGGGCCGATCTTCCAGATCGCCATCAGCAGCGGGTAGTTCCATGGTGTGATCTGACCGACCACGCCGACCGGCTCCCGGCGCACGTAGGAGGTGTAGCCCTCGATGTACTCGCCTGCGGCGCGCCCCTCGAGCGTTCGCGCCGCACCCGCGAAGAAGTGGAGATTGTCGACCGCCACCGGAATCTCCTCGAGCGCAGCGCCGAACGGCTTGCCCGCGTTGATCGCCTCCTCGCGCGCAAGCTCCTCACCGTGCTCCTCGATCGCACCGGCAATTGCGAGCAGAGCCTCGGCGCGTGCCGCGGGAGTCGTCCGGGCCCACCCGTCGAAGGCTCGCCGGGCAGCGCTCACGGCAGCATCGACATCGCCCGCGCCCGACAGCGGCGCGCGGGCTATCTCCTCGCCTGTCGCCGGGTTCAGCACGGGCTCGGTTGCGCCGTCGACCGGCGCGACGAAGGCTCCGTCGATGAAGTTTTCGAGTGTTCGCATGTGCTCCCCCTTCACGCCGCTAGTGCTTGCTCAACGGGCACCGGGTCCTGTCCAATGGATCTCGCAACCGCCGCATGGGTGGCGACGCCGCCGACGACGTTGACCCCTTTGCGCAGCCCCGGGTCAGCCGCGATTGCCTCTGCGACGCCCTTGTCGGCAAGTGCGATGACATAGGGCAAGGTCGCGTTTGCGAGTGCATGCGTGGCGGTAACGGGCACCGCGCCCGGCATGTTCGTGACGCAGTAGTGCGTGATCCCCTCGACCTCGAAGGTCGGGTCGTGATGCGTCGTCGGCCGCGAGGTCTCAAAACAGCCGCCCTGGTCGATCGCGACGTCCACGAGAACCGTGCCGGGCCGCATCAGCGCAAGCTGGCTCGCGCGGATCACATGCGGCGCGCGGTCGCCGGTCACGAGCACTGCGCCGATGATCAGGTCGACGCGCGGCAGCATCTCCTCGATCGCGAGAGTCGATGAATGGACGGTCGAGCAGCTGACGCCGAAGCGCAGCTCGAGCTCGCGCAGACGGTCGACCGAGATGTCGAAGATGAAGACGTCCGCACCCATCCCGATCGCCACCGCCGCCGCATGCTGGCCGACGCTGCCGCCGCCGATGATCATCACGTTCGCGGCCGCGACACCGGGAACGCCGCCGAGCAGCACGCCGCGCCCGCCGAGCGGCTTCTCGAGCATGAATGCGCCCGCCTGCGTCGCCAGCCGGCCGGCTATCTCGGACATCGGTGCCAGCAGCGGCAGGCGCCCATGCGCGTCCTCGACGGTCTCGTAGGCGATGCACGTCCCGCCCGACGCACACAGCCCGCGGGTGAGATCGGGCGCCGGCGCCAGGTGCAGGAAGGTGAACAGGACCTGACCCGGCCGTAGCCGCTCGACCTCGAAGCTGAGGGGCTCCTTCACCTTGACGATCATCTCGGCCTGCCCGAACAGCGCTTCCGCGCCCGCCACGACCGTCGCGCCCTGCGCTGCGTACTGCTCATCGGCGAAGCCGCTCGGCGCGCCCGCACCGCTCTCGATCAGCACCTCGTGCCCGTGCTCGTGCAGCTCGCGCACGCCCGCAGGCGTCATCGAAACCCTGTACTCGTCGGCCTTCGTCTCGCGCGGGATCCCGACCCTCATGCAGCCAGCTCCCTCGTCTGCAGCTCGATCGTGCAGCTGCGCGTCCGGACTTCCGCGAAGAGGTCCGCCGGCTTGATGCAGCGCTCCGGGAACTGCGCACCCACAGCATTGATCTGCCCGCGCGCGAGCAGGCGGACGGCCGCCGCCGCCGGCGCGGCGGTCGAGACGACCGAGCCACCAAGACCGAATGGCTCGTGTGGCTCCGTCAGCGATCGAACTCGTACCGCGCGACCCCCGCCCCGCGCCTCGATGATGTGAACCGAGACCGTCTTGTCCGACGGCTTGGCCGCCGCCGCAGCGGCCGCAGCGACCGCTTCCGCTCCAGCCCCGGTGAGCTCGCGCAGGCGCTCCTCCACGGGCGGGGCGAGCGACAGCCGGAACGAGCACTCCGCGCAGCCAAAGCTCTCGCCAAAGCTCACAAGCTCCGAATGCAGGGTGTAGATCGTCTCGGCGGTGCCGATCGGTTCGCCGAAGTCGACGCGCCCACCGCTCGTCAGCGGCTCGATCTCGACCGCTTCCCCCCCGCACAGGACGACCGGGCGCAGGGTGACTTCATCGAGCAGCGTCTGGAGCGCGTACGGCGGGGAGAACGGCCCGCGCGGGGCGAAATCGCGACCGCCGGCGATGATCTCGATCTCCTCGACGACGTCGAGCTCCGCAACCGCGCGTGCCGCCATCAGGTTCGTCTTGCCGGGGCTCGAGCCCATTCCCAGCAGGGCGAGGCGACCTGCCGCGGCGAAGCGCTCCGAGAGCTCGAGCTGCTTGCGCGTCACGTGGTAGAGGCCGCCAAGATCGATGTAGTGGCAGCCCGCAGCGAGGCACGCCTGCATCGCGTCGAGGTTGATGCGATAGGCGGCGGTGTTGATCAGGACATCGACGCCGGCTATTTGATCGGCGAGCCCGGCGCGGGCGTCGGCGACGCGCGCCGTGGTCTTCGTCCCGCCGTACTGGGCGACCGTGGCCTCGAGCTTCCGCTGGTCGAGGTCAAGCGCGAGCACGGCTTCGACCTCCGCGGAGTCCGCAAGATCGGCGAGGATCGCCGGTGCGATCGTGCCCGCCGCGCCGAGAACGCCGACGCGTAATCCCCCTGCGCTCGTCACGGTCAGGCGATGCGCTCGGACGCCGCGGTGAGGACAGTGCGCAGCACGTCGCCGATCTCCTCGAACTGCTCGCTGTCGGCGATCAAGGGTGGCGAGAACTGGATCACGGGATCGCCGCGGTCATCGGCGCGGCAGATCAGCCCGTGGCGATACAGCTCGCCCGAGAGGAAGCCGCGCAGGAGATCCTCGGACTCCTCGTCGGTGAACGTCTCACGTGTCTGCTGGTCCTTGACGAGCTCGACCGCCTGGAAGTAGCCGGCGCCGCGGACGTCACCGACGATCGGCAGGTCGCGCAGGCTCTCGAGCGTCGCACGGAACTCACCCTCCTTGGCACGGACGTGGCCGCAGATGTCCTCGCGCTCGTAGAGGTCGATCGCAGCGAGCGCGACCGCAGCGGCAACGGGATGACCGCCGAACGTGAAGCCGTGGGCGAAGGCACGCGTGCCCTGCATGAACGGCTCGGCGACACGGTCGGAGACGATCATCGCGCCCATCGGGATGCACGCCGAGGTGAGCCCCTTCGCGGTCGTGATGATGTCGGGCACGTAGCCGTAGCGCTCGCTTCCGAACATGTAGCCGAGACGCCCCCACGAGCAGATCACCTCGTCGGAGATCAGCAGCACGTTGTGCTCGTCGCAGATCTCACGGACACGCTGAAAGTAGCCGTCTTGGGGCACGAAGCAGCCGCCGCCGTTCTGCACGGGCTCGAGGATCACCGCGGCCACGCTGTCGGGACCCTCGAACTCGATCCGCTGCGCGATCTTCTCGGCAGCCCAGAGCGGGTCACGGTCGAGCGGCCAGTGGTAGCTGTTCGTGTTGGGGACGTGGCAGCCGCCCGGAGCGAGCGGCTCGAACTGAGTGCGGCAAGCGGTGATGCCAGTGGCAGACAGCGCGCCGAGCGTCGTCCCGTGGTAGGCGATCTCGCGCGCGATGACCTTGATCTTCTGCCCATTCCCGGTCAGGCGGTGGTAGTTGCGCGCCAGCTTCAGCGCGGATTCGACCGCCTCCGAGCCACCTGAGGTGAAGAACACGCGGTTCAGGTCGCCGGGCGCCAGCGAGGCGATCTTGCTCGCGAGCTCGATCGCGCGCGGATGCGCATAGCTCCACGTCGTGTAGAAGTCGAGCTCGCGCATCTGGTTCGCCGCGGCCTCAGCGAGCTCCGCCCGGCCGTGGCCGAGGTTGACGCAGAACAGAGCCGCGAGGCCGTCGAGGTAGCGCTTGCCGTCGGCGTCGTAGACGTAGCAGCCATCGCCGGAGACGATGATCGGAACAGCCGCGTTCGGGTCGTTGCCCATGCGCGTGAAGTGCTGCCAAAGGTGCCTGTGCGCGAGCTTCGAGAGCTCACTCGCCGAGTACTGCTGCGTCGTGACAGACATGATCCCGCTGCCCTCCGATCTGGTTGCTTCACGACACGCTAACACCGCGCTGGGCAGTAGCGCGCTGAAAGGTTGCTTGGGCAGTCCATTGACAGCGGCGGCGGCGCCCTTCAATATGCGCCAACCGCAGCGGCGGGGCTGCGGGCACGGGTGAGGACGAGGAGGTCGAGTGATGGAGAGCGCAGCCGTTCCTGTCCACGCAGACGAACCGAAGCGTTCGAGCGCTCCTGGCCAGAAGGGCCTCAAGGCGAATGCGATCGGCTACGCCTCGAACGTCGTGATCGCCGTCGCCTCGACGGCTCCCGCCTACAGCCTCGCGGCGACGCTCGGCTTCATCGTGTTGGTCGGCGGGATGGGCGTGCACGCCCCCGCGATCATGATCGTCTCGTTCCTGCCGATCGTGTTCGTCTCACTCGGCTACCGCTGGTTCAACCTCCACGACCCGGACGCCGGCACGACCTTCGCGTGGTTGACGCGCGCCATGGGGCCGCAGCTTGGCTGGGTCAACGGCTGGGCGATCTTCCTCGCCGACGTCGTCGTGATGGCCTCGCTGTCGGTGATCGCCGGGCTGTATACGTTCAGGCTGGTCGGCTGGTCTGCCGCCTATCACTCGACCACAGCGATCCTGATCGCGGCAGTCATCTGGATCGCCGTGATGACCTGGATCTGCTGGCGCGGCATCGAGCTGTCGGCGCGAATCCAGCAGTTCCTGCTGACGTTCGAGGTCGTCATCCTCGCGATCTTCGCGATCACCGCGCTCGTCGACATCTACACGGGGCACGTGCTCAAGGGCGCGGGCGTAAAACCGCTGCACCCGGAGCTGTCTTGGTTCAATCCGTTCGCGCTCAGCTCCGGCGCTCTGGCCACCGGCGTCCTACTGGGCATCTTCATCTACTGGGGCTGGGACTCCGGCGTCGCCGTCAACGAAGAGTCCGAGAACTCCGCCGAAGGCCCCGGCCGCGCGGCCGTCCTCTCGACGTTGCTGCTGCTGCTGATCTACGTGCTGGTCACGACCGGCGCCCAGTCGGTCGCCGGAACAGGATTCCTCGGGACCAACTCGGCCGACGTCCTCAGCCCGCTCGGCACCGTGGTCTTCGGCAACGGAGTCCTGCAGAAACTGCTGCTCTTCTCGGTCCTGACGTCGGCTTCGGCGTCCACGCAGACAACGATCCTGCCGACCGCGCGGACGACGATCTCGATGGCCGCGTGGGGGGCGATCCCGAAGATCTTCGGGCGCACGCACGTCAAGTTCCAGACGCCCGACGTCTCGACCCTCGCGATGGGAGCCGTTTCGATCATCTGGACGGTCTTCGTCGTGCTGATCGATCCCGGCAAGGCGGGGAATCCAGGCAACGTGCTGCTGGACTCGATCACCGCGGTCGGCTTCGCGATCTGCTTCTACTACGGCTTCACCGGCTTCGCCTGCGCCGTCTACTACCGCCGCGAGCTGTTCGTCAACGCGAAGCGCTTCTTCCTCGTCGGCGTCCTGCCGATGCTCGGCGGGCTGCTGATGTTCGCCGTGTTCGCGAAGGCCTATCTGTACTACGACGTAACGAAGAACAACTACTCGCCGCCGTTCGACGGCTTCCAGGTTCCGATCGTCATCGGGATCGGCGGCCTGCTGCTGGGCATCATGCTCATGCTCGTCGCGTGGCCGTTCCAGAAGGAGTACTTCAAGCTGCGCCCTGAGACTGCGGACCCGGCAGTTCTCGAAGCGCATTTCGCCTGCTCGAAGTGAGCGAAGCCGAGATCGTCCGCGTTCGTGCGGAGCACGTGGAGCAGCTCCTGCCGCTGATGCAGACCTACTGCGCGTTCTATCAGGCGTCGCCGAGCGACGCTGCGCTCCGTGGGCTCGCGGAGGCGCTGCTAGCCGATCCGGAGCGCGCCGGAATCCAGCTGCTGGCTCGGGATCAGGACGGCACGGCGCTCGGGTTCGCGACGATCTTCTGGACGTTCTCGACGCTGAGCGCCGCGCCGATCGGGTTGATGAACGACCTCTACGTCGCTCCCGTTGCGCGCGGGATGGGCATCGGACGGGCACTGATCGACGCCTGTGCCGCCGAGTGCGCGCGACGCGGCGTGAGCGGGCTCGAGTGGTACACGGCTCCGAGCAACGCGCAGGCCCAATCCGTGTACGACGGCACTGGCGCGACCCGCTCGGAGTGGGTGAACTACTACCTGCCGGTCTCCTAGCGCTCGAGCGAGAGGATCGTGAACTCGCGCGTGCTGCGCGGAAGCTCGACCGCCGCGACGTCGCCCGGCCGGAGGCCGAGCAGCGCCCTTGCGACCGGTGACTCAATCGAGATCTTGCCTGTGCTCGGCGCGGCGGCCTGCGAGCTCACGAGCTCGAAGCGATGCTCGTGGCCCTGCTCGTCGCGCACGAGCACGATGGAGCCGAACGCGACCGCGTCGCCGGCGGCAGCCCCGTCGATCTCGACGACCTGCGCCCGCGCGAGGCGGCTACGAAGCGTTGCGATGCGAGTCTCGAGATGGGCCTGCTCGTTCTTCGCGTCGTGGTACTCGCTGTTCTCCTTGAGATCGCCCCACTCGCGGGCGGTCTTGATCAGCTTTGCGATCTCGCGGCGACCCGCGCCCTCGAGCTGAGCAAGCTCCAGTCGCAAGTCCTCGAGATCCGCAGCCGTCATCAGCGTCGAATCGTCCATCCGTGCAGAGTAACGGGGCGAGCAGCTCGCCCCGGCGGGTCGACCTGGCGGGTCCCCGCTAGAGACCGATCGGGTGCCGCTTCACGTAGCCCGCGTTTACGGGGCGCAGCGGCCGCCAGTGCGAGCCTTCGAGGTCCGTTGGGTCGTTTGCCGGGCTCGTGTCGAGCCGCAGCCCCGCTACGTCGAGGTACACGTGCCCAGGGTTCGTCAGGAGCGTCATCCATTGACCCTGGCCGGCCTGACCCCAGTGCATGAACTGGCTGGAGTCAAGCGGCGAGGTCAACAGCCCGCCGCCATGGAGCGCGAACGACACGAGCCCCGAACAGTCATAACCGCGAGCCTTGAAGTTCTTGTGGCCGCCGCCATAGATGTACGGACGGCCGATGATCTGATTGGCGCTCCAGATGATCTGCTGGACGATCGCGGGGGCACCCTCCGGCGCCGCGGCGATGCCAAGGCCATTGACCTGCACTTCTTCGGCCGTGTTGCCGGGCACCTCGAGGTCGGGCAGCGGTGTCAGCTCGTCGCTCGAGGCAGCAGTCGCCGTGGTGCCACCGGCGACAGCCGCCGGCGCCTGGGTTGTTGGCGCGGGCGGTGCATAGGGAACGAGCCCGGTGGGCGTGAGCTCAAAGACCGGGCCGGCGTAGACGGCGCTCGGATCCGCGCCCTTCGGCAGCAAGATCGGCGCCAGGTTTGACGTCGGCAGAAGGCCGGTCGTGCCGGTCGTGCCGGTTGTGCCCGATGTCCCTGTGGAACCGGTCGCGTCAGTGGTGCCGCTGGAGCCGGTGACACCGGTGCCGCCGCTTGTCCCCAGGGGCGCCTGAGCACCTCCACCCGAGACGTCGCTGCCGCGCGCATCGGCGGACGCCGCCGCGGCTCCGAACAAGATGACCGTCGCCGCAATCGTGCCGATGTGACGTAGCCGCAACAGCTACCTCTCTCTTGGGCCTGCGGGGTTAGCTGACGGGCTAGCGCTGAAAGAGCAGCGCTTCCCACAGCTTCCCTGTGGGATTCGCCCCAACAACTCGGGTTCCCCGTTCCCGAGCCCCTCAGCTCGAGATTCGGCGTTTTGTTGCGCGGCACCCTATCACGCTGCATGGATCCATGCAGGCCGGAGAGAAGTCCTGCAGCCCACCGCGACTAGGATGCCACAGCATGTGCACGGAGCCCGCATCGCGTCCCCCAGTGGCCGCGATTGCAGGCGCGGCGGTGAGCCACGCGGACCTCGAGCTGACGGCCATGGTCCTCGCGGTGCAGTTCATCGAACGCCACAGATGAGACTGCGCATCGCCTCCGCGATGCTCGCGAACGGAATTATCGAGCCGGCGAGCGTTTCCCAGCATCTTCCAAGGGAGAGCTGAGGCGAGGCGCAGCCGGCGGGCCGAGGATCAAGCCAGCATTCACACGGAACGGAGACTTGATGAGCTCGATCGACATCGCCAGGACGTGGCGCCTGCGCGTCGGTGAGCGGGCAGGAGAGGCGCGCTGGGTGCGTCCCGCGCTGTTCGTGCTGCTGGCAGCGACCGCCGTCGCCTACACCTGGAACCTGAGCGCCTCCGGCTACGCCAACAGCTTCTATGCGGCCGCCGTGCAGGCGGGCACCGAGAGCTGGAAGGCCCTCTTCTTCGGTTCGCTCGATTCCTCGAGCTTCATCACGGTCGACAAGCCGCCTGCGTCGCTGTGGGTAATGGCCATCTCGGGCAGGATCTTCGGCTTCAGCAGCTGGAGCATGCTCGTGCCCCAGGCGCTCGAAGGCGTCGCCGCAGTGGCGCTCCTCTACGCCGCCGTGAAGCGGTCGTTTGGCGCGGGAGCCGGTCTCGCAGCGGGTGCGCTGCTCGCGATGACGCCGGTCGCCGCGCTGATGTTCCGCTTCAACAACCCCGACGCGCTGCTCGTCATGCTGCTCGTTGCCGCCGCCTACTGCCTGATGCGCGCGATCGAGCAGGCCGGGACGCGCTGGATCCTCGCGACCGGCGCGCTGGTCGGCTTCGCCTTCCTCGCGAAGATGGGCCAGGCGCTGCTGGTCGTGCCTGGGTTCGGGCTCGCCTACCTGGTGGCGGCGCCGACCGGGCTGCGCCGGCGGCTCGCCCAGCTCGCGGGCGGCCTGCTCGTGCTCGTCACGGCGTGCGGGTGGTGGGTCGCGATCGTCGCACTGCTCCCGGCCAGCTCGCGCCCGTTCATCGATGGCTCGCCGGACAACAACATCTTCAACCTGATCTTCGGCTACAACGGCTTCAGCCGGATCTTCGGCGGTGGGGGCCCGGGCGGCGGCGGCGGCGCGGGTGGCGTCGGCTTCAGCGGAGAGCCCGGCTTCCTCCGCCTCTTTGACCCGCTCATGGGCGGTCAAGCGTCCTGGCTGCTGCCAGCAGCGCTGCTTGCGCTCCCGCTCGGGTTCTGGCTTCGCCGAAACCACGGCCGGACGGATCGGCAGCGGGCGGCGCTGATCGCATGGGGCGGCTGGCTGCTCGTCACGGCGGCCGTCTTCAGCTTCTCGAGCGGCATCATCCACACCTATTACACGGTGGCGCTCGCGCCGGCGATCGCAGCGCTCGTCGCGATCGGCGCCGTGATGCTCTGGCAGGAGCGCGGCCACCTCTGGGCGCGGCTTCTCGCCTCCAGCGCGATCGCGGGCACCGCCGGCTGGGCGTACGTCCTGCTCCAGCGGACGCCGAGCTTCGAAGCGTGGCTGACGCCGGTGATCGTCGCCGCCGCCGCGCTCGCCTGCATCTGCCTGCTCGGCTTCGAGCGTCGCGGTAAGACGCTCTGGGTGCTCGTGGCCACGGCCGGTGCGATCGCTTGTCTCGGCGGCCCGTTCGCCTATACGCTGCAAACGATCTGGACCGCTCACAACGGGTCACTCGCCGCGGCGGGCCCGCAGACGACGACCTCCGCGTTCGCGCCGGGGGGCGGCGGATTCGCCGGCCGGTTCGGCATCGGCGGCGTGCCGAGCCGTGGCACATCCGGAGGCTTCCCGGGCGGCGGGTTTGCCCAGCGCGGCGGCCTCGGCGGATCCGGCGGTGGCGTCGTGGGCGCGCCGAGCGGCGGTTTCCCCGGCGCGCTCGGGGGCGGCTTCAGCGGCGCCGGAGGCTTCGCGGGCCGAGGGCGTAGCGGTGCCGGTGGTCTCGTCGGCAGCGCAGTCGGCACCTCGAGCGCGCTCGTCGCAGCGCTCGAGCGCGACGCGAACCGCTATCGCTGGGTCGCCGCAACCGATGGGTCGACCAGCGCCGCGACGCTCGAGCTCGACAGCGGCGGCAAGCCGGTGATGGCGATCGGCGGCTTCAACAACAACGGCGGCCTGCTGACGCTCGCGCAGTTCGAGCGCTACGTCGAGCGGAGCGAGATCCACTACTACATCGCATCGGGTGGTGGCGGCGCCGGGTTCGGGGGGAGCGGCTCCAGCGCGATCACGAGCTGGGTCGAGAGCCACTTCAGCGCCGAGACGATCGGCGGCACGACGGTCTACGACCTCAGCCGTTGAGACTTAGATGCTGCGGCCCGTCCGACATCGACGGGCCGCAGCTTCTCTTAGGAGTGAGAGCTGAGTTGGGAACCTGCGATGTCAACACGCGCGGGTCGTGACAAGGTGCGCGAGCGCTTCAAGTTCTTCATCGCGAGCCGCCATATACTCACGGCCCTTGGTTCTCGTCGGCCAGTCGCGCAGGCTCGCAACGCCCCTGACCGCAGGCGAACGGCGCGCCATGAAGCTCGCTGGAGCGCTTCTCCTCGCCGCGACGATCGCGGTTGCGGTCTGGAGCCTCACCCACGACTACCACCCTGTCTCGCGCGACGGTTGCATAAATGTCGGCGTTGCAGGATCCCTCGGTGGCCAGCTCGTCCACGCGTGTGGAGCAAATGCACGGGCGCTGTGCGCGAGTGAGCGCGGGCGGCGGGACGTGACGGCGCTGCTGATCCTGCCGGCGTGCCGCGAGGCCGGGATCGAGACCGGCGCGCGAAACGCACGCGGGTGACGAAATGCCCCGCTGGAGCCGGAGAAGGAGCCCTACCTTGGTGGCGTGAGGCGGAACGCGCTGATTGCTCTCCTGACCATGACGCTGGCCCTCCAGGCCGGCGTCGCCTCAGCGGGCGCGACGCCGCTCACGAGCCCGCTACAGAACCTGCCGATCGGGACCCTTCCCGCGAGTTGCGCCGGCGCGCCGCACGGAGCGGCCTGCACCGACGCGGTCGTATCGGCGCTCGACTCAGCGCGTGCCAGCCTCGGGCTCGGACGCTATCCGCTGCCGGCGAACTTCGACTCGCTATCGGGCGCGCGCCAGATCTTCATCCTCGCGAACCTCGATCGAATCGCGTACGGACTAACGCCGATCGAGGGCGTCGCGCCCGCGCTTGCGGCGAGCGCGCAGACCGGGGTACGGACCGACGCCGATCCGAACCCGACCGCGACACTCAGCGCGCTTCCGCGTTACGCCTGGACCTCCGACTGGGCAGGGGGTTGGCTCAACGCGCCGTACGCCTATTACGAATGGATGTATGACGACGGCTACGCCGGCGCCGCGACGTCCAATGTCGACTGCACGGGCCCTGCGGCGAGCGGCTGCTGGGACCACCGGCGCAACCTGCTCGCGTTCGCGCAGCCGGGGACGATCGCGATGGGCGTGGCGGTGGGGCCGGACGCCCACGGCGCGGCCGGCTACGCGATCACACTCGTCTGGACGCCGGGGCAGACCTGGAGCAACTACAGCTACACGTGGGCACAAGCCAATAGCGCTAGCGCCGGCGCTCCGCGCAGGCCCCGCCGTTAGCACGCGCGCCACCGGAGCATCCGCTCCGGGGCGAGCGCTGCGCATAAACTGCGCGTGTGGCGTCGCAAGCTTTGGTGACGCGGCAGTTCGGGATCGCGCTCGACCTCGGGCGATCGAGCTCGAACGCGACGCGCAACTCGCGGGCGGCGGCGTGAACTGAGGGCATGCTGCGCGAGTGGCTAGCGACGCATGACCCCGCGCACGCGGCGCTGCGGCGGGCGGTGCGCGCGGCGATCATCATGCCGGGGCTCTTCGCATTCGGCGACAAGGCGCTCGGCGAGCCTGTGATCGCGACGTTCGCGGCCTTCGGGTCCTTCGCGATGCTGCTGCTCGTCGACTTCCCCGGCCCGCTCCGCGACCGGCTGCGCGACCAGGCCGCACTCGTGCTCGCCTGCGGTGTGCTGATCTGCCTCGGCACGCTCGCGTCGCGTTCGACCGCGGCGGCGGCGATCGTGATGGCGCTCGTCGCATTCGCGGTCCTCTTCTCGGGCTCCGTCAGCTCCGTGCTCGCCGGGGCGAGCACCGCGCTGCTCCTCGCCTTCATCCTGCCGGTCTCGCTGTTCGCAATCGCGCTGCTTTGGCCGGCGCCGGTGAGAAACCCCGTGCGCGGCGGCGCCGTGGAAGCGTGCCGGGCGCTTGCGGCGCGCCTGCGTGCCGAGGTCGCGTTCGCGAACGGCGAGGTCGCGGCCGAAGAGCGAAACCTGCTCGCAGTGCGTGCGCAGGAGGCAGTGGGGCAACTTCAGCGCGCGTTCTTCGCCACGCCCTACCGCCCGAGCGGCCTCTCAACCGATGCGCGCGCGGTCGTCCGGCTCGTCGATGAGCTGCGCTGGCTGCACGATGTGATCCTGCTCGCCGGCAGCGAGCCGCGCCCGGCCCACGCAAACCAGGAGGTCTGCGCGCTCAAGGTTGCGGCCGCCGAGGTGCTCGAGCGGGCCGCGGGCGCGATCGAGCACCCGGGCGACAGCGACGAGCCGCTCGCGGACGCGATAACGAAGCTCCATGACGCGCTTGAGCAGCTCGAGCGGGCGACCCTCGGACGACTGCCGGCGGCGCTGGCTGACGGATCGTCGGCGCAGCGGGCGGCGAAAATCGTCTCCGCACTTGACCCGAGCTTTCGCTCGCAGGAGCTCGCCTTCATCGCCGCGCAGATCGGCGCGAACGCGCGCTTTGCCGCGGCTGCTGCGCGGCGCGGCTTTCGCGAACGCCTGCTCGGTCGCCAGCCCGAGGGCTTGCGGGGACCGCTCAGCTCCGCCGGCGAGCGGGCCGCGTCGTTCGCGAGCGGCGATTCGCTGTTCCTTCGCAACAGCCTGCGCGGCGCTGTCGCACTCGGCGTGGCGGTGCTCGTGGCGGACATCGGGAGCGTCGAGCACGCGTTTTGGGTCGCGCTCGGGGCGATCAGCGTGCTGCGCACGAACGCGCTCAGCACGGGCCAGAGCATCCTCCGCGCGCTCGCGGGTACGGCGATCGGGTTCGTGATCGGCGGGGCGCTCGTCTATGCGATCGGGACGAACGGTGACGTGCTCTGGGCGGTACTGCCGATCGTCGTCCTGATGGCGGGCATGGCGCCCGCGGTGATCGGCTTCGCCGCCGGTCAGGCCTCTTTCACGGTCGCGCTCCTGATTCTCTTCAACCTGATCGCGCCGGCGGGCTGGAAGATCGGGCTCGTGCGGATCGAGGACGTCGCGATCGGCGGCGCGGTCAGCCTCGCGGTCGGGCTGCTCTTCTGGCCGCGCGGCGCCGGGGCGGCGCTCGGACGGGCGCTCGCCTCCGCTTACCGGTCGAGCGCGGTCTACCTGGCCGCGACCGTCAACTACGGCCTCGGCTGCTGTGATCCGACAGGGCCGCCGTCCGTGCCGCCGCGGCGCGAGGCGCTCGAGGCGGCCGCCGCTTCGCGCAGACTGGACGACACCTTCCGCGGCTACCTGAACGAGCGAGGCTCGAAGTCTGCACCGTTAGCCGCGATCACCGCGCTCGTCACGGGCGTGACCGGGGTGAGGCTCGCGGGCGACGCCGTGCTCGCGCTGTGGGATGGAAGCAGCGTGCCGGCGGGCGATCGCTCGGCGGCACGCGGCGAGCTGGCCGAGGCTTCGGGCAGGCTCACCGACTGGTATTCGCGCTTTGCGCTCAGCCTTGTGCGGGCGGAGGAGGTCCCCGCTGCGCTGCCCGTCGACGAGGCGGCGGACGGCCGGCTGGTAGCGGCAATGGCACGCGACCTGGGCGAGCCCGACGCGCACGCCGCCGCGACCGGCGTGCGCGTGATCTGGACCGGCGACCACCTCGACGCGGCGCGGCGGCTGCAGGAGCTGCTCGTGGCGCCGGCGCGCGAGGCGCTCGGCGCAATCGCCGGCTAGGTCAGGGCGCGAGGCCGAGAAGGCGCGCCGCGTTCTCCTTGAGGACGAGGGGCCGCACCTCGTCCTTGATCGGGATCTCCGCGAAGTCCGCAAGCCAGCGATCGGGCGTGATCAGCGGATAGTCCGAGCCGAACAGCATCTTGTGCTTGAGCAGCGTGTTCGTGTAACGAATCAGGATCTCGGGGAAGTACTTCGGCGACCAGCCCGACAGGTCGATGTAGACGTTCGGCTTGTGGACCGCGATCGCGAGCGCCTCCTCCTGCCAGGGGAACGAGGGGTGCGCGAGGATGATCTTGAGCTCCGGGAAGTCGGCCGCAACGTCGTCGACCGCCATCGGGTTCGAGTACTTCAGGCGGACGCCGCCCCCGCCCGGCATGCCGGCGCCGATCCCGGTCGTGCCTGAGTGGAAGAGCGCGATCAAGCCGGCCTGTGCGATGACCTCGTAGAGCGCGTAGAAGGCGCGCTCGTTCGGCCAGAACGCCTGGATATTGGGATGGAACTTAAAGCCGCGTACGCCGGCGTCGATCAGCTCGCGCGCCTGGCGTACAGCCAGCTTGCCGCGGTGCGGGTCGACGCTGCCGAACGGGATCAGAACGTCGGGGTTCGCCCGCGCGGCTTCGAGGATCTCCTCGCTCCCGAGCCGCCGGCGGCCCATCCCAGCTTCGTCGTCGATGTTGAAGATCACCGCGAGGATGTTCCGTTCACGGTAGTAGTCGGCAACCTCGGCCGCGGTCGGCAGCGGCGGGTCGCCGCCGAAGTAGCGCGCGGCCGCCGCCAGGTACTCGCTCGTCACGGGGTCGGGTGGCTCGCTTGCGTTGCGCTCGGCATGGACGTGCACGTCGATCGCGACGAGCTTCGAGAGGTCCACCGTCATGCCGCGCCTTCCAGATCGAGTGGCGCAAGCGCGATTCCGAACGGCTGCGCGGATGCTGCGAGCGTGCGCTGCCACTCGTCGGCGATCGCGCCGACGCTCCAGCCGCCTTCGCGGTAGGCCGTCACGAGCTCAGCTGCGTGTGAGTAGAGCGTCAGCTTGTCGCCGCCGATCCCGATCGCCTGGCCGGTGATGCCGGCGGCCGCGTCGGAGGCGAGAAAGACGGCGAGCGCAGCGCAGTCCTCGGGCATGCCGATCGCGTGCTCGCGCCGCAGCACCGCAGGTAGAGGTTCGCCGGCGGCGAGCCTGTCGGCGACCGGCGCATAGGCGGGGATACTGGCGGTCATCGCGGTCCACGCGGTCGGCACGATCGCGTTGACGGTGACCTGCGAGCGGGCGAGCTCCATAGCCCAGGTCTTGGCGAAGGCGACGATGCCGGCCTTCGCGGCAGCGTAGTTGGTCTGACCGAAGTTGCCGAACTGGCCGGCCGGTGAGCCGACGAGGATGATCCGCCCACCTTCGTCCTGCTCGCGCATTCGAATCGCCGCCGCGCGGGCGCACGTGAAAGTTCCGCGCAGGTGCGTCGCGATCACGGTGTCGAAATCCTCGTCGGTCATCTTCCACAGGACGCGATCGCGCAAGACGCCGGCATTCGTCAGCATCACATCCAGGCGACCGAAGGCCTCAACCGAACGCGCGACGAGTCGCTCGGCGATCTCGGCCGCGCCGACGGCACCCGGCTCCGCGATGGCGCGTCCGCCGGCTCCGAGAATGAGCCGCACGGTCTCGCCGGCGGCTGTCTCGTCGATGTCGTTCACGACCACGGCCGCCCCCGCGTCGGCGAGCGCGAGGGCGTAGGCGCGGCCGAGCCCGCGGCCGCTCCCAGTCACCACCGCCGCGTGGCCATCGAGGCGCAACGCGCTCATCCGTAGAACCGTACGAGGCACTCGGCGACGCAGGCCGGGCGCTCCTGTCCGTGCACCTCGATCGTCGCGGACAGCTTGACTTGCAGGCCGCCGCTGACATCGGTGACCTCGATGATCTCGGCACTACCACGCCACTGCGCGCCAACCGGCAGCGGTGCCGGGAAGCGGACCCTGTCAAGGCCATAATTGACGCTCATCTTCGCGTCGGTCACCTCGAGGCGCTGCGTCACGGGAGCGATGAGCGCGAGCGAAAGGAAGCCGTGGGCGATCGTTCCACCGTACGGCGTCTGGGCGGCAGCTTCGGGGTCAACGTGAAGGAAGTTGTGGTCGCCGGTGCAATCGGCGAACGCGTCCACCTGCGCCTGCATCATCGGGGCCCAGTCGGTGTGGCCGAGATGACGACCGGCGCTCGTCCGCAACCCCTGCATATCCGTCGTGACTCGCGGCGCGCCGGGCAACAGATCCTCCTTGACTATCAGGTATCCGAATACTAGCGTCCCCGAAAGTGCTGCGAGCCGTGGGTGATACTGCATGGCCGTTGCGTCGTGCAGCGGCGCTCTTCGAAGCCCAGCCAGCGGTCGTGGCGCACGGGCGCCGCGTCACCTACGGCGAACTGGATCGCCGCGTCAGGTCACTCGGCGGCGGACTCGACGAGATCGGCGTCGCGCCGGGAGCACGCGTGGGCTTCCTCGGTGCGAACTCACTCGCGCATCTCGAATGCTGGATCGGGGTGCCGGCCGCAGAGCGAGTCCTCGTCAGCCTGAACTTCCGCCTCTCCCCTGCCGAGTTGGCCTTTATCGCGCGCGACTGTGAGCTCGATCTACTGATCGTCGACCGCGCGCAGCTCGAGTCCGGACGGGCGATCCGGCGCGAAGCCGGCACCGGACTCCCGCTACTGCTCGACGACCAGGACGACGGCGCGGCACCGCCCGATGACTGCGTGCCTTACAGCCGGCTGCTCGAGTACGCGCCCGCGGCGAGCCGCGACATCCCCGAGCACGAGCTCGCCGCGATCTCCTATACGGGAGGCACGACCGGCAAGCCGAAGGGCGTGATGCTCTCGCACGCCAACCTCCTGGCCAACGCGCGCCACAACCTCGTTGCGACACAGCACGCGCGAACGGATCGTTGGCTGCACGTCTGCCCGATGTTTCACGTCGCCGGCATCGCGAACCTGTTCGCGTGCACGTGGGTCGGCGGACTCCAAGTCCTGCTGCCGCGCTTCGACGCACGGGCCGTGATCGACACCGTGCGCTGCGAGGAGATCACGCACATCGTGCTCGTGCCGACGATGCTCGCGATGCTCCTCGACGAGCTCGACAAGGAGGAGGATGGCGGCGGCGAGCTGGGGACGCTGCGCCACATCCAGTACGCGGCCTCGCCGATCGCGCCCGCGCTACAACGGCGCGTACTCGAACGCTTCGACTGTGACGTCGTGCAGTTCTACGGGATGACCGAGGCCGCGCCGACCGTGACGCAGCTTCCGGCCGAGGATCACAGGCGCGGCTTCGGCGGCGAAGAGCCGTACGCCTCGCGCCTGAGCGGGATCGGCGTGCCGGTCGTCGGCGTCGAGGTCGACGTCCGCGACGGCACGGGAGCGCCGCTCGCGCCCGGCGAGATCGGCGAGCTCTACCTCCGCGGACCCAACGTGATGCTTGGCTACTGGAAGCGCCCGCAAGAGACCGAGGCGGCGTTCGTGGAGGGGTGGTACCGCAGCGGTGACGCGGCGCGCGCCGACGTCGACGGCTACCTCTATGTCGTCGACAGGCTCAAGGACATGATCATCACGGGTGGGGAGAACGTCTACTCCGTGGAGGTGGAGAGCGCCCTGATCGAGCACCCCGCGGTCGCCGAGGCGGCGGTCTTCGGCATTCCCGACGCGCGCTGGGGGGAGTCCGTCCATGCGATCGTCACGCTGCGCGCCGGGCGTACCACGCACGAAGACGAGCTGATCGAGCACTGTCGCACACTGATCGCCGGTTACAAGGTGCCGCGTTCGATCGAGCTCCGCGACGATCCCTTGCCGAAGTCCGGCGCCGGCAAGCTGCTCAAGAGCGTCCTGCGAGAGGCGTACTGGGGCGGCGGCGGATCCTAGTGGGCATGCCTGGCGCGGAGCGACCTTCGAACGGACACGAGGCATCGCTGATGTACGTGGTCGGGCGCGTCAACCAAGGCATCCGGCGTGCGATGCGCGTGGGCCTGCGTCCGTGGGGGCTGAGCGTCCAGCAGTACACGACGCTCTCGATCCTCGCCGCGCGCCCTGATCTCTCGAACGCTCAGCTGGCCCGCCGTGCGCTCGTCACGCCCCAGTCGATGCTCGAAATCCTTGCGATGCTCGAACGGCGAGGGCTCGTTCAGCGCCGCGCGGACCCGACACACGGCCAGATCCTGCGGGCGACCCTGACACCCGCTGGGAACGCGCTGTTGAAGACCGCGGACCCGGCTGTCGAGGAGATTCACGCGCAGATCTTCGACGGGCTGAGTGCGCCGGAGCGCGCCGCCGCGGAGCGTGCGCTGCGCCGCGCGATGGGGCGGCTATCCAGCGCCGGTCAACCGAATGACTGAGTGACCGTGCTGTCAGGCCCGCGCGTTCGCGTGGCTGCGCGGTGTTAGCCCAAAGAACTCGCTTGGCAGTCCCACGTAGTTCTCGGCGAGCGTTCTCGCGGCGGCATCAGAAGACGTGAGGTAGCGAAGCTCGGCGAGCTGGAGCCGGCGGACGAAGGGGTCGTCGCCCGTGCGGTGGAGCATTGTTGTCATCCACTTCGAGAAATGCTCAGCTCGCCAGATCCGCCGCAGGCAGCGTTCGGAGTACTCGTCGAGCCCCGTCTCGCTGCCGTTCGCAAAGAACGCCGTCAGCCCCTCCGCGAGGACGGCGGCGTCGTTGACGGCGAGGTTCAAGCCTTTCGCGCCGGTCGGTGGCACGATGTGCGCGGCGTCGCCGGCGAGAAACAGGCGCCCGTGCCGCATCGGCTCGGCGACGAAGGACCGCATCGGGGTGATGCCCTTCTCGAGGATCGGCCCTTCGTGCAGGGTCCACCCGTCGACCGCGAGTCGTAGCTGTAACTCCTCCCAAATCCGCGCGTCCGGCCAGGCGCCCAAGTCGTCGTCAGGCGAGCACTGGATGTAGAGGCGGCTCAACTGCGGCGAGCGCAAGCTGAGCAGGGCGAAGCCTCGTTCGTGACTGGCGTATACGAGCTCCTCGCTCGAGGGGGCAACGGCCGCGAGGACCCCGAGCCAGCCGTACGGATACTCGCGCGAGAAGATGCGCACGCGGTCGGCAACCGCTTCACGGCAGATGCCGTGGAAGCCGTCGCAGCCGGCAATCACCTCGCAGCGGAGCTCTACCCGCCGCCCCCCATGCACGAAATGCACGGACGGCGCGTCGCCGTCGAAGTCGTGCACGCTCACGGCGTCGACCTCGAATTGCAGCGGCAGGTCGGCGGCGGCGCGCGCCGCGATCAGGTCCTTGACGACCTCGGTCTGGCCGTAGATCACGATATGGCGCCCGCCGGCGAGGTCGCTCAGCGGCAGATGGTGACGCTCGCCGTCGAATTGCACGTGAATGCCGTGGTGGACGATGCCTTCCTCGCCCATCCGCTCTCCGATTCCGGCCTCGACGAGGATCTCGGCGGCGCCCTGCTCGATGACGCCGGCACGGATCCGCGCCTCGACGTAATCGCGGCTGCGATTCTCCAGCACGACCGTCTCGATCCCGGCGCGGCCGAGGAGCGCGGCGAGCGTGAGGCCCGCCGGGCCGGCCCCGACGATCGCGACCTGTGTGTGCGCCGTCTCGCTCGCCATCACGTCACTCTCCTCACGGGCCGGCCTCGTGTGGTGAGGCGCTCCGTTTCACGCGGTAGCCGACGGGCATGAAGCGCAGCCCCGTGCGCTCCTCCAGCATGCCCCAGAGCCCACGCGGGAAGAGGAGCGCGAACACGATCGCGCTGGAGCCGAGACCGATCAGGTACCAGGTGCCGTCGTTGCCGAACTGCTTCTGGATGAAGTAGAGGATGATCGCGCCGATGATCGGCCCCTCGAAGGTGCCGAGTCCGCCGACGAGCACCATGAAGATCATGAAGGCGCTGTAATTGACGGAGAAGATCGACGTCGGCTCGATGAAGAGGATGTTCGCGACGGTCATCGCTCCAGCCGCCCCGCAACCGGCCGACGCGAGGATGAAGAGGATTCGCTTGCCGCCGAGGACGCTGACGCCAACGGACGCGGCGGCCTCCTCGTCGTCGCGAATCGCTTGCAGTGAGGCACCGAGGCGGCTGCGCAGCAGCGCGAAGACAAGCAGGACGAAGAACGCCGTCATGCCGAGCGTCAGCCAGTAGGTGATGTGCTCGCGCGTCGTCGACGCGTAGCTGTCGAGCTGCGAGAGCGACGTGCCCGTGCCGGCACCGAGCTGGTTGTCGAAGGACACGTAGATCCCGATCGCCTCCGCGACGACCCAGGTTCCGATCGCGAATTGCGCGCCGCGGAAGCGCAGCACGATGAACGACAGCGGCACCGAGACGAGCGCGCAGAAGACCGTCGCCAACACCATGCCCCAGTACGGGTTGACGCCCTGCAGGGCGAACCAGACCGTCGCGTACGCACCGAGCCCGATATAGGCCTGCTGCCCGACCGAGACGAGCCCGCCGTAACCGGCGAGCGCGTTCCACATCACCGCCATCAGGACCAAGATCAGCAGGGTCGTGAGGTCCTGCACGATGCTGGCGCCCATCACCACCGGCACGAACGCGAGCGCGACGATCAGCAGACCGAAGCCGCTCGTAAACGAGGACGACACCGGCGTCCAGCGCTGGATCTTCGTGCCAGGCTCGTTCATGTCCCGGCCTGAGGCAGCGAAGCCGGGGCCCTGCGACCCGATCGCAGCGTGAGCAGACCGCCGCGCGGCGATATGAGCACGAGCAGGAAGACGATGTGCCCGCTGAGGACCGACCATTCGGGGTTGATCTGGGAACCGATCGTCTGCGCGACGCCGAGGACGATTCCCCCGAGCAGGGCGCCCCAGAGGGACGATCCGAGGCCGCCGATGACGACCGCCTCGAAGGCGAAGATCAGCTGGTCCGGGCCGGAGTAGCTCGAGAACGTCGAGCGCAGCGCCAGGGCGAGGCCGCCGAGCGTGGCGATCCCGATCGCGATCGCCGTGGCGCGCGCGTACACCGCACGCGAGTTGATCCCGACGAGCTCCGCAGTGTCCGGATCCTCGGCGGAGGCGCGCATCTGGCGTCCGGACGGCGTCCGCGACAGATACAGCTGCAATGCCGCGTAGACCGCGACGGCCGCCCCGAAGGTCAGGCCGCCGAGCGCCGAGATCGAGATCTGGCTGTTGATCCGCCACGCGGCCGTGACAAGCGATCCGGCCTGACCGCCGAGCGACTGGACGTCTGGACCGAAGCTCTGCTCGAGTGCGTTCTGGATGACGATCGAGAGGCCGAAGGTTGCGAGCAACGGCGTGAGAATTCCCGCGCGCAGGCTGCGCTGCAGGACCAGCCGCTGCAGGACGTAGCCGAACAGGATCATCGTCGGCAGCACAGGCAGCAGCGCGATGAACGGCGAGACGCTCCAATGCTGGAGCAGCAGGTACATCAAGAACGCGCCCAGCACGGCGATATCGCCGTGCGCCAGGTTGATGATCCGCATGACGCCGAACATGAGCGCCAGCCCGCAGGCGATGATCCCGTAGTAGCCGCCGAGCAGGATGCCCTGGATGACGTCGTTGACCCAGTTCACGCGGTCGTCTCCACCGTCCGCCCGAGACCGAAGTAGGCCTCGGTGATCTGCTCACGCGTGAGCTCCGAGCCCTTGCCCTCGAGCACGAAGCGCCCTTCGAGCATGCAGACGACGCGATGCGCGATGGCGGCGGCGCGCGTGAAGTCCTGATCGACAAGCAGCACGGTCGTGCCCTCGGCGAGCACGGCCTTGAGCGACGCGTAGACCGCCTCGATGGCAATTGGCGCGAGGCCGAGCGAAACCTCGTCCAGCAGGAGCAGGCGTGGGTTAGTCATCAAGGCGCGCCCGATCGCGGTTGCCTGCTGCTCGCCGCCAGACAGCGTCGCTGCCCGCTGACGGCGCAGCGGCCCGAGCATCGGAAACGCCTCGAGCACCCGCTCGAGAGTCCAGTGACCTCGCCCAGGGTTGCACGCCGCCACGCGCAGGTTCTCCTCGACGGTCAGATTCGCGAACAGGCGTCGCCCTTCCGGGACGAGGGCGATCCCGATGTGAACGCGCTTGTAGGCCGGCATCCGAGTTATGTCGCGACCATCGAGGAGGATTCGGCCGGCGGCAGGACGGTGGGCTCCCGCGAGCCCGCGTAGAAGGGTGGTCTTGCCGGCGCCGTTCGCGCCGACAAGCGCGAGCACCTCGCCCTCGCCGAGCTCCAGCGAGACGCCGTGCACCGCTTCGAGCAACCCGTGGCGCAGCGTCAGGTCCTCGAGCTCGAGGAAGCTCATGCCGCGGCGGTCCCGAGGTATGCGTCGACGACGCGGGCGTCACGCATCACTGCCGCCGGCTCACCGTCCGAGATGACCCGGCCCGCATCCATGCAGACCAAGCGCGTAACGACCTGGACGAGCACGTGAACGATGTGCTCGATCCAGACGACGGCGAGACCCTGCTCGCCCCGCAGCGCCTTCAACATCGCCACGAGCTCGGCTGCCTCCGCATCGGTGAGACCGGCACCGATCTCGTCAAGCAGCAGGACGACCGGGTCGGTTGCGAGCGCGCGGGCCAGCTCGAGCCGCTTGCGGCCGAGCAGACCAAGCGAGTCGGCGCGACGGTCCGCGAGCTCGATCAGGCCGCACAGCTCGAGCACTTCGAGGCAGCGGGCGTAAGCGGCTCGACGCCGCAGCCCGCCGCCCGCGGTGGCGCCGACGAGGCAGTTCTCGAACACCGTCATCGCCCCGAACGGGCGCGGAACCTGGTGTGCCCGCGCGATGCCGAGGCGCGCTCGTCGCGCGGCGCTTGACCGCGTGACGTCCGCGCCGCGGAAGCTCACCGTGCCGCCGGAGGGCGCCATCGTCCCGGCGAGCACGTTCAGCAGCGTCGTCTTGCCGGCGCCGTTGGGCCCGACGATGCCGATCGCGTCGCCGGGCCCAACGTCCAGGTCTACTCCGCCGAGGGCCGCGAGCGCACCAAACTGCTTGCGAACCCCGGCAGCCGCGAGCACCGGCCTTCCTGCCATGCCCGAAACCTTACGTGCCGGCTAGCTGTACGGCTTGAGCTTCGCCTGGATCGGTACCTGCGGATAGTCCTCGTGCTCGCAGAAGACGAACTCGAGCGGGAACTTGCTGCCCTTCTTCGTCGCAACCCACTGACCACCCGGGATCGGCGTGACGACGATGTTCGGGAACGGGTTCGACTTGCCGCCGGTGCCCCAGTGCAGCTCGCCGACCGTCGTGCGCACCTTCAGCGACTTCAACGCGCTCGCGACCGCCGACTTGTCGTTCGGGTTGCCGCTCGCCTTCAGCGCCGCCGCCGCGACATCGAACAGCGCCATGCTGGCGCCGGTCTGCTGGTTCCAGTACCTACCCGTGTGCTTCTCGTAGCCAGCGCCGAGCTCCTTGTTGGAGATACCGGTGAGCGACGATCCGCCTGGCCAGGTGGGCCCCCAGTAGACCCCGGTGGCAAGGTTCGTGCCGAGCTTCACACCGACTGCCTCAACCTGCGAGAGGAAGAGGCCGGTCTTCGCGATCTGTGCGATCTTCACCATGCTCGTGAAGCCCTGCTGTGCCGCCTGACGCCAGAAAGTCGTGAAGTCGGGCGGGATCGGGAACGTGTTGAAGATCTGGCAGTTCTTCTGCTTGAACAGGGTGATCTGAGACGTGAAATCCGTCGTTCCGTCCTCATAGGCCCCCGGGTCGACGATCGTGTAACCCGCCTTCTCGAGCAGCGGGAAGAGGTTCGCCCGGATGGCGTTACCGTCCGCGTCGTTCGGGGCCATCATGGCGACCGTCTTGTTCGTCGGAACCTGCTTCCAAAGGTCCGTATACGTGTCGAAGAAATTGGCGACACCGAAGCAGAAGTGGAATACCCACTGGTAGGGCTTGGGCGACGTGAAGCTGTTGCCGGAGCCTAGCCACCAGGATTCCCACGGCACCGTGGTCGAGATCGACGGCACGCCCGCTGCTTCGGCCGCGCCGATCACCGGCAGCACGACCTCAGGCGTCGAGGTCGAGAGCAGGAGGTCGACCTGATCGCCGCTGATCAGCGTCTGCGCCACCTGGGCCGCGACCGACGGAGTGGACTGTGCATCCTTGCTGATGATCTGGACCTTGTAGGTCTTCCCGGCGATCTTGAGTCCGTGCGCAAATGCCTTGTTGGCGAGGCTGATCACGTAAGGGTCGGGCTCGCCGAACCCGGCATCGGCGCCGGTCAGCGGGCTCACGTAGCCGATCTTGATCGTCCCGACCGCGGCGTCCCGCGCGGTCGGATCGATCGGTCGAGCCCACGACACACCGGTGCCGAGACCGCCGCCGAGCAGCGCACCGCCGACCGCCGCGCCACCTCGTTTAATGAATTGACCACGGCTCAGGCCATCGGGTACAGGCTTCTCTTCAGACACAGCGCACGTCTCCTCTCCGTAGACCAGCGCCGTCCGCGCCGGCTCTCTCCCTCAGCAACACCCGCGCACCGATCGCGCGAAGGGCGCGATGGTAGCCACGCATTTCGAATAAGTCAAGCGACTACAAAAGTGCGCGCTATTCGAAAAGCTCATGCGCACAGGCGCCGGATGCCATCCTTGCTCGCCCAAGCGCAGCCGAGAAAAGCTCCGTGTCTCGCGGCACACACGACTCCTCTCGATCTGGTCGGGCAAGCGCCGAGCGGCAGCCAGGCAAAGATCGCTCTTATACTGCTTAGTCGAGATGGGACGGGCACCATCCAGCGATGCCGCGGTTCGACGACTCCAGGTCCTGATCGCCGAGCGGCGGTTGGAGCCTGGCGACCGGTTGGGCACGGAGACCGAGCTCGCCGAGGAGCTCGCCGTCTCGCGGCCCGCTATGCGCGAGGCGGTGCGCCTGCTGTCGCGCGCGAATCTCGTGCGGGCGGCCCGCGGTCCGGGCGGTGGAGTCTTCGTCGCGCAAACAGCCGACCGCGGTCTCGCTCGTACCGTCAGCGATGCGATCGCGGTCATGCTGACGAACAACCTGACGTCGATTCCCGAGCTGATCGAGGTCCGATTGCTGCTCGAAGTGCCTCTGGCGGGCCTCGCCGCCGAGCGCGCGGATGCTGCGACCGTGTCTCAGCTGCGGCGCGCAGTCGATGAGGCCGAGCGAGGCGCCGACGACGAGGGCACCCAGCGCGAGACCGACACGCGCTTTCACCGGACGATCGCCGAGGCCGGCGGGAACAGGGTCGCATCCGCACTTGCCGCTTGGTCACATCTCGTGCTGCAGCCGGCGCTCAAGGAGCTGATCGAACCCGCGATCGTCGAGTCGGTTGCGCGCGACCAGCACCGTCAGATCCTCGATGCGATCGAGCAGCACAAGCCGGCTTTGGCCGAGCAGGCGATGCGCGAGCATCTGCGCTATCTGACCGATCTGCTCGAGATCGTGAGCAGACCGGCCGGCTAGCGCCACGCCGACCAAGGCGGCGTCGCGGCGGGAGCCGCGACCCGGCTCGGCACGACTACCGGCGCAACCCGTTCCGCGGAGGCCCGAACGGCTCGGGCCCGCCAAAGGGAACCTGAAACACGTCGTACGGCGAGAGGACCCCCGTGACCTTGCTCGGCCAGAACGGCACGAACGCACCTCCGCCAAGACCCGATGGCAGCGAGCCGGCGGCCGCGTTCAGCGACGCAGCTGTTGCCAGCGAGCCCCAGCTTCCAGTCGTTACACGCGTGCCGAGGGCCTGCACGCCGGCGACGAGCTCCGCCGGCGTGAAGTTGCAGTGACCCTGCGCGGCGACGAACGCCTGGCGCAGCAAGGAATCGTCACCGGCGCGCGCCACCAGCTGGTGGTAGTAGCTCTCTTGCTGGACAGGCACGAGCTGATCCGACACGGTCTTCAGCTACGCAGCGGCGCTTTGCTCGTCGCGACCGCGGCTGGGCACGCTCGGAATCCAGCGGTGCAGTGTCTGCTCGAGGGTCAAGCGGCGCAGCGGCTTGCTGATGTAGTCGTCCATGCCCGCGGCCAGGCAGCGCGTGCGATCGTCGTCCATCGCCCGAGCCGTCATCGCAATGATCGGCACATGGCGCGCATCTGATTCGAGTCGGCGAATCGCTGCCGTCGCCTCGAACCCGTCCATGACGGGCATATTGCAGTCCATCAGCACCGCGTCGTAGCGCTCGCGCTGGACCGCCGCGACGGCGCGCTCGCCGTCGGCAACAACCTTGCTGCGGCAGCCGATTCGCTCGAGCGCCTGCGACACAACGAGCTGGTTCACGGGGCTGTCCTCGACGACGAGCACGTGTGGCGCAAAGTGCCAGGCAGTCGTCTCGGCCGCGCCGGCGTCCGGCTCGTGTCCAGCCGAACGCGCGTGTTCGAGCTCGATCTCGACGCGGAACGTGCTCCCGACGCCGGGCTCGCTGGTCGCGCTGATCGTCCCGCCCATCATCTCGACGAGCTCGCGCGATATCGCGAGGCCGAGGCCGGTGCCCCCGTAGTTTCGCGTCGTCGTCACGTCGGCCTGCGTGAACGCGTCGAAGAGGTGACCAAGGAAACCCGGCTCGATCCCGATCCCGCTGTCCGCAACCTCGATCCGCACGCGGCTCCGACCAGCGGAAGTCGCCTGCGCCGAAGTAGTGACCGTCACCTTGCCCTCGGAGGTGAACTTCACCGCGTTCGTCACGAGGTTCAAGACGATCTGCATCAGCCGGCGCGCATCACCGCGAACCCAGCGCGGCACCGGACCGACGAATCTCACTTCGAGCTCGAGCTCTTTGCTGCGCGCAGGCGCGCTCGTGATCACACAGGTGTCGTTGATCGCCGCGAGTAGGTCGAAGTCGGCGACATCGAGCTCGAGCCGCCCGGCCTCGATCTTCGACAGGTCGAGGACATCGTTGAGGATCCCCAGCATCTGCTCGCCAGAGCTGACGATCTGCACCACCCGCGCGCGCTGCTCGCTGGTCAGCTCGGTGTCGAGGAGGAGCTCGGTCATGCCAAGCACTCCGTTCATCGGCGTGCGGATCTCATGGCTCACGTTCGCGAGAAACGCCGACTTGAGGTTCGAGGCCTCGAGCGCCGCGTCGCGCGCGATCGCCAGCTCGGCATTGATCCGGTTGCGCTCCTGCTCGGCCTCGATCTGAGCGGTGACGTCACGCGAGATCCCAAACGTGCCGACGATCTCACCGCGCTCGTCGCACAACGGCATCTTCGTCGTCGAGACCCACGCGTCTGGGCGATCCTCGAACGTCTCGCGCTCGATCTTCGCGCGCATCGGCTGACCGGTCTCGATCACCCGCTGCTCGTCGAGGTAAGCGGCCTCGGCGTGCGGCCGGCTGAAGATGTCGAAGTCGGTCTTGCCGATTACGTCCGCGACCGAGCGCCCACGTGCGAGCCCGTCGACGTACCCTTGGCTCACGGCGATGAAACGGCTCTCGAGATCCTTGAAGTAAAGGCGCTCCTGCGTGTTAGCGAGCAGGTTTCGCATGCACAGGCGCTCGATCTCTTCGCGTGGGCTGTGCTGCGGTGGTTGTCGTCGTGATTTGGGCACCGTCGCGCATGCCGCCTGATAGCTGCAGCTCTCTTATCGGCAGATCGCACGATCGCGATAGCCTGGTTGCCCCGGCGAGGGGAACCGCCGCCGCGTCGCTCAGAAGCCCTGCGCCAGGCGGTAATACGCCTGATTCCAGTTGAGCTCGTTGCGGAAGTCGCGAATCGTCGTTCGCTCGTCGATGCGGAGCAGCTCGACGCCCGCGATCGTCGCGAAGTCAACGATCGCTTCAGTATCCAGAGCGCTCGTGAAAACCGTGTGGTGTGGTCCGCCCGCCGCGAGCCACGCCTCGCACGCGGTTGCGAAATCGGGCTTCGGCTGCCAGAGCGCACGGGCGACCGGTAGCTTCGGCAGCGGCCGAGGCGGCGCGACGACGTCAATCTCGTTCAGTAGAAAGCGCAGACGCTCGCCCATGTCGAGCACAGCGACGACGATCGCGGGACCGGTGGCCGCGTCGAAGACCAGGCGAACCGGATCCTCCTTGCCACCGATCCCCAGCGGGTGGATCTCGCACGAGGGCTTGGCGGAAGCGATCGACGGACAAACCTCGAGCATGTGCGCCCCGAGGATCAGCGGTGGCTTCGCGGCGAGGTCGTATGTGTAGTCCTCCATGAAGGACGTACCCCCCGTCAGGCCGGTGGCCATCACCTTCATGATCCGCAGCAGCACCGCGGTCTTCCAGTCACCCTCGGCGCCGAAGCCGTAGCCCTCGGCCATCAGGCGCTGCGTCGCTATCCCGGGTAGCTGACGCAGGCCGTGAAGGTCCTCGAAGGTGTCCGTGAAGGCGCCGTACCCCCCGGTCTCGAGGAATGAGCGCAGGCCCGCCTCGATGCGCGCGGCCTCGCGCAGCGCATCGCGGCTCGCACCACCGGATTGGAGCGCCGGCACGAGCGTGTAGGAAGCCTCGTAGTCGGCAATCAGCTCGTCGATCGCCGCGTCGCTCACTGCCGCGATCGAGTCGACGAGGTCACCGACGCCATGGGTGTTCACGGCCACACCGAGCTGCATCTGCGTGCCGACCTTGTTGCCCTCGGTAACCGCGACGTTGCGCATGTTGTCACCGAAACGGACGGTGCTCAGGTTCTGAGCCTCGTGCCAACCGCAGGCGGCGCGCGACCAGGCGGCGATCCGCGCCCGCGTCACCGGCTCGCTCCAGTGGCCGACCACGATCTTGCGCGCGACGCCCATGCGAGTCGCGATGAACCCGAACTCGCGGTCGCCGTGCGCCGATTGATGAAGGTTCATGTAGTCCATGTCGATGTCGCCGTACGGCAGCTCGGCGCGGTACTGGGTGTGCAGATGCAGCAGCGGCTTACGCAGCGCACCGAGGCCGGCGATCCAGTTCTTGGCGGGCGAGAACGTGTGCATCCAAACGATCACCCCGACGCAGCTGTCCGTGCCGTCGGCCTCCGCGCACACCTTGCGTATCGCGTCCGCCGAGATGACGACCGGCTTGACGACGACGCGCACCGGGATCTCTGGTGCGCCGTCGAGCGCCGCCGCGATCTCACGCGCATGCTCATCCACGTGTCCAAGCGCGACATCGCCGTACAGGGCGTGACTGCCCGGCACGAACCAAATCTCGTACTGCTCGAGATCCTTGCCCATCATTCCGGCCTCCGGCTGGTGGTTGCGTCTAGCGGCCGCTGGCCATAGACGTTTTGGTAGCGGTCATACAGAGCATCGATGTCGTCCTGACCGAGTGCGAGCGGCTCGCCGAGTGTGCACGCGAGCAGGACCGTCCGCGCGACGTCCTCGCACATGATGGCCGCCTTGACCGCGTCGCGAGCGCTCCTGCCGATCGTGAACACGCCGTGATTGCGCATCAACACCGCCGGCGAGCGATGGCCCTCGAGCGTCGCAACGACGCCGATGCCGATCTCCTCGCCGCCGATTCGAGCAAACGGGCCAATCGGGATCTCGCCGCCGAACTCGTCGGCCATCGCCGTCAGCACGCAGGGAATCGCACGGTTGCAAGCAGCCCACGCCGTGGCGTACGGGCTGTGCGTGTGCACGACGCCACCGACATGGTCGAGTGAGCGGTACACGTAGAGGTGGGTCGCAGTGTCACTGGAGGGCGCGAGGTCTCCTTCGAGCACATTCCCGGCAAGGTCGACGACGACCATCTTCTCGGCCGTCAGCTCGTCGTAGCCGAGTCCGCTCGGCTTGATCACGACGATGTCCGCGCCGGGCACGCGCATCGAGACATTGCCGCTGGTCCAGGCAACGAGCCCGTTGCGCGGCAGCTCCGCGTGCAACTCGGCGAGCTGTGCTCGCGCCTCGTCGATCACGCTCACAGAGGCACCGTCTCGCGAGCGTTGACTTGCTCGCGGATGCGCTTGAGCCCGTGGAGCAACTCGACGTGCTCCCGCCCCAGGCTGTCGTGGAGCTCGCGGTAGAGCCGGTAGACGTCCTCGTAGATCGAGACGGCCTTGGGGTCCGGCTCATAGGTTGCGCCGACTCCAGGCGAGAGGGCTTCGATCGCCTCCATGATGTCGCCGAACCCGCCCGCCTCGCGCCCCGCCGCGACCGCCCCGAAGAGGGCGGCGCCGCGCGCCGGGATCAGGGTGGAGGCGGGGACAACGACGCGCCGGCCACTCGTATCCGCCAGCAGCTGCATTGTCAGCGGGCTCTTCTCGGCGATGCCGCCGCACGCGACGATCTGCTCGAGACGCAACCCGTGGTCCTCGAAGTTGTCCATGATCCGACGGCTGCCGAAGGCGATCGATTCGAGGAGGGTGCGATAGATCTCAGCCGGCTGCGTGCGAAGCGTGAGCCCGGCGATGACGCCGCTGAGATCTGCGTCAGCGAGGATCGTGCGGTTGCCGTTCCACCAGTCCAGCGCGAGCATGCCAGTCGACCCCGGGCGAACCTGCGCCGCTTCGCGCTCGAGCTCGGCGTAGCGCGTCCCGTTGCGGTCGGCGTCGAACAGGCCGACAAACCACGCGAGCATGTCGCCTACGGCGGGCTGGCCTGATTCGTAGCCGTACATACCGGGAAGAACGCCTTCCTTGACGACGCCGGTGATTCCCGGCACGAGGACCTGGTCGTCGTGCACGACGACGTCGCAGATGGATGTGCCGATGACGATCACGAAGGTCGTCGGATCGGTGACGCCGCAGCCAGGCGTCGAGACGAACGAGTCGACATTGCCCACGGCGATCGCGACCGAGGTGTTCAGGCCGAGCCTGGCGGCGACCTCCTCGCGCAGCGTCCCGGCGGCAGTGCCGAGCGCAAAGAACTCTGTCCCGAGCTTGGCCGCCGGATCGTCGAAGCCGGGATAGGCAGCCGTGAAGTAGTCGACCGGCGGCAGCCCGTCGTCGGGTGACCAGAGCGCCTTGTACCCCGCTGAGCAGGCCGCGCGCCGTTCGTTGCCGCTCATGTACCAGACGATCCAGTCGAGCGCCTCGATGAAACGCGCACTCTCCTCGTAGACCTCGCGATCCTCGAGCCAGATCTGGATCAGCTTGGGGAAATACCACTCGGAGGAGATCTTGCCGCCGTAGCGCGCGATGAACGGTTCGCTGCGCTCGTGCGCGACCTCGTTGAGTCGATCAGCGACGTATTGCGCCGCGTGGTGCTTCCATAGCTTGGGCCAGGCGTGCGGGTGCGAGCGCCACTGGTCAAGGCGGCAGAGCGGCGTGCCATCCGCCGCGACCGGCAGCACCGTGCAACACGTGAAGTCGACACCGATGCCGATGACCTCGCCCGAATCGATGCCGGCCGTCGCGATCGCCGCCGGCACCCCCCGGTCCACGACGAGCTGCCAGTCGTCCGGATCCTGGAGAGCCCAGTCATAGGCAAGCGACTCGCGCGTCGACGGGAGCACGCGGTCGATAACGAGGCTTGGATACGGCACAACCTCGCAGGAGAGCTCGGCTCCGCCGTGGAGATCGAGGACCACGACGCGTCCCGACTCGGTGCCGAAATCGATCCCGATCGCATATGCCCGTTGGTGCTCAGGCACGGTGCGCGGTCTCTTCCTCGACGGACGCCGCCACCATTGCAAACGCATCTAAGCATACGTATGCAGTTCCCGTCCAGTTGCGTGCCCGCCACACTGTTCAGCCCTCGTGAGGGGGTGGCGCAGTCGATGCTCGCACGATGAGCTTGGGCTTGTAAACGAGCCGCGGAATGCTGTCTGGGACCCGCCCGATCGCAAACCGTACGCCGGCCGTAACGATGCGCTCCACAGGCATCTTGAGCGTCGTGAGACTCGGGACGGTCGCGGCCGCAAACGGGATGTCGTCGAAGCCGACAATCGACAGTTGCGCCGGCACGGCGACGTCGTGCACGAAGGCAGCGTGGATCACGCTCACCGCGATGATGTCCGTCGCCGCGAAAACCGCCGTAGGTGGCTCAGGCAGTGCCATTAGCTCGCAGAGCGCGTCGCCCGCGCCGTCGACGGTGTTGGGGACGTGCCGGATGTATCGGCCGCCGAGCGGAATCCGTGCACGGACGAGGTAATCCCGGTAAGCGCCCTCGCGCTCACGGATGTCCCCGAGCACGTCCGGGCCCAGGAAGGCGATGCGCCGGTGCCCCAATCCAGTGAGATGTCCCAGCGCGGCTCGCACGCCGCTGCGGTTGTCGACGCTGACCGTCGGAAAGCCGAGACTGGGACCTTCCGACCCGTGCCACAGAGCGACGACGGGCACGTGACAGCTGTGGAGATCGTCGAGCAGCCGCGGCTCCTCGCGCAGATCGCCGAGCAGCACGATCGCGTCGCACTGACGTGCCTCGAGCACCGCGGTGAGGGCCATCGCCTCGTCCGCGGTCGCAAGCGCGTGGCCGAGCACGACCGAGTAACCGTGGGCCTTCGCCTTCAGCGAAAGCATCTCGATCGCACCGGCAAAGAAGGGATCGGTGATGTCGCGTACGACAGCGCCGAGCAGCATCGTCGGCGCGCCTCGCAACGAGCGGGCGAACGGGTGCGGCTGATAGCCCATCTGCTCGGCAATCGCACGCACACGCTCACGCGTCTCATCGGATACGCGGATCAGCACAGGCGCGTCATTGAGGATGCGCGACACCGTGCTCTGGGCCACGCCGGCCGTTTCCGCGATGTCCTTCATCGTCGGCGCCCGGTGGCGGGATCGATCGAATGGGGCAGCGGTGCCGCGACGGTTGCTCATCTGCTTTTGGCGCCACAGCAACAGGTCATGGAACTAGCTCTCGCGCTACCGGTTTCGTTGCCGGAATCCACTTGTGCCGGACCGCGCCGGAGATTATCGCTTGAGCGAAAAGGTAGGAGGTTTGCACCCCAAAACACGTAGGAAGATAGCCGTTCGTTCGGTTTGTAGACCCTGGTTGACGGCGACTGCATACGTATGCTTAGATGCGTTTGCAATGCCTTGGTCGGCTTGTGGTGGGTGGAAAAGGAGCGGGCGCTGCATGCGTAGTCGCGGGGTTCTTTGCGCCCCAACACCTGAGCGAGCGGCAGCGCGATGAGCGTGATCGTCAAACGCGCGCGCGCCGCGGCCGCCTTGGCCTCGGACAGGACTGCCGAGGAGTACGCCCCCGCTCGCTACGAAGCGCGCACGATCACGAAGTCGTTTGGTGGCGCGAACGCCCTCACGGGCGCCTCGGTCACAATCGAGCCCGGTGAGATCCACACGCTGGTCGGCGAGAACGGCGCCGGCAAGTCGACGATGCTCAAAGTGATGGCGGGAATCCATCCGCAGGACTCGGGCGACCTCGTCCTCAACGGCACGCACCTGCGCGGCCTGACACCGCGCACGGCAATCGGTCACGGCATCTACCTCGTGCCGCAGGAGCCGTCGCTGATGCTCACGCTGTCGGCGCTCGAGAACCTCTTCGTCGGCATCATCCCGCGCGGGTCGATGGCCTTCTCGGTTGACTGGAAGGCGATGGAGAGTAGTGCCGGGGCCTACTTCCAGCAGGTTGGGCTTCACATCGACCCGTGGGCGCCCGCCTCGCAGCTCTCAATCGCCGAGCAGCAGCTGCTCGAATGCGCTCGAGCGCTTGCGCACCGCTGCAACGTGATCTTCTTCGACGAGCCGACCTCGCCGCTGACGGCGCGCGAGGCGGATGTCCTGTTCGAGCTGATGCGCCGTCTGCGTGAGCGCAACTTCACGATCGCCTTCATCAGCCATCGCCTCGAAGAGGTGCTGGCGATCAGCGACCGCATCACGGTTCTGCGCGACTCGCGAGTCGTCGCACACTTCGACAATCCGAAGCAGACCTCGCACAGGCAGCTCGTCGAGGCGATGGTCGGGCACGAGATCGCCGTACGCCAGCGTCGCCAGCGCGACCTGTCGGGCGCCGAGGCGGTGCTCGAGCTCAAAGACCTCGGTGCTCCGGACGGGGCCTTCGCCGACATCAGCTTCATGGCCCGCCGTGGCGAGGTGCTGGGGCTCGCCGGACTGGTCGGCAGCGGTCGCACCGAGACCGCGGAATCGGTGTTTGGGATGCGCAGGGCAAGCGGCACCGTCCTGCTCGCCGGTAAGCCTTACGCTCACCGCAGCCCGTCGAGCTCGATCGAGTCCGGTCTGATCTACCTGCCTGAGGATCGCGGGCACAACGGCGTCTTCGCCAACGTTGAGGTGGTGCGCAACATCACGGCGGCGTTCGTGCCGCACCTCCCCAAGCGCGGGCAGCTGCTCCACCCGCGAGCCGAGGTGGAGGTCGCCGAGAAGGCAGCCAGGCGGACCCGCGTCGTCGCTCCTTCGCTCGATGTGCCGATGAAGGCCCTGTCGGGCGGCAACCAGCAGCGCGCGATGTTCGCGCGCTGGCTGCTCGCCGAGCCCAAAGTGGCGATCTTCGACGAGCCGACGCGCGGCGTGGACGTCGGGGCAAAGGTCGACATCTACGGGATCATCGACACGATCAGCGACAGCGGCGTCGCCGTCGTGATGATCTCCTCCGAGCTCGAGGAGCTCGTGCTTCTGTGCGACCGCGTGCTCGCGATCTACGAAGGGCGGATCGTCGGTGAGGTCACGGGCGACGAGATCACGCTGGAGCGGCTCGGCGCAATGGTCGTTGGCGGTGGGGCAAGTGAGCGCGACTGAAGCTTCGGCCGGCAAGCTAGCGGTGGACGAACCCCGGCGCGCCCCACTGCTTAGCCGCACGCTGCGCCGGCGCGAGCCGATGCTGGTCGTCGTGACGCTCGCGATCTTTGGGCTCACGTCCGCGGCGCAGCCCCACTTCGCGCTGCAAGGAAACATCTCGTTCCTCCTCGCCAGCGCCATGCCGTTGGCCGTGGTCGCGGTCGGCGAGACGGTCGTGATGCTTGTGCGCGGGATCGATCTGTCCGTGGCGCCGGTTCTCGGGATCGCTGCGGTCTCGACGGGCTTCATCGCCCAAGACTCCCACGTCTCGGTGCTGTCGATGCTGCCACTAGCGCTCGCGATCGGCATCGGCCTGGGGTTCGTGAACGGGCTGTTCGTGACCTATGCGCGGATCCCGCCGATCATCGCAACGCTCGGCACCTTCACCGTCTACGGCGGGATCGAGCAGCTCATCTGCAACTCGCGGACGGTCGTGACGCTGCCAACCTCGTGGATCAACCTCGGCACACACGACTTCCTCCCCGATGTCCCCTACATCCTGGTCCCGGGAGTGCTCGTCACGATTGCCATGGCGCTCATCCTCTGGCGGACGCGCTGGGGACGCTCGATCTACGCCTTCGGCGCCAATGCCGAGGCCGCCTTCCGCGCCGGGATTCGCGTGAAGGCGATCGAGATCTCGGCCTACACGGTGTGCGGGATGCTGGCTGGGCTCGCTGGACTGATCTACGTCGTGCAGGTCGGCTCGGCCGGCTACAACACCGGCAGCGAGATCTCGATCCAGCTCCAGGCGATCGCGTGCGGGCTGATCGGCGGCACGACGCTGACCGGCGGCAAGGGCGGCGTGGTCGGCAGCTTCTTCGCGGCGATCTTCCTCACGGTCGCGCTCGAAGGGGTGATCGTCGCGGGCATCGCCTACCAATGGCAGTCGGCCGGCGTCGGCGTGCTGCTGCTTGTGGCGATCCTGATCGACGCCTACCAGAACCGGCAGGGAAGGTCCGTAAGCGAGGCGCTGCGCTCTGTGCTCGGCGGCCATAAACCCGTTCAGCAAGAGGCCTCGTCGTGAGTGTTGTCGCCGAGACCCAACACGTAGTGCGCCGTCGCCGCTTCGACACCGACGACCGCTGGATGATCTCGCTTGTCGTCCTGCTCGTCGCAGAGCTCCTCTACTTCAACTTCGGCATTTCGACCTTCTGGGGTGGGGGATGGGGCACCTCGTACAGCTTCCTCGGCTACGGCGAAAGCTTCCTGTTCACGTCGATGATCGCGCTCGGCGTCATGTTCGTGATCTTCACCGGCGACATCGACCTGTCCGTCGGGTACATGGCGGCCTTCGCCGGCATCATGATGGCCGAGTTCCACATCGGCGGCATGAATATCTGGATCGCCACCGTGCTCTCGATCGCGCTCTGCGCCGTGATCGGCCTGATCCAGGGATTGGTGATCACGTACTTCAAGCTCGAGTCGCTGCTCGTGACACTCGCGGGCGGATTCATCCTCAATAGCGCCGCAGTGGCCTGGGAGGGCCCCGTCCCGCCCTACGGCTTCCCGCACAGCTACGACTCGGCGCTCGGCAGCGGCGACATCTCCGGGACGATCCAGATCCCCAACCAGCTGATCGTCTTCGCCGTCCTGGCGGTCATCGCGACGCTGGTCGTTCACCGCACGCGCTTCGGCCGCCAGCTCGTCCTCGTCGGGCATAACCGTCAAGCGGCCGCCTACGCCGGCGTGCGCGTCTCGGCCACGCGCGTCAAGGCCTTCGTTCTCTCAGCGACCTTCTCCGCCGTCGCCGGCATGTGCATCGCCGCGAACTACGGCACCGCTCGCGACGACCTCGCGCCCACGCTGCTCCTCACGGCGATCACTTGCGTCGTCCTCGGCGGCGTCGACATCTTCGGCGGCGGCGGCCGCGTGCCGGGCGTGATCATCGCGACATTCGTCATGGGCTGGCTGGCGCCAGGCCTGCTGCAAGACAACGTCAACGACACCTGGGCCACCCTCATCGCGCCAGGCACGCTGCTTCTCGCCGCGCTCACCATCAAGGGCATAGTCGACCGCCGGCAGGGGGTCAGCTTTCGCGCGAAAACCCTGGCGCGGTTCGGACCGGGGAGCCCCACGAGCGCACACGCCGACGCGGGCGACGCGCCCGGTACCGGCGCGACGTGAACCGAGTAACGCTAGAACTTGTCACGATCAGAAAATCACGAGATGGAGGTAGAGAGGAGTAACTGTGTTGCACTCAATCCGTAAGCTGCGTACGCGTGGCCGGATCGCTCTTGCGACCGGTGGCGTTGCCGTGCTTGCTGCGGGTGCCGCGTTCGGCACCATTAGTACGACGACCGCCAGCGCGAAGGGCGGCTGCATCAAGATGCTGCTGGAGTTCAAGCTCCAGGGCCTGCCAGTGTTCGAGGCGAACCTGAAGGGCGCAGATCAGTACGCGAAGACGTTCAATATTTGCAAGCCGACCTATGGTGGGCCGGCGAGCGCTTCGGCGACCGGCCAGGTCAGCGACATTCAGGCGGCCATCGCGGCGCACGTCAAGGTCATCGCGATGACCTCGGACGACCCGCAGGTCCCGGCGACGGCTCTCCAGTCGGCGATGAAGGCCGGCATCAAGGTCGTTACGTTCGACTCGGACGTCCCGAGCGCGCGTAACTTCTTCATCCAGGACACCGCGTACAACACGATCGCCGCAGGCGTTCTCAAGGCGGCGGTGAAGTTCGCGGGATCGTCGTCGACGATCGGGATCATGTCCTCGACGCCTGACGCCACGATCCAGCTCGCCTGGATTGGCGCGATGGAATCCTACGCGAAGACGAACTACCCGCAGCTCAACGGCGGGAACTTCGGCCAGATCATCGGCTACGGCCAGTCCGTCACCGCGACCTCGCTGACCGCGGCTGAGTCGATGATTCACTCGAACCCGACCATCAAGGCGATCATCCCGATCGACGGCGCAGCCGTCGTCGGTACCGCTGAGGCCGTTTCTGACCTCAGCGACTCTGGCAAGATCGGCGTCTTCGGCATCGGCGACCCCGCGCCGAACGCGACGTACTACGCCAATGGGTCGATGCAGGGCTTGTTCCTTTGGAACGAGATCGGCCAGGGCGCGCTGATCGACTGCGTCTCTGAGCTGGCAGTTGAGAACAAGATCAAGGCCGGCACCACGTTCACGTGCCCGGGCGTTAATTGGAAGTCACTGAACGCTCCTGGCAAGTGGACCGTTGCAAAGGCTGCGAGCAAGACAACGGGCGCTACGAAGAACACGATCATCTTCTCGGGTCCGCTGGAATTCACTCCTTCCAACTACAAGCAGTACAACTTCTAAGAAGCTAATCGGCCGGCTCTGTAAGGGCAGAGCCGGCCGGTGGTTCCATCTCTCTCATGCGTGTGGTCGGCCTTCGGGCTGGCCACACGTCGTTTTGGTCCGCCGTCAACACCCGATCAGCGATGTCGGCGCCGCGAGCATGGAACTCGCACGGGCGCAGACGTCTGCTCGCGAAGGCCTAACACCAGCCTGCCGTGTCCGCGACTACGGGCAGCGTCGGTGCGTGCGCTTGAGGATGCTCGTCGCCGCGGCCTGGACTGGGCCCATGACATTGCTCAACGAGCCGCCGGCCGAGCGCTCGACACCGACCAGCAGTACACAGCTGCCCTCGGTGAAGATCGCGTTAGCTGAGTAGAAGTTTTCCTCGACCGGGGCCTGGTCGATCCACGCGTGAGAGCCTGGAATCCCCTTCAGCGAGTAGCGCTTGGCCACGCTCGTGCCATCGCCGCCCACCTCGAGGCGAGTGAGGTCGGCTGCCGCCTCCTTGCTCGCTTTGGCGGCGGAGCCGACCTCGACGACCCAGGAGACGCCGGCTCCAGAGGTCTCATTAGCGGTGTACGCGGTCGGCTGGGCGAGCGCCTCGACGAAGCCTTCCTTGGCGAGCCGCGGCGTCGCCGTTGCCTTGGGGCCGAGCGCGGCGCCCCATTCGGCCGCCGTCGTGTACTTCAGCGGCTTTGCCGACGGAGCGAAACCCGTCTCGTCGTGGCCCTGTACGACGTAGTTCGTCAGCGGCGAGCGCGGCGCAGCGAGCGCGCCGGCAGCAACAATTAGCGCGACGCACGCGGTGGCGCTCACGAGGAGCGTCGCTCTTGTTATGTGTCTCGGCATCGATCCTCGATCAAAGCTCTTCCCCCATCGTATCGGTGCGCCGGCGAGGGAACGCCGGCCTAATTGGTCGCGATCTGCGTCCGGGCGAAATCCACGGCGAGCAGCTGGGTTAGCTGCTCGAGCGCCTCGCGACCCTCGCCGGCATGGAATGCGCCTAGACACGAGAGGTAGGAGGTGTACCTGTGTTGCACTACATCCACACAGGTCTCGGACATACAGGCAGGTAACTCGAAGCATGTGCAGGCTATCGCGTTGACCTCGGATGACCCGCACTGAAACGAGATCGGCCAGGGGGAGCTCATTGACTGCGTAGCAGCGCTTGCAGTCAAAGGCAAGATGCATGCCGGCAGCTCATTCACGTGCCCGAGCGTGAACTGCAAGTCTGTCAGTGCACCCAGCAAGTGGACCGTGGCATCGACGACGAATGCAGTGACCGGCGCGACGAAGAACACGATCGTCTTCTCGCAGCCGCTCGAGTTCACGCAGAATTACAAGCAGTACAAGTTCTAGAGTGCGCGCTGGTCCGGCCGTTGGTCGGACCAGCGATGTCCCTCTCTCTGCAACGGCATGTGGTCGGCTAGCGCCGACCACATGCCGTTTCTGGCGCGAAAGCGCCGCCGCCCCATCGCGTTTGCGCCGCTGAGCGCTTGTGCCGCTATTGACTGACCGGCAGCCGCAGGCGCTTGATCTGGGATTCGAGGACAGTGGTCAGCTGTTCGAGCGCCTGGCGTCCTTCTCCGGCCTGCGCCGCCCCCGTCCCAGCGCGCTCGAGCGCCGCGGTCGCTGCCTCGCGAACTCCGCTCATCTCGGCTTCGATGCGCCCGATCGTCGCGGCGATCCGCGCGGTCTGCTCGGCCGTCTCCGCGGCCAGCCGGCCGACCTCGTCAGCCACGATCGCGAAGCCGCGGCCGTGCTCGCCAGCCCGTGCCGCCTCGATCGCGGCGTTGAGCGCGAGCAGCTTGGTTCGCCCCGCCACGTCATCGATGATGGTCGAGACGCTCGAAATGTCACGCAGCTCACCTTCGGTGACGCGGTCGAGCAGCTCCGACACGTTGCGCGTCATCTCGCTGAGATGCGCGAAACCGTCGATGACCTCGACGATCACGGCCAGCCCGCGAGCGGTTCCCTCACGGCTTGCCTCGAGCGCTTGCAATGCCTCTGCCTGCGCGGTCGCATCGCGCGAGTAGCCCCACGTGCCGATGATCTCCCCGCTGGGGTTTGTCAGGGGCAGCTTCGTCGTCGAGACCCACGCGTCAGGCCGGTTCTCGTAGGTCTCAAGCTCGAGGACGTCACGCAGCGGCTCTCCGGTCTGGATCAAGCGCTGCTCGTCCTCGAACGCAGCCGTCGCATGGACGCTGCTGAAGAAGTCAGCGTCGCTCTTGCCAATAGCCTCCTCGAGCATGAGCCCAGCGGCGATGGACTGTAGCCAGCCCTCGTTGACAAGCAGGATCCTGCTATCTCGATCCTTGAACCAGATTCGCTCGGACGTATTAGCGAGCAAGCAGCGAATACACAGCAGCTGAATCTCTGTCAGAGAGCTCGCCGCTCCACTTGACGCGGCATCATCAAGCGCCATCGATTTGCCCCTTCCTCTCAGCGCGGACGGCTAGGAGCCATCCAGCTCGCCGGCGCAGTATGTCAGCGAGGCCGGAAGGAAAGGTAGTACGACCGCGACGCAGGTGCCTGGACGTGCCGCAGAAAAGGCGGCGGCACGTCCAGGCCCGGTCTACGCAGCGTCGCTATTCGCGGTTGCGTTGATGCCGCTGCGGAATAGGCCGCCGGTCGCGACCTTCGTGAGCAGCGCATCCGCCTCGCTCTCCTCGTGGAGAGTCTCATTGAGCAGCTGTTTCGCATCCGCGTAGCCAAGCTCATCGGCAAGCGTTCGGGCGGTGCCGTAGGCCGCAATCTCGTAGTGCTCGACGCGTTGCGCCGCGGCGATGACAGTGCGAGCGAGGCTCCCGGACGTACACATAATCCGGGAGCCTCGCGGCGCGACTACCAGCGTCCGTACCAGTGCCTGCGGCCGGAGCCGAGGCCGGTATCGGCGGCACCGACGAAAAAGCCGATCGCCCACAGCAGGACGGCTGCGATCAGAACGAACCACAGTGCATGCACAGCAAACCCGAGCCCTCCGAAGAGCGCCAAGATCAGTAACAGCACTATCAGTGCGACCATCCTTTTCACCCCTTTCCAAGCGAGTTGCACGCCGCCATGAAGCTGGTGCGTGTGCCACACTTCTTGTACCCGCCGGCCCGCGAATCGAACCCACAGGTTGTTTTGACTCCCTGCGACCACCGGTCAGCTGCTTGACGGCGGCGCTGGCTCGTCTGCGTACGAGCAGACCAGTGCTCGTCAGCGGGCCGCGCGGCAAAGTCGCGACCATTGCGACGGCCGCGATACCAGCGCCGACAGTCGTCGCGATACGCCAGCGGAGGGGTGCGGCCCGTAGGCGCTTGCGCGCACGCTTGCGGATCCGACGGGCACGCTTGCGGGCGACGCGCGCGAGCGCGTCCGCCTCGTCGCGCATCTCATCGACGCGCTGCGCAGCGGCCAGCCCGACCCGATCCCGGCCCACATCCAGCTTCCGCTTGGCTTCGGCAAGACCGTGCTCTGCTTCCGCGGCGCCGAGGCCGGGAGTGTGGCAAACTGCCGCAAGCGAAGGTTTCGGACTCATCATCGACCTCCAGTCAACGTTCTCGTGTAATCGGGGAAACGCGATACCCGGCTTGAGCGTGAGTCAATCAAGATGGCGTGCTTAGAAGCTCTCCGCGAGGGGTATCAACTCACGCGGCAGCAAAGACTGCCTCGTAGTGGAGGTGCCATGCGCAACTAAACCATTCACCGCCAGGAGATCGACGTCCCTGCTGACACGTATCTCACTGATGGCTCTCGACTCTATTGCGTGCTCGACAGCGCGGGCACACCGCAGAGAATGGTGACCTTGGAGGATTGCCTCTCACTCGACGTCTTCCTGATCGACGCCAGGAGGATCGCCACTTTGCAGCGCGTGAAGCCGCCTGCGGGCGTCGCCAGCCCGAGCTGAATTGGAAGTTTGGCCGTCGCGTGCTGGGGGGACGTACTTGGGCTACATGGAAGAAGATCGGGGTCAGTTCTGATCTTGATCGGCTCCGCTCACATGTGAAAGGAGAGGAACGTGCCGCCACGCGGCGTTGCCAAGAGCTCGAAGCGTGCTCGCCAATACGAGCACATCAAAGAGAGCGAGCTCAATCAGGGCGTCACCGAGCAGCGGGCCGAGGAGATTGCGGCACGTACCGTGAACAAGGAACGCGCTCGAGCCGGTGAGGCTCGGGCGCGTTCCCGCACTGACTGATCACGACCCGGTTGGTGGCCCCACCGCGAGTTCTTCGAGCGGGGTGTCGGCATCTACCAGCGCTCCCACGTTGACTGGCTGACGGGCGCGGACGAGCGCCTGTATGTGCTCGTTGACGTCCCAGACGTTGACGTTCATGCCCGCGACGACGACGCCTCCCGCCAGCCAGAACGCGATGAACTCACCGTCGTCGCGCTCACCGCGGAACACGACTTCGTCCCACTCGGGCGCGTAGCCGGAGTACTCCATGCCGACGTCGTACTGATCGGAGAAGAAGTACGGGATGCGTTCGTAGCTGATCGCCTGACCGAGCATCGCTCGTGCTGCGGCGGGTCCCTGGTTGCGCGCGTTCGCCCAGTGCTCGACCCGGATTCGCTGCTCGTAGAACGGATGCCAAGCATTTGCCACGTCGCCGGCTGCGAACACGTTTGCGGCGCTGGTGCGCAACTGCTCGTCGACGACGACCCCGTTGTCGATCGGTAAACCCGCGTCGCGGGCGAGATCAACTCGTGGTGCGACGCCCATTCCGATCACGAGGAAGTCGCAGTCAACGCTCCGCCCGGAACCGGTGCGCACGCGGCGGACGGCGCCGTCACCCTCGAGCTCCGCGACCTCATCGCCCAACAGCAACTCCACGCCGTGCTGAGCGTGAACGTCGCGGTAGAACTCGCCGATCTCGCGGCCGAAGATCCGCTCGTTAGGCAACGGGTGCGGGTCGATCACGCTTACTTCGAGACCGCACTGACGCGCCGAAGCGGCAACCTCCGAGCCGATCCACCCGGCGCCGAGCACGACGACATGTCCACCGGCGGCAAACCTCTCACGCAGGGCGTCGCAGTCGGCCATCTCGCGCAAGTAGTAGACACCGCCGAGCCCGCTCCCCGGGATCTGGAGCGTCCGGGGCTGGGCGCCGGTCGCCAGCAGGAGCCGGTCGAATGTGATCGGCGGACCGTCGGCGAGCATTACACGCCCGGCGCCGGGGTCGATCGCCGTGACAGTCGTGCCGAGTAGCAGATCGATGCTGTGCTCAGCGTAGAAGCGCTCGTCGTGCACGAGCGCCTGCTCCCGTTCCACCTCCCCGCGCAGGTACTGCTTGCTCAGCGGCGGGCGCTCGTACGGCAGCTCGGTTTCAGCGCCGATCAGAACAATGCGTCCGTCGAAGCCCTGGTTGCGCAACTCGGCTGCTGCCCTGGCACCGGCCAAGCTCGCGCCGACGATCACATACGGCTGGTTGTTCATCGCGTCCTCCCGACGATCATTCCTGACACGCCGCACCGTGCGTCCCCCCCACGCGCATTATTGCGCGCTGCGTCAAGGTCTCTGTGCCGGAAGGGAACCAATTGATCGCCCGCGCGGTTTAGTGTTCGATGGGGCGTTCGCGATGAGACCACCGTCTACGGACGCCGGGTTCCATTCAGCGCGGGACGTCCGATAGTTGCCAGCGGCGTTCGCTTAAGCTCGTGTGATGAGCCGCATTGTCGTGATCGGCGCCACGGGCCACGTCGGCAGCTACCTCGTCCCGCGTCTGGTCCGCGCGGGTCACGATGTAATGGCCGTCAGCCGAGGCGAACGCGAGCCATACGTCGCGGCCGCCGAGTGGCAGGCGGTTGAGCGTGTGACTCTCGATCGTGAGCTCGAGGACCGAGCCGGGACGTTCGGCGAGCGGATCGCGGCGCTAGCGGCGGATGCCGTCATCGACATGCTCTGCTTCACGCCCGAGTCCGCGCAGCAGCTGGTTGACGCGCTGCGGCCGGCCCGTCCGCTGCTGCTGCACTGCGGCACGATTTGGGTACACGGCGCGGTCGCACGCGTGCCGGTCACCGAAGATGAGCCGCGGACGGGCTTTGGCGAGTACGGTGCCGCCAAGGTAGCGATCGAGGCGCTGCTTCATCGCGAGACTCGCGCGGGCGGCGTGCCGAGCGTTGTTCTGCATCCAGGGCACATCACCGGTCCGTGGCCGTCGATCACGCCGGCGGGTAACCTCGATCTCGACGTCTGGCGCCGTTTGGCTTCAGGGGAGCCGCTGGCGCTGCCCGACCTCGGACTGGGCGTGCTGCACCACGTGCACGCGGATGATGTTGCGCAGGCCTTTGAACTGGCGCTCAATCGACCAGCCGCGATCGGATCGAGCTTCCACGTGGTCTCCGATCAGGCGATGACGCTGCGCGGTCTCGCGGCGGCGGTGGCCGGGTGGTTTGGTCGCGAGCCGGTGATCGAGCTCGTTGACTGGGCGGAGTTCGAGCGGCGGGTCGGCGTCGAGCACGCTGGAATCAGTCGCGAGCACGTCAGTCGCAGCATCGCTGCCAGCATCGAGCGCGCCCGCGACGTTCTCGGGTACCGACCGCGCTACAGCTCAGTCGAGGCCCTGAAGGAGTCGCTGCGCTGGTTGGCGGCAAATCGTCTCGTTGAACTGGACCTCGACCGGTTCTGATCGGGCAGAGCACGCGCGCCGGCGCCGGCGGCCAGCGGCTCAGCTCGGTCAGCTCGGTCAGCTGCGACGTTTGGGAGGCCGACCGCGCCGGGGCACGGGGTCTACTTGTCGGGGCATCCGGCCAGCGTCGCTGAGGGCGCGACGCAGCAGCATCTCGACCTGGGCGTTGAGGCTGCGAAACTCGTCCGCGGCCCAGCGAGCGAGGGCATCGTGAACCGCCGGGTCGAAGCGCAGAAGCACCTGCTTGCGCTCGCGGCTCACGAATAGAGCGTGCCCGCGTTCACGACCGGAGAGGCCGGCTGGTCCGCGCAGAGGACGACGAGCAGGTTGCTCACCATGGCCGCTTTGCGTTCCTCGTCGAGCTCGACGATGCCGTGCTGCTCGAGCCGGGCGAGGGCCATCTCAACCATCCCGACCGAGCCTTCGACGATGCGCGAGCGCGCCGCGACGACGGCGTTGGCTTGCTGGCGGCGCAGCATCGCCTGTGCGATCTCCGGGGAGTAAGCCAGATGGCTGATCCGAACCTCAACGATCTCGACACCGGCAGTCGCAACCCGCTGGGCAACCTCCTGCGCGAGCTCCGCGGCGACGACGTCGACCGATCCGCGCAACGACGTGCCTTCGCCGCCCGGATCGTCGTAGGGATGGGTGGTCGCCACGTGACGCAACGCTGACTCGGCCTGGACCTCGACGAAGTTCACGTAGTCATCGACGGCATATACCGCCCGCGAGGTGTCGGCCACCTGCCACACAACAATCGCCGCGATCTCAACCGGGTTGCCGTCCGCGTCGTTGACCTTCAGGTGATTGGTCTCGAAGTTCCGCACGCGAATGCTCAGGCTCCGCCGGTCCGCGAACGGCACGATCCACCACAGCCCGGTCCGACGGACCGTGCCGGCGTAGCTGCCAAAGAACCGCAGTACTTTGGTGTGGCCGGGTTGGACCATGATCAGCGAGGACAGGACCAGAGCCCCGGCGACCGCCGGAATCACAGCAACCCACGCCGGGGAGCCGCCGGCAAGCACGATCGTCGCGGCGATGCAGCCGGCGATCACGAGCACCCCGATCCAACCGCTGATCGCCCACGCCGGCCGTTCCTGGATGACGACGCGGGTCCCGAGATGCCCGACCACAGCCGCCCCGGGCTGGCGATCTTGCTGGACGTCCTGACTCATGGCTCCTCCTTACGTAAAACTAATATCTAAGTGATATCACTTTTCTCGCCGACCGTCAACGTGGCCGGAGCGCTGCCTGCGGGAGGCGGGATTCTCGTTCGAGATGGCGGTCCACGCCTATTCGATACAGGACGCCTACATCTACGCTTCGCCCTCCAGGAAAGGGATCTCGGCTTCGCGACACCCGAGTCGGCTGGAGAGGCCGCGCGGGCCAGAGCCGAGACGATCGGCGCGCTCGTTGACTACCCGTACCTCGCCGAGGTCGTGACGAAGCTTCCCGACTCCGGCTACGACCCGGCGACCGAGTTCACCTGGGGGCTCGATCTGATCCTCGACGGCCTTGACCGCCTCCGCCGGCGGGCCTGACCCTCAGCGCGGCGTTCGGGGAGCGTCCGAGCCAGGAATCGTCAACTGGTCTAGGCCGGCCAATCGACCTGGGGCTTGCACATTTGATGTGAGCGCCGGGAGCACGAAGCGTCGCGCTGTCACGACCGATGCCGCGCCGCGCTCGATCGCCGCAATGCCCTGCAGCCCGCCGCCGCGTTGATCGCCGGGCGCCTCTGCAACGCCGCCGTGGGCGAGGATCCAATCCATGATGGCGGCGAAGTTCGCGCCCTCAGCGAGCAGCGACGCTCGTTCAACGACCACCCCGCCCGAGCTGTGGGGTCGTGCCAGCCGGCTCACAAGGTTGCTGATCTCCGACTCGTCCACAGCTCACCGCGCTCGGCTGGAAGCGATCGGTATCGCACCGGTGGCTGCGCGCCGGCGCGGAGCGCACTCAGGCACTAGCCACCGTCGCCGGCGTGCAGAGCGCCACCGACCGGTAGATCCGTTCGTACGCACTCGCGACGACGTCGACGTCGCAGTGCATGGCGACCCATCTGCGGCAGTCGCGAGGGGCGATGCCGGAGAGCCGGCTGACCGCCGCAGCCATCGCCTGCTCGTCCGCGACGAGATACCCCGTCGTGCCATCGACAACGAGCTCGCGCGCTGCCCCCTCGGCGAAGGCAATCACCGGTGTGCCGCATGCCATCGCCTCGACCATCACCATCCCGAAGGGCTCCTCCCAGCGGATCGGCATCAGCAGTGCGCGCGCGCCCGCGAACAGGGCGTGCTTCGGCGCTCCGCCGACCTCGCCGGCGAAACGCACACGATCACCATCGATGTGCGGCGCCACTTCACTGTCGAAGAACGCCTGTTGCCCGGGTTGGATCACACCCGCAAGGACGAGCGGAACACCCGCTGCGCGCGCGGCTGCGATCGCGCGGTGCGGTCCCTTCTCGGGTGTCATGCGCCCGATCCACAAGAGGTAATCGTCCTTGTACTCACGCAGCGGCCACGCCCGGACGTCGATTGGGTTCGGGATCGTCTCGAATACCCCGAGCGATGGCGGTGCCGCCGCAAGCTGTGCGCGACTGATCCCGACCAGGACCGCCTTGTGACCGTGTCGGGTGTAGAACGCGGCGGTGCTTGGAGTGAACTGTCCGTGAAGGGTATGCACGATCGGCGTTCCGATCCGATCGGCCATCGCGAGCGCCGTGAAGCCGCAGTGATCGTGTATCACATCGAACCGGTCTCCCGCGGACGCGGCTTCGATCGCTTCAAACGCACGAGCCACGTGGTCAACCTCGTACAGCGAGCGCTCGATCTCGTCCGGGTGAGGCACGTCCAGCAGCGTCACGACCTCCGCAGTGGACGCCGACCCGGGTGCGCAAAAGAGAGTAACGGCATGCCCGCGCGCGACCAGAGCCTCGGTTAGGGCACTCACGACCCACTCGACGCCACCGTAACCGGGCGGCGGGACCGAGATCCAAGGCGGAGCAAGCATCGCCACGCGCAAGGCGTCGCCAGCGGGGCGTGCGCGAGCAACAACCGATAGACGCGGCGGCTGCGTGCGTCGCCGTAGCAACGTCGGAGCCGGCGTTGCACCGACCGCATCCACGCGCACGCTCCTTAAGAGCCTCTCAGGGGAAAGGCGTCCGCCGGGCAGAGAGGATCAGGGAGAGCCGAGCGATCGCGCTAATGCGGACCCAACGGTGGGCCGCAACGTCTCCTCACCATAGCACCCGTTCAGACGCGTCCGGCCCGCGCGTGTGAGCAAACCGGCCGCAAATGCGAGGCCTGTTGTCGCCCGCAGTGGCCCGTCACTCGCGCGGCGGCGCCTCCGGGCTCCGACGCCGCAGTTCGTTCGCGCTCGCTTGGCGGCGCCCTTCCTCAGTCGCTGCTTGATGGTGCGCCTCGTTCTCGATCGCCTGGTCTCTGGCCCGCTGATCGGAGGCCTGACGAGAAGCCTCGTTTTCGATCGCCCGCTCCCTGGCCCGCTGATCGGAGGCCGCGCGGTGCGCTTCATTTTCGATCGCCTGGTCTCTGGCCCGCTGATCGGAGGCCTGACGGTAAGCCTCGTTTTCGATCGCCTGGTCTCTGGCCCGCTGATCGGAGGCCTGACGGTAAGCCTCGTTTTCGATCGCCTGGTCTCTGCCCCGCTGATCGGAGGCCTGACGGTCAGCCTCGTTTGATTCGTCGACGGGGTCTTCGACGGGCTTAGAGGCCGCCGACCCGAGCTTCAGCCGCTGGAAGAGGTTTGGCACGATCGATTCAGTCTAGAACGGTCCTCATCGAACTACATCACCAGGCCAGGAATAGTGGCCAACGAGAGCCGATCTATGCCTACGCAGAACGCCGCCACGCGCTCCTCCCTAGTGTCTGGCGACGCTCAGAGTCCCTGAAGCACCGGAGCGCTGGGCGGTTCCTCGATGGCGACGTGCGCGGGCAGGATCGCGGCGGCGTAGGCGTCAGCCATGTCGAGCGTCTCGGCTTTGAGAAGGGCGAGCGCCAAGACCTCGAGCTGGTCACGGTGCTCGGTGAGCAGTGCCGTGACCGTGCGGTGACTGTCGTCGATGATCCGACGCACCTCGCTGTCGACGAGCTCTTGTGTTGCCTCGGACGTTTCCCGCGCCCCGGGCAGCAGATACCCGATGGCGTCGCTGGGGAGTACGGCGACGGGTCCGAGCGCGTCGCTCATGCCCCAGCGGCCAACCATCTGGCGGGCGATCAAGGTGAGCTGCTGGATGTCGGATTCCGCACCGGTTGTGATCGTGCCGTAGACGATCTCCTCGGCGACGCGGCCGCCCAGCGCAACGAGGATCTTGCCCTCTAGGTCTTCACGCGTGTAGGAAACCTGGTCGGTGTCTGGCGTTGAGAGGGTCACGCCGAGCGCCATGCCGCGCGGGATGATCGAGATTTTGCGGACCGGGTCGGCGCCCGGCGTCAGCATGCCGACGAGTGCGTGCCCCGATTCGTGGTAGGCGGTGCGCTCGCGATCGGCGGCCGAGAGCAGGATGCCGCGCGGCGCGCCGAGCAGGATCTTCTCCAGCGAGTCGGTGAGGTCCGCCATCTCGACCTGCCGATGATCGCGACGGGCCGCGAGCAGCGCCGCCTCGTTGGCGAGGTTGGCGAGGTCGGCGCCGACCATCCCCGGAGTAGTGGATGCGAGTCCGTCGAGATCGACGTCTCGGGCGAGTGGGATCCCCTGGGTGTGAACTCGGAGGATCGCAGCGCGTCCGGCGCGATCGGGCGGCTGCACGGCGACGCGGCGGTCGAAGCGCCCGGGCCGCAGCAACGCGGAGTCGAGTACGTCCAGGCGATTGGTCGCAGCGAGCACGACGGTCGCCTCGGTCGGCTCGAAGCCATCCATCTCGGTGAGGATCTGGTCGAGCGTCTGCTCGCGCTCGTCGTTTGCTCCCGTCACCGATGCTGAACCCTGGCGTGAGCGGCCGATCGCGTCGAGCTCGTCGATGAAGACGATCGACGGCGCCGCCGCACGCGCTTGCGTGAAGAGATCGCGCACGCGCGAGGCACCGACGCCGACGATCGCCTCGATGAATTCCGACGCCGAGATCGAGAAGAACGCCGCGTGTGCCTCGCCGGCGACGGCACGCGCGAGCAGCGTCTTGCCGGTCCCTGGGGCACCGGAAAGCAACACCCCGTGAGGCATGCGGCCGCCAAGGCGGCTGTATCGATCCGGGCTCTTGAGGAAATCGACGATCTCGGTCAGCTCGAGCTTTGCCTCATCGATCCCAGCGACATCCGCGAATGTCACCCGGATCGTCTCCGCGTCGACGCGGCGCGCGCGCGAGCGACCGAACTGGCCGAGCGCACCCATCCCGCCGCCGGCCGCGGCGCGGCGCATGAACAGGACGATCAGCCCGACGATCAGGAGTGTCGGGCCGAAGCCGAGCAGGATCTCCGCGAGTAGCGACGTCGTCGCGGTGGTCGACTGGGCGTTGATCTCGACACCCTTAGCAGTCAACAGCGCCTCGAGCTGGCTGCCGTTCCAGAACGAAGGGACCTGCGTCGCAAAGAGCGTTGTCGCCGTCTTCGAGCCCGGCGGGTAGGTCAGCTTGGCGGTAAAGGTGCCCTGTACGGTGTCGCCCTTGGTCGTGATCAGCTTCACCTTGCCCGCATTGACCTCGCGGATGAAGAATGGGCTGAACGGGACCGTGACGCGCGGCTGCGACGCCGGGCGTAACAGCAACACCGAGAACAGGTTGATCGCCAGCAGCGCCACGGCGAACCAGACGAATCCACGCCTGCGGAGGACCGGGCGTTGCGCGCTCGGCGGGGCGCCGCGACCGTCAGGCGCAGGCGCGACCTGCCAGCCGCGCTTATCGCGCGGTAGCTGCGGCTGCGCCTTGCGCTTGTGAAGGTGAGCCGCGGGCCGCGGCTCACCCCCGTCGTCGGAAACCTGCGAGGACATCACCAGGTGTTCATGGTCGGATCACGCTAAGTGTCGGCCGCCCTGAGTCCGTCACGACCCCGTCCGATGCGGGGGCCGTGGGGCGCGGGTGCGCCAGTGGAGCCTTGCGCTGAGCATGGACCCGAGCCCCCAGCCGAGAAGCGCGGCGGCAAGCACGAGCCAGACGAGCGAGACCCGGGAGCTGCCGATCAACCAGTTGACCTTGACGTGTGCCGTGTTCGACGCGGCGAGCGCGATCAGCACCGCGACGAGCGCGACGACTGCGATCGCGTAGCCATGAAGGCGCCCTCGGAGCGCCTTGCGGCGAAAGTGCTCGGCCCGTGTCTCGGTCCCGCCTGGCGCTGGGACGTCTTCCGGCGCGTAAGGGGTGTTCGGCAGCGGCACCCGTGACTGCTCGTTCAGCGGTTCGCTGATCGTGTTCGCAATCGCTTCCGGAGCGGAGGGTTTGACGGGCGAGCTGCGTGTCTTGGTGAGCATGACGGACCTCCTTATTGCGACGGGGGATCTGCGGGTCCCCGCATTGATGAAAATTCTAGCATGAAAGATAAATCAAGAAATGGTATGCTCCTGTGCATGGCTGAGCACGCGGCACCCGGTTGGGCGTTTCTGACCAACCACGCCCAGGTGCTGGTGTGCATCGCGCGTGATCCCGGTGTGCGTCTGCGCGATATCGGCGAGCGCGTCGGGATCACCGAACGGGCGACGCATCGGATCGTCGCCGAGCTCGCCGGCGCCGGCTACATCACGCGCCGACGAGCGGGCCGCCGCAACAACTACACGATCAACGCCAACTTCGCGCTTCCTGACGCGGTCGCGCGCGAGCAGAACATCGGGCAGCTACTCGATGTCCTCACCGCAAAGCGCCCGTCTGGCCACACAGTCGATCCGGCAGGAGCGAGCGGGTGATCGCCGGCCTATTACTGGCGGCCGGCTGCGCGCTGGTGGGCAGCGTCTCGGTCCTGCTCAAGTAGCGAGGCGCGGTCGCGGCACCAGCGGTGCTCGCGCACTGTCCGGTTCGCAGCGCCGTCGACCTGTTTCGCTCGAAATGGTGGACGGTGGGATGGCTCGTCGCGCTCGGCGCGTGGCTGTTGCACGTGGGCGCACTCTCGCTGGCGCCGCTGTCGAGCGTGCAGGCAGTGATCTCCGCCGGACTGGTGTTCACGGCGATCGTCGCTCAGCGCTTCTTCGGGTTTCACCTCGAGCGCCGGCAAGAAACAGGTCTGCTGGCCGCGGCGGGCGGGCTGACGGTCCTCGGACTCACCGCCGCACCCGCGGTGCGCGGGCACACCTCAGCCGCCGGGCTGATCGCCGTCGAGTGCGTCCTGTTCGCGCTCAGTGCGGTCCTGATCGCTGCTGCGAGTCGGCTCGAAGCCCCACAACTGCGTAAGGGCATCATCCTTGGAACCGCCGCCGGCGCCCTGTTCGCTACCTCCGACATCGCCATCAAACACCTCGTATCCCCCGGGCTGACCCACTTCATGCTGCTCGTCAACCCGTGGACGCTCTCGGCATTGGTCGCGATGGTCGTCGCCTTCTACGCCTCCGCGCGAAGCCTGCAGCTCGGTCCCGCGATCGCGGTGATCACGTTCACCTCGCTGACCGCAAACATCGTCGCACTGCTGGGCGGAATCCTCGTCTTCCACGACCCGATCGGCCACACCCCACTTCAGATAGCCGTGCGCCTCGCCGCCTTCTGTCTCGTAATCCTCGGCGCGGCGCTCCTACCCGGACCGCGCGCCAGCGAGACAACAGCACAACTGTCGCTCAGCAGGGCCTAGCTCGACGTTTGACGCGTCGCGGCACGGGGGTTAGGCCCGCGCCCGCAGCTGTCGCTTCGAACCGTCAGCGCACTTGCGCCGTGCGATGCAGTCCGACCAGCAGCTGGTCAGAGCAGGCCCACGCCGCGAAGGACAGGGCCCCGACAATGCCCGTGACCGTCAGGAGCAGACCGCCGGCCGTTGTTGCCGCGACGCCGTGGGCGCCGAGGATCAACACCGATGCAGCGGCACCCACGCTCGGGCCGATCGGAAGCGGACTCAGGCTCACTGTCACGATCAACACGGCTATCGCATCGAAGACTGAGGCATCGATGCCGACGGCCCGCAGGATCAGCACCACCAGACGGCGACGGCCCTGGAAGTCCCGCAGTGCGGCAAGGCCCAACCACAAACCGGACCGGTGCCGGCGTGCGACGCCTCGAAGACCGAACATCGCACCGAACATCAAAGTAATGGCGACGAACGGGAGCCATAGCGGCAGATCGAGTGGCCCGACGAGCGTGAACATGAAGAGCGCGGCTAGGGTTGTCTCGACGGCAACGATCGGGACCTCCGCAGCCATCATCGCGGGGATCCGCGGGGAAGTTTCGGGCGCGGACCGGCGCAGCGCGGCGATCCGCGTCGCCACCCCGAGTTGCGCACTGATCACGCTCGCGAGCGAACCGACGCCGGCCGCGCGAAGGACAACGCGCCGCGAAACCGTGCCGCCCGCGGCAGTCACGCAACCGTTCCACGCCTCAGCGCGCGTCACGAGCGACACCAGGTGCAGCACTGCGGCGAGCGTGAGGAGCCAGATCGGCGCCGCAAGTAGAGCAGCGCTGAACTGCGAGCCTCGCCCCGCGAGCACGAACGCCAGCACACCGACCGTGACCAGCGTTCCGAGCGCCGTCAAAAGCAGACGGCGGCTCGCCGGAGAGCGCGTCACGACGGCACCGTCAGCGCGCGACGGCAGTGGTTCAAGAACGGCAAGAGCGGCGGTGGGGATCAGCTGATCCCTTTCCTGGCCGCGCGCAGAGCCGATCAGACCAACGCGCTTCCAATCGCGTCGACCCAGGGTACTGCGAAGGGCGACGGTCGTGGGGCAGCACGCCCCCACGAAGGCCCGGCGCGGGTCCGCTGGATCAATCGGTGCGACCGGCGGTGGTGAGGACATCGAGCAACGCCCCGACGTTGCGCTGGCCCGCCACCCGGTCACCCATCGGTAGATGCGCGTTGACGGTGTAACGGATACGACGTCCAGTCCGCTCGCGCGTGATGTATCCCGCAGCTGCAAGCTCGGTCACGATGCGATGAGCAGCGCGTTCGGTGATCTCCACGCGTTCGGCGATGTCGCGCAGACGCGAACCCGGATCTCTTGCGATGCACACAGGCACCTGCGCGTGATTTGTCAGGAACTCCCAGCTCCGCGCGTTGTTATCCAACACCTGTTTAGTCAAGCGATTCGCGCTTTACATTTCATGAGTTACGGATCACAGTTGGGAGAGGGAACTTTACGGGACGCGCCAGCGCGAACCGCGCAGTGCCCGCCCAGGACTACTCAGGAGTGTCCCTCGCCATGCTTCTCAAGAAACGCAGTCTTCAGCGCTCTGCTCGCCACGGTTGGAAGCTTCGCCTGGCGGTGCTTCCCTGCATTGCGGGGCTCGCCCTGCTTGCAAGCGGCGCCCTGGCAGCTCAACCGCCGGTCGGTCTCGGAACGGACGGTGCCTTTGCCGTCGTCGCCGGTCAAGCGGTGACAAACACCGGGTCGTCGACGATCAATGGCAATCTTGGCGTGAGCCCTGGTGCCGCTGTCACCGGTTTTCCGCCGGGGACTGTGAACGGCACGATTCACGCTGCCGATGCAGTCGCCGGCCAGGCGCAGCTCGATCTGACGACCGCCTACAACAGTGCTGCGGGACGGACTCCGTTCACGGCCGTGCCGGCGGACCTCACGGGCTTGACGCTGGATCCGGGCGTCTACAACAACTCCTCGGCGCTCTCCCTGACTGGGGCGCTCACGCTCGACGCGCAAGGTAATCCAGACGCGGTCTTCATCTTCCAGGCAGGCTCGACCCTGATCACTGGCTCGGGCAGCACCGTGAATCTCATCAACGGAGCTCAACCGTGCAACGTCTTCTGGCAGGTTGGAAGCTCTGCGACGCTCGGCACGACGACGAACTTCGCCGGCAACATTCTCGCGCTGACCTCGATCTCGATGGACAACGGCGTAACGCTCGCCGGACGCGCGCTGGCGCGCAACGGCTCCGTCACCCTGATCAACGACACGATCACGGCGGCCAACTGCTCGACCGCAGGGACCACGCCGGGAAGCGGCTCGACAGGTAGCAGCGGATCCAGCGGCAGCGGCGGCGGTAAGAGCGGTGGCGGCGGCACTACACAGGGCGCCGGTGGCGGCTCGAGCGGAGGTGGCACGGCCAAGTTCACGACTGCGCCGCCGCTGGTCTCCAAGCCAGGCGTCGGTCCCTGCGTGAACAGGACCTTCGAGGCCACCGTTTCCGGCAAGCGGATCAGCAAGGTGATCTTCTCCTTCGGCGGGCGCGTTATCGCCACGCGCTCGAAAGCCCCGTTCACCGCGTCGGTGAATCCGGGAACCGGTAGGCACTCGCTGACCGCCTACGTCACGTTTTCTGGCGCCACTCCAGCCAAGACGCTCAAGTTCGCGGTCAAGTCGTGCACCGCGGCAAAGCTCTCGATCAAGCCAAACGGCACGCCGGGGTTCACCGGCTGAGGATCGCGGCGACGGTTGGGGGCGGCCGGCACGAGTGCGCGCCACCCCCACCCGCCAACGCAATCGGTTCTCCACCTCACCTGATGACTCGCGCGATAACAGCCGGGCTGTGCCTGCTTCTGGCGTTTGCCGGGGGCAGTTCGGCGCTCGCAGCGACAGTACCCAAGGTTGCGCCGGCGCAGGAGCTCGTGCAGTTGTTCGGCACGGAAAGCGTCCACGCGACTCCCGGCGGCGCCGTCGAAGGGTCGGTGGCCGCGCAGCGCCCCCTCACGGGCGAGCCGACCGTTCTGCCGGTCCTCTCGTCGGTGATCGACAACACGGTCGATCACAGTGGCCAGCTGTGGCTGCAGGTACGCCTCCCAGGTCGCGTCCTCGGCACCCAGACGCCGCCTGCGACCGGCTGGATCAGCGGATCGAACACGCTGACCTCGTCCACCGGCTGGCACCTGGTCGTCGACCTCGCTGCCCGCCGCGTGCTCGTGTACGACAATGGTGCGCAGGTGCGGAGCTACCTGGCGGTCGTCGGCAAACCTTCAACGCCGACGCCGACCGGCGAGTACTTCATCGAGGAGAACGTCACGATGCCGGCCGGTGCGCCGGGTGCGCCATTCGCACTTGCCACGAGCGACCGCTCCAACGTGTTGCACCAGTTTGAAGGCGGACCGGGGCAGGTCGCGATCCACGGACGCGAGAACCTCGGCGGGACGCTCGGAACCGCCGCGAGCCACGGCTGCGTCAGGCTCGCAACGAACGCGATCACATGGCTCGCCGCGCGCATCGTCCCAGGCACACCGCTCACGATCGTCGACTAAACCGCCTGACTAGCGGTGGCGGGACTGAGACAACCGCTCGCCCGTAGACGCACGTGACGCCCATGGTTCGTTAGTGCGTGCTATCAGCGCCCGGGTTCTTGAGCTTGCGCCAGCCGCCGGCGACGGTGCTGCGCCTATGTGCCGCTGACTGTGCAAGCGCTCGCACGACACCTAGACAGGGTCTCGGACGGATTGCAGTTGTTGGTCCTCGCGCGATGCGTTTTGCGACAAGGGAATGCCTGGCCCCGTCGTCATCAGGCGCGAGCCGCTGGCAGGCTTGTCAGAGTGACGGCTGTGGATCTGCCAGCTGCAGGTCGAGCTTCACTAGGAGGAGAGCGTGTCTAGCGGGCTGGCGCTCGCGTTGGCGCTGGTGGTCTTGGCGTTGGCGTTGGGTGTAGCTGCGGCGCGACCCCGGTACTTGCCGGTGTCGGCGGTGGTCGGTGGCGGGTTGCTGGTGGCGGTCGGCGCGGTCGGATTGTCGCGCGCGGGCGACACGTTGCGAGGCCTCGCGCCGACTGTCGGTTTCTTGGCGGCCCTTCTGTTGATCGCCGAGGGCTGTCGGCGGGAGGGGCTGTTTGAAGCGATTGGCGCGGTGATGGCGCGTGGTTCGCACGGTAGCGCGCAGCGTTTGCTTGCCCTCGTGTTCATGGTTGCCGTGGGCGTGACGGCGCTGCTTGGTCTCGACGCGACCATCGTCCTGCTGACGCCCGTCGTGTTCGCAACGGCGGCGCGGATACGCACGAGCTCCAGGCCCCCCGTCTACGCGTGCGCCCATCTGGCGAACTCGGCGTCGCTGCTGTTGCCCGTCTCGAACCTGACGAACTTGCTGGCCTTCCATGACAGCGGCCTGTCGTTCGCGCGCTTCGGCGCGTTGATGGCGCTGCCGACGATCGGTGTTGTCGGCGTTGAATGGGTCGTTCTGAGGCGCTTTTTCGCGAGCGATCTGCGCCGTCCCCGCAAGCGCGGAGGCGAACTGGCACGGCCGACAATCCCGCGCTTCGCACTGGCGGTGCTCGCTCTGACGCTGGTGGGTTTTGCGTTGAGCTCGCTGCTTGGGATCGCGCCCGTGTGGGTCGCGGCGGCAGGTGCCGCCGCCATCACGGTGCCGGCACTAAGACCCAGGACGACGAGCGCAGTAGCGCTCGCGCGAGCGGTCGAGCCCGGATTCCTGCTGTTCGTGCTGGGGCTCGGTGTGATCGTGGCGGCCGCCAGCGACAACGGTCTTGCCTCAGCGGTGCGCGACGTGCTGCCCAGGGGCGCGTCGCTGCCCGACCTGCTCGCGATCGCCGCGCTGAGCGCGCTCCTCGCGAACCTCGTCAACAACGTGCCCGCAACACTGCTGCTGATCCCAGTGGCCCTCGCCAGTGGTCCCGGCGCCGTTCTCGCGATGCTCATTGGCGTCAACGTCGGCCCGAACCTCACCTACGTCGGATCGCTCGCGACGCTGCTGTGGCGGCGCGTGCTGCGCGCGCAGGACACAGACATCGAGCTCGGCGAGTTCACTCGACTCGGCCTTCTCACGGTACCCGCAACGCTGGTTACCGCGACCGTCCTTCTATGGTTGAGTCTGCAGGTGTGAGTTGAGATGCACGCGCTCGTCTGGATCATCGAAGACACCTGGCAGGCGACCATCGCGCAGGCCGCTGCCTACCTGCCCGTCGACGCCGAAATCACGCTGCTGCACGTCGCCGACACCGAGGCCGAAGCTGTCGCGCGCGCAGCACGCCACGGCCTACTCGGCCGACACGCCCCCGTCCACGCGCAGGAAGACCAGCTGCGCGCGATCTCCGAACAAGCCGCCGCCGAGCTTCTCAGCGACGCGCAGAGCACCCTCGGGCGACCAGCGCGATGCGAAGCGCGCCGCGGACGCGTCGAGCGCGAAGTCGTCGCGGCCACCGAGGACATCGACATCCTGATCCTCGCGCGCGACGGCGACCGCGCCCACCTCGGCCCGCGCAGCATCGGCCCAGCTGCCCGCTTCGTCATCGACCACGCCCCCTGCCGCGTCCTGCTCATCTGGCCAGACCCCGCGCCCCCGCTGACGACCATCCCGCCACCACCAGAACAACCCCCACCTCCCTCCGCGCAGTCACACTAGGCGGTTGCGTTTCAGCCGCTGCCGTTGTCGGTTTGAGGTGTGATCAACGCGAGCGCACGCGCTGATTGTCGGACGCGCGGGGCCACCCGAAGTCGGGATCGTGGGCTGAGCCCCGGGTCTCTAGCGCCAGGGTGTCGGGTCTAGTGCTCCCGTCAGGTCGGAGCTAGGTGGCGCCGGCCTAGCTGCCGGCTCAGCTCAGCCACTTGATCGAGCAGCCCACGGGTTGTGTCTCTGTTCGCGCCACCGGTCGCTGGGCGAGCACATCGTCGAGTGCTTCACGCAGCCACTCCGCTGCGAGTGACTCGTCGTGGTAGTCGGCGTCGGGGGCGCCGTGGTAGACGAGTTGGCCGTGGGCGTCGAGAACGTACACGTCTGGGGTTACCGCGGCACCCCAAGCGCGTGCCACTTGTTGGCTTGAGTCGAGCAGGTAGGGGCCGGCGAACTCGCCGGCGTTCACGCGCGCGGCCATTGCGGCCGGTGAGTCGCGCGGGTAGCGTTCGGCGTCGTTTGAGTTGATCTGCAGCACGTGCACGCCACGCGGGAGATAGTCGCGTGCGACCGCCTGCAGGCGGTCGTGCCAGGCACGCGCGTAGGGACAGTGGTTGCATGTGAACACGACAACTGTCGCGGCGCTGTCAGGGTCGTGCAGCGGCGTCGGAATGCCGTCAGTGTCGGGCAGCGTGAACGTCGGAGCCGGTGCTCCGATGGCGAGTGACATGGTCAGGCCTCCTGGACAGATCGGGGTAGAAGTCGGCGCAATGCGTCGCGCAAGTCCATGGGGTCGGGCGTCGGGGAGTAGCGGCCGTCACGTAGCCGGTAGACCCTGCAGTTCAGGCTCGGTGGCTCATCCTCCGGCGGCGGTAGCGGATCGACGCCATCGATTCGCAGGGTCGGAGATCCAATGAAGCCGTACTCCCTCGCCTGCTCCTCGGTAGCGATCTCGACCAGCGCAACCTCGAGCTCCGGGTGCCCGAGCTCATCGAGCGCGGCGCGCAGATCGCGGAGCGCCTCGGGGTGGGACGGGCAACCATCCCAGTACAGCAGCTCGATCCTAGACACGCTATCCAGCATAGGACGCCGCAATGAGCACAAACGGTCGCCCCGTCTTGCCGAAAAACGACGGGCCACCGTGGCGGCTTCGCTCGCCTCGCGTCGCGGTTCGGCTCCCGAAGGGCCGCCGGCGCTCCTACCATCGGCCCAGATCCGGGCGCGCAGAGCGCGACGCTTGTTGCTCACGACAACGCGGCCGCTCTGCAGCAGAGGAAGTCCGGCGCATCGGCATAGACGTGGCCGGTTCGAGCCCGTGTGCCCTTCCGGTTCCCGATCCGACGAGGGCGATCGCCGCTACCTGACCGGGCTCGTGCACCAGCTGGTGCTCGCGTTCCTTGCAGCCACGTCTGGCTTGATGGCCGTGCTCATGCTCGGTCTCCATGGAGGCCCGAGCGTCGCCGGCAACGTATCCCTGTACGCGTTCTTCGGCTACTGCATGCTGGTATTCGCCGGCGTGCTCGCACTGCGCGTACTGGTGCTCGTGTTCCGACTCGACGCAGGCTAGAGAAATCGACGCGACGGAGGCGAAGAGGATCCCGCCGCCTGGTGGTTCGGGCAGTGTGACGTGACGGGGACATTGCCTATAGCGTTAGCAAGCGTGAGGGGTACCGCGCGTGGGCGGACGGCATGGGAGCGGTACGCCTGGGTCGCGGGGATCCTGTTCGTAGTCGCGCTGGCAGCCGAGATCGTCGTCGCCCTCGGAGTCAACCTGACCCAGAACGACTCGGCGGCGAAGATCGCGAACGGTCTTCACGCCCACGAAACGCGGCTGACGGTTATCGCATGCCTGTCCGTCGTGTATGCGGTCATGTTCGTGATCTACCTGAGCGCGCTGCACAACCTGCTGCGCGGGGACAGCGATCGCACGCGGGCCCTTGGCTCGTTGGTGCTGGTCGGCGGAGTGCTCTTCGTTACCTTGCATGGCGTCAGCGACATCGGTATCACCGGATTGGTCGCAGCAAAGCTCGCCTCATACGGTGCCCAACACGACCCGGGCTTGTCCTACACGCTGTACCTGACGACGTTCGCGCTGGAGAGCGTTGGCGATGTCTTCGGCAGCCTGTTTGCCTTCGCAACCGGCGCGCTTGTGCTTAGGAGCGGGGTCTTACCGCGCTGGCTCGGCTGGGTATCGATCCTCGCCGGGAGCATGCTCTTCCTTCAGGGCTTCGGCCTCGGCGGCGTCATCGCCTCGTTCGGACTAGTCCTCGACCTCATCGGGTTCCTGCTCCTCCTGGTCTTTGTTCTGGCGAGCAGCGTCATCCTGCTCACGCGCAAGAGCGCGGCGCCCGACACCGCGGGCGCAATCACCTAGACAAGCACGCGATCCCGAGCCGTCGGTGGGGGCCATGCGCGGCTCTCAGTCGCCACCCCCTCAAACACTGGCATGGAAGCGAGGGGTCCACCTCGAGACGGCGGCAGCTAGCGCTTTGCGCAACTGAGCGAACGTCGCTCCTGCGGACCCGGACGCACCCGCTCCGGACGATTAGCAGGAGCCCGCGGAGAGCACGGTCGCTACCGGATCCGCCCAGTAGGGCAGTTGGGCGAACCCGGTAACGAGCGGCCTGGCTCGCGCGCTGTCGCTCGTCTTCGGAAGCAGGCGCGTGGAACGAGGCTGATCGGACGCTCCACCGTCGCGCGTCGCGAGCGCGAGGGGGTGGGCTTGCGCGTGACCGCTTTCTGGGGGAGGAGGCGTGCAGCACACGGCACTTCTGTGCGGATCACGCGACGGGCGGTGGCTTGCCCTCTGCACTAGCAGACAGCGCAGGATCCCAATCGCCGACAGCGCATGCATGACGGAAGGCCGAACGGGCAAACTCGACCCCGGTCTGATGCGGGTCGGGACTGCGGCACACATCGTCCCAGTCGAGGATGTACTCGCCCAGCCCCGCGTTCCAGTGCGCGGCCGGCGGGAAAAGCGTCGCGGTCGCGAAAGCTGCCGGCGCTGGGTGCGCGTAGGCGTAGAGCGCCGCGTTGCCGTAGCGCGGATCGCCGGGCCACCATCCGACGGCTACCTCTTGTGCGTTCATCGCGTTGCGCATGATGAAGTCGTCCGACGGCGGATCGGCGGGCGACCCAGAGAAGAGGTTCACCGCTAGGTCGAACGAGCCCCACCAGGCGTTGACCGGCGTCGAACGCCCGCGATACGGCGCCCGGAACGCCGCGAGGATCAGCGCCGCGCGGGTTGCAGCAGCAAAGTAGGAAGCAACCTGACCGGGGTCATAGCGCGTGTGCTCGTAGTCCTCGTCAAGCGGCACGCTCCACGGCACCTCCTGCGGCGTTGGATTGATCTCGACAGCGCCGCCGACGTTGCGGACCGCCTCGAGCACCTCACGCGTCACGTCGCCGACGGGCCGGTCGGGGGCGAGCGCGACGCGATGCACCCGCCCACCACTGTGCTCGACGATCGCCTCGTGGCTTCGTAGATCAAGCGCGACAACGAGCGCCCCCGAGCCGTCGCCCGCGGGCAGCAAGCCAGTCTCCCAACCTCGCGCCGTCAGACGCAGCGCCGCGTGCTGCAACTGCGGCTCGGGTGGCGCAAGCGCCACGGCCAGCTTGCCAAGGATCTGGGTATGCGCATGCAACGTGTCACACGTCGCGCTCCACTCCTCGTAGGACAGAGTCGACCAGTCCGAGGACATAGACGCACGCTACCCGTCAAGCGCCCAACACGCTCAGCGACGGCAAAACCCGATCCGCATCGCCTGAGCTCTGCTGCGATCTTCCGCCATGCGACGCGAGTCCACGCATTGGCGTCGCGCGAGGAGCAACCCCTCTGAGGGCCTGATCCGCCCAAGCAAACGCCACCGCCGCGCGACCGCCCTTCGGGGCATGAGAATGCCGTTTTGAGGTTGCTGGTCTGGTTGGTCCGGGTTTAGGGTCGGGCGACTGGGACAGGGGCCTTGGGAGAACGCATGTTGGGCAGGCCGTCTTGCGCGATGGGCTTCGA
>Ga0224555_1000022_pt1 | contig 184421 bp, 197 predicted proteins | sample 714S23034metaG_FD_180687 | JGI IMG/M metagenome (GOLD analysis project Ga0224555, IMG submission 180687) | Peat soil microbial communities from Stordalen Mire, Sweden - 717 S2 30-34 | ecosystem: Environmental > Terrestrial > Soil > Wetlands > Peat | place: Sweden: Norrbotten County, Stordalen...
GCGGCAGACCACAAGCCCCTGACGTCTGCACTTCGCTACGTCAGTCACTCGCGCCCACGCCAACAATCCCACCAAAGACCATGCACTGCAACTCGACTTGACTTTCATCCGTCGCGCAGTGCGAGCGCCAGCTGAGGTTCCGTTTGCGCTGTCGCTTTCTGTCGGAGGAGGCGTCTGACCCGTTTGCCGACGCCCTCAGACAGCGCGCAGCCCGTCAGCGGGGGGCCTGTCGCTTCCACACTTTCGAGGGCGTCCCGGCTCGATGGCTACGCGAACCACCCCTGGTTTACTCGTCCAGGTCGACCGGTGGCAGGTCACCAACCTCACGTTTCGTGAGGGTGAGCCGCACGCCGTCGTTGACGTCCTTCACGGCGCCGATCGGAATCGCAACCCTTTTTTTGCCCCACATGTGCCCCTCGTCGAGGAGGACGTGGGTGAGGTGATGATCGGTTGGGTCGATCACGAACCCATGGATCTGTCCGATCGCCCCGTCAGTCGCGTGTACGTGTTCGCCGCGGCGCACCTCGACCTCACCTTCGGGTACGCGGTCCTCGGTCGTCATTTGGGGCCCCATGCCCATGCCGCGCATGCCCATGCCGCCCATGCCCATGCCCATGCCGCCCATGCCCATGCCGCCCATGCCCATGCCGCCCATGCCGCCCATGCCGAGCGCGAAGTAGGGCAGGGAAAGCATTTGCCCTTGCCCGTAACCCCACTGTCCAGGCGCTCCCTGCAGGAGATGCTGCTCCTCGGCCTCCTCGAGCGCGTGAAACTCCGACATCGAGCACCGTAGTCGGATCTCATGTGCCGCCGAATCGACGAGATCGATCGGCACGAGGCGACCGGTGCCTTGTTGAAACCGAGGGTCGACGACTAGGTGCGTGAGCGCACGGGCGACCGGGTTGACCACAACGCGCCTCAGCTCACCACAGGCGCCGTCGCTACACACGACTTCGCTGCCGATCGTGAACTCCGTGACTTCAGTCTCGCTCATAACGGTGCCTCTCGTCCGAATTGTGATTTTGTCTGGGCGCAGTCTTGGGCTCAGTCGGCGAGCAGCGGCTGTGGATCTGCTCGGCCGTCGCTGCTCCAAACGTCGGGGCCCAAAAGGCTGCCAACAGCCGCCACGCAACCAGATTACGCGCGTCGCATAAGGACTCGCACAAGGCCCGAATCTGGCCTGGTGTGCGCGTTCCCACAGAACCAGCACGACACACCGCTAACGATCCAGCCAATGTCTACGAAGGAATTGGACGCCAACCGAGGGAGGGTCTGATGCGCCGGCTGATCTACTCGATGACTGTGTCGCTGGACGGATTCATCGCTGGGCCGGACGGCGCGATCGACTGGTCGGTGCCCGCCGAGGAGCTGTTCCGGTTCCACACCCAGCGGGTGCAGGAGACCGGCGTGCAGCTCTGCGGACGGCGGCTCTACGAAACGATGCTCTACTGGGAGACGGCGCAAGAGAGTGCACTGCCCGAGGAGCACCTCGAGTTCGCCCAGATCTGGAAGGCCCTGCCGAAGATCGTGTTTTCCACGACACTGGAGAGCGTCGCGGGCAGCAACACGAGACTGGCCAGGGAGGGGGTCGGTGAGGAGGTCGCGAGGCTCAAAGAGCAGCCCGGTAAGGACATCGCCGTCGGCGGCGCCGGCCTCGCCCGCGCATGTATGAAACTTGGGCTGATCGACGAGTGGCGGCTGTTCGTCAGCCCGGTCCTACTCGGCGGCGGCACGCCCTACTTCCCGCCCGGCGACGAAACGATCAACCTGGAGTTGGTCGAGACGCAAACGTTTGGCGCCCGCGTCGTCTACCTTCGCTACCGGCCTGTGTCGAACGACCTGCTACGCGTGGGCTAGCCCGCCAACTGGCCGGTCCGCGGTGTTGGTGTAGGTGTTCGGCTCCGCTGGCGGTATGTCACCGATCCCCGAACCGATCGCTACACCTAGACTGGGACCATGGCCAAGTTCTGTCGCCACGGGACGCTTATCGAGTCGTGCCCGATCTGCCGCGCGAGCGTCGAGCTGGAGCAGCGTACGGCCACCCAGGCGGCGGCGGTGCGCCGCAGCCCGCCCAAGCGCACGCAGTCGAGCCTGCGCCCGCGCAGGGCGAGCGCGGGCGGTCCAGGTCGGCTGATGATCCGTCGCGAGGTGCGCGAGGCCGACGACGGGTTTCGCTCGCCGCTCGCCCCGGGCCTGCGCTCCAGCGCTGACGGCGCCCGCCTCGCACAGGAGATCGCTCGAGCGAGCAGGCGGCTCGAGGTTCTGCGCGCGGCGCCGCCGGGTCTCTACGCGGAGGTCGCGGGCGAAGCGGACCTCGAGGAGGCGAGCTGGCTGGCGTTCCTGATCGCCTATCTCGGCCCGCTTGCGAGCGATGACTCGTTCGCGACGGTGCGCGAGCGGCGCACGAGCTGGCGCGGCGGCGAGCTGCCGATGCTCGACGGCGCGGCCCTCGGCCCACGAACGGCACACGACCCCGAGCGGGGACAGGCGACGCTGGCTGCGTATCGGCGCTTCGTCGAGCGATTCGGCTCGCAGGCGGCGGCCTTGACGGCCGAGGTGAGCTGGAGCGAGGCGCAGCGTTTCGAGCGGTTGTTCGAGCGCCTCGCGCTACCGGGGCTGCACCGGCGCGCGCGTTATGACCTGCTCGTCACGCTCGGTGCCCTCGGGCGCTACCCGCTGGCGGGCGCGAGCCTGCTGCTCAGTGAGGATGACGCGGTGAGCCGCAGCGCGAAGCGGGTCTTCGGCATCGGCGACAGGCTGACGCTCGAGCGCCGCGTGCGCGAGCTGGCGCGGGCGTGCGGGGCGCCGGTCGCCGCCTTCGACCTCGCGCTCGAGAGCTGGGGCTCGCCCGAGCCGATCGCGCAGGGTGTGCCGGTCACGCTCGATCGCGACGCGCAGGAACGCGCCGCGCGCGCGCTCGGCCTCTAGGACCGAGCGGCAGCTGCCGGGCTCAGGCCATGACCGCGCGCTCGCAAAGGTGCGCGCCGACCTTGCGCTTCACGCGCTGGAGCGCGTTGTCGACCGTCTTCGTGTCGCAGCCGAGGCGGCCCCCGATCTCCTCGTAGGAGCGGCCGTCGAGGTACAGCGAGAGGACGTTCGATTCGAGCTGGGAGAGCGCGGTCGAAAGGCAACCGACGAGCGAGCGCAGCTCCTCGGTCGAGACGACTCGGCTCGCCGGGTCGTTCGTCGCGGGGCCGGCGATCTGCTCATCGAGCGACGGCGCCTCCTCGTCGGCGCCACCGCCGGCGGGACCGGTGAAGGAGACGTAGTGGTTGAGCGGCGTGTGCTTGTTGCGCGTCGCCGTCTTGACGGCGGTGATGATCTGGCGGGTGATGCAGAGCTCGGCGAAGTTGCGGAAGCTCGACTCGCGATCGCTGCGATAGTCGCGGATCGCCTTGTAGAGCCCGATCAACCCCTCCTGGATGAGGTCGTCGGAGTCGCCACCGGCGAGGAAGTAGGACGAAGCCTTGAGTCGCACGAAGCCCTGATAGCGCGCGACGAGGCGGTGGTAGGCGGTCGGATCGCCCTGCTTCGCGAGGGCGATTAGAAAGCCATCCTCAACCTTAGGTTGAGCGTTGACTTGGCGGGAGGTGAGTGCCACGAGCTTTCCTTTCGTGCCCTTAGGGCATGTGTGGATGGCTCAGTGACGCGCTCCTCCCCTGGCGTCAGCTGCGGTTTGATGAACCTAAACTAGAGGTTAAGGCTCTTTGTGGAGCGGAACCTTAGCCGTTGTTATGGACAGCGTCAAGGGGTTCGCGGCACTGCAATACCTCGTACAGCAAGGCTGCCCCAGCGGCGCTGACGTTGAGCGAGCCGGTGCGCCCGCGCAGGGGCAGCATGACGAGCTGGTCGCAGCTTGCGGCAACGCGCGGACGCAGCCCGCGCCCCTCCGCACCGAGAACGACGATCACGCGCCCGCGGTAGTCGGGGACGTCGTAGCGCACGGCGTCTTCGCTGATCGCGGCGCCGTAGCACCAGCAGCCGCCGCGCTTGGCGGCGGCGAGGAAGTCCGCGAGGTTGCGCACGCGCGCAACGCGCAGATGCTCAACCGCCCCGGCCGAGGCACGGCAGACGGCGGGGGTCACTGCGACCGCGCGCCGCTCGCAGAGGACGACCCCCGTGACGCCGACGCACTCGGCGGTCCGGCAGAGCGCGCCGAGGTTCTGCGGGTCCTGGATCTCGTCGAGCGCGAGGATCAGCGGGTCGTCCGCTCCGAGCAGCTCGTCAGCCTGCACGTAGGGGAACTCTCCGACCGTGGCGCAGACGCCCTGGTGCTCGCCCGATCCACAGGCCCGCTCGATCGCCTCCGGCGTGCTGCGCCGCAGCGGGACGCCGCGCAGCCAATCCTCCCGGGCGAGGGCTTCTGTCGCGAGCAGGTCGTGCACGGTCGCCGCGCGCCGGCCGCCCAGCGCCTCGCGAACCGCGTTGGGACCGTAGATCACCACTACAGCGGGAGGAGCTCGAAACCGTCCGCCCCGTCGCGGACCGCCCAGCCGGTGGCCGCGATCGCCTCGCGGAGCTCGTCCGCGCGAGCGAAATCGCGCGCCGAGCGCGCCAGCTCACGCGCCTGTGCCAGGGCGACGACCTCGGATGGGGCCTGCGCCGACGGGTCGTCGAGCAGGTTCGCGAGACCGAGCACGCTGAGCATCTCGCGCAGGTCGCCGGCGCCGGTCGGCTCGCTGCGACGATTGGCCTCGCGCACCCACTCCCAGAGCACGGCGAGGGCGGCAGGCGTGTTGTAGTCGTCGGCGAGACTCGCGAAGAAGCGCTCGCGCAGCGGCGCGAGCTCGGGCGGCGAGCTCCCATCGACGAGCTTGCGGGCGAGCTCGCGAAGGCGCGCGACATTCGCTCGCGCCTGCGCCAGCGGCGCGGCGCCGAAGTCGATCGGCTGGCGATAGTGGGCGCCGCAGAAGAACAGGACAACGGCATCGCGCCCGTGCTCGTCGAGCACCTCGTGCAGTGGGGCGATGTTGCCGACCGACTTCGCCATCTTCGCCGCGCCGAGCTCGAGCATCCCGTTGTGCATCCAGACATGCGCGAGCTCCTCGCCGCGAGCGCAGCGCGTCTGGGCGGCCTCGTTCTCGTGGTGGGGAAAGAGCAGGTCGAGGCCGCCGCCGTGGATGTCGAAGCCCGGTCCGAGCAAACCCTCAGACATCGCCGAGCACTCGATGTGCCAGCCCGGGCGGCCCGCTCCCCAGGGCGACCCCCACTCGCTGTCCTCGCCCGCCTTGTGCGCCTTCCAGAGCGCGAAGTCGAGCGGGTCCTGCTTGAGCGCGGCACCCTCGACGCCCTCGCCCTGGTCCATCTGGTCGGGTTCGCGGCGCGAGAGCGTGCCGTAGGCCTCGTCGCCGCGAACGCGAAAGTAGACGTCGCCGCCCGCGAGGTAGGCGTGGCCGGTCTCGACCAGCGCCGCGATCTCGGCCACGATCGCCTCGATCCACTCGCTCGCGAGCGGCTCGTGGTCGGGTCGCCCGAGCCCCAGCCTGTCGGTGTCCTCGATGTAGTGGGCCGTCATCTCGCGGGCGAGCGCGACGCTCGCGACGCCCCGCTTCGCCGCGGCGACGTAGATCTTGTCGTTCACGTCCGTCACGTTGATCGCGAGCGTGATTGCGTAGCCGAGGTGCTCGAGGAAGCGCTTGAAGAGGCTGAAGACGACGAACGGTCGGGCGTTGCCGACATGGATCCGGTCATAGACGGTCGGCCCGCAGACATAGATCGAAACGCGCCCGGGCTCGCGCGGCGCGAACGGCGCGACGGTTCGCGTGCGGGTGTCGTAAAGGCGAAGCTCAGTCATTCTCGGCTGCGCGCCGCAGCGTGGCGATGGCGAGGACCGCGACGCCCTCGCCCCGGCCGACGAAGCCGATCCCCTCGCCGGTGCTCGCCTTCACGTTGACCTCGTCGGGCCCGAGCCCGATCGCGTCGGCGAGACGCTCGCGCATCGCCCTGCGCGCGCCGGCGAGCTTCGGGCGCTCGAGCAGGATCGTCGCGTCGACGTTCACCACGGCGAACCCCGCCTCGCGAACCATGCCTGTAGCGGCGCGGAGGAGCTCGATCGAGTCGGCGTCGCGGTAGCGCTCATCGTTGTCGGGGAAGTGCTCGCCGATGTCGCCAAGGCAGGCCGCGCCGAGCAGCGCGTCGGTCACCGCGTGGCAGAGCGCGTCTGCATCCGAGTGGCCTTCGAGGCCGAGCTCCGAGGGAAGCTCCACGCCCCCGAGGATCAGCGGCCGGCCCGCCACGAGGCGGTGCGAGTCATAGCCGATGCCGGTCCGGATCACGCGCCTTCGCCGCCGATCGGCACGAGCGTGCGCTGACGCCGGGAGAACGTCGCGAGCTCGCCGACGCCGAGCGAGTCGAGCAGCTCGAGCGCCTGGTCGTAGGCGTAGCCAACCTGTCCGGGGACGTGCGCGTCGCTCGAGAGCGCAACTGGAGCGGAACCCTCGAGGCAAAGGGCCAGAAACGAAGGCGAAGGGTAAACCTCAGCTATAGGTTTACGTAAGCCCGCCGTCGAGACCTCGACCGCGATCCCGGCCTCGACGATCGCCTCGACCGCCGGCTCGTAGTAGCGGCGCAGGTCACCCTCGGGACGGCGTCGCGGATCGCCCCAGATCTTGACGAGGTCGGGGTGCGCGAGGATGTCGAACAGGCCGCTGCGCGCAGCCTCGGCGAGCGTCTCGAAGTAGCGGCGCCAGATCTGCTCCGGGCTGCGCCCGCTCTGCCAGACGTCGTAATCCGCGTCATCGACGGCGCGGTCGCCGAGGAAGTGGACCGACCCGATCGCGTAGTCGAGCTCGCAACGCTCGATCAGGTTCGCGATCCGGTCCTCGCGCCCCGGGATGAAGTCGACCTCGAGCCCGAGTCGCAGGTCGGTCTCCTCGCGCACGAACGCGCAGTAGCCGAACAGATCGTCGTGCGCGTACTCGCGCCAGTAGGGGTGGTCCCAGATCGTGAGCGCCTGACTGAAGCGGTGCACGTGCTCGGACACGCCGAGCTCGCTGATGCCCGCAGCCTGAGCCGCCTCGCGGTAGCGCTCCGCGCCGGCGCTCGTGAAGTAGAGCTCGGCGGTCGCCTCGAGCTCGTCCGGGCGCAGGTGGACGTGGTAGTCGGTGAGCATCGTCGCGATTCAATCAGCTGCCCGCGCGACGAGCAGCTGCTCGGCGACGAACAGATCGAGCGGAGTCGTCACCTTCAGATTCTCGCGCGGGGCCGCGACGACGCGCACGCGCCCGCCGTGGCGCTCCACGAGCGCGGCCTCGTCGGTCGCGTTCGCGACCTCCTCGTACGGGAGCGAAAGCGCTCGCTCCAGCACGGCACGGCGAAACACCTGCGGTGTCTGCACGGCCCAAAGACGCGAGCGGTCGAGCGTGCGCACGACGAGCTGCTCCTCGTCGCACTCCTTCGTCGTATCGGTCACCCGCGCGGCCGCGATCGCCGCGTCGACACCGTCCAGCCCGGCGAGCACCGCCGCGGCGAGCGCGGGCGTCAACAGGGGCCGGGCGGCGTCGTGGACGAGAATCGGATCGGCATCGGCCGCGACGGCGGCGAGCGCGTTACGAACGGACTCGCTACGCACCGCCCCGCCGGTCACGCAGACCACCCCGGGAACCGCTGCCACGCCGGGCGGCAGCGCCAGGACGATCTGCTCGATCGTGGGAGTGGCGCGCAGCGCGGCCGCGCTCCACTCCCACATCGGCCTACCGCCCAGCGAGACGAGCGCCTTGGGTCCCTCTGACCCAAGGCGCTCCCCTTGACCAGCAGCCACGACCAGCGCGACTGCCATCTCCTCTCTCTCCGGCAGCTACCGACGAGCCGCCAACGTCTCGGAGTCGCTCGATCGCGACAGCAGCTCGTCCAGATAAGCCTCGGCTTCCGACTCGGTCTTGTCGAGGGCGTACATCAGCTCCGACGCGAGGATCTTCTTCGTGCGCATGTACATCTGCTTCTCGCCACTCGAAAGCCCCTTCTCGTGCTCGCGCAGAGCAAGGTTGCGAACGACCTCCGACAGCTCGTAGATGTCGCCGGTCTTGATCTTGTCGCGGTTGTGCTTGAACCGGCGATTCCAGTTCTTCGGCATGTCCGAGACGTCGTCGCGTAGCACGTCAAGCACTTTTTTCACCGTCTCCTGGTCGATCACGCGTCGCAAACCTGCAAGCGTCGCGTTCTCGGTCGGGACCATGACCGTCATGTCGTTATGCAGGATCTTGATCGTGAGGTACTCGCGGCGCTCGCCGAAGACCTCCTTAATCTCCTTTGCGCAGACCTTGCCCGCGCCATGATGCGGATAGACGACGTTGTCGCCGAGCTCGAACTCGATGTACTCGGCCACCACCTCGACTGTCACATCATCAGCGTCAGGATCGATCTCGGCGTCGAACTCATCGTCGATGTCGAGCTCAACGTCGGCGTCGGGATCGAACCCATCCTCGAGCAGGTCTGCTTCAGCTGTTTCGGGAATCTTTGTTTCCTCCTTGACGCGTGCCCGCCCACACCTGCGGCGGGCTGACCAGATCACATTTGCAGGTAGCGATCCACCAGGTTGACCTCTTGCAGCCGGCGAAGGCCCTCGCGGATGTCCTTCGCTCGGATCTCCCCTACTCCCTCCACGGCCTCGAGCTCCGAATCGCTCGCAGCGAGCAGCTCGTCGAGGCCGCCGAAAGTCTGCACGATGCTCGCCACGATCAGCTTGGGCAGGCGCGGGATCCGTCCCAGGATCCGGTAGCCGCGCGGCATCACCGGGTAGTCGAGCGTGTTGAGCTTGCGCCCGTAGCCGATGAGCTCGGCGAGGCAGCCGAAGTCGAGCAGGTCGTGGTGGCTGAGCCGACCGATCTGCTCGAGCACGCTCGCAAACTGCTCGTCACTGGGCGAGGCGATGTAGTCGCGCACGAGCGCCGCCTTCTCGGCCGCGGTGCCGACCATCGTGTCCTCGAGGTGCATCTCGATCAGCCGGCCCTCGTTGCCGAGCTCGACGATGTGGCGCTCGATCTCGACCGCCATGCGCGCGACGAGCTCGGCGCGCTGAAGCACGGTCAGCACGTCGTGCAGCGTCCCGCCACCCTCGAACTCGAGCGCCGTCAGGCGCGTCGAGACCTGGTCGAGGCGGGCGCGGTACTTGTCGAGCGTCGCGAGCGCCTGGTTTGCCTTCGCGAGGACGGTCGGGATGTCCTCGAGCACGTACTTGACGCCGTCGACATAGAGCGAGATCACCTCGCGCCGCTGCGAGATCGCGATCACCAGGGCATCGGTCTGCTTGGCGACGCGCTCGGCGGTGCGATGGCGCGTCCCGGTCTCGACCGACAGGATCGTCGGGTCGGGCATCAGCTGGACGTTCGCCATCGCGATCTTCGTCGCGTTCGCGTTCAGCGTGATCGCCCCGTCCATCTTGGCGAGCTGGTAGAGCATGCCCGGCGAGTAGTCGATCTCGAGCTTGATCCCGCCCGAGCAGAGGAACGCCAGCTCGTCGACCTCGCCGATCACAAGCAGCCCGCCGCTGCGCGACTCGACGATGTGATCGATCCCCTCGCGCAGCGCCGTCCCCGGCGCGACCATCTCGAGGGCTTTGACGAGGCGAGGGTCTGTAAGCGGCTCGATATCGCCTACGTCGTCGGATCGAGTCACTGCCATCACCCCCGATTCTAGCGAGATTCAGCGCGGCTAAAGGGCTCGCGCGAGCGCGTTCCGAAACCCGTTGGCCGCGGCGATCAGGCCGCCAGCTGCGGCGCGCGTTGCTGGCGCGGCAGCGCAAGCGCGAGCGCCTCGCGCAGCGTGGCCACCTCGTCGCCTTCGCTGCCGGGCGGCGCGACGATCGTCTCGAGGCCGAACTTGCGCGCCTCGGCGATCCGCCGCTCCGGATGGCCGACCCAGCGCAACTCACCGGTCAGGCCGAGCTCGCCGAAGGCCGCGAGGGGCAGGCCGCGCGCAGGGTCTCCGAGCGGGACGTTGCGCTGCGCGCTCGCCACCGCGAGCGCGACCGCGAGGTCGGCGCCCGGCTCGTCGATGCGCACGCCGCCGACGACGTTGACGAAGACGTCTGCGCCACCGACCGGGATCCCGCCGTGGCGAGCGAGCACCGCGAGGACGAGCGCGAGCCGATTGCGGTCAAAACCATTGACGACGCGACGCGGCGGGACGAGCTCGGAGGGAGTGACGAGCGCCTGCACCTCGACGAGCAGCGGCCGCGTGCCCTCCATTGACGCGAGGACGACGCTGCCGGGCGCGCGCGTCGCGGCGCCAACGAAGCGCGCGGACGCATCGAGCACCTCGACGAGCCCGTCCTGGCGCATCTCGAAGACGCCGACCTCGTTGGTCGAGCCGAAGCGGTTCTTGATCGCGCGTACCGTGCGGTAGGTGCGCTCGCGCTCGCCCTCGAAGGCGAGCACGCAGTCGACGAGGTGCTCGAGCACGCGCGGCCCCGCCAGCGCGCCGTCCTTCGTGACGTGTCCGACGAGCAGCACCGCGATCCGCTCGCGCTTCGCGGTCGTAACGATCCGGCTCGCGACCTCGCGCACCTGGCCGACCGAGCCCGGGGCGCCGCTCAGCTCGCGCGCGTCGAGCGTCTGGACCGAGTCGATCACACAGACCTCGGGGCGCTCGCGCTCGAGCGTCGCGAGCACCGCCTCGAGGTCCGTCTCGGCGATCGCCGGAACATCGAGCGCGCCTCCGGCGAGGCGCGCGGCGCGCAGGTGAACCTGCGCGGTCGACTCCTCGGCCGAGACGTAGAGCGTGCGCCGCCCCGACGCGGCGAGGTTCCCGAGCGCCATGTTCATCAGTGTCGACTTGCCAATCCCGGGCGCGCCGCCGATCAAGACGACCGAGCCCGGCACGACGCCGCCGCCAAGCACGCGGTCGAGCTCGCCGATCCCGGTCGCAAGGCGCGGCGCGTGAGGCGCGTGCGCGTGGGCGTGGGCGAGCGTGACCGGCTTGCGAGCGGCGCTCGCGGCGAGGCTCGCGCGCCCCGCCCGCTCGCGGACCTCCTCGACGAGCGTGTTCCACTCGCCGCAGGCCGGACAGCGCCCGTGCCAGCGCGGCTCCTCGTGCCCGCAGGCCGAACAGACGTGAACTGAGGCCGAGCGAGCCATGCCGCGAGACTACGCGGCGCAGGGGACACAACGGAGGGCTGCCGTCCCTACCCCGGCCGCACCCCATTCGGGGCACAGGCATGCGCCGGGGTCCCGGGCCGCGTACCCCGTTCGGGGCACAGGCATGCGCGGCCCGGACTACTCCTTACTCGACTCGGAGTCCTCGGAGGCTTCGGGCTCGCTCGGCTCTTCGTCGGAGCCGCCGCCGACCGTGACCGGCTGCTTCGCCTTCTTCGGCTTGACGATCGTCAGGCGGACCTCCTGGGCATCGCCCTCGGGCGCCGGATCAACGATCACCGTCGCGCCGGGCGGAAGCTGGGAGCGCAGGACGAAGTCGGCGAGCGGGTCCTCGATGTAGCGCTGGATCGCGCGGCGCAGCGGACGGGCGCCCATCGCGGGATCCCAGCCCTTCTCGACGAGCATGTCCTTCGCCTCGTCGGTCAGGTCGAGCTGGAGCTCGCGCTCGGCCATCGAACGGCGGATCCGCGTCAACAGGAGCTCGACGATCTGCTTGATCTCCTCGCGCTGGAGCTTGTGGAAGACGATCACGTCGTCGATGCGGTTGAGGAACTCGGGCCGGAAGACCTTCTTCAGCTCGCCCATGATGCGGTTCTTCATGTCGTCGTAGCTGATCCCCGTCTCGTCGGCGGAGACCGCGAAGCCGAGCGGCGTGTTGCGCGCGATCTCCTGAGCGCCGATGTTCGACGTCATGATCACGATCGCGTGACGGAAGTCGACCGTGCGCCCCTGCGAGTCGGTCAGGCGACCGTCCTCGAGGATCTGCAGCAGGATGTTGAAGACGTCCGGGTGGGCCTTCTCGATCTCGTCGAGCAGCAGGACGCAGTACGGCTTGCGCCGCACCGCTTCGGTCAGCTGGCCGCCCTCGTCGTAGCCGATATAGCCGGGGGGCGAGCCGACGAGGCGGCTGACCGCGTGCTTCTCCATGTACTCGGACATGTCGATCCGCGTCATCGCGTCCTCGTCGCCGAAGAGGAACTCGGCGAGCGTGCGCGCGAGCTCGGTCTTGCCGACGCCGGAGGGCCCGAGGAAGATGAAGCTGCCGGTTGGACGCTTGGGATCCTTGAGACCCGCGCGTGAGCGGCGGATCGCCTTCGAAATGACCTCGATCGCGGGATGCTGGCCGATGACGCGCTTGTGGAGCTCCTCCTCCATCCGCATCAACCTCGCCGTTTCGGCCTCGGTCAGCTTGACGACCGGGATGCCGGTCCACATCGAGACGATGTCGGCGATCTCGTCCTCACCGATCGAGGGGCGCTCGGCACCGGTCTCGCCGGCCTCCCACTGCTCCTCGAGCTCGCGCTTCTTGTTCGTCAGGCGGCGCTCCTTGTCGCGCAGGTTCGCGGCCTTCTCGAACTCCTGCGCCTCGATCGCGGCCTCCTTCTCGCGGCGCGTCGTCTCGATCTCGACTTCGAGCTCGCGATTCTGGGGCGGCGCGGTCATCGACTTGATACGCATCCGCGAGGCTGCCTCGTCGATCAGGTCGATCGCCTTGTCGGGCAGGAAGCGGTCGGAGATGTAGCGATCGGCGAGCTCACCGGCGGCGGCGAGCGCCTCATCGGTGATGTTCACCTTGTGGTGCTGCTCGTAGCGGTCGCGCAGCCCCTTGAGGATCTCGACGGTCTGCTCGACGGTCGGCTCATCGACGCGAATCTGCTGGAAGCGGCGCTCCAGCGCGGCGTCGCGCTCGAGGTACTTGCGGTACTCGTCGAGCGTCGTCGCGCCAATCGTCTGCAGCTCGCCGCGCGCGAGGGCGGGCTTGAGGATCGACGCGGCGTCGATCGCGCCCTCAGCGGCGCCGGCGCCGACGAGGTTGTGCAGCTCGTCGATGAAAAGAATGATGTCGCCGCGCTGGGTGATCTCCTTCATTACCTTCTTGAGGCGCTCCTCGAACTCGCCGCGGTACTTCGAGCCGGCGACCAGGGCAGCGAGGTCGAGCGTGTATATCTGCTTGTTCTTCAGCAGCTCGGGGACCTCGGAGTTCGTGATCCGCTGTGCAAGGCCCTCGACGACGGCGGTCTTGCCGACGCCGGGCTCGCCGATCAGCACCGGGTTGTTCTTCGTGCGACGCGAGAGGATCTGCATGATCCGCTCGATCTCGGTCTCGCGACCGACGACCGGGTCGAGCTTGCCCTCGGCCGCTAGCTTCGTCAGGTTGCGGCCGAACTGGTCGAGCAGCTTCGAAGACTTCTTGGACTCGGCGCTCGCCGGGCCGCCCCCGGTCGCGGCGCCGCCGCGCTGGCGACTCGGGCCCGACAGCATGCGGATGACCTCGTTGCGGATCTTCTCGGAGTCGGCGTCGAAGTCCAGCAGGATGCGCGCGGCAACGCCCTCGTTCTCGCGCACGAGGCCGAGCAGGATGTGCTCGGTGCCGATGTAGTTGTGGCCGAGGCTCAGCGCCTCGCGCAAGGCGAGCTCGAGAACCTTCTTAGCGCGCGGCGTGAAGGGGATCTGCCCGGAGGTGACCTCCTCGCCCGAGCCAACGATCCGCACGACCTGCCCGCGGACCCGCTCGACCGTGATGTCGAGGCTCTCGAGGACGCGCGCGGCAAGGCCCTCCTCCTCGCGGAGCAGGCCGAGCAGGATGTGCTCGGTGCCGATGTAGTTGTGCTTGAGCGTGCGTGCCTCTTCCTGGGCAAGAACGACGACCTGGCGGGCCCGCTCTGTGAATCGCTCAAACATCGCTCGCTACTTCCTTCCCCGTTGCTGGCGCTTCGTTGGTCTTGCAGAACGACGGTTGGGGACAGGGACGACGACGCGCAAGGCTGCTCTCCGAGTATTCGGCGTGCGCCGCCAAAACTGTTGAGCCTTCCTTGATCTGCGCCTGAACGCAGTTTACCAGTGCCGGCGGGCCGCCCTGCACACCAGCCGCTGCAACGCCGCTCAGCGGTCGCGCATTGCGGGAAAGAGGATCACCTCGCGGATCGGGCTGCGCCCGAGCAGCAGCATCACGAGGCGGTCGATGCCGAGTCCGACCCCGCTCGTCGGCGGCATGCCGAGCTCGAGCGCCTCGATGAAGGCCTCGTCGAAGGGCTGGAACTCCTCGTCGTCGGCGGCGGCCTGCTCGCGCTGGGCGATGAAGCGCGCGCGCTGCTCGTCGGGATCGTTGAGCTCGGAGAAGGCATTTGCAATCTCGATGCCACCGGCGAAGGCCTCCCAGCGCTCGACGTAGCCGGCGGTCGAGCGGTGCGCCTTGGCAAACGGCGAGAGCTCGACCGGATAGTCGAAGACGAAAGTCGGCTCCTGGAGCGCCGGCTCGACGGCGGTCGAAAGGAGCTCGTCGACGAGCTTGGCCCACGTCGCGTTGGCGGTCTCGATCTCGAGATCGCTCGCCTCGATCGCACGCGCGAGGGCGTCGCGCTCACGCAGCTCGCCGATGTCGATCCCGGAGCGCTCGCGGATCGCGTCGCGCAGCTTGACGCGGTGCCAGGGTCCGCTGAAGTCGACCGCCGGGTCGGGGACGGCCGCCGCGGCGGCAGCGAGGACCGCCTCGAGGCGCCGCGCTCCATCCTCGTAGTCGGCGTAGGCCTCGTACCACTCGACCATCGTGAACTCGGGGTTGTGCTTCGGCGAGAGGCCCTCGTTGCGGAAGTCCTTGCCGAGCTCGTAGACGCGCTCGAGGCCGCCGACGATCGCGCGCTTGAGGTAGAGCTCGGTCGCGATCCGCAGGTAGAGCGTGCGGTCGAGCGTGTTGTGGTGCGTCGTGAAGGGGCGCGCCAGGGCGCCGCCGTAGATCGGCTGGAGGACCGGCGTCTCGAGCTCGACGAAGCCCGCGCCGTCGAGCGCAGCGCGGATCGCCGCGATGATCCGCGCGCGCGCGACGAAAAGATCGCGCGTCTGCGCGTTCGCGACGAGGTCGAGCTCGCGCCGGCGCAAGCGCGTCTCGAGATCCTGCAGGCCATGATGCTTGTCGGGCGGCGGGCGCAGTGACTTGGCAAGCAGCGTGAAGGCGGTTGCGCGCAACGAGACCTCGCCGCGACGTGTGCGGATCGCTACACCGTCGATCCCAATCAGATCGCCCAGGTCGAGCGAGACGAGCCGCTCGAATCCCGCTTCCCCGAGCTCATCTACGCGCGCGTGGACCTGGAGGCGACCGGAGCGGTCGACGAGGTCGACGAACGCGGCGCGGCCGGCCTCGCGGCGGGCGGCGATGCGCCCGGCGACGCGATGCTGGGTCGCGGTCTCCTCGCCGGGCGCGAGATCGGCGTGGCGGCTCGCGACCTCTGCGAGCGGCTCGACGCCCGGGAACGCGTGCGGGAACGGGTCGACGCCCTCGGCGCGCAGGCGCTCGAGTTTCGCGCGCCGCGCCGCGAGAATCTCCGCGAGGCCACCCTCTTCAGCGTTCATTGCGCCGGTGAGGCTACAAGGGTGGCGGCTGCGTTGAGGAAGCCGGCTGTTTCCCGCCCGTGGCCGGCGCGGCGTAGCGGTCGCTGGAGGGCCGCGGCTACGCTTCGGTTCAGTGGCAATGCAGCTGCCGCCCTGGCTCGAGGACGTTCGCGACTGGTACGAGCGGTTTTGGAATGCGCCCGAGGCGCGCGAGGACTCGCAGCGGCGGCGACGCCGAGTACCCGATTGGCTGCTCGCCCTGCTGCCCTTCGTGCTGATCGCGGCCGCAGTCGCGGTGCTGCTGATCGCGATCGCTGTGAAGCACTGAGCGCCCCCGCACCTGTCACCGATTCGCCGGTACGATCCCGCGATGGCCGACATCGCGGAGCTGCTCGCGTCCACTGCGCTGTTCAAGTCTGAGTCGAAGAAGGACCTTGGGAAGCTGGCTAAAGACGTCCATGATCGAACGTTCGCACCCGGCACCGCGCTCACCGATCAGGGCAAGTTCGGCTCCGTCTTCACGCTGATCGCCGATGGCCGAGCCAGCGTCACGGTCGACGGTGTCGCAGTCGGCTCGCTCGGTCCGGGGGAGTTCTTCGGCGAGATGGCACTGATCGACGGCTCCAACGTTCGGTCCGCCACGGTCATCGCGGACACCGAGGTACGCGCCTTGATGCTGACCCAACCGGCGTTCCGCGCGTTCGCCAAGTCGCACCCAAAGACGATGTGGGCGCTGCTCGAGATCCTGGTCAAGCGACTTCGCGAGGCCCAGGACCGGTCGGACTGAAACTTTCCCGCCCCGACCAACACCAAAGAGGGAGCTCAACATGCCGCGCGTACATGCATCTCACGAGGTCAAGGACGTCCAGCACTGGCTTTCCTCGCCAAAGCGCGAGGAGGTCTTCGGGCCGCTCGGCGTCACCGAGATCAAGACCTACGTCGACCCCGAGGGCTCCAACCGAGTCGGCCTGACGATGAACGTCGCCGACATGGACGCGGTGATGGGCCTGATGCAGACGCAGGAGGGGATCGATGCGATGGAGCACGACGGCGTCATCCCCGAGACGCTGGTGATCCTGATCGAGTCCTAGCCGGGTTGGGTCTAGCGCGCCGGCTCGGGACGGCTATTTCACGCCGACGTCGATCTTCGTGATCTTGAGCTTGCGCGCCGGCCCGCGCGGGACCTGAACGCTGACCGTGTCGTTGCGCTTGTGCCCGAGAAGGGCGCGGCCGACGGGTGACTCGTTCGAGAGCTTGTTCTCGGCCGGCCTAGCCTCGGCCGAGCCGACGATCGCGTACTTCGTCGACTTGCCGGTCTTCTCGTCCTTGACGTGCACGACCGAGCCGATCTGGACGACGTCGGTCGAGATCTCGTCGGCCTCGATCACCGTGGCCATCCTGAGCTTCTCCTGGACGTTCGCGATCCGCGCCTCGAGCATCGCCTGCTCGTTCTTGGCGTCGTCGTACTCCGCGTTCTCGGCGATATCGCCGAACTCGCGCGCTTCCTTGATCCGCTCGGCGACCTCGCGCCGCTTCTCGGTCGACAGGAAGTCGAGCTCGGATTGGAGCTTCTCCAGCCCCTCTGGGGTGAGGATGATGTCCTTCGGCATGTCCCTTCAGTTCGTCCGCGGTGAAGCCGAGCGGGCGGTGAAGATTGCGTGCCCACGCGGCGGGCGCGCAGTATAGCGAGCGCGCACAACGGGCCACAGTCGGCGCCTAAACGGTTGTCGGCATCGCTTCGGGGGCGGTCGCGAGCAGGCCGCGGACCGCGGCAAAGCTTTCGCTCACCTGTAGCGCGCACTGGAGCTGGCGGGCGTGGCGACGATCTAGGACGAGACGCTCCAGATACCACGGGTAAAAGCGACGTAGGTAGCGGGTCGCGCGGGCGACGCCGAGGTGCTCGACGGCACGCTCGATGAGCCATTCGAGCTCGGAGAGCACCTCCGCGCGGGCCGGCGGCGAATCGCGTGCGCCGAGTAGCTCGGCAAAGATCCAGGGGTTCCCGAGCGAGCCGCGCGCGATCATCACGGCGTCGGCGCCCGTCAGCGCGAATGCCTCGCGCACCGCCGCCGCCGTGTGCAGCCCGCCGCTCAGGATCACCGGGGCATCGAGCGTGCGGACTAGCTCCGCCACAGCCGCATAGTCGGGGCCGCCCTTGTGACCGGCGACTGCCGCGCGCGGATGGATCGCAATCGCGCTGACACCCGCCTCCTCGACGAGGCGGTGCGCAAGCTCGATCCCGGAGCTGTCGCCCCTACGCCGGCCAGAGCGCAGCTTCACCGTGACCGGAAGGCCGCTCCCTTCGCGCGCCGCCGTTGCGAGGGCGACCGCGCGCTCGCCGTCGTCGAGCAGAGCAGCGCCGGCGCCCGTGCGGCACACCTTCGGGACCGGGCAGCCCATGTTCAGGTCGATCAGGTCGGCCCCTAGCTCCGCCACGTATCGGGCGGCAGTCCGCATCACCGCCGGGTCCGAGCCGAAGAGCTGGATCGAGACCGGGCCGTAGGCGCGCTCGCGGGGATCGATCCGCAGCAGCTCGGTGAGCGTGCGGGCGTTGCGGTAGTGGATCGCGTGGCTCGACACCATCTCGGAGACGGCGAGGCCGGCGCCGTAGCGACGCGCCTGGAGGCGTACGAACCAGTTGCCGATGCCGGCCAGCGGCGCGAGGATCACCCGGTTTGGCAGCTCGAGGTCAGCGAGACGCCAGCTGTCGGTCAGCGCGGTCATACGCTCGAGAGTAGCGGGGCTGCTAGCGCCAGCCGCCGATGTCGCTCGCCGGCGCGCTCGTCACGCGGCGTTGCGACGCCAGATGATCTCGAGGCCCTTGAGCGTGAGGAGCTCATCGACGGCGTCGATCGTCTCGGTAAAGGCGGGGACGATGTGGTGCGCCAGGCCACCGGTGGCGATCGTCGGCGCTGCGTTGCCGAGCTCATCGCGGATCCGGGTAACGATGCCGTCGACCTGGCTCGCGAAGCCGTAGACGATCCCCGAGCGGACCGCGTCAACGGTCGTCTTGCCGATCAGCGCGCGCGGCTCGGCAAGCTCGACCTCCGGCAGCTTGGCGGCGCGCTCCCAGAGCGCCGCGAGCGATATCTCCAATCCGGGCGAGATGATCCCGCCGATGTACTCGCCGGCTTGCGAGACGACGTCATAGGTGATCGCGGTGCCGAAGTCGACGACGATGCAGGCTTCGCCAAAGCGCTCGAACGCGGCGACGGCGTTGACGAGGCGATCGGCCCCAACCTCGCGCGGATTGTCGACGCGAATCGAGATCCCGACCTTGACCGCGGGACCGACAACGAGCATCTCATGCTCGAGATAGCGTCGAGCCATCTCGACCCATTGGGGTGCGAGCTCGGGGACGGTCGAGGCAATGATCGAGGCGTCGATCTGCGACAGCTCGATGTCGCGCAGCGCGAGCAGGTTGCGCAGCGTCGCGCCGAGCTCGTCGGAGGTCGAGACGCGCTCGGTGGCAAAGCGCCAGCGCTCGACGAGCTCACGACCCCGGACGGCGCCGAAGTGGGTCTGGGTGTTGCCGACATCGACTACGAGCAGCATCGTGTGGTGATTATCGAGGGCGGAGCAGCGGCGGGCCAGCGAGGCGTACGCCCTCCGCGAGCGGCAGGGCGAGCAGCGCATCCGCGAGACGGGGGCCGTCCGGCAGGCGCAGCTCGAAGTCGAGCTCGAGCAGGGGGATCAGCACGAAGCGCCGGCTCGCCACCTGCTCGTGAGGGAGGGTCAGGCGCTCGGTGTGCTCGACGAGCTCGCCGAGCAGCAGCAGGTCGACATCGATCGGGCGTGGCCCGTGCCGAGGTCCGTCGGCGGGGCGGCCGAGTTCGCGCTCGACCGCCTTGCAGAGGTCAAGCAGCGGCGCGGGCTCGAGCTCCGTCTGAATGCGAAGACACGCGTTCAGGAAGCTCGGCTGCTCGGTGATCTCGCCGACCGGGTCGGTGTCGTAGGTCGACGAGCTCGCGAGGACACGCAGGCCGTGGTCCTCGAGCGCCGCGACCGCGCTTTCGAGGTGCGTCCGGCGCTCGCCGACGTTGGAGCCGAGCCCGAGGTAGCCGGTTCGCGAGACGCTCACCAGCGGCGCGGATCCCCGAGTTCGGGGAAGTCCATGGAGGCGGCGACGTTCAGCAGCATGCCCTGCGCGAAGAAGTTGTAGAGCTCGATCGGCTCCGCGCCGTCGGCGAGGCGAGCGACCTCGGCGCGCAGCATGTTGAAGCCCTCGCGCGCGACGGCCTGCATGTCGGGATCCGCGCAGGCCGCATACAGCTGCATCTGCGCGAGCAGGAGCTCGCGGTCAGCGAGCATCTCGACGTAGGCCAAGCCCATCGACTTCAGGCGTTCCTGCGGCGTGGCGCCGATCGCCGCGTCCTCGAAGGTCTTTCGGGTTCGCTCGAAGCAGACTCCGCAGCAGGCGAGGAAGAGATCCTTCTTCGTCCCGAAGAGGCGAAACAGATAGGCATGTGAGATTCCGGCCCGGCGGGCGATCGCCTCGGTGGAGGTGCCGTGCAGGCCGCCGCCGGCGAACTCGCGGAGCGCGACCTCGGTCAGCTCCGCGCGGCGTTGCTCGGCGGTGCTTCGTGGTCGTGGCGGCATGACACGTATTGTAAGTGACTACTCACCAGATGTCAGCCGGGGAGCTCCCGCCAGACCTCGACCGATACTTCCTCGACCGGCAGCGGGATCGGCGGCTCCGGCTTGGCCGCCTTGACCCAGACGGCCTCACCGTCGAAATCCTCGATGATCCGGTCGGCGATGGCCGTGCAGAGGCGCTCGAGCGTCTTGTAATTGCGCTGCTGGGCGACGAGCGCGACCAGCTGGCAGACCTCCGCGTAGTCGATCGTGTCCTCGATGCGATCGGTCTCCGTAGCGTCGGACTCGCCGACATCGATCCGGATGTCAAACAGCAGCCGCTGACCGACCTCGCGCTCGGCGGCGCTGACTCCAATGTGCGTGAAGAGAGACAGCCCCGAGATCTCGATCGTGACGACGGTCTGCATCCCGTCGCGCGCCTCGAGCTCCTCCCCGTCGGCGTCTAGGTCCTCGGGCTCGTCGAGCCCATCGGCATCGTCATCCATCGCCCGCTGACCGTAGCAGCCGCGACGGCAAGCGCGTCGGCGACCGGCGCCACGTCGTGCACGCGAAAGTGGGTGGCGCCGCGCTCGAAGGCCATCACGCAGGTCGCGACGGTTGCGGCGACGCGACCGTCCGTCGGCCGCCCGGTGATCCGCCCGAGGAACGACTTGCGCGACGTGCCGACGAGGATCGGAAAGCCGATCGCGACGAGCTCCTCAATCCGGCCGAGCAGCGCGAGGTTGTGCTCGACCGCCTTGCCGAACCCGATGCCGGGGTCAAGAATGATCCGCGCCGGCTCGATGCCCGCCGCGATCGCGAACTCGGCGCGCTGCGAGAGGAAGTCGCGGACCTCGCCCACGACATCGTCGTAGCGTGGTTCGACCTGCATCGTGCGGGGCTCCCCGCGCATGTGCATCAAGCAGCAGTCAACGCCCCGCTCAGCGACGAGCGCGGCCATCTCTGGGTCGTGTCGAAACGCGCTCACGTCGTTCACGAGGCTCGCGCCGGCATCGATGGCCGCGCGCGCGACGGCCGCCTTTGAGGTGTCGATCGAAATCTGCGCATCGACCCCCGCCGCGCGAAGCCCCTCGATCACAGGCACGACGCGCCGCAGCTCCTCCGCCTCGCCAACCGGCTCAGCCCCGGGCCGCGTCGATTCGCCACCCACATCGATGATCGCAGCGCCCTCCCGAGCCAGCTCGAGCCCCTGCGCGACCGCCGCCGCCGGCTCGAGGAAGCGCCCACCATCCGAGAACGAGTCCGGCGTCACGTTCAAGACGCCCATCAAGCGGTAGCGCGCGTCCAAGCGGCTGATCCTGGCAGGAACCGATGGAGGAGCGACTTTCGCGAAGCGAAAGCGCGACGACTTAGGGCTTTGGGCGCTCTGGCGGATCGTTGCTGCGGAACTCCGCGGTACCGCCGGCCAGGCCGGGACGGCGCAGCGGTCGCTTGGCTTCGGGCCGCGGACGAGTTGGCTCCGGTACGGCACCCTCGGGCAGCTCTGGCGCCTTCGGCGCCTCGTCGGGGAACGCGTCGGCCTCGGCGGCGCCGGCGAGGAGCATCTCGAACTGCTCCTTCTCGATCGTCTCGCGCCTGAGGAGGATGTCCGAGATCGTGTCGAGGCGCTCGCGATGGTCGTTGAGGAGCTTCGTCGCGCGCGCGTGGGCGCCCTCGATGATCTGGCGCACCTCGTCGTCGATCTCGCGCGCGATCTCATCCGAATAGTCGGGCTCGGTCGAGAACTCGCGACCGAGGAACGGCTGTCCGTGGTCGTGACCGAAGACGCGGGGCCCGAGCTTCTTGCTCATACCGAAGCGCATCACCATCTGCTTGGCGGTCGCCGTGACCTTCTCGATGTCGTTCGAGGCGCCGGTCGTGATCTCGCCAAAGACGATCTCCTCGGACGCCCGGCCGCCGAGCGTCATCGCCATCGTGTCGAGCAGCTCGGCGCGCGTCGTGAGGAAGCGGTCCTCCAGTGGCATCGAAATCGTGTAGCCGAGCGCGCGTCCGCGGGAGATGATCGAGACCTTGTGGACCGGGTCGGCGTGCTCGAGGTAGTGGCCGACGATCGCGTGGCCCATCTCGTGGTAGGCCGTGATCTGACGCTCCCGCTCGCTCATCACGCGCGTCTTCTTCTCGGGGCCGGCGACCACCCGCATGATCCCCTCTTCGAGCTCGACCTGGGTGATCTCGCGCTTGCCGCGGCGCGCGGCGAAGAGCGCTGCCTCGTTGATCAGGTTCGAGAGGTCGGCGCCGGTGAAGCCCGACGTCTGCCCGGCGAGCGCGTCGATATCGATGCTCTTCGCCAGCGGCTTGCCGCGCGTGTGAACCTCGAGGATCTTGGCGCGGCCCTTGCGGTCGGGCCGGTCGACGGCGATCTGGCGGTCGAAGCGGCCGGGGCGCAGCAGCGCCGGGTCGAGGATGTCGGGCCGGTTCGTCGCCGCGATCATGATGATGTTGTCCTTCGCCTCGAAGCCGTCCATCTCGACGAGCAGCTGATTGAGCGTCTGCTCACGCTCGTCGTGGCCGCCGCCGAGACCGGCGCCGCGATGGCGCCCGACGGCGTCGATCTCGTCCATGAAGATGATGCAGGGGCTGTTCTGCTTGGCCTGCTCGAAGAGGTCGCGCACGCGCGAGGCGCCGACGCCGACGAACATCTCGACGAAATCGGAGCCCGAGATCGAGAAAAACGGCACGCCCGCCTCGCCCGCGACCGCACGCGCGAGCAGCGTCTTGCCGGTGCCCGGCGGTCCGTAAAGCAGAACGCCCGTCGGGATGCGAGCGCCGAGCGCCTGGAACTTCTTCGGGTTCTCGAGGAAGTCCTTGATCTCGTGAAGCTCCTCGACCGCCTCCTCGACGCCGGCGACGTCACGGAAGGTGATCTTCGGCGAGTCGGCGGAGAGCCGCTTGGCTCGCGACTTGCCGAACGACATCACCTTGCTGCCGCCACCCTGGAGGTTGTTCATGACCAGGAACCAGAGGCCGAAGAAGATGAGGAAAGGCAGGATGTCGATGAGGATCGTCGGCCACGCGCTCGTGCTCGTCGCGTCCTCGTTGTAGAGCGTGTGCCCTGCCCCGTAGCTGGTGTTGACGGTCTTGATCGTCGCGATGATCTGGTTGACCTGCTGGTCGCCGACAAATCCGACCGAGTAGCTCTTGCCGCCGTAGGTCGTGAAATCGATGTCGTTCGAGGACGGCTTGATCGTGAGCGTCTTGATCTTGCCGGCTGGCAGCCACTGCTCGGTCAGCGTCTGGTAGGTCGGCGCCGGTGTGCTCGAACCGGACGGGATCAGGCGCGACACGAAGAACGCCAGCACGATGACCAGCACGATCGGGAAGAACGCTCCTCTGAAAACGCGGTTCATCGCGGGCTCCGACTGGAGTACTGGTCAAAAGGCGCTGACGCCAAGGCACTCAAGCGTACCATGGTGTTTTCGCCCGTCCGGTAGGTTCACCTACCGGTGCGATTACCAGTCATGCGTTAGTTATCGGCCAGCGCGGCTACAAATGGGAGATTGCGATAGCGCTCGCCGAAGTCGAGACCGTAGCCGATCGCAAAGCGATCGGCGATCTCGAAGCCGACATAACGGGTCGGAAGGTCCACTTTGCGCCGCGCGGGCTTGGTGAGCAGCGCGCAGACATCGAGGCTCGCCGGGTCGCGCGCTCCGAGGCTGCGCATTAGATACTGGAGCGTCAAGCCGGAGTCGACGATGTCCTCGACGATCAAGACCTCGCGCCCGGCAATCGGAGCGTCGAGATCCTTCATGATCCGGACCACGCCCGACGAATCGGTCGCCGACCCGTAGGAAGCAACGGCCATGAAGTCGACCTGACACGGCGTCTCGATCGCGCGCATCAGGTCGCTCAGGAACAGCACGGCGCCCTTGAGCACGCAAATCAAAAGCAGCTCGCGCCCGGCATAGTCGCGCGAGATCTCCGCGCCAAGCTCGCGCACGCGACGCTGCAGATCATCGGCGCTGACGAGCACCTCACCCAGCGGCTGCGGGACCTGCCTCGAACTCATGTGGTGGGCCTCAACCGCATTGGGCAGGTGTCCTCGCTTGCTGATCGCGCGACGTACAGGCCGCACTCGCAGCTGCGTCAGCCGCGCGCGGCCGACGGGAGCGTACACGGCGCCAGGGTGGTGGGCTGACCGCGGGTGGCGCGGGTGCGGCTCCTGGCCATCACCCCACCGGTCAGCGAGGATGACGGCCCAGCACGAAACGGCTCATCTGCCTGGGACCGCGGCCGTCACCGCAGCTATCAGGGCGACGTGGCGGGTCTGGGGTGTGACGCGCACGCGGTGGGCTGTGGCGAGTGGGGCGACCCAGAGGACCTCCTCGCCGCAGACCACGATCGGCGTGAGGGCGCGCACGGCACGTGGGAGGCGCCTGTCGGTGAAAAGGTCGGCGACCGACTTCGAGCGGCCGTCGAGGCCGATCGGGCGGATCGAATCGCCGGCTCGCCAGCTGCGCACGCGCAGCGAATCGAGCTCCAGGCGATCGGCATCGAGCACCGCGACGGCGCCATCTCCTCGCCGCTGCGCAAGCGCCTCATCCGCCATCGCGGTGCGAAGCTCAGCGGTCAGCGTCCACTCGCCGAAGCGGGCCTCGCCAGGTACCGACAGCGCCACCTCCTCGGGCAAACGATCGCCTGTGGCGAGCTCGAAGCGCAGCACGCCGTATTCGACGACCGCCCGCACGGCGCCGCCGACGTCGAGGGTGCCCGAGCCGCCGGCGCGCGCCAGCGCCTCGAACTCGTCGAGGCGCCGCGCCGCGCCGGGCACGTAGCCGGACCCGGCGTTCTCAGCCAGGCGGACGAGGACGAGTCGCGCGAGCGGTGGTTCGAGGTCGCGCAGCTCGGCGAGCGGAACCGCGGCGCGTCCGGCGAGAAACTCGTCGACGATGCGATCGAGGACATGCGCCTCATCGCGGAGCAGCTCCGCGGTGCGCAGCACGTTGGCCTCGGCGGCGGGGTGAATGCTGCGCAGGCTGACGAGCAGGTCGTGGCGTACACGGCCGCGCGCGAAGCGAGGCTCGCCATTGCTCGCGTCCTCGCGCCAGGGTAGCCCGCGCGCAAGGCAGTAGGCCGTCGTCTGCTCGCGATCGAGGCCGAGCAGGGGACGGATGAGGTTTCCGTCGCGCGCGGGCATGCCGAGCAGAGCGCGCCGTCCCGGTGAGGCGGCAAGCCGGTAGAGGATGGTCTCGGCCTGATCGGAGGCCGTGTGGCCGGTCGCGACGAGCGCGCCCGATGGTTCGGCGAGCCGCTGGGCCGCCCCGTAGCGGAGCTGGCGCGCCCACCCCTGGAGGTTGCCGGCGGCCGGCGGGGCGGACGCGCGCTCGACGCGCAACGGTACGCCGAGGCGCTCGCAAACAGCCCGCACGTGTTCCTCATCGCCGTCCGAGGCGGCGCCACGGAGGCCGTAATTCACGTGCAGAGCGCTCACCTGCCCGGATCCGAGGAGCGTCACCAGAACGTCGAGCAGGCAGACCGAATCGCGGCCGCCCGAGACGAGCGCGACGCATACCGGAGCATCATCCAGCAGGCGTGTCGCGCGGACGCCTTCGAGGATCTGCACGACTGCCGGCGCGTCACTCACCGTCACCCTAGGCCGAGGTTCGCAGCGTCTCCTGATCGCGAGAAACGCTCAACGGCTCCTCGGAGCGCGCCGCCTCGAGGTCTTCGACGGCGCGCGTCAGCGCAGCGAGCTGGCGCTCGATGTTCGCGGTTCGCGACTCCGCTTGATCGGCCTGGCGACGCAGTGTGCTCTCGATTCGCGCAAGCGAGTCCTCGACACCAGCGAGCCGCTCCGAGAGCGAGCGGACGCGACGATTAAGACGCTCCACGTCGCCAGCGCTCGGAACGCCCAACAGGCCGATCGCGGCCTCCTGGGCCTGCGCGGCCTTCGAACGCGCTGCGAGTGCCCGCCCGAGCGCGTCGCCGAGAAGGGGGCTGCTGAGCAGGCCACGGGCCGCGGCCCCGAGCAGGCGCTCGCCGTGCTCACCCAGCGAAGCCACCCGATCCGCTGACTCTTCTGCCATGCTGAGAGATTAGGCCAACCCGAAAGGTTGAGGCGGGATTAACCGTGCGCGTAGCGTGCGATTGGCTGCAACTCCGCTCGGGTACCCGGGTTCTAAAGGGCACGCGGCCGTTCCGGCCGCAGTTAGGAGGAGGACTCGATGCTAAGTCAACGTTTTCGCCTGGGGCTGCTGTGCGCCGCAGCCGCCGCGATCGCGACCGTGGGAGCCGCGACGGCGAGCGCCGCCACGCTGGCGCCCACGGCAACAACCGGACAGGCAACGCAGATCACCTACGACTCGGCGGTCGTCGACGGCAGCTCCAACCCCGAGGGCCTCTCGACCGAGGTGTACTTCGAGTACGGGCCGTCCAAGTCCTACGGTCAGACCTCCGCCCCGATTCCGCTCACCGGCAACACGACGCAGGCAGTTTCGGCGCCGTTGAAGGGTCTTGCCGCCTTCACAACTTACGATTTCCGGGTCGTCGCGGTGAACGCAAACGGCACAACCTACGGGGCGCCGGCGCATTTCACGACAAAGAAAATCCCGCTTTCGCTGCAGATCGCGGCAACGCCGAACCCGATCCCCTATGGCGGGCTGCTGACCGTCGCCGGGACGCTCTCGGGCACCGGCAACGCGAGCCAGCCGGTGGCGCTGCAACAGAACCCGTATCCGTACACCGCCGGTTTCACACAGACCGGCAACACGGAGCTGACGAGCTCGACCGGCGCGTACACGTTCTCGGTCGCATCGCTTGACATGAGCACGCAGTACCGCGTCGTCAGTACGACGAACCCCAACCTGGTCTCGCCGGTCGTACTCGTGACGGACTCGCTGCTCGTGACCGTGCATTCACACGCCGCCGGAACGCGCGCGCACCCCGCTGCGCGCATCTACGGCAGCGTGGCGCCCTCCAGCGAGACCGACGCGAAGTTCGCGGTTCAGGAGCTCTTCGGACAGACCTGGAAGCTGATCAATGGAGGGATCACCGCGGGCGTCGCTCGTAACGGCGTCGTGCCCTTCTCGAAGGTCGTGCACCTCAAGCACGGCGGCTTCATCCGCGTGTTCGTGGGCACCGTGCAGGGCGCGAACTCGGAGAGCTTCAGCGCGCCGATCTCCGTGCGGGGCTACTGAGGCGGCCCGCGCGGCGCCAGCTCGCGTGAACGCGCGTCCGGTCGTGCGTCCGCCGTCAGGCTGGGGCGTCGATCGGACGCCCCGGCTGGGCCGGATCCAATAGCTCGCGCGCGATGACGAGCCGCTGGATCTGTGACGTGCCCTCGTAGAGCTGCATCACCTTGGCGTCACGCATCAGCTTCTCCACCGGGTAGTCCGTTATATAGCCGTGGCCGCCATAGACCTGAACGGCGTCGGTCGTGATGCGCATCGCGGCGTCGGCTGCGTAGCGCTTCGCGTGGGCGCACAGGAGCGTCGCCGGCGTACCGTGATCGAGGGCGAAGGCGGCGCGCCAGTAAAGCAAGCGCGCCGCTTCGATCTCCGTCGCCATGTCGGCCAGCATGAACTGGATCGCCTGATGGGAGGCGATCGGTACGCCGAACTGCGTGCGCTCGGCGGCGTAGGAGAGGGCGAACTCGAAAGCGGCGCGCGCAACGCCGACGGCCATCGCCGCGACTCCCGGCCGCGTGCGGTCGAGCGCCGCCATCGCGATCGCGAAGCCACCGTTCTCGGTGCCGACGAGGTGGTCGAGCGGCAACTCCACATCGGCAAACGTCACGACCGCCGTATTCGAGGCTCGCTGGCCCATCTTGTCCTCGTGGCGATCGACGATGACGCCCGCGCCCTGGGGAACCACGAAGCAAGAGATCCCGCGACGCCCCGCGTCCGGGTCCGTCTTCGCGAAGACGACGTAGAAGTCGGCATAGCCCCCATTCGTCACGAAGCACTTCGAGCCGCTGATGACGTAGCGGTCGTTGACGCGCGTCGCCCGTGTGCTGAGCGCGCCGACATCCGATCCGGCGGCGGACTCCGTGATGGCGAAGGAAGCGAGCCGCGGCTCCTCGACGAGGCGCGCGAAGTAGGTGCGCTTCAGCTTTTCCGAGCCCGCCAGTATTAGCGGCATCGCCGCGAGTCCGTTGCAACCGATCGACGTTTGAATCCCCGAGCAACCCCACGCCAGCTCCTCGTCGATCAGGGCACCGTCGAACGCGCTCAGTCCGCCGCCACCGTAGCGCTCCGGTATGTACACGTTCATCAGGCCGAGCTCCCAGGCCTTCCTGATGAGCTCTTGCGGGAACGTCGACTCGCGGTCAAAGCGCCAGGCGAGCGGACGGATCTCGTTCGTCGCGAAAGCGTGAGCAAGTTCGCGCAGGGCGCGCTGCTCCTCGGTCAGCTCGAAATCGATCAATGGCGGGGACGCGCGCCGATCACAGCGACGGCAGCGAGCCGCCACCAAGGAGGCTGCTGAACGGCTTGGAGCTCACCGGCGGCTTGATCGTCTCGGGCGCGTTGAGGTTCGTGATCGCGAGATCGAGTGTCAGCGACCCGCCCGTCAGCCCGCCGAGCGCCGCCTGATCGGCCTGCGGAACCGATAGCCCGATAGCAAGCCGGAACTCGCGCACGATGTGGTCGCTCGCGCCCGTGTAAACGTCGACGGTCGCACTCTTGACGATCTGCGCGAGCAGGCGCAGATCGCCGACGGAGACCGAAGCGCTCGCGCCTGGAACGGCCGAGCCGAGGCCGCCGAGGAGCTTCTGCAGGTCGGCAACGAACTTCGCCGTGTTGACCTGCGCGGTTATGTGGTCGGTGCTGACGCCACCGACGTTCGCGCTACCAACGTCCTGGGCGCCCTCGAGCCAGCTGCGCGGATCGATACCGAGGCTCGTCAAGAGGCTCCGCGAGCGCGTGCCCTGCGAGGAGGCTTCCCGCCCGAGCAAGCCACCGATCGACGGGGGGAGCGAATAGTCGGTGCCGGCGAACGCGACATACAGCGCGCCGCCCGCCGAGATCACGCCGACCGGGATCGAGTTCCCAAGGACGCTGACCGTCGCGTTCAGATCGAACGCCGGCGGCTGACCACGAGAAACGCTGAATGGTCCGCTGAGTTGCACGCCGAGCGAGCTCCCGCCGAGAGCCGTGAGGCCCGGCAGCGAGGCGTGCACGGACAGCGACAGCTCGCCCGAGCGAATCTGCCCCGCGTTCGTGCCGAAGGTCTGCGAAAGCAGGCGGGCAGCCGGGGGACCGCCGGAGGAGCCCCCACAGGCGGCGATGAGGGCTGCGACCGCGAGCACAGCGAGCACGCCGGCGGCCGCGCGCAAGCGCCGTTGCATGGCTCGGGAAGCGGGCTTCACGATCGGGCACCGACGCTACCATGCTGCCCGTGCGTCCGCTACGCCTGGCGGGCTGCGCGGTCTTGCTGCTCGCTGTCTGCGGCGTTGCCGGCGCGTCTGCCTCAAACGGCTCGGATCGGGGGCATCGGGTCACTCACACCAGCCTCGAGCTCGTGCTCGTCGGTCACGCAGTGCGTGCGGTCGCACCCGGTACCAGCGTGGGCGCCCGTACGGCCAGCGCCGCGCCGGCGACCCCTAGTGGCCCGTACGTGCCCGTGGCGGGAGCCGCGGCGCGGCGGGGGCTCGGCTTCGCGGCAGCCGTCTCGAGCTTGGCGGTGCGCGGCGAGATACCCACCGCCACCGCGACCGCCGACGTGTCAGCGTGGAGTGCGGCGCGAACTGCGATCCGCCACCTCCGCGGCGTGCGCAAGACAGAGCTCAGCTCCGTGGCGCGCACGCTCACGACGATCGCTCGCGGCGGCAGCCTGACCCCGGCGCGGCTACCGCAGCTGGTCCTCACGCTGCAAGCGAACACGCAGTGGTGGACAAGCGGACCGCTTCTGTCCTACGGGCAGCGCGTCGGCTTCCCCGGCAGCAACCTCGTGTGGGAGTACTACCCCGGGCAGGGGATCCAGCTGCAATGGCTCGGGACGTTCGGTGCCGCGAACGGGTTCTACGACCGCCACAACACGACCGATCTCGCCGCGCTGCTCTCGCAGGCGCTGAGCCTCGCCGTGTCGCGCGCGGGCGGGATTGCGTGGGAATACGACTTCCGCTTCGACGGCGGCAGCCCACAGTGGGTCAGCGCCATCACGCAGGGCACGGCGATCGAGGCGCTCGTCAACGCCGCGACGCTGTTGCACGACAGCACCTACCTCACCGATGCGCACGAGGCGCTCGGCATCTTCAACTCGCCGCCGCCCGCCGGCATCGAGCAGAGCGTCCAGGGCGGCAGCTGGTATCTGATCTACAGCTTCGCGCCGCACGACTACGTGATCAACGCCTTCCTCCAGGCGCTGATCGGGCTCTACGACCTCGCCTACTCAGGCGACCCGGCGGCTCAGCAGGCGTTCGCGCGCGGCAATGCCGCGGCCGAGCTTGCGATGCCGAGCTTCAACACGGGCGCGTGGTCGATGTACGACCAGTACGGCGAGTCGACGCTCACCTACCACGAGTTGCTCATGGGCTTCCTGCGCACGCTCTGCAAGCAGGAGAGCGCCACAACCGCGCAGGCGCTCTGGGTGCTCGGCTCGGGCACCCAGAGCGGGAGCACCGGCGCAAGCGGCGCGAGTGGCGCGAGTGGCGCGTCTGGAACCAACGGGACCGGCGGCACACCCGCAGGCGCGACTGGAGCGAGCGGCTCGAGCGGGGCGTCTGGTGCGAGCGGTTCGACCGGGTCGACCGGGTCGAGCGGCGCCACCGGCGCGACCGGGTCGAGCGGCGCCACCGGACCGACCGCGGCGCCGGCGGCCGTCTACTGCTCGACGGAGGCGGCGTTTGCCGCCGACCTCAAACAACCACCGCAACTCACGATCCCCGCTCTGCGGGTGCTGCGGGTGCACCACGTGGCGAGGGTCGTGTTCACGCTCTCGAAGATCGCGAACGTCAACTTCGCCGTCACGCTCGGGGGCGTCACCAGCTCGATCGACACCTCTCTCGTGCCTCACGGCACGCACTACTTCGTGTGGCGTCCGGCGCGACCGGGGATTTACACGATCACCCTGAGCGCGGTCGACCTCGCTGGGAACAAGGCGGCACAGACGGCTTCCGTCACGGTCGCCCGCTGAGGCCCGACCTAGAAAGAAGCTCAGCCGGACCTATCATGCGAGGCACGTGGAAGCGCTGCCCGCATCGGTCGACGAGCTAGCCGACGGGCTGCGCGACGTCGGCTACCTTCCGGGCGGCGAGACCGCCCTGGTCGCGTTTCTCGCGCTCCGACTCGGCAAGCCCGTGCTTGTCGAGGGGCCCGCGGGGGTCGGCAAGACGGAGCTCGCGAAGGCGCTTGCGCGCCATCTCCAGCGCGAGCTCGTGCGGCTGCAGTGCTACGAGGGCCTCGACGAGGCGCGGGCGCTGTACGAGTGGAACTACCGCAAGCAGCTCCTGCGCATCCAGACCGAGGCCCAGGGGTCCGCTTGGAGCGAAGTCCAGGAGGACATCTTCGGTGAGGAGTTCCTGCTCGCGCGCCCGCTGCTGCACGCGATCCGCGCCAGCTCCCCCGTTGTGCTGTTGATCGATGAGATCGACAAGACCGACCAGGAGTTCGAGGCGATGCTGCTCGAGGTGCTCTCGGACTTCCAGATCACGATCCCCGAGCTCGGGACGATCGGCGCGAGCTCACGGCCGGCCGTGGTCCTGACCTCGAACAACTCGCGTGAGCTGACGGAGGCGCTCAAGCGCCGCTGCCTGTACCTCTGGCTTGACTATCCGCAGCTCGAGCACGAGCTCGCGATCGTCCGCTTGCACGCGCCCGAGCTGTCGGAGACGGTCGCCCGCAAGCTCATCGAGATCGTCGGCATGGTGCGCGAGCTCGACCTCAAGAAGCCGCCGTCGATTGCCGAGTCGATCGACTGGGCACGGGCGCTGCTGCTGCTCGGCGTGGAGGACATCGACGCTGAGAGCTTCACCCAGACGATGTCGGTGATCGTCAAGCACCGCACGGACGTCGAGCTCGTCGCCGCGCGGGTGGGCGTCGCGCTGGCGGCCGCTTCGTGAGGACTCAAGGCGGAGGAATCGATGCCCGGCTGCTCCAGCTGGGTGAGGAGCTACGAGCGGAGGGGGTCAGCGTCGGAACCGCCGAGCTGCTCGACGCGTTCGCGGCGCTCGCCCAGGTCACCTGGACCGACCGCAACGCGTTCCACGGCGCGCTCGCCGCAACGCTCGCGAAGTCGCAGGAGGAGCGTCGCGTTTTCGATCTCGTGTTCGATCGATTCTTCTTTCGCGCGGCGGAGGCCGCGGCGCTGCGCGAGGGTGTCGGCGAGCCAGAAGCAGTCGGCGCTCCGCCGGGTTACAAGATCGATCTCGAGGAGCTCAAGCAGCAGCTCGAGCAGGCTTTGCTCGAGCTCGACGATGCGCGCCTGCGTGACCTTGCCCGCCTTGCGATCGCGGCACTCGGCACGAGCGAGGGCAATCCCGCCGGCGTTGTCGGGCTCGACGTACAGCGCATCCGCCGGGCGCTGGGGCTGCGCAGCGCGATCGGCGCGGACGGCGCCGCGAGCAGCGTGCGGCGCGAAGCGCTCGCGCGCTTCGAGGCGCTCCTGCGGGCCGAGCTCGAACGAGCGCAGATCCAGCGCAACGAAGCGCTCGGCCCGAAGCGCCCGCTGACCGAGCTCGACCGTGCGCTGCCGAGCGGTCCGTCGGCCGACCTGGTCGCCGTGCACCGCGTCGTCGCACAGCTGCGGCGGCGACTCGCGAGCGCCGGCAGCGAGCTTCGTGGCCACCACCGCCACGATCACGTCGACTTCAGGCGGACATTGCGGGCTTCGCTGCAGACGGGCGGCGTGCCGGTCGTGATCAGGCAGCGGCCGCGGCGTCCCCGCCGTCCGGAGCTCTACGTCCTCTGTGACGTCTCGACGAGCGTCAGCTCCGCGGCCGTGTTCTTCCTCTCGGTGCTGCACGCCTTGCACGACTCGTTTCGCAGGATGCGCTCGTTCGTCTTCATCGAGCGCGTGTCCGAAGTCACCGAGGTCTTCGCGCGTGAGCGCGGGTTCAAGGAGGTGAGCGAGATGATCGCGCGCGAGGCCGGCGTGGCGGACGTCTCGGGGTACACCGACTATGGCCGCGTCTGGACGGAGCTGCGGGCGCTGATCGGAGACGACCTCGATCGCCGCTCGACGATGATCATCCTCGGCGACGCGCGAACCAACGGCCGCGACCCGCGCGTCGATGAGCTCGCGGCGCTCACGGCATGCGCCGGGCGCACGATCTGGCTGAACCCGGAACCGCGCCTTTACTGGAACTACGGCGACTCGGTGATCGCCGCGTACGAGCCGCTCTGCGAGGTGTTCGAATGCTGGACCGCGCGGCAACTCGAGGAGTTCGTCAAGCAGCTGACGCGGACCGTGCCCGCATAGCGACGCGTACGCCTCTACGATCGCCGCCGATGCGCAGCGCATCTTCCGTCAGCGCGGCTCGAGCGCCGCTCGCGCGGGGCCGGGTTTGGCCGCTGCTCCGCCGACGGCGGCGCCTGCGCGGTCTGCTCGTGCTCCCTCTCGCGGCGGCGTGCGCCGGGTGCGGCGAGCTGCACACCGACAGTTCGGCGCTCGGTCCCGCGAGGCCACTCACTATCGCGCTCAGCGGACCGGCGAGCGCGCTCTACGCTCCCCTCTACGTCGGCGTCGCCGACGGCGAATTCACGCGCGGGGCGCTGCGCGTGAGCCTCACCGCCGGGAGCTCGGACACAGCATCGCTCGACGCACTCGAGTCCGGACAGGCGCAGGTCGCGATCGCTTCCGAGCCGGCGGTACTCGCCGCACGAGCCGACGGCGAGCGCGTCGTCGCGATCGGGGCGCTCGAGGACGGGGCGCTCGAGGCGATCATCTCGCTGCGCCCGCTCGCTTCGCCGAGGGCACTGGTCGGGAAGAAGGTCGGGACCGACGGGACGAAGCTCGCGGCGGCCGAGCTCTCGAGCTATCTCGAAACGGCGGGCCTCAGCGCTGCGCAGGTGCGGCTGGTCCAGGCCAGCGAGCCGACGGCCCGCGGCAACGGCGCCTATGCCGTAGTAGCCCGTTGGGACCTCGATGCAGTCGCCTTGGCGATCGCCCACCACCGGCCGAACGTCGTGCGCGTCGCTGCCGCCGGCGTGCCGCGCTACACGGATCTTGCGATCGTCGTGCGCGTCGGCGAAGCACGCCATCAGGGTGCGCTGATACGCGCCTTCCTGCAGTCGCTCACGCGCGCCGAGGCGATGACGCGCGCGAACCCCACGGGCGCGGCGCAGATCCTCGTTCGTGCCAATCCGGCGCTCAGCATGCGCCTCGAGCTGGCGGCGCTGAGCGCAACCCAGACCGTTGCCGAGCCATCCGCCGGCAACCAGCCGTTCGGCTACCAGAGCCCCTACGCGTGGCAGAGCTTCGGCGAGTGGATGGCGGCCCGCGGTCTGCTGCGCAGCGCCGCCGTCGCCGGCGACACGATCACAGACGAGTTCCTGCCAGGGCAGGGCGAGTGATCGCGCTGCGCAGCGCGAAGCCCGCGGCGAGACCGCCCCACGGGGCGTAGGGCGCGAAGAAGCGGCGCACGTCGGCCTCCTCGGCGCGATGGCGCGGATCGCCGGACAGGAGCCGACCGACGAGCTTGCGCAGCCCGAGGTCGCCTGCCGGTACCTGGTCGTAGCGGCCCTGGCCGTGGAGCGCGAGCGACTCGACCGTCCACGAGCCGATCTCCGGGATCGCGCGCAGCGCTCGCCAAGCCCGCTCGTGCTCGGGCGCGGCGAGATCGACGCGTCCGGCGGCAACCGCGCGCGCGGCGGCGCGTAGCGCAATCGCGCGGCGGCCGGCGAGATCGAAGGACTCCAACAGCGCGGGGGCGGTGCCGGCAATGGTCGCGGGCGCCGGGAGGTCGCGCAGGGCGCACCACGCCACGCGGCGGCCGAGGCGCGCGATGATCCGCCGCTCGATCGCCACGGCACGCGTGAACTCGATCAGCTGCTCGCAGATCGCCCAGGCGAGTGCCTCGAACGGCTCGGGGCGCCGGGGCGGGCGGAGGCCGGGCAGCGCGCGCAGCGTGCGCCCGATCAGCGGATCGTCCTTGAAGCGGCGGTGAAACTCGCTCAGATCGTCGTCGATGCCGAACGCGAAGCGCATCCGCTCGAGCGCCACAGCGCAGCCTTTGCGTGAGCGGCCCCAGGCCCCGAGGAGGACACTGCTCCGAGCGCCGGCATAGGCGGCGCGGACGAGCACCGGCTCGCCGTCGGTGTGCAGCAGGCGCTCGAGCACGCCGCCGCGACGGCGCAGGACACCGTCCGCACCCCCGCCCGGCAAGAGCAGCGGCGAGCGCGGCTCGAGCTCGAGGCGCATCGTCACTGGTGGGGGCATCGCGCCATTGTGGCCGCTCGACGGGATGTTCGACGCGCAGCAGCCCGGTGCGTGCGGACCGGAGTCCCTAGGGCCGGCGCAGCGTGCGGACCGAGACGAGGAAGGTCTGGACCTCGCCGTAGGGCCGCAGCGCCGGCGTGGGCCGGCGCGAGGCGAGCAACGCCGGGGAGCCGCGGCGGCGGCTCAGCACGGCCACGGTCGCGGCTCCGGCAACGAATCCGGTCACTGCCGCGGCGGCCGCCTGAGCGAGCGCCGGTGGGCTGCTCCTGACCGGCTCGATGACGCGCACCGTCTCGACGAGCACCAGCTCCTCGCCGGTCTCCTGCAGCGCTTGCGAGCGCTCGCCCGCGTCCTCTGGGTACTCCTCCATCAGCGCAGTGTAGAGCCGACTACAAGGTGCGCTCGAACACGCGATAGCGGCGTACCACGTCGCCGCCCATGCCCTGCATCGCGCGGTTCATCGGCCGGTTCGTCTCGAGGATCCAGCCCATCTCGCCCCCCTTCTGCGGCGTGCGCTCCGCGGCATCGAAGTGGAGCTGGTAGAAGCGCGCGGCGACGCCCGTGTGCTGATACTCGGGCTTGACGCCGAGCGCGAAGACACGCACCGCATCGATCTTGCGCCGCCAGTAGAGGGCCTTCGCCCAGCCGAACGGCAAGAGGCGGCCGTTCAAGTGGCGCAGAACCTGGTTGTAGTCGGGCAGCGTCAGCGCCGCCCCCACGACCTCGCCGGTGTCCTGCCGCTCGGCGATGAACGCCCAGTTCTCATCGAGGATCGGCTTGAGGTCCTTGGCGTAGTGGCGAATCTCGTCCGCGGTCAGCGGCACCGCGGCCCAGTTGCGTTCCCAGGCCGCGTTGTAGACCTCGAGGAAGCGGTTCACTTCCGCATCGAGATCGCGCTTTCGCATCGGCCGGCAGACGATCCCGTGCTCGGCCTCGGCCTTGTCGGCCATCGCCCAGATCATCGGGTGCACGCGCTCGCGATTGGAGATGTGGAGGCTCCACATGAGGAGGTCCATCGCCTTGACGAGCCCCTCGGCCTCGAGCAGGTCCCTGTAGTACGGGTGATGCCAGCTCGAGAGGATCATCGGCGGGTGGTCGAAGCCCTCGATCAGCAGGCCGCACTCGTCGTTGGTCGTGAAGTCCATCGGCCCGACCATCCGGTCGCGGCCCCGTTCGCGCAGCCAGCCGGCCGCGGCAGCAAGCAGCGCGTGCGCGGTCGCCTGGTTGTTCTCACACTCGAAGAAGCCGAACAGGCCCCAGCTGTTGTGCTGGAACTCGTTGAAGCGGTGATCGATGTGAGCGCTGATGCGCCCGACCGGCTGCCCGTCGCGATAGGCGAGGAAGTACTGCGCCTCCGCATGCTCGAAGAACGGGTTGCCGCGCTTGTCGAGGCGCTTGCGGACGTCCAGCTGGAGCGGAGCAACCCAGCGCGGCTCGTCTCGGTAGAGGGCGGCGGGAAGTAGGATGAACCGGCGTAGGTCGCGTCCGCCGGACACCGGCCGAATCTCGACACTCATCGAGCCAACCCTATATGGCGATCTCAAGCGGCGTTGACGTCTTCGCGAAGGTCCGCGAGAGCGAGCGGGTCGCGCAGGCGCAGGCCGCGCGCGAAGTCGGCGTGCTGCCCTACTTCCGCGAGGTCCAGGGACCGGCTCGCCCGATCGTTGAGATGGAGGGCCAGGCACGGATCATGCTCGGCTCGAACAACTATCTCGGGCTCACGGGCGACCCGCGCGTCATCGCGGGCGCGCGCGACGCACTCGAGCGCTACGGAACCGGGCTCACGGGATCACGCTTCCTCAACGGGACGACGGCGCTCCATCTCGAGCTCGAACAGGAGCTCGCCGACTGGATGGGCACCGAAGCCGCGATCGTCTTCACGACCGGCCACCAGGCCAACCTCGCAACGATCGGGACGCTCGTTGGCCCCGGGGAGACGATCGTCGTCGATAAGGGCGACCACGCATCGTTGCTCGACGGGGCGATCCAATCGCGGGCGAAGCTTCGCGCGTTCAGCCACAACCGCACCGACAAGCTCGAACAGGCTCTGCGCAAGGCGACAGCGGACGGCGGCGGCATCCTCGTCGTCGTCGACGGCGTCTTCTCGATGGAGGGCGACATCGCGCCTTTGCGCGAGATCGCCGCCCTGTGCGAGCGCTACGGCGCACGGCTAATGGTCGACGAGGCGCATGCCGTTGGCGTGCTTGGCGCGCGCGGCGCCGGGACCTGTGAGCTGCTCGGGGTCGAAGATCGCGTTGACGTGCGGATGGGCACGTTCTCGAAGTCGCTCGCGTCGTGCGGCGGCTTCATCGCGGCCGACGCGGACGTCATCGAGTTCCTTCGCCTCGAGGCCCGCGCGTTCGTCTTCACGGCGGCCGGCGTGCCCGCCGCGGTCGGAGCGGCGCTGGCAGCGTTGCGCGTGATTCGCTCCGACGAGGGCCGCGAGCTGATGGCAGCGCTGCTCGCCAACGCGCAGCGGCTCAACCGCGGCCTGCACGACCTTGGCTTCGCGGTCGTCGAACCGACGCCGGTCGGCGAGGGCACCGCGACCCTCACGCCGATCGTCCCCGTGCTCGTCGGCGAGGACTGGCGTTGCGTGCTGCTCTGGCGGGCGCTCTATGACGCCGGCATCTTCACGAACGTCGCGGTTCATCCCGCGGTCCCGCTCGACGGCGCGCTGCTGCGCACGAGCGTCATGGCGACACACGACGCGGCCGTGCTCGACCGCGCGCTCGAGATCTTCGCGACCGTCAAGCGCGAGTTCGAAGCCGAGCACGGGCCGCTCCCGAGCGCGCGCTGACACCCGCCCAGACTTGTGCGCCGCTGCACAAGGTCTAGACAAACGCCCGCCGCCACAAGAAATTCTCGCTCTGAGCGACCGTCCGCTCGGGCTGGCACTTGAGGAGGAGGGCGGGCCTGACGTAGCTTCTAGCAGCGCCCGCGCGGCACATGAAGGAAGCCTCTTTAGGGGCTCCCGACCGGAGAGAGGTCATGGCGTGGTCTGCCAGCGGGGCCGCTCGCGCTGGTATGTGCCCGCGTGCGAGATGCACTTGTCAACTACGGAAGCGGTGGCCCGTCCGCAGATGGGGCCGGGGAGTTGGAGATGAACGCGACAGCAGTGATGATTCGTGGGCCGCGGCAGGCGGGGGACTCGGAGACGGTCGCCGTGCCCGGGCGAACGCAGGAGCCCGCGCCGCAACACCTTAGGGCGCTCCAGCGCGCAAACCAGATCAGGCTCGCGCGAGCCGAGATCAAGCGTCGGGTCGCGGTCGGCCAGCTGAGCGTCGTTGACGTTCTCCTCTCCGGCGCGGAGGAGATCGAGACGATGGAGATTGCCGAGCTCCTGACCAGCCAGCGCCGCTGGGGGCACACACGCGCCCGACGCTTCCTGGCCGCGATCCCGATGACCGAGAGCAAGACGATCGGTTCGATGACCCAGCGGCAGCTCGCGACGCTCGCGAGCATGCTCACACCCGCCAGTCCGCGCGCTCCCCGGCCGCTGACCGAGCGGGCCGAGCAGGTCGCGGCCTGACGCACTCAACCGGCGTCGCGGCGAATCGCCACTGGCGGAGGGCCGGCGAGGACGGGGACCGAGCCGGTCGCCGCCGGGTGACGACTCGAATCACACGCAGCTTGCGGGTTGTCCCCGAGGGCCAACCCGCGAGCTCGCCGGTTGGCCCGATGGACAACGCGGGCACCAAACGCGCACGGTAGGCTCACCGCGTCGTCAGGGGTTGGTCTTCGCCTGCCCCCGGTACCGATCGCGTAGCAGGAGAAGCATGCCAGTGTCAGAGCAGCTGCAAGCCGTCCGCGACCGCGCCGAAGGCGGCAAGTCGCTGAAGATCGACAGCGAGTCGCCGAGCCCCAAGGACGCGCTCGCCTTCGCCAAGGACCACGGCGTCCGCATGGTGGATCTCAAGTTCACCGATCTACCCGGCACCTGGCAGCACATGAGCATGTCGCTGCGCAGCCTCAGCGAGGGCGACTTCACGGACGGCCTCGGCTTCGACGGCTCGTCGATCCGCGGCTTCCAGCACATCGCGGAGTCGGACATGCTGTTGATGATCGATCCGGCGACGGCGTTCATCGACCCGTTCTATGCCGAGAAGACCCTCTCGGTGATCTGCAACATCATCGATCCGATCACGCGCGAGGCCTACACACGCGACCCGCGATACGTCGCGCAGAAGGCCGAGCATCACCTGGCCGCGAGCGGCATCGCCGACGTGGCGTACTTCGGGCCGGAGGCGGAGTTCTACATCTTCGACCACGTCGCGTTCGACCAGCAGAACCACATGGCCTACTACGAGGTGGACAGCGAGGAGGCCTACTGGAACGTCGGCAAGGGATTCCGCGAAGGCGGCAACCTCGGGCACAAGCCGCGCTCGCAGGAGGGCTACTTCCCTGCGCCGCCGCTCGACACGCTCGCCGACCTGCGCGCGCTGATGGTGATGGTGCTCGAGGCGCTCGATATCGCCACAGAGTTCCACCACCACGAGGTCGGCGGCCCCGGACAGGCCGAGATCGACCTGCGCTTCGCGCCGCTGCTGAAGATGGCCGACACGCTGATGACGCACAAGTACGTCATCAAGAACACGGCCAGGGCGGCAGGCAAGAGCGCGACGTTCATCCCCAAGCCGATCTACGAAGAGAACGGCTCCGGCATGCACGTCCACCAGTCGCTGTGGAAGAGCGGCGAGACACTGATGTTCGACCGCGACGGCTACGCCTTCCTGAGCGACCTGGCGCTCAGCTACGCGGCCGGAATACTCGAGCACGGACGCGCGCTGATGGCCTTCTGCGCGCCGACGACGAACTCCTATCGCCGGCTCGTGCCGGGCTACGAGGCGCCCGTCAACCTCGTGCACTCGAAGCGCAACCGCTCCGCGGCGGTGCGGATTCCGATGTACCTCGCCTCGCCGAAAGCAAAGCGGATCGAGTTCCGCCCGCCCGACCCGCTCGCGAACCCGTACCTCGCCTTCTCCGCGCTTCTGATGGCGGGGCTCGACGGCGTGGAGCGAGGGCTCAAGCCGACCGACCCCGTCGACGTCGACCTCTTTGAGCTCTCTGACTACGAGCTCAGGAAGATCAAGAACGTTCCCGGCTCGCTCGCCGAGGCGATGGACGCGCTCGAAGCCGATCACGAGTTCCTGCTAAAGGGCGACGTCTTCACGCAGGATCTGCTCGACCACTGGATCGAGTACAAGCGCGCCGAGGCCAAGCAGGTCGACCTGCGACCGCACCCCTGGGAGTTCCCGCTTTACTACGACGGCTGAGCCGGTGCACGGAAGCGTTGCTCACGCGACGCTGCACCCCCGGCCGCTGCCGGAAGCGCGCGCCCGCGCGCCGCACAGACACCCCACGAAAACAGGAAGCAGACAATGCCCCGAACCAGGATCCACAACGTCTCCGCAGCCCAGTGGAGTGCAAACGGCGACGCGCTTGGCACTCGTGACCTGACCGAGCTCACCAACGAGTCGTTCGGGGCGAACGTCTTCAGCGCCGCCGAGCAGCGCAAGCGTCTACCCAAGCACGTCTACAGCCAGCTGCGGGCGACCGTCGCGCGCGGCGAGGAACTCGACACCTCGCTCGCCGACATGGTCGCGCAAGCGATGAAGGACTGGGCGCTCGAGAAGGGGGCGACGCACTACACGCACTGGTTCCAGCCGCTCACCGGGCTCACCGCGGAGAAGCACGACTCGTTCTACATGCCGGCCGGCGACGGCACCGCGATCGCCGACTTCAGCGGCAAGGAGCTGATCCAGGGTGAGCCTGACGCATCGAGCTTCCCGACTGGCGGGATCCGGGCGACGTTCGAGGCGCGCGGATACACGGCCTGGGACCCGACCTCGCCGGCGTTCCTGCTCGAGAACCCCAATGGCGCGCTGCTCTGCATCCCGACCGCTTTCGCGTCCTGGACGGGCGAGGCGCTCGACCACAAGATCCCGCTGCTGCGCTCGATGGACGCGCTGTCGAGCGCCGCGATCCGCGCCCTGCGGCTGCTCGGCGAACAGGCGCCGCAGCGCGTCTTCACGACCGTCGGGCCGGAGCAGGAGTACTTCCTGATCGATGAGCAGTACTACTTCGAGCGGCCCGACCTCGTGACGTGCGGGCGGACGTTGTTCGGCGCGAAGCCGCCGAAGGGGCACGAGCTCGACGACCACTACTTCGGCTCGATCCCCGAGCGGATCCTGGCCTACATGCTCGAGACCGAGCTCGAGCTCGGCAAGCTCGGCGTGCCGGTCAAGACCCGTCACAACGAGGTCGCGCCGAACCAGTATGAGATCGCGCCCGTGTTCGAGGGCACGAACATCGGCTGCGACCACCAGATGCTGACGATGCAGGTGATGCAGAACGTCGCGCGCAAGTACGGCCTCGTCTGCCTGCTGCACGAGAAGCCGTTCGCGGGTGTCAACGGCTCGGGCAAGCACAACAACTGGTCGATGAGCACCGACGCCGGCGAGAACCTGCTCGAGCCGGGTGACACGCCGCACGAGAACCTCTCGTTCCTGTTCTTCGCGGGTGCCGTGATCGAGGCCGTCGACAGCTACCAGGAGCTGCTGCGCGCGTCGATCGCGAGCCCCGGGCAGGACTTCCGCCTCGGCGCCAACGAGGCGCCGCCGGCGATCATCTCGATCTTCCTCGGCGAGGAGCTCGAGCGGATCTTCGGCGCGATCGCCGAGGGCAAGACGAGCCCATCGAAGCCGGGATCGTTCCTTGGCCTCGGCACGCCCGTGCTGCCGCAGCTGCCGCTGCACTCCGGCGACCGCAACCGTACGAGCCCGTTCGCGTTCACCGGCAACAAGTTCGAGTTCCGCGCGCTCGGCTCGAGCATGTCGCCGGCCTGGCCGAACACCGTGCTCAACACGATCGTCGCGGAAACGATCGACCGGCTGTCCGGCGAGCTGGAGGCGCAGCTGAAGGGCGGCGCCACGCTGGAGCGCGCGATCCTCGCGATCGTCAAGGACTCCTACGCGAAGCACAGCCGCATCGTGTTCGCCGGCGACGGCTACTCGGAGGAGTGGCACGCCGAGGCGGCGCGGCGGGGGCTCGCGAACCTGCGCTCGACGACCGAGGCGCTGCCGTGGCTCGTCGAGGACGCGACCGTCAAGCTGTTCGAGAAGCACAAGGTGCTGTCGAAGCGCGAGCTCGAAGCACGCTACGAGGTCGCAAGCGAGCAGTACACGACCACGGTGAACATCGAGGCCGAGACCGCCGCTTCGATCGCGCGAACGCTCGTGCTGCCGGCGGCGCTCCGCCACCTCGCGCTGGTCAAGGAGGCGGGGGTCGAGCGGCTCGTCGCGGAGACACAGGAGCTCGTGGAGAGCTTGGTCGCGGCGATCGGCGAGCTCGAGCGGGCGAACTCGTCGCACCCGCATGTCGAGGGGCTCGAGCACGCGAAGTACATGCGCGACACGGTCCTGCCCGCGATGGGCGCGGTGCGCGAGGTCGCGGACAAGCTCGAGCGGATCATCGCCGACGACCTCTGGCCGCTCCCGAAGTACTCGGAGATGCTGTTCATCAAGTGAGCGCGTCGAGCTCCGCGGCGAGACCGGCTACGCGGGTGGCGATGTCGTCGCGGATCGCGCGGACCTCGTCGATCGGCCTCCCGGCAGGGTCCGCTAGATCCCAGTCGATGTAGCGCTTGCCGGGGATGTAGGGACAGGCATCGCCGCAGCCCATCGTCACGACCACATCCGCCCATCGCGCGAGCTCGTCCGTGAGCAGCTGGGGAGTGCGGTCCGATAGGTCGGTGCCGAGCTCGCGCATCGCCTCGACGACGACTGGGTGAACCTGCTCGGCGGGCTGGGTGCCGGCTGAGCGGGCGGCGTGCCGGCCGGCGGCTGCCTGTTCGAACAGGGCTTGGCTCATCTGCGAGCGACCGGCATTGTGCAGGCAGACGAAAAGGACGTTGGCCATGTCAGCTTCGCTCCTCTGGCGTCGACGGCGCAGCCAGTGCGCGTGCGCCGCTGTGGGGAAGGATGACCTGCGCTGCGTCGGCGGGCGTGACGTCGGGGTAAAGCGTACGGACGAGGACGACGGCGCCGAATCCGCCCGCGAGCTGCGCCAGCACGAAGGCCGGTGCGGAGGCCGGCGCGATACCGGCGAAGGTGTTCGAGAAGATGCGGCCGACCGTGATCGCGGGATTGGCGAAGCTTGTCGAGCTCGTGAACCAGTAAGCGGCGCCGATGTAGGCGCCGACCGCAGCGGGGGTCGCGGAGGCGCGGCGGGTGCGTGCCAGCGCGAAGATCACGAGCAAGAGCCCTGCGGTGGCGACGATCTCGGCGAGCAGGTGCGCCGGGGACGCACGGTGGTGGGTCGAGATGCTGACGGCCGGCAGCACGAACATGGCGTTGGCGAGCAGCGCGCCGCTGATGCAGCCGGCGGTCTGGGCGGGGATGTAGGCGAGCGCGGTGCGCCAGCGGATTCCGCCGAAGGTAGCGTCCGCGAGCGAGACCACCGGGTTGAAGTGACCCCCGGAGACGGGCCCGAACATGAGGATGATCGTGTACAGGCCGGCGGCGGTGACGGCCGCGTTCTCGAGCAGCTCGAGCCCGATCTCGTGCGGAGAGAAGTGTTGCGCGGCGATCCCGGATCCGATCACGACCGCGGCGAGCAGCGCGCTACCGAGATACTCGGCGAGCAGCGCCCGCTTCATCGCACAGCGGCGTCGAGTGCCGCGCAGTGCTCGGCGCGCAGGCACGCGCGCGCCTCGCGCAGCGCGATCGCCATGATGTGGCTGCGTACCGGGACATCGTCGAAGCGCGCCAGCACGGCGTCCGCGCAAGCACGGATCTCCTGCGCAGTGCGGCTGTCCTCGAACTCCTCGCGGAGCGAGGGGAGCATTCGCACGAGCCTGTAGCGGTGGGCGGTCTCGTCGGTGCGGATCGCCTCGAGCTTATCCTCGATCAGCTCGTGTACGTGACGCTCGATCACGTCGCGTATCGGTCGAACCGCCTCCACGGGCAGGCCGGCGGGGTCCGGGATCTCCCAGGCGTCGACCGTCGTCGGCACGTAGGGGCACGCATCCCCGCAGCCCATCGTCACGGCCCAGTCGGCGTGCAGTTGCATCTCCGGCATGAGCTTGCGGGGGCGGCGCCCTGCGAGGTCGATGCCGACCTCGCGCATCGCCTCGATCACACCAGGCCAGATCGCCGCCGCTGGGTTCGAGCCGGCCGACTCGGCGCGCACATCGCTCGGGGCTTCGCGCTCGAAGAAGGCCTGCGCCATCTGCGAGCGGCCCGCATTGTGATTGCAGACGAACAGCACGTATTTCATCGATCGCCTCCCGCCGGTCGCTGGTACGCGAGGAGCTTATCCATTGACAGATATCACTTCAATCGATATATATAAATTGATGGCTTTCGATCTGGAGCTTGCTCCGAAGCACAAGCGCTCGCCCGGCGAGCCGTGCTGCGAGCCCGTCGTCTACCCGGACGTCGAGCGCCGCCAGGCGGAGCGGCTGGCGGCCGTCGCGAAGGCGCTCGGGGACCCGGTGCGCCTGCAGCTCGTGGACGTCCTGCGCAAGCACGCCGGCAAGGTCTGCGTCTGCGAGCTGGTGCCGCTCTTCGACCTTTCGCAGCCGACCGTCTCGCACCACCTCAAGGTGCTGCGCGAGTCCGGAATCGTCGGCTCCGAGCGTCAAGGGTTGTGGGCCTATTACTTCGTCCTCCCCGACGCGTTGAAGGAGCTGTCCACATGGCTCGGCTAGAGAACGACTGCTGTTCCGCCGCTTTGCAGGGGACCTGCTGCGGGCCCGCTGACAAGGTCGAGTGCTGCGGCGATGACAGCCATGCGCCCGGCTGCGGCTGCCAGGGAGCCGCGGACGTACGCGAAGCCGTCCGCGCGAAGTACGCCGCCGCCGCGCGCGCCGCCGCGAAGCCCGAGACGGCCGGCTGCTGCAGCTCCGCCGGCCAGCCAGACGTCTTCGGCGCCGCGCTGTACCAAGGGACGGACGCACCGGAGGGAGCGATCAACGCCTCGCTCGGGTGTGGCGTGCCGACGGCCGTCGCCGATTTGCACGACGGCGAGATCGTCCTTGATCTCGGCGCGGGCGCCGGCGCGGATGTGCTGATCGCGGCCCGGCGAGTCGCACCACGCGGTCGCGCGATCGGCCTCGACATGACCGACGAGATGCTCGAGCTCGCGCGGCGCAACGCAAGCGACGCGGGCGCCGAGAACGTCGAGTTCCTCAAGGGCTACCTCGAGGACATCCCGCTCCCCGACGAGAGCGTCGATGTCGTGATCTCGAACTGCGTGATCAACCTCGCCGCCGACAAGGCCGTGGTGCTGCGCGAAGCCGCACGCGTGCTGCGACCAGGCGGCCGGCTCGCGATCTCGGACGTGATCGCCGACCCGGGCATGGACCTGGCGACGGGTGCAGACGTCGCTCAATGGACCGGGTGTATCGCCGGCGCGCTGACGCGAGAAGAGTTCGCTGCAGGGCTCGAGCAAGCCGGCCTCACCGCGATCGAATTCCGCGAAACGCACCGTGTTCACGAACACGCCGCCGCCACGATCATCCGTGCGCGAAAGGACTGCGTGCTCGTCGAGCGACTGCTCGGCCCGGCAGCGAAGTAGCTCGCGCTGACGAGGCGCCGCAAACCTTGCCATAGTTTTGTCAAGGTTGGCCCGTTTCGCTGGTAGGATTGGTTGATGCGCGGCGACTTCCTGGACGCGATCGCGTCGCGGGTCGTGATCTACGACGGAGCGATGGGCGCCACGCTCGAGCAGCTCGAGCTCACGTCTGCCGACTACGGCGGACTCGCTGGCCGCTGCCACGAGGCACTCGTGCTGCACCGTCCCGACGTGATCGAAGGGATCCACGCGGGGATGATCGAGGCCGGCGCCGAGGTCATCGAGACCTGCACCTTCCAGGGCTCGCGGCTCAAGCTCGGCGAGTGGGGCCTCGCCGAGCACACGCTCGAGATCAATACGCGCGCTGCCCAGATCGCGCGCAAGGCAGCCGGGACGAAGCGATTCGTCGCCGGCTCGATCGGTCCGACCGGCTTCCTGCCGGCCTCGAATGACCCGACCCTCGGTCAGATCTCGTTCGGTGAGCTCCTCGAGGTCTTCCGCGAGCAGGCGGAGGGACTGATCGCCGGCGGAGCCGACCTGCTGCTCATCGAGACGGCGCAGGACATCCTCGAGGTGAAGGCAGCGATCTTCGGCGCACGCGAGGCGTTCAAAGCCGCAGGACGGGCGCTCCCGATTCATGCGTCGATATCGCTCCTGCCGAATGGCGGCAAGATGCTCCTGGGGACCGATATCTCCTCTGCCCTTGCCACACTCGACGGGCTTGGTGTCGACGTGGTCGGACTCAACTGTTCGACCGGGCCGGAGGACATGCGCGACGCGATCCGCTTTCTCGGCGACACATCGCCGCTGCCGGTCGCCTGCATCCCGAACGCCGGCCTCCCAATCCAAGGGCCGCGCGGGGAGACGATCTTCCCGCTCGAGCCCGAGCCGTTCGCGACGACACTGGCCGAATTCGTCGAGCGCTACGGCGTCGGGATCGTCGGCGGTTGCTGCGGCACGCGGGCCGAGCACATCGCCGCGCTCAAGGAGCTCATCGGAGAGCGCTCGAGCGCCCCGCGGCCGGCGCCGCGCGCGGCGCACGTGTCCTCGATGATCGCCGCGACGCCGCTCGCCCAGCTCCCGGCGCCCACGATCGTCGGCGAGCGCGTCAATGCGCAGGGATCGCGCAAGGCCAAGGAGCTGCTGCTCGCCGACGACTACGACGGGCTCGTCGCGATCGGCGAGGGGCAGGTCGAGCGCGGAGCGCACGTGCTCGACGTCTGCGTCGCGCTGACCGAGCGTCAGGATGAGGCGGATCAGATGGGCGAGCTCGTCAAGCGCCTCTCGCTCGCGGTCACGGCGCCGCTGCAGATCGACACGACTGAGCCTGACGTAATGAGCGCCGCGCTCGCGCAGCTGCCCGGGCGCGCGATCGTCAACTCCGTGAACCTCGAGGCAGGACGCGCGAAGCTCGACAGCGTCGTGCCGCGGTGCCTCGAGCACGGTGCCGCGCTGATCGCACTGACGATCGACGAGGAGTCGATGGCGAAGACCGCCGCGCGCAAGGTCGAGGTTGCGAAACGGATCCACAGCTATGTCGTTGACGAACACGGCATGAGCCCCGAGCTGCTGATCTTCGACGCGCTGACCTTCACGCTCGCCACCGGGCAGGACGAGTTCAAGAACTCCGCCGTCGAGACGCTCGAAGGCATCCGCGCGATCAAGCGCGAGCTGCCTGCCTGCAAGACATCGCTCGGCGTCTCGAACGTCTCGTTCGGCTTCGGCAAGGCGGCGCGCGCGGTGCTCAACTCCGTGTTCCTGCACCACGCGGTCGAAGTGGGACTCGACCTCGCGATGGTCAATCCGGCGGACATCACGCCCTACCCCGAGATCGACGCGAATGAGCGCGAGATCGCCGACGACCTCGTCTTCAACCGGCGCGAGGACGCGGTCCAGCGGTTCATCGAGCATTTCGAGTCGCGCGGCGCAACTGCTGTCAGCGAGAACGAAGACCCGACGGAGGGCATGGAGCCGGAAGAGGCGCTCCACTTCCACATCCTGCGCCGGCGCAAGGACGGTGTCGAGGCGTGGATCGACCGCTCGGTCGAGAAGATCGGGGCCGTGCCGACGCTCAACGACGTGCTGCTGCCGGCGATGAAGGAAGTCGGCGACAAGTTCGGCGCCGGCGAACTGATCCTGCCGTTCGTGCTCCAGTCGGCCGAGGTCATGAAGCGCGCGGTCGCACAGCTCGAGCGCTACCTCGACCGCATCGAGGGCTACACGAAGGGGACCGTCGTCATCGCAACCGTGTTCGGCGACGTACACGACATCGGCAAGTCGCTGGTCAACACGATCCTCACCAACAACGGCTACACCGTCGTCGACCTCGGCAAGCAGGTGCCGATCTCGGCGATCCTGGAGGCCGCGCAAGAACACGAGGCAACGGCGATCGGCCTCTCGGCGCTGCTCGTCTCGACCTCGAAGCAGATGCCGGCGTGCGTCGCCGAGCTCCACGAGCGCGGCCTGCGCTACCCGGTGCTCGTCGGCGGCGCCGCGATCAATCGCGACTTCGGGCTGCGCATCCTCTACCCGAAAGGCGCCGACTCCGAAGAGCTCTACGAGCCCGGCGTCTTCTACTGCAAGGACGCGTTCGAGGGTCTCGCGCGGATGGACGAGCTCGTCGAGCCCGAGCAGCGCGAGCTTCTCGTCGCGCGCACGCGCAAGGCTGCTCAAGCGCTGCGTGAGCGCGCGAGCGACGTCGAGGAGCTGCGCACCGACGATGACAGCGTCCGCTCGGCGGTGATCGCTGCGGACCCCGTGCCCGTGCCGCCGTTCTGGGGCGCGCGCGAGGTGCCGGTTGATCTTGCGGACGTCTACCCGCACCTCGACACGCACGTGCTCTTCAAGCTGCACTGGGGTGGCAAGGGCGTGAAGGGCGATGCCTGGCGCGAGCTCATCGAGGGCGACTTCCAGCCGCGCCTCGAGCGGATGTGGCGCGAGCAGACCTACCTGCACCCACGCGCGCTACTCGGCTACTTCCCCTGCTACAGCGCCGGGAACCAGATCGTCGTGCTGGATCCGCAGGACAACGACCGCGTGCTCGAGCGCCTCGTGTTCCCACGCCAGCCCGGGCACGACCGGATCTGCCTCGCCGACTTCTTCCGCCCCCGCGAGAGCGGCGAGCTCGACGTCGTCGCCCTCCAGGCGGTCACAGTCGGCGACGAAGTGACGCGGCTGATCGGGCAGCTCGAGCAGGAGGGCGAGTTCGCCGAGCAGCTCTTCACACACGGCCTCGGCGTACAGACAGCCGAGGGCCTCGCGGAGTGGCTGCACGGCAAGGTGCGCAGCGACCTGGCGATCGGCGCGACGCAGGGGCGCCGCTACTCGTGGGGCTACCCGGCGTGCCCGGACCAGTCAGAGCACGAGAAGGTCTTCCGCCTGCTGGACGCACCCCAGATCGGGCTGCGACTGTCGAGCGGCTACGCGCTCGAGCCGGAGCAGTCCACGCTCGCGATCGTCGCGCACCACCCCCAGGCGGTCTACTTCGGGATGAAGTCGGGCTTCCTGCCGCAGGGCGCGCCGCCGCCCGACGACGTCATCGCCGGCTCGCAACGCGACCCCACGCGCGCCGCGGGTGCCGCCGAACTCGCGGACGATGACCCGGCGCAGAGCGTCGAGAGCGAGAGTGACGCGCCGCTCAGCGCCAGCCCGCGATCAGCGCGAGCTTCTGCTGGCGCGGCAAGCGCTTGATCCGCGCCTCCTCGCGCCGCGCGGCGTGCGAGTCGCTCACGCCTAGCGCGCCGGCGAGCTCAACCGGCAGGCGCGAGCGGGTGTAGCGGGCGCCACGGCCAGAGGCGTGGGCCGCGAGGCGGCGCTCGAGGTCGATCGTCCAGCCCGTGTACAGCGAGCCGTCGGCGCAGCGCAGGACGTAGACCCAGGCATCCACGGCACAATCTTCGCCGCAGCGCCGGCGCGACCTGCGGCTCGGATGTGGCGAGGCCCGCGCGCACGCGCTACCGTCAGCCCGTGCCCGGCCGTGAGGATTCAGCTCGGAGCCCCCTTAGCATACGGTCGCTGGGGCAGCTGCGGTTCAGCATGCGCTCGCGGATGCTCGGAGCGCTCGTCCTCACCGCGCTCGCGACGCTCGCGGCAGCGGCGCTGGCGCTGCTCGCGCCGCTCGAGTCACAGCTCCGCGGCGACAGCCTGCGGATCGGCGAGGGCACGGTCACGGTCGACCGAGGCGTGCTCTCGACCCTGCCGCTGACACCCGCGGGTGAGCCGGTGCGCAGAGCGCTCGACGCAAGGCTCGAGCAGTTCTTCCACATCAACGGCGCCGTGTACGTGGTCTGGGACGAGCGCCTCACGCGGATCGACGACACCGACAGGGACGACCGCAGGGCTATCGACAAGATCGCGCCGCGCGTCGTGCGGCGAGCGCTTTACGCGTCCTCGAAGACGCCGCACACGCTGCGCAGCGATGTGCTCGTCGTCGCGACTCGCTACCGCGATCGCGGGCACCGGTTCGTGCTCGAGATGATCAAGCGCGTCGACGCCGTAACGGTGGCCGGGAGCGTCGTGCGCAGCGCGCTGATCTGGGCTGCGCTGATCGGGCTTGGCGTCGCCAGCGCATTCGGAGTCGCGCTCTCCTCGCGCCTCGTCCGGCGTCTGCGACTGCTCCGTGACACAAGCCGCGCGCTGCTCGAGAACGAGCCGAGCGCGGGCGGCATGCCGCGCGACGACGTGCCGGACGAGATCGGCGAGGTAGCAAGCGGCCTGCGCACCCTGCACGAGCGCCTCGAGCTCCAAGAGCAGGCACGGCGCGTCTTCATCGCGACCGCGTCACACGAGCTGCGCACACCGCTGGCCTCGATGGAAGGGGCACTCGAGCTGCTCGAAGAGGACCTGGCGGAGGATGCGATCGACATCCCCGACGCACGCCAGCGCGTAGCAGCGGCTCGGCGGCAGGCGCGGCGACTCAGCGCGCTGGCGGCAGACCTGCTCGACCTCAGCCGCCTCGACGCGCGCCTCGAGCTGCGCAGCGAGCCCGTCGAGCTCGGCGAGACCGCGCGCGCCGTCGCCGCCGAGTTCGAGCGGCGCGCAGCAGACCGCGAAATCGCGATCGAGATCGACAAAGGCGATGGGCCGTCGTGGGCCGACGCCGATCCCTCGAGCGTGGCCCGCGTAATGCGGATCCTGCTCGACAACGCACTGCGATTCGCGCCGGCGGGCTCGAGCGTCACGATTCGCCTCGGCAGCGCAACCGGGCGGCCGGTGGTCGAGGTCAATGACGGCGGGCCCGGAGTGCCCGACGACGAGCGCGAGCTGATCTTCGAGCGCTTTCAGCGTGGCCGCTACAGCGGCGCCGAGAGCGGCTTCGGGCTCGGCCTGGCGATCGGCTCGGAGCTCGCAACGCGGATGGGCGGGCTGCTCGAGCTGACCGGCGAGACCCCCGGCGCAACATTCCGCCTGACGCTGGCCCCCGCGTCGGCCGCCGTGGAGGCGGCCGACGAGCCCGTCGGCGCTGGACCATCGCCCGCGCCCTGACGCGAGCGATGGTCGATGGTCAGAGCGGCTGCGCCGCCGGCTCGGCAGCCGCCACCCGGGCCGGGGCAGCGTGCAGGGCGCGAAGGCGGACTTCGCGCCAGGAGAGGCCCTCGCGCAGCAGCGCGGGCAGGCCCATCACGACTGCGGTCGTGATCTCAACGGCTTGGAGGATGATGCCGTACGCGATCGCGTCGGCAGCGGAGACGTGGAAGCCGCCCGCGAGAACCGCGACGCACGCGGCCTGGAAGACGCCGATATTCGACGGCGCTGCCGGCAGGACGGCGGTGACATTGACCGCGAAGAGGACACCCGCCGCGCCGGCGATGCCGGCGTGCCCGAGCCCCAGCGAGAGCAACAGCGTGTAGCACGAGGCGCACTGGAGCGTCCACGCGAGGAGCTGCGCGAACGTTGCGATGAGCGCCGCACGCGGCTCGTGGAACACGCGCATGCCGCGGCGCACCTGTACGAGCGTCGCGTGGATGCGCGTGAGCAGGGCCGCGCGCCGCTCCACGGCCGGCCGCGCACCGGCGCGGCGGAAGGCGAGCGGTGTGATCAGGATCGCTGCGACGAGGCCGGCGGGGGCCAGTGCCACGGCGAGCAGCGCGCCATGGTGGCTACCCGCGAGGTTCTCGCTCGTGAACATGATCGTTCCGAGGATCGTCAGCGCCAGCAGGTTGAGCAGCGTCTGCGAGACGATCGTGCCGAGCACCACCGGGAAGGTCGCGGCGGGTCTGCCCACGCGGCGCGCGACGATCAATGCGCGCGACAGCTCACCCAGGCGCGCAGGCAGCGTCGCACTCATCAGCACGCCGATGAACGTGCCCTGCATCGCGTCGGCGCGACGGACTCGCGCCTGCGGCAACGCCGCGCGCAGAATCGCTAGCCAGGAAACGGCGCGAGCGGCCATCGCCGAGCACATCAGCGCGAGGCCGACGATGATCCACAACGGCTGCGAGGTGCTCAGGCTCGAGGCGATCTTCCCCGGACCGATCGCCCGCACCGCGAGGTAGGTTGCGGCGGCGCCGGCGAGGGCGACTGTCGGGACGAGCGCGCGACGGCCCAGCGAGTGGATTCGCGCAGTCGGGGCGCGCCGCGCCGGCTCGAGGCTCGGCAGGCGCCGGCCGTGCGGCAGCGAGGCGCGCGTCTGATCGCGCGCGCGCAGCCCGATCCGCGCCGCGACGCCGCCCGGCGCCGGCATCGCGATCGCATCCTCATAGGCCGCGATGACCTGCGCCGTCACGTGCGGCCAGGCAAAGCGCTGTGCGGCAACGCCCGCAGCGGCCGACATCGCCTGGCGGCGCGGAAGGTCGTAAGCGAGCTCGAGCACCGCGCTTGCAAGTGCGCCCGGGTCGCCGGGCGCCACAAGCACGCCCTCGACGCCGTGGTCGACGACGCCGGCGTAGCCGGGAATGTTCGAGGCGATCACTGGCACGCCGGCGGCGAACGCCTCGGTCAGGACCATGCCGAAGCTCTCGCCGCCGAGCGACGGAGCCAGCAGCAGATCGGCTTCGCGTAGCAGCGCGAGCTTGCGCGCGTCGCTGATCTTCCCGTGCGCGCGCAGCCCGGTCGGATCGAGCAGCAGCGCCTCGGCCTCGGTCTCGGTCGCGCCGACGAGATCGATCTCGACCGGCGCATGCTCGCGCAGCGCCTCGAACGCGCGCAGGGCAACCGGTAGGCCCTTGCGCTCGACGGCCTGGCCGACAAACACGAGCCGCAGCGGCCGCTCCGCGCACGGCAACGCGGGCTCCTGCACGGGCACGAGCGCCGGAACCTCGACGCCGTTGGGGATCACGCGGTAGTCCCCGCCGAAGAAGCGCTCGCCCGTCCACGCCGCGGCCGGCGAGACAGCGATCCTCACGGCGAGGCGGTTGAGGCGCCGGGCCGCGCCGGCGGCGTTACCGAGGTTGTTCGTCAGGCGGTTCGTAGAGTAGGCGTGGAAGGTGCCGACGAGCGGCAGCACGCGCTCGCGTAGGACGTCCCAGCCGAGGATCGGGGCGATCGGCTCGTGGACGTGCACGACGTCGTAGCGCCCGGTGCGCAGCTCGCGCCGCAGCGTCGCCACCGCGCTCGGGGAGATCGAGAGGTTCGATACCGCGCCGTTCGCGCGGAATCCGACCGTACGCCCGAGCGAGACGATCTCGCCACTCAGCTCGCGGCGCTCCGGCGGCGCTCCGCGATGCGCGCGGACGCTGCGAGCGTCATCCGGATCGAACGGCGTGATGATGCGCGGCTCGTGTCCTGCATCGCCCAGGTGCGCCGCGAGCGAAGCGATGTGGCGTGTGACCCCGCCCGGATAGGTCCACGAGTAGGGCGAGACCAGCGCGACGCGCATGCGCACACATCCTAGCCGCTGAAATCCGCCCGTATACTGGGCTCGAGGCCGCCTTTCGGCCACACGGATGCCCGAGCGCCACTTCGTCAAGTACACGTTCATCAAGCTCGACCCCGCTTGGCGGCGGCTCGATGACGAGGTGCGCGCGGCGCACAAACAGGAGCTGATCGCCGCCTGCGAGGACTTTGCGAGCGACCATCTGCTGCGCTCGTTCTCGACCGTCGGCACGCGCGGCGACACCGACCTGCTGCTGCTGGCGCAGTCGGCGAACCTCGACCGGATCCACGAGCTCCACGTCGTGCTCGGCCAGACGGGCCTGATGAAGTGGGCCTCGATCCCGTACTCCTACCTGGCGATGACAAAGCCGTCCGAGTACTCGGATGAGTCGCGCCTCGAGGTACGACCCGGGCACTCGAAGTACCTCTTCGTCTATCCGTTCGTGAAGACGCGCGAGTGGTACCAGCTGCCGGCGCCGGAGCGCTACCGGATCATGCAGGAGCACATCCGCGTCGGACGCGAGTACCCCAGCATCGATCTCAACACGAGCTACTCGTTCGGGCTCGACGACCAGGAGTTCGTGGTCGCGTTCGAGTCGGACGAGCCCTCCGACTTCCTCGACCTCGTGCAGAAGCTCCGCACGGCGGAGTCCTCGATCTACACGAAGCGCGACACGCCGACCTTCACGTGCATCGCGATGTCCGTCCCGCGAGCGCTTGCCGCGCTCGATGGCGAGGCGCTCGCGGCGACGACGCTCGCGGAATGAGCGTCGACAGCGGCGACGCGAAGATTCGCGTCGCGGTCATCGGCTCCGGCCCGGCCGGCAGCTACGCGGCGGGTCACCTTCTGCGCCACAGCGCGACGGAGCTACACGTCGACCTGTTCGAGCGTCTGCCGACCCCGTGGGGGCTCGTACGCGCGGGAGTCGCGCCCGACCACCCCAAGATCAAGAGCGTGACACGCGTATACGAGAAGACCGCGGAGCACGCCCGCCTGCGCTACTTCGGCAACGTCGAGTTCGGGCGCGATCTCACCGTCGAGGACCTGCGCGCGCACTACAACGCGATCATCTACGCGGTCGGTACGCCGATCGACCGCGAGCTTGGCATCCCCGGCGAAACGCTCGAACGCAGCTACGCTGCGACCGACTTCGTCGGCTGGTACAACGCGCACCCCGACTTCGCCGAGCACGAGTTCGACCTGCGCGGCGAGCGCGCCGTCGTGATCGGCGCGGGGAACGTCGCACTCGACGTGGCGCGGATGCTGATGCTAAGCGAGCGCGAGCTCGCCTGTACGGACGTGGCAGACCACGCGCTCGCGGTGCTCGCGCGCAGCAATATCCGCGAGGTCCTCGTCGTCGGGCGCCGTGGCCCGCAGCAGGCCGCATTCACCAACCCGGAGCTGCTCGAGCTGGCCGAGCTGGCCGAGGCCGAGGTCGCCGTCAGTCGCGAGGACATTGCGCTCTGCGACGGAATCGAGGATCCGGGGATCGACGCGATCGCTCGGCGCAACGACAAGATCATGCACGACTACGCCGCGCTGGCGGGCGGCGAGAAGGCGCGCCGGATCGAGCTGCGCTTCCTACTCTCACCGATCGAGATCCACGGCACGAATGCCGTCGAGGCCGTGACGTTCGCTCGCAACGAGCTCGTCGCGAGCGATGACGGGAGCCTGCGGGCGCGCGCGACCGCCGAGCGGCTGACGATCCCGGCGCACACCGTCTTCCGCGCGATCGGCTACCGCGGCACGCCGCTGCCGGGCGTCCCGTTCGACGAGGCGCGTGCCGTCATCGCGAACGCCGGCGGGCGCGTCACCGACGAGCAGGGCGCGCGCCACGGCGAGTACGTAGTCGGCTGGGCGAAGCGCGGGCCGAGCGGTGTCATCGGCACGAACAAGAAGGACGCTGCCGACACCGTCGAGCGCCTGCTCGAGGACCTCGGCGGCGGACGCCTACTCTCCCCCGCGCCGGTCTCGGACGCCGCTCTTGCCACCTACATCCACGACCGCGCGCCGCACGCGGTCGACTATGCGGGCTGGGTGAGGATCGACCGCCACGAGCTCGCGCTCGGTGCTGCGAGCGGGCGTCCGCGCGTGAAGCTGACAACGATCGCCGAGCTGCTCGCGATCGCGGAGCGCGAACAGTGAACAAGGCCGAAGCGCACCTGAGCGCCGCCGACCCGGTGCTCGGCGCGCTGATCGCGCGCTTCGCCGGTCAGGTCGAGACGATCGAGGCCCGGCGCGGCCGCCGGCCCGCCGACTACTACGCGGGGCTCGTCCGCACGATCGTCGGACAGCAGCTGTCGACCCGCGCCGCACAGGCGATCTGGCTGCGCGTGCTCGACTACTTCGACGGCGAGCTGCCGACCCCGGCGATGATCCTGGCAGCCGACGCCGAGGAGCTGCGCGCGGCCGGCGGCCTCTCGCGCGCTAAGACGAGCTATCTGCGCTCGCTCGCCGAGCACGTCGAGTCCGGCGCCCTCGAGCTCGACCGGCTCGAGCAGCTCGACGACGAGACAGTGATCGCCGAGCTCGTCGCGGTCAAGGGGCTCGGCGAGTGGAGCGCGCACATGTTCCTGATGTTCCAACTCGGGCGTCCCGACGTCCTCGCGCCCGGGGACCTCGGCGTCAGGAAGGGGATCCAGATCGCCTACGAGCTCGAGACGATGCCCACGCCGAGCGAGGTGATCACGCGCGCCGAGCCGTGGCGGCCCCACCGCACGACGGCCTGCATGTACCTGTGGGGACTACTGGACGCGCGCCCGCTGCAGTGAAGAGCACCCCGTTCGGGGTACAGGCGAGCGTCGCTGGCTGTAACGCCAGCCCTAAACAGGAGAGCAGGACTCTTGCCCGGCCACGCGGAACGACGAGCCGCAGCCGCAGGCGGCAACCACGTTCGGGTTCTCGACCTTGAAGCCGGCCCCCGTGAGCGCGTCGACGTAATCGATCTGGGAGCCGTCGACGTAGGTCAGCGCCTCCGGCGCAACGAGCAGCTTGAGTCCGTGATCTTCGAAGATCTGGTCGTCGGGGTGGGGCGCGTCGAAGGCGAGCTGGTACTGGAAGCCCGAGCAGCCGCCGCCGCGCACGCCTACTCGCAGGCCGGCAGCGACATCGCCATCCTGTGTCGCGAGGAACTCGCGGACCTTCTCGGCGCCCTTGTCGGTGATCGTGATCATCGCTTTCCAAAGTATAGCCACGGGGATTGCAGGCTCCGCAAGCTTGCTGAAAATGGCCATGCGTTAGCTAACCTTTGATGGTCATGCCGCAAGCTGGCGAAATCAAGTCACGAATCGAAGCCGCAATCCCTGGAGCTCGAGCAGAGGTCGAGGATTGGACCGGCGGTGGCGATCACTTTCGCGCGAGCGTGACCGCGAAGGCCTTCTCGGGCCTTTCGCGTATCGAGCAACATCGCCTCGTCTACCAGGTGTTCGGCGATGAGATCGGTGGCCCAATCCATGCCCTGTCACTGAGCACCCAAAGCGAATGAGGTACGAATGAGCGAGCAGACTTCGGAGGTCCGTGAGGCGATCGAGAAGGCAATCGCCGACAACGAGGTGATCCTCTTCATGAAGGGCACGCCGAACGCACCGGCGTGCGGATTCTCGGCGCGCACCGCCGGCGCGCTGCAGTCGCTCGGCGCAAAGTTCGCGGCGGTCGACGTGCTGCCCGACGCGCGGATCCGCAGCGAGCTGTCGGCGCTGTCGCAGTGGCCGACGATCCCGCAGCTGTTCGTGCGCGGCGAGCTGGTCGGCGGGTGCGACATCGTCACCGAGATGTACGCGAGCGGCGAGCTCGCGCAGCTGCTCGGAGTGGAGCACGAGGACGGCGCACTCGAAGAGCCGACGCTGGGTAACGGCGTGCTCGAGATCGAGAATCGACTGTAGGGGGGCCATGGTCGTCGAGCAGCTGGCGCCCGGGGCCCGCCGGACGCGGACGGGCGCAGTGCACATCTATGAGGAGGAGGAGGCGTCCTACGACGAGGAGCGCCAGCGCCCGGACGGCTCGTACCTTTGCGCGACCTTCGGCGGACGCTGGACGCGCCAGCCGCGCGACATCGACGGGCCGTCGTTCGAGCGACTCAGGCTCGACCAGGCGCTGACCTGGGCACGCGCGCGCGCGCCCGAGGTGCAGATCCGCTACGGACGCGGGGACTACCACAGCGCCGGCGAGACCAATCCGGCCGGCCTACCGGAGTGGCCGCCGCGCGATATGCCGGCGCGGCTCATCCGCCGTCGCCCGCCGGAGCAGGCCTGGCGCGAGCGCAGCGAGGGTGACCCGCCCGTCGAATGGCGTGTCGAGCTGCTGCTCGCGCCGCCGAACGTCGACCACATGGCGACCGCGAAGCGCTGGGCGGCCGAGGAGATCGTCGAAGACGCGGCGCGCAGCGCCGGCGCGATCCGCTGGGACGCGGCTCCGCTCGACGCCTACCTCGAGCAGGGCAGCGACGCCCAGATTCCCAGCATCGGGCTCGCGGGAGTGAACCCGCCGGCGTTCAGGGTTCATCTGGGGGGGTTCGCGTCGACCTCGGTGCAGGCCGAGGAGAGCGCGCGCGGACGGGTGCCGAAACTGCCGCCGGGTTGGTCGGTGCGCGCGACCGCGTACCCATCTCGCTGACAGGCGCCGGTCCTTCGTTAGTGTCTCGGCCGCGATGCGGCCGGTAGCGATCGTCACCGACTCGACGCACTACCTGACGCGCGAGCTCGTAGACCGCGCCGGAGTCGTCGAGGTGAGCCTCTACCTGCACAGCGGTGGACGTGCCGAGCGCGAGCTGGCGTGCACGGACTACGACGCGTTCTACGGCGCGCTCGCAGACGGCGGATCCCTGCCGACGACCTCGCAGCCGTCGATCGGCGACTTCGTCGCGGCGTACGAGCCGCTGCTCGAAAGCGGTAGCGACATCGTTTCGATCCATCTGTCGGGAGGGCTCTCCGGCACGCCGGAGGCGGCGCGCCAGGCGAAGGCGATGCTGGAGGAGCGGGGCGCGCCGGGACGGATCGAGGTGATCGACTCGCAGACCGCGTGCGGCGGGCTCGGCTGCGTCGTCCTCGCGGCGGCCGCCGCGGCGCGCAGCGGAGGCGACGCGCACACCGTGCTCGAGCGCGCCCGGACGGCGCGCGAGGCGATGCGGCTGTGGTTCTGCCTCGACACGCTCGAGTACCTTCAGCGCGGCGGACGGATCGGGCGGGCCGCGGCTTGGATCGGCGGCGCGCTGCAGATCAAGCCGATCCTCTCCGTCAGATCGGAGATCACGCCGGTCGAACGAGTCCGAACCGCGGGCCGCGGCTTCGAGCGAATGGTCGACTACATGCGCGAGCTGCGCGAAAGCGGCTCGGACGCCTGGGTCGTTCAGCACGTACGGGCGCCGGAACGCGCCGCCGCGCTCGCGGACCGCGGGCGCGAGCTGTTCCGCAGCGAGCCCGTCTGGGTGTCCGAGATCGGTCCGGTCATCGGCACCTACACAGGGCCGGGGCTGCTCGGCGTCGGCGGGTTGCCGGCGTCGCTGCTCGCCGGGCTCTAGGACCGCTTGCGGCGGCGCGGGCGGCCGCCGAACAGGCCACCGCCGGCCAGGAAACCGGCGAGGATCGCGCCGATCACGACCTCGCGACGATGGCTCGAGAGCTGCTTGCGCCAATCGGTCAGCTCCGCGACCCCGCCCCGTAGGCGGTCGAGCGAGAGCGCCAGGGCCTGACGGTTGGCCTCGATCGAGGCGCGGATCTCCTCTGGCGAGCGGTCGGCCATCAGGACTTCGGCTCTTTCGACACCGTCTCCTTGATCTTGCGGGCCTCGTCGATCGCCATCGTCGGCGTGGGGGGCGTACCGCGCCGCAGCGCGAACGCGGCAGCGAAGCCGGCGAGCCCACCGAGCAGGATCAGCCCGCCGGCGACGACGAAGTAGCCCCAGAAGATCTGGTTGCGCGGGAAGAGCTCATACCAGGCGAGCCATGCGAGCCCGTGCAGGGCGAAGAGCAGCGCCGCGATCAGGAACATCGCGGCCACGAGCGCGACGATCATGCCGGTCACGATCTTGACGAGCTTGGCGGTGATCTCCGCCTTCGCGAGCTCGATCTCCTCGCGCACGATCGTCGTCGCGCGCTCCGAGACCTCGGCGATCGCCTGCGCGATGCTCGCCGACTCGTTTGTTTCAGTGGCCAAGGCGGCGGACCAGGATTGCGAGCGCGACGCCGGCAGCGAACGCAGCGGCGACGTAGATCTCTGGGTGCGCGGCCGCCAGCTGCGTCGCGCCGGGAGCGGCATGCTGCGACGGCCCGGCGCCGTTCGCGGCGGCGCTGTCCGCCGGAGTGGCCGCGCGGCGGCCGGTAAGCGAGCCACTCGAGCCGAACAACGACCTCATTCGGGCGGCTCCTCGTCGAAGACGCGGCGCCAGACCGCGGAGGCCACGCGACTCGCGACGACGCTGGCGAGCGCACCGATCCCGGCGAGCAGGCCGGACCACATCAGCTTCTTCATCGGATCACCCTCCATGGTGGCAGTGAATCAGATCGCACACGCGCACCGCGTCCGCGATCAACCGTCCGGCGGCCACGCATAGGCCTGCGGACGGCGGTTGGCGAGCGCGGGAAGCTGCCGGCGGATCTCGGCTAGCCGCGACAGGTCGAGATCGGCGGTGATCTGCGTGACAGCGTCGGGGGCGCCGGCGAGCACGACACCCCAAGGATCGATGATCACCGAACGACCCCCGGAGCGGCGTCCCGGAGCGTGCTCGCCGATTTGGTTCGCCGCGATCACGAACGCCTGGTTCTCGATCGCCCGGGCCCGCAGCAGCGTCAGCCAATGATCGCGCGTCGTCGCCAGCGTAAAGGCCGCCGGGACGAGCAGCACGCGGGCGCCGCGTAGCGCGAGGATCCGATAGAGCTCCGGGAAGCGCAGGTCGTAGCAGATGCTCAGGCCGAGCTCGACACCGTCAGCGCTGGTTGAGACGACGACCTCGCTGCCGGCGTCCTCGAGCTCGGACTCGCGGTAGCTGACACCCGCGACGGTGACGTCGAACATGTGGATCTTGCGGTAGACGGCGCGAACTTCGCCATCCGGCGCGATGTGAACGGAGGTGTTCGCGAGGCGCCCGCCGGCGCCCGCGAGGCGTTCAGCGATCGAGCCGGCGACGAGGTCGACGGCGAGCTCGCGCGCGATCTCCTGCGCCCAGCTGATCGCAGGACCGTCGAGCGGCTGGGAGCCCGCCTGCAACTGCTCGCCGGTGCCGAGCACGCTCCACTTCTCGGGCAGCAGCACGAGCCGCGCGCCATCCGCGGCCGCGGCGCGCGTCAGACGGTCTGCGGCGCTGCGATTGGCGCTGAAGTCCGCGGCGGAGCTGAGCTGGATCGCCGCGGCGCGCAGAAGCTCACTCATCGGCCGGCAGCGGCGCGCCCCGGCCCGCGCTGCCCTGGTGGTGCGGATCGGGGTGTGTTGCCTGGCTGCGCCGGTCGTGGAGCAAGCGGACCTGCGTGAAGATCGCGTCCGCGACCTCTTGCTGGCGCAGGCGCCCAGGGTCGGACTCGCGCGGGAAGGTCATCGGCTCGCCGAATTCGATCGTGACCGATGGGAACCCCCCCCGCCGCCAGTTGCGGATCCGCTGCGAGCCGACGATCGCGACAGGCACGACCGGCGCGCCGGACTCGAGGGCGAGACGCCCGATCCCCGGCTTCGCGCGCCGCTGCAACTCGCCGCTGCGCGAGCGGCCGCCTTCGAGGTACATGCCGACGACGCCCCCGCGCTGGAGGATCAGCTCCGCCGTCATGAACGCATCGTCGTCGCTCGCGCCGCGGCGAACCGGGAAGACGCCGCCGCGCATGAAGACCTCCGCGAGCGGCTGGCGGAAGAGCTGCGACTTGCCCATGAAGCGCACCTTGCGCCGCAGATGACAGCCGAGCAGGAAGTGATCCATGAACGAGAAGTGGTTCGGCGCGAGAATCACCGGACCGCGCTCGGGGACATTCTGCGCCGCCACCGCACGCGCGCGCAGGAACGTGTAGGCGTAGATGGCCGCCGGGATTCGCACGAGCTCGTAGACCACACTCGGATCGTGCGAGCGCGCGTAGCGATGGAAGCGGTCGAAGTACTCCTTCGGCCGCGGATCGGCGTAGACCTGATCCCTCAGCCGTGCCAGGTCGTTGCTGATCGTCAGACCCCCGCGCGCCTCATTGCCCGACGGAGCTTACGGGCTCAGGTGGCCGGCGCGTCGCTGTGCGCGATGCACCGCAAGAAAGGCGTGGAGCTGGCGCGCGCGGTGCGCGAACCCGGCAACGCCGCGGCCGCGCCTGCGGTGCTCGAGCGCGAGTGGCACCTCGACGATGCGCCAGCCGTCGCGCAGCGCCGCGGTCGTCATCGCGAGCTCCATGCCGAAGCCCGGGGCAAACGGAAGCAGCTTCTGCAGGGTCGCGCCGCGCAGGGCACGCTGGCCCGAGATCGGCGCGGCGAGCGTCGAGCCCGTCGCGCGGCGCAGCGACCAGCGCGCGAACGCAAGCGCGATCCCGAGTCCGTCGCCGGGGCGGCGTTCGCGTGGCGCGGCGATTGCGAGATCCGCCGTGCCCGCGAGGACGGGCGCGAGGAGCGCAGCGATCGAGGATGCGCTCGCGCCCAGGTCCGCATCGCAAAGCACGTAGGTCGCCTCGGGGCCCGCGAGCTCGAACGCTCGCGCGCAGCCGGCGCTCGCCGCCTGACCCTTGCCGAGCGGGCGGTCAAGGCTCGTGACCAGCGCTCCCGCGGCACGCCCAAGGCTTGGCGTCGCATCCCGCGACCCGTCGTCGGCGAGGACGATTCGCGCCGCCGGCAGGGCGTGCGCCAGGGCTTCGAGCGTCGACGCCAGCCGCTCAGCCTCGTCGCGCGCCGTCACCACGACGACCGTCACGGAACCGTCCGTGTCAGCGTGTCCAGCTATTGTCCGGTCCGGCTGTCGCGGCAGCGGCGCACAAGGATGGCGGCGATCGAGGCTCATATCAGTGGCGTGGTGTGGCGCGTCGACTGCGCGATCGGCGATGAGATCTCTGAGGGTGACACGGTCGTGGTACTCGAGTCGATGAAGATGGAGATGCCGGTCGAGGCCGACAGCGGCGGGACCGTCCGGGAGATCCTCTGCGCCGTGGGCGACAAGGTCAATGAGGGCGACCCCTTGATCGTCCTCGGTTAGCGTCCGCGAGATGCCGCCACTGATCACACGCGAGGAAGCCCTGTCGCTTGGCGCGATCGTCGACCACGCGGAGATCGAGGAGCTAATCGAGCGGGCGTGGCGTGCACGCGTCGAGCGCTTCGGCGATGCGACCGACATGTGTTCGCTGGTCAACGCAAAGTCAGGCGGCTGCGCTGAGGATTGCGGCTTCTGCGCGCAGTCGCGCCACGCAGCGGCCGACACACCGATGCACGCGATGATGGAGCCCGAGCAGATGCTCGCTCACGCGCGCGCCGCCGAGGCTGCGGGCGCCCACCGCTTCTGCATGGTCGCGCAGGGCCAGGGGCTGTCCAAGCGCGACTTCGAGAAGGTGCTCGAGGGCGCGCGGCTCGTTGCCGAACACACGAACCTCAAGCGCTGTGCCTCGATCGGCCACATGTCGGTCGAGCGCGCGAAGCAGCTTCGCGAAGCTGGTGTCCAGCGCGTCCACCACAACGTCGAGAGCGCCGCGAGCTTCTACCCGGAGGTCTCGCAGACCGTGCGCTACGAGAGCCGGCTGCGGACGATCGCGGCGGTCAAGGAGGCCGGACTCGAGACTTGCGTCGGCGGAATCCTGAACCTTGGCGAGACGGCCGAGCAGCGCGTCGAGATGGCATTCGAGCTATCGGAGATCAACCCGACGAGCGTGCCGATCAACCTGCTGATCCCGCGCGATGGGACCAAGTTCGGCGACCGGACGGTGATGGACCCGTGGGAGGCGGTCAAATGGGTCGCGATCTTCCGGCTGATCCTGCCGGAGGCCCTGTTCCGGCTCTGCGGCGGGCGAATCGAGAACCTCGGGGAGCTCCAGCCGCTCGCGGTCAAGGCCGGCTTGAACGGCGTGATGATGGGCAACTTCCTGACCGCCCTCGGCGCCGCGCCCGAGGAGGACCGGGCGATGTTCGAAGAGCTCGGCCTCAACGTCGCTCGCCAGGCGGACAACGGGCGCAACCCGCGCCCCGACAACCGCTCCGGCTGGCTCGAGGGCGACACGCCGGATGGCGCGACCGAGGCGGAGCCCGCAGGCGAGTTCGGGCTGGATGTCCGGCTGTGGGATCCCTCGGCGCAGCTGCGCTATGCGCGGAAGCGACGAGCGCGCCCGGAGGCGGCGGAGCTCGGACGGTGATCGACCTCGAGGCGGAGCTGGCAGAGCTGCGGCGCCGCGGGCTGCATCGCTCGACGCGCCTCGTGAGCGGGCCACAGGGACCACAGGTGCTGGTCGACGGCCGACCTGTGCTGTTGCTGTGCTCGAACAACTACCTCGGCTTCGCCGAGCACCCGCGCGTTCGCGAGGCCGCTGCGGACGCCGCGCTTCGCTGGGGCGTCGGCGCCGGGGCCTCGCGCCTCGTCTCGGGCACGATGACGATCCACGATCGGCTCGAGCGGCGCCTCGCGGAGTTCATCGGCAGCGAGGCGTGCGTCCTCTTCGGCGCGGGCTACCTGGCGAACGTAGGCGTCGTCTCGGCTCTGGCTCCGGGGGGCTCGACCGTGTTCTCGGACGCACTCAACCACGCATCGATCATCGACGGCTGCCGGCTCGCCGGGGCGCAGACGTTCATTTACGAGCATTGCGATCTCGACCATCTCGCTTGGGGTCTGCGGCGCGCAAAGGGCGGTCTGGTCGTCACCGATGCGGTCTTCTCGATGGACGGCGACGTCGCGCCGCTGGCCGCGATCGTCGAGCTCGCCGGGCGCCATGGCGCGCGCGTCGTCGTCGACGAGGCGCACGCGATCGGCGCGCTCGGGCCCGGTGGCCGCGGCGCCGTCGCCGAGGCCGGGCTCGAGGGATCGGTCGACGCGGTCATCGGCACGCTCGGCAAGGCGCTCGGCTCTTACGGCGCCTTCGTTTGCGCGAGCAGCGTGCTTGTCGAGTACCTCGTCAACCGCGCGCGCACGCTGATCTTCTCGACGGCACCATCGCCGCCGGCGATCGCTGGAGCACTCGCCGCGCTCGAGCTCCTGTCCGAGCAGCCGCGACGGGTCGAGAAGCTCCAGGCCAACGCTGCAGCGATGCGGGCGGAGCTCCTCGGCGCGGGCGTACCGGTCGGTGGCGGTCGTACGCAGATCCTGCCGCTGATCGTTGGCGCCGCCGACACGGCGGTCGCGCTCAGCGGCGCCGCGCTTGAGCGAGGAGCGTTCGTCCAGGCGATCCGGCCCCCGAGCGTCGCCGAAGACCGCTCGCGGCTGCGCCTCACCGTCATGGCCTCGCACACTGCGAGCGACTTGCGACGCGGTGCCGACGCGATCGCGGCGGCCGCGCACCAGATCGGTGTGAGCTTCCGCGGGGACGCGCCGTCGGCGCCGACCACGGCAATGATCGGCCACGCGGCCTGAGTGGCTGCGGCCGCGCCGAGGCTCGCACCGTTGCCGCGCGCCTGCTTTGTCAGCGGAACCGACACCGAGGTCGGCAAGACGATCCTCGCCGCGAGCATCGTCGCGGCGCTGCGGGCCGAGGGAGTAGCGGCGCGTGCGCGAAAGCCGGTCGTCACGGGCGTTCGCAACGTCGCGATGGACCCGCCGAGTGATCCCGACGCGGACCTCGGCGCGCTCGCCGACGACGAGCTCCTCGCGGCGGCCGGCGGCGAGCGACCGCATGAGGTATCGATGTTGCGCTTCGAGCTGGCCGCCTCGCCCCACCTCGCGGCGGCCGAGGCCGGCGAGACGATCGACGGCGCGGCGATCGTGACGGCACTGCGAACCGCGGCAGCTGAATCGGATGCGCTTGTCGTCGAAGGGATCGGGGGCCTGCTGGTTCCCCTGCACGAGCGCTACGACGTGCGGCGACTGGCGAGCGAGCTGGGCTGGCCTGTCGTGATCGCGGCGCGGCCTGGTCTCGGCACGATCAACCACACGCTGCTGACGCTCGAAGCGGCGCGCCGGGCGGGGCTCGACGTACGCGCGGTGGTCCTGACGCCGTGGCCGGAGGAGCCGGATGAGATCGAGCGCTCGAATCGCGCAACGATCGAGCGGCTCGGCGAGGTCGAGGTGTTCGGACTGCCGCGGCTCGCGGTGATCACGCGCGCGAGGCTCGCCGTCGCCGGCATGACGTTGCCCTGCGCGCGCTGGCTTGGCTGACGAGCGGCTCGCGCGCGAAGTTATGCTGCGCGCGAATGCAGACGCGCCGAACCGCCAAGGCGATCGGGGTCGGTGCGCTCGCGGCGCTTGCGGTGCTCGCGGTCCCGGCCGTGGCAGCCAGGGCCCTAACAGCGCAGGCGCATTTCGCGGCGCCGGCGGCGTATCGCACAGATCCGGCGAAGACGCCTGGCGTGAGCTATGACACCGCCAGCGTGCCGGTCGGCAGCTGGGTGCGCGTAACGCAGAGCGCCAACGACCTCGGTGGCATGAACGTCGAGCTGCAGGTCAGCGGGCTGCGGCCGCGGCGGCATTACAACGCACAGGTTCACGTTGGCAGGTGCACCGCCACGGCGGCCGGAGCGGGCGCCCCGTTCAAGGACGGCCCCTCGCAGGGCGACTACGCGGCGAACGAGTTTCAGCTCAACTTCACGACCGACCGCAGCGGCGGCGGATCAGTGCTGACCCAGCACTACTGGGGCATCGCGCGCAACCAGCGCGCCAACTCGGTCGTCATCGACAGGCCGGGCGGCGATCGACCGGCCGCTTGCCTGACGGTGCCATTCAAGCGTCTGAACCCGGGCTGGTAGGCGCGCGCGGCGGCGGCCGTGGCCCTCAGTCCTCGTAGGGCTCGAAGTCGCGCTTTCGCGCGCCGCAGACCGGGCAGTACCAGTCGTCGGGGATGTCCTCGAAGGGTGTGCCGGGCGGGATCCCGCCGTCGGGATCGCCCTCCTGCGGATCGTAGATGAAGCCGCAGGACTCACAGATCCAGCGACCGCTGGTGCCGCTCACGAGCTGAAGCCTCGGGTCAAGGTAGCGGCGCCGCCTCCTCGTCGCGGATCACGTGGACGACGGAATTGATCAGTGCGAGGTGAGTGAACGCCTGGGGAAAGTTGCCGAGATGGCGGCCGTTGCGCGGGTCGAGCTCCTCGGCAAAAAGGTCGAGCGGCGAGGCGAGCGCCAGAAGGCGCTCGCAGAGGGCGCGCCCCCGGCGGCGCTCCCCGATCTCGAGCAGCGCCGAGACGAGCCAGAAGGAGCAGATCAGGAACGTGCCCTCCTCGGCGCCGTGGAGCCCGTCGTCGGTCTCGGCTGTGCGGTATCGCAGCACGAGCCCTCCCGCCGAGAGCTCGCGTTCGATCGCCAGGATCGTCGCGCGAACGCGCGGGTCGTCGCCCGGCAGGAACCGAACGAGCGGGATCAGCAGGGTGGATGCGTCGAGCGAAACCGTGTCGTAGTGCTGGACGAACACGCCCCGCTCGTCGACGCCGCGCTCGCAGACATCGGAATGGATCTCGTTCGCAACCTCGCGCCAGCGGTCGGCGACGACATCGCGACCGCGACGAGCGGCGAGCCGGGCGCCGCGGTCGAGCGCGACCCAGCACATCAACTTCGAGGAGACGTAGTGTTGAGGCTCGCCGCGCGACTCCCAGAGGCCCTGATCGGGCTGGCGCCAGACCGCGGCAGCACGCTCGGCCTGCGCCTCGATCACAGGCCACAGGCGCGGCGAGGTGTGACCGTACTGCTTGGTGTGCACGTAGAGCGAGTCGAGGACCGCGCCGAAGACGTCGTTCTGGCGCTGCTTGTAGGCGGCGTTGCCAATCCGTACCGGGCGTGAGCCCTCATAGCCAGTGAGATGGTCGAGCGTCTGTTCGGGCAGCTCGCGCTCGCCGCTGACGCCGTACATGATCTGGAGCGAGCCGTCGCTGTTACGCTCGAGATCGGCGACGTACTGGATGAAGTCGTCAGCCTCCCAGCTCAGGCCGAGCGCACTGAGGCCCCACAGGGTGAAGGTGGCGTCGCGCATCCACGTGTAGCGGTAGTCCCAGTTGCGCTCCCCGCCGGGCGTCTCGGGCAGCGACGTCGTCGCGGCGGCGACGACGGCGCCCGTCGGCGCGTAGGTGAGCCCCTTGAGCACGAGCGCGGAGCGCTGCAGCTGCGAACGCCAGCGATGGTCGGGAAAGGTGCCGGTGTCGAGCCAGCTGCGCCAGTACTCGGCCGTGACTTCGAGGCTGCGACTCGCCTCCTCGTAGGAATGCGGGCCGTCGAGCTTGCGCGACCACGAAAGCGTGCAGTAGCGCCGGTCGCCCTTTACGAGCCTGTGCCGGGCACGTGCCGAACCGCCCTCGATCCCGATCCGCAGGTCGCTCGTCAGGCGTACCGTGCGACCTGCCCCGGTGGCGTCGAAGGCCTGCGGGTCGCCCGGCACGGGGCTCCAGACGGCCGGCGTGCGGCCGTAGTCGAACATCGGCTCGCAGAGCAACTCGACCTGGATCGTCCCGTGAAAGCACTCGATGGTGCGGACGAGCACGTGGTAGGCGTCGTGGTCGGCCGGCGGGCGCGTGTGCGCGGTGCTCGAGCCCATCTCGCGCTCGCGCCAGTGGCCGATGATCAGGGCGTCTCGAACCACGGCCCAGCCGGTCGGCGTCTGCCAGGTCGTTTCGAGCACATTCGTGCCCGGGTCGTAGCGCCGGCCCGCCGGAACGCCCATCCCGGCAGGGCCGAGGCGGAAGCCGCCGGCGCCGCGGTCGAGGATCGCCGCGAACACGCTGGGCGCGTCAAAGCGTGGTGGACAGAGCCATTCGACGGTGCCGTCGGGCGCAACGAGCGCGGCCGTGTGGCAGTCGGAGAGGAACGCGTAGTCGGCGATCGGCGGGAAGGCCGAGGAGCTGTTGACGCGATCGTCGAACGGCGTCGCGCGCGGGCGGCGCTGGCGATCCCACGGATCCATCGCGCCAGCACGGCGCAGCGTGCCCGCGTTCGGGGTTGCGGGCGCCGCGGCCGGCTCGGCGTTCGGGGTTGCGGGCGTCGCGGCGGGCTCGGGGATCTCGATCTCACTCATCGCGCACACCATTGCATGCCGGTCCGCACAGCGCAGCCGGCGCAGGCTGTCCTTCAGCGCGCCATCGGGTGAAGCTACACGCCACTTTCGATGACATGCGTCACGGCGTTGATCAGCGCAAGGTGGGTGAAGGCCTGCGGGAAGTTGCCCAGATGGCGCCCGCTGCGCGCGTCGAGCTCCTCGGCGTAGAGCTGGAGCGGCGAGGCGTGCGCTAGCAATTGCTCGCAGAGCTCCCGCGCGCGTGCGGTCTCGCCGATCTCCGCCAGGGCAGAGACCATCCAGAACGAGCAGATCAGAAACGTGCCCTCCTCGCCGTGGAGCCCGTCATCGGTCTCGTCAACGCGGTAGCGGAGGATCAGGCCGTGGTCATTGAGCTCATCGGCGATCGCCAGCACCGTCGCCCGAACGCGCTCGTCGTCGGGCGGGAGGAAGCGGACCAGCGGGACGAGCAGGTTGGACGCGTCGAGCGCAACGCTGTCGTAGTGCTGGACGAAGACACCCCGCCGATCGACCCCGTGCGCGAGGATGTCGGAGCGGATCTTGTCGGCTTCGCGCTGCCAGGCCTCGGTGAGGTCGCGCTCGCCACGCAGCTCCGCGAGACGCGCGCCGCGATCGAGCGCAACCCAGCACATGAGCTTCGAGGACACGTAGTGACGCGGCGAGCCGCGCGCCTCCCAGATCCCCTGGTCGGGTTGGCGCCACAAGCGGCAGGCACCCTCGACCTGCGCCGCGAGCACCGGCCAGAGCCGATCAGGGATGTGATCGTGGCGCTTCGCGTGCAGGTAGACCGAGTCGAGCACCGCGCCATAGACGTCGTTCTGTCGCTGGCGGTAGGCGCCGTTGCCCTTGCGGACCGGGCGGGCGCCCTCATAACCGCGCAGATGGCTCAGCGTCGACTCCCGCAGGTTCCGCTCCCCGCCGATCCCGTACATGATCTGGAGTGAGCCGTCCTTGTTGCGCGGCAGATCGGCGACGTACTCCATGAAGTCGTTCGCCTCCCAGTCGAGGCCGAGCGCGTGCAAGCCCCACAGGGTGAACGTCGCGTCGCGCATCCAGCAGTAGCGGTAGTCCCAGTTGCGCTCGCCGCCCGGCGTCTCCGGCAAGGAGGTGGTCAGCGCCGCGATCATCGCCCCGGTCGGCGCGTACGTAAGCCCCTTGAGCACGAGAGCGGAGCGCTGGAGGTAGGACCGCCAGGGATGGTCGGGATAGCTTCCGGCCGCAAGCCACTCGCGCCAGTAATGGCTCGTCCGGGTGATGTGTGCGTCCGCCTCGTCGTGGGTCCAGGGCCCGCCGAGCTGCTCGCCCCAGCTCAGTGAGCAGTAGCGCCGCTCGCCTTCGCGCAGCGTGTGCCGCGCGTGCGCGTCCGACCCCTCGATGCCCACTCGCATGTCGCTCATCAGGCGAATCGTCGTCTCGCCGTCGGTGGCGTCGAGCATCGCCTCGGGCTCATCGTTCGCAGCGCTCCAGACGGCCGGCTTACGGCCGTAGTCGAAGCGCGGGGCGCAGACGAGCTCGATCGGGACCTCGCCCTGAACGCACTCGACCGTGCGGACGAGCAGATAGTCGGCGTCGTGATCGGTCGGGGGGCGCGTGTGGATCGTTGCGCTGACCGAGTGGTGGTGCCAGTCGCCGATCGTCAGAGCGTCGCGCACCACGACCCAGCCAGTTGGCGTCATCCAGGTCGTCTCGAGCACGTTCGTGCCCGGCTCGTAACGCCGCCCGGCGGGAACGTCGACGCCGTAAGGCGCGAGCCGGAAGCTGCCGGCGCTGCGGTCGAGCAGTGCGCCGAACACGCTGGGGGCGTCGAAGCGGGGCAGGCAGAGCCATTCGACGGAGCCGTCCGGCGCGACGAGCGCGCCGGTGTGGCAGTCCGACAGGAACGCGTACTCCGCGATCAGCGGAAATGGTGATGCGCCGTTCCACTGGCCGGGCGAGACCGCGAGCTTGACCTTGCGCGACGGCGCAGGCGTGGCGTGCTCGGAGGCCCCGCGAGCGCCATCGAGCTGGCCGTTTTCCGGGCGAGCTCGCGTCGTCTTCCCGGCGGATCCGGGACTGCGGCGGCTTGGCGGCATCGTTGCGCGAGGGTAGCGGCAATCGCGGATACCGGAACTTCGACCGCCCCTAGGCGTTAGAGTCGGGCAGAGAGGGTTACCACCACCACCCTCCGAACCAGCCTGTGGAAGCCTCAGCACTGCCACGCGCTGTGACCGATGGCCGGGTGCCGCTCTCGGCTACGCTCCTGCGCCTTCGCACCGACGAGCAGCTGGTCTCGGCGTTCCGAGCCGGCTCTGACGATGCGTTCCGCGTCATTCACGACCGCTACCAGGGGCGGCTGCTCGCGTACGCACGCCAGATGCTGCGCGGGAGTGGCGGCGACGCCGAGGACGCGCTGCAGGATGTATTCGTTCGCGCGTTTCGCTCGTTGCGCGCCACCAACCGTCCGATCCTGTTGCGCGCCTGGCTCTACCGGATCGCGCACAATCGCTGCATCGACGAGCTGCGGCGGCCGATCGCGGTGCCGACGGAGCTCGATGGCGAGACGCCGCGGGCCGCGGCGGCGCTCACGAACACCCAGGATCCGTCGGTCGTCGCGGAGCGCAGCGAGATCCTCGCGCGGTTGCTCGACGATGTGCGGACCCTGCCGGCACCGCAGCGCTCGGTGCTACTCATGCGCGAGCTACAGGGCATGAGCTACCAGGAGCTCGGGGACGCGCTGGGCGTCTCCATACCCGCCGTGAAGTCGCTTCTACTGCGCGCACGAACGGGCCTTGTCGACCTGCGTCTGGCGCGTGAAACGCCGTGCCCGGACATCCACACGGATCTCGTCACGTCCGTCGATCGGGGTGTGCGAATGAATGCCCGTGCGCGCCGACACCTGCGGGAGTGCTCCGGCTGCCGCGCGTACCATCACGAGCTGCGGAGCATTCACAAGGGCCTCGCGGCGCTCGCACCCGTGGGCCCGTTCGCGAAGCTCGCTTCGCTGCTCGGCATCGGCGGTGGTGGCGGCACCGCGGGCGGCGGTGCGGCCGCGCTGGGCACGAGCGGCGGGGCGGCTACCGCGACCACGGCCAGCGGCGCGCTGGGCGGCGCGGGACTGCTCGGTAGCGCGACCGCGGCCAAGGTCGTGGCGGTGGTGGTGACCGCGGCCGTCGTCGGGGGTGCAACCCCTGTCGCCCTGCAGTTGAGCGCTGGACCGCCGAAGCCACATGTGAGCTTCCCCGCAAACGCCGGCCAGCTGAGTGCCACGACGGGCGCTACGGTCGGCCCGTCCTCGTCCGTGTCCGCGGTGGTCGGAGCCGGCCTTGCCGCGACGCCCGCCGGCGGGGGACCGGCGAGCGAGCTGGCGTTGAGCTCAGCTGCCACGACCGGCGCCACCGGCGTGAGCGGCGTCACGCTGACGACCGGTTCGACCGGGGCAACCGGCGCCAGCGGGGACAGCGGCGCGAGCGGCGTGAGCGGTGTGAGCGGGCCAACAGCGGCAACTGGCGCGAGCGACGCGACCTCGAGCGGAGGAACGATCGCGGCCGCAAGCGGATCGAGCAGCACCACCGCGGTGGCCGCAACCACGAGCCCACCGGCTACTCAGGGTGCGAGCGGCGACACGGACAGCACGGGTGCCAGCGGGCCGACGGCGATCATCGCCAGAGCGAGCACGGGCGCGACGGGGGCAAGCGCCGGCAGCGGCGCGAGCGGGAACAGCGGCGCCAGCGCGGGCACCGGCGCTCGCTGAGCAAACGGGACCGCTAGAGCAGCAGCACCGCGGGGCGCTCCAGCCGCTTGCGCACGGTCTGAAGAAACTCCGCAGCGTCGGCGCCGTAGACGATCCGGTGGTCGGCCGACAGCGTCATCTCCATGATGCGACGCACGACGATGCTTCCGTCCGCCCGCGCGACAGGTCGCGGGCTCGCGGCTCCGACCGCGAGGATCGCCGCCTGCGGCGGGTTGATCACGGCGGTGAAGCGCGCGACGCCGAGCATGCCGAGGTTCGAAACGGTGAACGTTCCGCCCGACAGGTCGGCCGGGGCAACGCTGCCGTCGCGCACTTGCGTCGCAAGCCGCCTGGTCTGCGCCGCAATCTCGATCAGCGACCGGCGGTCGGCGTCAAACACCGTGGGAACGACGAGCGCTCCTTCGGAGGCCACGGCGACGCCGATATTGATCCGCGAGTAGCGCTCGAAGTGCCCGTCGACATAGGCGGCGTTGACGTTCGGATGCGCGCGCAGGGCGAGCGCGCAGGCCTTGATGATGAGGTCGTTGACGGAAGGCAACGGCGACGCCGTGTTGCGAAGCTGCTCCCGCAGTTCGAGCGCCGGATCGGCGTCGACCTCCACCGTGACCTGGAACTCCGGAATCGTCGCCTTGGCGCTCGCCATGCGCCGCGCAATGAGTGCTTGCGTCCGCGTCGGCTCGCTCACGACGACCTCTCCCTTTGCGCCAGCGGCGTCGCCTGCCGATGGCGCCGGCCCGTCCGCCGGGGCGCCGGGGACGCCCTCTGATGCGGCGAGGACATCTGCCTTGACGATCCGACCGTCGGGTCCGCTGCCCGCGATGCTCTCGAGCGCGACACCCAGCTCGCCGGCGATTCGCCGCGCGACCGGCGATGCCTTGACGCGACCTGTCGCGGGCGGCGCAGCGGAAACTGGCACCGCGCCGCCCGGCGGAGCGCTCTTCCCCCGAGCGGGTTCGGCCGGCGCTGTCGGCGGCGAGGGCACGGGGTCGGCAGCGGGGGCAGCCTGTGCCTTGGCGGCGTCCGCGCTGTCGAGCAGGCGCGCGATCGTTGCGCCGATCTGGAGCGTGGCGCCCTCGGCCGCGACGATCTGAACGAAGCCGCTCTCGTCGGCTTCGTAGGTGACGGTCGCCTTGTCGGTTTCGATGTCGGCGAGGGGATCGCCGACGCGAACCTCATCGCCTGGCTGCTTCAGCCACTTGATGATCGTCCCCTCCTCCATCGAGTCGGAGAGGCGCGGCATGACAACGTCGCTCACCCGCGCAAGCCTAGCGTCGTGAGGACCGCCGCCGCGATCCGGTCCTCGTTGGGCATCGCGGCGGTCTCCAAGCCCTTCGCGTAGGGCAGCGGCACCTCAGCCATCCCGACGCGCTCGACGGGTGCGTCGAGGTCGTCGAAGCACGCCTTCTGGATCCGCGCCGCCAGCTCGGCGGTCACGCCGTAGGTCGGCCAGCCCTCCTCGATGCAGACCGCGCGATTCGTCTTCGTCACCGACTCGACGACGGTGTCGACATCGAGCGGGCGCAAAGAGCGCAAGTCGACCACCTCCGCGTCGACACCATGGTCACGCTTGAGGCGCTCGGCAACATGGAGCGCGCGGACGGTGGCGAATCCGTGCGCGACGAGAGTGATGTCCGCGCCCTCGCGAGCGACCCGGGCGAGCCCGATCGGCACGAGATGCTCAGGATCCAGCGGAACCTCCCCGCGCTCCTTGTAGATCGCCAGGTTCTCGACGACGAGGACCGGATCGTCGTCACGAATTGCCGACTTGAGCAGCCCCTTGGCGTCAGCCGGGTTGGCCGGCGCCACGACCTTCAGGCCAGGTGTCGCCGCGAACCAGCCCTCGAACGATTGCGAGTGCTGCGCTGTGAGCTGGTTGCCCGCGCCGTTCGGCGTGCGAATCACGAGCGGGCATCGCACCTCGCCGCCGAACATCGCGCCGATCTTGGCCGCGTGGTTGACGACCTGGTCCATCGCCACGAGCAGGAAGTTGATCGTCATGATCTCGACGACCGGGCGCTCGCCGATCATCGCTGCCCCGACGCCCGCGCCGACGAAGCCCTCCTCGGAGATCGGCGTGTCGCGCACCCGGTCGGGTCCGAACTCGGCAAGCAGGCCGGCCGTAACCTTGTAAGCGCCTTCGAAGACGCCGACCTCCTCGCCCATGATGAAGACGCGCTCATCGCGCTGAAGCTCTTCGCGCAGCGCGAGGCGAAGCGCCTCACGATAGGTCATGACCTCGGTGCCGGAGACGGGCGTCGGGGTCTCAGCCGTCTCGGCCGGGGTCATTGACCGAGCCCTCCGGCGAAGACGAGCTCCCGCTCTCCGAACGGCGCCCCGGCGAGCATCCGCGCGAACTGCGCGGCGCTGCCCGGTGCGTACATCCCGCGCGCCAGCTCGCTCACTGCGGGCGGCGGGTCCGCACGCGCCCACTCGACTGCCGCGGCGACGCGCTCCTGCGCCGCATGCTCGACACCCTCAAGCTCGGCGTCGGCCAGGCCCTCTTCGACGAGCAGGGCGCGGACCCGCTGAATCGGATCGCGGTGCATGTGCTCTTCGATCTCCTCGGCGCTGCGGTAGGCGAACCCGGGGTCCGCGACCGAATGGCCACGGTAGCGATAGGTAACCAACTCGAGCACGGCCGGGACGCGCTCGGAGCGCGCGCCGGACAGCAGGCTCGACGAAGCTTCGACGACGGCGAGCAGGTCGTCTCCGTCGACGCGCAGCGAGGGGATGTCGTAGGCGGCGGCGCGGCGGTGCAAATCGGTTACCGCCGAGGCGCGCTCGACGCTCGTGCCCATGCCGTACGCGTTGTTCATCACGAGGAAGACGACCGGTAGACGCCAGACCGCCGCGAGGTTGAGCGATTCGTGCCAGGCGCCCATGTTGATCGCGCCGTCGCCGAGCTCACAGAGGACGCACTGCTGGCGTCCCTGGCGGACGAGGGCGAGCGCGAGCCCGGTCGCAAGCGGGAGTTGACCCGCGACGATGCCCCAGCCGCCGTAGTAGCCGCGCTCGACGTCGAGCAGGTGCATCGACCCGCCGCGCCCGTGGGCGCAACCGCCGGCACGCCCGAAGAGCTCGGCCATGACGGCTTCCGGCGCGACGCCACGCGCGAGCGCGAAGCCGTGACAGCGGTAGCCCGTGATCAGGAGGTCGTCCGAGCCGAGCGCGTGCATCGTCCCGACCGTCGCGGCCTCCTGCCCGGAGGAGAGGTGGCAGTAGCCGCCGATCAGCGCCGCCTTGTAGGCCCGCTCGGTCTCGGTCTCGAAATGCCTGATCAACAACATCTGCTCCCAAAGCTCGAGCAGCGTGCTCTTCGCGACGGTCGTCATGCGCTCCGTTCCTCCTCGTCCTCGAAGTAGTCGGGGTGTTCGTCGCGCAGCGCCGGGACCGCGGAGAGGACCATCCGCAAGTGGTGGCGCAGCGCAGCCTCGGCGTCGTCAGGCGAGCCGCGGCGGAGCGCGTCGAGTACAGCGTGATGCTCGACGACCATGGTCGACAGATAGTTCGGCTGCGGGAGGCTGAGGCGGCGTACGCGGCTGAGGTGCCCTTTCGCTCGCTGCGCAACCTCCCAGGCGAAGCCACGCCCGCTGATCTCGCAGATCGCCGCATGAAACTCGTCGTCGAGCAGCGCGAAGCGCTCGTAGTTCGTTTCGGCTACTACCTCCTCCTGACGGCGGATGAGGCCCTCCAGCGCGGCAATGTCGTTGCGGTCGGCGCGCTCGGCCGCAACGCGGACAGCGGCGCACTCGAGCGCCTCGCGCACGAACTGGGCGTCGGCGACGGCGGCGCTGCTGATGCGCGTAACGAACGTGCCCAGCTGGGGCACGACCTGGACGAAGCGTTCGTCGCGCAGCAGCGTCAGAGCCTCCCGGATCGGCGTGCGGCTGACACTGAGGCGCTCGGCAAGCTCGTTCTCGGAGATGCGTTGGCCGGGCTCGAGCTCGCCGGCGATGATCGCCTCCCGCAGGGAGCTGTAGACCCGGCGACTCGTCGACCCGGGTTCGAGCCGGCGCGAGTGCGATATGCGCATGTCCGCCACCGCCCTGTATACTTACATACAAGTGGTAATGATTCCAAGGACTTCCCCCGCGGCCTTGGTGCCGTGGAGCGGGAAGACCTGCCGCTAGGACTCACTCAGGCGGCAGAGCAGTACCTCTCCTCCCTCATCCGCACGAGGCGGCGGCGCGAGCTGTCGCCTCGCTGCGTGGCCGAGCTGCTGGCTTCAGGCGGACGCAGCCGCCGCCGCGGCCTGCCGCGTGACGCGCCGCTTGCCCCAGCGGGAGCTTTCGGCGTAGCCGATGATGCGCGTGAAGTAGTCGCGCAGGTGCGCGGGCTCCAGGCCCAGGGGGCCGAGCAGCATGCGTGCGCGATCGTCGTCGAGCGTCGCCTCGATGCCGAAGTACGGCAGGTAGACGGCCGCCTGGTCGGGCGTCGAGTCGGCGTGGTGCACGAGGCGCGGCGGCGGCCGACCGAAGTAAGCGCACGCCAGCTCGATCAGCTCCTGGTTGGTGATCGCGCTGGCGCCGGCGACGAGATGAACGGTGCCGCGAACGTCATCCAGGTCGAGCAACGCCAGCAGTGCTTCGGCGACGTAGTCGATCGAGACGATGTCGGCCACGCCGTCGGGATCGACCGGCACCTCATCCATCAGCCCGCGCGAGAAGGCGCGCAGCGGCCAATAGATCACGTTGAAGACAGGCGTCCAGCCGGTCGTGCTGTCGCCGACGACGATGCTCGGGCGCGCGACGACAAGCGGCAGATCGCCGGCCGCGGCGGCCACCGCCTGCTCGCCGGCGAACTTGGTCTGCTCATAGGTGTTGCGAAACCCCTGGCCGAGGTCGAGATCACGCTCGCGGAAATGGCCGTGATGGCGACCGGCGACGTAGGCGGTCGAGACGTGCACATGGCGGTGGAGGTGGCCGCGCTCAGCAATCTGGCGCGCCAGCTCGATCATCCGCACGGGGCCGACGGAGTTCGTCTGTTGGGCCGTCTGGAGCGGCAAATCGAACGAGATCGATGCCGCACAGTGAATGATGCTCGTCACGCGGTCGAGCAACTCGTCACGGTCGCGCGGGCTCAGCGCCAGGCCGTCAACCGATACGTCCCCGGGTACGGCGCTGACGCGCTCGAGGCTCTCGGGACGCTCGTCGTAGAGGAGATCGTAGACGGCATCCAGACGCGCCTCGGCGGCGTCGCTCGAGGGCGCGCGCACGATGCAGATCACCTCGTTCTCGTCGCGCTCGATCAGGCGCGCGAGGAGCTCCATGCCGAGAAATCCCGTCGCGCCCGTGAGCAGGACGGTCTCAGACACGCCGGGGCGCTCCCACGGCATGAAAGCCACCGTCGACGTGGATGATCTCGCCCGTGATCGCCCGCGACATGTCGGAGAGCAGGAAGCAGACGGCTCCGGCGACCGCGCTCGCATCGCGCGTATCCCAGCCGAGCGGCGCGCCATCGCGCCAGAGGCCCGCGAGAGTCTCGAAGCCGGGGATGCTGCCCGCCGCGATCGTCTCGATCGGTCCTGCCGAGACGAGGTTCACGCGGATGCCTCGGGGCCCCAGGTCTCGCGCGAGGTAGCGCGAGACGCTCTCGAGCGCCGCCTTGGCGACGCCCATCCAGTCGTAGACCGGCCACGCAACGCTCGCGTCGAAGTCGAGGCCGACGACCGACCCGCTCGCTGCTGCCTCGAGCGCGGGCGCCAGCGCGGCTGCAAGCGCCTTCAGCGAGAACGCGCTCGTCTCGAACGCCGTGACCGCGGATGCGCTGGGAGTCTCGAGGAAGGCGCCGCCAAGCGCGTCCGCGGGCGCGAACGCGATCGCGTGCAAGAGCCCGTCGAGCGAACCCCAGCGGCGATCGATCTCCGCCGCGACCGCGGCAATCTGCCGGGGCTCGTTGACATCCAGCTCCAGCACATCGGGGGGGTTCGGCAGCGACTTGGCGGTGCGCTCGGTCAGGCGCCGGCCGCGGCCGAAGCCTGTGAGGACGATCTCCGCGCCGAGCTCCTGCGCTTGGCGGGCGACCTCGAATGCGATCGAGCCGCGCGTCAGGACACCGGTTATGAGCAGCCGCTTGCCGTCGAGCATTCGCGCCGGCCTACAGGGGAATGTTGCCGAGTGGGCGGCGTCGGGGCGGCACGGAGTCGAGCGCGGCAAACGCGGCCGCGGCGCGCTCACGCGTCTCGCCGGGTTCGATCACATCGTCGACATGGCCCTCGGCACTGGCCGCCGCCGGAGTGAGGTGCTCAGCCGCATAGTCAGCCGCAAGCGAAACGCGCAATGCCTCCGGATCCTCGGCGGCGGCGATGTCTCGGCGGTGGATGATGTCGACGGCCTGCATCGCTCCCATGACGCCGAGCTGCGCGCTCGGCCAGGCGTAGACGAAGTCGGCGCCGAGCTCCTTGCTGTTCATCGCGATGAAGGCACCGCCGAACGCCTTGCGCATCAGGATCGTGACGCGCGGGACGGTGCACTCCGAGAAGGCATGCACCAGCTTCGCGCCGTGGCGGATCACACCGAGCTTCTCTTGCTTGGTGCCCGGGAGGAAGCCCGGAGTATCGACGAGGACGAGCAGCGGGATACGGAAGAGGTTGCAGGTCCGCACGAAGCGCGCCGCCTTCTGTGAGGCGTCGCTGTCAAGCACACCACCGAGGTAGCGGGGCTGGTTCGCGACGATTCCCACCGAGCGGCCTTCGAGGCGACCGAACGCGCACACGACGTTGCGCGCGAGGCGCGGCGATATCTCGAGCAGACGGCCTCCGTCGAGCAGTGAGCGAGCGACGTCGCGCACGTCGTAGACCTTGCGCGGCTCGGCGGGCACGAAGCTGTCGGGGGCGTCGCCCGGGGGGTCGACCACCGGCCAGATGGCGGCGGGAGTCTCGCTGTTCTGCGGCAGGAAGTCGAGCAGGTCGCGGACGAGGAGCGCTGCGTCAAGGTCGTTCGCCGCCACCAGGTGGCAGACGCCATTGCGGTCGTGGACACGATGGCCGCCGAGCTCCTGCGCCGTCACATCCTCGCCGGTTACGGCCGCGACAACACCGGGCCCGGTCAGGAACATGCTCGCGTTCTCGGTCATGATCACGAAGTCGGTGAGCGCCGGGGCGTAGGAGCCGCCGCCGGCACAGGCGCCGCAGATCACCGAGATCTGGGGTACCTCGCCGGAAAGGGCCACGTGGTGGTGGAAGATCCGGCCGTAGCCCGCAAGCGCCGCGAGTCCCTCCTGCATGCGCGCACCGGCCGACTCGATGAACCCGATCACGGGCACGCGTGTGCGCTGCGCGAGCGCGAGGACCGACACGACCGTATCCGCGTGCGCCTCCCCGAGCGAGCCGCCAGCGAACGAGGCGTCCTGCGCGAAGCACGCAACCGGACGCCCATCGACGCGCCCTGTGGCGCCGAGCACGCCGTCGCCGGGCCGTGCCTTCTCGCCCATGCGCCGCGACAGCACGTCCGTGCGCAGCAGATTCAGGGAATCGGGATCGCAGAGAACCTCGAGCCGTTCGAGCGGCGTGAGCTTCTCCTCTGTGGTTGCGATGGGAGCCATCGTCATGTTGCCTCCAGGCACAGCACTGCGTTGTGGCCGCCGAAGCCGAACGAGTTCGAGATCGCGAGCAGGCGGTCGCCGTTGACATCCAGCGCACGCGCGACGAGTGGAACGTAGTCGAGGTCGAGCTCCGGGTCCTGCTGCTCGAGCCCGAGCGTCGGCGGGATCACGCGCGCGCGCAGGGCAAGGATCGTCGCGACCGCCTCGACGGCGCCCGCGGCGCCGAGCAGGTGACCGATCGCCGACTTGGTCGATGAGATCGGAATCCGCTTGGCCGCATCTCCCAGCGCGGTCTTCAGCGCGCTCGTCTCGGCTGCATCGTTGATCGGCGTCGACGTCCCGTGCGCGTTCACGTAGACGAGCTCGTCGGGGCTCACCCCCGCGTCGGCCAGCGCCCGGATGATCGCGCGCGCGGCGCCCTCGCCGTTGGCCGGCGGCGCCGTGATGTGGAAGGCGTCCGAGGTCGCGCCGTAGCCGCGCAGGATGGCGAGGATGCGGGCGCCACGTGCGCGCGCCGTCTCGCCGTTCTCGAGCACCAGCGCCGCCGCGCCCTCGCCCATCACGAAGCCGTCGCGCCGGCCGTCAAATGGGCGCGAGATGCCGATCTCGGAGAGCGCCTCGACGGCGACGAACGCGGCACGCGAGAGCTCCGTGAGCGCGGCCTCGGTGCCACCGGCAACGATCGCGGTGGCGTCACCAGCCTGGATCGCGCGCATCGCCGACCCGATCGCGTGCGTGCCAGCCGCGCACGCCGACACGACGCCGTAGCTGGGACCCTTGAGACCGTGGTGCATGCTGACCGCCGCAGCCCCCGCATTGCCCATCATCAGCGGTACGGCGAGTGGCGAGACGCGCTTGGGCCCGTGCTCGATCAACATGCGGTCGTTTGACTCGATCGTCCCGATGCCGCCGATGCCGGTGCCGATGATCGTGCCGACCTCCTCGGCCGGATAGGGCAGCTCGTCTTCCCAGCCGGCGTCGGCGAGCGCCTCGCGCGTCGCGACGAGGACGAGCTGCGTGAAGCGATCGGCGCGCCGCGCTTCCTTGACCGAGAAGTGCTCGGTGGGCTCGAACTCGCTGCATCGGCCCTCGCCGTCCACGATCCCGCACACGCCCGCAACCCACCGCTCGTGAAGCTTTGCGGCGCCTACGCCGAGCGGGCTGACGGCGCCGACTCCGGTGACTACTACGTCGGTCACTTCGCGCGCTCTGCCACCAGGTCGATGGCGTCGCCGACCGTCTTGATCTCGGCCACGTCGCTCGCACTGAGCTCGACGCCGAACTGCTCTTCGATGACCTGCGAGAGCTCTGCGAGGTCGAGCGAGTCGACGTCGAGCTCCTCGAGCGCCGCATCGCGCGAGATCGCGTCGGGATCGGCACCGAAGGTCACGAGGGACTCCGTGATGACCTTCTCGATCTGCTCGCTGGTGGGGGCTTCTGCCATTGACCGTCCTTTCGGCTGATTATCAGGCGGACAGGCCGCCGTCGACGTACAGGGTGCTACCAGTGATGTAGCTCGCGCGCTCCGAGGCGAGAAAGGCGACGGCTGCAGCGACCTCCTCCGGCGTCCCGGCGCGCTGCGCGGGAACCCGCTCGGCGAGCACGGTCGGGATGTCCTCGGTCATATCTGTCGCGATCAGGCCCGGAGCTACCGCGTTGATCGTGACACCGCGGCGCGCCACCTCGACGGCCGCCGTCTTCGTGAAGCCGATCACCGCAGCCTTCGAGGCGGCGTAGTTGGCCTGTCCTGCGTTCGCGCGCGGGCCGACCACGGATGCGATGTTGATCACGCGACCGAAGCGCGCCCGGATCATCTCGCGCAAGACAGCGCGCGTCAGACGGTAGGTGGCGTGCAAGTTCGTGTCGAGGACACGCTGCCAGTCGTCGTCGCTGAGCGAGAGGGCAAGGCCGTCGGCGCGGACGCCGGCATTGTTGACGAGCACGCTGATCTGACCGAGCTCCGCGTGCACCGCGTCGACAAGGCGCGCCGGGCCCTGCGGCTCGGCTACGTCGGCCTGGAAGATGACCGCGCGTCCGCCGGCGGATTCGATCGCGGCCGCTGTCGCCGCGGCACCGGCGGCGTCCGAGCGATAGTTCACGGCAACCGGCCAGCCGTCCGCCGCGAGCGCGCGCGCGATCGCTGCCCCGATCCCCCGGGAGGCGCCGGTGACGAGGGCGCAAGCCCCGTCAGGGCGCGCAGGCTCGCTCACCGGCCGCCCGCCTTCCGCTCGCGTGCCATGGGCTCTTCTACTCCATTGAAGCCGGCGAGGTACGCTCGGTGCGCCGAACGTACCCCAATCGGCGGGGTGAAAACCACCCACGTGGGGGGTTCATGCGGCCGCCTCGACCTCCGCGCCCTCGTCTTGCGCCCTGGTCTCGTGGTACTCCTGCTCGACATTGACCGACCAGATGTTGTCCTTGCTGGTCACGTCCGAGGCGATGTTCTCGACCGCCACCATCGCCGTAAGCATCGAGTGATCCTGATTGTTGTAGCGGTGCATCCCATTACGCCCGACGAGGAACAGGTTCGTGAAGCGGTCGAGGTACTCGCGCAGCTCGGCAAAACGATCGTAGGTCCCGAAGTAAGCCGGGTAGGCCTTCGGCACGTGGATGACCGTGTGGTCGAGCACGTCGTCTCGCTCGACCAGGCCGAGCGAGACGAGCTCGTCAATCGCGAACTGCGCGAACTCCTCCGAGGGCTTGGACCACAGCTCGTCGCCCTCGTTGGCGAAGTACTCCATCCCCAACCATACGGTGTCGGGGTCCGCCACCAAGTACGGGCTCCAGTTGTTGAAGATCTGGAGGCGCCCGACCTTGACGTCGGGCTCCTGCACATAGATCCAGTTGTCCTTCATGCCCGCGAGTGCCCCACCGGGCGAGCGCAACAGCACTCCGACCGTGATGAAGTCGCGGTAGGAGAGCCCCTCGGCGACCTCGCGCACCGACTGCGGAACGTCGGCGTCCAGGCCGGCGACCAGATCCTTGATCGGCATCGACGAGAAGAAGTAGTCACCTTCGACCCGCTTGACGATGCCATCGGGGTCGCGCACGGAGGCGGCGACGATGCGATCCCCCTCGGCGTGGAGCCCGACAATCGCCGTGCCGAGGATCACCTGGCCGCCGCGCTCGCGTACGCGCCGTGTGACCTCCTCCCACAGCTGACCGGGCCCGCGCTTCGGATAGAGGAAGCGCTCGATCAGACTCGTCTCGGTCCCGCGCTGGTAGATGTCGCCGCCGCCCCGCGAGGGAAGCATGCTGCGCAGCGCGTGGGCGAGCGCGCGCGACACCGAGAGGCCCTTGATCCGCTGCGCGCCCCAGTCGGCCTTGATCCGGTTCGGCGGCACCCCCCAGACCTTCTCGGTGTAGTCCTCAAAGAAGGTCGCGTACAACTCGCGCCCGAAGCGGTTGACCATGAAGTCCTCGAGCGACGACTCGTTCGCGATCGGACGCAGGCGTGCGCGCGCGTAACTCAGACCGATGCGGCCCATCCGTACCGGGCCGAGATTGCGGACCGTGTTCGCGTTGAGGCTCACCGGATAGTCGAACATCCGGCGCAGATACATGATCCGCGAGCGTCGCTCGCGCAGCAGCATCACCAGCTCCTCCCGGTCGGGGTCCGGGCCGGCGCCGTTCCCCGTGGACGAGATCCAGCCGGTCAGCTGATCGGGATCAAGACGTTGCAGCGGGACGATGTCCGTCCACCAGTGCATCACGCGCGTGCTCTTGGAGAAGAAGCGGTGACCCCCGATGTCGATCCGGTTGCCGTTGTGCTGGATCGTCTTGGCCAGTCCCCCCACCATCGTGTCGGCCTCGTACACGACCGGCACCACATCGGTGCGGTCGAGGAGCTCGAGCGCCGCCGTCAGGCCAGCCGGCCCGGCGCCGGCGATGATCGCCACGCGATCCTTCATCGGTCCTCGGTCATTGCGCATGCGCGGCCGCGCCGCCGGCGCATGATAGCCCGGGGCCCGATCACGCGGAGAGGCCCAGTCTCTGGGCTCGCTGGACGGCCTCCGCGCGGTTGCGCGCACCAAGCTTGCGATAAAGCGCGCTCGTGTGCTCCTTGATCGTGTGCGGCGAGAGGTGCAGTGCGGCGGCGATCTCGCGGTTGGTCGAGCCGCCCGCGATCAGGTCGAGCACCTCGCGCTCACGTTGGGAGAGCGGTGGCGCGTCGATCTCGACCTGAGGCTGGAACACGGTCATGCCGAGGCCGACCATGCGGACGGCGCGCGCGATGTCGGCGGCGCCCCAGTCCTTAGGGATGAACCCGGAGGCGCCCGCTGCCTTCGCGGCGCCCGGCGAGATCCGGCCGGCACCGGAGATCAAGAGGACGTTCATGTCAGGCGCACGCTCGCGTAGCTGCGCGCAGATGTCGGGACCTGACTCCTCGCCGATGAAGAGGTCCACGAGCGCGACGTGCGGCTTGTAGCGTGCCGCGAGCGCGTAGGCCTCGGCGCCCGAGCGGGCGCTGACGCAGCGTTCGACCCAAGGCTGGTTGCCGAGCATCAGCCGAAAACCCCAGTGGACAACGTCGTGGTCGTCGACGATCAGCACCCGCAGCTTCGTCTCGTCGCCGGCGAGCTCGCCCGAGGGATCGATGCCGGAGGCGGTCATACGCTCTCGCTCCCATGCGGCACGACGAGGCGGACCTGCCACAGGTCGCCGTCGCGCGCACCGAACTCGAGCAATCCGCCGTGTTGAAGTGCCTCGAAGCCAGCCAGTCGCAGGCCCATGCCGGCGACGCCCGGGTGTCCGTGCACGCCGTCGTTTGTCACTTCGAGGACGAATGCCCCGTCGCGAAGCACCGTGTGCACGGTCACGCGCGTGGGGTGCGCATGCTTGTGCGCGTTGCGGATCGCCTCGGCGAGGACGGACTGGGCGAGCGGCTCGAGCTCGGCGGGGACCGCGAGTCCGTCGGCATCGGCTCCCTCGACCGCGATTCCGAGGTCGGGGTGCTCGTGACGTAGGCGCTCGACCTCCTCTCGGAGCGTCGTCTTCGTCTGGGCGGATGGCCGGCCGAGCGGTCGCTGGATCGCGCTGCGCAGCTCGCCAAGGGCCTGCTGGAGCTCGTCGGCGCAGCGCCGACGCGCGTCATCGGCGAGCGGCTGATCGCCGGACAGCGCGAGCGAGATACCGAAGAGGCGCTGCACAACGCTCTCGTGCAGCTCACGCGCGAGGTCGATTCGCGCCTCGAGCTGCATCGCCCGCTCGTACTGGCGCGTCGCTGCGCGCGCCATCGACGCCAGTGCGGCGATCTTGCCGATGATCCACAGCACCTCGCGCTCAGTGTCCGACAGTGGTGCGTCGTCGCCGCCGCGATCGGAGAGGATCACGCCGAGCCAGCGCCCGCGCGCTGCCATCGGCGTACAGACGAGCATCCGCGGTGCGAGCCGTTTCACGTACTCGGCCGGCAACTGGCTTGCGATGTCGCCCGAAATCTCGAGGACTCGATCCTCTGCGAGCGCGCGCATCGCGAGCGGCGCCGACTCGGCAGTGAAGAAGAAGTTCGAGAACAGCGACACGTCGACGCCGTAGCTCCCCGCCGCGTAGACGCGCCGCCGCGCCGAGTCGTAGCGAAAGATCAGCAGGCGGCGCATGGCCGTGCAGCGCGTGATGCCCTCACACAGCCGGCTGTAGAAGTCATCGCCGACCGCCTCCTCGCTGCGGGCGAGGACGTCGGCGAGGATCTCGATCGCGTTGCCGGTGGCCAGCGCGCTCGCGTCGTGGCCGTGCTCAGTGCGCTTCGGGTTCATCTCTCGCCAGCATGTGGACTTACATTCTCCACGGTCGCGCCGATGAGCTGCTTCCTTGGCGCGTAGGCTGACCTGGTATGGAGCTGCGCCACCTTCGGTATTTCGTCGCAGTCGCCGAGGAGCTCCACTTCCACCGGGCGGCGAAGCGCCTGCACATCTCGCAGCCGCCGCTCAGCCAGCAGATTCGCGCGCTCGAGGAGGAGCTCGGGGTGGGACTGCTGGAGCGCAACCGCCGGCGCGTCGAGCTGACCGCGGCGGGAGCGCGGTTCCTCGTCGAGGCGCGCGAGATCCTTGCGGCCGTCGAGCGCGCGTCAGACACCGCGCGCCGGGTCGCGGCCGGGGAGGTTGGCTCGCTGTCGGTCGGCTTCGTCGGCTCGGCGATGTTCAACCCCGTGCTGCCCGAAATCCTCCGCGACTTCGCGAACCACCACCCGGACGTCGCACTCGATCTCCGTGAGCTCCCGACGGCGGAGCAGCTCGACGCGCTCGTTCGCGGCCGGATCGACGTCGGCGTGATCCGCGGCCCGCTCCACGTCTCGACGCTTGCGCCGCGGCTCGAGTTTGCGGTGATCCATCGCGAGCACCTGGTCGTAGCGTTGCCGGAGACCCACCGGCTCGCCGCGGAACCGCGGCTGGGCGCCGCACAGCTGCGCGGCGAGCGCTTCGTAACGCTCGGACGCAGCGATGCTCCCGGGCTGTGGGCGCCGCTGAGCTCAGTCATGGGTAGCGCCGGCGGTATCCCCGACAACGTGCTCGAAGTGGCCGAGATGCAGACGATCATCGGACTTGTCGGCAGTGGCCTCGGCGTCTCGCTCGTACCCGCATCGGTGAGCGAGACCGAGCGTCCCGGCGTCGCCTTCCGCCCACTGGCCGATCCATCGCCGGCAATCGAGCTCGCGCTCGCGTGGGCGACGGACGCCCGGTCGCCGGTGCGCGAGGCGTTCCTCGCGCTCGCCGCGCCGAATCGGTCCTCGCCGGGTCCTTAAAAGTGCAAACCCCCCGGGGCTTTTAGGTACTTCTCACGGGGGGCTGCACGGAGGAGAGGGAGACACAGCCTAGGCCGGACCCGGTAAATCGTCCAATACATGTTTCTTCTCTCTGTGATCTGTTTTGCGTCTCAATTGCCCGTGTAGCGTCTGCGATTGAGTCCTGCCGCCGCCCCGATAGGAGACCGAATGTCAGGCCAAGCTCCCCATTTGCTCATCTGTTACGACGCATCCGATCGCGCCAAGCACGCGATCAAGGTCGCGGGGAGGCTGTTCCCCGGCGCCACAGCAACGGTTCTTCACGTGTGGGAGCCGGTGGAGCACATCGTCGCGCGCTACGCGGTGCTCGCGCCATACCTCGGCGAGCAGGTCGACGAGGCGGACGCGGGCGCCGAGCGGGACTCGCACACCGTCGCCCAGGAGGGCGCCGATCTCGCAACGCAGGCCGGCCTGCACGCAAACGCCGAGAGCGTTACCTTGCAGATGAGTGTCTGGCAGGCCGTCATCGAGGCGGCGAACCAGCTCGATCCGGACGTCGTGATCACCGGCACGCGCAGCCTCCACGGCATTCAGGAGCTGCTCGTCGGCACGCTCTCCCACGCCCTGCTCCAGCACTGCCGCGTCCCGGTGCTCGCCATCCCGGCGCCCGAGACGGCTGCGGACACGGGCCGCTGAGCTGATCGTCGCCCGCTGAGTGCGACGATGCCCCGTAAGCGGCCGCTCGGCCGCCCTAAGGGACAAGGGGCCTCAACCAAATGAGGATTCCCGACGTACCGAGCGCCGGCTTAGGCGATAGTGCAGCCGGTGGGTGGACCGACGGTGAATGCGTCGCTAGCGCTGCCCGGCGAGCGCGCGAGCGAGGAGCTCGCGCAGGGTCGCGCGCTCGGGAGCGCTGAGCGCGCCGAGGATCTCGTCCTCGATCGCGCCCTGTGCGATCTCGGCGCGCTCGAGCGCCGCGCGTCCAGCATCGGTCAGCTCGACGAGGTGGCGGCGGCGATCGGCAGGATCACGAATACGCGCGACGTAGCCCGCGGCCTCGAGCGCGTTGAGCAGCAGGACCATGTTGTTGGCGTCAACCCCGAAGATCTCGCACATCAGCTGTTGCGGGGCGTGCTCGACATCGCGCAGATAGGCGAGCGCGACATAGTGGCGCATGCTCATCCCGAGCAGCTCCTCGCTGCTGCGCCTGTAGATCAGCTTGGACATCCGCGTCAAGAGCGGCAGCGTCCGCGAGGCATTCATTTGCTGATCAATCATCATTGCTACAGTGACGATCGTAGCGTTGTTGTCGAACGGGAAGGGCTGATTCGCGATGGCTGACTCTCAACAGGAGTCGCGTCGCCGCTGGATGGCGCTCGTCGTCGTCTGCCTGGCGATGCTGATGAACGTCCTCGATCTCACGGTGGTGAACGTGGCGCTACCGAAGATCCAGCACGATCTGCATTTCACCCAGTCGGCGCTCGCATGGGTGATCGACGCTTACATGGTCGCCTTCGGCGGCTTCCTGCTGCTCGCCGGACGGCTCGGCGACCTGGTCGGTCGCAAGAAGGTGTTCCTGGTCGGCCTTGCGATGTTCACGCTGTCCTCACTCGTGTGCGGGATCGCCAATAGCCAGGGGCTCCTGATCGGCGGACGCTTCGTACAGGGCCTTTCGGCCTCGCTTTGCACCTCGGTGATCCTCGCGATCATCGCGACGGAGTTCCCCCAGCAATCCGAGCGCGCGCTGGCGATGAGCGCATACATCTTCGTCACGGTCGCCGGCGGCTCGATCGGCCTGCTCGCCGGCGGCGCGATCACGCAGGCGCTCAACTGGCACTGGATCTTTTTCATCAACCTGCCGATTGGCGTACTCGCGTTCGCCCTCGGCGTCGTGCTCGTGCGCGAGAACAAGGGGCTCGGACTGTCGCAGGGTGCCGACATCGTTGGGCCGTTGCTCGTGACGGCCGGCCTCGTAGCGCTCGTCTATGCGATCGTGAAATCGACGACGTACGGGCTCGGCTCGGCGCGGACGCTCGGCGTCGGCGGCGGCGCGCTCGCGCTGATCGCGGCCTTTGTCGCGCTCGAGGGTCGTCTGCGGAACCCGATCATGCCGCTGCGCGTCTTCGCCCTGCGCGGACTGATCAGCTCGAGTCTGGTGCGTGCCTGCATGTTCGTCGGGATGTACGGCTGCTTCTTCCTCGGGACCCTCTATCTCGAGCACGTGCTCGGGTACGGAGCGCTGCGTACCGGGCTCGCATTCCTGCCGATGACGATCGTCGTCGCGATCATGTCGATGGGGGTCACGGCGCGGCTCGTCTCGGCGTTCGGACCGCGGCGGGTTCTGCTACCGGCAATCGGCTGCGTCATCGCGGGCGTGCTGATGCTCTCCCAGATCAGCGTCCACGGCGACTACTTCCCGCTGATGTTCTTCGCCTTCGCCCTGCTCGGGCTCGGCATGGGCACGGCCTCGGTGCCGTTGCTGACACTCGCGATGGCCAACGTTCCGCCGGCGGACGCGGGGCTCGCTTCCGGGATCGTCAATGTCTCGATGCAGGTAGGTGGCGCACTCGGCGTCGCCGTGCTCGGGACGATCTCCACAGATCGATCGCACACGCTCACGCGCCTCGGCCATTCCTTGCCGAGCGCACTCACAGGCGGCTATCAGGATGCATTCGTCGTCGCGGGCGGGTGCGCTATGGCGGCGTTCCTCCTCGCGCTGGTGCTGCTGCGCCAGCCGCGCGGGCGCCAGGCAGAGCCGGTGCGCGAGCGCATCGACGGACGCGCCGCGGCGGAGGCCTAGACCTCCGTTCGACCAGCTTGGGGCGGCGCGTTTTGCGCGCCGCCCCTAGTCGTCGTCGAGCTAGCTCTCAGGCAGCTCGACGACCATCAGCGTGTTGGCGTCGGCGTCGCGAAACCAGAACATCGGCGGGATCGGATCGCCCATGCGTGAGACGGCTTCGTCGACGTCAACGCCGCGCGCCCGCAGCTCCGCGTGCGTCGCATCGATGTCGTCGGTCGCGAGGCTGATGCCTGTCAGCATCGGTGTCACCTCTCGTCCGGGCGGTGGGGGTGCGAGCGCGATCCCAGCGGTGCCGCTCGGCAGGTAGACCTCGACCCAGCGGTACTTGTCGCCGAAGGGCACGTCGGTCCGCTTCTCGAGGCCGAGCTTCTCGACGTAGAACTCGATCGCGCGATCGCTATCGGCGACCGGGACACAGACGAGGTTCAGCTCGCGCAGACCGGTCGTGGTGGTGGTGCTCATCCTGCTGCCTCCTGTCGATGGGGTGATGCCCTGTTGACCGAGCGTCGCGCAGAAACTCATCGGTCAGACGACGAAGCTGAGCGCGTAAGCGACGAATGCGAGCGCGAGCGCGCCCGCCCCCGCGAGTGAGCGCGCAGTGGTGAAGTCTTCGCGACGCACCGTGAAGTAGATCGCGAGCAGAGCGAACGGGTCGACGTACTTCTGCCACGGGTAGCGGATCGCGAGCGCGCCGAGCAGGAAGCTCGCGAAGAACGCGAATAGGAGCCAGCGGTGGGGGGCGAGGAGCGCGCGCCAGGCAAGAAGCGCGCAAGCCGCCGGCACGAGCGCCCAGAACAGCAGGGAGGATCCCGCGAGGATCGGGAGCCGCGCAGCTGCGTTCCACAGCAGCCCGGCCGTATGTGTGCCGGGCTCGGCGGGGAACGCGAACAGGAGGACGGCGCCGACCAGCGCCGCGGCCGCCGGCAGGCGCAGCGCGCGCAATAGGCGCCCGCGCGGGCACGTCAGGGCGCCGCGCCCCGCGACGATCAGCGCGGGCGCGAACAGCACGGCGCAGTAGAGGCCGAAGGTCGCCAGCGTCAGTTCCGGGGTCTGGACGACGAGCGCCCCCTCGTGCCCGCCGACGTCGCGCCCGGCGCCGCAAAGCGCACAGGAGCTCGGGTCGCCCCCGGGCGGGACGAGCCCGTGCCAGCTGAGAAACAGCAAGCCGACCGGGATCACGGTGAGCGCGACCGCGCCAGCAAGCTCGGCGCGGCGAAGGAGCGTCGAGCCGGCTCGCAACGCATAGAGACCGCCGACGGCGAGCATGAAGGCCGCGCTCTGACGCGTCAGCATCGCTGCGGCGAGCGCCACGCAGCCAACGAGGAACGCAACGATGGAGCGGGTCTGGCGGGAGCGCTCGAAGCGCTCGACCGCGACGACGATGAAGAGCGTTGCGAGGTTGTCCGTGATGACGCGGAAGGACGTGCCGAAGACGTACGGGGAGAGCAGGAAGAGAAGCGCGAGTGAGAGTGCGGCGAGGCGCTCGAGCTCGAGCCGGCGTCGTAACAGGTAGTAAACGGCCAGTGCGAGTACGTACGAGATTGCGACCTCGACGAGCCGCAGGCGCCAAAGCGCATAGCCGATCAGCTTCCCGGCGTATGCCTCGAGTAACGGGAAGAGCGGCGTCTGGGCGGCTACGTAGCGGTGGAGGCTCGGGAATGGCAGGCCGTGCGAGAACTGGATGATCGTCGGGTAGATGTAGTTGCCCTCGTCGGTCGAGTGGAAGATCGGCAGCGTGACGGTCATGCCGCGCAGGGCGGCGACCATCACGAGCAACGGGACGGCTAGGGCAGCCGGCACAAGCCAGCGCGAGCCGAGCCACCGCTCGCGCATAGTTGGGACCTCGACGCCGGCGTGCATACCGCCGCCACGATAGCCCGCGCGAGCGTCGGCGAACAGCAAAGCGCCCCCCGTGCCGCGCTCGCGTGAAACCTTGAAGCGCGGCGGTCGGGGGGCGCCCAGACGGGAGGACATGTGCTGCTATGAAAGCGCGCGCTCCGAGGGAGTGGAGCGTGGCTGATGTTTGCGCGCTCTGCACGCTAGTACCCGTCGCCCGTCGCAGGATCGGGATTAGCCCGAAAACGCTCCGGACCAAACTACGTACGCAGAATCGTGCACTCGACCCGCCGTCTCGGCGGTCGGCGGGTGCCGGTTCGTAGGTCACCGATCGCCGGGATGCCCGTGGGCGCAGACCCCGAAGCGGGCGTCGGGCGAGCTAGGGATGTATCGGGGCGCCCGGATTTGAACCGGGGACCTCACCGACCCGAACGGTGCGCGCTACCAGGCTGCGCCACGCCCCGATGACGTCGGCCAGTATCCCACAGCGGCGGCGTCAGCTAGCGTGCGCGGAATGGCCAAGCTGAGCGAGATCATCGCGGTGCTCGACGGGCTCCTGGACGCCACCAGCTTCACGGACTTCGGCCCGAACGGTCTCCAGGTCGAGGGCGGATCAGCGGTGACGCGGCTGGTGAGCGGGGTCTCGGCGAGCAGCGAACTGTTCGAGCATGCGAGCGAGCTCGGGGCGGAGTTGATCTTGGTCCACCATGGTCTCTTCTGGGACGGCGACGACGTACGCGTCATCGGCGCACGGCGCGAGCGTCTGCGCCTCCTGATCACCGCGGGGATATCACTCGCCGCCTATCACCTCCCGCTCGACGCGCACCCGACGCTCGGCAACAACGTCCTCATCGCAACCGGGATCGGCGCAACGCCAACGGAGGCCTTCGCTCCAGTTGCCGGCCGCCCAATCGGCTGGATCGCGAGCTTCGATGGCGGCGGGATTCCGCGCGCGGAGCTTGTCCGGCGGGTCTCGGCGCTAACGGGGCGCGAGCCCGTCGCCTTTCTCGAGGGGCCGGAGGCGGTGCGCCGGGTCGGCATCGTCTCAGGAGGCGGTGGGCGCAACGTTCACGATGCGATCGCCGCGCGGCTCGATGCGTTCATCACCGGCGAGCCGGAGGAGTGGGCGCGCGCGGTCGCGCGCGAGGCCGGGATCAGCTTCATTGCCGGCGGACACCACGCGACCGAGACCTTCGGCGTTCGCGCGCTCGGCGAACTCCTTGCCGAGCGGTTCGGTATCGAACACCACTACGTTGAGATCGACAACCCTGTTTAAGCGCTCGTCGATCCGCGCGACGCCCTTGCAACTATCCGGCGCGAGCGATATACGTAGCCTGGTCACAATTTTAGGAGGGACGCACCGATGGCGAATCACCTGACGCCCACGGAGCTCGCGCGTGAAGCAGGCCTCGAACGCCGCGAAGTGATCTCCAAATGCATGGAGATGGGCGTCCCGATCTTTCAAGGTCGGATCGACAAGGCCCTTTTCCTCGACAACCTCCGTCGCTTCGGCGTGGCTCAGCCGCTGCCAGCCGAGGCCTAGGTAGCACCAGCCGCTACTCACGCGCCGCGCTGACCGGTACGTGAGTAGCGGCTGGCGGCGCCCAGCGCGCAAGCGCGTCCTATGCTCCGGACGAGTGCCGCTCGGACGGAACGCAACGATCCTCGCGCTGGCCGGCGCGCTGGCGCTCGGCGCGATCGCAGCCGCCGGGGCGGTCGGCGCGCAAAGCACGACGGGTTCGAGCGGACCCACTGCCATTTCGGCGCCGCCGGCAGGGCTCGAGGCCAAGTTGGTCGCCGCGCTGAAGCCGTTCGCGCGTAACTCCGGCGCCTATGTGCTCGATCTCGACACGGGGCAGGTCCTCTTCAGCGAGAACGCGACCCGTCGCCGATACCCGGCCTCGGTCGAGAAGCTCTACACGCTGACGACCGCGCTCGCCCTGTTCGGCGCCGCCGGCACGCTGCAGACGAGCGTCTACGGCGTTGGCACGCTCTCGCCGACTGGCGTATTCAACGGCAACCTCTACGTGCGCGGCGGCGGCGATCCGACCTTCGGCGACTCGGGGTTCATCGACAAGTGGTACGGCGGCGTCGGAACGACGGTCGTTGCGCTCGCCCGACAGCTGATCGCTGCCACGCACATAACGCGCGTCCACGGTTCAGTGGTCGGAGACGCGTCCTACTTCGACAGCCTCGGCGGCGACCCAGCAAGCGACTTCCTGCCCGACCCAAACCTCGCCGGCGAGCTCAGCGCGCTGAGCTTCGACCGCGGCGCGCAGGGCGCCCAGGGATCGCCGGCAGCGCACGCCGCGTGGGAGCTCGCGGGTGCGCTGCGCCACGCCGGGGTGCAGGTCACCGGGCGCTCCCAGGCGGGCACAACGCCGGTCGCCGCCCAGCTGCTCACGACGATCCCCTCACCGACGATCGGGCAGCTCGCCGCGCTGACCGCCGGCCCGTCGGACGACTTCTTCGCCGAGATGCTGCTGAAGGCGCTAGGCGCCCGCTTCGGTGCCGGCGGCACGACGGCGGCCGGCGCGAACGTCATGAGCAGCTACCTTGCGAAGCTGGGGCTGACGCCGCAGGTCGTCGATGGCTCCGGCCTTTCGCGCGGCGACCTGACGACCCCCCTCCAGGTCGTGACACTGCTGCGCGATCTCAGCCCGGGCGGCAACGCCGAGCTGCAGAGCGTTGGTCAAACGCTGCACGCGGCGCTCCCGGTGGCCGGCGAGACGGGCACGCTCGCAGCGCGGATGCGCGGCACTGCGGCTGCCGGGAACTGCCAGGCAAAGACGGGCACGCTGAGCGACGCATCGGATCTCGCCGGCTGGTGCGACGATCGCTACGTCTTCGCGATCCTGATCAATCATTGCTCCCTGTGGCGCGCCCAGCGGGCCGAGGATGTGATCGTCGAGGCGATCGCAAAGCTCGCGGCGCCCGCTACAGCAAAGCCAGCAAAGCAGCCTCGTCGATAACGCTCACACCGAGCCGCTCGGCCTTCTCGAGCTTCGAGCCGGGCGATTCACCGGCCACGAGATAGTCGGTGTTCTTGGAAACGGAGCTCGTGACGCGCCCGCCGGCAGCAACGATCCGCTCGCTGGCCTGCTCGCGGGTGAGCGTCGGCAGCGTGCCGGTGAGCACGAACGTGCGACCCGCGAGCGGCCCCTCCCCGGGCGCCGGGCCCTCCTCTTCGAAGCGCAGTCCCTTGGCGCGCAGGCGCTCGATCAGCCCGCGCAGGGCCGGCGCGGCGAGCTGCGCGGCGATCGACTCCGCCATCTTCGGCCCGACGCCCTGGGTTTGCACGAGCTGCTCGGGCCCAGCCTCCAGCAGGCGGTCGATCGAGCGGAACTGGTTTGCCAGGCTGCGAGCCGTGACGTAGCCCACCTCCTCGATCCCGATCGCGAACAGGACGCGGTGAAACGGTCTCGAGCGGGATGCATCGATCGCGTTGATCAGGTTGCGCGCGGAGATCTCGGCGAAGCCATCGAGCTCGAGCAACTGCTCGGCGCGCAGGTCATAGAGATCGGCGGCGTTGCCCACGAGTCCGCGGCTGAGAAGCGTTCCAACGAGTGTCTCACCGAGCCCGTCGATGTCCATCGCAGCACGCGAGACGAAGTGACGTAGGAGCTGCCATTGGCGTCCCGCGCAGTCTGCGTTCGGGCAGTTCGTGAAGACTGATCCCGCCGATTTGACGGTCGGCGTGCCACAGACCGGGCAACGCTCGGGGGGCGCCGGCGCGGGCGAGCGGCTCGGGTTCTCGACGGCGTGGGGCGCGGGCGAGACGACCTGCGGAATCACGTCGCCCGCACGCAACACGATCACCTCATCGCCCTCGCGCAGATCCTTGCGTGCGAGGTCCTCCTCGTTGTGGAGCGTCGCGAGCTTCACCGTGACGCCGCCGACGTGGACAGGCTCGAGCTCCGCGTACGGGTGCAGGTCGCCGAACTTGCCGACGTTCCAGCGCACGGCGAGCAGTCGCGTCTTGGCGGTGGTCGGCGGGAACTTCCACGCGACCGCCCAACGCGGATCGCGGCCCACCGCGCCGAGCCTGCGCTGGAGCTCGAAGTCGGAGATCTTGATCACGACGCCGTCGATCTCGAAGTCGAGGTTGCCGCGACGGCGCTCCCACTCGAGGCATTGCTCGACGACCGCCTCTTCGTCGTCGCGCACGACGATCTCGCTGTTGACCGGGAAGCCGCGGTCGCGCAACCAGGCGAGCGCCTCCCACTGGCTGCGCAGCTCGAGCCCATCAGTGACGCCGATCGCGTAGGCAAGCATCGACAGCGGCCGGCGGGCGGCAAGTGTCGGGGCCAGCTGGCGTACCGTGCCCGCCGCCGTGTTGCGGGGGTTCATGAAGGTCGACTGACCGGCGGCCGCGAGGCGCTCGTTCAGCGCGGTGAAGTCGGGCAGCGACATGTAGACCTCGCCGCGAACCTCGAGCAGCGCCGGTGCATTCTCAACTCGGTGCGGGATCTGGGCGATCGTGCGCAGGTTGTGCGTGACGTCCTCGCCGATCTCACCATCGCCGCGCGTTGCGCCACGTTCGAGCACACCGTCGCGATAGAGCAGCGAGATCGCCAGGCCGTCGATCTTGGGCTCGCAGACGAAGCTGAATGCGGGGTCATCGATCCCCTCGCGGGCGAGGTGCGCGCGCATTCGCGCGACCCACGCGCGCAGCTCCTCGGCCGAGCGCACGTTCGCCAGCGAGAGCATCGGCTGCAGATGGCGGATCTTCTCGAGGCGATCGACCGCCTCCCCACCGACGCGCTGGGTCGGCGAGTCGGGTCTGACGAGCTCGGGGTGCGCGGCCTCGATGTCGCGCAGCTCGTTGTAGAGCGCGTCGTACTGATCGTCGCCGATCTCGGGGTCGTCGTCGACGTAGTAGCGGCGCGAATGGTAGGCGAGGAGCTCACGCAGCTCCGCGGCGCGGGCCGCCGGATCGCTAGCCGAGCTCACGGTGTCAGCACTGCCTCCAGGTCCAGCTGCGCGAGAGCATGCATGCCGGGATGATCGGTGAGGTCGAAGTGGATTGGCGTCAGGGCGATCCGGCCCGCGGCGACAGCCGCGAGGTCGGTGCCGGCGACATCCTCAAAGCCTGGGGCCGCGCCGTAGATCCAGTAGCGGCGCCGCCCTTCCTCCTCGCGTTCGAGCCGCAGCTCGTCGCGATAGACGCGCTTGCCGAGCGAGGTGACCTCGATCCCAGACGGCACCGCCCCGGGGACATTGATGTTGAGCAGTGTCTTCGGCGAAAGTGGGACGGTGTCGAGCGAGTCGACGAGCCGGGCGACAATCTCGGCCGCGAGCGTGAAGTCGAAGCTGCCGCGGTCGACGTACTCGAGTGCCGCGCCGGCGGCCTGCTGCGAAACGGCGATGCCTGGGATCCCGAGCACAACCGCCTCGAGTGCAGCCGCAACCGTGCCCGAGTACGTGATGTCGTCGCCAAGGTTCGCGCCGTGGTTGATCCCGGAGACAACGAGGTCGGGCGTGAAGTCGCTGACGAGACCGAGATTTGCCAAGCGGACACAGTCGACTGGGGTGCCGTCCGTGGCGTAGCCGACCGTTCCGTCGCCGAAGTCGACCTCGGCGACCCACAGCGGCCGCCGCGTCGTGATCGAGCGCGCGGTCGCTGAGCGGTTCCCGTCGGGTGCGACGACGAGCAGGCGAACGTCGGCCAGCCGGGCAAGCGCGCGACGCAGCGTCTGCAAGCCGTCGGCGTCGATGCCGTCGTCGTTGGTCAGCAGTATCTGGCGCACCGCTCCCAGGATATTGCGACGGCGGCGCGAGGCTGTGTCGTTGACGGCCGACCGCGAGACCTACAACGCTCCGAGACGACGCTGCAGGAACGTCCGATCGCGCTCCGAGCGCGTGCGCTCGAGTGCCTGCAGATACTCCGCTCGCGCCTCCTCGGGCCGCTCGAGGCGCGCCAGCAGCTCGGCGCGCGTGGAGTGTAGATAGGGGCGCTAAATGCGCCTTGCGAGGCGTGGCATGGAGCTTCGGGCGTCAGCGCACTTTCATGCAGCGCTAGGAGAACTTCGTCTTCGGACGCTCGAGCAGCTGATCGTCGAGAAACGTGTCGACCTTCTCGCCGTAGAACGCGATCAGGCCGGCGATCGCGACGAGCGCGACCGTCGGGAAGTCGTAGCACCACGCCACGTCGGAGTGGACCTGCGCTCGGACGCGAGCCGACCAGTAGCCGCTGGTGCGACCCTTGTAGGGACAAGCCGTGACGGTTTCGCTCGGCTCGAGCAGGCTGAAGTCGACGTCGCTTCGGTTCAGGTAGTAGCGCGTAGGCAGACCCGTCTCGAAGACCATCACCGGCGAGGCACTCTCCGCGAGGACCACACCGTCGAGCTCGATTCGCACTCGACGTGTCGAGCGCAGTGCATCCACCCGCACGTACGGGCTTCGCGGGTGCACGAAGACGGGCTCGTCCTCCTCGAGCCAGGCGTCGAGCGCATCCCACTCGAAGCGGAAGTGGTCGACTATCGCCGGCAGCTCGGATTCGGTGTATAGCCGCGCGGCCTCGGTGCGCTCCCGCCCGCCGGCGCGCAGGCCATAGCGACAGGCGACGCCGAACTTCAGCTTGTGCGGATGGCGCTCGTCGATCAGCACACCCGGGTCGACATCGGACCGCGGTATCAGGAAGGCGGGATAGGCAGAGATCTCCCAGAGGTAGATGGCTCGCGTCGTGTCGAAGACCTTCGCTCCGGCAAAGAAGCCGCGCAACCGGCGCGGCACCGGCTCGACGTGACCAGCCTGCGCGAGATGCTGGGGGTAGTCGGCCACCTCTTGGACAAAGTAGCTCACGCGCGTACGCTGCTCGAGCTCGAGCTCAGGCTTTGCTGACGTACTCCATCAGCAGGCAGTCGTGCCAGGCGGAGCCGTCGTGGTCGCGCTCGTAGCTGTGAAGGATGCCGACGGGTCTGAAGCCAACCTTCTCGTAAGTGTGAATCGCCGCGGCGTTGTCGGCAGCCGGGTCGATCGTGATGCGGTGGTGTCCACGCACCGCGACGAGGTGGTGGACCGTCTGGCGCAGCGCCTCCGTGCCGATGCCGCGGCCATGCAGTGCAGGGTCGACGAAGATGTCGACCATCGCGTGCCGGTAGTCCGGGTCCTCCTCCTCGAAGAACTGGATCATCCCGGCAACCAGGCCGTCGTAGTCGATCACGAGGCGATGGGCTGTCGGGTCCTCGCTCGGGAAATCCGGGCTGGGGATGCCCCACCAGTCCGCTACGCCCGGTTCGCGGTGGATCCGGCACAGCTCGCTGATGTCGGCGGCAGCCAGTGGACGCAGCGTGATCATCAGTAGCTCACGCTAGCGAGATACAGCCCGTGGGCCGGTGCGGTGCGCCCGGCGGCCGAACGCGGAGCGCCGGCCAGCAACGCCGTGAAGTCCTCGAGCGAGCGCGCGCTCGCCGCGACCTCGAGCATCGTGCCGACCAGCACGCGGTTCATCTGGCGCATGAAGGCGTCGGCCTCGATCCAGAACGAGAGCAGGGCGCCGTCGAAGGACCATTCAGCGCGCAGGACGGTGCGCTCGAAGTGCACGTGGTCGGTCTCGGTCGGCGTGAACGCGGTGAAGTCGTGCCTGCCCCGGAGCGCGTGCGCACACGCTTGGAGCAGGTCACGATCGAGTTGACGCGGATACTCGAGCGCGCGGTCGCGCTCGAAGGGCGAGCGGGCGCGTGAGTGGTGGACGCGGTAGCAGTAGGCGCGCGAGTGGGCGCTGTGACGGGCGTTGAACGAGTCGTCCATCGGCTCGCACGCGCTGACGGCCACGTCATCGGGGAGCAGCGCGTTCAGTGACGCCGGGTCGAGCGCCTCGTGGGCATAGCTCGCGACCTGCCCCCAGGCGTGAACGCCGGCGTCGGTGCGCCCGGCGACCGTCGTCGAAACCGGCTCGCGAAGGATCGTCGTGAGCGCCCGCTCGAGCTCGGCCTGAACGGTGCGCTGGTCCGGCTGGGCGGCCCACCCGGCGAAGTTCGTCCCGTCATAGGCGAGCGTGAGCTTCGTGACCACTACGTGAAGTGCGCGGCCGCGACCTGGCCGCGCTGCCCCCTAGGCGACGAGCTCGAGTAGCACCATCTCGGTGGAGTCGCTGGGGCGCGGCCCGAGCTTGACGATGCGGCTGTAGCCGCCCGGCCGCTCCTCGAAGCGCGGCGCGATCACCTCGAAGAGCTTGTGGACGGCAAACTTGTCCTGGCCGAGCGCCGAGAGCGCCTGGCGGCGTGCGTGGAGGTCGCCGCGCTTGGCGAGCGTGATCAACTTCTCGATCTCCGGCTTGACCGCCTTCGCCTTCGCCTCACTCGTCTTGATGCGCTCGTGCTCGATGACCTCCTTGGCGAGGTTCTGGAGCAACGCCTTGCGGTGCGCTGCGTCGCGGCTGAGCTTGTGGCGGGCCTTCTGGTGGCGCATCGGTGATGGAGCTTAGTCGTCGCGCAGGTGCAGCCCGCGCGCGGCAAGCGTCTCGATGACCTCATCGATCGACTTCTTGCCGAAGTTCGGGATCGCGTTGAGCTCTGCCTCGGACTTCGAGATCAAGTCGCCAACCGTCGCGATTCCGGCGCGCTTGAGGCAGTTGTAGGAGCGGACACCGAGCTCGAGCTCCTCGATCAGGATGCTGTACTCCTCGCCCTGAATAAGCGAGGCGCCGGGGGCGCCGCTACCGCCGAGCGAACCGTCGAGATGGCCGACCGGACCCTGGCGCAGCTCCTCGACGCGATCCTCATCGGTGAAGATCGCGAGCTGGGAGATCAAGAGCTCGGCGGCCTCGCGCAACGCCGCGGACGGCTCGACCGAGCCGTCGGTCTCGATGTCGAGCGTCAGCTTGTCGAAGTCCGTGCGCTGCCCGACGCGAGCCTGCTCGACGTTGTAGGCGACACGGCGGACGGGCGAGAAGATCGAGTCGATCGGGATCACGCCGATCGGCTGGTCGGGTGACTTGTTCTCCTCCGCCGGTCGGTACCCGCGACCGCGCCCGATCGTCATGTAGAACTCGAGCCGCGCTTTCTTTTCGAGCGTCGCGATGTGGATGTTCGGGTTGAGGATCTCGACGCCCGACGGCAGGTCGATGTCGGCCGCGGTGATCTCGCCCGGACCGGTCGCGACGAGCGCGGCCTCGATCTCGGTCGCGTCGGAGTGCATGCGGCAGACGATCCCCTTCAGGTTGAGGACGATGTCCGTCACGTCCTCCTTCACTCCCGGGATCGTCGAGAACTCGTGCGCGACGCCCTCGATGCGTACGCTCGTCACAGCGGCGCCGGCCAGCGAAGAGAGCAGCACGCGGCGCAGCGAGTTGCCGAACGTGTAGCCGAAGCCGCGATCGAGCGGCTCGATAACGAAGGTGCCGTGGTTGTCCTCGGCCGATTCGCTCGTGATCCGGGGGATTTGGAAGTCAAGCATCGGGGTCCTAACGTCGTTTGTTTGGGCGCGCCTGGCACGGGCCGGTGCGCAAATCTCGGGGCGCTGCGCTACTTCGAATAGTGCTCGACGATGAGCTGTTCCTGCACCGGCGCAGCGACTTCGCGCCGCTCCGGCTTGCGCAGCACCTTCGCCGTGAGCCCGTCGTGGTCCGCCTGGAGCCAGGCCGGAACCTGGCCGGTCAGCTCGGTCGCGTCGCGAATCACCTGCGTGGCCTTCGTGTCAGCCTTCACCGCGATCACGTCACCGGGCTTTACCTGGAAGCTCGGGATGTCGACGCGGCGTCCGTTCACGGTCCAGTGGCCATGGCGCACAAGCTGGCGTGCCTGACGGCGCGAGGCGGCGAAGCCGAGGCGCACGAGGACATTGTCGAGGCGGCACTCGAGCAGCGTCAGCAGGTTCTCGCCGGTGACGCCGGGCATGCGCGAGGCCTTCTCGTAGTAGTTGCGGAATTGGCGCTCCAGCAGGCCGTAGTAGCGCCGCGCCTTCTGCTTTTCGCGCAGCTGGAGGCGATACTCGGACTGCTTCTGGCGCCCGCGGCCGTGCTCGCCGGGCGGGTAGGAGCGCCGCTCGACGCCGCACTTGTCGGTCAGGCAGCGCTCGCCCTTGAGGAACAACTTCTGGCCCTCGCGACGGCACTGCTTACAAGCGGCGGAAGTATCTCTTGCCATTGCTCGCTTACACCCGCCGCCGCTTGCGTGGGCGGCAGCCATTGTGTGCTTGGGGCGTCACGTCTTTAACGCCGGTCACCTCGAGGCCCGCGGCCTGGAGCGAGCGGATCGCCGTCTCGCGTCCTGAGCCGGGACCCTTCACGAACACCTCGACCTTTGAAAGGCCCTGCTCGATTCCCTTGCGCGCGGCGGCATCAGCGGTGACCTGGGCGGCGAACGGCGTTGACTTGCGCGAGCCTTTGAAGCCCGCGCCGCCGGCCGACTCCCAGGCGATCACGTTGCCCTGCGTGTCGGTCAAGGAGACGATCGTGTTGTTGAACGACGTCTTGATGTGCGCCTGCCCGACGGGAATGTTCTTCTTGACCTTGCGACGGCCGCGCGCGGGGCGCTTTGGTGCCGGCATTACTTCTTACCGGCCTTCTTCTTGCCGGCAACCTGCATCCGCCTCGGGCCCTTGCGAGTACGCGCGTTCGTCTTCGTGTTCTGACCGCGAACAGGGAGGCCGCGGCGGTGGCGGACGCCGCGGTAGCAGCCGATCTCGACGAGGCGCTTGATGTCTTGCGAGACCTCGCGGCGCAGGTCGCCTTCGACCGTCAGGCCGCGGTCGATCGCGTCGCGCAGCTGGGCGACCTCGTCCTCGGTCAGGTCGCGCACGTAGGTGTCCGGCGAGATGCCGAGCTCGGCCAGCAACTTGTTGGAGGTCGGACGGCCGACGCCGAAGATGTAGGTCAAGCCGACCTCGACGCGCTTGTTGAGTGGCAGGTTGACGCCAGCGATACGGGCCATCGAGGCGTTACCCCTGGCGCTGCTTGTGGCGCGGGTTCTTGCAGATCACGAGCACCCTCCCGCGACGGCGCACGATCTTGCACTTCTCACACATCGGCTTGACCGACGGCCTTACCTTCATGAAAACCTTTCGGATGACTCCGCCGGTTGGCTCTGGCCGCCGGTTCGGCAGCCGCTACCACCGCGGATTACGCAGAAACAGCTCGGGCCTACCCGACCCGAGCGCGACCGCCAATATTAGCAAGCTGGCTTTCCACCGTATCGCCGCCTTCGGCGAGGTGCCAAGGCGTGAGGATCCGTGGGCCGTCCGGCGTGATCGCGACTGTGAACTCGAAGTGTGCGGCGAGCGAGCCGTCCTGCGAGTAGATCGACCAGCCATCGTCGGCTGCGACGACCTCGGTGGTTCCGATCGTGGTCATCGGCTCGATCGCGAGAACCATGCCGCTCTCGAGGCGCTGGCCACTGCCGGGCTTGCCGAAGTTCGGGATCTGGGGATCCTCGTGCATGTCTCGGCCGACGCCGTGGCCGACGAGCGAGCGGACGATCTGCAGCCCCTGGCCCTCGGCGGCGGCCTGGATCGCGTGCGAGACGTCGCCGAGGCGGCCGCCGACGACGCAGCGCTCGACGCCGGCGAACAGCGCCGTCTCGGTGCCGGCGAGCAGATGCGACGCCTGCACGCTGACGGGCCCGATCGGGAAGGTCCGGGCAGCATCGGCAACCCAGCCGTCGAGCGTGACACCCACGTCGAGCGAGAGCACGTCGCCGCGTTCGAGCTCGTAGGGGCCGGGAATCCCGTGCACGATCATCGAATTCGGGGACGTGCAAATCGAGGCGGGATACCCGCGGTAGCCCTTGAAGGAGGGGACCGCGCCCTGCGAGCGGATGAACCGCTCGGCCGCCGCGTCCAGCTCGGCGGTCGTGACGCCGGGTCGCAGCTGGCGCTCGAGCAGGCGAAGCGTCCGCACGAGGATCGCGCCCGAGGCGGCGATCGCGTCGATCTCCGCGAGCGACTTGCGAATGATCAAAGCTCGTCCTCGAGCTTCAGCGTCGCCAGCGTGGAGCGGATGTGCGCGTGCACCTCGCGCGGCGAGGCGGTGCCGTCGAAGTGGCACAGCAGGCCGCGCTCGTCGTAGTAGTCGATCAGCGGCGCCGTCTGCTCGTGATAGACGGTCAGTCGCGTACGGACCGTCTCCTCCTTGTCGTCGTCGCGCTGGATCAGCTCGGTCCCATCCTCGTCGCAGATCCCCTCCTGCTTAGGCGGGTCGAAATCGACGTGATAGATACGCCCGGTCCTCGGGTTGGTGCGCCGTCCGCTGATCCGCTTGACGACGATGTCGTCGGGAACATCGATCAGGAGGGCTGCCGTGAGACGGCGATCGAGCTGCGCGAGCTCGCCGCCGAGCGCGTCCGCCTGCGCGACCGTGCGGGGGAAGCCGTCCAGCAGGAAGCCGTCACGCGCGTCATCCTCCGCGATCCGCTCGAGCACGACGCCGATGATCACCTCATCGGGCACGAGCTCGCCCGCATCCATGTAGCGCTTGGCCTCCTTGCCGAGCGTCGTCTCGTTGGCGAGCGCCGCGCGCAGGATGTCGCCCGTCGAGATATGGGGGATCCCGAACTCGTTGGTGAGCTGGGCGGCCTGCGTGCCCTTGCCCGCCCCCGGGGGACCCAGGAGGATCAGATTTAGGTCTGCCATTGACAGTGCGAGCGGCACGTTGTTCGCGTGCCGGGCGCCGACCGAAGAGTACCTGGGCACCGTCGTGGCGTGCCGGCCCCTTCGCGGCTACTGAGGCGCCCTACGGTCTGAGGAAGCCCTCGTAGTTGCGCATCATGAGCTGCGCCTCGAGCTGCTTCATCGTGTCGAGCGCGACGCCGATCACGATGATGATCGAAGTGCCGCCGAAGTTGAAGGTCACGCCGCTGCGGGCGTAGACGATCGCCGGCAGGATCGCGATGAACGCCAGGTAGATCGCGCCCGGGAAGGTCAGGCGAGCAAGTACCCGGTCGAGGAACTCGGCGGTCGGGCGTCCCGGCCTGACGCCGGGGATGAAGCCGCCGTACTTCTTGAGGTTGTCGGCCTGATCGACGGGATTGAACGTGACCGCCGTGTAGAAGTAGGTGAACACAATGATCAGCACTGCCTCGCCGAAGATGTAATGCCAGCCGCTCGGCGAGAAGAAGTCCGCGAAGTGGCGCGACCAGCTCGTGTTGACGAGCTGACCGATCGTCGGCGGAAAGGCCATCAGCGAGGCGGCAAAGATCACGGGGATAACACCCGCCATGTTCACGCGCAACGGCAAGTAGGTCTGCTGACCGGAGGTCATGCGCCGGCCGATCACGCGCTTCGCGTACTGGACGGGGATCCGTCGCTGGCCCTCCTGAACGAAGACGATGCCCGCGACAACGGCAAGCACCAGGAAGGGCGCGATCACCTTGAAGACCTGGTTGTTCGTGTCGTACCACTGCTGAACCGCACCCGGTAGGCGCGAGACGATCGAGGCGAAGATCATCAGCGAGATGCCGTTCCCGATTCCGCGCTGGGTGATCAGCTCACCCATCCACATCACGAGGACGGTGCCGGCCGTGAGCGAGATCACGATCAGCATGATGTGCTGGAGATCGAAGACCGGGATGATCGGTTGCGCCTGGCTCGACAGCGAGTGGAAGAGGAAGACGTAGCCGATCGACTGGCCGAGCGCCAAGCCGACCGTCAGATAGCGCGTGTACTGCGTGATCCGCGCCTGGCCGATCTCCCCCTCTTTCGAGAGCTTCTCGAGTGACGGCACGACGACGGTCAGGATCTGCAGAACGATCGAGGCCGTGATGTAGGGCATGATCCCGAGCGCGAAAACGGCCATCTGGGTGAGCGCGCCGCCGGAGAACAGGTTCAGCAGGCTGAGAATCCCGGTCGAGCCGGCGGACGACTTCGAGAGGGCCTTCGCGGCACTGGCGCTGATCCCGGGTGCGGTCAGGTGAGCGCCGAACCGGTAGAGCGCGAGCATCAGCGCGGTGAACGCGATCTTCCTACGGATCTCGGGGACCGTGAAGGCCTTTGCGATCGTGCTGATCATGTCGTCCGGAGGCCTAGCGACCTCCCTCCTTTGGAGGGATTGCCGTCTTTGTCTGGCACTCGCACCTGACGGTAGCAGCCGGCTGTTGGTTCGGCATTTGGTGCCGAGCCTCGGCTAGGAATCGACGCGGACGCAGCTGCCGCCGGCGCCTTCGATGCGCTCCTGCGCGGTCTTGCTGAAAGCGTGGGCGTGGACCGTCAGGCTCTTGGTGAGTTCGCCGCGAGCAAGGATCTTGACCGGCACGTCCTTGCGCGTACCGAGCCCCGCTGCCTTCAAGGCCTCGAGCGTCACATCGGCGCCGGCGTCGAAGCGCGCGTCGAGGTCGGCGATATTGACTGGCTGAGTGCGCGTGCGGAAAGGCTCGAACGGCATCGACATCTTCTTCGTCGGCCCGCGCAGCTTGCGCATCCGCATGTGGATCGGCATCTGACCACCCTCGAAGCGGGCACGATCCTTGGCACCCGAGCGCGACCCGTAGCCCTTCTGGCCGCGGCCGGCCGTCTTGCCGGTCCCTGAGCCCTCGCCGCGACCGACGCGCTTGCGGGGACGGCGCGACCCCGGCGCGGGGCGCAAGGAGTGCAGGCCAATGTACGGCTCGGCGGATGGCGTCTTTGGCGCCTTCGCCTGCGCGGACTCCTCCTCGGTGGTCGCTGTCCGGCGCGCGGGGGGCATCAGCTGTGGGGCTCTTCGATGTGGACGAGGTGGCGCACGCGATGCAGCATGCCGCGGATCTGGGGCGTGTCGCTGACTTCGACCGTGTGCCGGATACGGCGCAGGCCGAGCGAGCGCAGCGTCGCGAGCTGGGCTTTGTCGGCGCCGTTGCGGGAGCGATCCTGCGTGACCCGCAGAGTTACGGTCTTGTCGCTCACGCCGTGGTCTCCGCGGGCTTGGCGTTGGCGCCGTTCTCGCGCTTATCCGCCAGTCCGAGGACCTGGGCGACGGAAAGGCCGCGGAGCTCCGCGACCTCCGCCGGCGTGCGCAGGCTCTGCAGACCGTCGATCGTCGCCTTCACGAGGTTGATCGGGTTCTGCGAACCGAGGCTCTTCGAGAGGATGTCGCGGATTCCCGCGAGCTCGAGCACGGCGCGCACGCCGCCGCCAGCGATCACTCCCGCGCCCGGCGCCGCGGGCTTGAGGAAGACCTTGCCGGCACCGAACCTGCCCGTGGTTTCGTGGGTGATCGTCGAACCGTGCTTGGGCACGCGGAACAGCGACTTCTTCGCCTGTTCTACACCCTTCTGGATCGCGAGCGGCACCTCGTTAGCCTTGCCGTAGCCGACGCCGACCACGTCCTTCTCGTCGCCCACGACGACCAGGGCCGTGAACGAGAAGCGCCGGCCGCCCTTGACGACCTTCGCGACGCGGTTGATCTCGACGACTCGCTCCTGGAGGTCGAGGCCGGCTGGGCTAACTGTTCTGTCGATGCGCATGAGCGGGGAAGGGTAGCTAAAGCGTGAGGCCGGCTTCGCGGGCACCTTCGGCGAGGGCCTTTACCTGGCCGTGGTAGAGATAGCCGCCGCGGTCGAAAACGGCGGTCTTCACGCCCGCCGCCTGCGCCCGCTCGGCGAGCAGCGCGCCGGCGCGATTGGCACGCTCGGTTGGACCGAGCGTGCGCAGCGCGGTCTCGGTCCAGCTCACCGAGGCCAGGGTGCGGCCGGAGCCGTCGTCGATCAGCTGCGCTGAAATGCCGCGGTTCGAGCGGAACACCGAGACACGCGGACGCTCCGCGGTGCCGGAGACCTTGGCGCGCACGCGACGGCGGCGCTTGAGGCGCTTGTCCTGCTTGGTCGCCGTACTCATGCCCGCTTGCCGACCTTGCGCGCGACCTGCTCGCCTTCGTAGCGAATGCCCTTGCCCTTGTAGGGCTCCGGCGGACGCTGCTTGCGGATCGTCGCGGCGACCTCGCCGACCTGCTGCTTGGAGATCCCGCGGACGACAATGCGAGTCGGTTGCGGCACTTCGAACTCGATCCCATCGGGCGCGGCGATCTTGACGGGGTGCGAGTAGCCCAGGGCGAGCTCGAGGTCAGCGCCCTTCAGCTGCGCTCGGTAGCCGACGCCCTGGATCTCGAGGCGCTTCTCGTAGCCGTTGCTGACGCCGGTCACCATGTTCGCGACGAGCGTTCGCACCAAGCCGTGGAGCGCCCGATGCTCGCCGCGGTCGGTTGGCCGCGTGACGACGATCTGGTCGTCCTGGCGGGACACGGTGATGTCGCGCGGGATGCGCTCGAAAAGCGCGCCCTTCGGGCCGCTGACACGCACGAGCTCCGGCTCAATTGTCACCTCGACGCCGCCGGGAACCGGGATCGGTGCTCTACCGATGCGCGACATCACCAGACCTCCGCGACCAGCTCGCCACCGACGCCCGCGGCCCGCGCCTCATGGCCGGTCATCACGCCGCGCGAGGTCGACACGATCGCGGTGCCGGTGCCGCCGTTGACGCGCGGGATGTGCTTCGCGTCGACATATGAGCGCCGTCCCGGGCGTGAGATGCGGCGCAGACCCGAGATCGCCGAGCGGCGGGCCTCGTCGTACTTGAGCCGGATCTCGAGCGTGTCGCCCGGTCCGTCGGCGGCAGGCGCGACCGTGAAAGCGTCGATGTAGCCCTGCTCGGCGAGGATTCGCGCAAGCTCGGCCTTCTGGCGCGAGCCCGGCATCACGACGATCTCGTGCGACGCGTGGATCGCATTGCGAATCCGCGTCAGGAAGTCGGCTATCGGGTCTGTCATCGACATCGGTTCTTACCTACCAGGAGGATTTCGTCATGCCAGGGATCTGCCCCTGATGCGCCATCTCGCGCAGGCAGATCCGGCACAGGCCGAACTTGCGATAAACGGCGCGAGCCCTGCCACAACGGTGGCAGCGACTATAGCCGCGGGTCTTGAACTTGGGCGGGCGGGCTTGCCGCACCCGCTGGCTGAGCTTAGCCATTGTCGTCCTCCGAACCGTCGGACGCGGTTTCGGAGCTCTGCTCCGCAACCGGATCCTCCTCTAGATCATTTTGCAGGGTGGTTTCAGCTTCCGTGCCGGCCGGCACCTGCGCCTCAGCGGTCACCTCGGCGACCTCCTCGGCGGTTGCCTGCGGCTCCGCGGCGGCGTCCGACTCGGGGATCGTGGTCTCGGGCTCGAGGGCTTCCGGCTCAGCTGCCGCCTCGGGCTCGAGCTCCAACGCGGGCTCGGCCTGGGAGCTGGGTTGCGATCCGTTCGCCTGCTGGGGCTCCTCGCCGGGGAGCTGGGGGCGGCCTTCGGCGGCGAACGGGAATCCGAAGGCTTCAAGCAGAGCGAAGGCCTCGAGATCGGTCTTGGCAGAGGTCGTGATCGTTATGTCGAGACCGCGGACCTGATCGACCGCGTCATAGTCGATCTCAGGGAAGATGATCTGCTCGCGCACGCCCATCGAGTAGTTGCCGCGGCCGTCGAAGGCGCGCGGGCTGAGGCCGCGGAAGTCTCGGATCCGGGGGATCGCGACGGACATCAGGCGGTCGAGGAATTCGTAGCTGCGCTCGCCCCGCAGCGTGACGGAGACGCCGACCGGCATGCCCTCGCGGAGCTTGAAGTTGGCGATCGACTTGCGCGCGCGGCGAACGTTGGGCCGCTGCCCGGCGATCTTCGCAAGCTGCTCGGTCGCGGCTTCGATGATCTTCGAGTCCTGCTTGCCGTCGCCGACGCCCATGTTGAGCGTGATCTTGTCGATCCGCGGAGCCTGCATCGTCGATACGTAGCCGAACCGGCGCAGCAGCGCGGGCCGGATCTCGCTGACGTAGCGGGCCTTCAGGCGGGGTGGTTCGGCAGCGGCCATCAGTCGATCCTCTGCTTCGAGCGACGTGCGACGCGCACGCGCCTGCCGTCCTCGCCGCGTTCGAGGCCGGCTCGCGTCGGCTTGTGGTCCTTCGGGTCGAGCAGGGCAACGTTGGACACGTGAATCGGACCGGGTCGCTCGATGACGCCGCCGACGGATTCAGCACGGGTCGCCCCGGCCACCTGCCGCGGCCGCTCGTGGCGCTTGACGATGTTGAGGCCCTCAACGTACACGCGCTGCTTCTTCGGCTCGACGCGGGTCACCTTGCCGACCTTGCCGCGGTCCTTGCCGGCGATGACCATCACCTGGTCGTCACGGCGGATCTTCATCAGAGCACCTCCGGCGCCAGCGAGACGATCTTCATGAAGTTGCGTTCTCGCAGCTCACGCGCGACGGGGCCGAAGATGCGCGTGCCCCGCGGGTTGTTCTGATCGTCGATGATCACAGCCGCGTTCTCATCGAACGCGATGTAGGTGCCATCGGGGCGACCGAACGCCTTCTTCGTGCGCACCACGACGGCGCTGACGACGTCGCCCTTCTTGACGGTGCCTTGCGGGCTCGCCGTCTTCACGGTCGCAGTGATCACGTCGCCGACGTGCGCGTAGCGGCGGCGTGAACCGCCTTTGACGCGAATGCAGAGGATCTCGCGCGCCCCCGTGTTGTCAGCCACACGTAGGCGCGTCTCGTTCTGGATCATCGCGCGCGCTCCAGGATCTGGTCGAGCCGCCAGCGCTTCGTGCGCGAGAGCGGCCGCGTTTCGATCACCCGCACGAGGTCGCCCTCGTGAGCCTCGTTGTTCTCATCGTGCGCGTGCAGCGACTTCGATGTGCGAACGATCTTCTCGTAGCGGCGATGCCGGCGCGAGATGTCGATGCGAATCGTGATCGTCTTGTCGGCCTTATCTGAGATCACGATCCCCTGACGCGTCTTCTGCGAGCCGCGACTCGGCGATTCGGTCTCGGACGCGGTAGCCGGCTGCGCGGCGGGCTTGCGTTCGCGCACCTTGATGCGGTGCTCTCGGCGAGCCTTGACGGCCTTGGTGCGCAGCTCGTCGCGCTCCGTCCTGCGCTCCTGCGGCGTGCGCGCAATCGCTGCGCCGGTCGATGACCTCTGGCGCGTTCGGCGCCGACGCTCCTTCGAGGAGAGCACCTCTTCGGGCGGCGCGGCGACCGGCTCCTCGGTCACCTTGGCGGGCGCGGCGGCGTCTTCCGCGTCCTCGGTGGCTGCTTCTTCCTCGGCCGGCGCCTCGGCGGCCGGCTCCTCGGTCACAGCTTCCTGCGCGGGCGCCTCGGCGGCCGGCTCCTCGGTCACAGCTTCCTGCGCGGGCGCCTCGGCGGCGGCCGGCTCCTCGACCGTTGCGTCCTCTGCCTCGGCGGAAGTCTCGTCTTCAGCCATCAAAGCTCCTTGTTCTCGGGCGCGCTCAGCTCGCGCTCGCGTGCGATCGTCAGTGCGCGGGCGAGCGCGCGGCGGTTTGCGCGTAGCCCAGCCGTGTTCTCCAGCTCGCCGGTCGCGTTCTGGAAGCGCAGTCCGAAGAGCTCGCGACGACTCGTCGTGATGCGCTCCGCGAGCTCGGCATCGCTCAGATCGCGCAGGTCAGCAGCCCGGTCAGCCATCAGTCCTCGCGCGAAACGAACTTCGTCTTGACGGGCAGCTTGTGGCCGGCGAGGCGCATCGCGTCGCGCGCGAGATCCTCGGAGACACCGGCGAGCTCGAACATCACGCGACCCGGCTTGACCACCGCGACCCAGCCCTCGGGAGAGCCCTTGCCGGAGCCCATACGCGTCTCAGCCGGCTTCTTGGTCACCGGCTTGTCGGGGAAGACGTTGATCCAGACCTTTCCGCCACGACGAATCTTGCGCGTCATCGCGACACGAGCGGCCTCGATCTGGCGGTTCGTGAGCCAGCCGGCCTCGAGCGCCTTGAGGCCGTACTCGCCGAACTGCACCTTCACCTGACCGCGCGAAACACCTCCGCGGCGGCCGCGGAACTGCTTGCGATGCTTGACACGCTTGGGAGCGAGCATCAGCGGGCAGCTCCCCCACGCCCGCCGCGCCCGCCGGGACGTCCGCGCCCGCCGCGCCCGCCAGGGCCGCCGGGGCCGCCGGGGCCGCCCGGCCCGCCTTCGCCACCACCGCGGCCGCGACCGCCCCCGCGCTCGCGCTCGAGGCGCTCGCCACGCTCGGGGCGATCTCCCCCGGGCGGGGCCGGTGCGCTCATGTCGGTGAGGTCCGCGCCGGTGTACCCCTCGGGCATGATCTCGCCCTTGTTGATCCAGCACTTCACGCCGATCCGACCGAATGTCGTACGCGCTTCGTAGAAGCCGTAGTCGATGTCGGCGCGCATCGTGTGCAGGGGAACGCGCCCGTCGGAGTAGGCCTCTGTGCGCGCCATCTCGGCGCCGCCGAGACGCCCCGACACCTGGACCTTCACGCCCTTAGCGCCCGAGCGCATCGCGCTCGTCAGCGCGCGCTTCATCGCGCGACGGAAAGCGACGCGGTTCTGGAGCTGCTCGGCGATCGACTGCGCGACGAGCTTGGCATCGAGCTCGGGGCGCTTGATCTCGAGAATGTTCACCTTGATCTGCTTGCCGGTGATCTTGTGGAGGTCACGGCGCAGCGCATCGACCTCCGCACCCGACTTCCCGATCACGATGCCTGGGCGCGCCGTGCGGATGTTCACCTCAACCTCGTTCGCGTCCTTCTTGATCGTGATGTCGGAGAGCCCGGCGTGGGCGAGCTTGCCGATGATGTGCTCGCGAATCTTGATGTCCTCGGCGAGGAACTGCGCGAAGTGCCGCTCGTTGAACCAGTTCGATTGCCAGTCGTGGATGTAGCCCACGCGCATCGACTCGGGATGAACCTTCTGACCCATCGCTACCCCTCCGTCCCGAGCTCGATCGTGAGATGGCTGGTGCGCTTGAGGATCGGCGTCGCACGGCCCATCGCTCGCGGCTTGAAGCGCTTGATCGTCGGCCCCTCGTCCGCATAGACGGCGGTCACGCGAAGCTCGTCGGCGACCAGCTCGTGGTTGTTCTCAGCATTCGCAATCGCCGAGTTGAGCAGCTTCTCCCAATCGCGCGCGACGCCGCGCGGCGCGAACGCGAGCAGCGCCCGTGCCTCAGGCACCGGCTTGCCGCGGATGTGATCGCAGACGAGACGGGCCTTGCGAGCCGAGCCGCGGACATAGCGTGCCCGTGCCGTGACGGTGACCGGACCGGTCGGGACCGCGCGACGCCTGCGGGCTGGTGCGGGTGCGGGTGTCGCCGGCGTCTTCGCGCTGCGTGCACGCGAGGGAGCGCGCTTCGGCGCCTCGACCGCCGGCGTCGGGGTTTCCGCCGCTGCCTTCGCGGGGGTCTTCGCGGCCGCGCGCGAGCGGGGCGCCTCGACCGGTGCGTCGCCCGTCTCACGCTTGACCGCCGCGCGCCGCCGTGCGGGCTTCTCGGCGCTCGCGGCCGCGGCTTTGCTTGCGCGCGCGGGCTTCTCGGCGCTCGCCGCTGCGGCTTTGCTTTCGCCCGCAGGCTTCTTCGCCGCGGCCTCGTCGGTCGTCTTCGCCGCGGCCCGCGTGCGCGCAGCAGGCTTCGCGGCGGCGTCGCCCTTGGTGCTCGCAGCGCGAGCGCGGGCAGCAGGCTTCTTCGACTCCCCTGCTCCCTCGGCGGCCGGCTTTGCAGCCGCGCGAGTGCGTGCCGGCTTCTTCGGCTCGTCAGCCACCTATCTCACCCTCCCCGAGCCGGCATGGCCACGATAAAGGCGCGTCGGCGCGAACTCGCCGAGCTTGTGACCGACCATCGATTCGCTGACGAAGACGGGAACGTGCTTACGCCCGTCGTGGACGGCAATCGTGTGGCCGACCATCTCGGGAAAGATCGTCGATGAACGCGACCAGGTCTTGACCATCTGCTTCGTGTTGGCAGCGTTCATCGCGGTGATCCGCGAGAGCAGCCGCTCCTCCACGAACGGGCCCTTCTTGCTCGAGCGACTCAACGCTTGCCCTTCCCGCGGCGGCGACCGCGAACGATGTAGCGATCAGATGTCTTGCCCTTCTTGCGCGTGCGGTAGCCGAGCGTTGGCACGCCCCACGGCGTGACGGGATGGCGACCGGGCGTGGTTGAGCCCTCGCCGCCGCCGTGCGGGTGGTCGACGGGGTTCATCGCCGTTCCGCGCGTCTGCGGGCGCACGCCGAGGTGGCGCTTGCGCCCCGCCTTGCCGATCTTGACGTTCTGATGGTCGGCGTTGCCGATCACCCCGACCGTCGCACGGCACTCCGCGCGCACGAGGCGCATCTCTCCGGACGGCAGCCGCAGCGTGGCCATGTCGCCGTCCTTCGCCATCAGGCGAATCGAGGCGCCTGCCGAGCGGCCGAGCTGTCCGCCGCGGCCCGGCTGGAGCTCCACGTTGTGGACGACGGTGCCGGTCGGCATCTTCCCGAGCGACAGGCAGTTGCCGACGGCGATCTCGGCCTGCTCGCCGGACATCACGCTCATCCCGACGGTCAGCCGGTTCGGCGCGAGGATGTAGCTCTTCTCACCGTCCGCGTAGTGCAGCAGCGCGATGTATGCGGTCCGATTCGGGTCGTATTCGATTGCAGCCACGCGGGCGGGAACGCCATCCTTGCGGCGCTTGAAGTCGATCTTGCGATACAGCCGCTTGGCACCGCCGCCGCGGTGGCGGGAGGTCTTGCGCCCATACGAGTTGCGGCCGCCGCTCTTCGTAAGGCCCTCGACGAGCGATCGCTCCGGCTTATCGGCGGTCAGCTCGGCGAAGTCCGAGTACGAGACGAAGCGCATCCCCGGGCTCGTCGGCTTTGGCTTACGGACGGGCATTACGACGCTCCCTCGAGACCGGCGAAGATCGGAATCGTCTCGCCCGCGCGAACCTGCACGATCGCCTTTTTCCACGCGCGCGTCTTACCGCGGGTGACACCGCGGCGCTTTGGCTTTGGCCGCATCGAGATCGTGCGCACGTCGACGACGTGCACCGCGAACATCGCCTCAACCGCCTGGCGCACCTGCGTCTTGTGCGCGTCGGGATGGACGCGAAACGTGTACTTGCCGGCGCTCGCGAGCACGTAGCTCTTCTCGGAGACGACGGGACGGATGATGACTTCGGTGTGATCCACGGATCAGCTCTCCGCCGTCGGCTTGCGCGCCCGGGTCGATTTCGGCGCCGGCTTCGGCTTCGGCGCCGCCTTCGCCGGCGCAGGCTTCGGCTTCGCGGCTGCCGCAGGCTTCGGCTTCGCGGCTGCCGCAGGCTTTGGCTTCGCGGCTGCGCGCTGCTTCGGCGCCGGCGTTGCGACCTCCGTCGGCGCAGCTGCTGTCGCGGTCGTTGGCGCTGCTTCGGTCTTGGTCGGCCTGGTCGCGCGGACCGGCTCGACGGGCGCCGCTTGCTCCGCGTTCTCGCCCTGTGCGGCAGTCGCCGCGCGCGCCGTCAGCTCGGCGAGGGCGGCCTCCGAGCAGAGCAGCGAGGCAGCGCCAACGACGTCCGCAACGCCGACGCTGCTTGCCACGAGGACCGAGACGCGGTCGATGTTGCGGAAGGACAGGGCAGCGCCCCGCTCGTCCGCGCTGACGACGACGAGCGTCGCGCGCGGCTGGGCCCATCCCGCGAGCAGCGCCGCAGCTGTGCGCGTCGAGGGCTCGTTGAAGGAGTCGGCGTCGAGGATCGCGAGCGAGCCGCGTGCGGCGTGCAGCGAGAGCGCGCTGCGCAGCGCCGCGCGGTGCTCCTTGCGATTGACCTTGACGGTGTAGGAACGTGGGTGCGGCCCGAAGACGGTGCCACCACCGGTCCATACCGGCGAGCGCGACGATCCGGCGCGAGCGCGACCGGTTCCCTTCTGGCGCCACGGCTTTGCACCGCCACCGCTCACGCGACCGCGCGTGCGGGTCGCGGCGGTGCCACGACGGCGGGCCGCGAGCTCGGCGCGGACCGACTCGTACACGAGCGGGCCGTTGAAGCGAGCCTCGAAGGCGGTCGCGTCGAGCTCGACCGCGCGTTTCGCGCCGCCGAGTGCCGGTGCGCTAGGCATCGGACCGAACCTCCACATAGCCGCCGCGCGGCCCGGGCACGGCTCCGCGCACGAACAGCAGATGCTCGTTCGGCCGAACCGCGACGACCTCGAGACCGCGCTGGGTCACGCGCTTGTTGCCCATTTGGCCGGGACCCCGGATGCCCTTGAAGACGCGCGATGGGGTCGCCGACGCGCCGATCGATCCGGGGGCGCGAGTGTTGTGCGAGCCGTGCGTGACCGGACCGCGACTGAAGCGGTGGCGCTTGACCGTGCCCTGGAAGCCCTTCCCCTTCGAGGTCCCGGAGATCTTGACGACCTGGCCCGGTGCGAACACGGAGGTGTCTACGGTGTCGCCGACGCCAAGCCCCGCGCCCTCGTCACGGAACTCGGCCAGATGGCGCAGCGGCGGCGCCGAGGCCTTCGCAAGGTGGCCGAGCTCGGGCTTCGTCAAGGCCTTCTCGCGCGCCGCGCCAAAGGCGAGCTGGACAGCGTCGTAGCCATCGCGCTCGCTCGTGCGGATCGCCGTCACGTAGCAGGGTCCGGCCTCCAGCACCGTTACGCGGGCGACGGCGCCATCCTCACCGAAGATCTGCGTCATGCCGAGCTTGCGTGCGAGGATCGCTGCCATCAGCTTGCGAGGCGGATCTCGATGTCGACGCCGGCCGGCAGGTGGTCGAGTCGCTGCAGCGAGTCGACCGTCTTCGGCGTCGGCTGGTGGATGTCGATCAGGCGCTTGTGCGTGCGGATCTCGAAGTGCTCGCGCGAGTCCTTGTCCTTGAACGGCGAGCGGATCACGCAGTAGATGTTCTTCTCGGTCGGTAGCGGCACGGGGCCAGAGACCGTCGCGCCGGTCCGCGTGGCCGTGTCGACGATCTCCTTGGCAGCCGTCTCGATCGCCTGCGTGTCGTAGGCCTTGAGGCGAATGCGAATCTTGTTTTGGACTGCCGGTGGCAAGTGTCTGCGCTGCTTTCCTTCGGTTGTGGTGCGTGATCGGTGCGGCGGCGGCGCAAGCCGCGCCCACCCCCGCGCGCTCGGCGCGCATGTCGAGCACGCGTGCCGCTGACTGTCGTATCGGTTGTTGCTCTGGCGATTCGCCGCTCGCGAAGCGAGGCGGCGAAGGCACCTACTTGATGATCTCGGTCACGACGCCCGAGCCGACCGTACGGCCGCCCTCGCGGATCGCGAACCGCAGCCCGGGGTCCATGGCGATCGGCTGGATCAGCTCGATCTCCATCTGGACGTTGTCGCCGGGCATCACCATCTCGACACCTTCGGGCAGGTTGGCCACGCCGGTGACATCGGTGGTACGGAAGTAGAACTGGGGCCGGTAGCCCGAGAAGAACGGCGTGTGGCGGCCGCCCTCCTCCTTCTTGAGAACGTAGACCTCGCTCTTGAAGTGGGTGTGTGGAGTGATCGAGCCGGGCTTGCAGAGCACCTGGCCACGCTCGATCTCTTCACGCTTGGTGCCGCGGAGCAGACAGCCGACGTTGTCGCCCGCCTGTCCCTGATCGAGGATCTTGCGGAACATCTCAACACCGGTTACGACCGTGTTCGTGGTCGGGCGGACGCCGACGATCTCGACCGTTTCGCCGGTCTTGATCACGCCCTGCTCGACGCGGCCAGTCGCGACCGTGCCGCGCCCGGTGATCGAGAAGACGTCCTCGACCGGCATCAGGAAGGGCTTGTCGAGCTCACGCGTCGGCTCGGGGATGTAGTCGTCGAGCGCTGCTGTCAGCTCGAGGATCTTCTCCTTAGAAGCCTCGTCACCCTCGAGCGCCTTGAGCGCCGAGCCGGTGATGAACGGGATGTCATCGCCCGGGAACTTGTAGGAGGAGAGCAGCTCGCGAACCTCGACCTCGACCAGCTCGAGCAGCTCGTCGTCATCGACCATGTCCGCCTTGTTCAGGAACACGACGATGTAGGGCACGCCGACCTGGCGTGCCAGCAGGATGTGCTCGCGCGTCTGGGGCATCGGGCCGTCAGCCGCCGAGACGACGAGGATCGCGCCGTCCATCTGCGCGGCGCCCGTGATCATGTTCTTCACGTAGTCGGCGTGACCCGGGCAATCGACGTGAGCGTAGTGGCGCTTGTCGGTCTGGTACTCGACGTGAGCGGTCGCGATCGTGATGCCGCGCTCGCGCTCCTCGGGAGCGTTGTCGATCGAATCGAAAGTCCTGACTTCCCCGCCAAATTTCTCGGCGAGAACGGTTGTGATGGCAGCGGTCAGCGTCGTCTTGCCGTGGTCGATGTGACCAATCGTTCCGACATTGACGTGCGGCTTGTCGCGCTCGAACTTCGCCTTTGCCACTTCAGTTACTCCTGTGTTCGCAGTTGGAGGCCCGCCGGTCGGAGGCGAACCCGGAAATACTCTCAAAAACCGTCATCGTGCGCGGACGGGCGTGGCTAAGCAGCAACGACGGCCTCGCCTCCGCGGCTCTCCACCACCCGCTCGGCGATGTTCTGCGGCACTTCTTCGTAGCTGTCGAACTGCATCGTGTACGTGGCGCGCCCCTGCGTGTTGGAGCGCAGATCCGTCGCGTAGCCGAACATCTCCGACAGCGGCACGCGGCCGGTGACCGCAAGCGCGTTGCCGCGCCGCTCCTGCCCGCCGATGTGCCCGCGCCGGCGCGAGAGGTCGCCGATGACATCGCCAAGGAACTCTTCGGGCACGATCACCTCAACGGCGAAAACCGGCTCGAGCAGCACGGGCTTGGCACGGCGCGCCGCTTCCTTGAACGCGAGCGAGCCCGCGATCTTGAATGCGATCTCCGACGAGTCGGTGTCGTGGTACTTGCCATCGGTGAGCGTCACGCGGAGGTCGACCATCGGATAGCCGGCCTTCACACCGGATTCGAGCGCTTCCTCGCAGCCCTTCTCGACCGCTGGGATGAACTCGCTCGGCACCGAGCCGCCCTTGATCTTGTTGACGAAGTCGAAGCCCTCGCCCGGTGCCGGCTCGAGATCGATGTAGACGATGCCGTACTGGCCCGAGCCACCGGTCTGGCGGACGAAGCGCCCCTCGACGTGCTTGGCGGTCCCGCGCACCGTCTCGCGGTAGGAGACCTGCGGGCGGCCGACGTTCGCCTCGACGTTGTACTCGCGCTTCATCCGGTCCACGAGCACCTCGAGGTGCAGCTCGCCCATCCCGGAGATCTCGGTCTGGCCAGTCTCCTCGTTGGTCTGCACGCGGAAGGTCGGGTCCTCCTCGGCGAGGCGGCCGAGCGCCGTTGACATCTTCTCCTGGTCGACCTTTGTCTTCGGTTCCACGGCGACCTTGATCACCGGCTCCGGGAACACGATCTGCTCGAGCTTGATCGGGGCGTCGGGTGCGGCGAGCGTGTCGCCGGTCGTCACCTGCTTGATGCCGACGGCCGCGGCGATGTCGCCGGCCCAGACCTCCTGCACTTCCTCGCGATCGTTTGCGTGCATCATCAGGATCCGGCCGATCCGCTCGGTCCTGCCGGTCGACGCGTTGAGGACGCGCGACCCGGACTGGAGCTTGCCGGAGTAGACGCGGAAGTAGGTGAGCTTGCCGACGAACGGGTCGGCCATGATCTTGAAGGCCAACGCAGCGAACGGCGCGTCTTCATCGGGCGCCCGCGTCGCCTCGACGCCCTCGCCGTCCTTCGTCGGCTCAATGCCGACGACAGCGGGCACGTCAAGCGGCGAGGGGAGGTAGGCGATAACCGCGTCGAGGAGTGGCTGGACGCCCTTGTTCTTGAACGACGAGCCGCACAGCACCGGCGTGAGCGCGATCTCGAGTGTCGCCTTGCGGATCGCGCGCTGGAGCAGCTCGACGGGGATCTCGCGCTCCTCGAGAATCAGCTCGATCAGCTCATCGTCGTGATGGGAGACCTCCTCGAGCAGGTGCTCGCGCGCAGCGGCCGCGGCGCCGGCATGCTCGGCCGGGATCTCGCGCTCCTCCTGCTCGGTACCGAGCTCGTCGAGGTAGTAGATCGCTTTCATCTTGACCAGATCGATCACGCCGGCGAACTCCGCCTCGGACCCGATCGGCAGCTGGATCGGCACCGGATGCGCGCCGAGGCGATCGACCATCGTCTGTACGCCGCGCTCGAAGTCGGCGCCGATGCGGTCCATCTTGTTGATGTACGCGATGCGTGGGACGTGGTACTTGTCGGCCTGGCGCCAAACCGTCTCCGACTGCGGCTCGACCCCGGCGACCGAGTCAAAGAGCGCAATCGCGCCGTCGAGCACGCGCAGCGAGCGCTCGACCTCGACGGTGAAGTCGACGTGGCCCGGCGTGTCGATGATGTTGATCCGGTGGTCCTTCCACTGGGCGGTCGTCGCGGCGGAGGTGATCGTGATGCCGCGCTCCTGCTCCTGCTCCATCCAGTCCATCGTGGCCGCGCCCTCGTGCACCTCGCCTATCTTGTAGGTGCGGCCCGTGTAATAGAGGATGCGCTCGGTCGTCGTCGTCTTACCGGCGTCGATGTGGGCCATGATCCCGATGTTGCGGGTCCTGGCTAAGGGGAAGGCTCTTGGCATCTGAAGTCGCTGTGGGTGCTACGTGGGCAAAAAAAATAGGCCCGCAGGGCCTATCGAACTTGCCGATTCCAGCCCGCGGTGGCGTCGCTATGCGCTCGTCGTCTCCATCGTGGATGACGCGCCGACGACCCCTCGCGTTCGCAATCGAACGCGCACGTCCGTGACGCGTGGAGGCTGATGATAGCAAGGGCTGAAACGAGCTCTCAGCCGCAGACGTCGGCGAGCGCACCGGCCCGCGGCGCGGTCGAGCGCTTCAGCCATCGGCCGGACGGCCAGGCGCTACCAGCGATAGTGGGCGAAGGCCTTGTTGGCCTGCGCCATGCGGTAGATGTCGTCCTTGCGCTTGTAGGCGCCGCCCTGCTGGGACTGCGCGTCGAGCAGCTCGCCGGCCAGCCGCTGGGACATCTGCTTCTCACGCCGCGTGCGCGCGAACTCGACAAGCCAGCGCACGGCGAGCGTACGGGCGCGCCCCGCGGGCACCTCGACCGGAACCTGGTAGGTCGCGCCGCCGACGCGGCGCGAGCGCACCTCGAGCTGCGGCGTGAGGATCTTGATCGACTCCTCGAGCGCCTCGACCGGCTCCTTGCCTGAGCGCTCAGCCAGAATCGCCAGCGCGTCGTAGACGATCTGCTCGGCACGCGACTTCTTGCCGTCGACCATCACCTTGTTGATGACCTGCTGGACGATTCGGGAGCGGTGGACCGGGTCCGGTGGGATCCGGCGCACCTGTGCGGCGGCTCTGCGCGGCATCAGCTCTTCTTGACGCCGTACTGCGAGCGCGCCTTCTTGCGGTCGTTCACGCCGGCGGCATCGAGGGTGCCCCGGACGACCTTGTAGCGCACGCCCGGCAGGTCCTTGACGCGGCCTCCGCGCACGAGCACGACCGAGTGCTCCTGCAGGTTGTGACCTTCGCCGGGAATGTAGGCGGTCACTTCGATCGAGCCCGTGATGCGCACGCGCGCGACCTTACGCAGGGCGGAGTTCGGCTTCTTCGGCGTCACCGTGTAGACGCGCGTGCAGACGCCGCGACGCTGTGGCGCGGCGACCTTGCGCTTGCGCCCGCTGCCGGACTTCAGACCGGGCGTGGCGAGCTTCTTCTTCGGCGGCTTGCGGCCCTCGCGGACCAGCTGACTCGTGGTCGGCATGGACGCGGACCATAGCAAAGGACGACTGCCCGGCCGGAAGCCGGTCCTCAGGGCGCCGATTGCACTGCAGCGGTTTCGCCCGCGCGCAGCGAGGGCATCAGCGCCGCCGCGACGACAACGGCAAAGACACCGAGGAGCTGAGCGACGATCCCGAGCGCGCTGCTCGGCAGCGGATCGCCGAAGACGAGGAAGCCTCCAGCGATCGCCGAGACGTTCGCGCTCGCGGAGGTGATCGCGATCACCGGAACCGCGTCGCCCTCCTGCAGCGACTTCGCCGAGGCGAAAAAGGCGACGATCGACGCGAGGACGGTCAGCGCCAGCCACGGGCTCGCGAGCAGGGCGAGCGGCCCGTGCGCGCCGGCGATCCCGGTGAGCGCCTTGATCGAGATATCCGAGACCCCGAACAGGATGCCGGCGGCGGCGCCGAGCATGTTGCCGTGGTGCTGGCGCGGTGCGCCCGCCGACGGCCCGACGATCAGCGCAGCGCCGAGCCCGCAAAGCGCCGTCTCGAAGATGATCATCCCGGTCGACGAGAAGCCGGCTCGCGCACCGCCGCCCCCGGGCACGGTGAGCGCGAAGGCGACGAGCCCTGCGGCGGTCGCGGCGAGGCCGAGCCATTGGCGGCGGGAGACCGAGAAGCCGAAGACGCGCTCGGCCATGACCCCGACGAGCACGATCCCGCCCGCCAGGACGACCTGAACCGTCGCCAGCGGCGCGAACACCATCGCCGCCACGTGCAGCAGCCAGGCGGCAACCGCGACGAGCATGCCGAGCATGAACCAGCGCGAGCCGAACAGCGCTCTGGCCGAGCGAACCGGCGTCGACACGCACACGAGCGGCGCAAGCTTCGCGCCGCGCTGCTTGAAGAAGAACGCGAAGTTCGTGACGAGCGCGCAGAGGAGCGCGAGGAGGATGCCTAGCTGGATCATGTCGTGGGCCAAATACGAGAAGGGCCGAAGCCCTTCTACTGGTCAACTATCGGCGTGAACGCACGCCGGCTATAGCGCGAGCACGGTCAAACGGCCACGCGCGAAGTCCTCGGGGAGCGTGGCGTCGCTCCCCGAGGCTTGACGCTACTGGTCTTCGACGTCGAGTTCGGCGAGCTCCTCGGCGAACCCGGGATCGCTCCCGAGGCCGATCTCCTCGAGCGAGGCGAGGTCGGCCTCGAAGTCCGCGTAGCCACTCGACATGCCGAGCTCGGACGCGAGGTCTTCCCCACCGAGCAGGCCGAGCTCGTCGACCGCGCGCGGGAGCGGCTTGGACGGCTCGATCTCGATCCGGCGGTAGCGCTTGAGGCCGGTCGCCGCAGGGATCAGCTTGCCGATGATCACGTTCTCCTTGAGGCCGTTGAGGCGGTCGATCTTGCCCTCGAGCGCAGCATCGGTCAGGACCTTCGTCGTCTCCTGGAACGATGCTGCGGAGAGGAACGAGTCGGTGTTCAGCGAGGCCTTCGTGATGCCGAGGATGATGTCCTCGAACTCCGCCGCCTCGCCACCATCGACACGGACCTGCTCGGCCGCCTTGGCGAACTCGAACCGATCGACGTACTGCCCCGGCAGGTAGTCGGTGTCGCCCTTTTGATCGACGCGCACCTTCTTGAGCATCTGCCGCACGATCAACTCGATGTGCTTGTCGTTGATGTCGACGCCCTGGGACTTGTAGACCTCCTGCACCTCCTTGACGAGGTACTGCTCGGTCTCGGTCCGGCCACGGATTGCCAGCAGCTCGTGCGGGTAGAGCGACCCCTCGTTGAGCTGCGTGCCGGCCTTGACCTTGTCCCCGGGGGAGACGTAGATCCGCGTACGCCGCGGGAACTGATGGCGATGCTCCTCGCCGGCCTGATCGGTGATCACGACCGTGAGCGCCTTGTCGGACTCCTCGATCGAGATCACGCCATCCTGCTCGGCGATCTTCGCCAGGCCCTTTGGCTTGCGCGCCTCGAACAGCTCGACGACGCGCGGCAGGCCGTGCGTGATGTCGGCGCCGGCAACGCCACCTGTGTGGAAGGTGCGCATCGTCAGCTGCGTGCCGGGTTCACCGATCGACTGCGCGGCGATGATTCCCACCGCGTCGCCGATCTGCGCGATCTCGCCGGTCGCGAGCGAGCGGCCGTAGCACGCCTGGCAAACACCGGTCACCGCCTCGCACTTGAGCACCGAGCGAACCGCGACGAGCGCCTTGTTGCCGCGCTCGTGATCCTCGCGATAGGCCTCGACGATGGTGGCAAACTCGGCACGGTCGATCTGCTTGCCCTGCTCGACGAGCATGCGCCCGCGCTTGGTCTGGAAGTCGGCCGCCGCGACGCGCCCGAGCAGGTTGTCGTTCGGCTCGCCGTCGTCCTTGAAGACCGGCACCTCGATGTACTCCGCGGTGCCGCAGTCGGCCTCGCGGATGATCACGTCCTGGGCGACGTCGACGAGCCGCCGCGTCAGGTAGCCGGAGTCGGCGGTGCGCAGAGCCGTGTCAGCGAGTCCCTTGCGAGCACCGTGCGTCGAGATGAAGTACTCGAGCACGGACAGGCCTTCGACGAAGTTGGCCTTGATCGGCCGCTCGATGATCTCGCCCTTCGGGTTCGCCATCAGGCCGCGCATGCCGGCGAGCTGGCGGATCTGCTTGAACGAGCCACGCGCGCCGGAGTTGGCCATCATGAAGATGGGGTTCAACTCGTCGAGGTTCTCGATCATCGCGTCGGCAACCTCGTCGGTGCAGGCGTTCCAGCGCTCGACGACGGCCTCGTGACGCTCCTCCTGGGTGATCAGCCCGGAGTCGTACTGCTCCTGGATCTCTGCAACTTGGGCTTCATAGCGGCCGAGGATCTCCTGCTTGTTCGGCGGCACGACCACGTCGTTCTTGGAGATCGTGATGCCGGCCTGGGTCGCGTACTTGAAGCCGAGCTCCTTGAACGCGTCGAGCACGAGCGAGATCGTCGTCGCGCCGTAGCGCTGCACGAGCGCATCGATCAGGCGCGTCGTGTCGCGCTTCTTCATCGACTGGTTGACGAAGATGTAGGAGCTCGGATCGAACCGATCCCCCAGCGCCTCCGCGAGCGCGCGCTCGATGCGGTCGTTGTAGATGATCCGCCCGACCGTCGTCAGGACGTGCCCGCCCTCGCGGCCGTACGGCCGGAACTCGGCGATGCCGTGCAGCTTCACGACGCCCGCCTCGTAGCAGAGCTCCGCCTCCTGGGCGGTGCGGAACACGTGCACCTTCGGCTCGTGCGTGGCACGGTCGATCTTCGCGAGATCCTCCGCGCTCGGACCGTAGGTCAGGTAGTAGCCCCCGAGGATCATGTCCTGGGTGGGGGTGGCGAGCGGGGCGCCGTGCGCGGGCGAGAGGATGTTGTTCGAGGACAGCATCAGGATCCGCGCTTCCGCCTGGGCCTCCGCCGACAGCGGTAGGTGCACCGCCATCTGATCGCCGTCGAAGTCGGCGTTGAAGGCGTGGCAGACGAGCGGGTGAACCTGGATCGCCTTGCCCTCGACGAGCAGCGGCTCGAACGCCTGGATTCCGAGGCGGTGGAGCGTCGGCGCGCGGTTGAGCAGCACCGGGTGCTCGCGGATCACCTCTTCGAGGACATCCCAGACCTCCGGGATCATCGAGTCAACCATCTTCTTGGCTGCCTTGATGTTCTGCGCCGACTTGCGCTCGACGAGGCGGGCCATGATGAACGGCTTGAACAGCTCGAGCGCCATCAGCTTCGGCAGGCCGCACTGGTGGAGCTTCAGGTACGGGCCCGAAACGATCACCGAGCGACCGGAGTAGTCGACGCGCTTGCCGAGCAGGTTCTGGCGGAAGCGGCCCTGCTTGCCCTTGAGCATGTCCGAAAGCGATTTCAACGGGCGGTTGCCGGGTCCGGTGACCGGGCGGCCGCGGCGGCCGTTGTCGAACAGCGCGTCGACCGCCTCCTGGAGCATCCGCTTCTCGTTGTTGACGATGATCTCGGGCGCGCCGAGGTCGAGCAGGCGCTTGAGGCGGTTGTTGCGGTTGATGACGCGGCGGTAGAGGTCGTTGAGGTCCGAGGTCGCGAACCGGCCGCCGTCGAGCTGGACCATCGGGCGCAGCTCCGGCGGGATCACCGGGACTGCGTCGAGGACCATCATCTCCGGCTTGTTGCCCGACTGGATGAATGCCGAGACGACCTTCAGGCGCTTGACGGCGCGCGCTTGGCGCTGCCCCTTCGCGGTCTTGATGACCTCCGAGAGCTCGATCCGCTCAGCCTCGAGATCGACCTGCTGGAGCAGGTCGCGGATTGCCTCCGCGCCCATGCCGCCGCGGAAGTACTCGCCGAAGCCGTAGGGGCTGCCGAAGCGCTCCTTGAGCTCGCGGAACAGCGTCTCGTCGTGCTCGATCTGCTTCGGCTCCATCGCCTTGAAGAGCTCCCACACCTGGCGGACGCGCTCAGCGGCGTCGTCGATGTAGGCGGCGGTGTCGGAGATCTCCCCGTCGAAGCTCTTGCGGAGATCCTTGAGGTGCTTCTCGCGGTCCTCGGTGGACAGCTTCGCGACCTTGATGTCGAGCGCGTCGGCCCACAGGTGATCGTCCGGCGAGAAGCCGGTCTGCTTGCCCGTCTGCAGATACTCCTCACGCCGTGCGAGTGACTCCCGCAGCTCGAGCAGGCGCTCCTCGCGCTCGGCGGCATACGAGTCGAGAACCTTGTTGATCTCGCCCTCGAGCTTGTCGAGGTCGCGCGTACGAGCCTCATCGTCGACCCAGGTCACGATCGAGGCGGCAAAGTAGAGCACCTTCTCGAGCTCCTTCGGAGCCATGTCGAGCAGGTATCCGATCCGGCTCGGGACGCCCTTGAAGAACCAGATGTGGCTCACCGGCGCCGCCAGATCGACGTGCCCCATGCGCTCGCGGCGCACCTTGGAGCGCGTCACCTCGACGCCGCAGCGCTCGCAGACGATGCCCTTGTAACGAACTCGCTTGTACTTGCCGCAGTAGCACTCCCAGTCCTTGGTCGGACCGAAGATGCGCTCGCAGAAAAGGCCATCCTTCTCCGGCTTGAGCGTCCTGTAGTTGATCGTCTCCGGCTTTGTCACCTCGCCGGAGCTCCAGCCCCGGATCTGCTTCGAAGACGCGAGACTGATCTCGATGGCGTCGAAGTTGTTGATGTCGATCACGCTGTCTCCTCGTCAAGCGATTCGTCCTGTGCAAGTGATTCGAGGCTGACGTCCATCGGGACCTCGTCGAGCTCGTCGCCGTCGATGCCGAGCACGTCGGCGCCGACGAGCGTGGTCTCGGGCATGTCGTCGAGATCGTCGATCGAGTCGCGAACCTCGCCGCCGCCATCGTCCTCATCAGCGGGGTCGCCGTCGGCGCCCTCCGCGTCCAGCGCAGCCTCGGCGCCCGGCAGTTCCTCGTCCACGCGCACACCCGAGAGGTCGATGCCGAGCTCCTCGGCGGCGCGCAGCAGATCGTCGTCCTCGTCGCGCATCTCGGCGCGCTGGCCCTCCTCGGAGACGACGTTGACGTCGAGCGCCAGCGACTGCATCTCCTTCAGCAGAACCTTGAAGGACTCGGGGATCGAGGGCTCCGCGATGTTCTCGCCCTTGACGATCGCCTCGTAGGCCTTCACGCGCCCGACCGTGTCATCGGACTTGATCGTCAGCATCTCCTGGAGCGTGTACGCCGCGCCGTAGGCCTCGAGCGCCCACACCTCCATCTCGCCGAAGCGCTGTCCGCCGAACTGCGCCTTGCCGCCGAGCGGTTGCTGGGTGACAAGCGAGTACGGGCCCGTCGAGCGCGCGTGGATCTTGTCGTCGACGAGGTGCAGGAGCTTCAGGATGTACATGTAGCCGACGGTGATCTGCTCCTCGAAGGGCTCGCCCGTCCGCCCGTTGTAGAGAGTGACCTTGCCCGAGGCCTGCTCGCCCGCGCGCCGGTTGCGGTCGATGTCCATCTGGATCGCGCCCTTGTAATCGTTCTGCCAGCTGACGAGCGCCAGATCCACGTCGGCGACCGTCGCGCCGTCGAACACCGGGCTGGCGACATACACGCGACCGTTCGCGCCCTTCTGGTGGGCGTGCTTGTAGGCCTCTGAGCCGTCGTCGTACCAGCCCTGCGCCGCGACCCAGCCGAGGTGCGTCTCGAGGATCTGGCCGACGTTCATGCGACTGGGAACGCCGAGCGGGTTGAGGATGACGTCGACGGGCGTGCCGTCCTCGAGGAACGGCATGTCCTGCTCGTCGACGATCTTCGAGATGACGCCCTTGTTGCCGTGGCGCCCGGCGAGCTTGTCGCCCTCGGAGATCTTGCGCTTCTTGGCGACGAACACCCGCACGAGGTCGTTGACGCCGGGCGGCAGATCGTCGCCCTTGTCGCGGCTGAAGGTCATGACGTCGATCACGACGCCACCCTCGCCGTGGGGGACCTTGAGCGAGGTGTCGCGGACCTCGCGCGCCTTCTCCTTGAAGATCGCGCGGATCAGCTTCTCCTCGGCGGTGAGCTCGGTCTCGCCCTTGGGCGTCACCTTGCCGACGAGCAGGTCGCCGGAGCCGACCTCCGCGCCGACGCGCACGATGCCGCGGTCATCGAGGTTGCGTAGCGACTCCTCCGAGCGGTTCGGGATGTCGCGCGTGATCTCCTCGTCGCCGAGCTTCGTCGTCCGCGCGTCGATCTCGTACTCCTCGATGTGGATCGAGGTCAGCTCGTCGTCGCGGACGAGGCGCTTCGAGAGGATGATCGCGTCCTCGAAGTTGTAGCCCTCCCAGGACATGAAGGCGACCATCAGGTTCTTGCCGAGCGCCATCTCGCCGCGATCGGTCGAGGAGCCGTCGGCGAGGACGTCGCCCTTACCCACCTTCTGCCCGCTTGCGACGAGCGGCTTCTGGTGGATCAGCGTGCCCTGATTCGAGCGCATGAACTTCTGGAGCTTGTAACTGTCGACCGTGCCGTCGCTGCGCTCGACCGTCACCTCGTTCGCGTCGACGTAGCTGACCGTGCCGGCGTGCGTGGTGAGCAGCACGTCGCCCGTGTCGAGCGCGGCACGGCGCTCCATGCCGGTTCCGATCAGCGGCGCGTCGGTCTTCAGCAGCGGCACCGCCTGGCGCTGCATGTTCGAGCCCATCAGCGCGCGGTTCGCGTCGTCGTGCTCGAGGAACGGGATCATCGCGGTCGCCACCGACCAGATCTGCTCGGGTGAGACGTCGACGAGATCGACGTCCTTCGGGCCGACGGTGACGTACTGGCCGGCCTGCGTGCGGCAGAGGATCTCCGGACCCTTGAGGCGGCCGGTCTTCGCATCGATCGGCGTGTTCGCCTGCGCGATCACGCGCTCTTCCTCCTGCGTCGCGTCGAGATGGACGATCTCGTCGGTCAGCGCGCCGTCCTTCACGACCCGATAAGGGGTTGTGACGAAGCCGTGCTCGGAGACCTCGGCATAGGAGGACAGCGAGCCCATCAGGCCGATGTTCGGACCCTCCGGCGTCTCGATCGGGCACATCCGGCCGTAGTGCGTCGGATGGACGTCGCGCACCTCGATCGGCGCGCGCTCGCGCGTCAGGCCGCCGGCGCCGAGCGCCGAGAGGCGGCGGCGGTGCGTGAGGCCGGAGAGCGAGTTCGTCTGGTCCATGAACTGCGAGAGCTGTGACGAGCCGAAGAACTCCTTCAGCGCAGCCACGACCGGGCGGATGTTGATGATCGTCTGGGGCGTGATCGTGTCGGCGTCCTCAGTCGTCAGGCGCTCGCGGACGACGCGCTCCATCCGGTAGAGCCCGATCCGGAAGGCCTCCTGGATCAGCTCGCCGACAGTGCGCAACCGGCGGTTGCCGAAGTGCTCGTACTCGTCGAGGTGCTCGAGGATCGGCTCGCGCGGCATGCTGACTGCCTCGGCCGCGTAATCCTTGATCTCGATCTCGGGGCGCTCGGGCATACCGAGGCGCTTGGGCAGCATCACGAGCTCGCGGACGAGGGCGATGATGTCCTCGTGCGTCAGCGTGCGCACGTCGAGGTCGATGTCCAGGTTGAGGCGCGAGTTCAGCTTGTAGCGGCCGACGCGCGTCAGGTCGTAGCGCTTGGGATCGAAGAACAGCTGGTTGAGCAGGGCCCGCGCGTTCTCGACGCTCGGCGGCTCGCCCGGGCGCTGCTTCTTGAAGAGCTCGACGAGCGCGCCTTCCTCGGAGCGGGTCTGCTCGGTGTCCGACTCGATCGTGTTCTGGATGTAGTGCGAGTTGTCAAACAGCGCCAGGATCTGGTCGTCGCTCGCGTAGCCCATCGCGCGCAGCAGGACCGTGACCGGCAGCTTGCGCTTGCGATCGATACGGACGTAGACCTTGCCCTTCTTGTCGATCTCGAGCTCAAGCCAGGAGCCGCGGGCGGGCATCAGGTTCGCGACGAAGACCTGCTTCTCGCGATCCTTCGGCTCCATCAGGTAGGCGCCCGGCGAACGCACGAGCTGAGTCACGACAACCCGCTCGGTGCCGTTGATGATGAAGGTGCCGCGCTCGGTCATCCAGGGGAAGTCGCCCATGAACACCGACTGCTCGCGGATCTCGCCGGTCTCCCGGTTGATGAATGCGACCGTCACGGTCAGTGGCCGCGCGTACGTCAGGTCCTTCTCACGGCACTCCTCGATCGGCGCGACGGGCTCGTCGAAGACGAACTCCCCGAACTGGACGGCGAGGTTGCCGGTGTAGTCCTCGATCGGCGAGATGTCGTCGATCGTCTCGCGCAGGCCACCGGCCTTCGGCTCGGTCAGCCAGTCAAACGACCGGCGCTGGATATCAATGAGGTTCGGGACATCGAGAGGCTTGTTCAGACGCGCGAAACTACGGCGCGTCCGAAGGACGGATGCAGCGGCCAAGGTGCGACTCCTGAGGGGTCGAGAGACGGACAGCGAGAAGCGCGAGAGCGCAGGCCAAGAACATTAGCACAGCGAAGCCGTGCCCCTTTCGAGGCCGCTGACACTCACGGGCCCCGCCCTCTCTGACCCGCGTATGTGGCGCGGCTCAGACGTGCGAGAGGCGGCTACGACTATCGGTCAGCCGATTGACTGTAGCGAAAAATTGGGCCGAATGGGCATCGTGGCCCATTCGGTCCAAACAAACCGGCGGCGCTCCTAGGAGACCTGGACGCTCCCGCCGGCCTCCTCGAGCTCCTTGCGCAGAGCGTCGGCTTCCTCGCGATCGATGCCTTCCCTGACCGGCTTCGGCGACTCGTCGACGAGTGCCTTCGCCTCTTTGAGGCCGAGGCCGGTGGCAGCGCGAACGACCTTGATCACCTGGATCTTCTTGTCGCCCGCCGCGGTGAGCGTGACCGTGAAGGCGGTCTGCTCCTCTTCCGCGTCCTCGGCCGCGCCGCCAGCCGCCGGCGCCCCCGCTGCGGGTGCTGCGACCGCCGCGCTCGCGGAAACCCCGAAGGCCTCTTCGAGGGCCTTGATCCGCTCGGAGAGCTCGAGCACCGAGATGCTCTTGAGCTCGTCGATCCACTCGTCTGTGCTTACAGCCATCGTCGTCTCCTACTCGTCGTCGCTTGTCGACGCGTCTGTTGGCGCGTCCTCAGGGTCGTCGGAGTGCTCGTCGGAGCTCGCCTGCGGCGACTCCTCCTCGGGCTCACTTGCGCTTTGCTGCTGCGCCGTCGCTGCTTGTTCCGCCGGCTCCGCGCCAGGCTCGTCGGCCGGTGCTTGGGCTTCGCTGCCGGCGTTGTCCGCCGGTGCGGGCTCGCCGGCCTGCTTCAGGTCGCGGACCTGGCCGAGGCCGATCGCGAGGTTGGCAATCAGCGCGTTCAGCGTGCGGGCGAGTCCGGAGATCGGGCTCGCGACCAGACCGACGAGCTGGCCGTAGAGAACCTCGCGGGAGGGCAGGCGCGAGATCGCGGTGAGCTCAGCGGGCGAGAGCGCCGCGCCATCCATCAAGCCGCCCTTGAAGGCAAGCAGCTGCGTAACGCGCGCGAAGTCGGCGAGCGCCTTCGCTGCGGACGCACCGTCGCCGCGGACGAAAGTCAGCGCCGTGGGCCCTTCGAGGAGCGGCTTCAGCCGCTCGACCCCAGCGGCGTCGGCGGCGCGCTCGGTCAGCGAGTTCTTGACGACGCGGAAGGTTGCGTCGGCGGCGCGCAGGCGGGCGCGCAGATCGCGCGCCTGCTCCACCGTGATGCCGCGGTAGTCGACCGCGAAGATCGCGCTTGCGTCGGTGATGTTGGCGGCGATCTCATCGATCACCGCGGCTTTCTCTGCTCGGTTCATCTGGCTCCTATTCCGGGCTTACGGCCAAGCCAGCCGGAGGTCTAAGGTGGCCTCGACTCTGAGAGGTTACGCAGCCGCCGGAGCGGATGCCTCCTCGACGATGTCGCGGGTGCGGCTTGGGTCGACCTTGATGCCGGGGCCCTGGGTCGTGGCGAAGGTGATCGAGTGCAGGTAACGCCCCTTCGCGGCCGACGGCTTCGCGCGGATCAGCTCGTCAAGCACCGCCGCGTAGTTCTCGAGCAACGCCCGCGACTGGAAGCTCTTCTTGCCGATCACGAGATGGACGATCGCCGTGCGATCGGTTCGGTACTCGACCTTGCCGGCCTTCGACTCCTCGACCGCCTTGCGCACGTCGGTCGTGACGGTGCCAACCTTCGGGTTCGGCATCTTGCCCTGGGGACCGAGGATGCGGCCGAGGCGACCGACGAGCGGCATCATGTCGGGCGTCGCGATCGCGACGTCGAAATCGGTGAAGCCGTCCTCGATCCGCTTCGCGAGGTCATCGGCGCCGACGACGTCCGCGCCGGCCTGCTCCGCCTCGCGGGCGGCGTCACCCTGGGCGAAGACCGCGATCTTGACGTCGCGGCCGAGGCCGTTTGGAAGCGCCACGGTGCCGCGCAGCTGCTCGTCGGCATGGCGAACGTTCAGTCCGGTGCGGATGTGGACCTCGATCGACTCATCGAACTTCGCGCGAGCGAGCTGCTTGACGAGCTCGATCGCCTCCGCCGGGGCGTGCTCGCGATCGCGCTCAGCGTGTGTGCGCGCCTCGAGCATCGCGCGACCGTGGCGGGCCATCAGCCGACCACCTCGACGCCCATCGAACGGGCCGTGCCGGCGATGATCTTCGCCGCGGCATCGACGTCGTTCGCATTGAGGTCGGCGAGCTTCGTCTGCGCGATCTCACGCAGCTGCGCCCGGGTGATCTGGCCGACCTTGTTGCGGTGCGGCTCGGCGGAGCCCTTGTCGATGCCGATCGCCTTGCGGATCAGGTCGGCGGCGGGCGGCGTCTTCGTCACGAACGTGAACGAGCGGTCCTCGTAGACGGTGATCACGACGGGGATCACGGTGCCGCTGTCCTGCGCGGTCTGCGCGTTGAACGCCTTGACGAACTCCATGATGTTGATCCCGTGCTGCCCGAGCGCGGGACCGACGGGCGGCGCCGGCGAGGCTTGGCCGCCGACGGCTTGGAGCTTGATCGTTGTCAGAACCTTCTTCGCCATCGCTAGAGCTTCTTCACCTGGTCGAAGCCGACCTCGACCGGCGTCTCGCGGCCAAAGATTGATACCAGCACCTTGAGCCGCGCCGCGTCCTCGTTGATCTCGGAGATCTCACCGGAGAAGTCCGACAGCGGCCCGGAGATGACCTTCACCGACTCGCCGATCGTGAAGGTCGCGCGCGGGCGCCCGGCCACCACCGCGACCTCCTTCTTGAGGATGCGGTCGACCTCCATCTGTGTCAGCGGCACCGGCTCGTTGGACGCACCAACGAATCCCGTCACGCCCGGGGTGCCCTTCACAAGCGACCACGAGTCCTCGTTGAGCTCCATGTTCACGAGCACGTAGCCCGGCATCGTGCGCTTGTCGACCGTGATCTTCTGGTTGTCCTTCATCTCCGACACCGACTCGGTCGGCACGACGACCTGGCGCACGGCGCGCTGCTGGCCGAGCGACACGATCCGGTGCTCGAGGTTGTGCTTGACCTTGTTCTCGTGACCCGAGTAGGTGTTGACGACGTACCAGCGGAACATGGCTAGAGGATCGCGTTGACGATCTGCTGGGAGACCTCGTCGGCGATACCGAGGAAGACGGCCGCAACAACGACAAAGCCGAGAACGACGCCGGTCGCCTGCACGACCTGCTGGCGGTCGGGCCACTGAACGCGCTGGAGCTCAGCCCAGCAGCCGAGCAGGAAGCCGATCACGCGAGCGCCCTGCGAGGCGCGCTCGTCGCGCTGCGGCCGCTCGTTGGAGCGCAGCGGGCGTGCGGTCTCGCCGAAGGCCGCAGCGGCAGCTTCGGTGCTCGTCACAGGATCACCCTCGAAAGGTCCGAGTTGCGGAAAGACGCTCGAAGCAGTCGGCCAGGACTCCTCCTCGTCGAGGGTGTGGCCGGCGGGCTCGTCATCGGGCAGGCCGAGGCCGCCCGCCGCGTGCTGCGGCGGGACGCGGGCGCCCGGCGGCCGGTGTGAGCGGCTGCCACGGCGGGTGCGCTTACGATCGCGAGCCACTGCACCTCCGACTAACGGGTCTCCCGATGCGAGGTGTGCCGTTTGCACCAGCGGCAGTACTTGCGCAGCGTTATTCGGTCCGGGTTGTTGCGCTTGCTCTTATTCGTCTGATAGTTGCGCCGCTTGCAGTCCTCGCAGGCGAGGGTCACAGCGATGCGCACATCTCCACGGGCCATGGTTTTCCAGGTCTCTCTTGAATGACATCCGGCGCCGGGCAAGGAAAAACCCCGCCACGGCGCGAGGTCACTGCAGTGTAGAGGACCGCCCGCCTCGACGCCGCCGTGGCCATCCGCCGAGCGCTGCCAAGCGCGCGCGCGAGCGGAGTATCGTCCGCCGCGACCGCGCCACGACCAGACAGAGAGGGGATCCATGCGCATTCCTGACGCGCCGATCAAGGTCGACATCACAGACGAGACGTTCGCGGGCGTGACCTACCACCTGCGCGGCTCGCTCGTCCCGGAGCTGCAGATCGAGCTGTCCGGGCAGGCCGTGATGTTCGAGCATCACACGCTGCTCTGGAAGGAGCATCAGGTCGGCATCGGCCTGCACACGCTGCCCAGCGGGCTGAAGCGCAAGTTCATCGCCGGAATGGACTTCTTCATCACCAAGACCGAGGGCAGCGGGCGGATCGCGTTCTCGCGCGACTGGCCGGGGCAGTGCATACCGATTCACCTCGCGGGCGGCCAGGAGATCAACGTGCGCGAGCACCACTTCCTCGCCGCGACCGACAACGTGCATTACACCTTCGAGCGCGTCAAGGGGCTGCGCAACATGTTCATGGGCGGCACGGGGTTCTGGATCGACAAGTTCCAGGCCAAGTCGGGTGACGCGATCGTGTGGATCTCAGGCCAGGGCAACGTGTTCGAGATCGAGCTCGACGCGGGTGAGGAGCTCGATGTCGAGGCCGGCGGCTGGCTGTACAAGGACCCGTCGGTCACGCTCAGCTCACACTCGCTCGGCCTGAAGACCGGACTCTTCGCCGGCGACCACAAGCTGACCTGGAATCGCTTCACCGGGCCCGGCAAGGTGGCCGTCCAGACGATGTACGTCGAGCCCTTCGAGTCCGAGACCGGCGCCGGCGCCGGCGTCAAGGACGCCGCAGCCGGGGGCGTCGCCGGCGCGGTGATCAGCGGCCTGCTGCGCGGCTGAGCGCGGCCTTTGGCCGGCTCACCGCGCTCATGTGCGCGCGTGCCGTGGTGCGCTGGGCTGCCGCATTGCCTGCGGTGCGCGGCCGGGTGAAGGCAGCGGACCACCGGCCCCAGGTCCGGGAGCCGGGGCGCCCGCGCCAGCCGCTCGAGTGGCGAGCTATCCCTGGTTCTTTGGATCGGGCCGGCGGCCCGATTCAAAGACCAGGGTAATGGCGGACCTTGTAGCCGACGAGCGAGGGCTGCTGCGTGAGCCAGCGAGTGCTGTAGGGGCCGGAGCGACCGGCCGTGTCGAACCAGACGCCGTCGACGTACATGAAGGTGTGCCCCGCGTTGGCGAAGACCGTGAGGTAGCGACCGGGACCCGGCGCACCCCAGTGCTCGAGCTGGCCTGAGGTCTCGGGCGCGGCGATCAGACCGCCGGCGGCGAGAGCGTAGGTAACCGAGCCGGAGCAGTCGTACGCGTCGTCCACGAACGAGCGATGCCCGCCGCCGTAGACGTAGGGAAAGTCCCGGATCGCATTGCCCCCGGCGATCACCTCCTGGATGCGCAACGGAAGCTCGATCGGAGCGAGCGCGACGCCGGTGCGCGCGTCGACGATCACATGGATCGGCTTGTCGGCGATCGACTTCTGGATCGCCTTCTCCTGGTTGAGCTCCTGACGGATCTGCTGATCGCTCGGTGCCCCGGGGCTGAGGAATGATTCGCGCGCGGCAGTGCGCGGCGCCGCGGCCTTGGCATGGTGCAGCGCGTTGCGCGAGACCGGGAAGCTCTGCGCGGCGAGCGGATCTGGCGCTTCAGCAATGACGTGGGCGCGCTCGTGCGATGCGACGATCGCTCGATGATCGCCGCCGCCTCGCGTGAGCGCGAACACGAGGACCGCGGCGAGCGCCACGGCCGCAGCGCCGGCGAGCGGCGCGATCGGAATGTTGCGGCGCAGTGACGGGGTGGCGCCTTCACTCATAGATCGTGATGACGGCCAGGATGGCATAGATCGTGATCAGGGCCCACCCCTCGAACACCCGTGCCTCGCCGTCGTCGGTTATCTGCCAGACCGCGATCGCACTGAGCGCGAGCGCGCCGATGTAGATCGGCGGCAGGTTGAACGTCAGGTGCGTGCCGAACGCGAACGAGATCAGGATCAGGAGCGGGAACAGGAACGCCGCGATCTGCGCGACGGAGTGAACCACCACCGAGACCGCGAGATCCGAACGCCCGCGAGCCGCCATGCTGACCCCGGTGGCGTTCTCCACCGCGTTTCCGGCGATCGCGACGATCACGAGCCCGGCAAACGCTTGCGAGATGTGGAGTTGGCTGATCGCGGGCTGCAGGGCATCCACGAACCAGTCGGAGACGAAGGCCGCGGCGGTGCCAGTGAGCACGAGCAGCACGATCGCCGTGGGAAGGGCCAGCGTTGGGGCGCCCGGTCCGGCTCGGCGCTCGCCGCGCACATGGGGAACGATCCAGGCGACGTAGACCGTCAGCAACAAGCCGGCGCCGATCGCCGAGATCGCGTCGACGTGGTGCGAAAGCGCGCCCCGACTGACGAGTGAGAGCGCGACGAGCACGATCGTAAAGAGGCAGACAAAGAGCATCGTTGCGGTCGCGCGGATGATCCGCGGGTCGAAGCGCATCACGCCGCCGGCCTGCGGCCGCAATGCGCCGACGACGAACACGAGGCCCAAGACGAGGAGTGCGTTGGCGAGCAGCGAGCCGACAATCGCGCTCTGCGCGACGACGCGCTCGCCGGCGCGCAGCGCGAAGATCACGACGAACAGCTCGGGTAGGTTGCCGACCGTTGACTGGAGCAGGCCGGTGGCGCCTGGGCCGAGATACTCGCCGACCTGCTCGGTCGCCACCGCCACGAGCCAGGCGAGGCCGGCGAGCGCCGCCGTCGCGATGGCGAAGGTCGCCACCGACGTCCAACCCGCGTAGTGCCCCAGCGCGGTCACCGCGACGAGCAGCGTGACGGCGGCGAGTGCGAAGCGGGCGATGCGACCAGGCGCTGCCATCAACTCAGCGAGCTGCGCAGCTGCGCCCCGTCAGTGGCTCGTCAGCACGCGGTCGATGAGGCCGTACTCGGCTGCTTCGTCGGACTTGAAGAAGCGATCGCGCTCCATGTCCTGATGGACCTGCTCAACGGTCTTCCCGGTGTGCCTGGCGTAGATCTCGTCGATCCGGGCGCGCAGGTTGATCACCTCCCGCGCGTGAATCTCGATGTCGGTCGCCTGGCCCTCGAAGCCGGCGATCGGCTGGTGCATCAGGATCCGGCTGTTCGGCAGCGCCGAGCGCTTCCCGTGAGCCCCGCCAGAGAGCAGCAGGGAGGCCGCCGACATCGCGATGCCGACGCACATCGTCTGCACGTCGGGCTTGATGAAGTTCATCGTGTCGTAGATCGCGAGGCCGGCGTACACCGAGCCGCCGGGCGAGTTGATGTACAGCGAGAGGTCCTTCTCCGGGTCCTCGGACTCCAGGTGCAGGAGTTGCGCGACGACGACATTCGCGACCTGGTCGTCGATCGGACTCCCGAGGAAGATGATCCGCTCGTTGAGCAGCCGCGAGTAGATGTCGTATTCGCGTTCGCCGCGCGCGGTGCGCTCGATAACGGTCGGAATCAGCGGCATGGCGCTAACCCTAGCGGTCGCCGGCACTTCCACCGCCCTCCGGAGCGGATAATCCGCACATGGCGTCGTTGAACTGGCCCAACCTCCTGACGGTTGTCCGGATCCTGCTCGTGCCGGTCCTGATCGTCGCGCTGCTCGGGCAGACGACGGATGGGGACATCCTCGCCGCCGTCGTCTTCGCCATCGCCTCCGCGACCGACTTCGCGGACGGTTACCTCGCGCGCGCGCGCGAAGAAATCACGACGTTCGGCAAGCTGATGGACCCGCTCGCGGACAAGCTGCTGATCATCGCGGCGCTGATCTCGCTCGTTTCGCTGCACCGCGTCGCGGCCTGGGTGGCGATGGTGATCATCGCGCGCGAGCTCGCGGTGACCGTGCTCCGCCTCGGCGCGACTCAGTCCGGAGTGGTGATCGCGGCGAGCAGCTTCGGCAAGCTCAAGACGTGCGTGCAGATTGCGACGATCCTGTGCCTGATCGCGTTCCGCCACCATCCGCTCTGGCTCGAGGTGCTCGTCTACGTGATGGTCACGATCACGGTCGCATCCGGACTCGACTTCTTCTTCGGGATGCGCCGGCGCCTCACACAGTCGCGCGGCGCGGAGATAGCACCGGGCGGCTGAGCTCAGGCGTCGAGCCAGTCGCGCAGCGATGTCGTGCGCCCAACCGGCTCTAAGGCGAGCTCGAGCTCGGCGCGCAGCTCGCCAATCGTGCCCTCGCGCTCGGCGAGGACGTTGTGCTGGTGGATCGTCTCGAGGTTCTCCTGGCGAGCCGAGACGAACGCGTCTTGGGGCAACTGCGGGAGCTCGGTGAGGACGCCGCTGATCATCTCGCGCACGCAGTCTTCGACGAACCGCGGGCGCGCGTGCGCGCGCATCACGACTGCAGCCTCATCGCTGCGCTTCATCAGCTCGTATATCTCGGAGGACATCGAGCCCTCGACGATCCGCAAGAGCGTGGCGGCTTCGATCTCGAGCGGCTCAGCCTCGGTGACCCCCACGTGAAGCGTGCCCAAGCCGCGCTGGTTGTGCGTTGCGACCGGGACGATGCCGAGAATCCGTTCGATCTCGTAAGCGCTGAAGCCGTCCTCATCGAGCTGCCGGCGCGCGTGGTCTGCGACAAGCTCCTGCGCGCACGGACAGGCGGTGATTCCCTGCGCCGCGACGCCGACGAGGCGTCGAGTTCCCCGCTCGCTCGCGACCGCGACCCCGAACAGCGTGTAGATCTCCTGCGTGTTGATTCCCGAAAGCGGAGCGGGCCGGTGCTCGGGGTAGCGCGCTGCGATCGTGACCTCGGCCCGGCGTGCGCCCTGGCGAACGCGCACCAGCTCGGCGACGCGCTGGGCGAGCTGCTCGGCTCGGAAGCCTGATCCACCCACGATCACCTCCCCGATCGCGTCGTTCACAACCTCCTCGAAGCGGGACATGTGCGCCCCCTTCTGGTCCGGCCCGAGGTCGACGAAGCACTCGATGCTCGCGGAAAACAGCTGCTCGCTGCCCGATTGGGCGATCCTGATGACCTTCTCGACTCCCGTCAGGCCGACGCGTGACAGCCCGATCGCAACCTCGGGTCGCTGCGCCTGCACGTCGGGTCCGCGTTCGCTCATGCTCGTGTCTCCCATCCCCAGCAGCCTAGCGCCACGGTTCCAGCGGCTCGCCGCGCGCTTGTGCCTTGTGCTATCAATCTGCCGCGTTGCGTGGCTGGGGAGGCGACGTTGACGCGAGGAGAGGAGCCGTAGGTGCAAGTTCTGCAGGCGATGGCGCCAGCGAGCGCGGAACCGTCGGCTAGCGCCGACCCGATCGCTGACGCCGACGACCTGCGAACGCTGCTGGCAGAGGCCCAGGAGCGCGGCTACGTCGCAACCGGAGCGCTCGCGCACGCAGTCGAAGACCTCGAGCTCTCCGCCGACCAGGTGCACGAGCTGTACGGCCTGCTCGAGGAGCAGGGCGTCGAGCTGATCGACGAGGCGGCTGCCGACGCACACAGCGACGGCCATGCCAACGCTGCGGCCGAGCCGGCAGTCGAGCTTGACCTCAATGTCGAGCCGAGCCTCGATTCGCTGCGCCTCTACCTGCGCACGATCGGACGCGTGCCGCTCCTGACCGCCTCACAGGAGGTGGAGCTGGCGCGGCGCATCGAGCGCGGCGACGTCCAGGCAAAGCAGCAGATGGTGGAAGCAAACCTGCGCCTCGTTGTCTCGATCGCCAAGCGCTATCTCGGTCGCGGGCTCTCGTTCCTCGACCTGATCCAGGAGGGGTCGCTCGGGCTGATCCGCGCCGTCGAGAAGTTCGACCATCGCCGCGGCTACAAGTTCTCGACCTACGCGACATGGTGGATCCGCCAAGCCGTCACGCGCGCGCTGGCCGACAAGGGGCGCACCATCCGGATCCCCGTGCACGTGGTCGAGCGGCTGAACAAGGTCGTTCAGGCCGAGCGCCAGCTCGTGCAGCAGCTCGGACGCCAGCCGTCCGACGAAGAGATAGCCGCGATGCTCGAGTGCTCACCGCGCGACGTGCGTGAGATCCTGCGCGTCGCCCAGCAACCGATCTCACTCGAGAAACCCGTCGGCGACGAGGAAGACTCCCTGCTCGGGGACTTCGTCGAGGACCAGTCGGCCGAGTCTCCATTCGAGCTCGCCTCGCGGCAAATCCGTAACCGCGACGTCTTGTGCGCGTTGGCCGTCCTGCCCCGCCGTGAACGCGAGGTGCTCGAACTCCGCTACGGCCTGACCGGCAAGCGGCCGCAGACCCTGGAGGAGGTCGGGCAGGCGTTCAACGTTACGCGCGAGCGCATCCGCCAGATCGAGAACCACACGCTGAAGAAGCTCGAGCTGCTGCCCGAGGCGCAGCGACTACGAGACGCTTCGTAGAGCCGCGTTAAACTCTCTCCCCGCGGCGGGATTCCCGAGCGGTCAAAGGGGACGGACTGTAAATCCGTTGGCTCAGCCTTCGAAGGTTCGAATCCTTCTCCCGCCATGTAGGTGTCACGTGTGCTCGGCCTTTTGTAGCTGGCAGGCGGCCGGGCGATCGACCGGCTGAGATGCGGCAGTGAGCCGCCGTGACGGGCGCCCGGTCGCCAACGGTTCTTCAAACAGGGCGCGGGGGTCGCGTGCGAGCAGTCACGCGGCCGTGACTGGCGTTCGTCGCGAAGGCGGGAGTCAGGGTGGGAGAGCTGGCGGCTGTGACTAGCGGGGGAGCGGCACGAACGTGGTGTAGCCGTTCAGTGGCGGGAGGGTGTGGACGTGGAGGGCGTGTTGGCCGGGGTGCCAGACTGCGATCGCGGTTCGGGTTATTGATTGGCGGAAGCTGCCGCCGCGGGCTGCGACGACGAGGCGACCGTCGCTTGTCCAGGCGATTCCGGATTGCTTGAGCGACTCTAAGATCGGGAAGCCGGGGACGTGTGTGAGCTTGGCGGTGGTGGTGTTGAGCAGCCAGAGGTCGGCGGCCTGGCCGATTGTCGGCCCTTGGTAGCTCGGGTTGCTGTAGAGGGGGTAGGCGGGGTCGCCGAACTCGATCGCGACGTACGGTCCGCTCGGGTCGGGGTAGAGCTGGAAGCCGTTGTGCTGGCGGCTTGGCCAGCCGAGCATCCGGCGCTCGCCAGTCATGAGGTTGACGAGGCTGAGCGGGCCGGCGAGGTAAGGGCCGTTGTCACCGCTCTCGATCGCGAGTCCGTGTCCAATCGGGTCGGTCTGGACTGTCGCGCTCGTGTGGCTTAGCACGGCGCCGGTCTGCGGGTTGACGAGCAGGCCGACCTGGTTCGGCTGGGTCCAGAGCGTGATCATGTTCGCGTTGATCTGACCGAGGTCGCCGCACGGCACCCTGACTGGTGCCCGCGCGCTTGGGACGAGGCGTAGCGTGCACGCGCCGCTGTGGGGCCAGCGCAGCACCCACTCGGCAATCGATCCCGGGACCGGCGTCGTCTCGATCGTCCCGTCGAACGGCGCGAAGTAGTGCGTAACGAGGTGGCGAACCGCGCCACTTGGGCTGATCAAGAAGTCATCCTGGGTGAGCGCGCAGTGGCCGCAGGACTGGTGGGTGACGATCCCGAGCGCTCGACCATGCCACGCCGTGAGCGACAGCCACCCTTGACTCGCCGCGCCGGCACGTCGAGCTGGCGAAGCGACGTGACCTGACCACTGTCAACGTCAACGAGCGACGCTGGACCGTCGTTCTCCGAGGCCACGAGGCGCAAATGGGTTGGCCTGAGCGGAGGGCCGCTAAGCCAGGTCAACGACGAGGACAGCCGCACGGGCGGCGCTGTCGGGTGCGTGGCCCCTGACGACTCAACAAGCACGGCCGCTAGCGCAATCCCAACGACGAGAATGCCGGCTGCGCCGGCGAGCCGCTGGCGACGCTGGCGGCGCCGCGCCGCATCGATCACTCCCCACCGCACCAGGTCACTCCACGCCGACATCAATGCGCTACTATGCCTAGCGCAATGTTGGATGTCAAGATCGACCGTTCAGACCCCGCCCTCCTGCACGAACAGGTCGCGGCTCAGATCCGCCAAGCAATCGCAGATGGCGAAGCCAAACCCGGCGACCGCCTACCACCCACTCGCCACCTCGCCGCGGTCATGGGCGTGAACACCAACACGGTCCTGCGCGCCGTACGCCTGCTGCGCGACGAGGGCCTGCTCGAGCTGCGCCAAGGACGCGGCATCCACATCACCGGCACCCCCGAACGCAGCGTGGTGCTCGACAAAGTTGCGGAGCTCGTGCAGCTCGCCCGGCAAAACGGCATCACCCGCCCCGACCTAACACGCCTGATCGAAAGCGCGCCGTAGACGACGCCCGCACCCGCAGCGCGGTTCCAGGCGTCCCAGCGGCGTGACTGCTATTTCAGCGATCGCGGGCGCGCCGTGCGTGGTGCGATACGAGCTACTCGGCGCCTGTGACGTCGGCGGAACTACAAGCCCGCGGCTTAATAGCAGAGCCTTGACGCGGCACTCCAGAGCTTCTCGAGAGTCCCGGACGCGGCACGCTCGACGATCACCGCGCCGCAGCCTCCACCGTGCCGGTAGAGATCCGCGGTCATGAAGATGTCCCCCCGGTGACTGATGGTGATGCCATTTATCTCTGCCACGCCCGAGGCGTCGCTGACGAGGCTGTCGAGCTGATGGTCCGAGACGAGCGTCGTGATCGCCTGGCTCGTTACGCGCACCAGCGAGTCGTTGTGCGCGGCGATGACCTCGCCGTGACCGGCGGCCAGGAGGCCCCCGCGCCATGCCGGATACGCTTTCGTTGACCCGTTCGCGCGCACGACCAACAGCTCCTTCGGATGGCCCTCGCCAACCGCGCCACCCCCGCTGTCGCAGACGAACGCTAAGAACCCTGCCCCCACGGTCACGTCGGAGCAATTGACCGAGGCAGCAGCTACCCGGTCAGGCGCGTTGTCGGTGAGCCCGCCCGCCGATGTCAGTTCGACATACGGCCCGAGGAGCGAGATGGCCGGGCAAACTGTCGTCGAGACCTCAATCACGCCGCCGGGGCCGATCGACAGCTCGGGGGAGTACATCAGCGCCGACTCGGCCGGGATCGAGCCCGCACCGCGGCGGCTCGGACACGCCGGGTGAAGCCCGGCGAGCGTGCGGATCGACCCGCTCGGGGCGACCTCGCGGATAACCGAACTGATGGAACCAACAAGCGAGACAGACTTGCTGCGCTCAAGGCCTCTCTGGACGAAATAGACGGCTCCGCTGCTCGTGGCCAGCAGGCTGCTCGGCTGGTTGACCTCGGCTCGGACGGCCGGCCCTCCGTCGCCGGTCAGGCCGGCGCTCCCCGTACCGGCGATGACCGCGTAGCTCCCGCTCGGCGCGCGTTCCAGAATCTCGTTGCGTGCGTCGTCCGCGATCGCGAGACCGCCGTCAGATAGAGCCGCGATCGCCACCGGCTCCTCAGGCGACACGCGCGGCGCCGAGGAGCGGACCGGGAGGTACAACCCACCCGACTTCGTCAGCGAGGCACCGTCAGCCGCCACCGCAGCGGTACCAGCGACGACGACAAAGACAGCCACCACGAGTGCGCGTCGCAGGTAAGAAGTATGGCGGGAGTGCCGGGCACACTCAGTGGCGGCGACCATGTTCCCTACGTGTTCCCAACTTGGAGGATCTCAGCGCATTTCAGGAGCACCTGGGCGACCTGAAAAAACTGAGAACACTTGAGCGCACGAGTCTTGCTGCAACTGTAAATCCGTTGGCTCAGCCTTCCTACTTGAAGGGGACGGTGACCGGCCCAGGCACCTTGGAGAACACCGCCATGAAGTCACGGTCATCGGGGGTGAGGTAGCGGTCGGGGGACTGCTGGGGCTGGGGCTCGACCATCGTCGGCCCGAGGCCGTTCTTGTGAGAGTACGTGATCATTGTGTGCCATTCGGGGTTGATGTCGAACTCCATCCCGCGAACCGCCCCGATGTGCTTAAGGATCCGGGCGAGCGAGATCACCGTCGCCTCCGACGCGAAGAGGAACATCGCGTTGCCGTGGGCGTCGATGCCGACGGCGGTGCGCGGGGTGAAGGTAACGCCGCCCAGGGTGTAACCCCACTGGATGCTGTTCGGGTCGGTGTTCAGCTCGGGGTTGAGCTTGCCGTGCCAGAGGATCGGGGTGAGGCTTTGGCGCGCCCAGGCAACATTGCCCGGTGCGTTCGGCCCGCCCTTCCACTTGAGGATGTTCACGGCCCCGTCGCGGTAGCCGACGAGGGTGGCGTTGCCATCGATCAGCGGCTCGTTAGTGTGGCCGTTGACCGCCGAACCGTTATTGGTGTCGACGTGCGTGAAGGCACCGTTGAAGGTGGCGAGTAGCCGGTAGCGCTGATCGACGGGGACCATCATCGGACCCCGGTCGACCGCGCTCGGTGGCTCGTAGCGGCCGGGATAGTAGGCGAGGTCGGTGCGGGTGTGGTCGATCCACAGGACGTAGGCGACGATGGAGGGGTACTCCGTGCTGGGCCGGTAGCTCGTCACGAGCACCGGCGGTCGGCCAGCGACGGATGGACCGGTGCGGTGCCAGACGCCTTCGCCGGGCAGCGGCCTGGCGAACACCGGTTTGATCGGTGGCGGCGTGTAGGCGACCTGCTTGGCGTGCCTGACAAGAGGCCGCACCGGGCTGAGCCCGACGGTGCGCAGGCGCTTGAGCCCGGGGCCGCCCTTGCGGGGCGTGCTCGCTGTGTAGTGCTCGGCCGTGTCGATGATCCAGTTGCCGAAGGGCACGTCGTCGCGCACCCACTCGGCGGAGCGCTCGGAGAAGTTCTCGCTCGTCGGCTTGAACATGTAGTTCGCGTAGGAGATCCCGAAGTAGAGGGCCACGAGCACCAACGGAGCCAGCGTCGCGAAAAGGGTTCGCCTCCGGCGAAGCCGCCGCCGCGCATCCGCACGGCGCGCGCTGAGTTCACGACGGTCAAGCATCGCGCCGCGCCGATGGCTCGCAGTCCCGTGGTGGCCTGCCCGGCGGCCCGTGTCTGTCTCGGATCGTCATCGGACTGGGCGCCGACCATGCGCGCGGAGACGAACCGCGCTGGCGGTGGCCGCTGAGAAATCGCTGAGATCGACAAATCCCAGGCTTGGTTTGACCCACTTGCGCCTCCCCTTCAGGGAACGAGCAGGAGAACCGTACCGCTGACCCCGACCAATCGACTGGCCGAGCGCTCACGGCGTCGGCGCCGGCACGGGCTCGCGACAGCCTTCTTGTGCTCACCGCGTGGCAAGCTCTGCTGCGGTTGAGTCTGGTGGCGCCTCGACGCGGCGGCGAAGTTCGACTTGGGGGATCAGCCACGCCGCCAGGAAGGCCACGGCCGCGATCGGCACGGCGATCATGAAGACCGTTTGGATCGACTGCGCGTAAGCCAGCGCGAGCCCGTGGTGGATGGGCGCGGGGAGTTTGTCGAGGAGGGCCGGCGTGATCCTCGAGCTCGAGAAGCCGTTTGGCAGCCGCGCGTTGCCGAGTTGCTTTGCGAGGTTGCCGGCAAGGACGTTGGAGAAGATCGCGCCGAAGATCGCGGTGCCGAACGATCCGCCGATCGAGCGAAAGAACGTCGCCCCGGATGTCGCGACGCCGAGCTCGCTGTGGGGGACGGCGTTCTGAACGATCAGGACCAGCACCTGCATCACGCAGCCGAGTCCGATCCCGAGCACGAACATGAAGAGCGATGCGACGACGAGGCTGGTGCCTACCCCGAGCTGTGAGAGCAGCGCCAACCCGACCGTCATCAGCGCCGTCCCGGCGATCGGGAAGGCCCGGTAGCGGCCCGTCTGCGTGATCACGATGCCCGATGCGGTGGAGCAGACGATCAAGCCGACGAGGAGCGGCAGGAGCTGGAGCCCCGAGGTGGTCGGCGACTCGCCGTGGACGATCTGGAAGAACACCGGCAGGTAGGTGATCGAGCCGAACATCGCGAAGCCGACGATGAAACCCGTCACGCTCGTGCTCGAGAAGCCGCGATTTGAGAACAAATGAAGCGGCAGGATCGGCTCGGGCGCGCGCCGCTCGACCGCGACGAAGACGCCGAGCAACAGTGTGCCCGCGACAGCGAACACAACCATCACCGTCGAGCCCCACGGGTAGGTGGTGCCGCCGAGGCTCGTGAACAGCACGAGGCACGAAACCGAGATCATCAGCACGGCGGTGCCGAGATAGTCGATGACGTGATGAATACGGCTCAGGCGCCCCGGCACCTGGATCGCGATGATGGTCAGCGCGACGGCACCGATCGGGAGGTTTATGTAGAAGATCCAATGCCAGGACAGCTGGTCGACGAAGACGCCGCCGAGCAGCGGGCCGATGACGCTTGCGAGGCCGAAGACCGCGCCGAACAGACCCTGGTAGCGGCCGCGCTCGCGCGGCGAGACGATGTCGCCGACGATCGCTTGCGCGCCGACCATCAGCCCGCCGCCCCCGAGGCCCTGCACGGCCCGAAACGCGATCAGCTCGGTCATCGTCTGGCTCAGGCCCGAAAGCGCCGAGCCCGCGAGGAACATGACGATCGCCGCCTGGAAGAACTGCTTGCGGCCGTACTGGTCCCCTAGCTTGCCCCATAGCGGTGTCGAGACGGTCGCGGCGAGCAGGTAGGCGACGATCACCCAGGCGAGGTGTGAAGCGCCATGGAGGTCCGCGACGATCGTCGGCAGCGCGGTCGAGACGATCGTTTGATCGAGCGCCGCCAGGAACATCCCGGTCATCAGCGCGCCGATGATGATCAGAACCCGCCGCTGACTGAGGCCCGCGACGGGCGCGTCCTCCACCGTAGCGCTCAGCGTCTCAGGCATCGCTCCGCGCCCTCGTCGGCCGCCGGCTGTCGGCGAGCATCACCCAGCCAGCCTACTTCGACGCGGACCGCGCCGGGCTAGGGGAGCGCCACCGAAGCCCCCCGCAGTTACCCGCACCGCGCGCGTACACACCGACACGTCCACGCTGCCGCATTCTCTTGGAGCAGCCGTCTACCGCGGCAATCCACGCGGCTCCCGTGCGCGCGATCAGCGGTCGGCTGCTGACGGTGCGTCGGAGCGATGACGCTGCCGCAGCAGCCAGCGGAGCAGGCGGACGTAGACGGACCACCCGCAACATCGGCGCCCCAGACCGGCACACGCGAGCACTTGCGCCTGGCCGGGCAAACCTAGTCGCCGATCGGCCCCAGTCGCGCCATCGTCGCGAGCCTCACAGCCCCTCGCGCGATGACACGTAACGCGTGAGCGCGCCAGCTGGCTTGGCATACGATGGCCGAAGATGAGCGATGGCTTCGCCGAGCGTCGGGCGGTTCTTGTTACAGGCGCGTCGCGGGGGATTCGGGCCGCGATCGCACGAGCATTTGCGGTCGCGGGCGATCGCGTTGCGGTCCATTACGGGCGCAACGCTGCTGCGGCCGAGGAGGTCGCGGCCACTCTGCTCGGCGATGGGCACCTCGTAGTCGGCGCCGATCTTGCTGATCCGGACGCGGTCAGACGCATGGTTGACAGCGCAGCGTGCGAACTTGGCGGGCTGAGCGTGTTGGTAAATAACGCCGGAGTGTTCGCGCCGCATCCAATTGCTGAAACCGACTATGAGGAGTGGCAGCGCGCGTGGCATCGGACGCTGAACGTGAATCTTGTCGGTGCAGCAAACGCGTCGTGGTGCGCCGCCCAGCACATGATTCGTGGCGGCGGGGGGAGCATCGTCAACGTGTCGTCGCGCGGCGCATTTCGCGGTGAACCCAAGCAACCTGCGTACGCCTCATCGCGCTCGGGCAGTCGCTCGCCCGAGCGCTCGCGCCGTACGGCATCTCTGTGACATCCGTCGCCCCCGCACTCGTCGACACCGACATGGCCGCCGAGAACCTCGCCGGCGAGCGCGGCGCCAAACGGCGCTCTGAAAGCCCGTTTGGACGCCTTGCCACCGTCGAGGAGGTGGCCGCAGCCGTCGTCTTCCTAGCCTCGGCGGACGCCACGATGACGAGCGGGACCGTCCTCGATATCAACGGCGCGTCCTACCTACGCATGTAGACGGGACCGCACTCGCTGGGCCGTTCCGCAACGACTTCTCTCAGGGTGTCCCGGTGCAGCGCAGGTCGGCGTCGCGCGCGCCGATACGGTACTGCGCGAGGGTCGGCGTCACGCCGGTGAAGCCACCGCTCGTGCAGTTCTGGCGCGCCTGCGCGAGTGTTGCCTCGGTTCCGGCCACCCAGTCGGGCACCTGGCCGTCGAACGCCGTTTGTGTTCTCAGCGCCGTCAGCCCCGTGATGTCCTTCCACTGCGCGCTGGTGGAATAGATCCCGATCGGTCCGGTCGTGCCGGCTTTGTGCAGGCCGGCGATGAAACCTTGAAGCGCGGCGATGTTGAGCCGGTAGGTCCCAGCCCAGCTCGACATCAACTCGACATCCAGCCACCACGGAGCCGCCTTCGCCGCGATCGGGTCGAGCGCAGCGACGAGCCTGTAGGAGTTAGCGGCGCGCTCCTCGCCGTAGATGTACGAGCAGGAGTCGGTCAGCAAGCCGTTACAAGAACCGTAGGCCGGCGCGGTGCCGGCGCGAGGCCAGTCCGCAACGTGATGGCCGCCAGGGTTACCGGTGTCGATGTACAACGACACGGGCGGCTGCGTTGGCCGCTTCTGCCCTGGCGCGTCGCCGGCCCACTGCAGCTCGCCGCTGATACACGGGTTTGCCCGGTCCGCCAGCCCGCCATTGACGCCGACGATCCCGAACAGCGGATTCGACGGGTCGGAACCCGAGCACTGCGGATAGGAGACGTCATAACCCGTGGTCGGCGATGAGCTGACGCTCAGGGCGATCACCAGCACCACAATGGCGATGAAGGCGAGCGCCACCACCGCCACCCATCGCGCTCGGTACCAGGAACGACTGGCAGGCGGCACTGCCGTCAAGCTACAGGAGGCGGCAATTGCGTCGCTGCATGGCGGGCGGGCTGCGGCGCTGCTTGCCGAGGCGGGCAGGGAGTGTCCGCGTAGGAGCAGAAGACGCAGCAATCGTCGTCCTTGGGTTTGAGCAACTCACCGCAGCCGCTGCAGCGGTAGAAGCGCTGGCAGGCGTTCTCGGGCATCCGTGCCAGGGCGCTGGTGCCGCACAGCGGGCATGTAATCGTCGCCTCGACCTGCACCGTCACCGGCCGATCGTCGCAGGTCGGCGCGAGCGCACCGCCAAGAGGGGAATCGCGCGCGGGCGGTAGCCGCAGCGCCAGCCTGTTTGCGATGCTTGTCTCGTGGACGGTGCTGAGGACGCGTCGCCGAGAGCATTGCCGCTGGCATGCGCGCTCGATGCCGACGATGGAGCCACCCGTTTGGAGCGCTGGCGCCTCCTGGGCGAGAAGTCTCCGCCCCGAGTTCAACGCAGCGGCCATGAGCTGACGATCCGGTGGCGACTCGACGCAGAGGGGACAAGCGAACTGGAGGCGCTCGCCGCCAGTGAGCGCGAGTGCTGCTCCTTCGTGACGTGGTCCGTGAGCAGGCAGGACCCCGACACCCTGCTGACGATCGCGGCCGACCCGGGTAGACCCGAGGGGCTTGACGCAATCGTGGCGCTGTTCGTGGCGAGCTGACAGCGCGCCAGCGCCTGTTGGCTGGGCCGCTGTCGGCGGTCGGCTCGAGCTGGCTTACGCTTGTTCGGCCAGCGGTCCGCGCAACTGCATGATGTTCCTGTCTGGGTCGAGCGCCGTTTGACCAGGATCAGAGTGTTAGCCTGGCAACTCGTGAACCAGAGCTGGCACCGCGAGCACCCGATGCCGCCAAACGCGGATTTTGAGCAACGTCTCGCTTGGCATCGGGCGCACGCGCGAGAGTGCGCGTGTCGACAGCCACCGGCAGACATTGCCGCGCGGCTTGCTCAAGACATGGTCGAGCAACCCGCCGAGCAGCAGCGCGCCGATTAACCCATCGAGCGCTGGGTAGCGCTCAGGCGCCGGTTGGCCTGGCCTGTCAGTACCGACTCGTGCTCAGCCGGCGAGCGCGGTCGCTTGAACCGGAGGCCCGGTCTCGACCCAGGAGCGCACGATGTCGCGCATCGAGATGACGCCGGCGATCTCTGACCTGTCGAGGACGACGAGGTGGCGGAAGCCCCCAGCTGTCATCGCCTCGGCCGCACGCTCGAGCGGCCAGTCCGCCGCCGCGTAGACCACGTTGCGGGAGACAAAGTCGCCGACGAGGGCGAGGTCGATGTCGCCGCCCTCACCGATGCAGCGCAGCACGTCGCGCTCGGTGATGATTCCCGGGCCCGGAAGGGCCGGGTCGAGCACCACGGCGGAGCCAACTTGGCCGCGTGTCATCCGACGAGCCGCCTCCCGCAGCGTGTGCGATGTACCCACAGTGATCCGAGCAGGGCTCATGGCCTCACCTACCGTCATCGCGACCTCCGTTCGGTCTATCAGTGGCGTCGGGGCAGAGTGGCGATAGTAGCAATCGCCACGAGAGCTCCCGAGCTACGCGTTGCAGGCAAGGAGGGTCTGATTGCCCGCGAGTGACACTGTCTGCTCGAGGGCAAGGCCGAGCTGGCGGTAGTCGAGTCGTACGCGACCGACTCCGACGGGGGCGGCGGGACGGCCGTTCACCAACTTGATCTCGTAGCCGATCCACAGTTGTGCGCGGGCGCCCACTCGCACCGAACGAGCGTCTAGCAAGCCCGCGAACGGCCACCGTAGGCCCTACCGTCCAGCGACATGAGACGGGTCTACATGGGGGTTCTCGTCGCCGGAGTGCTGTTCTCGAGTGGTGTCGGCGCGCTCGCGCGGTCGACCCCGGTCGGCGCCTGCGGCCTGGCCCATGCCGCGTTCTGCGACACCCTCAGTCATGCCACGTTCAATCCGGCGGGCGACCGCGAGGGCGCGTTGAACGCTCGCTTTTGGGGAGTGTCGCGAGAGCTCGGCTACAACAACATCGGCCAGGGGCAGTACGCGGCGGCGGTGCGGAGCCTGCAAGTGACAGGAAGCTGCCCGGCGCGCAGCGTGACGATCGAGACGGACATCGTTGTCTGTCACCGCCGCCTTGACGATGTCGTCAACGACAACCCGGATATCACGCCCGCGAACTTCGATCAGCCGGATGGCAACGGCACGGTGACCTCGCTCGCGATGTACCCGAAGCAGCCGTTCGACTTCGCCGGGAGAACGGGCAAGGTCGTGTTCGACGTCGCCGACGATTCCGGTGGGATGCATACGGCGTGGCCCGAGTTCTGGCTGACGAACATCCCGGTGCCGGACCCGTTCGTGCATTTCACGAGCTGGCAGGCGTTGCCGCAGTACGGCTTCGGCATCCGTTTCGGCGCGGTGTGCATCCCGTACGACCCGAGCGTGTCGGGCTCCGGGGATGGCGGCTGCGGTCCTGACTGTCACAACAACACTCAAACCGTGGTGACGGTCTCCTCCGCGATCACGATCGACAACTACCGCGAGAACGACAGCGATGGCGGTGACGCCAGCCCGTTCAACCCAGGCACGCTGCATGTCGTGCCGTATGGCTGCGTCACCGAGCCGACCAAGCCGGGACAGCTCAACCACTTCCAGATCGATGTGTCCGCGAACCAGATCGCCGTCTACGGCACGAATGCCGGCCGCACGCGCCCGCTGGCCCACCTGGCGACGATCCTCAACCCCGACCTCGGCATCACCCGCGGCTACATCTGGCTCGAGGACGACCACTACGACGCCAACAAGCAGGTGGACCCAAGGCTGCAGGCGATGCACACGTTCACCTGGCGGAACGTCGCGTTCGATGGCCCGGTCCTGCCCCGCGACCTGGGCTTCGACGCCCCGGACAGCCGGACTCCCGTGCGCTCCTACCCGCGCCTCGAGAACCTCGGCTGGCTTTCCTCGGCTGCCTCGCCCGCGAGGATCACCGTTCCACGTGTGTCGGGCATCCGCAGGGCCGTCGGCGGGCTGCTGACGTTCAACTTCATCGCCCCGGACACCGCGCCGGTAAATCTCGAGTACTCACTGAACGGTCACCCGCCGCACACCGTTCCGTGGCCGTTTCTCGCCGACGCCACGGGCAGCGTACGGACGATCGGGATCCCGATCGCGCTGTCTGAGGTTCGGCGCGGCACGAACCACGTGAGAATCTGGTCGGCGCAGGACGCCCTGATCCTCTCGAACGTCGACCTGATCATGAAGGGCGCAGGCGGAGTAGTGAGGCCGTAACGGTCGCGCCCGTCGCGCCGGTCGCGCCCGACTGACCCGTGGGCGCAAGCGGCGGCGCCGGCGCGCGCACGCCGAGCTCGATCCGCGGCTCGTCGGTCGGATCGAGCCAGCGCAGTACTGCGAGCAGCTCGCTCCGCGGCAGCGAGACGCAGCCGCCCGTCGGGCCGCCGACGTCGACGTGCAGGAAGACCGCTGAGCCGCGACCCGGGACGCGCATCGTGTTGTAGGCGATCACGACCCCGTAGTCGTATGCGGGGCGGCGGCGCATCGGCTCGGGATTGAGGCCGGGGTTGCGCCGGCGCACGTCGACCCACTCGTTGTAGAGCGGGCTCGCAGGGTCGTCGTCCCAGAAGTCGTAGCGGCGGACCGGGCGGTAGGGAAACAGAACACCCGGGTTCGGCTCGATCCCGAACATGAACCGAAAGCCGAAGGTGCCGCTCGGCGTGCGACCGTCACCTTCGCGCTTGTCCCCGGGGCGCGCGAATCCGTTATAGCCGAGGCGAGCCCGCCACGGGCCGAACGCGACATGGGCCTGACCGCCGTCGATCGCGTAGGCCGTGAAAGTCGCGACCGTGGCGTGGTAGGCGCGCGCGCTGACGACGATCAGCTGCGAGCTCGACGGTGCCGGGCTCGCGCTTACCGGCGCGGGCATCGCGACGAGCGCAGCGGCGAGCAGCGCCGCCAGAGGACCGATCATGGCGCAGGTATAGCGGTCGGGCGCGCGCCGTCGCGACGGTGCAGCCATCTGTCCGGGCGGCGCATGCGCCGCCCGGCGCCTCGGCGCATGCGCCGAGGCGTTCAGTGGTTCAGGTACACCGCGAAGAAGTCGCGGTCGTCGGGCGTCAGGTAGCGCGTTGTCGGACGGTTCATGTCGGGGAGGAGGTTCGCGGGCGCGAGCGCGTTCCAGCCGCCGTAGGTGATGAAGCTGACCCAGTAGGAGTTGATGTCGAGCTCCATCGCGCGCACCGCGCCGGCGCGGACCAGCGCCTGGGCGAGGCTGACGACGGTCTGGTCGTTGCCCGCGACATAGATCAGGTTGCCGTGGCGATCGATCCCGATCGCCGAGCGCCAGACGAGGATCGCGTTGCCGACCGTCGTGCCCCACGCCGAGGTCGTCGACAGGGTCGGGTTCGGCCGCCCATCGTTGACGATCAGCGGCAGGTTCTGGCGTGCGTAGGAGATTCCCGCGGGCGCGCGCTTGCCGAACTTCCAGTCGACGATGTCGACCCTGCCGTTGCGGTAGCCGACGAACGTCGCCAGCCCGTTGACCATCGGCGCGTAGGTGTGGCCGTAGACCGTGTAACCGCCAAGCGAGTCGCTCAGCTTGAAGCCGCTGTTGAAGGTCGCGAGGAGGCTGCCGCGGTTCGCGAGCGGCACCTCCATGGGACCACGCGTCGGCAGCGTAACCGCCGGCTCCAGGCGACCCGGGTAGAGCGCGATGTGCGTCTGCTTCGTGTTGATCCAGGCCATGCCGACGACAACACGTGGGTAGTCGGGCTCGTCGCGGATTGTCGTGACCAGCAGCGGCGGCTGCTTGCCAAGGTCCGGCCGAGTCGCATGCCATACGCCCTCGCCCGCAAGCCAGGGCCAGATCAGGGGCCGCACCCGGGCCGGGCGCAAGCCGGCACGGATCGCAGAAACGTGACTCGCGACGACCGCGCCGCGGCCGACGTTCGGGAGCGACTTCAAGGTCGGACCCCCCTTTGCCGGCGCCGTCAGCGTGTAGTACCAGTTCTCGACCTGCGCGACGACGCCGACAAGACCGTTGTCGCGCAGCCATTCGACGCTGCGCACGCCGAGCGCAGTGTTCGACGGTGACGAGGCCATCTCGGTGAACGAGACGACCGCCGGGATGAGCGCAACGAGCGCGGCAACGATCGCGACGCGCCGCAGGCGCCGCAGGAGCTCAGCCGGCCCGGGGCGCAACTCGCGCGACATGCGCGACGCGTTTGCCATTGCCATCGCGACAACGATAGATAGGCGTCGCGTCGCGACGCGACTGCGCGCCACAGGGATGTGAGTCTTCTCTAACCGTCCTGTTAGAGCCCGTTTAGCGCGTCCAGTGAGCTCCCCGCCGGCGCGAGCACGAGCCCGGCGGTCTACTGGTTTGAGTTGACGACTCAGGCGCCGCCGGCCGGCCCGGGACCCCGACGCATGAGAACAGTCTCACCATCCGGCGGTCTTACCCCAGGAGGGACTGTTTCTCGCTGTGAAAAGGTATTGGCGATGGGCTCCGCTGAATTAGCCGCCTCGCTGCCGGCGGTCGCAGGCCAGCAGGCACGCAGCGCCCGGACTTCGGCGATCGCTCTCCTGCGGGCGGCGAGGCCCAAGCAATGGACGAAGAACCTCCTGGTGCTTGCAGCCCCGATGACGGCGGGCGTGCTCGATGACGTAGGGGACCTCGAGCGCATCGCGCTCGCGATGGCGGTCTTCTGCATGCTCTCGAGCGCGACCTACCTGGTCAATGACGTGCGCGACCGCGAGCAGGATCGCCAGCATCCGGTGAAGTGCAGGCGCCCGATCGCGGCGGCCGTGCTGAAGCCGCGCACGGCGCTTGCCGCGGCCGGCGTGCTGGTGATCGTCGCGCTGGCGCTAGCGATGGCGCTGCGCTGGCAGCTCGCGCTGGTCGGCGCCTGTTATCTCGCGCTGACGACGACCTATTCAGTCTGGTGGCGGCGCGTGATCGGCCTCGACATCCTCGCGATCGCCGCCGGGTTCGTGCTCAGGGCGGCGGCCGGCGGCGCGGCAGTCGACGTCGGCCTCTCGCGCTGGTTCCTGCTCGTGACCTCGTGCGGGGCGATCTTCGTGGTGGCAGGGAAGCGCTACGCCGAGCTGCGCGAGGAACGTACGAGCGTCCCGTCGCGGCACAGCCTCGGCCGCTACTCGGTGACTGCGCTGCAAGCCATCCTGGCCCTCGCCGCCGCCGGAGCGATCAGCGCGTATGTCCTCTGGACCACGACCCGTCACCAGCAGGGACCGTGGTACGAGTTGACGATCATCCCCGTGGTGCTCTGGTTCTGGGGCTACGCGAGGCTCGTCGCACGCGGCGCGGGCGAGACGCCCGAGGAGCTGATCCTCGGCGATCGGCCGCTCCTGGTCGTGACGCTCGGCTGGACGCTGCTCTTCGTGAGCGCCCTCTATGTCGGTCCTTGAGCGCGGGCGCGCAACCCGCCTCGGGGCGCGTGCAGGTCGCCGCCTGAGCGGTTGGGGGCGCACGACGTTCAGTCGCGCCCGCGTCGTGCGCGCAAGCTCGCACGACGAGGTCGTGGCACTGCTCGGCGAGGGCGAGAGGACTCGCGACGGCGTGCTGGCGCGCGGCGCAGGGCGTAGCTACGGCGACGCGGCGCAGGTTGCCGGCGGCACCGTGCTCGATCTGACCGGTCTCGCAGAGACGATCGAAATCGATCGCGAACGGAAGCTCGTTCGGGTCGACGCGGGCGTCACTTACGCGCAGCTGCTCGCGCGCCTGATTCCGGCGGGACTGATGATCCCGGTGATTCCGGGGACGCGCCACGTGACGCTGGGCGGCGCGATCGCGAGCGACGTTCACGGCAAGAACCACCCGGTGGACGGCAGCATCGCCGGGCTGGTCGAGGCACTCACGCTCGTCACCCCCGGCGGTTGCGTTTACGAGCTGACAGCCGAATCCGGCGGCGAGCTGCTCGCGACGACAATCGGCGGCCTCGGCCTGACCGGGGTCGTCACGTCGGCGACGCTACGGGTCGAGTCACTGGCCGCTCCCGGCTGGCTCGTGGATACCGACCGGACGGATTCGCTCGAGCAAACGCTGGCGCTGATGTCGCGCGATGAGGGCCACCGCTACAACGTCGCCTGGCTCGACCTGCTGGCGCGCGGCGCGCAGAGCGGGCGCGCCGTTGTCACGCGCTCGCGTGACGCGCAGCCCGGCGAGCTTCCCAGCGACGGGGCGCCGCGCGAGGACCTCTCGCACGCTTCGCGCCTGACGATTCCGCCCGGCTTCCCGGGGTGGGTGCTCCAACCGCTGGCGATCGCAGCCTTCAACGGCCTCCGCTGGCGCGCCTTCCCGCGACACGAGCGCGGCAAGCCCGTGCGCGCGGAGCACCACTTCTTCCCGCTCGACGGGTTCGGCGCCTGGAACCGCCTCTACGGCGCGCAGGGCTTGTTCCAGTACCAGTTCGTCGTCGGCGATCAGCACGCCGACGTTCTGATCGATGCCGTCCGACTGCTGGCGGCGCGACGCGTTCCGGTCTTCCTCGCGGTGCTGAAGCGGCTGGGAGAAGCCGACGGCTGCCCGCTTTCATTCCCGATGCCGGGCTGGACGCTGGCGCTCGACATCCCGGCCGGCGCGGCGGGCGCCAGGCAGACGCTCGATGCGCTCGACGAACGAGTCGCCCAGTGCGGCGGCCGCGTCTATCTCACGAAGGACGTGCGGCTTCGGCGCGACCTGCTCGAAGCCATGTACCCCGAGCTCGGCCGCTTTCACGCGGCGCGCGAGCTCGTCGACCCGGACGGCGTCATGCGCTCGGACCTCGGACAGCGTCTCGGCCTCTGCGGGCCGCTGCGATGAGCGAGTACAAGCGCGCGATCGTGCTCGGCGGCGGTTCGGAGATCGCGCTCGCCATCGTCCGCGCGACCGTCGCGGCGGATGCGCACGTGCTGCTCCTCGGGCGCGCGGGACCACACCTCTCAGGAGCCGCCGACGCGCTTCGCGGCGACGGCTATCGCGACGTGCAGACCGACCTCCTCGACGCCGACGACACGCCGAGTCATGGCCGCGTGCTCGGCGATGCGTTCGCTCGGCTCGGAGGCGCCGACCTCGTCGTGCTTGCCGTTGGCCTGCTCGGGGAGCGCAGCGGCGTGCCGGCAGACGTTGACGGGGCCGTCCGGGTCCTGAGCACCAACGCCGTCGGCGCGGGATCGCTCCTGCTGCACGCGGCGAAGGAGCTCAAAGACCGTGGCGGTGGAACTCTCGTCGTCCTCTCGTCAGTCGCCGGCGAGGTGGTCCGGCCCGCCAACCTGGTCTACGGCGCGTCGAAGGCGGCGCTCGATGCCCTGGCGCGCGGAACCGGCGATGCGCTACGCGGCGATGGCGTGCGGGTGCTCGTCGTCCGGCCGGGATTCGTCCGAACGCGGATGACGAGCGGCTTGCGCGCCACGCCCTTCGCGATCGACGCTGCGGCCGTCGGGCGCGCCGTGGCCCGCGGGCTCGAGCGGGGCAAGACGGTGATCTGGGCACCAGCGGCGTTACGCTGGATGTTGCTCGTGCTCAAGGTCATGCCGCGAACCGTGATCCGGCGCCTACCGCTATGAGCCTTCCCGACCCCCGCCACGAGCTTCCGCCGAGAACCCGCGAACGCTCGGAGACGGGAGCACAGCGGGCGCTGCGCCGGCGGCGCCGGCGCGTGGCCGGCCAGCGCCGCTTCGACGTCCTCGTCGGCGTCGTGGTCGGGATCGTCGGCGTTCTTCTCGCGCCCGGGGTCGCGATGGCGGCACTGATCGCGATCCTCGTCCTCCTCGCGCTCGGGATCTATGCACTAGTCGCGCGACGGCGACGGCGACGGCACCGTGTGCGCCGCCGGTTGCCGCGGGCCGGCAACTCCGCCGCGCGCTAACGCGCGACCACAGTCAGGAAGTCGCGCGTGTCGGGGGCCAGCAGCTGGCCGGCGATGCCGAGCTGGCCTGGCACGAGCGGATTCGCGACCGGGCCGCCCGCGTGGTGGACGTAGAGGTATCCGGCCACCCAGTCCGGGTTGATGTCGAGCTCGATGGCCCGGACGACGCCCGCTGCGATCAACGCGCTCGCGAGCGAGGCGGGCGTGAGGTGCTCGCCGGCCGCCCAGATGAGCTCGCCGCTCGCCGTGATCCCGAGCGCTGAGCGCGCAACGACCGTCAGGTTCTGGATCGTGTTGCCCCAGCAGGTGGTGATGCAGGTTGAGACCGTCGGCGCGGCGAGTGCGTTCGAGACGAGGAGGAGCTGGTTCTGCAGCACCGAGTAGACCTTCTCGCCGGGGCTGGGGATTCCGGCGCCCCAGGCACCGATGTCAGTCGTGCCGTTCGCGTAGGTGACGATCGAAGCGAGCCCCTTCTTGAGCGGGACAGCAACGTGACCGCCGGAGACGAAGCCGACGTTCGAGTAGGTCAGCTTGAAGCCACCATTGAAGCCGGCGATCACCTGGTGGACCTCGCGCCCGCCGATCTGGTCGCCGTAAGTCCAGCCGGTCGTGCCGCCGTCGAGCGAGCCGGCGTGGAGGTCAACGCGCAGCTTGGCCTGATCGAAGCGCATCAGCGTGACACCGCCCCGCTGTGCGAGCCAGGCGGCGGGCTGGGAGCCAACGCTCGCAACGGCAGTCCAGCTCGGCCCCGGAGCTACCGGCACGGTCACGACCGGTGGGCTGGCAAGCAGGACGCGCAGCTGCGCATGGCGGGGGACCAAGGCACGCGCGTCCTTGCGACCCGCCGCGCGCGGCGCCTGCGCAGTTGGCAGCGCGAGCGCCACCAGGACGACCACTGACACCGTGGCCGATGCGAGCGCAACGGCGCGGCGCCGTGCGTAGACGGCGCGTGAAGCCGGCGTATTGCGCCTCATCCGGCCTCGGGCCTTGCGGTTCACCATTGTGAATCCTCGGGCGGGGACTCAAGTACTCCTAATGCGCGGATGAGGAGGCTCTCACCGCACCGAACGCCCGCTTGAGAGGGTTCTAATCGCCCGCTTAGGACAGGTTGTGGCGCGCTCGCAGAATCCATTGGGCGATGTCCTACGCCAGCGATCAACCGCGCGTGCCCCGCAGTCCGCGAGCACCCCGCGCGCATGCCTTCTCGGAGACCGAGCTCGCCGAGCGCCGACGGATCCAGATCCGCGACGGTGGGTTATGGCGGATCGGAGCCGCTACGCGATGGTTGCTCGCGGGCGCGCTCAGCGCGACCGGCGCGCTCGCACTGCTCGCCGCCGGCACCTTCCACGGGCACACCCTCGCACCGGCTACGGCCCAGGCCGCGAGTGCGAATCCCCAAACAACCGGCACCGCCGGTCCGATCGCAGCGCCGGCACAACCGCCGACGACCTCGGCCGCCCCGGCAGTGGTCGTTTCGGGCGGCTCGTGAATACGCTTGCCGCTGCCGGGCCCACCGCGCTGTGGTACCTCACGCGCGCGACGGGCGCTGTCTGCCTCGTCCTGTTGACCGTCACTGTCGTCCTCGGCGTCGCCGGCGCGAGCCGAGTGCAAACGCAGGGCTGGCCGAGATTCGTCGTCGAAGGGGTGCACCGAAATGCGTCGCTGCTCGCGATCGTGATGCTCGCCGTGCACATCGTGACGACGGTGCTCGATCCGTTTGCGGGGATCAGCCTCGTCAACGCGATCATCCCGTTCACGGGGAGCTACAGGCCGATCTGGCTGGGCCTCGGGGCGCTCGGCTCGGACCTGCTGATCGCGCTCGTACTCACGAGCCTCGTCCGCCGGCGTCTCGGCCAGAGGACCTGGCGCGCGACGCATTGGCTCGCCTACCTCTGCTGGCCGGTGGCCGTCGTCCACGGCCTCGGGACCGGTAGCGATGCCCGCACGTGGCTGACGGTGATCACGGCCGCCTGCGTCATCGCGGTCGTGCTGGCGATCTGGGCGCGCGCGGCGTACAGCTGGCGCGGCAGCAGTGGCCTGCGAGTCGGGACGGTCGCCGCCTCGATCGGCCTGCCCGTACTGCTCGTGGTCTGGGCCGCGGGCGGTCCGCTCGCACGGGGCTGGGCGTCAAAGGCGGGCACGCCCGCCGCGCTGCTCGCGCGCACCACCCATGGGCAGGCGTCCGCGTCGCTCACGAGCACAAAGCTTCCGGCACTGCCCGCCACAACGAGCCTTCGTGGCAGCGTCAGCGACACGCAAACGAGTAGCAGCGTAGAGGTGAATATCGCGCTGAGCTCGCCGCTCCCCGCGCTCGCCGCACTCGACGTGCGGATCTACGGCTCGCAGATCGCCGGCGGCGGCGTCTCGATGAGCTCGAGCGCGGTGACCGCGGGCAGCGCAGGCCAGCCCGACCACTTCACCGGGATCGTGACAGCGCTGGCCGGAAACGAGATCAGGGCGCGCATCGGCAACGCCCACGACGGCGTGATCGAGCTCGATCTCGTGGTCTCACTCGACCCCGGTACCGGCGCCGCTTCGGGCACGTTGACGATTACAAGAGCCGAGTCGCGATGACCCAGGCGCTCGCGGCGAAGACCGCTCTGCCCCGACTGCTCGAGGGCCTCGCAGACGGGCCGCTCGTCACTCTCGAGCGCCACCACGCAGTGCACGGTCCGATGCCTTCGCCGCAGGAGCTCGATCGCGCCGAGCTCGTCGAGCTGATCGCCGACTGCGCGCTGCGCGGACGCGGCGGCGCAGCCTTCCCTGTGGCGCGCAAGATGCGGGCCGTGGCCGCCGCGCGTGGACGTCCGATTCTCGTCGCGAACGGCTGCGAGAGCGAGCCGCTCAGCGGCAAGGACGCGCTGCTGCTGCGCGAACTCCCCCATCTCGTCCTCGATGGCGCGACCCTCGTCGCGCGCGCGATCGGGGCGCAGCGCGTGATCCTCGCCGTCAAGCACAGCGCACCCGAGCGCGCGCTGCTCGAGCGAGCGCTCGCAGAGCGCGCCGCGCGGGCCTTCGACGACGTCAGCTTCGAGGTCTTCGCGGGCGCCGCCACGTTCATCGCCGGACAGGAGACGGCTGTCGTCTCGCAGATCAACGGCGGCCCGGCGTTGCCGACGTTCCAGCCGCCGCGCGTCAGCGAGCGCGGCGTCGGGCGGCGACCGACGCTCGTCCAGAACGTCGAGACGCTCGCGCACATCGCGCTCATCGCGCGCCACGGATCCGACTGGCACAACGCGATCGGATCCACCAACGAGCCAGGCTCCACGCTCGTCACGGTGGTGTGCGCCGGCGGCACGCGCAGCGTCTTCGAGATCGCCTACGGCACCCGCCTTGACGACGTGTTGGCGGCCGCGCGAGTCGATACCGCCGCGATCGGCGGCCTGCTGCTGGGCGGCTATTTCGGTACCTGGCTGCCGACGAGCGTCGCGGGCGAGCTCCGCCTGTCGCACGAGGAGCTCCGGCGCTGCGACGCGTCGCTCGGCTGCGGGGTCATCGCGGCGCTACCGGCGAGCGCCTGCCCGGTCGCCGAGACGGTGCGCGTCTCCGCCTACCTCGCGTCACAGTCGGCCGGCCAGTGCGGGCCATGCGTTCACGGGAGCTCCGCGATCGCGCGACGCCTCGAGGCGGCCAGTCGTGGAAGCGCCGGAACGCTCGCGTTCGAGGACGTGCGTCGCTGGACGCTCGAGATCCAGGATCGCGGCGCGTGCCACCATCCGACAGGGCTCGGTCGCTTCGTCGGGAGCGCGTTGCGCACTTTCCGCAGGGAGTTCGAGGATCACGCGCGGCACGGCCCGTGCGCGGCCTGCACGGCAAAGGCGATGTTGACGTGAGGCTGCGCTGCAACCCGATCGAATGCGATGGGCACGGTCTGTGCGCGGAGCTCTTCCCGGAGCGCATACGCCTCGACGACTGGGGCTACCCGGTGATCGCCGACGAGCCGATCCCACGTGACCTCGAGCAGCACGCGCGCCGCGCCGCGGACGCCTGCCCGACGCTCGCGCTCTCGCTCGAGCCCTAGCCGAGGGCCTCGCGGCAGCGCTAGCTCCAGAGCCGCTCGAAGGCGCCGGCCGGCCTGCGCCGCGCGCTGAAGCCGCCGAGATCGAGCACGAAGAGCGCCCCACCGCCGGCGCTCTCGCGCACCGACACGCGCCCGCCGTGAGCCTCCGCGATCGCCTTGACGATCGCGAGACCGAGTCCCGTGCCGCCCGCCGCGCGGCTGCGCGAGGCATCGGTTCGGTGGAAGCGGTCGAAGACACGCGCGCGCTGCTCGCTTGGGATGCCCGGTCCGTCGTCGGCGAGCTCGAAGCGCAACCGTCCGGCGCCCAGATCCTGGACGTCGAGCCGGACCAGTCCGGACGGTGGCGTGGTGTGGTTGATCGCGTTCTCGATCAGGTTGCGCAGCGCCTGCGTGAGCCGGTCCGAATCGGCGAGCAGGACGCCGCTCGGAACTGGACCGAGCTCGAATCGCCGCTCCGCAGTTGCGCTGACGCCCGCCCAGAGATCCTCGATGAAATCCGGCAGATCGACGTCGTCTAGTCGCAGGAACTCGCCCTGCTCGGCCTGGGTAAGGAGCAGCAGGTCGTCGGCGAGACGGCTCATCCGTGCCACCTCGGCGGTGACCAGGCGCTCGACTCTGACCACGTCCTCGGAGGACGGCGAGCGCTCAGCGGCCAGCACCTCCAGCTGGCCGCGGATCACCGTCAGCGGCGTGCGCAGCTCGTGCGAGGCGTCGCCGATGAACGAGCGCTGGGCTTCGAAGGCGGCGGTCAGCCGATCGAGCATGTGGTTGAAGGACTCGGCGAGAACGCGGGTCTCATCCGCCGGGCCACTCTCGCTCAGCGGCATCCGCGGCCGCAGGTCACCGCCATCGACGCGCGCCGCGATCGCGGCCATCCGTCGCAGCGGCGAGGACACGCGCGCGCCCACCAGCAGCGACGCGGCCAGGGCCAGCGCCAATGCCAGAGCCCCGGCGAGGGCGAACGCCCCGACGACGCCGTTCTGCGATCGCGCCACGATCGCAAGCGGCTCGCCGACGCCGAGGTGCACGGCGACGCCGCCGGCCCGCACCGTTTCGCGCAGCAGGCGCAGATCGCCGACGTCGGGGGCCGGCAGCGTGCTGATGCCGGCGGGTGCGCGCAGCAGGCTCGCCGCGAGCGTCGCCTCCGAGCGCTGCTCGAGACGCGTCTCGCCATCATCGGCGCGCAGACCGAAGAGCTCGGGCTGATTCGTGAGCACGCCCGTGCCCGGCAGGGTGGCGAACAGCAGCGTGGACGCGGCGCCGAACGGCTGGCTGGTGAGGTAGGTGGAGGCGCGCCTCGCGGCGTCCGCGCGGGTCCCGGCGCCGTGCAGCACCTGCGCGAACTCGCCCATTTCGGCGCGCAGCTCCTGGTCGACGTCGCGACGGATCTGCGAGCCGGTGCCGTTGTAGACGGCGAAAGCCGTGATGACCAGCGCGAAGATCATGACGATGGCGACCCACGCCGTGAGGCGCCAGCGCATACCCGAAGGCATGAGCCTTCTCGGGCTCATACGAGGAAGCGATAGCCGACCGAGCGAACGGTGGCGAGCGGTGCGGGGCGCCCGGGCTGGCCGAGCTTGCGCCGCAAGTAGCCGACGTAGACGTCGACGATGTTCGTCTTCGGGTCGTGCTGGTAACCCCAGACCGCGCTGAGGATCTCCTCGCGCGAGCAGACATCGCCGGCGCGGCGCAGCAGATACGCCAGCAGCTCGAACTCGGTCGCGGACAGGCGCACCAACAGGCCGGCGCGTCGCACCTCGCGGGTGAGCAGGTTCAGCTCCACATCAGCGCCCGTGAGGATTGCGGCGGGACCTTGCAGCACCTGGCGAAGGTGAGCCCGCAGGCGCGCCGCGAGCTCCGCAACCGAGAAGGGCTTCTGCACGTAGTCGACCGCCCCGGCATCAAGACCCGCGATGCGATCTGAGATGTCGCTGCGCGCCGTGAGGATCACAACCGGTACCTCGGGCCGCTTCTCCCGCACCGTCGCGAGGAGCTCCATGCCACTGATTCCAGGCAGCATGAGATCGAGCACGATCGCATCGAACTGCTCGCCGGCCGCGCGGCGCATACCCTCGCGGCCATCCAGCACCGCGTCCACGACGAAGCCCTCGCTGCTCAGCCCGCGCGTGACGAAGTCCACGATTCCGGGCTCGTCCTCGATCAGGAGGATGCGGGGCCCAAACGGCGGGGCGGGAGCCGCGGACGGCTGGAGATCCGACGCCACAGTAACGCCAGAATAGACCTGCTCCCAGGCACGTTCGTCGCATATGAGGGTTCTCACGGAGCGATTACGGGACGCTTACGCGCCGCGCTGACACTGCTCGGGGTGGGGATCGAGACGCGGGCGCAACGCCGGCCTGCCGCGCGCGGTAAGCGCTGGGCAAGCGGCAGTACGATCGGCAACGAAGAGCTGACCGCGATGACGGCGATCGTGCTGCTCGCGCTGCTGGCCGCGCTCGGCATCACGATCCTGCGCGTTCGTCAGCTCCTGAACCCGCACATGTTCATCGGGATGATGCTGCTGGGTCCCGTGCTGCTGAAGATGGGCAGCACCGGCTGGCGGTTCATCCGCTACTACACCGGCAGCGCGCCCTACGTCAGCAAGGGGCCACCGCCGTTCATCCTCCGTGCGAGCGCGCCGATCGTCGTGCTCTCGACAGTGGCAGTGTTCGCAACCGGGATCGTCCTACTCGTCGCGGGACCCTCGGCACGCAGCCCGTTCCTCGGACTGCACAAGGCGAGCTTCCTCATCTGGCTCGCGTTCATGGCGCTGCACGTGCTCGGACATCTACCTGAGCTCCCGCACTCCCTGCGCGCAAGCTCGCGCGAACGGGCCACGCCGTGGGACGACTACGGCGCGGGTCGTGGCGCACGAGCGCTCGCGCTCGCGGGGTCGCTCGCCGCGGGAGTCATCCTCGCGATCCTCACGATCCCCCTGTTCGCCTCATGGGCTCACCTCCACGTCCTCTCCCACTGAGCCCGGCACCGGCCAGCCTCAGCTTCGAGGCGCTCGGCGGAGTCGCGACAGTTGCTACCACGGTCGCCGGCGAGCTCGACGCCGCGGTAGCGGTCGTCAAGGCCGAGGTCCGGGCGATCGACGTCACCGCGAGCCGCTTTCGCGCCGACTCCGAGATCGAGCGCCTCAACGCCCGTGCAGGCGAGCCGGTGACGGTCAGCCCACTTCTTCTCGACGCGATCGCAGTCGCCATCCGGGCGGCGCACGCAAGCGACGGAAGCGTCGATCCGACCCTCGGCGCGGTACTCATCGCCGCCGGCTACGATCGCGACTTCCAAGAGCTGGAGCGCCCCTCGCCGACTGCGCTCGGGCCGCCGGCGCCGCGGATCCTGCAGCTGTACCGGACCGAGGCCTGGAGGCTGATCGAGCTCGACCGCGAGGCCGCAACGGTGCTCGTTCCGCGCGGCGTGAGGCTCGACCTCGGCGCCACGGCAAAGGCGCTCGCCGCCGACCGCGCTGCCGCGGCCGCAGCATCGCGCTGCACATGCGGAGTGCTCGTCAGTCTCAGTGGCGACATCGCGACAGGCGGCGAGCCACCGACGGGCGGCTGGAGCATCCACGTGAGCGACGATCACCGCGCGCCAGCGTTCGCCCCGGGGCAAACGGTCGCGATCAACAGCGGCGGCCTTGCCACGTCGTCCTCGACAGCGCGGCGCTGGCTGCACGACGGTCATAACATGCACCACATCATCGATCCGCGGAGCGCGAGCCCAGCGCGCTCGATCTGGCGCACGGTGAGTGTCAGTGCGGCGAGCTGCGTCGACGCGAACACGGCGAGCACGGCCGCGCTCGTCCTCGGCCGGCGCGCCCAGCCGTGGCTCGAGCGGATCGGCCTCCCGGCAAGGCTCGTCGGGCACGACGGCGAGGCTGTGATCGTCGGTGGATGGCCCAGTGGCGACGAGGCCGCGCCGCAGGCGGGATAGGCGACCCGCCGCGCGAGAGCGCGCGGTGCGTCGCCGGCGGACGGTCGCGGTCGGCGGGCTCGCCGGCCTCGGGCTCGCGATCGGCCTACTCGCGGCGCCAGGGGGCACGCACCCGATTCAGCGCCCAGTGCGCCTCGCGGGGACGCGCCAGTCGCAGGTGCCGGTGCAGTCGCCAACGTCGACTGTGCCGACGCCTGGATCGCTGCCGCAGACGAACGCGTTCCCTTCAGCAAACACGCCGCTCTTCAAGCAGTTGATCGGAGATCTCTGGACCGGCGTCATCGAGAATCGTCTCTCCCCCGCGCTGCCGGCCTTCTTCCCCCTCGAGGCATACGCTCAGCTGAAGGCGATCGGGGATGCCGCGGGCGACTGGCACAACCGGCTCGTCTACGACTACCGCCTCGACATCGGTGCGGCCCACGCCTTGCTCGGCAGCGATGCCGCGGGCGCCCGACTGCTACGCGTCACGGTCATGCGCAGCTACGGCCACTGGGTGCCGCCCGGTGTCTGTTACAACAGCGTCGGCTACTACGAGATGCCGAATGCGCGCGTCGTCTACCGCGCGCACGGCCAGGTGCGCTCGTTCGGGATCGCCTCGCTGATCTCCTGGCGCGGGGTCTGGTACGTCGTGCACTTCGGCGCGATCCTGCGCTCAGCGGATGTCGGCGAGGTCGATGATCCGGCCAGTGGACCCGGCGTGTCCACTTACTCGGGCACCTGCTGAGCCGGCCAGCTCACCCGCCGGCCGGCGCGCGGGCAGCGGCCGCCGCGCTCGCGAACACGACGCCCGCCGGCTTGCGCTTGAAATAGGTCGTCTCGAGGCCGTAGTGGGCGAAGCAGGACGGGTCCGGGTTGGCAAGGCCGGGCAGGTAGTCGCGCAGGTTGAAGTAGAAGGCCGCCTTGACGAAGGAAAGCTGCTCGAGATCCTGGTAGGCTCGCGCAAGAAGCTCGCCTGGTCCTGCTCGGTCGAGGTGTCTCCGCCGCAGCCGTCGGGACCATTTGCCCCAGGCCAACCGAACTCGGTCAGCCACATGTCGGGCGTACCGTAGCCGTGCGCGGTGAACTCGTTCTCGTAGCCGGCCAGCTCCTGCATCCAGGTGAGCTTGGGGTGGCCGCCGCCTGGGAAGGAGATCGCGTAGTTGGGGGTCGAGGGATCATCCGGCGGGAAGCGGTAGGCGTGGTAGGCGATCGCGTCGAACGGCTTGCGGCCACCGAGCGCGCTCAGAACCTGGTCGAGGTAGCCGAGGTCCGAGCCGCCGATGCCGGCGAAGAGCAGCTTGTCGTCCATGCCGTAGCGCGCGTTGACCTGCTGGAAGACCGCGTATTCGTTTTCGAGTAGCTGCGCGTAAGCGCTCGGGTCCGGCGCGGGCGGCCACATCGAGGCGTGGTTGGGCTCGACCCAGCTCTCGAACCACTGAACGCGGCCGCGGAAATGGAGCAGGACGTGCTTCAGATAGGCGTCGTAGACGGTCAGGTTAGTCGGCGAGCAGTGGGTGACCGGGCTCGCGCAGGCGGCAGGGTCGCTGCCGAGGCTCAGCAGTACGCCGAGGTGGTAGCGGAGCGCCTGATCGACGAGACCGTCCTGGATGCGAAAGCTCGGCTTCCCGTGGGTGAAGCGCATGCTGTCGCCCGTGAAATGGACCCAGCGCGCGCCGAGCTTCGCGGCGTGGGGCGTGTCGAGCGCGTAGCGCGCGTTGCTGTCGTCGAAAGTACCCGTGTTGAGCCCGAAAAGGCTCGGCGGCGTTGCTAGGCCCCCGCTCGCGCCGCGCCCGGGCGCGGCCAGGATGCCGAGCAGTGCCGCGGTGACGAGCAGTAGGCTGAGACGCGAGCGCATCAGAATTACCTATCGGCCCTGCGTCGAATAGAAACGAGCGAGCGCACCAGAATGCGCTACCGCGGTTTCACGAACTCTCGGCGCTCGGGGTGAGGGCCTCAGATTCGACCGCGCTTCGGGCCGTCGAGCGGATTCGTGACTACAGACGACGGCGATAACATCCGCGCCAATGCTCGCGCGCCTGCGGAGACGCTCTGAGCTCGATCGGGTAATCGCGCCGGAGATCAAGGATGACGCGTTCTACGAGTCGATCATCCGTGTGGCGAGTATGCCTGGGCTGAGCCACATTCTCGAGATCGGCGCATCGAGTGGAACTGGAAGCACGGAGGCGTTCGTCGCCGGAATCGGCATGCAACCCGAGGCTCCGACGCTGCACTGCCTGGAGGTGTCTGAGCCGCGCTACCGGGCACTGGTTGAGCGCTACCGCGATATCCCGTTCGTTCGCTGCTACCACGCCTCGTCGGTGGCACTGTCCGACTTCCCGAGCGTGGACGAGGTAGCTTCCGCGTGGCGAGCCGGGGATCCGCCGCTGCGGACGCAGCTGCGCTGGCTGCGTCAGGACATCGACTACATCACTGAACACGACGTTCCGCAGTCGGCGATCGACTCCATCAAGGAGGAGTTCGCGATCGACAGCTTCGATGTTGTGCTGATAGATGGCTCGGAGTTCACGGGCACGGCCGAGCTTGCACAGGTCTACGGTGCGCGGTTCTTGCTACTCGATGACATCCGCACGTTCAAGAACCGGGCGAATTACGAACGGCTCAGTGACGATCCGGGCTACCGCCTGATGGCCTCAGACCCGCACCTTCGCCACGGCTTCGCGGTCTTCTGCCGTGCGAGCGAGCCTATCTAGGGTGGATTGTTCGCCGGGAAGCAACGCGCGGGCGTTGCTGGACCGGCGTCCCCGTCTGGCTGATCCCGCTGGGTGGCAGCCGCATCCTTGCTCGGGAGCCGCCCCAGCCGCCCGGTTGTGGCCTATAGAGGCGTCGTGTAGGCGCCGCTGATGCCGCCGTCGACCAGAAACGTCGACGCCGTGACATAGCTCGAGTCGTCGGAGGCAAGGAAGAGCGCGGCCGCGGCGATCTCCTCGGCCCGCGCGAACCGGCCAATCGGAATGTGGACCATCCGGCGCGCGGCGCGCTCGGGGTCGTTCGCGAAGAGCTCCTGGAGCAGCGGCGTGTCGACCGGGCCGGGGCACAGCGCGTTGACGCGCACGCCCGAGCGGGCGAACTCGACGCCGAGCTCGCGGCTGAGGGCGAGGACGCCGCCCTTCGAGGCGGTGTAGGAGATCTGTGAGGTTGCCGCGCCCATCACCGCGACGAACGAGGCGGTGTTGATCACCGAGCCGCCGGCCGGGTCGTTGGCGAGCAGGTGCGGGATGCCGTGCTTGCAGCAGAGGAAGACGGAGCGGAGGTTCGCGGCCTGGACACGCTCGTAGGCCTCGAGCGTCGTGTCCAGTACCGAGGCGTCATCGGTCGGGGAGATGCCAGCGTTGTTGAAGAGGACGTCGATGCGGCCGAGCTCCGAACGCACGCGGGCGAAAAGGTCGACGACCTGCTGCTCGTCGGTGACGTCGACCTCGAGCGAGAGATCGCCGGGGGCGCCCACTAGGAGATCGACGCCCGCAACCTTCGCACCCTCACGCTGGAAGCGCGCGATCGTCGCGGCGCCGATACCGCCGCTGGCGCCAGTGACGACGCAGACCCGGCCCTCGAGCCTCATGACGTTGAGTAGTAGATCGACTTGACCTCGGTGTACGCGTCGAGCGCGTGCGCTCCAAGCTCGCGGCCGTAACCCGACTGCTTGAAGCCGCCGAACGGCGTAGTGACGCGGACCGAGGTGTTCGAGTTGATCGAGAGGACACCGGTGTCGATCGCCCGCGCGACGCGCAGGGCGCGCGCGCCGTCGCGCGTCCAGATCGAGCCGGACAGACCATAGATCGTGTCGTTCGCAAGCTCGACCGCCTCGGCCTCGTCTTTGAACGGGAGGACCGCGACGATCGGGCCGAAGATCTCCTCGCGGACCGCGCGGGCAGCGCGGGACATCGGCGCGAGGACCGTGGGCGCGAACCAGAAGCCGGGACCGTCAGGCGCACTCCCGCGGAACGCGACGTGCGCGTCATCCTCCTCGAGGAAGGAGGCAACGTGCTCGCGCTGGGCGCCCGAGATCAACGGGCCCATCTCGTTGTGGGGATCGAGTGGGTCGCCGACCTTGATGGCCTTCGTGTGCTCCTCGAGGAGGGCCATGAAGCGATCGTAGACCGCGTGTTCGACGAGGATCCGTGAGCGCGCGCAGCAGTCCTGGCCGGCGTTGCCGAACACGGCGCCCGGTGCGGCGGCGGCGGCGCGCTCGAGATCGGCGTCGGCGAAGATCACGTTCGCCGACTTGCCGCCGAGCTCGAGTGTGACGCGCTTGATCGTGCGCGCCGCGGTGGCGGCGATCGCGCTGCCGACCTCCGTCGAGCCGGTGAAAGCGATCTTCGCAACGTCAGGGTGCTCGACGAGGCGAGCCCCGACGACCCTGCCGGAGCCGGTCACGACCTGGAAGACCCCGTCGGGAAGGCCGGCTTCCGTCGCGAGCGCTGCGAAGCGCACCGCGGAGAGCGGAGTCAGCTCGGCGGGCTTGAGGATCGCCGTGTTGCCGGCAGCGAGCGCGGGCGCGAGCTTCCAGGAGGCGATCGTCAGCGGGAAGTTCCAGGGGACGATCAGGCCGACGACGCCGAGCGGCTCCCGTACCGTGAAGGCTTCCCCGCCGGCGACGGGGATCGTCTCGCCGAGCAGGCGCTCGGGCGCCGCGGAGTAGTAGCGGAAGGTGTCGATCACCATGCCGATCTCCCCCCGCGCGTCGCCGATCGGCTTGCCCGCGTTGCGCGCCTCGAGCAGGGCGAGCTCCTCGTGGTGGGACTCGAGCGTGGCGACGAGTGCGCGGAGGTGCTCTGCGCGGGCGGCTGGTGTGAGAGCGCGCCAGGCGGGGAACGCCTTCCCCGCGCGGGCGACCGCCTCGTCAATCTCAGCCGCGCCCGCGCAGGAGACCTCGCCCAGCACCCCCTCGGTAGCTGGCTCGATAACTGTGGTCTTGGATTCAGGCACCGGTGGTTGCTAGCGCCTCGCCCGTCCCCTGGATGGTTGGATCGTCGACCGTGCGGACCGGACCCTTAAAGCTGTGCTTAGCACCGGCCTCCCACCCGACCCAGACCGCGAGGAGCAGAGCGATCGTGACGAGCGGCGCATAGTTGAAGGCACTCCAGCTGAAGCCGCTGTTCCAGGGCTCCGCCTGAAGCGACGTCGGGAGGCTGAAGATGATCACGCACAGGGCGACCCAGACGATCGCGATCGCGTTGATCCACCGGTAGTGCTTGCCGAGGTTCCACACCCCAGGCTCGAACTTCCTGCCCATCCGGAAGCGGAGGAAGACGGGGAGGATGTAGGCGATGTAAAGGCCGATCGTAGTGATCGAGGTCACCGCGAAGAAGGCGACCGGCAGGCCAGCGCTATTGCCAAAGAGGGCGGGGATCGTGATCACGAGCGCGAAGACGACAACGAAGAACACCGCCCAAGTCGGGGTCCGGTGCTGGTTCAGCCGCCGCCACAGGTTGTGTCCGGGCACCGCGCCGTCACGCGAGAAGGCGAACACCATCCGTGAAGCGGCCGCGACGCAGCCCATCCCGCAGAACAGCTGGCCGACGGTCGAGAGGTCGAGGACGAGCTTGGCCCAGCCGGTGCTCAGTGCGGACTCGATGATGGGAACGGCACCGCCGCCGCCGGCGTTGATCGCCTTGAGGTGCGTGGCAGCGAAGGTGATCGCCAGGAGCACGGCCCAGCCGCCGATCGCCGAGTAGACGATCGACGTCCAGATCCCGCGAGGCGCGGCCCGCTCGGCGCCACGTGTCTCCTCGCTAAGGTGGGCCGAGGCGTCGTAGCCCGTGAAGGTGTACATGGTCAGTAGGAAGCCGATCGGCAGGATAAAGAACCAGTACATGCCGCCAGAGGCGAGGCCGCTATCGATGTTGCTGTTGTTGGCTCGGTGCCCGAACACGTACGAGGCGCTCTGGTGCGTAGAGGGCTCGAAGATCAGGACGAGCACGATCAGAGTGACGCCGGTCAGCATCCACCACGCGGAGACTCGGTTCAGGAGTGCGACAAGCGGCGAGGAAAACACGTTGATCAGCGCGTGAGCCGCGAGGATGATGAAGAACAGGACGAATGTGTGGTCCAGCACGCCGGAGTGGCTCGTCGTAGTGAAGTTGAGAATGAAGTGGAGCCCGTACAGGGCGAGAACCGAGTTCAGGAAGGACGCAGCGCCGTAGTCAACCGCCGCGGTGATCGCCACGAGGCCGAGCAGGTTGAACCATCCCGTGAACCACGCCCAGCGGACTCCACCGAGGCGGTACGCCCAGTAGTAAATGCCGCCGGCCGTCGGGTACTTCGAGGCCAGCTCGGCCATCGAGAGTCCGACGAGCAGGACGAGGACGCTGATCACCGGCCAGCCGATCGAGATCGCGACCGGCCCGCCATAGTTCCACGCCTGTCCGTAGGTCGTGAAACAACCGCTCAGGATGCAGATGATCGTGAGCGAGATCGCGAAATTGGAGAATCCACTCCACCCGCGGTTCAGCTCCTGCTTGTAGCCGAGCTTCGCGAGTGCTGCCTCATCTGCGCCCAGGGCTTCCGCCGCCATCTGCACCCCTCCCGTCAAAGGAAATGGTCTGAAGGTCCGTCCTTAGCGCGAGGAATCTATTTGCAGCAGGGCACGCAAGTCAACCCCTGCGGCAGATCAAAGTGGGAGAAGGCCAGCGAGGACGTGCGCCGTCGCGTGAGCGTGCTCGGCCATCTCGGCGGCAGCCAGGGGGACGTCGCCCGCGCGTAGCGCGGAGATGATGCGGCGGTGCTGGTGGTTGGAGGAGCGCAGAACCTCGCGCGGATGGGAGATCAGCGTGATCAGGCCCGTCATCTCGCCCTGCGTCGCCGTCATCGCAGCGACCAGGCGTGCGTTGCCTGTCGCCTCCGCGAGGCCGACGTGGAAGAGGACGTCGCTCTGGCGGTAAGCCGGGTAGTCGTCGAGCTGGTCGTACATCTGATCGACGAGCGCATCGAGCGCAGCGAGCGCAGCGAGCGTTGCGCGCTCGGCCGCGAGCACGACGATCCCGACCTCAACGGCCAGACGCGAGTCGGCGACCTCGTGCCAGTTCGCGAGCACTTCAGGCGAGGGAGGCTGGACCGGCGGCTGGGGATCCGCGACGAAGGTGCCGCCGCCGCGCCCGCGCGTCGCGTGCAGGAGGCCGCCCTGGGAGAGGGCGCTCAGCGCCTGGCGCAGCGTCGAACGCGCGATGCCAAGGCGCGCGCACAGCTCGCGCTCGGCCGGCAGTCGGGTCCCGGGCCCGAGCAGTCCCAGCTTGATCGCCGTAGCGAGCCTGTCGACCGTCTCCTCGAACGCGGTCTGCGAGCTGATCGGCGCGAAGACGATCTCCTCCGGCGCGAGCGGCGAGGGAGGCGCCTGGGTGGACGGCGCGGCGCTCACAGCCGCTCGAAGCCGCGGAAGCGCTCCCAGTCGGTGACTGCGCGAGCGAACGCGTCGAGCTCGACATCGGCCGCGTGCACGTAGTGCGCGACGACCTCCTCGCCGAACGCCTCGCGCGCGACCTGGGAGCCGGCGAAGAGATCGCGCGCGTCGCGCAGCGAGGTCGGGACGCGCGGCAGCGAAGGGTCGCGGTAGGCATCGCCTTCGAAGACCGGCGGCAGCTCGAGCGCGGCGTCGATTCCGTGAAGCCCGGCGGCGACGATCGCCGCGAGCGCCATGTAGGGGTTGAGGTCGGCGCCGCCGACGCGGTTCTCAAAGCGAAGCGAGGGGCCCTCTCCGACCACACGCAACGAGCAGGTGCGGTTGTCACGACCCCAAGCGACCGCGGTCGGCGCGAACGTCCCGGCGGCGTAGCGCTTGTAGGAGTTGACGTTCGGGGCGAGCAGCAGCGTGAGCTCGCGCAGCGCTGCGAGCTGGCCGGCGAGGAAGGAGTTGAAGACACCATCGTCGCGCGCGAACAGCGGCCCCTTGGCGTCGCCGAGCGAGAAATGGATATGGCAGGAGTTGCCCTCACGCTCGTTGAGCTTCGCCATGAAGGTGATCGACATGCCCTCCTGCGCGGCGATCTCCTTGGCGCCGTTCTTGTAGATGACGTGCTGGTCGGCGGTGCGAAGCGCGTCGGCGTAGCGGAAGTTGATCTCGTGCTGGCCGAGGTTGCACTCTCCCTTCGAGTCCTCGACCGCCATGCCGGCGGCGCCCATGCAGTTGCGGATGGTGCGAATCAGCGGCTCGACGCGCGCGGTGCCGAGCAGCGAGTAATCGACGTTGTAGAGGTTCGCGGGATCGAGGTCACGGTAGCCCTTGCGCCAAGCGTCCTCGTAGCTGTCGCGATGAACGATGAACTCGAGCTCGGTACCGGCATAGGCGGTCCAGCCGCGCTGCGCGAGACGATCCAGTTGCCGGCGCAGAACCTGGCGTGGCGAGGGCGGCACGTCGGTCCCGTTGAGCCATGCGACATCGGCGATGCAGACCGCGGTTCCCTCCTGCCAGGGAACCGGGCGCAGCGTCTCCAGGTCGGGCTTGAGCAAGAAGTCACCGTAGCCGCGCTCCCAGGAGGCGATCGCGAAGCCGTCGACCGGAGTCATCTCCACGTCGACGGCAAGCAGGTAGTTACAGCCCTCGGCGCCGTGGGCGGCGACCTCCTGCACGAAGTGCTCCGCGACGAGGCGCTTGCCCATCAGGCGACCTTGCATGTCGGTGAGGGCGAGCAGGACCGTGTCGATCTCCCCCGCATGGACCAGCGCCTCGAGCTCCTCCAGCGTCATCCGACCGTTGAAGGTATAGGACGCGGGCCTTACATGCACTCGCGTTAGCGGCGACTGCCGACAGAATGGTATGTTCGCGCTACCTAATCCGCTTGCGGATCGCTACGGACCGAGGAGGGGCACGCATGTTCAAGAAGATCGTCTGGGCAACCGACGGGTCCGACGGCGCGGACCGGGCACTTGGAGTAGCAAAGTCAATTGCCGCCGATAACAAGGCTTCGCTGCTTGCCGTGCACAGCGTCGAGTACCTCGCGGGCAAGGGGATGGCACTCCAAGACGCGGACGACGACGAGCGTCAAGTGAAGATTCGCAAGCAGGTCGAGCAGCTCAACGGCGAGGGCATCGAGGCGAGGACACGGATCGTCGAAGGCGGGATGACTGGCGCCGCCCACACGATCGCGACGGTCGCGCGCGAAGAGGGCGCCGACCTGATCGTCGTCGGCACGCGGGGACACACTGTCCTCGCCGGTCTGCTGCTCGGGAGTGTCTCGCAGCGGCTGCTACACGTCGCACCCTGTCCGGTGCTCGTCGTGCCGACCGCCTGAAGGCGTCAGAGGTTGGGGGCGCGTCTTACGGAACGCTTCATGTGAGTTAGCGCGTCCTCAACACTGGAGGCGCACACTGCTTGTCGATGAGTACGCGCACGTCGCCCGCCGCCAACCCGAGGCTCCCACTGCGCCGCCTGCTGCTCGCCGCGCTCGCCGGTGGCCTCGGAGTCTTCGGGCTCGGAGTGGACCCCGCCGCGTCCGCGGCGCAGAAAGCACCGGCCAGCACGCTCTCGGCTACGGCACCCGGGCAAGAGCAGCCGCGCAGCTGACCGGCCGACGGCTCCCAGCTAGCATTCGCCTCGCGCCCTCTTAGCTCAGCTGGTAGAGCACTTCCATGGTAAGGAAGGGGTCGACGGTTCGAGTCCGTCAGAGGGCTTCGCTGGATTTCCCTGCTCCCGGCGCTGTTTTCGCCTTCCGATCTTGCTGGCAGGTGCTGGCGCCGGCGTCCACGCTGCGTCCACGGCTGTCCACGGTTCATCGCCAGCGGCGTTGAGCGCGTCAAGCAGTTGGATCGTGTGCTGGCGTCCGTCGCGTGCGAGGTGCCCGTAGTGGCGGTCGATCATCGTCAGGCTCGCGCCCATATACCGCGACAGGTCGAACGTCGAGATACCAGCGCGAACGTGGCGAACGTGTGGCGCAGGTCGTAGAGCCTGCGGTGCGGCTCGATCCCGGCAGCCTGCTGCGCAGGGTGCCATTGGTGCGGGCGGAAGTTGTGCAGATCGAGGTGACTGCCACGCACCCCCGGGAACAGGAGCGGAGAGCGTGTTGTGGGGAGCCGCTCGAGTGCTTGGAGCGCCCTGGCCTGCAGCGGCACCGAGCGCATGCTCCCCTCGGTCTTCGGCAGCTTCACCTGGCGGTGCGTGAACGAGCGGCGCACGTAGGCGACGCGCTGCTCACGATCGATGTCGCGTTTCTCAAGCGCGACCCACTCCGCGGTGCGAAGCCCGGTCGCCGCGGCAAACACGATCATCGGTCCGTACCGTCGCCCGAGTGCTGCCGCGACCGCGTCGATCTCCTCCCAGGACTCGAACGGCCGCTGCTCCTTGCGCCTGGGCGTCGGGTTATCGACGCCCACCTTCGCCGGGTTGACGTCGATCATTCCGCACACCAGCGCGCGGTGCAGAACCTGGCGCAGCGCCTGCGTCGCCTCGAAGCGGTAGCCCGCCGGAATCGTCATCCGCCACGCCGCGATCTCAAGCGAAGTGAGCTCCCCCAACCGCCGCTCACCGAACGCCGCGGTCGCCTTCCCTAGCAGCCAGCGCAGCTTCTCGATCGTCACCGGCTGAACGTCGTGCTGCGCCAGATACACCTCGACGAGCTCCCTCAACGTCAGCGAACGCGAGACCCGCCGCTCCCGCCGCAAACGATCCAGCTCACGATCGAGCGCTGCCTCCGCGTCCGCCTCGCTGGCAAACCCGCCTCGCTGCAAACGTCGCGAACCACGACCCGCCGCGCGGTAGCGGTAAGCCCACAACCGCTCCCCGTCACGGCCTCTCCCAGTTAGCTGAAACACCTGACCCTGCTGCCTCATCTATGACCCTCCAATCCGGCGCTCGCGAAGAAACTGCAGCGCAGTCAAGCAGCCCCGTTGCCATGCTCCACAACGGCGCCCGCGCCGTCGCGTATGCGCTTGACGGCATATGCGCTCTAGGATATGGTCCTGCGGTGTGGGACGTCGAGTTCACCGACCAGTTCGAGGGCTGGTGGGACACGTTGAGTGTCGCGGACCAGCAGGCGATCGATGCTGCGGTGCGGGTGCTCGAGGAGCGCGGACCGGGGCTTGGTCGCCCGCTGGTGGACAGCGTCGAGGGCTCGCGCCACGCAAACATGAAAGAGCTGCGCGTCGGCACGATCCGGATCCTGTTCGCGTTCGACCCCAGACGGGCGGCGATCCTGCTTCTGGGCGGCGACAAACGCGACCACTGGCAAGAGTTCTACGCCCAGATGATTCCGCTCGCCGACAAGCTGTTCGACGAGCATCTCAAGGACATTGAGAGCGAAGGAGCACCCTAGATGGCAGCCAAGACCAAGAACTTCAACGAGCTACGCGAACGAGCCCGCCACACCGACCCGGACTGGGAGACGAACGTCAGTGAGCGAAAGCAGGCGATCGAGGACGCGCTCGCGCTCGCCGAGCTACGCCAAGCCCGCCACCTCACACAGATCCAGCTAGCCGAAGTGCTCGGAATCTCCCAAGGCAACGTGTCCCGCCTCGAAGGCCGCAGCGACATCTACCTCTCAACGCTACGCAGCTACATCGAAGCACTCGGCGGACACCTCGAAATCGCCGCCGTATTCGACGACGAACGCCTACCAGTCAACATCGGCGCGAGCAAGTAGCGCGCCACAATCGTCGATCACCCGTGCTCGCAACTCGCGCCAGGCAGGCGCGTGACGACATCGTGGTCGGGCGCTCGCTTTCGGATTTTGCGACTGCGCGGCTGGCCGCGCTCGCCGGTCAGCGAGGCGCGAAACGTCGGGGCTCGCCGGGCTGCTCCTCGGCGCCGAGCGCGCGTCGAACGGCTCCACCGACGCGACTACAGCGGTCTGAGGCGATCACGAACACAGGGCTGAGACGATTTAGCAGCTCGCACGGATGACTTTCGGCGCGCTGCGCCGTCCACGCATCGGAAATGACCAACGAACCGGAGAGAACACATGGCACAACCCGTGGTGCACTTCGAGATCATCGGCAACGACCCCCAGAGCCTCCGCGAGTACTACACGGGCCTATTCGGCTGGGAGTTCCAGACGCCTTCGCCGGTCGTCCAAGAGGTCTCGGAACCAGGGAGCTACGGGTTCTTGGACCTCGTCACGTCGGAAGATGGGACAGGCATCCGGGGTGGTGTAGGAGGCGGACCGAGCTACAAGAGCCACGCCGTCTTCTACGTTGGAGTCCCGAACGTCGAGGCGGCGCTGCAGCGAGCGGAGACCCTCGGAGGCATACGAGTCATGGGTCCAGCCACGTCACCGAATGGTCTCGTTGTCGGTCACTTCACGGACCCCGAAGGCACCCTGATCGGCGTCGCTGGCGTCACATGAGCATCCCACGCTGCGCAGGACGGGCCAGACCTCGGCCAAGAATGCCTGGGTACAAGGAATACAGCCGCTCTTGAGCGACGGCTCCTCCTCGCGCTTTGGGACAGTCTGGCCCGCGGCAGTGGCGGTGGCTGCTTTGGTGTCAAAGCGAGCGCCTCGGTCGGCGCAGGCCGGAGTGTTGTCCATCGTCGTTCATCTCGTCGGTGCCCGTGATCTGGATGACTACGAGCACCGGCTGCTGAACTCGGGACGTGGAGTCTGGCTGGCTTGGGCTCAGCATCATGCGCTCGCTCTGCGTAGCGCTACGAGTTGACTGACGATCGCGTTTCGCGCGAACGAGCTGCGTGAGGACTGCCGCGGCGGGCGGCTGCTTTGGCGCCAGACCAGCTGCGCGTCTACGAATCCCAGAAGTCGGCGACGATCTCCCCGTCGCCCTCGACGCGGCGGCCGAAGATGAGCACCTCGAGACCGTCAGGCCCCGCCTCGAAGGAGCGTGTGGTTCCGGGGCTAACGCGTACTGCGTCCAGCGCCCGGAGTTCGACGAGCTCGTCGCCTAGCTTGACGTGGCCCGAGCCGGCGAGAACAACGTAGATCTCCTCGGCCTCGCGGTGTCGGTGGGCGAACGCCTCACGCTTGTTCGGCTTGACGATGAGGAAGTTGAAACCGGTCTGCTCGGCCCCGAGCTCGCTGCGCGGGAAGCGCGCCTCCTGCGTCTCGGAGAGGCCGTGGGCTCCCGCTGAGTCCTCGATCTCACGGAGGTTTCGCTTCGCATAGCCCGAGCTCACTGAGCCAAGGATAGGCGTTTGCACGCGTTCAGAGTCACTGCCTTCTCGGGAGGTAGCGCGCTGGCGCGGCTGCTCGTCGCTCAAGGCGGCGACGAGGCTGGTCACGTCGGGCGTTGTCGCTTCCGCCTTTTGCGATAGCGCCGGAGGGAGCAGACGCCTCTCGCCGAGCGCGCACAGGTCGTTGTGTGACGTGAGGGCGGTGCCCTTGGCCCGACGTCGGAGGCCCGGCGTAGCGTTGAGGTCGTGATGATCGATCCACACGTTGAGTGGCGGTGCCCAGACTGCGACCATGGGTGGTCGGGTGCTAGCGACCAGCCGCCCGAGGCGTGCCCGAGCTGTAATGGGCGCGGACCGTTCGTTCCGAGCTACTCGGCGACAGGGAAAGGTACGTTCAGCTTCACCGGGACGGCGACTGCAAAACTCATCGTCCGACCGCTCGACGCGCCAGTCCTACTCGCGCTCGCGTTTCGTTGGCCCCCGACGCGAGACTTCCTCACCTCGATCGCAGATCGGGCGATCGGCAGAGAGTGAGCACCGGCCGTTGCCCGACGCTTAGGGACGATCTGTAGCTGCTGTTCGCGCGATGGGGCCAGGTGCTGCGGGTCGTCGTTGGCTGTCGCATTTCGTGGGAGCAGGCGCGAATAACATCCCGCTTCGGTGCGACTTCGCGGATTTGAGGCGAGCGACATGCCGTTCCTCGTGGAGATGGCGCGTCTGGCGAGCACGCTGGAAGACCGTCCGCTGCCGGCGGCAGACGACCCGGTGGTCCTCGCTGTCTTGCCGCGGGCGTCGGACTCAGTTGTCGTCGCTACCGACGACTCGGGCAACCCGCTCGGGGTGGCCTGGTGTCATGTCCATGATCCGCCGCTAGTGCTCGACGAACACGGTGAGCGATTGCCGGAGCTGGTGCTAGCAGTCACAGAAAGCGCGCGCGGCCAGGGCGTCGGCTTGGCGCTGATCGAGGCGATAGCTAGCGAGACCGCCGAGCGGTCAAGCACACTGACCCTCAACGTTCATCTGCGCAATCCGTCGGTCGGTCTATACATGCGCAGCGGATTCCACGTCGCGGGCAAGGGCCGGGGCATCTTCGGCGTCGCTATGAGCCGCAGTCTTCGCGAGCAAGAGTCCGCATGAGCAGAGCACCGGTCACCGCCGGGCGTTCGCGAGAGGCGTTGCCACCTGCGTAAGCCGCGCCTCCGCAGCTGCTCGTCGCGCAAACCGACAGCGCTGCTGGGTCCGTGCTGCGCTGTCGCTCTCAGATTTTGCGACAGTCAAAGGGCTTACGACGGCTATCGCGCCGAGGGGCGGCGTGAGCGGCAGGCTCGGACGGCGTGTGTTCCACCAACATCGTTGACCCGTAGACTGACGCGACAACAGCTACGGAGCGGAACGTCTACAACATGAAGCAGAACCCCGCGCAGGCGGTCGAGTCTCCGTCTCAGCAGATCGACGCAAGGATCAAGGAACTGGGCGACTGGCGGGGCAGGACCGTTGCCAGGCTTCGCACACTAATCACAGAGGCCGACCCCGACGTGGTCGAGGAGTGGAAGTGGCAGAAGGCCTCCAATCCAGGGGTTCCGGTGTGGTCTCACCAAGGCCTGATCTGCACTGGCGAGACCTACAAGAGCGTCGTGAAACTCACGTTCTTCAAGGGGGCCTCGCTGGAAGACCCTTCTGGACTGTTCAATTCAAGCCTCGACGGCAACACCCGGCGCGCCATCGACTTCCGCGAGAACGATGAAATCAACGAGAACGCGTTCGCGGCCCTCATTCGAGCTGCCGTTAGCCTGAACGAGTCCTCGTCCCGCTAGGTTGACCTGACCCCAACCACCCCGGCCGCACGGGGCGCTGGCTACATCACGCCTGTCGCGTTTACCTCGGCCTGTTGTCGCAAATCGCGCACTGCGAGCGTCAGGGGTGGGGGTTCGCGCACGATCGCTTTGGCGGCGGAGCGGTCGCGTGTAGCGGCGCAGATCGCGACCGCTCGACCCCCAAGCCAACCGACGAGAGAAACGAACGCATCGCCGACCAGTGCGCCCGATACCACCGGCGCACAGCCGCGCGCGCCGCGCATTGGCTGTCGCAAACAACCGCCGCCGCCTCTTGTCTCGTGAAAGCAACAGCCCCGCCGCATCGGATGCGCGTTGTGCCTCAGCGCGACTAGAGCGACAGCGGCGCAGGGTCGTCGTAGTTTCGCCGAGAACGAGACGGGGCCGGCCGATTCGGCCGCCCCGTGTTGTTCATAGCGACCCAGCTGTTACCAGGCGCCGGCGACGCAGCCGCCGCCGGTGTAGCCCGAGTTGGTGATCGTGCCGACACCGGTACCGGTTGTCGTCGGTGTGTTCGCCGCGGGCGGCGTCCAGACGGTCGCGTGCTCGGGGTTCCCGGTGCCAGGACCGCAGTAGCGGGAGATCACGCCGCTGTTGTCGACGATCGAGAACAGGGTATCCGTGTGGTAGGCCTGGCTCGTGACGACGTAGCTGTTCGTGTTGCCGGTCGCCGAGTAGACAAAGGCGTTGTTACCGGCTTGTGCGCTCGAGGTGAACAGAGTGATCTCGTACATGTTCAGGTTGGCCACGCTGATGCTGCCGAAGCCGCCGCCGTTGTCCGTCGAGATCGTGTCCGCAGTCGTCTCGGTCGTGCGCGCGACTTCCTTCGCCGACGCGTCGTAGGCCTTCGCTGTCTGGTTGAGGAACGACGGAATGGCGATCGCGGCAAGGATGCCGATGATCAGAATCACGACGAGCAGTTCGATCAGGGTGAAGCCCCGCTCGTCCGTTGCGCGCTGGCCCAGCCTATGCGGCATTGATCGTTCCTAGGACCGTCTTCCTAACGCCGCCAGCGCGGTGGCGGGTATCTGCTCGTCGCTGGCCTTCCACGGGCTGTGTATCGGCCTGTATTCCGGCACCTTGAGCGTCCGCGCCTGGACGCCTCGCAGGGCGCCCGATCTGACACGTGCGGCACTTGGCTCACTGTACGGAGACGACCCCCTTCGACACCAACGCAAAACGTGTAAGCGCTGCCGCTGCCGGTCGGTGAGATGTAGTACGTCGTGGTGGCCGCGGCTGAGAGTCGCCGACGGTTCGCGTCCGCCGGGCGCTTCAGACTGGCAGCGCGTGTCGAGTTTCGCTACGCCGCTCCTCGTACTGATCTTCGCGTTTGGCGTGGTCGTGACGTGGGTCGCCGGGGTGACGCTTTCGAAGACGACCGACGCGCTGGATGTTCGCCTCGGGTTTGGCGAGGAGCTTGGTGGGATGATCCTGCTCGCTGTGGCCGGCAGCCTGCCGGAGCTGGCGATCACTGTGTCGGCGGCGGCCGGCGGGCATCTCGGTCTTGCAGCCGGCAACCTGATCGGCGGGATCGCGATGCAGACGATGGTGCTCGTTCTGTGCGACGTCGCCGTCGGCCCGCAGCGCCCGCTGACGTTCTTGGTTGGCGCTTTGACGCCAGCGGTTGAAGGGCTGCTCGTTGTGTTAGTCGTCTCCGGTGTCGCGATGGGCGCGCTGCTGAAGCCGACGACGGCGATCGGCGGCGTGATCAGTCCCGCGTCGATCGCGATCGTCGTCTTCTGGACCTTCGGGATATGGGTGATCAATCGCGTGCGCAAGGACCCCCACTGGCAGGTGTCGATGCCCGGATCGGCCCCCGGCCGACGCCATCGTCGCGAGCCGATCAAAGATCAGCCGCATCCGTTCGCCGCCGCCTCTACCGCACGGGTCGCGGCGCTATTCGGCTTTGCCTGCCTGCTGACGCTCGCGGCTGGCGTCGCGCTCGAGCTGACGGGCAACGAGCTCGCGACCAGGGCCGGGATCAACGGCGTGATCTTCGGCGCGACGGTCCTCGCGCTCGCAACTGCGCTACCGGAGATCAGCTCCGGGCTCGCGGCCATCAAGCTCGGCGACCACGCGCTAGCAATCGGCGACATGTTCGGCGGCAACGCCTTCCAGGTCTGCCTGTTCCTCGTCGCCGACATCGTCGCGGGCAAGGCCGTGCTCCCGAAGGTTGGAGCGCCCAACAGCTGGCTCGCAGGGCTCGGCGTAGCCCTGACCGCGGTCTACGCAGTCGGCGTGATCGTGCGCCCAGCGCGCTGCTGGCTCCGCCTCGGACCGGACTCGATCCTCGCGATCCTGATTTTCGGCCTCGGCATCGCCGGGCTCTTCGTCCTGCCGGGAACCTAAGCACGCGCACACCGGACCGTCGAGGCGATCCACGCGTCGGTCTGGAACAACCCACAACCCGCTGAGACGCGTCGTTCACGATCAGCGATAGCGCCGCTTCCGCGTGCCAGCAACAACGCGACCCGCTCCCGCCTTCGGCCCAGCAGCGCGTCTGGGCGAGACCAGTAACGAGCGGCCTGGCTCGCGCGCTCTCGCTCGGACGCTCCCTCGTCGCGTAATGGAGCTGCATCACGCTGACGGGCCGAGACTGCTGCTTCGCCGAAAAGCGGGCGCGCGTGCGGAGCAGTCGCGGACTACTGCTGCTCGTCCGTTAGGGGAATACGCGACGTGTTGGGGCTGGCGCCTGCTTTGCCGGGCTAGAGAAGGAATTAGGTTCGCCATCCCAGCGAGGGTGTCCGTCGAACTGTGTAGGCGGTGGTTGATGGTTAGTCGGACACCCTCTCGCGTCCCGCGCGAAGGGGTCGCGTGGGGCGCGAGCCACGGACGGCCGCATTCTCTGAGACCGACCGTCTCGGGGTATCGGCTCTAGGCGGAGTTGCGATGGGTGTTAGGCGCGGGGCTCATCCCTGTCTTGGTCTACTGCCCGGCCTACCGGGACTTCGGTCGAATGATTGACGTCCCGGATCAGGGTGCGGCGTCCAGCCATCGGCTGAGGGCGTGGCGACCGGCCAGCGTGATCTCCCCGTGTGCCGTGATCCAGTCGCGAGCGCGCAGCTCGTCGACGAGCCCAGCCGCGTCACGGAACCCCGGCCGCTCACCGTCAGTGGCGAGCGCGTCACTGCCTGGCTCGACTGTCCAGCGCCCGGAATCCACGGCGACGAGTGCCATGCCCTGCTCGGTCGTTGGTAGATCCCGCGGATCCGGCCCGCCGCCCGACAGCGGACTCTCGCTGACCACTGAGCCGCGCGGCCCACCACCCCAGAAAGCCCGATCTTCACCCAGGCCCTCAGCGTGCGCGCGTAGCCACCCGACGGCGCTGTCGGCCAACTCCCTCGCGCGCACAAGATCCAAACCGATGGCGTCCGCGACATCGTCCAAGTCCGCCTGCGTCACCCGCTCGATCGATCGCGTGACCTCTCGCACGATCGACCTCACCGTCTCCTCGAAGCTCTCATCGCTCGCATCGTCGTCGAACATGGGTCAATGATCGCACGCAACGCACCCGCGAAACGCGACTCGTGCCCGGCTCCCACCGACCGTCGCGACTCCACGTCGCGCTTAACGACAGCGTGGGTAGCGTTGTCGGGCACGGCTAGGCTAGTTGTCCGCTGATCGACAGCATCGAGCGCGGGGATCGTTGATCGTCGGCGGTTGCTGGCCGCGATCGGTCAGCGAGGTTGCGCGGTTTGTACGACCTCGAAGGAGAGCAGCTGAGAATGACTAGCAACCGGACCACCGGTGCCGGTAGCCGCCTGTGCGTGACCCCGCGTAAACGCCGGGCTCTCAACCCACGCGCGGTAGTGCTCCTCGCTCTGCCAACGTGTGTAGACGAAATAGCGAGTTTCGCCAGCGGTCGGGCGTAACAACTCAAAGCCGAGAAAGCCAGGCATCTCCTCAACCTCCGCCGCGCGATTGGCGAACCGCTCCTCGAGCGCCGCACCACGGCCCGGCGCGACCTCAATCGCGTTGATCTTCACGACCTCCATTGCGCCGTGACTATACCCGCGTGACACGCAGGGACCAGGTCGCTACTGGGCATCGAGTTTCCACACGGCCCACTTAACAGACGAGTCCGCTCGCGCAGCGCGACCGCGACTTGAGCCTTCTCGCGCGCTGTCGCAGTCTCCGGCGATGTCGAGTAACTGGCCGGCCTCCAAAACACTCGCACGCGTCGCTCCTCATCGCGCGCTGGAGGCGTCGGATGCGGGCAGGGTCACGTGACCGCATTTCGTGGGAGGAGGCGCCTACTCTCGTGCGACACTCTGCTGGTGGGTACTGTGGGCGCCGACTGAAAACTAGTCCACCTGCGCCGGTTGAAAAGTAGGCCACCTCGGCGTGGGGTCGGTGTTGTCCGACCGGCCTTTGACCCTCGCGCGATCGTTTGCGATCGGCGAGGAGGAAGG